>JAESGM010000033.1_pt1 | contig 472553 bp, 445 predicted proteins | sample 9269721 | NCBI WGS metagenome assembly JAESGM01 (sample SAMN15720920, study PRJNA650825) | algae metagenome | isolation source: Komarekiella atlantica HA4396-MV6 and co-occurring heterotrophs from... | place: USA: Theobald House, Kauai, HI | collected 2009-07-29 | reverse complement strand
GGCAACAAAACCAGCATCTCAGCCAATTTCAAGGATCTTGTCTGAACCAGTCCGGCGGGCCCTGCGGCGCCGCCCTCTCGTTCGGTGAAGCGGCTTATACGGCCACTCCCTCAAACCGTCAACAGCCGGATTTCACAAAAGTGCAAAAAATCGACATGTAACTGATTCTGTTGCGTTTATTTCGATAGCCTTGAATTGTTGGTGGCAAGTGACACCATTTCATCATCGATGGCACAGGTATCTGGAGGGCCTTGGGTGCTGTTCAACCCCACTCCATGCGTTTGCAAGCCGGACTTGCCTTGCTAGTGTCCGGCATCCCCATCCCGGAGTTCCCTTCGCATGCTTATCCTTGATCAGAACCAGACCAGCCATTGCCTCGAATGGAGCGCGCTCATCGACGCGCTCGATGCCATGTTCCAGGGGGACTGCGTCATGCCGGTTCGTCACCATCATACGGTCGATGTGCCGGGAGAGACCGATGCGACGCTGCTCCTGATGCCGGCCTGGCAACCTGGACATTATATAGGCGTGAAACTGGTTTCGGTTTTCCCGGACAATCATCTGCGCTCCCTGCCTGCGATCCATGGCAGTTACCTCTTATCCTCCGGGCGTACCGGCGAACTGCTTGCGGTGATCGATGGCGGCGAACTCACAGCGCGGCGCACAGCAGCTGCCTCGGCGCTCGCGGCACGCCATCTGGCGCGCGAAGATGCGTCCCGTCTGCTCGTGGTTGGAACAGGTCGGCTCAGCGTCAATCTCATTGAAGCGCATAGCCGCGTGCGGCCCATTCAGGCGGTGTCGGTCTGGGGGCGAGATCGGAACAAAGCAGAGCGCGCGGCGGATGAGGCGCGGGCGCTCGGCTTTGCCGTCGAGGTTGCCGTGGATCTGGAAAGCGCTGCCCGTCAGGCCGACATCATCTCCTGTGCAACCCTGTCGCGCGCGCCTTTGATCCGGGGAGAGTGGTTGAAGCCTGGCAGCCATCTCGACCTGATCGGCGCCTTTACCAAGGATATGCGCGAGAGCGATGACGAGGCCGTTCGCCGGGCCCGCGTTTTCGTCGATACACGTGCCGGTGCCTTTGCCGAAGCCGGCGATATCCTGCAGGCGATCGCTTCCGGCGCCATCGCAAAAGATCATGTGCAGGGGGAACTGGCAGAACTGGTCAAGGGTCATGGTGGGCGCCGGAGTGCCGAGGACATCACCTTGTTCAAATCCGTGGGCGCAGCGCTCGAGGATCTTGCCGGCGCGATCCTCGCTTACGAGACCGCCAGGCAGGACAGTGCAGCGTCGTGAGACCTTCGCTTCCGCTTCTGCCGATCAGCGATCGTCTCGATCAGCTCGGTACGGCTCTCGAAAAGGGCAATCGCGCCGTGCTGTCGGCGCCCCCCGGCGCCGGCAAGACGACGATCGTTCCCTTGCATCTGCTCGACCAGCCCTGGCGCGGCGACGGCCGGATCATCCTGCTGGAGCCTCGGCGACTTGCCGCACGGGCGGCCGCGTCGCGTATGGCCGGACTGCTCGGCGAAAGCGTCGGCGAGACCGTGGGATACAGGATGCGGCTAGACAACCGGATCAGTGGCCGGACGCGCATCGAGGTGGTGACCGAAGGCGTCTTCGTGCGCATGATCCTCGACGACCCGGAATTGACCGGTGTGGCCGCCGTCCTGTTCGACGAGTTCCACGAACGGTCGCTGGACGCCGATCTCGGGCTGGCGCTGGCGCTCGACGCCCAATCGGCGTTGCGCCCGGATCTGCGGATCGTCGTGATGTCGGCAACACTGGATATCGAGCGGATCGGGCAGTTGCTTGAAGATCCACCTGTTATCATCAGTGAGGGGCGAAGCTTTTCGGTCGAGATCCGCCACCGCGACCGCTCGGGCGACGAGCGCATTGAAGATGCGGTCACCGCGACCATTCTGAAGACACTCTCGGAAGAGGCGGGATCGATCCTCGCCTTTCTGCCGGGGCAGGCGGAGATCCGGCGCACCGCCGAGCGGCTTGAGGGCAGAATCGGGCCGGATGTGACGATCACACCGCTTTATGGGGTGCTGAGCCAGGCGGACCAGGACGCGGCGATCCGTTCGGCGGCACCGGGCAAACGCAAGGTCGTGCTGTCGACATCGATCGCGGAGACCTCGATCACCATCGACGGTGTGCGCGTGGTGATCGATAGCGGGTTACAGCGGCTTCCCGTATTTGAAGCATCAACCGGGATCACGCGTCTCGAAACGGTCAGGGTGTCCCGGGCTTCCGCAGACCAGCGGGCCGGACGCGCGGGGCGAACGGAACCGGGGATTGCGATCCGGCTCTGGCATGCCGGACAAACAGCGGCCCTTCCCGCCTTCACGCCACCGGAAATCCTGTCGAGTGACCTTTCCGGTCTTGCGCTGGACCTTGCCCATTGGGGCGTTGCGGATCCCGGCCAGCTCCTGCTCCTCGACATGCCACCGGAGGCCGCCCTCAAGGAGGCACGCCAATTGCTGATCGGTCTCGGGGCACTCGACGAAAAGCTGCAGTTGACCCCCAAGGGGCGACGCATGCGGGATTTCGGCCTGCCACCCCGGCTATCGGCCATGGTGCTCGGCGCGTCCGAGCACGGCGACGCCCGGGCCGCCGCAGAGCTGGCGGTTCTCCTCACCGAACAGGGACTGGGTGGCAATGATCTCGACCTCGATGAGCGGCTGAGGCAGTTCCGCAGGGATCGCGGCGAGCGGGCCCGCAATGCCCGTAGTCTTGCGCAACGGTTATCGTCCGGTCTTAACAGTCGTGCTGACGGCGATGCCAGGCCCGTCACCGCCGGTTCGCTGCTCATCCATGCCTTCCCGGACAGGATCGCGCGCCAAAGGGGTGGACGCGGCCGGTTCGTAATGGCCAATGGCCGGGGAGCAGAGATCCCCGCATCGGAACGCCTGGCGGGTGCCGAGCTGCTTGTCATCGCCGATCTAACCGGCAAGGCGGCGCAGGGGCGGGTGCTGGCAGCGGCGGAGACCTCACGCGGCGACATCGAGACACTTCTCCCTAAGGTCATCGCGACATCCGAGGAGAGCGGCTTCGATGCGACGAGCCGCCAAGTGCGGGCGAGACGAGTGACGCGACTGGGCGCGATCATCTTCGACGAGCAACCCCTGCCGAAGCCCACGGGCGAGGATGCCGCCAGAGCACTTACCGAGGGAGTGCGCCTTCTTGGTATTGCCGCCCTGCCCTTTTCCAAGGCGGCAGCCCAGTTGCGACAGAGGCTCGGTTTTCTTCACCGCAGTCTCGGCGAGCCATGGCCCGATATCAGCGATGACGGCCTGATCGCGAGACTGGACGACTGGTTCGTGCCGTTTCAGTCCGGCGTGACGAGCTTCCAGGAGATCAGCGCTTCCAGCCTGCACGACGGGCTCATGGCCCTGGTCCCCGGAGGATCGCAGCGGGAACTCGATCGACTCGTTCCGACGCATTTCACCGCGCCAACCGGACAATCCCATCCGATCCGCTACGAGGGCGATGAGCCCGTCTTGCAAATTCGCGTGCAAGAGCTTTTCGGGTTGAAGAGCCACCCCACGATCGGCGGCGGCAAATTGCCACTGCTTCTGGAGTTGACCTCCCCCGCCCATCGACCCATTCAGACAACACGGGATCTTCCGGGCTTCTGGACCGGATCGTGGAAGGATGTGCGCGCCGACATGCGTGGCCGCTATCCAAAGCATCCGTGGCCAGAAGACCCGGCTGCAGCAGCCCCGACGACACGAGTGAAACCCCGCGGAACCTGATGGCGCGGCAGAACAGGGAAGAGTGATGACCATGGATCTGGCAGCCAAATTCGGTCCGAGCAGCCGGCGCCTGCGTCTCGAAACCCTGGTGAAGCTCCGCTGGGTTGCCGTGGCGGGGCAATTGCTGACCATTCTCGTCGTGTCGCTCTGGTTCGAGTTTCCTCTGCCGCTCATGACATGCCTTGGGCTGATCGCCGCACTGGCTGCGGCCAACTCTCTCATGTCCGTGGCCTTCCCGCCCACCTACCGGCTGGAACCGGCGGCGGCTTTCGCGGTGCTCGCGCTCGATCTCTTCCAGATGGGAGCCCTGCTCTTCATCACTGGCGGGCTCAACAATCCGTTCGCGCCACTGATCTGCATCCCCGTCATCATCTCCTTCGCATCTCAGCCGAGCCGGCATTCGATCGCACTGTTCGTGACGGCGCTCGCCTTCATCACCCTGCTTGCCTTCACGCCCTATCCACTGCCCTGGTTCGAGGGTCGAACGCTCGAAGTGCACCCGCTTCTGCAGCTCGGCATGTGGAGCTCGATCGTCTCGATGACGGCCTTTGCCGCCTTTTATGCCTATCGCGTCTCCCAGGAGGCGACCCTGCTTGCGGACGCCCTGACTGCGACCGAACTGATCCTGCAAAGGGAAAAACACCTGCATCAGCTTGATGGTCTGGCGGCAGCGGCAGCGCATGAGCTCGGCACACCGCTCGCGACCATCAGCGTGGTGGCCAAGGAGATGGAGCGCGATCTTGGTCAGGACGAGCGGTATCGGGAGGATGTGCAGCTCCTGCGGAGCCAGAGCGAGCGCTGCCGCGACATTCTGCGCCGACTGACGTCGCTTGCCACAGAAGGCGAAGCCCATATGCGGGAGCTTCCGCTCTCCTCGATGATTGAGGAGGTCATCGCACCTCATCGGGAATTCGGGGTGAAGGTCGAACTGATCGAGCTGTCCGACCGGGCACTCGAACCGGTCGGCACCCGCAATCCAGCCATTCTTTATGGGCTCGGCAATCTGCTCGAGAATGCTGTCGATTATGCCCGGTCCAAAGTCATGGTCAGCGTGGAGCATACGACGGCAGAAGTCACCGTCACGATCGAGGATGACGGGGCCGGCTTCTCTGCAGGGGTCTTGCAAAGAATTGGCGAGCCCTATGTTACCAGTAGACAGAATGAAACGCGCGCCGGAGGACTCGGCCTTGGGCTGTTCATCGCAAAGACACTGCTCGAGCGGTCTGGCGCCAGCCTTCGCTTCGAAAATCGCAGCCCGGAAGGGTCCGGGGCGCGCGTCATCGTGATCTGGCCCCGCGAATACATGGAATTGGACACGTCGTTATGACTTTACCTCTAGGGTCTTGGCACGCATAAGGTCGGCAGCGAAGTTTTTGGAACAGTCGCAGGAACGAGAAGATGGCAGACGCAGCATCACAGGTCGAAAAACCAGCCGCCGGCACGCAAACAGCGGGCAGTCACGATCTCGGCCCTGACCCGTCACTGCTTATCGTCGATGACGATGCGCCGTTTCTGCGTCGCCTGGCGCGCGCCATGGAAAGCCGCGGTTTTACGGTGGAGCTTGCCGGCTCGGTCGCCGAGGGCATGGCGAAAGTGAAGGAAGCGGCACCTGCCTATGCCGTGGTCGATCTGCGGTTGGGTGACGGAACGGGGCTCGACGTTATCGAGGCGATCCGGGAGCGCCGTTCCGACACACGGATTATCGTGCTCACCGGTTACGGCAATATCGCCACTGCCGTTACCGCGGTCAAACTCGGGGCGCTCGATTATCTGGCGAAGCCCGCAGACGCCGACGATGTCTATCTGGCACTGACCCAACGTCCGGGCGAGAAGGCCGAGATCCCCGAAAACCCGATGTCGGCCGACCGGATCCGCTGGGAGCATATCCAGCGCGTGTATGAGAGCTGCGAGAGAAATGTCTCCGAGACAGCCCGTCGTCTCAATATGCATCGCCGGACACTGCAGCGCATTCTCGCCAAACGCGCACCGAAGTAATCACACAGACTTGAGCTGGGCTGCCCATTCCGCAGCCATGAGCCTTTGAGCAGCGGCCCGCGAGAAATCGAGCGTCACAGACTTCCGTGTCGCAGGCGGCAGCCGGTGCTCCGGTGCGTCTCGCAGCAGGTGGCCAGAATACCCATCCGACAGAAAGAGACCACAGTCCTCCGGAAAGATCTCGAGAGGCACACCGGCGTGGGTGGCAAAAAACAATCGGTCGCAATAGCGACGATAATCCGGCCATTTACGATCGACGCGGAAATCCTCGATTGAGGATTTGATCTCGATAATCCAGATCTCGCCCTTGTCCGAGAGGGCGATGAGGTCCGCACGACGTCCATTGGAAAGCGTCAGTTCCGGCAGGATGGCAAATCGCATCTCCGCCAGCAGGATTTGAACACCACGGCGAATCATCATGGCGCGATCGGACTGACGTCCATCGATTAACGGATTGTTCACCGTGATGGAGACTAAGGTCATGGACAACTCCGCTCCGCGCGCCAAGGTCTGTTGCAAAAAAGCAATGCGGAGTCATTTTGCAGCGCCGAGCACAGCCGGCTGTAGTACGGCACTTGCGTTGCCGAGATTAATTCAAAATAAACCATAATCAAAGATGGTCACAAGACCGTCTCTCAGCCATCACCCACGAGCTTTATCATGCGCTTCCGCAACATCTTGACCGCGCTTGGCCTGGTTATGTCCCTAGGCCTCGCGGGCTGCACAACGACAACCGGCGACAAGGCCGAAACGGCCGAAACCACCAAGGTCGAGATCTTCAGCGACTCCTATGGTTCGGTGACAGATGCCGGTTACGCCCTGCCTGCCATTCCGATTCAGAAGGTCGACAAGAAGTTTCACCGACAAATTGTCGATTATGCGACCACGGAAAAGCCCGGCACGGTCGTGGTGAATACGCGTGAGCGCTTCCTCTATTATGTCCTCCCGCGCGGAAAGGCCGTTCGTTACGGTATCGGCGTCGGCAAGCAGGGTTTTGCTTGGCAGGGCGAGGCCTACATCGCCTGGAAGCAGGCATGGCCGACCTGGCATCCGCCGAAGGAAATGGCAGAACGTAAGCCTGAGGTTGCCAAATATGTCGAAAAGGGCATGGAACCTGGCCTGCGCAACCCGCTCGGTGCACGCGCCATGTATCTCTTCAACGAGAAGGGCCAGGACACTCTGTTCCGCCTGCACGGCACGCCGGAATGGGCATCGATCGGAACGGCTGCCTCGTCGGGCTGCATCCGCATGATGAACCAGGACGTGATCGACCTCTACAATCGCGTCAAGCCGGGCAGGAACTCGAAGGTAGTTGTCCTGCAGTAAGCTGCGCCCGAAACAGAATACAAAAGCCCCGCCGGATCGCTCCGGCGGGGCTTTTCGTTTCTCTCAATGCTGGGCGGTTACGCCGCAGACTTCGCCTTGAGTTCAATGCGGCGGCGATGGAGAACCGGCTCGGTATAGCCATTCGGCTGCTCCCTGCCCTTCAGGACCAAATCTAGGGCGGCCTGGAAAGCGACTGAGCCGTCGTAATCCCTAGCCATCGGGAGATAGAGCGGGTCGGAAGTATTCTGTCCGTCGACGACCACCGCCATGCGCTTCAAGGTCTCGACCACCTGAGCTTCCGTCACCACACCGTGATGCAGCCAGTTTGCCATGTGCTGGGCGGAGATGCGGAGCGTGGCGCGATCCTCCATCAGTCCGACATTGTTGATGTCCGGAACCTTGGAGCAACCGACGCCCTGGTCGATCCAGCGGACGACGTAGCCGAGGATGCCCTGGGCGTTGTTGTCGAGTTCCCGCTGGATTTCCTCTGGCGTCCAGTTCGGACGCGTTGCGACCGGAACGGAGAGGATATCGGCCAGTTTCGCGCGCGGCCGGGACTTCAAGCTGTTCTGGACATCCGCGACATTGACGCTGTGGTAATGGGTGGCATGCAGCGTGGCTGCCGTCGGCGACGGAACCCACGCGGTGTTAGCGCCAGCCTTGGGATGGGCAATCTTCTGCTCCAGCATGGCCGCCATCAGATCGGGCATGGCCCACATGCCCTTGCCGATCTGGGCATGGCGGGACAGGCCGCATTCAAGGCCGATATCGACGTTCCAGTTTTCATAAGCCGCGATCCAAGCGGCCTGCTTCATGTCGCCCTTGCGGATCATTGGGCCGGCTTCCATCGAGGTGTGGATCTCGTCGCCGGTGCGATCAAGGAAGCCAGTGTTGATAAAGACAACCCGTTCGCGGGCGGCGCGAATGCACTCCTTGAGATTGACCGTCGTGCGGCGCTCCTCGTCCATGATGCCCATCTTGATCGTGTTGGGCGCCATGCCGACCAGTTCTTCGACGCGCGAGAAGATCTCGCAGGCGAAGGCGACTTCTTCGGGGCCATGCATCTTGGGCTTCACAACGTACATCGAGCCGGCGCGGGAGTTCTTGCGGCGGCCACTCGGACCGATGTCATGCAGTGCGATCAGAGCAGTGAAGGCCGCGTCCATGATGCCTTCCGGCACCTCATGTCCGTCCTTGTCGGTGATCGCGGGATTGGTCATGAGGTGACCAACATTGCGGATGAGCATCAAGGAGCGGCCCGGCAGCGTCACCGCACCACCGTCAACGCCCGTGAGCTCAAGGTCTCCGCTCAGAGCACGCGTAAACGTCCTGCCACCCTTGGAGACTTCTTCCGTCAGGTCGCCCTTCATCAGGCCGAGCCAGTTGGAGTAGACAGTGATCTTGTCCTCGGCATCGACGGCCGCGACCGAATCCTCGCAGTCCATGATGGTGGTGAGCGCCGATTCGAGCCCGACATCGGCAATGCCGGCCGGATCGTCCTTGCCGATCAGGCTGTCCGGATCGACGAAGACGAGGGTGTGCAGGCCGTTGGTACGGAAGTACAGGCGGTATGCCTTTTCGCTCTCGCGCTTGAAGCCGACATATTGGTCGGGACTGGAAAGACCGGTCCGGCCGCTGGCGGTCTCGACGAAGAGCGCGCCGTTTTCAAAGTCGAAACCCGTGACATCGGCCCAGCTGCCGCCGGCGAGCGGCAGGCTCCGGTCAAGGAAGGTCTTCGCCCAGGACACCACCTTGGTACCGCGAACCGGATTGTAGCCCTTACCCTTCTCCGCGCCATCGGCCTCAGGAATCGCGTCGGTGCCATAAAGCGCATCGTAAAGAGAACCCCAGCGGGCATTGGCGGCATTCAACGCATAGCGCGCGTTCATGACGGGAACGACGAGCTGCGGGCCGGCGATCGACGAAATCTCCGGATCAACATTTGCCGTCTCGATCCTGAAGTCGGGACCTTCCGGCAGGAGGTAACCGATGTCGCGGAGGAAGCTCTCATAAGCGCCGAGATCGGAGGGTGCGCCGTTCTCGCGATACCAGGCATCGATCTGGGCCTGCAGATCATCTCGCTTCGCAAGCAAGGCGCGGTTTTTCGGTGCCAGGTCGTGAACGATCCGGGAAAAGCCGGCGAAGAAGGCATCAGCTTCGACATGGGTTCCCGGGATCGCCTGGGTCACGATGAAATCGTAGAGGCGCTTGTCGATCAAAAGGCCGTGGGCTTCAACTGATGTCATGACGTCATTCCTCGTGCTGGACTGGCTATTGGCACACAGCATGGCTGAAACCGATTAGCAGTCAATCTGTCATAAATACGAAATATTGTTTCCAAAATCGAAAGTCAGCCGCGTGCTGTCCTGGGGCGACCCGAGGCGGTTGCGGTGATCCGGGCTTCCACGAGCTTGCGGCGTCCCTCGATCTCGGGGGCGTCAAGTTCTTCCCGGATGAACACCACCACATCGAGGGCACCGCTGGCTTCGGCACGTGAGCAGGCGAGTTCGGTTGCCCTTGTCCTCGCCCTTTCCAAAGAAACTGCTTCATCCGTCAGCCGCTCGCTGTCGCCGCTACCGGTGATGATGAAAAGCCCTTCTTCGGGTGAACCAATGGTGACCGTCACACTGCTGCGCACCTGCCCGACCACCGCACCCACGGCGTTGGCGACATCGGCATCATCGGGAACTGCAAAATCCGACGCCAGCATCTCGGCGATCGCGGGGTAATAGACACCGGCCGAGGCACCGAGGCCGATCAAGGGCCGGTCGAGCGAGAGGTTGAAGCGAGCGATTCCCGCCTCTCGCTTGAGGGCGCGGTCGATCAGCACCGACTTCGCAGGCTCGACGTCGGCAAGGCCATCTTCGGCAAGCGCTGCGGAGAGAATGACTTCGGCCGACTGGCGCGTCAGGCGATCAACGATCCGTTGGGCAAGCAGCTCAGGCGATGACGCGATCGGCTGACCGGAACCATCCTTCTGACGGGTCGCAAGAGAAATGCCGAGTTCAGCGGCTCTGCGATCCCACTGGCCTTGGCGACCCAGAAGATGCATGGCATCGGAGGGGGTCAGACCACAAATATGGACGAGCCCCCGCGCTACGAGACGGTCGAGCGTCGCCTTCTGCTGGGTGAAGGTGATGATCTGGTCGAGGGCGAGCGGCACGCTGCCGATCCTCTCAAAAAGTGCGGCCTCCTGCGGCTGTAGCCCGGCTGCGAGGTGATCGGGAACGCCGGTGCGAACAGCGAATCGTCCGTCATGACGCCCGAGATGCGGCGCGCGCAACTGACGCTCGAGAACATCGGTAATCACCGTCCCATGCAAGGCGGCTGCAAGGCTCAAGGGCACGAGGCGGCGCGGGCCGAGGTCGATCTTCGCCGCGAGGCCGCGATCGTCGAAGCGGACTTCCGAATCGCCTCCGAGGCCAAAGGTGCGCATGGCCACTGCTTCCACCATCGTTCGGTAACCGCCGACGACGGCGCCATCCTGATCAAGTCGCGGCTGGCCGGCTTCCATGACGGCAACGTCCGTGGTCGTGCCGCCGATATCGGAAACAACGGCATCATCGAGGCCGGTCAGGTGGCGTGCGCCGACGAGGCTTGCGGCTGGGCCGGAGAGAATGGTCTCGATTGGCCGCAGGCGGGCTTCGGCTGCCGAGATCAACGCCCCGTCACCACGAACGACCATCAGCGGTGCCTGGATCCCACGCTCGACGAGGTAGCGCTCGGCGGAGCCGATCAGGCGGTCGATCATCGATACTAGACGGGCATTGAGAAGGGTTGTCAGTGCCCGTCTTGGCCCGCCGAGCTTGGAGGAAAGCTCGTGGCTGCAGGTGACGGGCAGGCCCGAATGCCGGCGAATGATCTCGCGCGCCCGCTGCTCATGCGCCGGATTGCGGACAGCGAAATAGCCAGCGATGGCGAAGGATGAAACATTGGCCGAAAGCTCGGGCAGTGCCGCTTCCAATGCCGCCGAGTCAAAAGGCGTCTCGTTGCCATGGACATCGTGTCCACCGGCGATGAAAAGGACGGGATCATTGCCAAGTGCTTCGGCCAGGCCATCGCGTTTTAGATCGTCTGGCCCGAACCCGATCATGATGAGACCGGCGCGGCCGCCCTGCCCTTCCACGAGGGCATTGGTGGCGAGCGTCGTCGACAGCGAGACGAGGCCGATCGCCGTGGGATCGCTCGCTGATTCGGCGAGCACACTTTCGAGCGCACCGGAGATGCCGATCGACAGGTCGTGACGGGTGGTAAGCGACTTCGCCTTGGCGACAATCCCATGCGTCTCGCTGTAGATCACAGCATCCGTATAGGTGCCGCCGGTATCGATACCCAGCATGTAATCGGATGTCACGCAGTCTTCCCCATTTTCCCCGCCACTACGGCGACGCATCCCTTATGGCACAGGGTTTGACGCCATTTCCAGCGAGGGAGCGGCACGATCGCGCCGCTTTACGGCTTGCGCGGCGTGATGCGCATCGGCAGACCGCCTGCGGGCTGGGTGGTGAGCTTCTGGACCGGCCAGGGTTTCGTCTCCGGCGTCGCTGCGAAACGATATCGCTGCATTAGTACAGCGAGCGCGATGACGGCTTCCTGCAACGCAAAGGTGGCGCCGATGCAGACGCGCGGACCGGCGCCAAATGGCAGATACTGAAAGCGACCGATTTTCTCCCGCTCGCCCGGCAGAAAGCGGGAGGGGTCAAAGATCCGTGGCTTGTCCCAGTAAAGCTCGTGGCGATGCAGCGTCCAGGGCATGACGAGGACGGTAGTGCCCTTCGCAATCTCGACGGTCTCACCACTGGGCGCGGTGTAGCGATCGTCGGCGATCGCATCGCGGTTGATGGAGGGCGCCGGCGGATAAAGCCGCATCGCCTCTTCGAAGGCGGCTCGCACATGCGGCATCTTGTCGAGCCACTCGACAGGATCGGCGCCAGACTCGATGACCTCATCGATTTCGCGCTCCATGGCGTCGCGGACATCCGGACAATGGGCCACGCAATACAGCGTCCAGGCCAGAGCACGCGCCGTGGTCTCGTGCCCTGCACCGATAAAGGTCAGGATATTATCCTCGATCTCCTCGGAGGTCAGACCGTCAGGTCCTTCCAGTTCGAGAAGCAATGTCAGGAAATCGTCGGGTGCGTTCTCCCGATCCGTCTTGATGATGGCCCGGCGGTGATCCATGGTCCGGCGCACGAGTTCGCGGAACTTGCGTAGAACACCGAGACCCCTGATGCGGGTCAGGCGCGGGATCCATCTGGGAGCTTTCAACAAGTCCAGTGGATCGATCCGTCCCATGCTGTGCAGGAGATCGTCGACATCCTTGGCGAAATCGCCCTGCTCGGAGACGATACCGCCCGAGAAGAGCGTTTCAGAGAGGATCGCATAAGTGAGTTCGGTCATGTCGACGGCGACATCGCGGACCAAGCCTTCGGCACCGGCTTCGTAGCGATCGAGAAAAAGTTCGCTCTGCTCACGCATCTGTCGCGCAAACCCGCGCGCGTGGCGAGGAGTGAAGACCGGCGCCATGGCCTTCCGCGACCGTTTCCAAACCGGACCTTCGGCCGTCAGAAGTCCATCACGCAGGATGGGCCGCAGCACGAGCTGACGTATCTCCGACATCTCGTAATTCGACGCATTGTCAACGAGAACGTGGCGGATGAGACCGGGATCATTGGCGATGATCGTTGTCTGGCCGAAAAAGCGCGTGACAATCCAAGGCCAGGTGTAGGAGGGCTGTCCCCACAGCTCGAGCGGGTTCTTCAGGACAGTGCGAATGATCTCCAGCCGGCTGGGCGGGACCGTCCGCGGCACGGGTGCCGGCGGCTCGAAGGTCGATTTGCGCAGACTGGCGTCCATGTGTTGCTCCCTCGAAGGGTTGGAGCCCCCTCAATGAGTTAGAGCAGCGCTTCCAACTCGTCCAGCCGATCGTTGATCAGCCAGCCGTAATAGTTCTCTTCCGGCCAATTCGCCGCACCGCTGGCACGCTTTGCTGCCAAAGCACGCGCCCGCTGCTGCGAGCCGCCAATGTTGAAAAGCGTCGCCGTAACACCCGGGTTCCCGGAGATATCGACATCGGCAATCTGGCGGTAATCGTCGATTGACTTGCGGATGACCGCTGCCATGTAGGCAAGCGAGATGTCGGGATCCATGATCGCCTTGTAGACGCCCGCCGCATCATTCTCGTCCAGCTTCGGATAGCCGGACTTCTCGTGCACGAGGTCCGACAGCATCAGGGCGGTCAGAGGATTGATCTGCCCCAGCCCAAAGGTCTGGCCAGCATAGAAAGGCTGGAAGAACACGGCGCTGAAGCGATTGTTCGGATAAGACTTACCGCCGACGGATTTGCCGCGGAAGCGGTCCTGCCAGACATCTTCGCGGCAGGTCCAGAGACGGTAGCTGTCCGAATAGCCATTACATTCGGCAAATTCCGGCCGGCTGACAAATTCGCCTATGCTCTCGTCCTTGTAGCCGAAACGGAAGCTGTTGCCGGCGTAGGAGGCAGCCTTCACATAATAGCTCTGGAGGCTGTCATAGGCGTCGACATTGTAGGTGTGTTCGCCGACGATCGCACCCACCATATGGATGGGCGCAATGCCATAGGCGGCTGCCGTCTTCTTGATCTTGCCGACCAGCTTCGAGTCCGTCTTCAGGAGATCGCGGACCTTTTCATATTTCAGATCGAAGCTGGTCTTACCCGCCTTGGTACGCCGCACGGAGGCGCCGGGGATGGCCGGCTGTTCGGCATTGCGATTTCCTGCTGGGACCTTGTCGTCAGCAAGTGACACCGCAGGAACAAGCCCGGCGAGCGCAATGGCGACGATGAGATTTCTGGCAATAGTAAGCACGATGCGCGGCCTCTGGACATTTGTCCTCGAACGGGTTGCCGGCGCATTCGCGGGCAGCGTCCGACTGCGGCCCTCCTTACATAAGAGGCACCTGTATTGTCGATATGGGCCGCTTTCACTTTCCCGGCACGCCGGGGGCGAAAGCGACCCATAGATGCACAAAGATCACAGGATGTAGCGGCTAAGGTCCGTGTTGGCGGCGAGATCACCGACATGCTCCTGGACATAAGCCGAATCGATCATGACTTCCGAGCCACCCCGGTCCGGCGCATGGAAGGAGATCTCGTCGAGCACCCGTTCCATCACCGTCTGCAGACGACGGGCACCGATGTTTTCGACCGTTTCGTTAAGCTGCACCGCGACATCGGCGAGCGCATCGATTGCATCCTCGGTGAAGTCGAGGTTGAGCTCCTCGGTTGCCATGAGCGCCTTGTACTGGCGGATGAGGCTCGCTTCCGTTTCCGTCAGGATGCGGCGGAAATCTTCCTTGGTCAGCGGCTTCAGCTCGACCCGGATCGGCAGGCGGCCCTGAAGTTCCGGCAGGAGGTCGGAGGGCTTGGAGACGTGGAAGGCGCCAGACGCGATGAAGAGGATATGGTCGGTCTTCACCGGACCATATTTGGTCGCAACCGTCGTGCCTTCGACGAGCGGCAACAGGTCGCGCTGCACGCCTTCGCGGGAGACGCCGGCGCCCATTGCGCCTTCACGGGCAGCGATCTTGTCGATCTCGTCAAGGAATACGATGCCGTCATTCTCGACCGAGCGAAGCGCCTCACGCTGGATGACCTCATTGTCGATCAGCTTGTCTGATTCGTCACGGATGAGGTCGGCATAGGAGGCCTTGACGGTGGTCCGGACCTTCTTGGTACGGTTACCCATGGCCTTGCCGAACATTTCTGACAGGTTAAGAATACCGATATTGGCACCGGGCATGCCGGGGACTTCGAAGCTGGGCGCGCCGGAGCCGCTGTCGGCGACCTCGATATCGATTTCCTTGTCATCGAGTTCGCCGTTGCGGAGCTTCTTGCGGAAGCTATCCCGTGTAGCGGGAGATGCGGTGGCACCGACCAGGGCATCCAGCACACGCTCTTCAGCCAGCTGATGGGCCTTGGCCTGCACTTCCAGACGCTTCTTGTCGCGGATGAGTGCGATGCCGATCTCAACGAGATCTCGGATGATCTGCTCGACATCGCGGCCGACATAACCGACTTCGGTGAATTTGGTCGCCTCGACCTTGATGAAGGGGGCGCCAGCGAGCTTGGCCAGACGGCGGGAGATTTCCGTTTTGCCCACGCCGGTCGGTCCGATCATCAGGATGTTCTTCGGCATGACCTCATCGCGCAGATCTTCCGAGAGCTGCTGGCGGCGCCAGCGGTTCCGCAGCGCGATCGCGACCGCGCGCTTGGCGTCATGCTGGCCGATGATATGGCGGTCGAGCTCGGAAACGATCTCGCGCGGAGAAAAATTGGTCATTCAGCTTGCTCCTCACGATGCCGCGAAGCCGCGCATCGTTTCTTGGTGTGGAATTCGATCGGCAGCCGTCAGTCGGCGTCGAGGATTTCGACCACCATGTTGTTGTTGGTGTAGACGCAGATCTCACCGGCGATCGTCAAAGCACGTTTGGCGATGTCCTCGGCCGAGTGGTCGGTATCCATGAGCGCACGGGCGGCTGCGTAGGCGTAGTTGCCGCCGGATCCGATGGCGATCGCGCCATGCTCGGGCTCCAACACGTCGCCATTTCCGGTAATCGCAAGCGTGATCGACTTGTCGGCAACCAGCATCATGGCTTCGAGATTGCGCAGATACTTGTCGGTGCGCCAGTCCTTGGCGAGCTCAACGGCGGCGCGCATCAGCTGGCCGGGATATTGCTCAAGCTTCTTTTCGAGGCGATCGAGCAGGGTAAAGGCATCGGCTGTCGCGCCGGCGAAGCCTGCGATCACGTCGCCGCCCTTGCCGATGCGGCGCACCTTGCGGGCATTGCCCTTCATCACGGTCTGGCCAAGGCTGACCTGACCGTCACCGGCCATCACCACCTTGCCGTCTTTGCGTACGGTAACAATCGTTGTCATCAATCACCTGTCACCCGCGACTGCGGGCCTTGTGGAGCGGGCATTCCGCCCGGTTAGTCGGTTCCTATGTAAGTGGGCTTTCAGCGATTGCAATCTGCGGCAAAAGCGTGCGCCTGCGCCTTGCGGCAGCGCAATGTAACTTCTGGATATTTCACCGCCCTGCTGTTATGGGAGGGCCGAGATCCTCATGGAGCAGCCAAATGGCAGAGCGTAAAGGCGAAGTTTCCCGCAAGACCAACGAAACCTCGGTCTCGGTTTCCGTCCATATCGACGGCACCGGCACGGGCAAGATTTCGACGGGCGTGGGCTTCTTCGACCATATGCTCGACCAGCTCTGCCGTCACTCACTCATCGACATGGACATCGAGGTGAAGGGCGACCTGCATATCGACGATCACCACACCGTAGAGGACACGGGCATTGCGCTCGGCCAGGCGATTTCCAAGGCGCTTGGCGACCGCAAGGGCATCACGCGCTATGCGTCGATCGATCTTGCCATGGACGAGACGATGACCAAGGCGGCAATCGATGTCTCCGGCCGACCCTTCCTGGTCTGGAACGTCAATTTCAGCGCGCCGAAGATCGGCACTTTCGACACCGAACTGGTCCGCGAATTCTTCCAGGCTCTCGCCCAGAACGCCGGGATCACGCTGCATGTGCTGAACCATTACGGCGCCAACAACCACCATATTGCCGAGACCTGCTTCAAGGCAGTCGCGCGCGCGCTTCGGACGGCAACCGAAGTCGATCCGCGGCAGGCAAACCGTATTCCCTCCACCAAGGGCACCCTGGTTTAAGGGGCATCTTCCCCCATGGGGGAGACTGCCACCTTGCTCCGGTTCGGGCGTTGACCCCTAATCGTCGAGCAGAAAGGACTGGACAATATGCGTGTATCCATCATCGACTACGGCTCGGGCAATCTGCGCTCGGCCACCAAGGCTTTTGAACGGGCCGCCCGCGAGGCGGGGCTCGACGCCGAGATTGAGCTGACCGACAAGGCAGACAGCGTCGCGACCGCCGACCGGATCGTGCTTCCTGGCGTCGGCGCCTATGCCGACTGCCGTAGGGGACTCGATGCCGTTCCCGGCATGCATGACGCGATCATCGAGGTTGTCGAGAAGAAGGGCCGTCCCTTTTTCGGCATCTGCGTCGGCATGCAGCTCATGTCATCACGTGGTCTCGAGAAAACCGTGACCGACGGCTTTGGCTGGATCGAAGGCGACGTCGTCGAGATGTCTCCGTCCGACCCGTCCCTCAAGATCCCGCAGATCGGCTGGAACACGCTCACACTCAACCGTCCACATCCCTTGTTTGACGGCATTCCGACAGGGCCAAACGGGCTGCACGCCTATTTCGTGCACTCCTATCACCTTGCTGCGCGCAAGCCCGAAGACGTGATTGCGACGACCGAGTATGGTGGCGCAATGACCGCGTTTGTCGGGCGCGACAACATGGTGGGTGCGCAATTCCATCCCGAGAAGAGCCAGGCACTCGGCCTGAAGCTCATCGCCAATTTCCTGACCTGGACGCCCTGAAGGGCACGGATAGCCTCATGATCCTTTTTCCCGCCATCGACCTCAAGGACGGCCAGTGCGTTCGCCTCAAGCTGGGCGATATGGAGCAGGCGACCGTCTACAATCCGGATCCCGCCGCGCAGGCGCGCGCCTTCGAAGACCAGGGCTTCGAATGGCTGCATGTCGTCGACTTGAACGGCGCCTTTGCCGGTGAAAGCGTCAATGGCGCTGCCGTCGATGCGATCCTGAAAGCGACGAAGAACCCGGTGCAGCTCGGCGGCGGCATTCGGACGCTCGACCATATCGAGAGCTGGCTGTCGCGTGGACTATCGCGCGTGATCCTCGGCACGGTCGCCGTGCGTGATCCGGCGCTGGTCATCGAAGCCTGCAAGCGCTTCCCCGGCAAGGTTGCCGTTGGGATCGACGCCAAGGGCGGCAAGGTTGCCGTCGAGGGCTGGGCGGAAGCCTCCGAACTCGGCGTGATCGAACTCGCCCAGCGTTTCGAAGGCGCTGGAGTCGCTGCGATCATCTATACCGACATCGACCGCGACGGGATCCTGACCGGCATCAACTGGGCCTCGACGCTTGAACTGGCCCAAGCCGTTTCGATCCCAGTGATTGCGTCCGGCGGCCTCGCCTCGATCGAGGACATCAAGCGTATGCTGGAACCGGATGCTGGGAAGCTCGAAGGTGCGATATCTGGGCGCGCGCTCTATGATGGGCGCATCGACCCTGCGGAAGCGCTCGCGCTGATCAAGGCTGCGAGAGGCTGAGGACAAGACCATGACACTCAAGGCCCGCGTGATCCCCTGCCTCGACGTTAAGGACGGCCGCGTCGTCAAGGGCGTCAACTTCGTCGATCTGATCGATGCCGGTGACCCGGTCGAGGCTGCCAAGGCTTACGACGCCGCCGGCGCCGATGAACTCTGCTTTCTCGACATCACCGCATCTTCGGACAACCGCGACACGATCTTCGACGTTGTCGCCCAGACTGCCGACCATTGCTTCATGCCGCTGACGGTCGGGGGTGGTGTTCGCGCCGTCGCCGATATTCGCAAGCTCCTGCTGTGCGGTGCCGACAAGGTGTCGATCAATTCGGCAGCGGTGAAGAACCCCGATTTCGTCGCAGAAGCCGCCGACAAATTCGGCAACCAGTGCATCGTCGTGTCGATCGATGCGAAGAAGGTTTCCACTGCCGGCGAAGCTGATCGCTGGGAGATCTTCACCCATGGTGGCCGTCAGCCGACTGGCATCGATGCGGTCGAGTTCGCAATCAAGATGGTCGAGCGCGGGGCCGGCGAACTTCTGGTCACCTCCATGGACCGCGACGGCACAAAAAGCGGCTATGACATCGGCCTGACCCGCACGATCGCGGACAGCGTCCGCGTGCCGGTCATTGCTTCGGGTGGCGTCGGCAACCTCGATGATCTGGTCGCAGGTATTCGCGATGGCCATGCGACGGCGGTCCTCGCCGCCTCGATCTTCCACTTCGGCACCTATTCGATCGCAGAGGCCAAGGCCCACATGGCTGCAGCCGGCATCGCCATGCGTCTCGACTGACACGGAAAGGCTTGTCATGAGCAGTTTCACTCTTGCCGATCTGGAAGCCATTGTCGCGAGCCGCGCGGAGGCGGATCCGAGCCAGTCCTGGACGGCGAAACTCGTCGCAGGCGGTCAGGGCAAGGCTGCGAAGAAGCTTGGAGAAGAGGCGATCGAAGCTGTCATGGCTGCGGTGAAGGACGATCGCGAGAACCTCGTCTACGAGAGCGCCGATCTGCTCTATCATCTGATGGTCGTATTGAAAATTGCGGACATCCCGTTACAAGCAGTGATGCAGGAACTCGAGCGCCGGACTGCTCAGACAGGCCTGAGCGAAAAGGCCAGTCGGCAGGATCCATGACGATAGCTATGCGGGACTCCGAAACGCCAGACGTCCTCGACCATTTCCAGGCGAACGGCTATTCCCCCTATCACTTCTTCGATTCCGAGGAATGGGCGCATTTTCGCGCCGATACGCCGCTGACGCTGACAGCCGACGAAGTTCACCGGCTGCGCTCGATCGATGACCCCATCGATCTGGATGAAGTCAGGCGGATCTATCTTTCGCTGTCACGCCTTCTCTCCTCACATGTGGAATCATCACAGCTTCTGTTCGAGCAGCGCAACCGCTTTCTCAGCCTGTCGGATGTCTTCAAGACGCCGTTCGTCATCGGCATTGCCGGGTCTGTCGCGGTTGGAAAATCCACGACAGCGCGTGTTCTGAAAGAACTGCTTGCACGCTGGCCGTCGAGCCCCAAGGTCGACCTCGTCACCACCGACGGTTTTCTCTATCCGAACGCGCATCTGGTGAAGAATGGGATCCTCAACCGCAAGGGCTTTCCCGAAAGCTACGACGTTGGTGCGCTTCTGCGCTTCCTGTCGGCGATCAAGGCGGGACTGCCGAACGTCAAGGCACCCTGCTATTCGCACCTGACCTATGACGTGCTGCCGAACGAGCATCGGGTCATCGACCGTCCGGATATCCTTATCTTCGAGGGTATCAACGTCCTGCAGTCACGCAATCTGCCGGCAGACGGCAAGATCGTGCCGATGGTCTCGGATTTCTTCGATTTCTCGATTTATATCGACGCGGACGAGAATGCGACCCACCGCTGGTATGTCGAGCGTTTCATGAAACTGCGGCAGACCGCGTTCCGCGATCCGAACTCCTACTTCCATCGCTATGCAACCATCAGCGAGGATGAGGCCAAGGAAATCGCGGAGGGGCTCTGGACGAACATCAACCTGAAGAACCTCAGGGAAAACATCCTGCCGACCCGGCCACGCGCCGATCTGATCCTGCGCAAGGGTGATAATCACCTCGTCGAGACGGTCGCGCTCAGAAAACTGTAGGCGATCGATCGCCGGCTATGGATTGACCCGGCGCAGGGTCAGGTTGATGCGTCCGCCCGACTTCAGCAGTGTCGAGGTCGCGGGATAGATCCGGTCGACGCCGTGGAAACAGAGGCGTCCCTCCCCGCCGAGCAAGAAGACATCGCCGCTTTCCAGCTTCAGCGATTTGGTGCTATCGGTTCGGGCCAGTCCCCCGATGCGAAACAGGCAGGTATTGCCCAGGGATATTGAGAGCACCGGTGCCGCGAATTCCATTTCGTCGCGGTCCTGATGCAGGCCCATCTTGGCATCGTCAGCATAAAAATTGACGAGGCAGGCCTCGGGGTCTTTCGGATAGCCCGAAAGCTCGCGCCAGAGATCGAGCAAAATGCCAGGAATCTCGGGCCAGGGCTTGCCCGTCATCGGATGGGTCGGCTGATAGCGATAGCCGCGCTCCTTGTCCGTCACCCAGCCGAGCGGTCCACAATTCGTCATCCGGACAGACATCGGGCGACCGGAGCCCGGCATGACCGGTACGTAGAGCGGCGCCTCGGTGACGACACCGCGGATGATCTCGACGAGGTTTTCCTGCTCTTCACGCCCCAGCCGGCCCGGCAGGTAACGAAGACCGGATGAGAGGCCGATCTCGGCTTTCGGACCAGTCATTCTCAATCTCCCAGCGGCTTGCTGCGCATCTTCTTCACATCCGAGCGGCCGGATTTCTCCTTGAGACGCCGTTCCACTGAACCTCTGGTCGGCTTTGTCTTCTTGCGCGGCGGCGGTGGCGGCTTGGCGGCTTCGAGGAGCAATTCCTTCAGCCGTTCGCGCGCATCTTCGCGGTTGCGATCCTGGCTGCGGAAGCGGCTCGCCTCGATCATCAGCACGCCTTCCTTCGACAGGCGCTTGCCGGCGAGTTTCGCCGCGTTCTGTTTCATGCGATCGTTCAGCGAGGGCGATCCGAGCAGGTTGAAGAAGAGCTGAACGGCGGTCGAGACCTTATTGACGTTCTGGCCACCCGGGCCGCCGGCCAGCACGAATTGCTCCGTCAATTCCCAGCCGGCTATCGTGATGCGGTTGTTGATCTCGAGTGGTTCGCTTGCCATGTCATCGGTCTCTTTGTCAGGTCTCCATATCGGCCGTGACCAGGGCAAAGGCAAGCCGGAAGCAGAAAAGGCCCGGCAGCAAAGCTACCGGGCCTCTTTCTTCTCAGGAATTCAGTCGTTCATTCCGCAGCCAGGCGAATTCCCGGGGCCGCATCTCGAACCTTGCCGTCGACATGGGCTTCGAACTTGGCGAAGTTGTCGATGAACATGCCGACCAGCTTCTTGGCCTGTGCGTCGTAGGCCGCACCATCGGCCCAGGTCGAACGCGGCTCGAGGATCTTCGTGTCGACACCAGCGACGGCGACCGGAACGGCGAAGCCGAAGTTCGCATCCGTGCGCATCTCGACCTTCTTCAGCTCGCCGGTCAGAGCGGCCGTCAACAGAGCGCGGGTCGCCTTGATCGGCATGCGATTGCCGATGCCATAGGCTCCGCCGGTCCAGCCGGTGTTGACCAGCCAACAATCGACCTGGTGGCGGGCGATCAGATCACGCAGCAGGTTGCCGTATTCGGTCGGATGGCGCGGCATGAAGGGGGCGCCGAAGCATGTCGAGAAGGTCGCTTCCGGCTCGGTCACGCCCTTTTCAGTACCGGCTACCTTGGCAGTATAGCCAGACAGGAAGTGGTACATGGCCTGTTCCGGCGTGAGCTTCGCGATCGGCGGCAGAACGCCGAAGGCATCCGCCGTCAACATGATGATCGTCTTCGGATGTGGTGCGATTCCGGTTTCCGACGCATTCGGGATGAAATGCAGCGGATAGGCGCAACGGGTGTTTTCCGTCAGCGAGCCATCGTTGAAGTCGGGCAAGCGGTTCTCGTCGAGCACGACGTTTTCCAGTACGGTGCCGAAACGCTTCGTGGTCGCGTAGATTTCCGGCTCGGCTTCGGCCGAGAGACGGATGGTCTTGGCGTAGCAGCCACCTTCGAAGTTGAAGATGCCGTTCTCGCCCCAGCCATGCTCGTCGTCACCGACCAGCGTGCGCTTGGGGTCCGCCGAGAGCGTGGTCTTCCCGGTGCCGGACAGGCCGAAGAAGACAGCCGCATCGCCATCGGGGCCGACATTTGCCGAGCAATGCATCGGCATGACGCCCTTAGACGGCAGCAGGTAGTTGAGGACGGTGAAGACCGACTTCTTCATTTCACCGGCATAGGATGTGCCGCCGATGAGGACGATGCCATTGGTCAGGTCGCAGGCAATGACGGTTTCGGTGCGGCAGCCGTGACGCGCTGGATCGGCGCGGAAGCTCGGCAGATCAATGATCGTCAGCTTCGGCAGGAATCCTTCCAAGGCCTCACGCTCGGGGCGAATCAGCAGATTGCGGATGAAGAGCGAGTGCCAAGCGAATTCGGTCACGACCCGCGTTGGCAAGGCGTTATCCGCGTCGGCGCCGCCGATCAGGTCCTGAACGAAAAGATCGCGGCCTGCGGCATGGGCCAGCATGTCCTGGTGAAGCACGGCAAAATGCTCCGGGGACATAGGCTTGTTGTTGTCCCACCAGATCTGGTCGTCCGTCTTGTCGTCGCGGACAACGAACTTGTCCTTGGCAGAACGGCCGGTGTGCTGACCTGTCAGCGCGCGAAGTGCACCATCTGCGGTCAGCTCCGCCTCGCCGCGACGGATCGCCTCTTCATAGAGAGCCGCTTCCAGGAAGTTGTAGCGAACGCTGGCAGCCTTCCCCAAGCCGATTTCCGAGATCCCCGCAGCCGGGTTCCTCACGCCGAATTCCTCCATGGTCCGCTTTCCTCTCATCGGCCAGAACTTTGAATGAGCGAAACCTAAACGGCAGAGCAACGAAATGCAAGGCAGCAACTCGAAAAATATAATGATATCAATTATTTAATCGATTTAAAACAGAAAACACTCTTTTTAAATCGTTTAGTTCCGCTTCCATTCCGCTATCATCGGAGGCCGTGAAGGACGGAAAAAGACGGATGAACCATAATCCGCTGTCCCTGCCCCTTTCCCTCTGCCACAATTTGTTCCACCTTTATCCCCATATCGCACTGCCATGGAACCAGAGCTGGGCTGGACAGACCAGGAGCAGCGCAACGATGACGGAGACGTACCCTATGCAGACGATCGCCCTCGTGGATGACGACCGCAATATTCTGACTTCGGTTTCGATCGCTCTCGAAGCGGAAGGTTATAAGGTCGAAACCTATACCGATGGCGCCTCGGCTCTCGATGGTCTTCTGGCCCGACCGCCGCAGCTCGCCATCTTCGATATCAAGATGCCGCGCATGGATGGCATGGAGCTGCTGCGTCGCCTGCGCCAGAAGTCCGATATCCCGGTGATCTTCCTGACCTCCAAGGACGAGGAAATCGACGAGCTCTTCGGCTTGAAAATGGGCGCCGATGATTTCATCACCAAGCCCTTTTCGCAGCGGCTGCTCGTAGAGCGAGTCAAGGCGATCCTGCGACGGTCTGCAAGCCGCGAGAGCTTTGCGGCGGGTAATGGCCCTGCAAAAGGCAGCCCCGAGCAACAGGCCCGCACGCTGGAGCGCGGACAGCTGGTGATGGACCAGGAACGTCACACCTGCACCTGGAAGGGTGATCCGGTGACGCTGACCGTAACCGAATTCCTCATCCTGCAGTCGCTGGCGCAGCGCCCCGGCGTGGTCAAGAGTCGCGACGCCCTGATGGACGCGGCCTATGACGAGCAGGTCTATGTTGATGACCGCACGATCGACAGCCACATCAAGCGGCTGCGCAAGAAGTTCAAGATGGTCGATACCGACTTCGACATGATTGAAACACTTTACGGTGTCGGCTACCGCTTCCGCGAAGCAGCGTAAGATCCCGTCGTAGCCGCCCTGGCGGCTGACGAGACGGGCGAAAGGCAAAGGTTTGACCCAGCAGGTTGACGAGGGACATCTGGAGGAGACGGATTCCGGCTCCGAGCAGCGTCGGCTGTTCAGCCATCCCTTCACGCTCATCCGCCGGATCTTCGGCCATGCGCTGTTTTCCAGCCTGACGCGCCGAATTGTCTTCTTCAACCTCGCGGCGCTCATCGTGCTCGTCGGCGGCATCATGTATCTCAACCAGTTCCGCGAGGGACTGATCGATGCGCGCGTCGAAAGCCTTCTCACCCAAGGCGAGATCATCGCGGCGGCTGTCTCGGCATCCGCCTCCGTCGACACCAACTCGATCACGATCGACCCGGAGAAATTGCTCGAGCTGCAGGCCGGACAGAGCATCACGCCGGTGCCAAACGACGAGGATCTGGAGTTTCCGATCAATCCCGAGCGCGTGGCACCCGTGCTTCGACGACTGATCTCCCCGACGCGCATCCGCGCTCGCCTCTTCGATGCCGATGCCAACCTGCTGCTTGATTCGCGGCATCTCTATTCGCGCGGCCAAGTGCTGCGCTTCGACCTGCCGCCCGTCGACAATGATTCCACCAGCTTTACCGACTGGATCACCCGCCTCTTCAACACGATCCTGCAGCCCGGCAACCTGCCGGTCTATCGGGAAGCGCCTGGCGGTGACGGCTCAATCTATCCGGAGGTCATGAACGCGCTGACCGGGGTTCGCGGCGCGGTTGTCCGCGTGACCGACCAGGGAGAACTGATCGTCTCTGTCGCAGTGCCGGTACAGCGCTCGCGTGCCGTTCTCGGTGTGCTCCTGCTATCTACCCAAGCCGGCGATATCGACAAGATCGTCCATGCGGAACGCCTCGCCATCCTGCGGGTGTTCGGGGTAGCGACCCTCGTCAACATCATCGTTTCGCTGCTCTTGTCTTCGACCATCGCAAACCCGTTGCGTCGCCTCTCGGCTGCTGCCATCCGTGTTCGCCGTGGGGCCAAGGAGCGTGAGGAAATCCCCGACTTCTCCATCCGACAGGACGAGATTGGCAACCTTTCCATCGCGCTTCGCGAAATGACCACAGCACTCTACGACCGCATCGATGCGATCGAGAGTTTTGCTGCCGACGTCAGCCACGAACTGAAGAACCCGCTGACCTCGCTGCGTTCGGCCGTCGAAACCCTGCCGCTCGCCAAGACAGACCAGTCCCGGCAGAGGCTGATGGATATCATCCAGCACGATGTCCGCCGTCTCGACCGCCTGATCAGCGACATCTCGGACGCCTCACGCCTCGACGCGGAACTGGCGCGCTCGGATGCAAAGCCTGTCGATCTCGAGATCCTTGTGTCCAGCCTCGTCGACATCTCCAGGGAAATCCGCAGCGGCAAGAAGGCCGTTCAAATCGACTATGTGATCGATCAGAAACCCGGATCGAACCAGCATTTCGTCGTCCACGGGCACGACCTGCGTCTCGGGCAGATCGTCACCAATCTGATCGAGAATGCACGGTCCTTCGTGCCCGAAGACAGCGGCCGGATCCTCGTCAAGCTGTCGCGCAATCGCACCCGCTGCCAGATCCAGGTGGAGGACAATGGGCCCGGCATTCAGGCCGAGGACATCGACCGCATCTTTGAGCGCTTCTATACCGACCGACCCGAGGGTGAGAGCTTTGGCCAGAATTCCGGTCTTGGGCTATCGATCAGCCGACAGATCGCCGAGGCTCATGGCGGCACCTTGCGGGCCGAAAACGTCATGGACCCGGCGTCAGGCCGCATCACCGGCGCCCGCTTCGTCCTGTCCCTGCCCGTAGAAACTGCGGCATGATGGGCGAGACCCACAACATTCATGCGACGGCGATCAGCGTCGATGGTGTCGGCTTGGCATTTGTCGGGCCATCGGGTAGCGGCAAGTCGAGCCTTGCTTTCGATTGCCTCGCAGAAGCAAGGCTCGCCAATATCCCGGCTGCGCTGATCTCGGATGACCGGGTCATCATCTCGCTTGAGAACGGTCGGATCCTTGCGTCCTGCCCCGAACCGATCCGCGGCCTGATCGAACTCCGATACAGTGGTATCGTCTCCATGGATCAAGTGGAACGCGCTGAATTGAGCTATATTGTGATGTTGGCCGGCGCGGACGAAGGACATCGGTTGCCGCCAGATGACGAGCAAGCCGAGCTTGTCGCGGGACTTAGCCTTCCGGTCGTCAGAGTGCCGACGTGGAGCCGTTTTCCGCTCAGCCTGATCCTGGCGCGGATTCGAAGCCTTGAAGCGAACCGGTAATTTACACGCTGATTTGGCTTGCACTTCCCGTTTTGATCGACAAGATGGCGTCCTACTGATGGACGAAACGCCAATCTTGAGCTATTTGGCCAGAGTTGCGCTAAGGGGCAGTAGAGAATGATCGGACTTGTGCTTGTCACCCATGGCAAGCTGGCTGAAGAGTTTCACCACGCGGTGGAACACGTCGTAGGCCCACAAAAATGCATCGAGACCGTCTCGATCGGCCCCGAAGATGACATGGATCAGCGTCGTCAGGACATTCTTGATGCCGTGTCACGTGCAGACGATGGCCATGGCGTTATCATTCTGACCGACATGTTCGGTGGTACACCCTCAAACCTCGCGATCTCCGTGATGAACACCGGCCGCATTGAGGTGATCGCCGGAGTTAATCTACCGATGTTGATCAAGCTTGCCGGCGTTCGGGGCGACAACGACATGGATCGCGCCCTCGTCGAGGCCTCCGAGGCTGGGCGCAAGTACATCAATGTTGCAAGCCGCGTCTTGAGTGGCAAATGACTGCTATGGCCGACGCAATCTCCCGCGATCTCCTGATCATCAACAAGCGTGGCCTCCATGCGCGCGCCTCAGCCAAATTCGTGCAGACCGTCAGCGGCTTCGATGCGAGCGTCAGCGTCTCCAAGGACGGAACGACTGTCGGCGGCACCTCGATCATGGGATTGATGATGCTGGCGGCGAGCCCGGGCTGCTCGATCTGCGTCTCGGCATCCGGCAACCAGGCCGAAGACGTCATGAACGCACTCGCCGCTCTGGTCGCGGACCGCTTTGGTGAAGAGATGTAAAGCATCGCGACATAAAGACATAAAGACTTCTTTATGTCAGATTGCCTTTGCCGCCATTCCCTGCTAGAAGATCGCCAGCCCTGCAGCCTTGACTGCGGGAGAGCCAGTTAATCCATCCGCCATGAGATGCGGATCGGGTCGGATCCAGCCGGAGAATCCCATGAGCAAACATGACTATGTGATCGCTGATATCGGTCTTGCCGATTTCGGCCGCAAGGAAATCAGCATCGCTGAAACCGAAATGCCGGGCCTGATGGCCTGCCGCGAAGAATTCGGCGCGAGCCAGCCGCTGAAGGGTGCGCGGATCACCGGTTCGCTGCATATGACGATCCAGACTGCCGTTCTGATCGAAACGCTCGTAGCGCTCGGTGCAGATGTCCGCTGGGCATCCTGCAACATCTTCTCCACCCAGGACCACGCTGCCGCTGCCATCGCTGCTGCCGGCATCCCGGTCTTTGCGATCAAGGGCGAGTCGCTCACCGATTACTGGGAATACACCGACAAGATCTTCCAGTGGACCGACGGCGGCTTCTCCAACATGATCCTCGACGATGGCGGCGATGCCACCATGTACATCCTGCTCGGCGCCCGCGCTGAAGCCGGCGAGGACGTTCTTTCCAATCCGCAGTCGGAAGAAGAAGAAATCCTGGTTGCGCAGATCAAGAAGCGGCTTGCCGCTTCGCCGGGCTGGTTCACCAAGCAGCGCGATGCGATCAAGGGTGTCACCGAAGAAACCACCACCGGCGTGCATCGCCTTTATGAACTCGCCAAGAAGGGTCTCCTCCCCTTCCCGGCCATCAATGTCAACGACTCGGTCACCAAGTCAAAGTTTGACAACAAGTATGGCTGCAAGGAATCGCTGGTCGACGGCATTCGCCGCGGTACCGACGTGATGATGGCCGGCAAGGTCGCCGTCGTCTGCGGCTATGGCGATGTCGGCAAGGGTTCGGCTGCCTCGTTGCGTGGCGCTGGCGCCCGCGTCAAAGTCACGGAAGTCGATCCGATCTGCGCCCTGCAGGCTGCCATGGACGGCTTCGAAGTGGTCACGCTGGAAGATGTCGTTTCTTCGGCCGATATCTTCATCACCACGACCGGCAACAAGGACGTCATCCGCATCGAGCATATGCGCGAGATGAAGGACATGGCGATCGTCGGCAATATCGGCCACTTCGACAACGAGATTCAGGTCGCTTCTCTGAAAAACCTGCGCTGGACGAACATCAAGCCGCAGGTCGACATGATCGAGTTCCCGAAGGGCAACCGCATGATCCTCTTGTCTGAGGGTCGCCTGCTGAACCTCGGCAACGCCACGGGTCACCCATCCTTCGTGATGTCGGCCTCGTTCACCAACCAGGTTCTCGGCCAGATCGAACTCTTCGCCAAGACTGACGAGTACAAGCCGGGCGTCTACGTCCTGCCGAAGCACCTCGATGAAAAGGTCGCTCGCCTGCACCTCGAAAAGCTCGGCGTGAAGCTGACGACGCTTTCTGACGAACAGGCCTCCTATATCGGAGTCACGCCGCAGGGTCCGTTCAAGTCGGAACACTACCGCTATTAAAATATAGCTGGATAATATCTACATCTAGTGGGCGGCACCTTGACAAAGGCGCCGCCTTCTTTTTTAGGCGCCGGCCTTCCCGACCCATTCCATCGGCGGTATTGTTTTAGGACTTGATTCGTGGACTGCACGAGCGGTCCGCGAATACGGATGTCTTGTCGACGATGCGGCACATAATGAGACGGAGACAGACCGAGAATGTCGGTAGATCAACGCGCCCCGCGTCAGCGGGATACGGTCATGACGGCCGGTTTTTCGAGCCTCTGGCGGCCAGTTTCTGAGAAAAAACACGGGATGCTGCGCAAGCTGTCCCACCGTCCCGCCTTGTCCGTGACGAGGCGCGTTCTGTCTTGCGGCAGTGCGCTTGCCAGCCTTTTGGTTCCGGGCCTTGCCCATGCGCAGTCAACCAATGCATTGCGCGGTTTCGACAGTGTCGATGTCGCCGGATATGCGGTGCTTCTTGGTTCGGTTTCAGCCGCCCTGATCTTTGCGGCCGTTCTCCTGCGTCAGCGCAACAAACTGGATGTCGAAGTGCGCGAACTGCGCTCCGCCTATTCGGACAGCCAGCAGAAGATCTCTCGCTATCAGACCCTGATTGCCGACAAGAACCGCCGCACAGTGATCTGGGAGGGCCATAACGGCAAAGCTGAACTGCTCGGACAGCTTCCGGCAGAGACCGGTGCTCCGCAGCAGGATCCGGACTTTCTGGCCTTCGGACGCTGGCTGAAGCCTCATTCCGCGAGTGAAGTGGAACGCGCAATTGAGGCGCTCCGGCTCAACGCCAAGTCTTTTGATCTGGTGGTCGAGACCCAGCGCGGCGAAGTACTCGAGGTTCAGGGCAATCTCTACGGTGGCCGCGCCTTTGCGCATTTCTTGGCGCTGGACAATCTGCGTGCAGAACTTGCCGAACTGAAGATCGAGCGCAACCGGTTACGAAGCTCGATCGCGACCTTTGAATCGCTGCTCGATTCGATCGAACAGCCGGTTTGGCAGCGGGATGGCGACGGGCGTCTCGTGTGGGTGAACCAGGCCTATAGCGATGCGGTCGAATCCCCATCACCACAACAGGCGGTCCAGGAAGGACGCGAGATCCTGGGCACACTGACGCGTGAGAAGATCAAGGCTTCCGCAACGCCGGAATCACCGTTCCACGATACCGTTTCGACCGCCGTCCGCGGCGCACGCACCTTCTTCGACGTCGTCGATGTCCGCGGGCCCGGTGGCTCCTGCGGCATGGCAATCGACGTCTCCTCTTCCGAGACACTCAGGGAGGAACTTGCGAGAACACTCAAGAGCCACGCCGATACGCTCGATCATCTCGCGACCCCGGTTGCGATCTTCGACGCCGATCGTCGCCTACAGTTCTACAATCAGGCCTTCCTCCAGCTCTGGGGTCTCGAGACCAAGTTCCTTGAGAGCCGCCCGGATCATGCCGAACTGCTCGACCGCTTGCGCGCCGCTCACAAGCTGCCGGAGCAGCTGAGCTGGAAAGCCTGGAAGGATAATTGCCTTTCTGTCTACCGAGCGCTCGAAACCCAGACCGACCTCTGGCATCTGCCCAACGGCCAGACTCTGCGCGTGATCGCCTCGGCTCACCCGCAAGGCGGCGCGACCTGGGTCTTTGAAAACCTGACCGAACAATTCAATCTGGAAACACGCTACAATACGCTGGTCCAGGTGCAGGGCGAAACCATCGACCATCTGTCGGAGGGTGTTGCCGTTTTCGGGCCCGATGGCCGCATCCAGCTCTCCAACCCCGCCTTCCGGGCGCTCTGGGGCATCACTGAGACCCAGGCAGCTGTCGGCACGCATATCCGCCTCCTCGAGGCCGCCTGTGCGCCGTCCTATGACAAGCCGGATGGCTGGAAGTCCTTTGGCAAGATGATCACCAGCTTCGAGGACGAACGTCCTTCCAGCCAGGGGACCCTCGAGCTCTATTCTGGCCTGGTCCTCGACTATGCCGTGACGCCGCTGCCCAACGCGCAGACCATGCTGACTTTCGTCAACATGACGGACAGCGTCCGAGCGGAACGGGCTCTCAAGGAGAAGAACGAAGCGCTGCGAAAGGCCGACGAGCTGAAGAACGATTTCGTCCAGCACGTCTCCTATGAACTGCGCTCGCCGCTGACCAATATCATCGGCTTCACCGACCTTTTGAAGACACCGACGATCGGTCCGCTGAACGAACGGCAGGCCGAGTATATCGATCACATCTCGACGTCGTCGTCCGTCCTCCTGACCATCGTTAACGACATCCTCGACCTCGCGACCGTCGATGCGGGGATCATGCAGCTCGACTATTCCGAGATCGATTTGAGCGACCTGCTCGACGATGTCTCGATGCAGATGACCGATCGCCTTCAGGAGAGCAGCGTGACGTTGGAGATTGCTGCCCCTGCCCTGCTCGGTCACCTGATTGCAGACCGGCAGCGGTTGAAGCAGATCCTCATCAAGATCCTGACAAACGCCGTCAATTTCGCACCCGAGGGCAGCGTTGTGTCGATGAAATGCTGGCGCGACGGCACCGATTTCGCATTCTCGGTCACCGATAGCGGCTGCGGGATGAGTGCCGACCTTCTTTCCTCGGCATTCGATCGTTTTTCGACGAGCGCCAAGGGCGGCAAGCGCAGCGGACCAGGTCTTGGCCTTTCGATCGTCCAGAGCTTCGTCAACCTCCACAAGGGTGACGTCAAGATCGAGAGCGCGCCTGGTCAGGGAACCACGGTTCATTGCCGCATTCCCAATGCCAGCATACCGCAGATGATAGCCGCTGCAGAATGAACCCCGAGCCGTCCGCGCTTGTCGTTCACCTTGCCGATGATGCCGCCACGGCACTGTTCGGCGAGGATCTGTTGCTGGCACTACAAATCGGTGACTGCGTCGCACTCGACGGTGATCTCGGGGCCGGAAAATCGACTTTGAGCCGGGCATTCATTCGCGCTCTGGCCGATGATCCCGATCTCGAAGTGCCGAGCCCGACATTCACGCTCGTCCAAAATTACGACCTCAAAATCCCTGTCGCCCACTTCGACCTTTACCGGCTCTCCGATCCGAGCGAACTCGATGAACTGGGGCTTGAAGAGGCATTGGCCGATGGCATATGCCTCGTCGAGTGGCCGGGCAAGGCAGGCCGCGCGCTGCCGAAAAACCGGATCGAGATCGAGTTTCAATTCGCGTCCGATGGCGGGCGAAACCTGGTTATCCGCGCGCCTGAGGCAAAACTGGCCCGGCTTCGCCGCGTCGATGAAATCCGCCGCTTCCTGCAGACGAACGGATACGGAGATGCCCACCGACGGCATTTGACGGGCGACGCTTCTAACCGGGCCTACGAGCACATTTATCCTGCCAACGGCAGTGCAAGCCTCGTCCTGATGGATGCGCCCAAGCGGCCGAACGGTCCGCCGATCCGCGATGGCAAGCCCTATTCGCAACTCGTGCACCTGGCCGAGGATGTGCGTCCCTTCGTGGCCATCGGACAGGCGCTGCGCGAGCGCGGCTTTGCTGCTCCCGAAGTGCTGACACAGGATCTCGACGCAGGTCTGCTACTGCTCGAAGATCTCGGCGAAGGCGGCGTTCTCGACGAACAGGGAAAGCCGATCGCCGATCGCTACCGAGCCAGTGCGGCCTGCCTTGCGGCCATTCATAACACGCCTTTCGATCGGGAGAGCGTCATTGCCGGCGGGCATAAACACGTCATTCCCGATTTCGATCGCGCGGCGATGAAGTTCGAGGTGGAGCTGCTGCTCGACTGGCATCTGCCTTGGAAACGCAACGGGCAGCAGGCGACAGCGGAAGAGCGCTCGCGCTATCTCGCAATCTGGGACCAGATGATCGACGAGTTGACAGGCTGCGATACATCCATCGTCATGCGTGACTTTCATTCGCCCAACATCATCTGGCGCGATGGTCGCGAAGGTCATGACCGGGTCGGCCTGATCGATTTCCAGGATGCGATGATCGGCCCCTCGGCCTATGATCTCGTGTCACTGGTCCAGGATGCTCGGGTGACCATCGAGCGGCCGCTGATGAATCAGCTGATGGCCGACTATCTTTCGGCACGCGCCAGAAAAGCGGATTTCAACGAGGCTGCCTTCCTGAAAAGCTGGGCGATCATGTCGGCGCAGCGAGCCTGCAAGCTGAACGGGCTCTGGGTGCGGCTGAAGGATCGCGACGGCAAGCCGGGCTATATGCGCCATCTTCCCCGCACGCTCTGGCACCTGAGCGTTGCTTTCGAACATCCTGTGCTCGCCCCCTTGCGGAACTGGTGCATAGAGGCTGGAATCGAGCTTCCCGAATCACCGGCCTGAGCAAATGATCATCAAGCAAGCCATGGTGCTCGCGGCCGGCCTCGGTACGCGGATGCGCCCCATTACAGAGACCATGCCGAAGCCGCTGGTGCGCATCGGGGATAAGCCGATGATCGACTACGTGCTCGACGTGCTGATTGACGCCGGCGTCGAAACGGTCGCCGTCAATGTGCATCACCATGCGGACCAGATGGAGGCTCATCTGGCCAAGGAGCAGCGGGTGGAGATCCGAATTTCCGACGAACGGGATCAGTTGATGGATTCGGGCGGTGGTCTCGCAAAGGGTCTCAAGCTGCTCGATCCGGATCAACCGGCGCTCGTCATGAATGCCGATCTCTTCTGGGTCGGAGAACGGGATGATGAGCCGAGCAATCTTGTCCGCCTGGCGCAGCAATTCGATCCTTCCCGGATGGACATGGCGATGCTCTGCGTCGAGCAGGAACGGACCACGGGCCATAACGGCAAGAACGATTTCTCGATGGCGGATGACGGTCGGCTGACCCGCTACGTCTCCGGCGCATCAAACCCGGTCGTCTATGCCGGAGCATTATCGCTGATGCCGCATCTCTTCGACGACGCGCCTGCGGGTCCCTTCAACCTCAACATCTATTTCGATCGTGCGATTGCCGCTAATCGGCTGTTCGGCACCGGCCTCAACGGACATTGGCTGACGGTCGGGACGCCTGATGCGATCGCGCCTGCCGAAGCCGTGGTCGCCCGATACGGCAGGGGCCGTTGAGATGGTGAGCAAGGCGCCGCGTCTGCTGACGATCCCTCCGGGCCGGCCCTTTCTCAGGACGCTGACGGAAGCGCTGCTCGACGGTCGTTTGACCGACAGTTTTCGCTACGACCCCGCCGATCCGCTTTCTCTGGCAGGGGTCACTCTGCTGGTTCCGACCCGGCGCGCAGCGCGCGTGCTGCGGTCCGAATTCGTCGACCTGCTCGGCGGCCGCGCCGCGATTCTTCCCGATATTCGCACGCTTGGCGAGACGGATGACGACAGCGGCTTTTTCGATCTCGATGCGCCGCAACTGATGGATCTCGCTCCGCCGGTAAGCGGGACTGTCATGCTTCTGGAACTGGCGCGCCTGATCCTGGCCTGGCGCAACCAGTTGCCGGAGATCGTCCGGTCCATCCATTCGGACACGCCGCTGGTCGCGCCCGCAAGTCCGGCCGACGCCGTCTGGTTGGCCCGAGCGCTGGTCGAGCTGATCGAAGCGGCGGAGACGGAAGGTTGCGACTGGACGGAATTGGAGAAGCTTCAATCGGCCGACTTCGGCTCCTGGTGGCAGCTGACGCTGGAGTTTCTGACGATCGCAACGGAGTTCTGGCCGGCGCGGCTGCAGGAACTGGTGCGGTCATCACCGGCACGCCACCGCGATGCGGTGCTCCGGGCCGAGGCCGACCGCTTCCGCAGGCAGGGTTCGGCTGGCCCCGTCATCGTTGCAGGCTCCACCGGCTCGATCCCGGCAGCAGCCGAGCTCATTGCCGCGATTGCCGAACTCGACCAGGGTGTTGTGGTACTGCCCGGGATCGATCTCGACATGCCGGATGAGGACTGGGCGAAGCTCAACGATCGCGAGATCTCGGTGATCCGTCCAAGCCCTGCCGTGCGCGGACATCCGCAATATGGCCTCGCCCATCTGCTGCGGCATATGAAACTCGAGCGCGCTGACGTGCGGGTTCTCGAAGCCTCCGATCCGGCGCTTCAGGATCGGGCCGAATTTCTGTCGCGCGCCATGGCGCCCGCCGAGGCGACCGATACCTGGAAGGCGTGGCGGCAGGACATCGCTGATGACCGTGTTCTGGCTGCGTTTCGCGATGTGTCGCTCATCGAGACGGCCAATGAACGCGAGGAAGCAACGGCAATTGCGATTGCGCTCCGGCTCGGGCTCGAAGAGGCGTCAGACAATCCCGAAAGCCGGGTGGCGCTGATCACCCCCGATCGTGCGCTGGCGCGGCGTGTGATGTCCGAACTCGCGCGGTTCGGGATTGAGGCGGATGATTCGGCGGGTACGCCGATGACCGGCACGCAGGCTGCGATGCTGACCCAGGTGGTGGCCGAGGCCTGCCTGCGTCCGGGTGACCCCGTGGCGATCGTCTCCCTCATCAAGCATCCGCTGGCACGGTTCGGCTTCACCGCCGAAGATATGCGCAAGGCTGCCGACGCGCTGGAACGCATCGCGCTGCGTGGGGGCCTGAAAAGCCTCGACCTCGCCGAGATGGAACCACTTTTTGCCGAAGGGATCGAGGCGCATCTGGCCGACCGCCACAAGCCGCAATGGCGCATCTCGATTGCGGCTGAAGAAATCGAGCTTGCTCGGCTACTAGCCAACCGTGTCACCTCAGCGGTCGAGCCGCTCGTCTCATCGGTCATCCGGTCGACCGACGGGCGGGTGCTGTCGCAGAGACTGACTGTCAGCGATTGGGCAGAGCGCACGGGTCGCGTGCTGGAAGCCGTCACCGTTGACGAGCGCGGTGACCTTGGCGGTCTCTGGGGCGATGCTGCGGGGGAGGCTCTGGCACGGCTTCTCGCCGAAGTCCTGGAGACGGACGGGCAGATCGAGGCCGACGGCCCGCAATGGGTCGACATTCTGACGGCGCTGATGGCCGGCCAGGCGGTCAAGCCACGCGCCATGCGGCATCCGCGCGTGTTCATCTTCGGGACGCTCGAAGCACGCCTGCAGAATGTCGACATGATGGTGATCGGCGGTATGAATGAGGGGAGTTGGCCGAGCCAGACCAAGAACAATCCCTTCCTGTCGCGGGTCATGAAGACGGAAGTCGGGCTTGAGCCACCGGAACGGCAGATCGGCCAAGTCGCGCATGACTTCCAGATGGCCTGCGGTACGCGGAAACTGATTTTCTCGCGCTCGCTGCGACAAGGATCCGCGCCGACGGTTGCCTCGCGCTGGCTTCAGCGTCTGATGGCGCTCGGCGGGCCCCTGCTTGAAGAGGAGATGCGAAAGCGCGGCCAGATCTATCGGCGCTATGCCGACCTGATCGACCAGGGCGAAAACCAGGCTCCGGCACAGCGCCCCGCGCCACGGCCCCGCGCCGAGCTTCAGCCGCGTAGCTTCAGCTTTTCCGAGGTCGGACGCTTCCGGCGGGACCCCTATTCCATCTATGCGCGGCGAATCTTGCGTCTCGACCCAGTCGATCCCTTCAACCAGGATCCGGGGGCTGCCGAACGCGGAACGCTCTATCACCGCATCGTCGAGCGTTTCATCCGCGAGGATCATGACCCGGCCCGGCTCGACGCGCTCGACATCCTGCACCGGATCACCGACGAGGAGTTTCTCAAAGAGGCTCTGCCGCTGCATATCGACATCGTCTGGCGGCAGCGCTTCTACAGCGTCGCCTCGGCCTTTCTCGGCTGGGAGCGGCAGCGGAGACCGGAGATCAAGCGCTCGCTGACGGAAGTCAGGGGCAATGTGCTGCTCCGCCCTGTCGATATCACCATCAGCGGGATTGCCGACCGGATCGATATCCGGGGCGGCGGCTTTGCCGATATCATCGACTACAAGACAGGGCTCAACCCCAGCGCAAACCAGGCGCGCAGCCTGCTCGACCCGCAATTGGCTCTCGAAGCGGCAGCCCTTCTCCAAGGTGCCTTCAAGCTGGCCGGAGACGTCAAACCGCTCAACCTGGTATATGTGCGTCTGCGGCCCGGCGATCGCTTCTCGGCGGACCAGGTGAACAACGAGATGGCAACAAGGGGCGACAACAAGAAATCTGCGCTCGAGCTTGCCACGCAATCGGTCGACGAGCTCGGCCGCTTCGTCCAGGCGCTGCAGAGCGGCGAGCGGGGTTACGTCTCCCGTCTCATCCCGGCCGAACAGAACGCCTATGGCGGCGAATACGACCATCTGGCGCGTGTCGCGGAATGGTCGACGGCGGAAGCCGAGGAAGGAGCCAGCGATGAGTGATCAGCGCTTTGCCCTGGACGAGCTGCCGACCGGCAGCGATCCCACCGCCTGGCTTGGCTGGACGACGCTTGCCCAGTCGCGCGCCTCTCATCCCGGGCAGTCGGCCTGGGTGTCGGCCAATGCCGGCTCCGGCAAGACGCATGTGCTGACGCAGCGGGTGATCCGGCTTCTGCTGGCCGGTGCCCGTCCCTCGTCCATCCTCTGCCTCACCTATACCAAGGCTGCGGCATCCGAAATGTCGAACCGCGTCTTCGAGCGGCTGGCAGAATGGGCAACGCTGGATGACCTCGAACTGGCCAAGCGGATTGCGGCGATCGAGCAGAAAGAGCCGGATCGGGCGACGCTTGCGGCTGCACGCCGGCTCTTCGCCAAGGCGCTGGAAACACCGGGTGGCCTGAAGATCCAGACCATCCACGCCTTCTGCGAAGCGCTGCTGCACCAGTTTCCGCTGGAAGCGAATGTCGCCGGGCATTTCAACGTGCTCGACGATCGAGCCGCCGTCACGGTTCTTGCCGAAGCGCGGCGATCGCTGCTGACGGCCACGTCGACGGAGAATGATGCAGCGCTCGCCGAAGCCTTCTCGCAGGTCTTGAGCATTGCCGATGAAAGCGGGCTCGAAGGCTTGATCGCCGATACCGTGTCCAACCGCCATGCTGTCAGAGACTTCCGGCAGCGGGCGGAACGGACGGGTGGCCTCGATGCGACACTGCGCAAGGGTCTGGGTATCGGGCCGCTGGAGAGTGAGACCAGCCGTGCCGAGGATTACTGGCCGCTTGCCGGACTGTCGGGGGGCAATTTCAGCCGCTATATCCAGCTTGCCCTCGAAAAGGGCGGCGAGAAGGTGCGGGCTGTCGCGGAAGTGCTGGAACGGGCGCTGGTGGAAACCGATCCGCTGACGCGGGCGAAGCTCCTGGACCAGGCTTTCCTGACTGCGCAGGAGGCACCGAAGGCCGACAGCTCGCTGATTGCGGCCGCCATGACCAAGGTCGCGCCGGATCTGAAGGACGCCGTGATTGCAGCCCGCGACCACGTGGTCGCCAAGCGGGACCGGCTGCGGATCTTCCGCATGTATGAGGCTACGCGATCGGCGCTGACGCTCGCCGTGCGTCTCGACACCGACTACGAGGAACTGAAAAAGCGGCGCTCGCAGCTTGATTTCGAGGATCTGATCGTGCGCACCGCCCGGCTTCTGACGCGCGGCGATGTCGGCCCCTGGGTACATTACAAGCTGGACCAGGGCATCGACCATATCCTCGTCGACGAGGCACAGGATACGAGCCCGGTGCAATGGGATGTCATCCGGTCGCTGCGCGAGGACTTTTTTACGGGTCTCGGTGCCAGGCCCGGGATCCGCACCTTCTTTGCTGTGGGGGACGAGAAGCAGTCGATCTATTCCTTCCAGGGCGCACGTCCGGAGCAGTTCTCGCAGGAAGCCCGCCAGACGGAACGCGCGGTGACCGAAAGCGGGCAGAATTTCAACACGGTGCGTCTGCCGCTCTCCTTCCGCTCGACGCAATCGGTGCTCGCGGCCGTCGACCAGGTCTTCAGCCTGCCGGAAAACAGCCGGGGCCTCAGCGCCGGTGGGGACCCAGTCATCCACCAGTCGAGCCGCATCGGGCACCCGGGAACGGTCGACGTCTGGGACATGATCGCTGCCGAAAAGCAGGAGAAGGACGAGGACTGGACCGCCCCCTTCGACGCGACGCCGGAAAGCGCTCCCTCCGCGATCCTCGCACGACGCGTAGCACATCAGATCAGCCAGATCGTCGGACGGGAAACGATCATCGAGAAGGGCAACAAGCGTCTGATCCGCCCGGGCGATATCCTCGTGCTCGTGCGCAAGCGCGACGGCTTCGTCAATGCGCTGACTCGCGCCCTGAAACGCCCTTACAACATTCCGGTCGCCGGTGCCGACCGCCTGAAGCTGACGAGCCATATCGCCGTGCAGGACATGCTGGCGCTCGGGCGTTTCCTGCTGCTGCCGGGTGATGATCTGTCGCTGGCTTCGCTTCTAAAGAGCCCCCTCTTCAACCACAGCGAAGACGATTTGATGCAGCTTGCTGCCGAGCGACCGGAAGTGCAGAGCCTCTGGGCGAGACTGACAGAGCAGGCTGAGACGGATACGGCGTGGAAGAAGACATGCGACCGGCTCACCCTGTTTCTCGACCAGGCGCGAGAGCACTCGGTCCATGATTTCTACGCCCGGGTGCTGAGCGTCCATGGAGGCCGGCGAGCCTATCTCGGGCGCCTCGGCTCTGAGGTCAGCGACATCATCGACGAGTTCCTGACCTTTGCCCTCTCCTTCGAGACCAGCGGAATGCCAGGGCTGCAATCCTTCGTTTCGACGCTCGAGATGGAGGCGCCGGAGGTCAAGCGCGAGCAGGACAAGGAGCGCAACGAAGTCCGGATCATGACGGTGCATGCCTCGAAGGGACTCGAAGCGCCGATCGTCTTCCTGATCGATGGCGGCTCGAAGCCGTTCAATTCGAACCACGTGGCGAAGCTCAGGATCCTCGAAACGGCTGAAGGCCTGACCTTCCCGATCTGGGTCCCGTCGAAGTCGCTCGGCAACTCAATCTCCGCTGCCGACATGGATAGGCGCAAGGATCGGGCCGAGGAGGAATATCGCCGGCTGCTCTATGTCGCGATGACCCGCGCTGCCGACCGCCTGATCGTGGGCGGCTATCGCGGCGTGCAGGACACGGGCGAGATCTGGCACAAGATGATCGCGCGGGCTCTCAGCGCCGACGAAATCCGCTGCAAGCCCGTCGAATTTTTCGGGCCCGATGGCAGCTGGAATGGTCTGCGCTGGTCTCTCGGTGAGGCACATGATGACCTGCCCGTGACGGAAGAGCGCGCTGAGGCTGAGGAGAGCCATAGCCTGCCCCCGACGCTCTGGAAGCCTCTGCCGCCGCCAGTCAGCCTGCCGAGACCGCTCAGCCCATCGGGTGCCGGTAGCATTACCGTGGACGAAGACGAGGATGCGCTGACGGCCTCTGCGCTGTTTTCGACGACGGAGAAAGCGGATCTCGCCCTCCAGCGTGGGCGGCTCATCCATCGCATGCTGCAGAACCTGCCAGGTTTTCCGGAAGGTGAGCGCCGTGAGGCAGCCGAGCGCTATGCGGAACGTGCGGCCCGGTTCTGGCCGGCTGAGCAGCGCCCGCGACTGGTCTCTACCGTCATGGCCGTGCTGGAGGACGAGGCGCTTCACCCGCTGTTCGCTGCCGGCAGTCGCGCCGAAGTCTCGGTCATGGGGACCATGCGGCTCAAGGGCGAGTTGCGTGCGGTCTCAGGCCGGATCGACCGCATGGCCGTGCTTGGCGACAGGGTAATCATCGCCGACTACAAGACCAACCGGAATCCACCATTGGAGGCCGCGCAAGCCCCCATGTCGCACCGGGTGCAGCTCGCCATCTACCGCGAGATCCTGCAGCCGCTCTACCCCGGCAAACAGATCGAATGCTGGTTGATCTACACCGAAAACGGCAGCCTCATGTCACTCGATGACAGCCTTCTTAAGCGGTCCCTTGCCGACCTCGAAACATCGTGAGATACCGCATATTGAAATTGCTGCCGTGCGGCATCACATATCTAGTCAATTCCGTATTTATGAAGGGAGAGCCCGATGGCTACCGTTAAAGTCGACAAGTCCAATTTCCAGGCCGAGGTGCTCAACGCTTCCGAACCGGTTGTGGTGGATTTCTGGGCCGAATGGTGCGGCCCGTGCAAGATGATTGCACCAAGCCTCGAAGAAATCTCGAACGAGCTCGCCGGCAAGGTGAAGATTGCAAAGCTTAACATCGATGAGAACCCTGAACTGGCTGCCCAGTTCGGCGTTCGCTCGATCCCGACGCTGGCCGTCTTCAAGGGTGGCGAAGTGGCCGACATCAAGGTGGGGGCAGCCCCGAAGACCGCGCTGTCCAGCTGGATCGCCGGCGCGGCATAACCCTCGCGTTATTGATGGATAAAGAAAAAGCCCGGTTTTTCCGGGCTTTTTTCATTTTGGGATGGTGCCGTTCTCGGCGAGCACATTGCCCGCAAGATAAAGCGAGCCGCCGATCATGATGCGCGGCGGGTTGCCGCCTTCGCTGCGTTCGCGGATCGCGTCGAGCGCCTGGGCAAGCGACTCCATCGGAAGGGCCTTCAAACCAGCCTCCGCCGCCGACTGCGCAAGTGCCACCGGGTCGAGGCCAACGTCAGAGCCTGTGATCGGGACGGTGTAGACGTTATGGGCGATGTCGACGAAGGCGCGGAAGAAACCAATCGGATCCTTCGTGTTGATCATGCCGATGACCAGATGCAGCGGGCGTGCCTGGCGTTCTTCCATGGCGGCCATGGCTTCGGCGATCACCTCGCCGGCACCTGGATTATGCCCGCCATCGAGCCAGATTTCGGCACCGGCGGGTGCGCGCTCTACCAGCCGACCTTCGGTCAGCTTTTGCAGACGACCCGGCCATTCGACTGAAAGCATGGCCTTTTCGGCAATCTCCTCGGTGACGGAGTAGCCGGCTGCCTTGACCGCACGGATGGCGGTTGCGGCATTGCCGATCTGATGGCGACCGGGAAGGCGCGGCAGCGGCAGGTCCATCAGGCCGAACTCGTCCTGGTAGACGAGCCGCCCAAATTCCTCATAGGCGAGGAAATCCTGGGCGAAGACCGCGAGCGGACAGCCGAGGCGCTCGGCGGTGCTGATCAGCACATCCTTGGCGCCGTCGAATTCCTGGTGACCGATGACCACGGGAACGCCGCGCTTCATGATTCCGGCCTTTTCGGCGGCAATCAGTTCGACGCGATCGCCGAGATAGGCCTGATGATCGAGCGAGATCGGCTGAATGATGCAGACAGCCGGCTCTTCGACGACATTGGTGGCGTCGAAGCGGCCGCCAAGACCGACCTCCAGCACGACGACGTCGGCAGGCTGCTCGGAAAAGAGAATAAATGTCACCGCCGTCAGGATCTCGAAGACGGTGATTGGTTTGCCGCCGTTTGCCTCGGCAACGCGGCGCAGAGCATCGGCAAACAGTTCATCATCGACGAGCTGACCGGGGCCACCCTTTACGCCGATGCGATAACGCTCATGCCAGCGCACCAGATGCGGTGAGGTGTGGACGTGGACGGACAGGCCCTGGGCCTCCAGAAGCGCCCGGCAAAAAGCCGAGGCCGACCCCTTGCCGTTTGTGCCGGCCACATGAATGACCGGCGGCAGCTTCAGATGCGGGTTGCCCAGAACCTCGAGGAGGCGGCGGATACGGTCGAGCGAAAGATCATATCCCTTGGGGTGCAGCCCCATGAGTTTTTCGATCTCGGCATCGGCCTGACTGACGATGGGGGCTGTCATCACATTCGTTCCGCGAGCGCGGCCTCACAGAAAACGCGGCTCAGGCCGAGGCCTTCTCGACCGGCTCCGCCACTTTCGCAGGGACAGCGGTGTCGTTCGCAGGGCGCTTGGTCATGATCTTCAGGACGCGTGCGAGCGTGTCCGGAATGTCATGACGCTTGACGACCATGTCCACCATGCCGTGTTCCAGGAGGTATTCAGAGGTCTGGAAGCCTTCCGGCAGCTTCTCGCGGATCGTTTGTTCGATCACGCGCTTGCCGGCAAAGCAGATCTCGGCACCCGGCTCTGCAATGTGGAGATCGCCCAGCATGGCGTAAGAGGCCGTGACGCCGCCCGTGGTCGGGTTGGTGAGGACGACGATATAGGGCTGGCCGGCTTCCTTCAGCATGTCGACGGCGACCGTCGTGCGCGGCAGCTGCATCAGGGAGAGAATCCCCTCTTGCATGCGGGCGCCACCCGAAGCCGGGAACATGACGAGGGGGCACTTTTCCTTGATGGCGCGCTCGAAAGCCTTCACGATGGCTTCACCAGCGGCAATGCCAAGCGAACCACCCATGAAGTTGAACTCGTGGACAACGGCGACGAGCTTCAGCCCCTGCACTGTGCCGACGCCGGCAACGATCGTGTCTTCCTGATCCGTCTTCACGCGGCTGTCGCGAAGACGGTCGGTGTATTTCTTGGAATCGCGGAATTTCAAAGGATCCTGTGCGACCTTCGGCTGCGGCAGCGCCTCGAACTGGCCACCGTCGAAGAGATCAGTCAGGCGGGCCTTGGCCGGCATCTTCATGTGGTAGCCCGAGGCCGGGATCACCCACTTGTTCTCTTCCAGGTCCTTATGGAAGACCATCTCGCCCGTTTCCGGGCACTTGATCCAGAGGTTTTCCGGAACTTCGCGGCGACCCAGCATCGAGTTGATGCGCGGGCGCACATAGTTGGTGATCCAGTTCACGCGGCTTACTCCTGATGTTTAAAGCCCATATGGGGTGCTTATTCGGCAGCAGCAAGGCGCGCAGAGCGCACACCGCTTGCCAGTCCGCGCACCAGCGTGGCGACGGCCTGAACCGTATCTGCCGTCGCCTTACCATCGGCTGTGAGATTGGTGGCAACCTGATTGACGATCGCGGTTCCAACCACGACGCCATCGGCATTCGCACCGATCAGGCGGGCATGTTCGGCGGTCTTGACGCCAAAGCCGACGCAGATCGGCAGGTCCGTATGCGCCTTGATGCGCTGAACGGCGCCAGCAACGCGCGAAGGATCCGGCAACGACGAACCGGTGATGCCGTTCATCGAGACGTAATAGACGAAGCCCGAGGTGTTCTTGAGAACGGTCGGCAGACGCTTGTCGTCGGTCGTCGGGGTTGCCAGACGGATGAAGTTGATATCGCGGCTGCGGGCGGGAATGCAGAGTTCGTCATCCATTTCCGGCGGCAGGTCGACGACGATCAAACCGTCGATGCCGGCTGCGAGTGCATCGTCAAGGAAACGCTCGACGCCGTAAACGTAGATCGGGTTGTAGTAACCCATCATGACGATCGGCGTTTCGTTGTCGATCTTGCGGAATTCTCGGGCGAGATCGAGCGTGCGAACGAGGGTCTGACCGGCCTTTAAGGCCCGCTGACCGGCAAGCTGGATTGCCGGGCCGTCGGCCATCGGATCCGAGAAGGGCATGCCGAGCTCAATGACGTCGGCGCCGGCTTCCGGCAGTGCCTTCATGATCTCAAGCGACGTGTCGTAGTCCGGATCGCCACCCATGAAATAGGTGACGAGAGCCGGGCGGCCTTCTGCCTTCAGGGCAGCAAAACGTTGGTCCATACGCGCAGTCATGATCAGAGCCCCATACCGAGAATCTTGCCGACAGTGAAGATGTCCTTGTCGCCGCGGCCGCAGAGGTTCATCACGATGATCTGGTCCTTGTCCATGCCAGGCGCACGCTTGATGACTTCGGCGAGCGCGTGGCTTGGCTCGAGCGCCGGGATGATGCCCTCGGTGCGTGTCAGGAGCTGGAAGGCTTCGAGCGCCTCATCGTCTTTGATCGGAACATATTCGACGCGGCCCATGTCCTTCAGCCAGGAGTGCTCGGGGCCGATGCCGGGATAGTCGAGGCCAGCGGAGATAGAGTGACCCTCCTTGATCTGGCCGTCGCCATCCTGCAGCAAATAGGTGCGGTTGCCATGCAGGACGCCGGGCGTGCCTGCGGTCAGCGAAGCGCAATGCTCTTCGCCTTCGAGACCCTTGCCGCCGGCTTCGACGCCGACGATCCGCACGCTCTCGTCATCCAGGAAGGGATGGAAGAGACCAATCGCGTTCGAACCGCCACCGACGGCAGCAATCAGCATGTCCGGCAGACGGCCTTCGGCGGCCAGCATCTGCTCGCGGGTCTCGCGGCCGATGACCGATTGGAACTCGCGGACCATTTCCGGATAGGGATGCGGGCCGGCGGCAGTGCCGATCATGTAATAGGTGTCGTCGACATTGGTAACCCAGTCACGCAGCGCCTCGTTCATGGCATCCTTCAGCGTGCCATGGCCGGCGGTGACCGGCTTCACTTCGGCGCCGAGGAGCTTCATGCGGAAAACGTTCGGCGCCTGGCGCTCTACGTCGGTTGCACCCATGTAAACGACGCAAGGGATGCCGAAGCGGGCCGCCACCGTGGCAGAGGCCACACCATGCTGGCCGGCGCCGGTTTCAGCGATGATCCGGGTCTTGCCCATGCGCTTGGCGAGCAGTATCTGGCCAAGGCAGTTGTTGATCTTATGCGAACCGGTGTGGTTCAGCTCGTCGCGCTTGAAGTAGATCTTCGCGCCGCCGAGTTCTTCCGTCAGGCGCTCGGCGAAGTAGAGCGGGCTCGGACGACCGGTGTAATGAGTGTTGAGATGCGCCAGCTCCGCCTGAAATTCCGGATCTGTCTTTGCCTTTTCCCATTCTGCCTGCAGGTCGAGGATCAGCGGCATGAGTGTCTCGGCGACGAAGCGGCCACCGAAGATGCCGAAACGGCCGTCTTCATCCGGACCTTCACGGAAGGAATTGGGTTTCGGTGACTGGTTCACTTGACACTCCCTGAAACCGGCTGTGCACGACTTGCCTCGGCAACGGCCGCAAAAAACTCATCCATAAGCTGCAGATCCTTGACGCCCGGCGCAGATTCCACGCCGGAGGATACGTCGATCGCCCGCGCTCCGGTCTCCCGCAGGGCCTCTGCGATATTGGCCTTGTTCAGGCCTCCGGAAAGCATGTAATCGACGCTGTCGTCAAGCGAACGCAAGAGACGCCAATCGAAGGTGACGCCATTGCCGCCGGGCAAATCAGAGCCTACAGGCGGTTTGGCATCGAAGAGAAAACGATCGGCAATTCCGATATAGGGCTCGATACGCTTCAGGTCATCGGCATCACGAATGGAAAATGCCTTCATGATCGGTAGGCCGGTCACGGCCTTGACCGTCAGCAAGCGTTCCGGGCTCTCGTGGCCATGAAACTGCAGAATGTCAGGCCGCATCAAGGCTATGATCTCGTCGAGATCGTCATTGTCGGCGTCAACCGTCACCGCGACGCTCTTTACACGGCCGCGAACGCGATCGGCGAGCGTGCCGGCAATGTCGGGTTCAATGTTGCGCGGGCTCTTTTCGAAGAAGATGAAGCCAATATGGCTCGCGCCGCGGTCAGCCGCACGATCGACCGCCTCCGGCGTCTTCAGTCCGCAGATCTTGATATCGGGTCTCATGGCAGCGAAGTCGCACGAATTCAAAAAAGAGTCGAGCCAATTTGCGACAAAGGCTGAAAGGTCGCGGGTTGCTCAGTCGAAGTCGATGGCATGCAGCGCCGAACCGTGGCGCTTTAGCCAGGCCTTGGCCTCATCCATCTCCGGGCAGAGCTTGCGGCAGAGTGCCCAGAAGGCCGGACCATGGTTCATCTCGCGCAGATGCGCGACCTCATGGGCTGCGAGATAGTCGATCACGAGTGGCGGGGCCATGACGATCCGCCAAGAAAAGCTGAGCTTGCCATCCCAGGAACAGGATCCCCAGCGGCTGCGGGTATCCTTCAAGGTCATGCTCCTCACCGGCTTCCCGACCATCTTGGCATGAAGCGTCACAAGTTGCTCCAGATCGCGACGCGCTTCCTTCTTCAGGAAGTCGGCAACGCGCCGGGGCAGATGATCCTCAAGCCCGCTGACGCTCAGGATGTGGCCGATCTCGCTGTCGATCGACTGGGTCAGCCCGCGAAGCTGTCCCGTATGAACGATGCGGTGCAGAACGCCACGAAGGAGGATTTCCCCGCCATCCTCAATCGCGCTGGCCGTTTTCTGGCGCTTAAGCTTGGTGCTGAGCCAGCCTTGGTGGCGATCGAGAAAGTCCTCAATGTCCTGTTCGCGTAGCCCCGGGGGAATGGTCATCTTCAAAGCGCGACCGCCGGGCTCAATTCTGAGCGTGATCCGGGTCGCTCGGCTGTTCTTTCTGATGGTCAGCGGGATAGACCTGCCGTCGACGGCAATTGCCCGCTCCAGCTGGATCGGCGGGCCTCTCAGCGGTGTCAGCTTTTTTAGCAGGGGAAACATGCGTGTGTTCTAGCCGATTCGGGAGGTCTTCTTGCAACAAAAAAGGCCGGCGCACGAGCGCCGACCCGGTTGCGACAGGATGGCTCGACCGGTCAGTTGCCGGTGAAGCCCTGGGTCGGACCGGGTTGGTCCGCGGTCTTTACCTGCTGGCGATCACGCATGAAGCGGTCGAACTCTTCCTGATCCTTCGCCCGACGCAGTTCGCGGGCGTAATTGTCGAATTCCGAGCGCATCTCATCTAGGCGACGGCGTTCTGCGTCCAGGCGTTCAAGTTCTGCCTTGCGCCAATCGTCAAAGGCAACATTGCCGGTCGGGCTTGCAGCGGTATAGCTGTTCGTGCGGCACCAGGCGAAGGCGCTATCCGCTTTCTGATTGGCTTCACGCTTGAAGTTCTGAAACTTCTCGCCGAGCAGGATGTAGGCAAGCATGGCCAGACCGAGCGGCCAGAAGACCATGAAGCCGAGCACCATCAAGGCGACGGTTGCCGGAGTCCAATCCGGCCGAAGCAGTGCTGACTGGTTCATCATCGATAACCTCGTTTTGCGCGGACGGCGAAATGCCGCCCGATGGTTTCGATGTGGGAAATGCCGCCCTGCCCTTCAAGAAAGAAGCGGACCCAATCGGAGAACCGACTGAATCCGCTGCTTAAATTCGGAATGACGAAAGTGTCAGAGAGCCTTGCCGCCCTTGATGACACGCTTGACCGGGGTCGTGGTCTTGGTCTTCTTGCCGTTCGTGCGAGCGAATTCGACAATGCGCGGTGCGATTTCGCGACGGAAACGCGAGCCATTGAAGACACCGTAGTGGCCCACATCCGGCTGCATGTAGTGCAGGCGCATATCGTCGGGAATGTTGGTGCAGATGGTCTGCGCCGCTTTCGTCTGACCGAGACCCGAGATGTCGTCGTTTTCGCCTTCGACCGTCAAAAGCGCGACGTTGCGGATCGCTGTCGTGTCGACGCGCTTGTTGCGATGCATCATCTCGCCCTTGGGCAGGGAGTGCTTGATGAACACCGTCTCGACGGTCTGAAGATAGAATTCTGCGGTCAGGTCCATGACCGCAAGATATTCGTCGTAGAAGTCGCGGTGCTTCTCGGCAGAGTCCCCGTCATTCTTGACGAGGTGCATGTAGAAGTCCTTGTGCGCGATCATATGCCGATCAAGATTCATCGACATGAAGCCCGAGAGCTGCAGGAAACCCGGATAAACTTGTCGCATGAAACCGGGCTGCGGCCACGGAACCTGCATGATGACGTTGTCGCGAAACCATTCCAACGGTTTCTCTTGAGCCAGCTGATTGACGGCCGTCGGGTTGATGCGAGTGTCGATGGGGCCACCCATGAGTGTCATCGAGGACGGTGCGCAGACGTCCCCCTCACCTTCCATAACGGCGACAGCGGCCAGCACCGGAACGGAGGGCTGACAGACTGCAACCACATGGGTATCAGGACCCAGGTGATGAAGGATGTCGATGACATAGTCGATATAGTCGTCGAGATCGAAATCGCCTTCGGTCACCGGCACCATACGGGCATCGATCCAGTCGGTGATGTAGAGGTCCGCATTCGGAAGCAGCGCCTCGACCGTCCCGCGCAGCAAGGTCGCGTAGTGGCCCGACATGGGTGCAACGATCAGAATGCGCGGACCTTTTTCGACGCCGGCCGGAAGATGGCGCTTGAAATGGATGAGGTCGCAGAAAGGTTTGCGCCAGACGATTTCTTCCTCAACCGTGACACTTTCATCCCCGAGCTGGGTTGTCGGCAGACCGAAGGCGGGCTTGCCGTAGCGGCGCGTCACACGTTCGAAGACTTCAAAGCCCGCTGAGAATGAACGCCCGACGACCGTATGGGACCAAGGGTTGAGCGGGTTTCTCCATGCCAGGTTCATTGCGTCCGCTGTTGCCCGGAATGGCGCCATGAATGCATGGTTCAGTTCATAGAGCTGATAGAACATGGGTTCTGTACCTTTGTATCGGACCAGGTTGGCCCGCGTTCATTCGCTACACTAACAGACTTTGTGCATTGCAAAAGCCCGGATTGTCCCTCCTTTCGCAGCACAAAAGTCTCGTGACTTTGGATGATGTTCGAAAAGCCTTAATGTTCCTCCCCCGACCTGGAGTTAATCAACGATCACAGTGTTCACCCGAATTTGCAGGCCGGACCCTTTCCGAGGCTTGCGAATTGATGTTTGTTCCACCGGTCATCCCAAGACATGTGTGAAGGAACACCATGACAAGCAGCAATCACCGCCAGTCCGAATACAATGTCGATCCAATATTCCTCGACCGATGGTCGCCGCGTGCCTTTGACGGAAGCACGATGCCGAAGGAAGATCTCCTGACCATCCTCGACGCCGCCCATTGGGCGCCTTCAGCGTTCAACTATCAGCCCTGGCGTTTCATCTACGCCCTGAAGGGCACCCCTGAGTTCGACAAGTTTCTGAATATCCTAATTGAATTCAATCAGGGTTGGGCCAAGAATGCCGGTGCCCTCGTCTTCATCTTTTCCGACACGCTAAGCCGGCCGGCTGATGGATCGGAGCCGAAGTCCTATCGCAGCCATAGTTTCGACGCCGGTGCGGCCTGGGGACTGCTTTCGCTTCAGGCAATCAAGTCCGGCTATTTCGCGCATGCGATGACCGGCTTCGACTTCGATCGTGCCGTCTCCGAACTGGGCGCCCCCGATGGTTTCCACATCAATGCAGCCGTCGCTATCGGCAAGCTAGGTGAAAAGGAAGCCCTGCCAGAAGGTCTGCGTTCGAAGGAAACGCCGAATGGTCGCAAGGCTCTGGCCGAAGTGGCATTTGAGGGGCATTTCTGAGCGCCCATATTCATGGTTTCACGTGAATCACGTTAACCATCCGCTCAATTAAACCTGTTGATCAAGAAAAAGGGCCGTCCCTTGGGAGCGGCCCTTTTTCGTTGTGCTTTGACGACCTCAGATATCGAGGTTCGCGACGCTCAGCGCATTGTCCTGGATGAACTCGCGGCGCGGCTCGACCTCGTCGCCCATCAGGCGCGAGAACAGGCCATCGGCATCCGTCGCATCGTTGACGCGGACCTGAAGCAGCGAGCGTACGTTCGGATCGAGCGTGGTTTCCCAGAGCTGCTCGGCATTCATTTCACCGAGACCCTTGTACCGCTGCATGGACAGGCCCTTACGGCCGGTTGCGAAAATGGAATCCAGAAGGGCGCGCGGCCCCGACATCTCGCTACGGCCATCCTTCCGGGTAAGAACGGGCGGTTCGGAATAGATTTCGCGCAGACGAGCCGACATCTGGTCCATATGGCGAGCATCCGCCGAACCGATCAGGGCGACATCGACGGAAGCCACTTCCTTGACGCCGCGGACCATACGCTCAAAGCGGAGGCCGCCTTCGTCGGTGACGAAACCCTGCCAGCCGCGTTCGGTGTCTTCGGCGATCATGTCTAGGCGGCTCGCGACGAGCGCTGCCGTTGCTTCTGCCTGCTGGCGGTTTCCGGTGAGTTCCGGGTTGAGCGCCCCGGCAATTGCTGCCTGCTCGATGACATTGCGGTTGTAGCGGGAATGCAGACCATCGATCAGCGAACGCACACGCAGGGCATCCTGGATCACGTCGCGCAAATCCTGTCCGGCGCGGACTTCGCCATTGGCGAGCGTGAGCGTCGCCTCTTCGAGACCCATGGTGATCAAATAATCTTCCAGCGCCTTCTCGTCCTTCAGGTACTGAACGGACTTGCCGCGCGCGACCTTATAGAGCGGCGGCTGGGCGATGTAGAGATGGCCGCGCTCAATGAGCTCCGGCATCTGACGGAAGAAGAATGTCAGCAGAAGTGTTCTAATGTGTGCACCGTCGACGTCAGCATCGGTCATGATGATGATCTTGTGGTAGCGCAGCTTATCGGCGTTGAATTCGTCCTTGCCGATCGAGGTGCCGAGCGCCGTGATCAGCGTGCCGATTTCCTGGCTCGACAGCATCTTGTCGAAACGGGCGCGCTCGACGTTGAGGATCTTGCCTCGCAGCGGCAGGATCGCCTGATTTTCGCGCGAGCGGCCCTGTTTGGCCGAGCCACCTGCAGAGTCACCCTCGACCAGGAAGAGTTCGGACTTCGCCGGGTCACGCTCCGAGCAGTCGGCGAGCTTGCCTGGCAGCGAGGCGATGTCGAGGGCACCCTTGCGCCGGGTCAGTTCACGCGCCTTGCGGGCGGCTTCGCGGGCAACGGCTGCTTCGACGACCTTGCCGACCAGTATCTTGGCTTCAGTCGGATGCTCCTCGAACCAGGTGCTGAGCGCTTCGTTGACAAGGTTTTCAACGACCGGGCGAACTTCCGAGGACACAAGCTTGTCCTTGGTCTGAGAGGAAAACTTCGGATCCGGCACTTTTACTGAAAGGACAGCCGAGAGGCCTTCGCGGCAGTCTTCCCCCTGGAGCGTCACCTTTTCTTTCTTGGTGATGCCGGAGCTGTCGGCATAGGAGGTAACCTGGCGGGTCAGCGCGGCGCGGAAGCCGGCCATATGCGTGCCGCCATCGCGCTGTGGAATGTTGTTTGTGAAGCAGAGCACGTTTTCGTGGTAGCTGTCGTTCCACCACATGGCGACTTCGACCGTGATACCGTCCTTCTCGCCCTTGATGGCCACCGGCTTTTCAACCAGCGGCTTCTTGGAGCGATCAAGGTAGCGAACGAAGGCTTCAAGACCGCCGTCGTATATCATTTCTTCCTGACGGATGTCGGACTTTCGCTTGTCGGTCAGGAGGATGCGGACGCCGGAATTGAGGAACGCGAGTTCGCGCAGGCGATGCTCGAGCGTTCCGTAATCGAAATCCACCTTGGTGAAGGTTTCGGTGCTTGGCAGGAAGGTGACTTCCGTGCCTGACCGTCCCTCATACTCTCCGATCACCTTCAGCGGACCGTCGGCCACGCCGTGGGTGAAGCTGATTTCATGCAGCTTGCCATTACGCCGGATACGCAGGTTGAGCTTCACCGAAAGTGCGTTGACGACGGAGACGCCGACTCCGTGCAGACCACCGGAAACCTTATAGGAGTTCTGGTCGAACTTGCCGCCTGCATGCAGCTGGGTCATGATGACCTCGGCGGCAGAAACGCCTTCGCCGGTGTGAATGTCCGTCGGAATGCCACGACCGTTGTCTGTCACTGTAACCGAGCCATCGGCATTCAGCGTGACGGTGACAATGTCCGCATGACCGGCCAGCGCTTCGTCGATGGCGTTATCGACGACTTCGTAGACCATGTGATGGAGGCCGGAGCCGTCGTCGGTATCACCGATATACATGCCGGGGCGCTTGCGGACGGCGTCCAGTCCCTTCAGAACCTTGATCGAATCCGCGCCATATTCGGCCGGTTCACCATTTTCCGCGATCGGCAAGTCGGTCATTCAGCAATCTTTCCAGTCAATTCTCAAAGGCCCGGCTGATTCGAATCAGCAGCTTCAAGTGGCCCGACTATAGGGGTTTTGGCCTGAGTTCCAAAGGCGAGGGCGTCGTTTCTCGTGGATAGATTGGGCTTTTCAACCCCTTCAAGGCCGTTTTTTGGCGCTATCCAGAATATCCTGCATTTCTCGTATCACATCGGGAGAGAGCTGGCGAATCAGCTTCGCCAAATCATTGGCGAAGGCCGTATATTCCGGCTTCATGCCTGAGGTGTCGACCACCACTCGGGGATCAGAACGGCCAGCCGTCGAGAAGAGTTCTTCGGCCTCGTCCCAGATAATATTGAAGTAGCCTGCGACACGCTGGAGAAAGTCGAAATTGGGCAGACCGCGCCGGCCGTGTTCCAGTGCCGAGAGATAGGCGGGCGAAACCCCGATCGCTGCCGCCATCTCCTTCTGAGAGACTCCCTTGCGTTCCCGCAACTGCCGTAACGCGTCACCGAAAGGCGTCATCAGCGCTCCTGTCCGCGGCGGGAGAGCCGCACATAGAGAGCACCCTCTCCGCCATGCTGACGTGCGGCAGGCTCGTAGGAGGAAATCAGGAAACGGAATTCCGGCAGGGAAAACCAAAGCGGCACCGCGCGCTTCAAGGCGCCTTCACTGCCAAGGGAGCTTCCCTTGCCGGTAATGACGAGAACATGGCGCAAACCCCGGTCATGCGCCCGGATGAGGAAATCAAGCAGCATTCCATGCGCTTCACTCTGGATCAGTCCATGCAGATCGATCCGCGCCTCAAGCGCCAGATGCCCGCGAGAGAGCTTGCGCTTGACCGGTTTTTCCAGGGGATGGTGGATTCGGGCTGCGGACTTACGCTCGGCATCTGTGCTTGCGCTCGACGGGGAGACTGCAGCCCGATTGAGCGCAGGCACAATCTTTTCGTCGACCGGCGTCTCGAACTGCTCCTCAAAGCTCAGCAGATCTTCCATACGGCCGGGCATCGGGCGGGTCGAACGCGCGACCTTGCCCCAGAGGATGCGATCTTCCGGATTGAGCTTTGGTCCACCCGACACTCAGACAAACCTCTCTGCCGCCTGCTTCGGGATCAGTATATAGAAGTCGGCCGCGTTGCGCACGGCCCCTGCCAACTCACCAGCCTCATCTCCAGAACCCGTAAAGATATCGCCGCGTGCAGGTCCGACGATCGCAGACCCGGTATCGAGCGCAAGCATGGTCCGGGCGAAATCGCGTCCGCCATCCATATGGGTCAATCCCTTCGCATGGATGAAGAACGGAAATCCGAAAGTATGGATCTGTCGATCAACCGCGAGAGATCGGCCCGCAATCAGCGGTACCTTGGCGGCCGCAATCGGACCACGGGTGAGATCGTCAACCTTCGCCTCCCGGAAGAAGATGTAGGATCGGTTGTGCCAGAGGACCTCGTCGACGCGATCGGGATGGGCAGCAAGCCAGGCCCGGATCGATTGCATTGAGATATACGCCTCTGGGATCTCACCCTTGTCGATCAACAGACGACCTATGCCGGAAAAGGGATGACCGGCCTTTGCCGCATAGGTTATCCGCTGCAGGCGCCCATCGGGATATCGTAATCGTGCAGCACCCTGGACATGGGCGAAGAAGACATCGACCTTCGAGCGGGCCCAGGCGATTTCAAGGCCCCTGCCCTCAAGCCAGCCTGCATCGATGTCCCGACGATCCGGATAGGGCTTGAGGCCATTTTCGGTTCGAAGGGCAAAGGCATAACCGGCCTCAAGCTCGGCTGGTCGGTTGGCATCATCCACGTCCACCAGATCCAGGGGGCGACGATAGAAGGGATGGCAATACTCTTCGCCAGGCCGATCGCTGACCGCGACTTCAGGCTCGTAGAATGCCGTGACCAGACCTCCGTTTTGGCCGCTGGGTTCGACCAGGAAGGGTCGCGTATGTCGTTCGAAGAAAAGCCGCGCCTGAGCTGCGTTGTCCGGACCATGCGCCGATGCAGCGTCCAGCAGAGGCACCAGATCATCGGCGGTCAGTCCCAAGGCGCCGGGCTTATATGGTTTAACCGACTGCAGGTGTCTCCTACAGTCGGTCAAGGCAGGCCAAAGGGATGAAGGATCGTCGGATGTCCAACCGGGCAGATCATCGAAGGACAGTGGACTCAGACGACAGGCGCTGAGATTGCTCATTGTTCTGCTTCGGTCGCGATCAGCTTCCAGTTCGGATCGCGCGAGCGCACATCGCGGGCGAAGGTCCATACGTCGTTCACCTCGGACACCGCGTCGGCATCGCCATCAATGATGGCTCCCGCCTTGTCGTAGGTGGCCGTGATCAACTGGCTGACGATGCGAACGGTCACCTGCTCCTCGTTCTCACGAGCAGTTGCCTGAATGATGTCCGCCTTCTCGATGCCGACAAAAGTCGACTTCACAATCTCGCCGCGGCTTTCGCGGTCGGCGATTGCGCTTTCGAAACCGTCAAAAACGTCGGGGGACAGAAGACCTTTCAAGGCCTTCCTGTCGCCGTCGGCGTAAGCCATGACGATCATCTCGTAGGCGATCTTCGCACCGTTCAGGAATTCCTTCGGGTTGAAGCTCGGATCATGGCGCAGAAGTTCGCGCAGCTGATCGTTCAGGGCTGTGCCGGCAGGTGCGTAGGCGTCCACGGCCATATAGCGGTCTTCAGCGTTGCCTTCCTCGCGGCGCGGAAGGGTGACAACCTTGCCATCGTCTCTCGCTGCCCCCTTGGCCAGATCGCGCTGTGCGAACGGATCGAACGGCGGCTTTTCATGACCCGTGCGTCGTCCAAGCACGCTGCGGAGCTGAAAGAAAATCAGAACCGCCGCCACCAGGAAGAACAATGTTACGAAATCGCTAGACCCCATGAATACCGCCAGGCTTGATTGAATTTGATTTTTCCTTCTCCCATATAGTCCGCAGCGCCGCATCATTCAAATGGCGCAGCGCATTCTTTGCATCGAGTAAGCGCCGACTCTTGCGATATCCGGATCACAAAGGCGTTTGGAGCAGCCCATGCGCCTTCCCTTGGTGCTTTTTCTCATCGCACCCCTCGTTGAAATCGCCAGCTTTATCGTGGTTGGGCAAGCCATCGGTGTCTTGCCGACCCTGGGACTGATCATTCTCGCAGCTTTCGCAGGCGTCATACTGCTCCGTTATCAAGGGGCGGGTATCCTGCGCCGCCTGCAGAGCGAGGCGCAGCGCGGCCTCGATCCTGGGCGGGAACTGGTTCATGGTGCCCTTCTGGTGGTGGCCGCCTTTCTTCTCATCGTTCCCGGCTTCTTTGGCGATATCATCGGAATCCTGCTCTTCCTGCCTTTCGTTCGGGATCTCGCTTGGCGCCTGATCAAGCCGCGGCTGGTTGTCCGCAGCAGTTTTTCCGAGGCCGGTTTCCGGACGAGCCGCCCGAAAGACGAGAATGTGGTCGATCTCAGCGACGACGAGTATCAGCGAGAACCCGACCCGAACTCGCCCTGGCGCGATCCGCGGATCGGTCGCGAGTGACGTCCTGCTGCGCCCCGCCCGCAGGGTTGTAAGCGCAAGTTTCAAATGTTAGATGGCCTTAGCAATTCATCTTCAAGGAAACGCCCCATGGCCGACAACGATCAGGGAACGGCTTCTCCGTCCCTCAATATCCTCGCCCAGTACATCAAGGATTTTTCGTTTGAAAATCCAGGTGCACCCCGCTCGCTTCAAGCGCGCGACAAGGCGCCGGCCATCAACATCAACGTCAATGTCAATGCAAACCCGCTTTCCGACAACGACTTTGACGTCGTTCTGGCGCTGAATGCGGAAGCCAAGGATGGCGACAAGGTCGTGTTCGTTACCGAACTGATCTATGGCGGCGTTTTCCGCATTTCGGGCTTCCCGCAGGAACACATGTTGCCGGTTCTCTTTATCGAGTGCCCGCGCCTGCTGTTCCCATTCGCCCGCCAGATCATCGCCGACGCGACCCGCAACGGTGGCTTCCCGCCGCTGATGATCGACCCGATCGACTTTGCCCAGATGTTCGCGCAGCGTGTTGCCGAGGAACAGTCCCGCGCAAAGACTCAGTCTGTGCCGAACTGAGGCCGCATTCACTGTTTGCCGAAGCAAAGGGCCCTTCTGGGCCCTTTTTTCATGCGTCGTATTTTGACCAGATGGCTTTGCCGCCAAGGCGCCCGACGAGTTTGGCATGCCCCTCCACCTCCGCTGCGGAGATCCGGGGCGCGAGAGCACGGGGACGGTCGTAGCTGATCTCGATCACCTCTTCAACTTCGCTGGTCTGGCTCCGCCGCGTGTCGATGGTCGTCAGACCCAGCGCGGCCTGGCGCCCACCCAGCATCTCAATATAGACTTCGGCCAGGAGTTCGGAGTCGAGCAGAGCGCCGTGCTTCGTACGGTGCGAGTTGTCGATGCCGTATCGACGGCATAGGGCGTCCAGCGAGTTCGGGCCCATCGGATGTTTCCGACGTGCGAGCGCTAGCGTGTCGATCACCATGTCGGAGGGAACCGGCGCGAGGCTCAGCCGCTCGAATTCGGCATTGATGAACCCCATGTCGAATGAGGCGTTGTGGGCGATCCACTTCGCCCCGTCGAAGAACTCCTGGAGGTCGGAGACGATCTCGGCGAAGATCGGTTTATCTTTTAGAAATTCGTCGGTAATGCCGTGTACCGCCAATGCATCGGGGTGAACCTTGCGATCTCCAGGATTTATGTAGACATGAAAGGTACGACCGGTTGGGAAGTGGTTGAGCAATTCGATGCCACCGATTTCGATCACCCGGTCAGCCTTGTTGTCGAGCCCGGTCGTTTCCGTATCGAAGATGATCTCACGCATTATCTGTCCGTTCCGCCTGTTCGCGTAGTTCTGTCACGATCGTTTTGACCTGCGCCCGCGCGCTGTCAATCCCGTGACCTGTGTCGATAATGTAATCGGCCCGGGCGCGCTTTTGTGCGTCCGGAACCTGCCTCGACAGAATCAGCTGAAATTTCTCTTCCGTCATTCTCGGCCGAGCCAGCACTCTTTCTCTCTGCAGCTCAGGTTCGCAACTGACGACAACGATCCGGTCTACACGCTTTTCGCCACCGGTCTCGAACAGCAAGGGGATGTCGAGAAGGACGAGGGCATGGCCGAGTGCGCTTTGCTGGTCAAGGAAAGCGCGTTCCTTGTCGCGCACGAGGGGATGAACGATGGCCTCTAGCTCCTTAAACTTAGCCGGATTCTTTGCCAGATTCTCAGACAGCCTTGCGCGATCGACAATGCCGTTGACGATAGCGTCGGGAAAGAGGCGTGCGATGGGTGCCACGGCTTCCAACCGATACAGTTCGTGAACCACGCGATCCGCGTCATTGACGGGCACACCCTCGTCGGCAAAGAGCGCGGCAGTCGTGGACTTGCCCATGCCGATCGAGCCTGTGAGCCCCACAATGATCATGCATGCGCCTCGATGTCGTCGAGCACGAGCTGGCGTAACGCGGCGGTAACTTCGGGCTTTTGACCGAACCATCGTTCAAACCCCGGCGCAGCCTGATGCAGAAGCATGCCGAGACCATCGACCGTTGGCAGACCGATCTGCTCTGCCTGCTGAATGAACGGCGTCTTCAGGGGAACATAGACGATATCGGTGACAACGGCATCTTCCCTCATCCTGTCGAAGGGAAGAACGGGCGCTGCCGTTCCATCCATTCCGAGGGATGACGTGTTCACGAAGAGCCCGGCGCCCTCCAGGAGGGAATTAAGGGCGTCCATCCCGTGAGCTTGGAGCGGTGCCCCGAAGCGGTCTGCGAGTTCCTGCGCGCGCTCGACGGTTCGGTTGACCACGTGAACTTCGGGTATGCCACGATCACGAAGGGCCTGCAGAATGGCGCGGCTGGCGCCCCCTGCTCCCAAGACCACAGCGCGTTCGACCTTGTCCCATTCGGGATGCTGTGCATCGAGATTTGCAACAAAGCCGATGCCGTCTGTATTGGTCGCATGCAGAAGCCCGTCTTCCCGCCAGAGGGTATTGGCCGCTCCGAGCTCTTCAGCGAGTGGGTCTATCCGATCGGCGAGCTTGCTCGCAGCTTCCTTGTGCGGGATCGTGATATTGCCACCACGATAGGGACCATCCGCCGCTTTCAGACGAAGCATGAAGTCGGCAAAGTCCTCCGGTGCCACAGCGATCTTCTCATAGCGACCGGGCAGACCGTAGGTTTCGAGCCAGTGGCCATGGATCATCGGCGAGCGAGAATGTTTGATCGGGTAGCCGGCGACAAATGCACGGGGCAAGAATGTTTCACGTGAATCACGCATGGTTAATCTCATGCTCACGAAGAGCTCCAAGGAGTGGCAGAAGCGGTAGACCAAGAATGGTGAAATAGTCACCGGCAATCGCGTCGAAGAGTTGAATGCCCTCCCCTTCGAGCTGATAGCAGCCGACACTGGACAGGATCGAATTGCCATTCCGTTCGATATAGCCGTTCAGGAACTCATCCGAGAAATCGCGAACCTGCATGCAGGCCTTTGTCACCTCGCTCCAGAGCAGCTCGCCATTTTGAACCAGACAAACTGCGCTATTCAGGAAGTGTGCCTTCCCCCGCAGGCTGAGCAGGGTGCGGCGGGCTTCCTCAAGGGAAGCTGCCTTGTGAAAGATCCGGTTGCCGAGCGACATGGTCTGATCGCAGCCGATGACAAACGCACCTGGCGAGCGTTCCGACACATCCAACGCCTTGGCGAGCGCCAGATGTTTTGCAACCGATACGGGGTCTCGACCAGCAAGCGGCAGATTATCCTCGATCGCTCGTTCGTCCACAGTGGCAGGGATCGCTATAAAGTCGAGGCCGGCATTTTTGAGGAGCATCTGGCGCGCCGTGCTGCCCGACGCGAGAATCAAGGGTGAGCCCATGCTGAGACCTTCGTGATGGCGATATCCCTGGATTAGCGCGGCTTGGGACGCAGAGCAACAATCGCCGCTGCCGTCTCCTCGATCGAGCGGCGCGTCACGTCGATCAGAGGCCAGTTGTTGCGTGCACACAGCGAGCGGGCATATTTCAGCTCTTCCGTGATCGAGGCGCGGTCGACATATTCGCTTTGGTCATAGCCGGTCGTCGCGCCGAGGACCCGGTTCTCGCGAACCTGGGAAATCCGGTCTGACGTGGCGATCAGGCCAACGATCAGAGGCCGTGTTGCTTTCAGCAATCCTTCGGGCAGCGGAACTCCCGGCACGATCGGCAGGTTCGCAGTCTTGATGCCCCGGTTGGCGAGATAGATGCTCGTCGGGGTCTTGGAGGTGCGGCTAATGCCGATGATCACTACATCGGCCTGATCATAATCTTCGGGCGCCTGGCCATCGTCATGGTCCATGGTGAAATTCAACGCTTCGATGCGCGCGAAATATTCGGCGTTCAGAACGTGTTGGGCACCGACGCGACCGCGCGAAGGCGCACCCAGATAACCCTGGAACTTCTCGATGATCGGGGCCAGCACGTTGACGCAGGGCAAGCCGAGTTCATGACAGCCTGTTTCGACAAGTGCTGCGAGATCCTGGTCGACGATCGTATAGAGAACGATGCCCGGTTCGCGGTCGAGTGCATCGATCAGCGCCTTGATCTGCTTCTTGCTGCGGATCAGGGGATAGACATGTTCGATGGCATTGGAACCACGAAATTGCGCCGCTGCTGCTCGCCCCGCCGAGATCAAAGTCTCCCCGGTTGAGTCAGAAATCAGATGGAGATGAAAGAAGTTTTTGCGGTTCTCCACGTTCTTCACCGCACCCTGTTGATAGCTTGGGATAAACAGAGGCCGCGGCGAGCGGGACGGACGAGGGGCGGGAAAAGTGCAGTTTTATCCACAGTTGGTCACCGTGAGGCTTCGGATTCCGGGGGGGTGTGAATTGCGGTGATGACAGAAGATCCTTCCACGCATTTCGACTCTTCCTCCCTCGTTAACGCAGTTTTTGTCCGGATCGCAAATCCATGGAATCGCGGGTTAATTCGCAGTTATCCCCACTATCCCAAAGACCGAATGTCAGGAGCGTCCTCGCCACTCGACTGATATCGCAGATCGGGAACAAGCTGTGATCCCAGATTAATCCTTGATAGTCAGAGACTCTTAGAAATAGAAGAAGATTCAATATCTCTTTTCTTTTTTGAAAGGGCTTGAGCCTTGAGCACGCCGAACCGAAAAGTCCTCGACGTTCTGAATGGGAAAACGGTCACGCCGCCACCCATCTGGCTCATGAGACAGGCAGGCCGTTATCTCCCGGAATATCGGGAAACCCGAAAGAAGGCCGGGAGCTTTCTTGATCTCTGTTATTCGCCTGAGTATGCGACGGAGGTGACCCTTCAGCCGATACGGCGTTATGGCTTCGACGCCGCCATTCTGTTTTCGGATATCCTGGTCATCCCGGATGCGCTTCATCGCAACGTGACCTTCACCGAAGGCCATGGTCCGCAAATGGACCCCATCGACACGGACGGCATACTGGCCCTTTCGCAGGAAGGTGTCCTGGATCACCTCAAGCCGGTCATGGAGACGGTTTCACGGCTGCGTGGTGCACTGCCCAGCGAAACGACCCTGCTCGGCTTCTGTGGCGCTCCCTGGACCGTGGCGACCTACATGATCGCTGGTCATGGCACGCCAGACCAGGCGCCTGCCCGTCTCTTCGCCTATCGCCATCCAGAGGTCTTTGCACGCCTGCTCGATTTTCTCGCCGATGTCTCGGCCGACTACCTTGTCGCGCAGATTGATGCGGGTGCGGATGCGGTGCAGATCTTCGATTCCTGGGCCGGCGTTCTCGGCGAGGCAGAATTCGAAGCTTTCGCCGTTCGGCCGGTTCGTCGCATCATCGACTCGGTGAAGTCTCGTCGCCCTCAGGCGAAGGTGATTGCCTTTGCCAAGGGCGCGGGGATCTTGCTGAAGAATTATCGCCAGGACACAAATGCCGACGCCATCGGTCTCGATTGGTCGGTTCCCTTGAGCTTCGCTGTAGAGTTGCAGAAGGATGGCCCTGTTCAAGGCAATCTGGATCCGATGCGTGTCGTGGCTGGTGGCCCAGCGCTCAAGGACGGGATCGATGCGATTCTGCAGGCACTCGGTCATGGACCGCTGATCTTCAATCTTGGCCATGGGATTACGCCGCAGGCTGATCCGGAGCATGTAACCGAGCTCGTGGCTCAGGTGCGGAGTTTCGGCTGACCATGGAAAAGCAAATCGACGACAAGCCCGGGAGGCGGGCAGCGCGCAAGGCCGCGTCGGCTCTCGTCTTCTTCGGCATCGTCGGCGCCGGCATCATGCTGGCTGGACCAGACCAAGCTTATCCCTGGATCAAGGCGCTGCATGTGATCGCCATCATCTCGTGGATGGCAGGCATGCTCTACCTGCCGCGGCTTTTCATCTACCATTCCGACTGCGAGCCGTCGTCGCAGCAGGCAAAGACATTTGCCGTGATGGAAACCAGGCTCATGAAGGTCATCATGACCCCGGCGATGATCGTGTCATGGATCCTCGGACTATATCTGGCCTGGCAGGTCTTTGGTTTCCAAGGCGGTTGGCTGCATGCGAAGATCGCAGCCGTGGTCGCACTGTCCGGTGTTCACGGCTATTTCGCCAAGGCGGTCAAATCGTTCGGGCGCGGCGACTACGTGAGAACGCCGCGGTACTGGCGCATGATGAACGAGGCGCCGACCCTGCTGATGATCCTGATTGTGGTGCTTGCCGTCGTCAAACCGTTCTGATCTCGGTCCGGTCACGCTTTATTTTTGCCGGTGGCGGCTTTTCGCTTGCGGTCGAATCCGCGAGTCGCTATTTTCGCGCCACTTCCTTCTTTTGGCTTGCGTACTATTCAGTCATTTGCGGCTCTCGCGATCGTACCGAATTCCACCAGCTCGCCGTTCCCCTTGAAAATTCTATCTGACGTGGTCCCTCTTCATGGCTGAAATGAAGCTACAAGAACTCAAAAGCAAATCGCCGACCGATCTCCTGACCTTTGCTGAATCGCTCGAAGTTGAAAACGCGAGCACGATGCGCAAGCAGGAGCTGATGTTTGCGATCCTGAAGATGCTCGCGAGCCAGGATGTGGAGATCATCGGCGAAGGCGTCGTGGAAGTTCTGCAGGATGGCTTCGGTTTCCTGCGTTCTGCAAACGCGAATTACCTCCCCGGCCCTGACGATATCTATATTTCGCCCTCACAGATCCGCCGCTTCTCGTTGAAGACCGGCGATACCGTCGAAGGACCGATCCGCGGACCCAAGGAAGGCGAGCGCTATTTCGCCCTGCTAAAGGTCAACACGATCAATTTTGAGGATCCCGAAAAGATCCGCCACAAGGTGCATTTCGACAACCTAACGCCGCTCTATCCGAACGAGCGCTTCAAGATGGAACTTGATGTTCCAACGTCAAAGGACCTGTCTGCGCGGGTCATCGATCTCGTGGCACCGCTCGGCAAGGGCCAGCGCGGCCTGATCGTTGCGCCGCCGCGCACCGGTAAGACCGTCATTCTGCAGAATATCGCGCATTCGATCACGGCCAACCATCCGGAATGTTATCTGATCGTCCTTCTGATCGACGAACGTCCGGAAGAAGTGACCGACATGCAGCGTTCGGTCCGCGGGGAGGTTGTTTCCTCCACGTTTGATGAACCCGCAGTTCGTCACGTGCAGGTGGCCGAAATGGTCATTGAAAAGGCCAAGCGTCTCGTCGAACATGGCCGTGACGTCGTTATTCTGCTCGATTCCATCACGCGCCTCGGCCGTGCTTACAACACCGTGGTCCCGTCCTCGGGCAAGGTCTTGACCGGTGGTGTCGATGCCAATGCATTGCAGCGTCCGAAGCGCTTCTTCGGTGCAGCCCGTAACATCGAAGAAGGCGGTTCGCTGACGATCATCGCAACGGCGCTGATCGACACAGGTAGCCGCATGGACGAGGTCATCTTCGAAGAGTTCAAGGGCACGGGTAACTCGGAAATCGTTCTCGATCGCAAGGTCGCGGACAAGCGCATCTTCCCCGCGATGGACATCCTCAAGTCCGGTACGCGTAAGGAAGATCTCTTGGTTCCGCGCCAGGATCTCCAAAAGATTTTCGTTCTGCGCCGTATTCTTGCGCCGATGGGCACGACCGACGCCATCGAATTCCTCATCGACAAACTCAAGCAGACGAAGAACAACGGCGACTTCTTCGACTCGATGAACACCTGATGAGGTGCCGGCCCCGGCCGGCAGTCTCAGGCTTCGCCTGTGAGTGATCTCGTGACCGCTCGTTCCGATACGATTTGTGCCCTTGCGTCCGGCGGTTTACCCGCCGGCGTTGCTGTTATCAGGATCAGCGGCCCGATCAGCTTCGAAGCTGTTGAGCAGATGGTCGGCTCACTGCCCGAGCCGCGATCGGCTGCTTTGCGGACAATCCGCACAATGAGCGGCGAATTTCTTGATCGAGGCCTCGTTCTCGTTTTTCCAGCACCCCATTCCTTTACCGGCGAAGACTGTGTGGAATTGCATCTGCATGGTGGCCGCGCTGTTGTGAATGCAGCACTCCGATCATTAGCCGGATTCACCGGGATCAGATTGGCTGAAGCCGGCGAGTTCTCGAGACGCGCGTTTGAAAATGGCAAGATGGATCTTGTCGAGATAGAAGGTCTTGCAGATCTTCTAAGCGCCGAGACCGAGATGCAGAGAAGGCTTGCAGGCGAACAGGCCAATGGTCATCTGTCCGCTGTCTACGATGAATGGCGTGAGAAACTTGTTTTCGTACGCTCCATGCTCGAAGCAGAACTGGACTTCAGCGATGAGGGTGACATTCCAGGTGCGGTCTCCGATCGCATCTGGGCTGATGTTGCTGAACTCAAGTTACAGGTGGACCAGGCAATCGGGAATCTCCGCGCTGGAGGAATTATCCGTGACGGTTTCAAGGTTGCCCTTGCTGGTCTACCGAACGCGGGCAAGTCCAGCTTGATGAATGCGCTGGCGCAACGCGATGTCGCTATTGTGACGCCCATAGCTGGTACGACACGAGACGTCGTTCGCTGCGAACTCGATATCGAGGGCTACAAGTTTGAACTCTCGGATACGGCTGGTCTGAGAGACACAGATGATCTTGTTGAACAGGAAGGGATCCGTCGCGCCTTCAGGACGATCAATGATGCCGACTTGGTTCTCCATCTCGTCGACTTAACCGAGCACTCTGAAGCGCAGCCGATAGCTTTCGAGCGCCCGGTACTGCATATCGGCACCAAAAGCGACCTTGTTACAGACTCATCCGTGCTGACGGCTTGCGATCTGCCGATCTCTGCGACTTCTGGAGAGGGACTCGAGTTGCTGAGAGAGCGCATGCTTGATGCGGTGCGTAGCCATACGCAGGTGGAGAGCCTTGCAATTCCCAGCCGTTTGAGGCATGCAGAGCGCCTTCGCTCGGCGTCTGAACATCTAGCGTCAGCGCTTGAGGGCAATTTGGTACCTCTAGAGATTCGAGCCGAAGAACTGCGATTGGCATCCGTCGAGCTGGCGAGAGTGACCGGTCGAATCGATACCGAAACGCTTTTGGGTAAAATCTTCTCCGAATTCTGTGTCGGGAAGTGATTCACGTGAAACAGGCTGTACCGCGATCATGTCTGAGAGACATTTCGATGTAATTGTTGTTGGTGGCGGTCATGCCGGTACCGAAGCAGCCGCAGCGGCTGCACGCATGGGTGCAAAAACCGCGCTCGTGACCCACAAGGCTGAAACAATCGGGGTCATGTCCTGCAATCCGGCGATTGGCGGCTTGGGAAAAGGGCATCTTGTCCGTGAGATCGATGCGCTTGACGGCATCATGGGTCGCGCGGCGGACGAAGGCGGCATTCAGTTTCGTATGCTGAACCGAAAGAAAGGTCCGGCTGTTTGGGGGCCGCGCACCCAGGCGGATCGAAAGCTCTATCGACTGGCTGTTCAGCGTCTGCTCGCGGAGATTCCGAATCTCGACATCATCGAAGGCGGCGTGGTCGGATTTGTTCGTGACTCTACCGAAATAAATGGTGTGATTCTTGGTGACGGGCTGGAGCTCCGTGCTGCTGCAGTCGTCTTGACAACCGGTACTTTTCTCAACGGCCTGATCCACATCGGTGACAAAAAGATAGCTGCTGGCCGTGCCGGCGAGGCCCCTGCCCTGGGTGTTAGTGATGACCTGGCGGCGTTGGGCCTGAAGCTTGGTCGCCTCAAGACCGGGACCCCCGCGCGACTCGATCGCAAAACAATCCGCTGGGACGAGCTTGAAGTTCAGGAAGCGGATGAGAATCCGATCCCATTCTCATTCATGACGGAAGCGGTCACGACGCCACAGATCGCTTGCGGCATCACGCGAACGACGACTGAAACCCATAGGATCATCCGAGAGAACATTCACCGCTCGGCCATGTATTCCGGCCAGATCGAAGGTGTCGGTCCGCGGTATTGTCCGTCCATTGAGGACAAGATCAATCGCTTCGGCGATCGCGATGGTCATCAGATCTTTCTGGAGCCGGAAGGATTGGATGACGACACCATCTATCCAAACGGGATCTCGACCTCGCTGCCGGAAGATGTGCAGGAGCTTTTCATCCGGTCGATCCCGGGCCTCGAGAATGTCCGAATCCTCCAGCCCGGTTATGCCATCGAGTATGACTATGTTGATCCACAGCAGCTCGATCTATCGCTGGCTGTTAAAGGTGTGAAGGGTTTGTACCTCGCTGGTCAGATCAATGGCACCACTGGTTATGAAGAAGCCGGGGCGCAAGGGTTGCTGGCAGGGATCAATGCAGCCCGGTTTGCAGCCGGTCAAAGTGGTTTCTCCTTCAGCCGTACGGATTCCTATATCGGCGTGATGATCGATGATCTGACATCGCGCGGGGTAGCAGAACCCTATCGTATGTTTACCTCCCGGGCCGAGTATCGGCTGTCGCTGAGGGCTGACAATGCGGACATGCGGCTTACGCCCTATGGCCTTGAACTTGGTTGCGTCTCTTCTGAACGGGCCAGAAAGTTCGAGACCTATCGCGCACAGCGTGAAGGACTGTACGAGCAGCTTGGTGCGCTTACCGCCTCGCCCAATGAGATGGCCATTGCCGGAGTGGCGATCAAGCAGGACGGCCGTCGTCGTTCGGCTCGAGAGATCCTATCCTATCCGGACATAAGCTGGGATCAGGTTGTTCAAGTCTGGCCTGAGCTTGAGTTTACCGATGCGAAGATCGCAGCCGCCGTCGAGATCGACTGTCTGTACCATGTCTATCTTGAGAGACAGTCGGCGGATATCGAGGGCTTACGGGCTGAAGAAGAGCGGGTGATCCCGGATGATTTCGACTATTCAGTGCTATCTGGTCTCTCGAATGAGCTGAAGGCCAAGTTGATTGCCAGAAGGCCTCGTAATGTTGCGCAGGCAAGTCGGCTGGAAGGGATGACGCCTGCGGCAGTCGCTTTGCTTGTCGCGCATCTGCGTAAAACCCAAGCTAGTAAATTGGCATCCTGATATGCAAAGAACGAAAAGTGCTCCGTATGGAATCGATGTTTCACGTGAAACGCAGGAGCGCCTTGATCGCTTTGCCAACCTGTTTCTGAAATGGGCAGCTCGAATCAACCTCATAGCCCCTTCAACGATAGAACAGCTATGGACAAGGCATATTTCGGACTCGTTGCAACTCCGAAACATTGTACCTACTCCTGGCCGATGGATCGATCTCGGAAGTGGCGGGGGATTTCCGGGGATTATCACGGCAATTACGCTGGCGGAAAGCCAAGCTGGCTCAGTCGATCTCGTCGAAAGCAACAATAAGAAGTGTGGCTTCCTGCGGACGGCGATTCTGGAGACAGGCGCTCGGGCGTCCGTCCACCCGCTCCGGATCGAGAATGCCGCTTCGAAGCTTCCCGCGCCCGACTTCATATCCGCGCGTGCACTTGCCGAACTTGACTTGTTGTTCGCCTACGCCCAGCCGTGGGCGATTGCCAACCCAAATCTCAAGCTGATCTTCCACAAAGGTCGGGATTACCAGTCCGAGATCGATAAAGCGCGTGGTCGCTGGGACTTCGATCTGGTAAAACATCACAGCGTTGTCGAGGCAGATTCCGTGATCTTGGAGATCACCTCTCTGACGCGCAGGGTTTAACGGTTCGGGTGCCAAATGAGTCTCGAGAAAAACCGCATCATCACAATCGCCAACCAAAAGGGTGGCGTGGGCAAGACTACGACAGCGATCAACCTGGCTACCGCCCTAGCGGCAATCGGAGAGCGCGTGCTCATTGTCGACCTGGACCCACAGGGAAATGCCAGTACCGGCCTTGGTATCGACCGACGTGACCGGCGTTTGTCTTCCTACGATGTGCTGATCGGGACCCATTCGGTCAGCGAAGCGGTACTCGAAACGGCTGTGCCGAACCTCTCGATCGTCCCATCAACGATGGACCTGCTCGGTTTCGAAATGGAAATCTCGCAGCAGGCAGATCGGGTTTTTCGTCTGAGAAGAGCCCTCAACCAGGATGATGCACGCGCTTACAGCTATGTGCTGCTCGACTGCCCGCCCTCGTTCAACCTTTTGACGATGAATGCGATGGCGGCGGCGCATTCGGTTCTGGTGCCTTTGCAGTGCGAATTCTTTGCGCTCGAAGGTCTCAGCCAGCTGCTCGATACCATCAACCAAGTGCGTCAGACGGTGAATCCGACCCTCGATATCCAGGGGATCGTCCTGACTATGTTCGATTCCCGCAATAATCTCGCGCAACAGGTGGTGAGCGATGTGCGGGAGCATCTCGGCGAAAAGGTTTACGCGACGCTAATTCCCAGAAACGTGCGGGTCTCCGAGGCGCCATCGTATGGTAAGCCGGCTATCCTTTATGATCTCAAATGCGCCGGCAGCCAGGCCTATCTGCAGTTGGCATCGGAAGTCATTCAGCGCGAACGGCAGCGCAAAGCGGCCTAATCTTCGTACAAAGGTGTGAGTATGAGCGAAGACGTATCGAAACGGCGCCTCGGGCGTGGACTTGCAGCGTTGATCGGCGAGATGGATCAGCCAGTTCCCGTTGGCGAGACGCGCCAGACCGTTAGCGCGGACCGGACCGTTCCGATCGAATTCGTGGCCCGTAGCCCCAAGAACCCTCGCCGGTATTTCGACGAGGCCGAACTTCAGGATCTGGCAGGATCTATTCGCCAGCACGGGATCGTTCAACCTGTCGTCGTACGGACCATGAGCAGTGATCGTTTCGAGATTATCGCGGGCGAACGTCGCTGGCGCGCGGCGCAACTGGCCGGTCTGGTTGAGATCCCCGTCATCGTTCGCGATGTCGATGATCGAACCGCACTTGAGCTTGCCATCGTCGAAAACGTCCAGCGTGCCGATCTCAATCCGCTCGAAGAAGCGCTCGGTTACGAGCAGTTGATAGCAGAGCATGGCTATACCCAGAACGATCTCGGTGAGATCATCGGCAAGAGCCGCAGCCATGTTGCCAACAGCCTTCGACTGTTGAAGCTCCCTGATCCGGTCCGCGACATGCTGGCCGACGGTAGCCTCTCGGCAGGTCATGCGCGCGCGCTTGTGTCGACGCCGGATCCCGTCGTTCTTGCCAAGACGATCGCCCAGAAGGGTCTTTCCGTCCGCGATGCCGAGAAGCTGGCGCAGAACCATATCAAGGCACAGCAGTCCCCTGCGCCCGCGGATGCGCGTGAATCCAAGGATTCCGATACTATTGCCCTGGAGCGCAGCCTTTCGGATCGCCTCGGACTGTCCGTGTCGATCAACCACAAGGGCGGCGGCGGTCAGTTGAAGATCAATTATAAGTCGCTTGATCAGCTGGAAGAGATCTGCCGCCTGCTCGAGGCACGCTGATCAGCCGCGGCGATTTTTTCGGGCGGACTGAAGCGTTGTCGCAAGAAGCGTCTGGATTGCCAGATTGTCTTCAAGTTGCGCATTCTGCCGGCTTTGAAGGATCGCGGCGTTCAGTCTCCCGCCTTCTCGCGCCAGGTCCGAACTATTCCAGTTCCGTAACGCTTTCTCGATTATCGGTTTGCGCTTGAAGTGAATTCCCCGCCCATGCGTCTGCATGACTTGAGACGCCTGTTGCTGGCGCTCTTCCATCTCTAGGCGCAACGTCTCCAGCAGCTGCATTTGTTTCATTGTGCCCTGGAGGACCAGGAAGACAGCGGTCTTGGAGGCAATAACCTTCTGGACCGCATGGAGGAATCCATCGGGATCGCCTGACAAAACTGCATCGACCACCTCGTCGGTCGATACGGCACTCGCATCGCCAACGATCTCGAGCACATGGTTTTCGTCTATCAACTCGTCCTTCATGCAATATAGGACCAGTTTCTGGATTTCATTGCGGGACGCAATGCGATCGCCACCGATCGATTCCAGCAGAAGTTCGCGTGCTGCCGGCGTGATGCGCAAATTGGCAGCCGCCAGTTCCGCGTCGATCAGGCTATTCAGCGCCCTTGCGTCATCCTGGTAGCAGGCGATGCAGGCGATGCTACGCTCACCCTCAGCGACCTTGCGCAGTGCTGAACCCTTCTTGAGGTCACCAGCTTCAATCAGAAGATAGCTGCCCGCGGGTGGATGTCCTGCGAGATGCGCCAAACCGTCGACCAACTGTTTCTCGTTGGCGGCGCCTCGGACCCAAATCAGCTTCTCACCGCCGAACAGCCCGAAGGCGTTGACCTCGTCGATGAGGCGACCCGGATCGGATTGGATGTCGGAGGCATCCAGACGGATCAGTGCAAAGCCGTCATTGAGATCGACACCGGTGGTCCTGGCAACCTGGGAAGCGCGCTCTGCAACGAGACCACGATCAGGTCCGTAGATAACGAACATCCGATAGTGCCTGGCCGATTTGGCCAGGAACCCTTCGAATTCATGCGATTTGACCTCAACCATGGCCGCAGATCAGCGACCGAGAGCCATGGCAAGATCGGCATAGATGATTTCAGCAAGCTCGCGGGCGGCCCGTGTCTCGGCGTCACGCACGGCACGGAGCTTTGCGAACTCCTGGCGCGGATAATCGAAGAGAGCGACACCCGAACGACGGCCTGTCTTCACAACGGTGTCGTCCGATATCCGCTTCAGCGTGTATGTGCCCATGACGACGGCTCGACCCGAGTTTGCGGTATCGGAGGTTTCATCGAGAAGAATACCCTCGACACCACCGCTGACAGTCAGGTCGACCCGATATTCCGGGGTCTTCGTTTCGTCACCGCCGCTGGTCAAGAAGATCAATCGGTTGCGCGTCTCGAGGCCGATGCGGCTGGTCGCTTCGGAATAGGCGATCGCAGCCAATGCGCCGCGGGTTTCGCCATTGGTGTCCTGATAGAGCGGACGAGCCTGGCAGCCCGCCATCAGCAGAGCCGCGCCGATCAGAACTGAGCGCCGAAGCAGCTTGGAAGGCTTGAATTCAGAGGACAATGTTCACGATCCTTAGCGGGACAACGATAATCTTCTTCGGGGCCTGGCCATTGAGAACGGCCTTGACAGCGTCGAGCGCCAGAACGGCTTCCTGGACGGCATTCTGGTCTGCGTCGCGCGCGATTGTCAATTCGGCACGCTTCTTACCGTTGATCTGCACCGGCAGAGTGATCTCATTCTCTGCGACCAGCGCCTCGTCGAACTGCGGCCAGTCTGTCTTGGCGATCAGGCCGTCGTTTCCGAGAACCGACCAGCATTCCTCGGCGAGATGCGGCGTCATTGGCGCGATCAGATGTACCAGGATCTCCGCCGCGTTGCGGGCAGCAGCGACATAAGCCGCATCTCCCTGCCCAGCCGCAACATTCGTCAGCGGAGCGGCCAGTGCATTGACCAGCTCGTAGATGCGCGCAATTGCCTTGTTGAAGGCCAGCTTGTCGAGGTCACCCTGGACAGCCTTCAAGGTCTTGTGCGCGGCTTGCGAAATCACCAGTCCTTCGCCGTCCTTAGCCGGATTCGAAGGGACGGACCTCAGCCGCTCGGCAGCTTCCGAGACGAGACGCCAAACGCGCTGGACGAAACGGTGGGCGCCTTCGACGCCCGATTCGGACCAGATGACGTCACGATCCGGCGGTGAGTCCGAGAGCACGAAGAAGCGTGCAGTATCGGCGCCGTAGGAGCCGATGATGTCATCGGGATCCACGACGTTCTTCTTCGACTTCGACATCTTTTCGATCGAGCCGATCCTGGCTTCCTGGCCATTGCTGAGCAGGAATGCGCGACGCGCACCATCGGTCTCGTCGATACGCAGGTCTGCCGGGGCTACCCATTCGCGCTGCAGGCCCTCGCCGATGCTGTAGGTCTCATGCACGACCATGCCCTGGGTGAAGAGGCCCTTGAAGGGTTCCTTCAGATCGAGATGACCGGTTTCGCGCATGGCGCGGGTGAAGAAGCGCGAATAAAGCAGGTGCAGGATCGCGTGCTCAATGCCGCCGATATACTGGTCGACCGGCAGCCAGCGGTTGGCAACGGCGGGATCCGTCGGATTGTCTTCCCAGGGTGCCGTGAAGCGCGCGAAATACCAGCTCGAGTCGACGAAAGTGTCCATCGTATCGGTCTCGCGACGGGCATCCTTGCCACAGCAGGGGCAGGCGACATGGCGCCAGCTGGGATGACGGTCGAGCGGATTGCCCGGCTTGTCGAAGCTGACATCGTCGGGAAGCTTGACCGGAAGGTCCTTCTTCGGGACGGGTACGACGCCGCAGTCGTCGCAATGGATGACCGGGATCGGGCAGCCCCAATAGCGCTGACGGGAAATGCCCCAGTCACGCAGGCGGAAATTCACCTTGCGTTCGCCCTGCGGAGCGCCGTTAAGCTGCTGAGACGACAAACGGTTTGCCACTTCCTCGAAGGCCTCCGTTGTCGAGAGCCCATCCAGGAAGCGCGAATTGATCATCACGCCATCATCGGTGAAGGCGGTGTCGCCGATTGCAAAGCTTGCGGCATCACCATCCCTCGGCATGACAACCGGGACGACGGGCAAGTCATATTTGCGAGCGAAATCCAGGTCGCGCTGGTCGCCGGAAGGGCAGCCGAAGATCGCGCCCGTGCCGTAGTCCATCAGGACGAAGTTCGCGACATAGACCGGCAGCTCCCAGTTCGGGTCGAGCGGGTGCTTCACGCGGATACCGGTGTCGATGCCCTTCTTCTCGGCCGTTTCCAGTGCTGCCAGCGACGTGCCGGCGTGGCGGCATTCCTGGCAGAAGGCGTCGACCGCTGCGTCTCGTGCAGCCGCTTCCTTGGCCAAGGGGTGATCAGCGGCAATCGCCAGGAAAGAGGCGCCAAAGAGGGTGTCGGGCCGGGTGGTGTAGACGGTCACTTCGCCGGCTTCGCTGCCGGAGGCGACCTCCCAGCGGATGGCCATGCCTTCCGAGCGGCCGATCCAGTTCTTCTGCATCAACCGGACCTTTTCCGGCCAGTTATCGAGTTCGTCGAGCGCGTCGAGCAGGTCCTGGCTGAAGTCGGTGATCTTGAAGAACCACTGGGTCAGTTCACGCTGTTCGACCAGCGCGCCGGAGCGCCATCCACGGCCATCGATGACCTGCTCGTTGGCGAGCACGGTCATGTCTTCCGGGTCCCAGTTGACCTTGGAGTTCTTGCGATAGACCAGGCCCTTTTCCAGGAAGTCCAGGAAGAGGTGCTGCTGGCGATGGTAGTAGTCGACGTCACAGGTCGCGAATTCGCGCGACCAGTCGAGCGATAGGCCCATGGACTTTAGCTGACCGCGCATGGTCGCGATGTTCTCATAGGTCCAGGCCTTGGGGTGAACTTTGTTCTTCATCGCGGCATTCTCGGCCGGCATACCAAAGGCATCCCAGCCCATCGGATGCAGCACGTTGTAGCCCCGTGCGCGTTTGTAGCGCGCAACGACATCGCCCATCGCATAGTTGCGGACATGGCCCATATGGATGCGTCCCGAGGGATAGGGGAACATCTCAAGCACGTAGTATTTCTCGCGCGGGTCGGCGTTGTCGGTCTCGAAGACCTTGTCTTCGGACCATTTCGCCTGCCAACGGGGCTCGGCGTCGCGCGGATTGTAACGTTCGGTAGCCATGGATCGCATTTCCGGGAATAGCATCAAAAAGAGAGGGCCGACCTTCATCATGAAACCGGCCAAGCGTCAAGTTTTTGAGGCATTCGCAAGGCCTTTCCCGCCAAGCGCTTGCCATGGCCGCAGCCTGCCATTAACCCCTTGCCGAAAGATCTGAACACACCAGATATCGGGCAGATGAAAACGAGGGTTGGGCATGTCGGTTGAAGAGCGGCTCCAGGACGTCCTGGGCAAAATCACGAAGGCTGCGCAGGAAGCCGGTCGTGAGCCGGATTCTATTTCACTCGTCGCGGTTTCCAAGACCTTCGATGCCGAGCATATCCGCCCGACGATCGCTAAGGGGCAGAGGGTGTTCGGCGAGAACCGTGTCCAGGAAGCACAAGGCAAATGGCCTGATCTGAAGGCGGAAACCCCTGATCTCGAACTGCATCTGATCGGCCCGCTTCAATCGAACAAGGCAGCCGATGCCGTCGCCCTGTTTGATGTTATCGAGACGGTCGACCGGGAAAAGATCGCACGTGCGCTCGCGGAAGAGGCAAAGCGGCAGGGCCGGTCGATACGGTTTTACATTCAGGTCAACACCGGTCTCGAGCCGCAGAAGGCTGGGATCGCGCCCGACGACGTCGGGTCCTTCGTCGCGCTTTGCCGCGATGAACTTGCGATGCAGGTCGAAGGCCTCATGTGCATCCCTCCGGTCGATGAGAACCCGGGGCCACATTTTGCCCTGCTTGCCAAACTCGCCGGCGAAAATGGCCTTTCGAAGCTGTCGATGGGCATGTCCGGCGATTTCGAGACCGCGATCGGCTTCGGAGCGACGAGCGTCAGAGTCGGATCAGCAATTTTTGGCACACGTTAATTTGCCTTAGACCTTCGGCATAGCGCTTTGGTCTCTCTTTCCTCCTTCGTTCGTCGATCCTAAAATGACGGTAAAGGCGAAAGCCTAAAGCGTTGTCATGGGAGGATCGACATGCGCGAGAGCTATCAGGACATCTACGATTCCTGGAAGGCAGACCCGGACGGCTTCTGGGCCACGGCTGCGGAGGAGATTCATTGGTTCAAAGCGCCAGAGGCGGTCTTCGACCCCTCACAAGGCACCTATGGTCGCTGGTTTGCGGGCGGCGAGACGAACACCTGCTACAACTGCATCGACCGTCATGTCGAAGCCGGGCGTGGTGCTGATACGGCCGTCATCTACGACAGTCCGATGACCGGTCAGACGGCCCGCTACAGCTATGACCAGGTCCTGACGGAAGTCAGCGCGATCGCGGCCGTCTTGCGCAATCACGGCGTCGCCAAGGGCGATAGGGTCATCATCTACATGCCGATGATCCCGGAAGCCGTCTTCTCGATGCTTGCCTGCGCACGCATCGGTGCCGTGCATTCCGTGGTCTTCGGGGGCTTCGCCGCGCATGAACTGGCAACCCGCATCGACGATTCCGGTGCGAAGGTGGTGATCGGCGCAAGCTGCGGTCTCGAGCCCGGGCGTATCGTTCCCTACAAGCCGTTGCTTGACCAGGCGATCGACATGGCGAAGGTGAAGCCCGATTACTGCCTGATCCTTCAGCGCGACCAGTATCATGCGCCGCTGCGTTACGAGCATGGCGATGTCGATCTGGCCCAGGCTATCGAACAGGAAAAGATCAACGGTTCGTCTGTCGATTGCGTGCCGGTGGCCGCGACGGACCCGCTTTACGTTCTCTATACATCGGGAACGACCGGTCAGCCCAAGGGCGTCGTCCGCGATAATGGCGGTCACATGGTTGCTCTCAACTGGACCATGAAGAACATCTATGGCGTGAAGCCTGGAGAAGTCTTCTGGGCCGCCTCTGACATCGGATGGGTCGTCGGCCATTCCTACATTGTCTATGGGCCGCTTTTGGCCGGCAACGCGACGGTGATCTTCGAAGGCAAACCGGTGGGCACACCGGATGCCGGCACTTTCTGGCGCGTGGTGAGTGACCACGACGTGAAGGCGCTGTTCACCGCACCGACGGCCTTCCGTGCGATCCGTCGTGACGATCCGGAGGGCGAACATGTCGCGCGCTATGACATATCCGGTCTTCGTGCCTTGTTCCTGGCCGGCGAACGCGCCGACCCGGAGACGCTGAAATGGGCGGAGCGGATCCTGAAGATCCCTGTCATCGATCACTGGTGGCAGACGGAGACGGGCTGGGCGATTGCCGCCAATCCCGCAGGCCTCGGGCTGCTTCCCGTGAAACATGGCTCACCGACCAAGGCCATGCCGGGCTATGCGCTCGAAGTGCTTGATGATGCAGGACATCCGGTCGCCCCTGGCACGCTCGGCAACATCGTCGCGAAGCTTCCCCTGCCCCCGGGTTGTCTGGTGACCTTCTGGAATGCCGACGAGCGTTTTCGCACCTCTTGTCTCGAAGAGTTTCCCGGCTACTACAAGACGGCGGATGCCGGCATCATTGATGAAGACGGCTATGTCTTCGTCATGGCGCGGACCGACGACATCATCAATTGCGCCGGTCACCGTCTCTCGACCGGTGCCATGGAAGAGGTCTGCGCCATGCATCCCGATGTGGCGGAATGTGCGGTCATCGGGATTGCCGATGAGTTGAAGGGACAGATCCCCTGCGGCTTCCTCATCCTAAAAAAGAACGTGCATCGCGACCATGCAGTGATTGCCAAGGAAGTCGTTCAGTTGGTGCGCGATGAAATCGGGCCCGTGGCAGCCTTCAAGATGGTGCTCATGGTTGATCGTCTGCCGAAGACGCGGTCGGGCAAGATCTTGCGTGGCACGATGCAGAAGATCGCCGACGGTTTGCCCTGGAAGATGCCCGCGACGATCGACGACCCTGCAATCCTCGATGAAATCACTGCGGTGTTGCAGGCACACGGTCAGGTCCCGGCATCCGGCAAGGCCGTGGCAAGCGCCTGAGATTTCAGTCGGACAAGAAAAAACCCCGGCCGCCTTGGGCTGCCGGGGTCCATCGCTTGTAAAGATCTCTGATCAGTACTGGTCGTCTTCGTCGTCATTCTTGCGGTCGGACTTGAGCGACTGCAGCTTGGCGAAGACGGCGTTGGCGTCGATTTCCTTCTCTTCTTCGCGCTCATAGCCGAAGCCGAGATTTTCAGTCTCGCTAGCAGACTGGAGCGTCGCGCCGAGTTCGGCAGCGGTCGGTAGCGGACGACCCTTCGATGCCTTCTCGACTTCGAGGTCGAGGTCGATCTGGCTGCAGAGGCCGAGTGTGACCGGATCCATCGGCGCGAGGTTGGCCGAGTTCCAGTGGGTGCGCTCGCGGATCTGCTCGATCGTTGACTTTGTGGTGCCGACGAGACGCGAAATCTGGGCGTCCTTCAGTTCCGGATGGTTGCGAACCAGCCAGAGGATGGCGTTCGGGCGATCCTGGCGCTTCGAAACAGGCGTATAGCGCGGGCCACGACGCTTGGAATCGGGTACGCGAACCTTGGGTTCGGAGATCTTCAGCTTGTAGTTCACGTCCTTTTCAGCGCGCGCGATTTCGTCGCGCGAGAGCTGGCCGGTCGCAATCGGGTCGAGACCCTTGATGCCCTGGGCCGCTTCGCCGTCTGCAATCGCCTTCACCTCAAGCGGGTGCAGCTTGCAGAACTGCGCGATCTGGTCGAATGACAGCGCGGTATTGTCGACGAGCCATACAGCGGTCGCCTTCGGCATGAGCAGTGTCTGGGCCATGGATACAATCCTTCTGAGGGTCCGCGCCGGTTGTCGCGGGCCGTGGGTTTAAACCACTATTTCCGGGAATTCGGCGTCCTTATAGCGATTATGTAACGAAATTGCAATTCGCGAAGTCGCGAATGACCTTTGTCTAATTGCTGGCCATGTTGCACCTGCTATGTATGTCGGCGATAGGCCGGGGAGGACGGTCCTGGTCGCCAGTTGTGGCCCGTCAACATGAGGAGGAATTCATGTCAGCCAAAACCTATCCGGTGCTGAAATCGGCAAAAGTTCGCGCTCTGATCGATGAAGACAAGTACCAGAAATGGTATCAGGAGAGCATCGAGGACCCCGAGAAGTTCTGGGGCAAACACGGCAAGCGGATCGACTGGTTCAAGCCGTATACGAAGGTCAAGAACACGTCCTTCAAGGGCAAGGTTCCCGTGAAGTGGTTCGAAGACGGCCTCACCAACGTCTCCTATAACTGCATCGACCGCCACCTGAAGACGCATGGCGAGCAGACCGCCATCATCTGGGAAGGCGACAACCCCTATATCGACAAGAAGATCACCTACAACGAGCTCTACGAGCAAGTTTGCCGCATGGCGAACGTCTTGAAGAAGCACGGCGTCAAGAAGGGTGACCGCGTCACCATCTACATGCCGATGATTCCGGAAGCGGCCTATGCCATGCTCGCCTGCGCCCGTATCGGTGCCATCCATTCGGTCGTCTTCGGCGGGTTCTCGCCGGAAGCGCTGGCAGGCCGTATCGTCGACTGCGAATCAACCTTCGTGATCACCTGCGACGAGGGCGTGCGCGGCGGCAAGCCGGTACCGCTCAAAGAAAACACCGACATCGCGATCGACATCGCCGCGAAGCAGTATGTCATCGTCAACAAGGTTCTCGTCGTGCGCCGCACCGGCGGCAAGATCGGCTGGGCGCCGGGCCGCGACATCTGGCATCACCAGGAAGTGCACACGGTCAAGGCAGACTGCCCGCCGGTGAAGATGAAGGCAGAAGATCCGCTGTTCATCCTCTACACCTCCGGTTCGACGGGCAAGCCGAAGGGCGTGATGCACACGACGGGCGGTTACCTCGTCTATGCCTCGATGACGCATGAATACGTGTTCGATTATCACGATGGTGATATCTACTGGTGCACGGCCGATGTCGGCTGGGTCACTGGTCACTCCTACATCGTCTACGGGCCGCTTGCGAACTGTGCCACAACACTGATGTTCGAGGGCATTCCGACCTTCCCGGACCAGGGCCGCTTCTGGGAAGTGATCGAGAAGCACAAGGTCAACATCTTCTACACCGCACCGACCGCCATCCGCTCGCTGATGGGTGCGGGTGACGATTTCGTCAAGCGTTCGGATCGCTCGTCGCTACGCCTTCTCGGCTCGGTCGGTGAACCGATCAATCCGGAAGCTTGGGAGTGGTATTACAACGTCGTCGGCGAGCAGAAGTCTCCTGTTGTCGATACCTGGTGGCAGACCGAGACCGGCGGGATCATGATCACGCCGCTGCCGGGGGCCACCGCATTGAAGCCGGGTTCGGCGACCATGCCATTCTTCGGGATCAAGCCCGAGCTTGTCGACAATGAAGGCAATGTGCTGGAGGGTGCGACCGATGGCAATCTCTGCATCACCGACAGCTGGCCAGGACAGGCACGCTCTGTCTATGGCGACCACGACCGTTATGTGCAGACCTACTTCTCCACCTACAAGGGCAAGTACTTCACGGGTGACGGCTGCCGCCGGGACGAAGACGGCTATTATTGGATCACGGGCCGCGTCGATGACGTCCTGAACGTATCCGGTCACCGCCTGGGAACGGCGGAAGTCGAGTCGGCGCTGGTCTCGCACCACCTCGTTTCCGAAGCGGCCGTTGTCGGCTACCCGCACAACATCAAGGGCCAGGGCATCTATTGCTATGTCACCCTGATGTCGGGTCACGAGGGCAATGATGCGCTCCGAGCCGATCTGGTGAAGCATGTGCGGACGGAAATCGGGCCGATCGCGACGCCGGACAAGATCCAGTTCGCACCCGGCCTGCCGAAGACGCGCTCGGGCAAGATCATGCGCCGCATCCTGCGCAAGATCGCCGAGGATGATTTCGGCGCGCTCGGCGACACCTCGACGCTGGCCGATCCAGCTGTCGTCGATGATCTGATCGCGAACCGCCAGAACAAGATCGCCTGATCAAAACAGAGCTCAATCAAAAAAGGGGCTTCCGCCGGGAGCCCCTTTTTTTCGTGTCAGTCGCCCGGGCAGGGCCGCTTGCTTTTCGTCCGCCCGTTATAGGGCTGAACCAGACCTGCCTGTAGGAGAAGCTCCGCCGGTCGAGTGCCGTTAGACAATTTGAGATCGGCGACTACGCGGCCGAAATACTTGTCGCCGGAGATTGCGGTCAACTGCACCATCCGCTCGCCCTCGACCAGGCTCGTGAGCTCGCTCTTCGCCTGAAGGGCCACCTCACGGAAGGCCGGGCATTTCGACCGTAGCTCGGGTGCATCGATGCCGCGCAGGCGCACATAGGTGCTGACCTTGTGATCTGGCCAAGGCATTGCTTCCACAAGGACCGTGTCGCCATCGATGACCTTCACCACTTCGGCCGTGACTGGTCCCTTGATCTGGCGGTTCGCTGCACTTACCGGCGCCACGGACGCAAGCATCAGGAAGATTGTCACAGGAGCGAGTGATGATCGGAACATTGTAGGAATGTATTCCGATACTCGACCCAAATCAATAGGTAATCATTCCTCAAAAGTCTATCGCGCGACCCTTGATCTCCCAATCCCCGAAGCGTGCAGGATCGGCACCGCCGCGTCCGCCGATTTCGGGCGGCATCTGCTGAGCCTCCTCCTTCCGGCGTCGCTCTTCCGCTTCGGAGAGTGCCCGTTTCGCAGCCGGGCTCAGTTCACGCGGCTTTTCCTCGACACTGACTTCGGCTTCACGATCTTCTGACATCACATCGTCCTTTGCTGAGACGGCATTTCATGCGCAAACATTGAAATTGGGTTGCGCACTTTTTAAATCAACAGACGAAAACGGCAAGAACGTTGCCATCTGCTGCTTTTAGAGGACCACGACATGAATACCATGCGGACTGCCATGCTGCTCGCCTTCATGACTGCCCTCTTCATGGGCGTTGGCTTCCTGATCGGTGGCAGGGGCGGCATGATGATTGCCTTCATCATCGCCGCGGGCATGAATTTCTTTTCCTATTGGAATTCCGACAAGATGGTGCTTCGGGCCTATCGGGCTCAGGAGGTCAATGAGCGCACGGCGCCGGAATTCTACGTGATGGTGCGGGATCTGGCCCGCAATGCCGGTCTGCCCATGCCGAAGGTCTATGTCTTCGACAACCCGCAGCCGAATGCCTTTGCGACCGGTCGCAATCCGCAGAACGCTGCCGTTGCTGCGTCGACGGGACTGCTGCAGCGGCTCAGTCCGGAAGAGGTCGCAGGCGTCATGGCGCATGAACTTGCCCATATCGAGAACCGCGACACATTGACGATGACGATCACGGCAACGCTTGCCGGTGCGATCTCGATGCTATCGAATTTCGCCTTCCTGTTTTCCAGCGGGCGTGACGATCGCAACAATCCGCTCGGCTTCGTCGGTGTCCTTATCGCTATGATCGTTGCTCCCCTGGCTGCCATGCTGGTCCAGATGGCCATCAGTCGGACGCGCGAATATGCGGCCGACCGCCGCGGGGCGGAAATCTGCGGGCAGCCGCGCTGGCTCGCATCGGCCCTGCAGAAGATCGCCGGCGACGCGTCTCACATCGAAAACGTGGACGCAGAGCGCAATCCGGCAACCGCCCATATGTTCATCATCAATCCCTTGAACGGTCAGCGGATGGACAATCTCTTTTCGACCCATCCCAACACACGCAATCGTATCGAGGCGCTGCTGGCCATGAGCGATATCCGGCCTGGGGGATCGACGCCGCCGGAGGCCCCTGTTAAGGCATCGCGCACAGCGCGTTCTGTTCCGACCACCGGTTGGGGACGCGGCAAAGCCGAACCACCCAAGGGACCATGGTCTTGAACGACACATCGACGGGCAAACTGAAAAGCAAGCACAACGGCAGCAGGAAGCATGGAGAGCGAGCCTCTCGGCAGCCCTTGAAGCCGGGGCTGGAAGCCCGAATTGCCGCAAGCCGAATTCTGGCAGCGGTGATCGATCGGAAGACGTCGCTCGACGGCATGCTGGATTCAGAGCATGGCAATCCCGCATTCCTGCCCCTTAACGATGCCGATCGCAGCCTCGTGAAGGCGATCCTTCAGAGCGCTCTGCGCCATCTGCCGCGGATTGAGGCGATTATCGGAGAATTGCTCGACACGCCGCTGCCGGACGGTGCCCGCTCCCTGCATCACCTTCTGATCGTGGCTGCGGCGCAGATGCTCTATCTCGACGTGCCCGATCATTCGGCCGTTGACCTTGCCGTGGAGCAGGCCAATGGCGATCCCAGGAGCCGTCGTTTCTCGAAGCTGGTGAATGCCATCCTGCGCCGCATCGGGCGTGAGAAGGCAGAGCTTCTTGCTGCCGTGGATGATCTTCCCTGCATGCCGGATTGGTTCATGGCACGCCTGACTGCAGTCTATGGCGAGCAACAAGCGCTTGCCATCGCTGCATCCCAGCTGGAGCCCCCGACGATCGATTTGACGGTGAAGTCGGATGCGGCCGGCTGGGCGACGCGGCTTGGCGGAGAGGTTTTGCCGACAGGCAGTGTGCGTCTCGAGCGGTTTCGTGGGTCTGTGACCGCGCTTGAAGGTTTCGATGAAGGTGCGTGGTGGGTTCAGGATGCCGCAGCCGCGATCCCGGCAAAGTTGTTCGGTGATCTCACGGGAAAACGGGTTGCCGATCTTTGCGCTGCACCCGGCGGCAAGACAGCACAGCTGGTGCTCGCCGGCGGTGATGTCCTGGCGGTCGAGCAATCGAAGTCTCGTCTGAAGCGTCTGGAATCCAATCTCCAGCGCCTCGGACTTTCAGTCGAAATTTGCTGTGCGAACCTGCTCGACCTTGATGAGACAGAGGCGTTCGATGCGATCCTGCTCGATACACCCTGTTCATCGACCGGTACGACACGTCGCCACCCGGATGTTCTCTGGACAAAGAATGCGGCCGATATCGCCAAGCTTGCCGAACTGCAGGAGAAGTTGCTGCGCCATGCCGTGACACTCTTGAAACCGGGTGGCCGTCTGGTCTTCTCCAACTGCTCCATCGATCCTTCCGAAGGCGAGGAGGTTGTTGCCCGGGTGTTGGCGGAGATCCCTGACCTGCGTCTGCAGCCAATCGATGCGGCGGACTGGCCGGGGCTGGAAGCAGCAATCACCGACAAGGGTGAATTCAGGACCACGCCCGACATGCTTCGAGAAATTGGCGGGCTTGACGGCTTCTACGCCGCGGTCATTGCTAAAATTTAACTAATATCTCAATAAACCTGTTGGGAAGTCTGCGTGAACGTGGACCGTCGCTCCGCATGGCCGGGGCGCGGCTATATGACTTGTCATTTCGTGCCCACGTCAGGAGCCCGAAGGCCTTATCCCTTCGAACTCCTTGGGTTCGGACAACCGGAATGGCTGGATCATCATGATCTGGTGACAGGAACCATTATGCGAATCAATGATCGCGCCCGACTGATTTCGCTCCACGTCGCCGAATCCTGGCGCCGCATGCGGCAGGCGGCTGCCATCGTGACGCCTTCGGCTGTGCAGCGAGGGACTTTCCGCCTGAACCGAGTCGTCGTGGCGCCGACCGATCTCAGGGCGATCGACTCGTTTGTGGCCGAAGAGATCGCCAACGGACGATTTCCACTTGCAGGCCGTGTTCTCGATACCCAGGGCCATTCTCCCTTCGAACTCGAGCTGCCGTCCGTCCAGTTTGCACGCCGCCTGCATGGCTTCGGCTGGCTGCGCCACATCCGCGCCGACAAGACGGCAGCCGCCTGCGAAAATGCGCGATGGATCACGGACCAGTGGATCACCCTTCATGGCGGCCGTAGCAAGGGCGTTGCCTGGGACAGTGAGGTCGTTTCCCGGCGGATCATCAGCTGGCTTTCGCATTCGCCGATCGTGCTTCACGAAGCCGATGCTGGCTTTTACCGTCGGTTCACGTCCTCGCTTGGGCAGCAGGTGCGCCACCTTCAGCGCCGTGCCGATTCGATACCCGACGGTCTCCCGCGTCTTAAGGCGCGCATCGCCATTGCCATGGCGTCGATCGCGGCCGAGGCGCGACCGGCGGCAGTTCGCCGCGCGGGACGGTTGCTTGATCGGGAGCTCGAGCGGCAGGTTCTGGCGGATGGAAGCCATGTCTCGCGCAATCCGCAGGCCTCTGTCGATCTGCTCTTCGACCTTCTGCCGCTGCGCCAAAGCTATATCAATCTCGGTCATGAGGTTCCCGCCAAGCTCATTCCGGTCATCGACCGGATGTACCCGGCGGTCCGCTTTTTCCGTCACAGCAGCGGCGATCTGGCCCTCTTCAATGGCGCCAGTTCGTCGCTCGCCACCGATCTCATGAGTGTCCTTCGATACGACGAAACTGCGGGACAGCCCTTCAAGGCCTTGCCGCATGGGGCCTATCACCGTCTTTCCGCAGGCGACACCACGATCCTCGTTGATACCGGCAAACCGCTGTCGGCGCGGCTATCGAGCACGGCGCATGCCGGCTGCCTCTCGTTCGAATTGTCTTCAGGACGAAACCGCTTCATCATCAATAGCGGGTCACCGCGCTTTGCAGGGGAACGTCTTCGTCAACTCGCCCGCGCCACGGCAGCGCATAGTACCGTGTGCATCGGGGACGTCTCTTCGGCACGGATTGCCCAATCGTCCCGCCTCGGCACGATCATGCTATCTGGCCCCTCCAAAATCGAGGTCGAACGACAGACCGGTCCCGATGGCAGTGACCGGCTGTCGGCAAGGCACGACGGCTATGTGAAACGCTTCGGTGTCCTGCACGAACGCGAGATCCGCATCAACGAGCAGGGCACCAAGATCGCCGGGCGGGATCGCCTGTTGTTGCCGGACGGTCTGCCGACACCCAATCTGCCGGGTGCAGAGGTCATCGCGCGTTTCCATGTGCATCCGACGATCACCGTGGAGCGGTCCGACGACCGGAAGATACGGCTGGTGGCTCCCGATGGCGAGAGCTGGTCCTTCTCGATCCCGGTCGGCGAAATCGCCGTTGGAGAAGACGTCTTCTTCGCCGATGTTTCGGGCATCCGCCCGTCGCAGCAGCTGGAGATCGTCTTCGAGGGGCCGGAAATACGCTGGTTTCTCGCGCATCATGCCTGATGGCGGGCATCTTGCGGTTTCCTCACAGGTGAAGCTGTGCTAGGCGGCGGCATCGCGCCCGCTGCCGCATTTCCGGGCGCCCGCCAGCTCGGAGTGAACCATGGCCGTCGTTTCCAAGAAGATCCCCGCCCCTAACCTCGTGCGCGTGCGTACCGCACTTCTGTCGGTGTCCGACAAGACCGGCATCGTCGAATTCGCGCAGGCGCTGCACCAGCGCGGCGTGCGTCTTCTGTCGACGGGCGGTACCCACAAGGCTCTTGCTGCGGCCGGCTTGCCGGTCATCGACGTCTCCGAGATCACCGGCTTCCCCGAGATCATGGATGGCCGCGTCAAGACGCTCCATCCGCTGGTCCATGGCGGACTGCTGTCGATCCGGGACGATGCAGAGCATGTCGAGGCGATGAAGGCGCATGGCATCGAGGCCATCGATCTCTCCGTGATCAATCTCTATCCGTTTGAACAGGTTCGTGCCGCCGGCGGTGACTATCCGACCACCGTCGAAAACATCGACATCGGTGGACCCGCCATGATCCGCGCTTCCGCAAAGAACCACGCCTATGTCACAGTCGTCACCGATGCGGCCGACTACGCCGAGGTGATTGCCGCGCTCTCCGAAAATGACGGCCAGACGACCTATGCGTTGCGTCAGCGCCTGGCGGCCAAAGCCTATGCCCGTACCGCCGCCTATGACGCGGCTATTTCCAACTGGTTTGCCGAGGCACTCGAGATCGACATGCCCGCCTATCGGACCGTCGGTGGCGTGTTGAAGGAAAAGATGCGCTACGGCGAGAACCCGCATCAGAGCGCAGGCTTCTATGTCACCGGCGACAACCGTCCGGGTGTCGCGACCGCGACGCTCCTGCAGGGCAAGCAGCTTTCCTACAACAACATCAACGATACGGACGCGGCGTTCGAACTCGTTGCTGAGTTTCCGCCGGAAAACGGCCCGGCCTGCGCGATCATCAAGCATGCAAATCCTTGTGGCGTCGCCACAGGCTCAAGCTTGGTCGAGGCCTACAAGCGGGCGCTTGCCTGTGACAGTACCTCGGCTTTCGGCGGTATCATCGCGCTCAACCAGCTTCTCGACGCCGATACTGCGCAGGAAATCGTCAAGCTCTTCACGGAAGTGATCATTGCCCCCGAAGTCACCGACGAGGCCAAGGCGATCATCGCCGCCAAGCCGAACCTGCGGCTGCTGACCACGGGCGCCCTGCCCGATCCGCGCGCCCGCGGCGTCATGGCCAAGACGGTCTCCGGTGGTCTGCTTGTGCAGAGCCGGGACAATGTCATGGTCGAGGATCTCGACCTCAAGGTCGTCACGAAGCGCGCGCCGACAGCGACCGAGCTCGAGGACATGAAGTTCGCCTTCAAGATCGCCAAGCACGTGAAGTCGAACGCCGTGATCTATGCCAAGGACGGCCAGACGGCCGGCATCGGGGCCGGCCAGATGAGCCGCGTCGATTCCGCCCGCATTGCCGCGCTGAAGGCCGAAGACGCCGCCAAGGCGCTCGGTCTCTCGGCGCCGCTGACCAAGGGCTCAGCAGTTGCCTCCGAGGCCTTCTATCCCTTCGCCGACGGTCTTCTGGCCGCGATCGCGGCTGGTGCCACGGCTGTCATCCAGCCCGGTGGTTCGATGCGCGACGAAGAAGTGATTGCAGCTGCCGATGAACATGGCGTGGCAATGGTCTTTACCGGCGTCCGTCACTTCCGCCACTGAGGAAGCCCGATCGCAGAGAACTGAATGGCCGGTGGAGCGATCCAGCGGCCATTTTTATAGGGCTTTACCGTCGTCAGTTGCCGGGTAATTCGTCCTCAAGAGAAGGACGAGGCCGCCAATCAGAAACACCAGCAGTGTGGCCATGCCGGCGCGCGGCGAGCCCGACCATGCGGTGACCACAGAGAAGGACAGCGTCGCGAGAAAGCTCGTCGCGCGGCCTGACAGGGAGTAGATGCCGAAGTAACGGCCGGCTTCGTGCAGTTCGACGCTACGGGCAAGATAGGAGCGCGACGAGGCCTGGACAGGGCCGAAGGACATGCCAATCAACAGGCCGTAGAGGACATAGGCCTTTTCGGCGGGGGTGGCGAACAGCCCGTCGGTGCCTGTGATGGGCAGGCTCACCAGCCCGAAGAGAGTAAAGTCGACGCCGGTCGAAATGATTCCGAAGGTCGCAACGATGAGCATTAGCAGGCTCACCAGCACCACCACCTTGGAGCCGAGTGCCCTATCCACCCGACCGGCCACAAGGCAGCCGAAGATCGCGACGATATTGAGAATGATCCCGTAGATGCCGATTTCCATCGTCGACCAGCCGAACATTGCGGCAGCGAAGACACCGCCCAGCACGAGAAGTCCGTTGACGCCGTCCTGATAGATCATCCGGGCGATGAGGAAGCGCAGGATGTTGCTGCGATAGCGGAGTTCACCAAGCGTCGCGCGGATTTCGCGAAGACCCGACCGGACGGCCGCGCCTAAAGCTTTGCCCTTCGCTGCATCCGGGGTGAAGAAGAACATCGGCAAGATGAAGATCAGATACCAGACCGCTGAAATCGGGCCGGTGATGCGAGCATCCTCCCCCGTTGCCGGGTCCAGCCCGAACAGGGGATCGAACCCGATCAGCGTCTTTCCGGTCGTCGGATTGCCGGCAAGGAAGAGCACCACGAAGATCAGCACAATCATGCCGCCCATATAGCCCATGCCCCAGGCAATGTTGGACACACGCCCGACATCCTGCTGGCTGACGAGGCGCGGCATCATGGAATCGTTGAAGACGATGGAAAATTCCGCTGCGATGCTGGCGAGGATCATCAGCAGCATCACGAAGGCGACAGGTGATCCCGGAGCGGCTGTCCAGAGAAGGGCGAGGCAGGCGATCTTGATCAGCGCGAAGAAGGCGATCCAGGGTTTCCTGGATCCGGACTCGTCGGCGATTGAACCGAGAATGGGTGCGAGGATGGCAATGATGATGCCCGAAATCGTCGCCGCATTGCTCCAGGCGGTCTGGGCGCTCACTGGATCATCAGTCATCCGCGAGACGAAGTACGGACCGAAAATGAAGGTCGTGACAACGGTGAAGAAGGGCTGCGCTGCCCAGTCAAAAAACATCCAGCCACGAACACCCCTGTCGATGGTGCCGTGGCTGGTCTTCATGTCTGTACGTGTCGTCACGCGCACCCCCGGAGCCTCTAAAGCCCCGGGACAGTGTCACCTCACGTGGTCCTGTGCAAGATCACCCAGAAGCCCGGCAGCGACAGCGAGCTTCGAAATGCTCGGTTCGCCGCTGTCGACGATCGATGCCAGTTCCTTGCCGATCCGCTCGACGCGGTTTCTGTCCGTCGCAATCCACGCCTGAACCGGTTGCGGTTCCTTGCCGTGGCTCGTCAGCGCCACACAAACGATCTGTCTGCGCGCCTGACCGATTCGGTCGAGACTGCGTGTGAGGGCCAGACTGTCGTAGTGGTCCGTCGTCTGGATCCGTCCGGCATTCTCGATGATTCGACCGATGCGGAAGGCTTCGGAGACCGCGAAGAAGCCGCGCATGGCGCCGGCGAAATCAGCGCCGGTGCGTTCGGCAATCTGCAGGATCTCGGGCAGTAGCTGCATCGTCTGCAGATTGACGACCTCAGCCGCCAAGGCTTGCGGTGCGCCTGCTTCGATCAGTGCGGCGATTTGGTCATCGAAGTGCTGACGAAGGGCGGGCGGAACCGTCTTCTTGAACACGGGTGAGGCCGAAGCCACTGCGGCCTTCAACTGCGCTACAGCGTCGCCGATCGAACCCTTCACATAGCCGGTGTCGATCAGCAACCTCGTCATGGCCGCGTAGATCTCCGAGACGATCGCATAGAGCCTGTTTTGCGTCTGCCCCGGGATCCGTGCGTCCAGTGCATCGATCTTGTCCCAGAGCAATGTCAGGCCGAGTGCGTCACGGGTGACCAGAGCTGCCTTTACCACCTTGTCCGGGGCTCCGCCCGTCGCATCTCCGACCGAAACGACAAAGCCCGGGCCGCCTCGGTTTATGGCATGGTTGGCGAGAACCGTCGCGATGATTTCACGACGCAGGCGATGATGGGCAATGTCGGTCGCAAAGGTCTCGCGCATGGCGGCCGGGAAGTAGTTGAACAGCGTCGCCTCGCAATAGCTGTCGTCCGGAAGGTCCGAGTCGATCAACTGATCGAAGAGCACGATCTTCGCATAGGAGAGAAGCACGCCGATTTCCGGTCGCGTCAGCGCCTTGCCTGAGACGTAGCGCTCTGCGACGCCTGCGGAATCCGGAAGTGTTTCAACCTTGCGGTTGAGGCGCCCCATGCCCTCGAGATAATCCATGAGCCGGCTCAGCTCTTCGCGGTTGCCCGCTCCCTTGGCTTCAGTGAGGGAGATCGATAACGACTGGAGATAGTTGTTGCGCAGCACGAGATCTGCCACTTCATCAGTCATCTCGGCGAGCAGCACATTGCGCTTCTCCCGCGGCAGACGCCCCTCCTGCATGGCCGGGCTCAAGGCGATCTTGATGTTGACCTCGACGTCCGAGGAATTCACCCCGGCCGAGTTGTCGATCGCATCGGAATTACAACGACCGCCATTCAGGGCATAGGCGATACGGCCCTTCTGCGTCACGCCCAGGTTCGCACCTTCTCCGATGACCTTGGCGCGGACATCAGCCGCGTTGACGCGGATCGCATCATTGGCTCGGTCACCGACTTCGGCATCGGTCTCGGCTGCTGCCTTGATATAGGTGCCGATGCCGCCGAACCACAGGAGATCAACCGGGGCCTGCAAGATCGCCGTCATGATGTCCATTGGCGTGGCGGTGGACGTTTCCAGACCGATGGCTGCAGCTGCTTCCGGGGTGAGTTTGACGGATTTCTCGGCACGAGAGATGATCATCGCACCAGCCGAGAGGGTCGAGCGGTCATAGTCCTGCCAGCTGGAACGCGGCAGATTGAACATCCGCTTGCGCTCGGCGAACGAGATGGCTGGGTCCGGGTTTGGATCGATGAAGATGTCGCGATGGTCGAAGGCTGCGATCAGCCTGATCTTTTCCGACAGCAGCATGCCGTTGCCGAAGACGTCGCCCGACATGTCGCCCACGCCAGCCACAGTAAACGGCGTAGTCTGGATATCGGTATCGATTTCCCGGAAGTGGCGCTTGACCGTTTCCCAGGCGCCGCGAGCGGTAATGCCCATTTTCTTGTGGTCGTATCCGGCAGAACCGCCGGAGGCGAAAGCATCATCGAGCCAGAAGCCGGCTTCTTGGGCCAGACCGTTTGCCGTGTCCGAGAAGGTCGCCGTGCCCTTGTCGGCAGCAACGACGAAATAGGGATCGTCGCCATCCGGCCGGAGGGTATCGGCTGGCGGAACGATGTCACCGGCGACGATATTGTCGGTGATCGACAAGAGAGTGCGGATGTAGGTCTTGTAGGCTTCCGTGCCAGCGGCGAACCAGACTTCGCGATTGGTCGCAGGCGGGAGCTGCTTGGGGAAGAAGCCGCCCTTCGCGCCGACCGGCACGATTACGGCATTCTTGACCTGCTGCGCTTTGACGAGACCGAGCACTTCCGTGCGGTAGTCCTGCGCGCGATCCGACCAGCGCAGACCGCCTCGGGCTACCTTGCCGAAGCGCAGGTGGACACCCTCGACCTCGACACCGTAGACGAAGATTTCGCGGAACGGGCGCGGTTCGGGCAGACCTTCCAGCTTGTGCGGATCAAACTTGAAAGCGAGCATCGGGCGATCGCTTTGTTGATAGCCCTTCTGGTAAAAATTGGTTCTGAGTGTCGCCTCGATCGCATTGATGTAGCGACGTACGATCCGGTCCTCATCGAGGATCTTCACGTCGTTCAGCTTGCTTTCCAGCGTATCAAGCAGTTCTGCGTGGCGGCTCTTGCGGCTTTTCTCGGCCAGCGAGACATCGAAGCGATTCTTGAAGAGGGCCACCAAGTCGGCTGCGATGGCCGGGTGTTTGGTCAGCGTTTCCGCCATGTAGGTCAGCGAATAGACCGCGCCGGCCTGACGGAGATAGGCGGCATAAGCCCTCAGCACCGATGCTTCGCGGGCAGTAACGCTTGCTGCGAGGATCAGACGGTTGAATGCGTCGTTATCGACCGCACCAGTAAAGGCGGCAAGAAAGGCCTCTTCTACCTGTGTCGCATGCTGATCGGTGGCGAAGTTTATCCCATCTGGAACCTGCAGTTCCATGTCGTGTAGCACAACAACACTCTGATCGACCCCGGAGCGGCCAACGCCGATATCGAAGGTGCGCTCGCTGATCACCCGGAAACCGAGGTTTTCGAGCAGAGGGACGCGACGTGACAAGGGCAGGTGATCGCTCACGTGGAAGATCTTGAGGTAGAGAAGCGGGCCGCGCTCGTCTGTCACCTGGTGGAATTCGAGCGACAGCGGGGCACCTGCGAGGCAAGCCTTGATGTGCTTGAGATCGCTGACTGCCTCTTCGGGGCTAAAGGCTTCCTCGAATGCCTGCCCCACTTCAAGTGTCGGAGCACCCTTGCCGGCAAGGGCCGTGAACCGATCCGCCCATCGAGCCGTGATCTGGCGAACCGCCTCTTCCAGCGTCGCCTGGGGGATCTGAGGTGTCGCTCCTTCGCGTCGGCCGATGATGATGTGCACGCGCGCCACGCCGCCCTCGGGGAAGGCCGGGTAGAAGGCTGAAACATGGCCGTTGTAGACGGACTGGAAATAGAGGCCGATCTTCTCGCGGACCATCGAGTTGTAGTCTTCGCGGGGCACGTAAACGATCAAAGAGACGAAGCGATCGAAATGGTCGATGCGCGGCAATACGCGCACCCGTGGGCGTTCGGAGAGATCGTTGATCTGTTCGCAGAACTTTGCCAGCAGGTCAGGTTTGATCTGGAAGAGATCGTCACGCGGATAGTTTTCCAGCGTGTTCTGCAGCATACGGCCGGAATGGCTACGAGGGTCGAAGTCGAAGTGGGACACGACCTTCTCGACTTTGGCGCGCAAGAGCGGGATCTGATTGACCGAGCGCGTATAGGCGGTGGCTGTAAACAGGCCAACGATGCGGAGCTCGCCTGCGACCTTGCCGTTCGGTCCGAAGCGCTTGATGCCGACATAGTCCATGTAGGCTCGGCGGTGGACGACGGATTTAACATTCGCCTTGGTGACGATGAGGTAGTCTGGACCTTGCAGGAAGGCGAGGATCTCGGGGGTGGTTGTGACTTGGTTCTGCCCCTGGCGAAGCACGCGAACATCGGGGTCCGAGAGGATGCCGAGGCCGCTGCCCTTTTCGCGCTCAATGGTCGCTTCCGCTCCATCGCCCGAATAGGTGTATTCGCGCATGCCGAGGAAGGTGAAATTGTTGTTGCGGAGCCACTCGAGGAACGCGACCGCTTCGTCGCGCTCTGCTTCGGTCCGTCCGGCGGATAGGTCCCGAAGCTCGGAAAGTGCTGTTTCCAGCAAATTCAGCATCGGCTTCCAGTCGGTCGCTGCCATCTTGACCTGCGCCAGAACATACTGAAGTCGGCTGATCAGTTCTGCGGACTGCTCTGCCGAGAGCGGCGCCAGATGAAGTTGGATATAGCTGACCTTGATCGCGCCTTCCGGATCCGAGTCCGGGTTCGACAGCGAGATGTCGCCGCGCGGTGTCACAGCAAGGATAGGATGAACCGCCATATAGATGTCGCGATAGTGGCTGGTCACCTCACCCATCAGCGAATCATAGAGGAAGGACTTATTGTGGTCGACGATGGAGAGAACGCTGACCGGGATGCCGTGCGGGCTCACGCCCTCAATCGTATCGATGCTGATGTGGGGCGTCGTGCGATCCCAACCCGCAATGTCACTCGCGGCTCTCGACACCGATCGTGCCAGCATGGACGCGTCGTAGCGGTCGAGATCGTCGTTGCTTGCTCGTCCGAATATGACTTTGGGCGATACATGACCACCGCCCTGCTCCCGCGCCAACTGCTCCGCATTTTCCAGCAATTCATCCCGCTTGCTGAACCCGGTCCTGCCCATGTACCCCTCCGTAAATCGCGCCTTTGCGCGTCATCTTCACGCAAATGGCTTGCAAAAGTATGTATGGAACAGAAATAGGAAAAAATCAGGCGAAAATATGCGGTCAAATTCATAAAAATCAGGAAATTTTTGCACCAGATGGTGCTTTGCCAGTTCGATTGCCGGGTGAGAAAGCGAATCACACAAAATGCGTGAAATGAACAAGGGTGCAGTCATCGTCATCTCCAGCCATGTTGTCCGCGGATCTGTCGGCAACAGAGCTGCCGTATTCGCTCTCGAAGTCCTGGGTCGGCCGGTCTGGGCACTTCCGACAATCGTGCTTCCCTGGCATCCGGGACATGGTCCGGCGACGCGTCTGCGATTTTCCGATGACGACTTCGATAGCGCGATCGATGACCTGATCAGGGCGCCCTGGCTTGGAGAGGTTTCCGCGATCTTGTCCGGATACTTCGGCAGCGCACGCCAGCCGGCAGCCGTGGCTCGTCTCGTCGAAGCTGCAAAAGAAAAGAATCCGGATCTGATCTATGTGTGCGATCCCGTGATTGGCGATCTCGGAGGACTTTACGTGCCTGTCGAAACCGCAACGGCCATCCGAAAGCGACTCATTCCGCTTGCCGATCTTGCGACACCCAATCGCTATGAACTGCAGTGGATGGCAGGACGCGAGCTGCCAAGCAATCAGGCGATCATGGAAGCGGCGAGCGATCTCGGACCGAAACGCATGCTGGTCACCTCTGCGGTGCCAATGATGGTCAAGGGAACAGGGAACCTCCTGCTCAACGGTCGCTCGGCTCTGCTCGCCGAACACCGGCTCATCGACAATCCGCCAAACGGGTTGGGTGATCTTCTCGCCGCCGTCTTTCTGGCACGCCTACTCGAAGGCTTGGATGACGAGAAGGCGCTGCAACTGGCGACGGCCAGTGTCTTCGAAATTCTCGCGCAGACAGCCAGGCGCGGCAGTGATGAGCTGACCCTGGAGAGTGACGCCTCAAGCCTTTCGACGCCCATGGCGATGGTACAGATGCGCCGCCTCTTGCATCCCACTCAGCGGAGGCCCGGTAGCGGCTGCTGATTTCTCAGGCAATTCTATGGCGGCACTTGGTTGCCAGCGCCGTTCACGCGCTGTAATCGGTAGCGATGAGCCATTTTCCATCCGCACTTCTCAACGGCTATCGCAATTTCATGAGCGGCCGGTATCACGATCAGCGTGACCGCTATCGCGTTCTTGCCGAGCAGGGGCAAAAGCCCAATACGCTGGTGATTGCGTGCTGCGATTCGCGGGCTGCGCCCGAGGTGATCTTCGATTCCATTCCGGGCGAGCTCTTCGTTGTCCGCAACGTCGCCAATATGGTCCCGCCCTACGAGCCAGACGGGCAGTATCACTCGACCTCGGCGGCCCTCGAATTCGCTGTCCAGGCCTTGCGTGTGCAGGACATCATCGTCATGGGCCACGGGCGATGCGGCGGTATTCGTGCAGCCCTTGACCCGAACGCGGAGCCGCTCTCGCCCGGCGATTTCATCGGCAAGTGGATGAACCTCGTCGCGCCCGCTGCCGAGCAGATCCAGGGCAATTCGACCATGACGCCAGCCGAGCGCCAGACGGCCCTCGAGCGCATCTCCATTCGAAATTCGATTGCCAATCTGCGGACTTTTCCTTGCGTGAAAATCCTCGAAGAGCGCGGCAAGCTGCGCATCCACGGTGCCTGGTTCGACATTAGCAATGGGGAATTGTGGGTCATGGACCCGAAGACCAGAGACTTCGAACGGCTCGACGCAGAGCCGAACAGCTGATCACCCGGTTAAGTGCTGGTAACACCCGAAATGCGAAACGGCGGCTCATGGCCGCCGTTTGCTTGTCGATTATTCGGCGTCGATCCGCGCGCCTATATAGGCAATTGCTTGCTGGTAGACGCCTGCGGCATTCCAGCCCTGGATGGCGGCGTAGTTCGGCTCACCCTGCTGATAGCCGGCGCCTGGCTGCCAGCCGTGGCCACGCAAAAAGTTTGCTGTCGATGCGAGAGCGTCGGCGCGCGAACGGACCATGTCGATATGGCCATCGCCGTCACCGTCGACACCGAAGCGAATGACGTTACGCGGTAGAAACTGTGTCTGGCCGATTTCGCCGTGGGCTGCGCCTTTGGCGTTCACGTCCAGATTGCCGGCCTGAACGAGTTCCAGCGCGGCGTAGAACTGATCGGTGAAGAAGGCGCTGCGGCGGCAATCGAAGGCGAGGGTGGCGACGGCCGAGAGCGTGTGCTCCTTGCCGAGGAATGAGCCGAAACCGGTCTCCATGCCCCAGATGGCGATCAGCGGACCGGCCGGGACGCCATAACGCTGCTCAAGCCGCGAGAAAAGAGCGGCGTTGTTCTTCTTCATTGTCTTGCCGCGGTTGATGATGGTCTGCCCGCCGCGCTTCTGCATGAACTGGTCGAAGGACAGCTTGAAGCTCTTCTGACCGCGGTCGGCACTGATGGTGCTGCGACTATAGCTGACCGTGGAGAAGACCTTATCGAGCATGCGTGGGCTGAAGCCCTGGGCAGCAGCCTGCTGCTTGAAAGCCGCGCTCCAATCTTCGAAGCCAGCGGAGGTGTTGCTGCAAGCAGCGGCGGCGGCCTGTTGCGTGCCAGCGAACAGCGCGACGACGGAAAAGAGAGCCGCCGACAAAGTGGATGTCAGTCGCATTGATGCCTCATAACGGATTGTGGAGGGCGATTCGGCCGCACAATGCCAGTGAAAGATGACTCTGTCATCCGTCCAAAGCTAATGTAGAGCCGTGAAGATCTCAAATCGGATCACTTTCACCTGAAAGCGCCGTTCGAGGCTTCCCGCGTTCAATCGGGAAGCCTCTGCTCTGATCAATCAAGCGGCCGCGCGGGGCTTGATCAAGCCACGGTTGACCAGCAGCTCGGCAATCTGGATGGCATTGAGGGCTGCACCCTTGCGCAGGTTGTCGGAGACGACCCACATGTTGAGACCGTTCTCCACCGTCGCATCCTCGCGGATACGCGAGATGTAGGTGGCGTCTTCGCCGGCGCATTCGACAGGCGTGATATAGCCGCCGTTTTCATGCTTGTCGATGACAAGGCAACCCGGAGCATCGCGCAGGATGTCGCGTGCCTGATCGGCGGTGATCTCGCTCTCGAACTCGATGTTGACGGATTCCGAATGGCCAATGAAGACCGGAACGCGCACGGCCGTGCAGGTCACCTTGATCTTCGGGTCGAGCATCTTCTTCGTCTCGGCCAGAACCTTCCACTCTTCCTTCGTGTAGCCGTCTTCCATGAAGCTATCGATATGCGGGATGACGTTGAAGGCGATACGCTTGGTGAACTTCTTCGCCTCGACCGGATCGGCGACGAACACGGCGCGGGTCTGCGTGAACAGTTCGTCCATGCCTTCCTTGCCGGCGCCGGAAACCGACTGGTAGGTCGATACGACGACGCGCTTGATCTTGGCGACATCATGGAGCGGCTTCAGAGCCACGACCAGCTGGGCGGTCGAGCAATTCGGATTGGCGATGATGTTGCGCTTCTTGAAGTCAACGATGGCGTCCGGATTGACTTCCGGAACGATCAGCGGAACGTCTGAATCGTAACGCCAGGCCGAGGAGTTGTCGATAACAACGCAGCCCTGCGCGCCAATCTTCGGAGACCACTTCTGGGAGATCGTGCCGCCGGCGGACATCAGGCAGATGTCTGTATCGGAGAAATCGTAATTTTCGAGGTTCTGAACCTTCAGAACACTGTCGCCGAAGGAGACTTCCGTGCCCTGGGAGCGAGCAGAAGCCAGCGCAATCACCTGGGAGGCCGGGAAGCCCCGTTCGGAAAGGATGTTCAGCATTTCGCGACCGACATTGCCGGTGGCGCCTACGACTGCAATCTTGAAACCCATGTCTATGCTCTCTTTCTGTCTCTCCGCGGATGGTGAGGAGGAAGATTGCGACAGGGTGCAACCTACCTAGTCCCCGGCCGTGCCGGGGAGAGAGCGGTGGCCGAAGACGTCAGACGGTTTTCGTCGTCGTTTTGGCCTTGGTCGTGGATGCAAGAGAATGGCATGCGCCACCGGCAGCAGACTGCTGCAGGAGGTGGAAGACCGCAAAGGGTTGCCCGAAAGCGTGCATGGACCGAATTCCTCTTCGCGGCGAGGGATTACAAGGTTTTTGGCGCGAGTCAAGCCGACACACCCGCCGCTTCGGCGAAAAGCGAAGTGTTGGTATCAATCGCAGTGTCACCGCGACACGCCGGCGCTTGTCTCGCCTGTCAGCACGTGGATAAAGAAGCAGTGTTGACCGGAGTTGTTGCATGAATGTCGAAATTCGCGATCTGATCCCTGATGATCTTCCGCAGGTGACTGCGATCTACGCGGACGCTGTGGTCAACGGAACCGCGAGCTATGAGCTCGTTCCGCCCGATCTCGACGAAATGTCGGCGAGATTTGCCGCCCTCAAAGTCAAGGGCTATCCGTATCTCGCAGCCGTCGACGAACAGGGGTCGCTTGCCGGTTATGCCTATGCTTCGGCCTTCAGAACGCGTCCCGCCTATCGTTGGCTGGTGGAAGATTCGATCTATATCGTCCCCTCGGCTCGTAGCCGCGGCGTCGGGACGGCTCTGCTGAAAGAATTGCTGATACGCTGCGAAGCGCTGGGTTTTCGCCAGATGATCGCCGTCATCGGCGGTGCAAGCGAGGCGTCCATGGCCGTGCACCGCAGTTGTGGCTTCGAGCCCGCCGGACGACTGGTGGGTACTGGTTTCAAGCATGACCTGTGGCTCGACACCGTCTTCATGCAGAAAGCGCTGGGCGAGGGCAATTCGACCATGCCCGATCTGTCCAGCTATCCCGGCACGATGCCCTGATCGTCAGTCGAGGGCTTTCAGCGCCTTGTCGAAGACCTTGAGGACCTGGCGCAAATCGTGACCGCGCTTCAGGATCCGGCCATCAGTTGCGATGACCGAAAATGCGCCCTGCTTGGCAGCAAGCTTCGGATTCTTTTCGATCCGATAGAGCGGATATTCGCCTGACCTTTTGAAGACGGAAAAGACGGCGCGATCCTTGAGGTGATCGATCGCATAGTCGCGCCATTCGCCCTCGCCCACCATGCGGCCATAGATCCAGAGGATCGCGTCCAGTTCGCGGCGATGGAACGTGACGGGAAGAGGGTCGAGAGATTGTCTGTAGATGCCGAGATCAACTACGCCGGTGGCGCTTTTCTCGGATCCCTCGTCTTCACGGCGCTGCCCTTCCGGCTGCTCTGTCATCAATGCTCCATGAGCTGCGATTCATGACGGGTGTGCGACAGTGTGCCTGACATGCCCGAAATTGCAAGCTTATCGGGTTCGCCACTCCATGGTCTCAGCGCCCCCTGCTCAGGAATCGACTGAGCAGCAGCTCACGCAGCCTTGCGGCGATCGGTGACAAACGTTTGCCGCTCAGGGTGATCAGATGATAGGGCGTCACTTCGATCGGCGTATCGAGTTTCAACGTTGTCAGGTCGCCGACGGGGGTCTGTCGACAGAGGAGATCGGCGACTTCGCGCGACATGGGAGCAATCGCGTTGGACGAGGCGAGCATCGCGATCATCACCAGAAGAGATGTGGTGTTGACGATGTTGCGGGGGATCGGGGCGCCTTCTTCGATGAATACGCTCTCAACCGCTTGGCGCAGGGGAGTGCCGGGCGCCTGCATGACCCAGGGGAAATGCGCCATATCGGAGATGCTGAGCCGGTCAACGTTTACCAGCGGATGACTTGTGTGCACGACGATCTCCACCTCTTCCATGGTCGCGCCATCAAGGTGGAATTGCCGGGCGTCGATGCCGGCCGGGATGCGCCCTAGAACGAAGTCGTACTTGCCGGACAGGAGGTCGCGGATCATCTCGCCGCTCGGTGCAACATCGACATGGATTTCGACGGTTGAGGCTTCCGCCTTCAACGCGCGGATCGCAGGCACGACGTAACCGACCGCTCCGCCGGTGACGGCGCCGATCCTGACTTTTCCTGTCAGCCCGCGCTGGATGGCCTCCACCTCGCGGGCGGCTTCGCGCATTTCCTCCAGCACGTTCTGCGCTCGACGAGCCAGCGCACTGCCCACAGCTGTCGGCTCCATGCCTTTGGGCGTGCGCACGAAGATCGGTGACCCGACATAGCGCTCGATTTCGCCGAGCATGCGGGAAGCCGCAGGCTGCGTTAGCGCAAGTTCCTGAGCAGCCAAGCTTAATTGGCCTAGCTCGGCGATCGAGCGGATGAGGTTCAGATGCTTCGGCTGCAATCGGTGGACATGAATTTCGGCCATAAAGGACATATCAACCATGGTATGCAGAAAGTCAAAATAATCATTTGATCGGTATATTGGCCACGATAAGACTCGCCACGGAGCTGGGGGCTGCTGCGTCAGCCGCTCGTTCTTGTTTCAGCGAGTAGCCAGGAGGAGCTTGGCCTCGCACGGTATGACCAGGGAGGTTACCATGAAGAAACTTGGCGCTCTGATTGCGTCGCTCGCAATCGGCATCGCATCATTCGCGCCCGCGTCCTTCGCACAGGACAAGGGCATGGTCGGCATTTCGATGCCGACAAAGACGTCGACCCGCTGGATCTCCGATGGCGAGACCATGGAAAAGCTGTTCCAGGAAGCTGGCTACACGCCGGACCTGCAGTTCGCTGACGACGACATTCCGAACCAGCTGGCCCAGATCGAAAACATGGTCACCAAGGGTGCCAAGGTTCTCGTCATCGGCGCCATCGACGGCACCACGCTCTCCGACATCCTGCAGAAGGCCGCAGACGCCGGCGTCAAGGTCATCGCCTATGACCGCCTGATCCGTGACTCGGGCAATGTCGACTACTACGCCACCTTCGACAACTTCCAGGTCGGCGTTCTCCAGGCGACCAGCCTCGTTGATGGCCTCAAGGCGAAGTTCCCGGACACCAAGCCGTGGAACGTTGAACTGTTCGGCGGTTCGCCTGACGATAACAACGCCTTCTTCTTCTACGACGGCGCCATGTCGGTTCTGCAGCCGCTCATCGACAGCGGCGATATCGTGATCAAGTCCGGCCAGCAGGGCATGGACCAGGTCGGTACGCTGCGTTGGGACGGCACCGTTGCCCAGGCTCGTATGGAAAACCTGCTCTCCTCGACCTACACCGAAGACAAGCTGCATGGCGCTCTGTCTCCGTATGACGGTCTCTCGATCGGTATCCTGTCCGCTCTCAAGGGCGTAGGCTATGGTTCGGGCGACATGGCGATGCCGGTTGTCACCGGTCAGGACGCCGAGCTGCCCTCGATCAAGTCGATGCTTGCAGACGAGCAGTACTCGACCGTCTTCAAGGACACCCGCGAACTCGCCAAGGTTGCCGTCTCGATGGTTGAAGCGATCATGGAAGGCAAGGAGCCCGAGATCAACGACAACGAGACCTACAACAACGGTGTCAAGGTCGTTCCGTCCTACCTGCTGAAGCCTGTCGCTCTCGACAAGTCGAATGCCAAGGACGTTCTCGTCGGCGCCGGTTACTACACCGCCGATCAGATCGACAACTGATCCTTCGGATCGCACCCGGGTCCGCGATCCGTCGCGGACCCCTTTTCTATACGCATTGAGGGAGCTCGCGCCTCCGGCTCGATCCAGATAGGGTCGCTGGCTTGGCGCAGGAATTCTGTACATGGACAACATCATTCTCGAGATGCGCGGCATCACAAAGACATTCCCCGGCGTGAAAGCGCTGGACAATGTCAGCTTCAAGGTTCGCGAGGGAGAGATCCACGCGCTGGTCGGAGAAAATGGCGCCGGCAAGTCCACGCTGATGAAGGTCCTGAGCGGCGTCTATCCCGCAGGCACCTACGACGGCGATATCTATTACGACGGCGAAGTCCGTCGCTTCGGCCGGATCTCCGACAGCGAGGAACTCGGCATCATCATCATTCACCAGGAACTGGCGCTCGTGCCGCTCCTGTCGATCGCCGAAAACATCTTCCTCGGTAACGAGATCGCCGACAAGGGCGTGATCCATTGGCCCCAGACCTTCGCGCGGACGAAAGAGCTGCTGGCGAAGGTGGGTCTCAAGGATTCTCCGTCCACCCGCATCACGGACATCGGCGTCGGCAAGCAGCAGCTTGTCGAAATCGCCAAGGCGCTGTCAAAGAAGGTTCGGCTACTCATCCTCGACGAGCCGACTGCTTCTCTCAATGAAACGGATTCGGACGCGCTCCTGACGCTTCTGATGGAATTCCGCAATCAGGGGATGACCTCGATCATCATCTCCCACAAGCTCAACGAGATCCGCAAGGTCGCCGACAATATTACCATCATTCGAGATGGCGGCACCGTCGAAACGCTCGACTGTCACACGCAGGAGATCACGGAAGACCGGATCATCAAGGGCATGGTCGGTCGTGACATGGAAGACCGCTATCCGAAGCGCGTACCGAAGATCGGCGAGATGCTTCTCGAGGTGAAGAACTGGAACGTCTTCCACCAGAACCACCGTGATCGCCAGTTCCTGCACAATGTCGCCTTCAATGTTCGGGCCGGCGAAGTCGTCGGTATCGCCGGTCTCATGGGCGCCGGCCGCACCGAGACGGCGATGAGCATCTTCGGCAAGTCCTGGGGTCACAAGATCACCGGCGATGTCCTGATGCACGGCAAGCCGGTCGACGTCTCGACGATCCCGAAGGCGATCGGTGCTGGCCTTGCCTATGTGACGGAAGACCGCAAACATCTCGGTCTCGTCCTGCAGAACAACATCAAGGAAAACACCACGCTCGCCAATCTCGATGGCGTCTCCAGCGGTACCGTCATCGACGATCGCAAGGAAGCCAAGGTGGCTGCCGATTACCGGCAGAAGCTCAGGATCCGGTCGCATTCGATCTATCAGGAAGCGGTCAACCTGTCCGGCGGCAACCAGCAGAAGGTCGTGCTGTCGAAGTGGTTGTTTACCAACCCCGAGATCCTGATCCTCGACGAGCCGACCCGCGGCATCGACGTTGGCGCAAAATTCGAAATCTACACCATCATCAACCAGCTTGCCGCCGAAGGTAAGGGCATTCTGATGATCTCATCTGAAATGCCGGAACTGCTCGGCACCTGCGACCGCATCTACGTCATGAACGAAGGTCGCATCGTCGCGGAACTGTCCAAGGAAGAAGCAAGCCAAGAGTCCATCATGCGTGCCATCATGCGCTCTGGGGAGAAACACTAATGGCCATCGACACCAGAACCGAAACCCCCAAGGTCTCCGTGGGCGACTATCTGCGCAACAACATCCGCGAATACGGACTGCTGCTCGCACTCGTCGTCATCATGTTGCTGTTCCAGTTCCTGACTGACGGCGTTCTCTTCCGCCCGGTCAACATCACCAACCTGGTGCTGCAGAACTCGTTCATCGTCATCATGGCGCTCGGCATGTTGCTGATCATCGTGGCGGGGCATATCGACCTGTCGGTCGGCTCGATTGTCGCCTTCATCGGCGGTATATCGGCGATCATGCTGGTCAAATGGGGCTGGCATTTCTCGCTGGTCGTTCCGCTGTGTCTGATGCTCGGTGGTATCATGGGTGCCGCCCAAGGCTACTGGGTCGCCTATCAGAAGATCCCGTCCTTCATCGTGACGCTTGCCGGCATGCTGGTGTTCCGCGGTCTGACCTATGTTGTCCTGCAGGGACGCCCGATCGGTCCGTTCCCTAAGGAATTCACGCTGCTGTCGACCGGCTTCATCCCGGATTTCCTGCCGCTGACGAATGCTGAGACGACGGGTATCGCCAACCATGTTGCGATCATCGTGGTCGTGCTGCTTGTCGCTCTCGCGATCTATAACGGCATGAAGCACCGTCGCCTGAACGAAGAGCATGGCACCGAAAACGAACCTTTCGTGTTCTTTGCCGTGCAGATGGGCATCATCAGCGTTGTGGCGATCTTCCTCGGCTATCAGCTTGCTACCTATCGCGGTCTGCCGAACGTCCTCGTCGTCATGGGCATTCTGATCGCGCTTTACTCCTTCGTCACCACCCGCACGACCATTGGCCGTCGCATCTATGCGCTGGGCGGCAACGAGAAGGCTGCAAAGCTTTCCGGCATCAATACCGAACGTTTGGTGTTTCTGACCTTCGTCAACATGGGCGTTCTTGCAGCGCTCGCCGGCATGATCATTGCGGCTCGCCTCAATTCGGCAACGCCGAAGGCTGGCGTTGGCTTCGAACTCGACGTCATCGCGGCCTGCTTCATCGGCGGTGCTTCGGCATCCGGCGGCGTTGGCAAGATTACCGGTGCTGTCATCGGCGCTCTGATCATGGGTGTCATGAACAACGGCATGTCGATCATGGGTATCGGCATTGACTACCAGCAGCTCATCAAGGGTCTCGTGCTTTTGGCTGCTGTCTTCTTCGACGTTTACAACAAGAACAAAGCAGTCTGAGGATAGGCTTATGTTTCTCTCGCAATTGAAGGCTGGCGGCATCATTTGCCGCCAGGGTGAGGCTGCGCGCCTTGTCCCAGGATTCAACTCCACATACGAACTGGCCAAGGCGGCGATTGCCGCCGGGACCACCGTTGCAGCCCTGATCGAAAAGCAGGGCCAAGGCGACAGTGTCGACCTCGTCGCGCTCGCCGCCGAAGGTAAGCTCGACTGCCCGGTCCGCCATCCGGATCCGGCCCACATGTACCTGACCGGTACGGGGCTTACCCATACGGGTTCGGCATCGGCGCGCGACAACATGCATGCGGATACCGCCGGCATGAGCGACTCGATGAAGATGTTCCGCATGGGGCTGGAAGGCGGCAAGCCGAAGCCCGGCGAAACGGGCGTGCAGCCCGAGTGGTTCTACAAGGGCAACGGCTTCAACGCCGTCGCACCCGGTGACGACCTGGTGTCGCCATCGTTTGCTCTCGATGGTGGTGAAGAACCTGAGATGGCCGGCTATTACATCATTGGCGAGGATGGCACGGCGCATCGCCTCGGCTTCTCCGTCGCCAACGAATTCTCCGACCATGTGACCGAGAAGATCAACTATCTCTTCCTCGCTCATTCCAAGCTGCGTCCGGCCTCCTTCGGACCGGAGCTTCGCGTCGGCGCCCTTCCTGACCACGTCGAAGGCACTTCGCGCATTCTGCGCGGTGGCAAGACTGTCTGGGAGAAGCCCTTCCTGTCGGGCGAGGTAAACATGTCTCACACGATCGCGAATCTTGAGTATCACCACTTCAAGTATGCGCTGTTCTGCCAGCCCGGCGACCTTCACATTCACATGTACGGCACGGCGACACTGTCCGTGGCGGATGGTTTTGTGACGCAGGAAGGCGACGTATTCGAAATCGAGTCCCCGCAATTCGGTCTCCCGCTGCGCAATCGCCTGGCAAAGGCTGCCGCAGAGACCGTCAAGGTGAAGATGCTCTGAGCGGATCGGTTTGATCGACCCGCCCATTTTCCAGAGACAGGACGAAAGCCATGAGCAAGTTCAAACCGGCGGCCTGGCCGCGCCAACTGAGATCGCAGCACTGGTACGGGGGCACGTCCCGCGACACGATTTATCATCGTGGCTGGATGAAGAACCAGGGTCACCCGCATGACCTGTTCGACGGCCGTCCCGTCATCGGCATCCTCAACACCTGGTCCGACCTTACTCCCTGCAATGGCCATCTGCGCGAACTGGCCGAAAAGGTGAAGGCCGGCGTCTGGGAAGCCGGCGGCTTCCCGGTCGAGATCCCGGTATTCTCGGCGTCCGAAAACACCTTCCGCCCGACGGCCATGATGTACCGCAACCTCGCGGCCCTCGCCGTCGAAGAAGCCATGCGCGGCCAGCCGATCGATGGTGCCGTGCTGCTCGTCGGTTGCGACAAGACCACCCCGTCGCTGGTGATGGCCGCTGCCTCGACCGATCTGCCATCGATCGTCGTCACGGGCGGTCCGATGCTGAACGGCTATTTCCGCGGCGAACGCGTCGGTTCCGGCACGCATCTGTGGAAGTTCTCCGAAGCCGTAAAGGCTGGCGAGATGACCCAGGAGGAGTTCGTCGAAGCCGAAGCTTCCATGTCGCGTTCGAGCGGCACCTGCAATACCATGGGCACAGCCTCGACCATGGCGTCGATGGTTGAAGCTCTCGGCATGGCGCTGTCCGGCAATGCCGCGATCCCGGCCGTCGACAGCCGCCGCAAGGTGATGGCGCAGCTTTCGGGCCGTCGCATCGTGCAGATGGTCAAGGACGATCTGAAGCCCTCCGACATCATGACGAAGGAAGCCTTCGAGAACGCGATCCGCGTCAATGGCGCCATCGGCGGCTCGACCAATGCCGTCGTACATATCCTGGCGATGGCCGGCCGCGTCGGCGTCGATATCACGCTCGATGACTGGGACCGCCTCGGCCGCGACATCCCGACGATCGTCAACCTCATGCCGTCGGGCAAGTATCTGATGGAAGAGTTCTTCTATGCGGGCGGTCTGCCTGTCGTCATCAAGATGCTCGGCGAAGCCGGCAAGCTGCACAAGGATGCACTGACGGTCTCCGGCGAAAGCATCTGGGACGAGGTCAAGGACGTTCGCAACTGGAACGAAGACGTTATCCTGCCGGTCGACAAGGCGCTCACCCAGCAGGGCGGCATCGTCGTTCTGCGCGGCAACCTCGCGCCGAAGGGCTGCGTGCTGAAGCCGTCGGCTGCCTCTCCGCATCTGATGAAGCATCGCGGCCGCGCCGTGGTTTTTGAAGACATCGACGACTACAAGGCGAAGATCAACGACGAGGCGCTCGATATCGACGAAACTTGCGTCATGGTCCTCAAATACTGTGGTCCGCGTGGTTATCCGGGCATGGCGGAAGTCGGCAATATGGGTCTTCCGCCGAAGGTACTGCGCAAGGGGATCACCGACATGGTCCGCATTTCCGACGCGCGCATGTCCGGCACCGCTTACGGCACAGTTCTCCTGCACACCTCGCCGGAAGCGGCGCGCGGTGGACCGCTCGCCATCGTCAAGAACGGTGACTTTATCGAAGTCGACGTCGAATCGCGTCGCGTGCATCTCGATATTTCCGACGAGGAAATGCAGCGTCGCCTCGCCGAATGGCGGCCGCCGGTCGAGCCGCCAGCAAGCGGTTATGCCAAGCTCTTCCATGATCACGTCGAGGGTGCCGATACAGGTGCCGACTTCGACTTCCTGAAGGGCTGCCGCGGTTCGCCGGTCGGCAAGGACGCACACTGAGGGATCTTAAGATGGCAGAACGTATTCCGCTCGCGCTCGTCGGCATCGGCAAGATCGCCCGCGACCAGCACATCCCTTCGATCGAAGGCGGCAATGACTTCGTCGTTGCCGTCGGCGTCAGCCGTCACGGCAAGGTCGAGGGTGCGGAGAACTTCACGGATTTCGACGAGTTCCTCGCAGCGCGCCCAGACATCAATGTCGTGTCGCTTTGCACGCCGCCCGAGGTCCGCTTCGACATGGCAAAGGCTGCGATTGCAGCTGGTCGCCATGTGCTGATGGAAAAGCCGCCTGCAACGACGCTTGGCGAAGCCGAGGCTCTGTCGGAGCTCGCTGCCAAGGCCGGCGTGACGCTGTTTGCCACCTGGCATTCGCGCTTTGCGCTCGGTGTCGAGCCGGCCAAGCAGTGGCTCGCAGACAAGGTCATCCAGTCGATCTCGATCGTCTGGAAGGAGGATGTGCGTCGCTGGCATCCCGGCCAGGCCTGGATCTGGGAACCGGGCGGCTTCGGCGTCTTCGATCCGGGTATCAATGCACTCTCCATCCTGACGGAGATCGTGCCGGGGCACATCATGGTGGCAAAATCCACTCTGGAGTTCCCGGAAAACAAGAAGCAGCCGATCGCCGCTTCCATCGCCATGCGGACCGTCGAAGGCGCGCCCATCTCGGCCGAATTCGACTGGCGACAGGAGGGCCCGCAGACGTGGGACATCACAGTCCAGACGAATGCCGGCGAGTTGCGCCTTTCAAAGGGCGGTTCGGAACTCTATATCGGGGGTAAGGAACAGGCGTCCGGCCCGGACCGCGAATATGCGGGGATCTACGAACGCTTCGCCCACCTCATCCGCTCCCGCCAGAGCGACACCGACTATCAGCCGCTACGCATCGTGGCGGATTCGTTCCTTTGCGGGGAACGAAAAGTCGTCGCTCACTTCGAAGACTGACATCAAAAGGAGGCCCATCCCATGGCCTATACACCGACTGGAAAACACCTGATCGCCGGCAACTGGGTTGCCAGCACGGATACTTTCACCTCGTCGCCTGCCACGGGCTCCTCCCACACCTTTTCGAAGGGCACGCCTGCTCTGGTCGATCAGGCGGTCAAGGCCGCCGAAGAGGCCTTCGAAACCTATGCCTATTCGACGCGCGAAGAGCGTGCCGCTTTCCTCGATGCCATCGCTGAGGAGATCGATGCACGCGGTGATGCCATCACCGAGATCGGCTCTCAGGAGACCGGCCTGCCGGAAGCCCGCCTGATCGGCGAGCGCGGCCGTACCACCGGTCAGCTGCGCCTGTTTGCCGCCCATATCCGCAAGGGTGACTATCTCGATCGTCGTCACGACGAAGCCCTGCCCGACCGCAAGCCGCTTCCGCGCCCAGATCTGCAGATGGTCCAGCGCCCAATCGGCCCGGTTGCCGTCTTCGGTGCCTCGAACTTTCCGCTCGCCTTCTCGACGGCCGGTGGTGACACGGCCGCAGCGCTCGCAGCCGGCTGCCCCGTCGTCGTCAAGGCGCATGATGCCCATCCGGGCACGGGCGAAATCGTGGCGTCCGCCATCGATGCCGCGATCAAGCGCTGCGGCGTCCATCCTGGCGTCTTCTCGCTCGTTCATGGCGGCAGCCGCGATGTCGGTCAGGCCCTCGTCCAGCATCCGCTGATCAAGGCCGTCGGCTTTACCGGTTCGCTCGGTGGTGGTCGCGCACTCTTCGATCTCTGCGCCCAGCGTCCTGAACCGATCCCGTTCTTCGGCGAGCTCGGCTCGGTCAACCCGATGTTTATGCTACCGAAGGCTATTGCCAACCGTGGCGAAGCCATCGCCAAGGGCTGGGTTGGTTCGCTGACCATGGGGGCCGGCCAGTTCTGCACGAACCCTGGTATCGTTGTGCTGCTGAAGGGCGCCGACGCCGACAAGTTCGTCGAGACCGCAACCGAGGCCCTGTCGGGTGTCGGACCGCAGACCATGCTGACCGATGGTATCGCCAAGGCCTATCGTGACGGTGCCACACGTATCTCCGGTACCGAAGGCGTTCGCTCAGTGCTCACTTCGACCTGCGATCTACGCAATGCCACACCTTACCTGTTCCAGACGACAGCCAAGGACTGGCTCGACAATCACGTGCTCGGCGAAGAAGTCTTCGGCCCGCTCGGCCTTGTTGTCATCGCGGAAAGCGAAGATGAAATGGTCACCATGGCCCGCAGCCTTTCCGGCCAGTTGACGGCATCTCTGCATGTCGACGCCGGTGACGAAGCGCTTGGCAAGCGTTTGATGCCGATCCTGGAGCGCAAGGCTGGCCGCGTGCTCGCCAACGGTTTCCCGACCGGTGTCGAAGTGGCCGATTCCATGGTTCACGGCGGCCCCTACCCGGCGTCCACGAACTTCGGTGCGACTTCGGTCGGTACGCTGTCGATCCGCCGCTTCCTGCGGCCGGTCTGCTACCAGGATATCCCGGCGGCCCTGCTGCCGATCGATCTGGCTTAAGGAGCCGACGTGACTGGATCACCGTTTGCCGCGCTCATCGATTGGGGCACCAGCAACCTGCGTATCTGGCTCGTCGACAGCCAAGGTGCGGTGATCGGTGAACGACAGTCGCCCGAGGGAATGGGCAGCCTGGAGAAGGCTGCCTATCCCGCGGTGCTGGAGGGACACCTGTCGGAGCTTGGCGCGCCTGCAGATCTGCCGGTGGTAGTGGCCGGCATGGCGGGCGCCCGCACAGGCTGGCGCGAAGCACCCTATGTGGAAACGCCAGCGCCTCTGGTCGGCCTCTTTCAGCATGCCGTCCAGCCGGAGGGTGCCAAGCGCCCGGTCTATATCCTGCCGGGTGTCTGCCAGCGGGAAAGTGGGGCCTTCGATGTCATGCGCGGCGAGGAGACGCAGCTCGCCGGCGCGCTGGAGCAGGGCCTGGATAAAGCTCTGTTCTGCCTGCCGGGAACTCATTCCAAATGGGCTCTCGTTGAGGATGGCCAAGTTCGCCGTTTCTCGACCGTCATGACCGGTGAGCTGTTCAATCTGATTAGCCGGCAATCGATCCTGCGGCTTTCCGTTCCGGAAGACGGAGATGCGGAAGCCGATAGCGACATTTTCGACGCTGCCGTCGATCAGGCGCTGCAGCCCGGTTTTGCTCTGACCTCAGTGTTGTTTTCAATCCGTGCGGAAAGCCTGCTTGCGGGCCACGGGGCGAAGGTCAATCCGGCTGCTCGTCTTTCTGGCCTGCTTATCGGTGCCGAGATCGCAGCCATCCGCGATGACCTTCTGCGCCACGGAAAGGCCTATCTGATCGGTACGGGCAAGCTGACGCGTCTCTACGCGCGTGCCATCACCAAGGCCGGCGGTGAGCCTGTCCTGCTCGATGGTGGCCTGCTGGTTCGTCGGGGCCTCCTCGCCTCGGCGCTTTCGCTTTTCGACCACGAATTCAAGGACTGAACGATGACCGCATCCGTTGCCTGGCCCGCCCTTCGCCGCAACCTCGTTGCCATCCTGCGCGGCATCAAGCCGACCGAGATCGAGGCAACCGTCGATGCGCTTGTCGAGGCAGGCTTCGAAGCGATCGAAGTGCCCCTCAACTCGCCTGAACCGTTCGTCTCGATCGAGAAGGCGCGCAAGCGGGCGCCTGCAAACGTTCTGATCGGTGCCGGCACGGTGCTTGACGTCGAGCAGGTCGATCGCCTTCATGACGTTGGCGGAAATCTTTTGGTAACGCCGAATGTCGAACCCGACGTCATCAGGCGCGCCGTCGCCCATGGCATGGTGGCCATGCCGGGCGTCTTCACGCCGACCGAAGCGCTTCTTGCCGCCAAGTGTGGTGCTGCTGCGCTGAAGTTCTTCCCGGCAAGCGTGCTCGGACCGGGCGGCATTTCGGCCATCAAGGCGATCCTGCCGCCGAACCTGCCGATCGGCGCTGTTGGTGGTGTTTCCGATGCCAACTTTGCCGACTACTGGAAGGTCGGCGTTCGTGCGTTCGGCCTTGGCTCCAGCCTGTACAAGCCGGGCGACGATGCGAAGCTGATCGGCGAGCGTGCCGTCAGAAGCGTTGCGGCCTACGACGCCCTTCAGGGTTAAATCGGGATCACCGCATCGGCATTGCGAGCCCGTCCGGCTGCCGGACGGGCTCTTTTCGTTTCAACTTATGTTTATTGGCTGTGACCGATATCACGCGTCAAATCAGATAAACGTGCAGCTGCCCAAATTTGAACATACCCGTGCCGCTTTTTGCGATAGTATATAACTAACTTGGTTGGCGCGGTGCGCCAAACGGTCCGGTCTGGCGCATTGACCCCTTACCCCCAGCCCCCCAATGCTTCCGGGCCGGACCACACCAAGTCTTTCTCGCTCACAAACTATTCGGCTTCACGATCATCATCGTCGCACCGACGATGTGTGACGGATTACCTTTTTCATCTGCCGTCTGCAGCAGGATGGCACAGCCGTCGCTCTTGTCGTCGCCCATGCGCCTGGCGGGTAGTGTGAGGTCCAGGGGCTTCCCGTCCCACATTCCGACGGTCTGTACATCGGTCACGCTGTGCCAGTAATCGAGGTTCTGCCCGGTGTTTTCACCCTTCAGGACCTCCACGGTCTGGTGCTGACGGAAGTAAACGACGACAACATTAGCCTTGCCGCTGCCGGCACCAACGGAAATCGTCAGCTCATCGTCGTGCCGCGAGGCGCGGATAGGTACGATCAGACCCTGGCCGGTCGACTGGAGTTTCTGGAGTCGGCGGTCGATGTCCGTCGCATCGGTACCCTTCAGGTGCTCCCGACCGTTGAGAACCGCCTGAGGCGTGTAAACGCCGCTTCGGCCAAAGGCCTTCGCATAGGCATATTGCCGTTCGGTGTTCTCGGGTGTGGCGAGCGTATCGGCCCAACCGAGATAATTCCAATAATCGACGTGATAAGAAAGCGCCACAACCTCGCCCTGCCGCACCAGTTTCTCAAAGGCGCGATCGGCGGGCGGGCAGGAGCGACAGCCCTGCGAGGTGAAGAGTTCGACGACACCCTTCGGCTCGACAAATTCCTCGGCCGTGCTTTGTCCCGGAAAGAGGAACAGCATGGATGCAGCGAGGGACATCATTGCCCATGCCGTGACCCATCCCGTTGTCTTGTCAGAATTCTTGTGCCGCATGCTATCGAGATGCCTTCACTTGAGTGCAGCACTGATAGCGCCAAGAGCGCCATGCGGGAAGTCACGATGGGGTGAAACTTTCGGCATCGGCGAGCGTGCTGATGCGAAAGAAAAGGCCGCCGGTTTCCCGACGGCCTCTCATGGTCTCGTGCCTAAGGCGGATCAGGCGGCGAGATCGCGCAGAACGGTCTGCAGGATGCCGCCATTGTTCATGTAGGTGACTTCGTCGAGCGTATCGATGCGGCAGAGCAGCGGTACGTCCTTCACGGTGCCGTCGGAGTAGGTGATCTTGGCGATCTTCTTCTCGCGCGGCTTGATGTCGCCTTCCAGGCCCTCGATCGTGACGATCTCGTCTCCCTTGAGGTTGAGCGAGGCCCAGGTGGTGCCTTCCTCGAAGGTGAAGGGCACGACGCCCATGCCAACGAGGTTCGAACGGTGGATACGCTCGAAGGACTGCGCGATCACGGCCTTGACGCCGAGCAGGTTGGTGCCCTTGGCAGCCCAGTCACGCGACGAACCGTTACCGTATTCGACGCCTGCGAAGATGACGAGCGGAACGCCCTCTTCCTTGTACATCATGGCCGCATCATAGATCGACAGCTCTTCCTTGGACGGATAGTGGACCGTATAGCCACCTTCCTTGCCGTTCGGTCCGAGCATGTGGTTGCGGATGCGGATGTTGGCGAAGGTGCCGCGCATCATGACTTCATGGTTGCCACGGCGCGTGCCGTACTGGTTGAAGTCCGCCACAGCGACGCCGTTGTCGGTCAGGTAGGCACCTGCCGGAGACGCTGCCTTGATCGAACCGGCCGGAGAGATGTGGTCGGTGGTGATCTTGTCGCCAAAGAGACCAAGTACGCGGGCGCCCTTGATGTCCTTCAGGCCCGAGCCGGTCTTGCCCATGCCGACGAAGTAAGGCGGATTCTGGACATAGGTCGACTTGTCGTCCCAGGCATAGGTCTGACCGGCAGGAACCTGAACGGCCTGCCAGTTTTCGTCGCCCTTGAAGACGTCGGCATATTTCGATTCGTAGAGTTCGCGGGTGACGTATTTCAGGATGAATTCCTGGATCTCGTGCGAGGTCGGCCAGATGTCCTTGAGGTAGACCGGATTGCCGTTCTGGTCTTCGCCGAGTGGCTCCGTGGTCAAGTCCTTCTGGACCGTGCCGGCGAGCGCGTAGGCGACGACCAGCGGCGGCGAAGCCAGGTAGTTTGCCTGTACGTCCGGCGAGATGCGGCCCTCGAAGTTGCGGTTGCCCGAGAGCACGCCGGCCGTGATCAGGCCCTTGTCGTTGATCGTCTTCGAGATCGGCGCCGGCAGCGGGCCGGAGTTGCCGATGCAGGTGGTGCAGCCGAAGCCGACGAGGTTGAAGCCGAGTGCATCGAGCGACGTCTGGAGGCCGGACTTGGCGAGATATTCGCCGACAACCTGCGATCCCGGTGCAAGCGAGGTCTTCACCCAGGGCTTCGACTTCAGGCCCTTGGCGACCGCATTACGGGCCAGCAGGCCGGCCGCAATCAGAACGCTCGGGTTCGAGGTGTTGGTGCAGGAGGTGATGGCGGCAATCGCCACGTCGCCATGGCCGATGTCGTAGTCGGTGCCTTCAACCGCGTAGCGGTTGGTCAGCTGGCCCGGCTTCTTGTAGTCGTTCTCAAGAGCGGTTGCGAAGTTCGGAGCAATGGTTTCGAGCGGCAGACGGCCTTCCGGACGCTTCGGGCCGGCCATGGACGGCACGACATCGCCGAGGTCGAGTTCGAGCGTGTCGGTAAAGACGAGGTCCGAACCGTCGCCATCGCGCCACATACCCTGCGCCTTGGAATAGGCTTCGACGAGGGCGATGCGGTCCTTGGTGCGGCCGGACATCGTGAGGTAGTTGATGGTTTCGCCATCAACCGGGAAGAAGCCGCAAGTCGCGCCGTATTCCGGACCCATGTTGCCGATGGTTGCACGGTCGGCGAGCGACATCGAATCAAGGCCGGGGCCGAAGAACTCGACGAACTTGGAGACGACTCCCTTCTTGCGCAGCATCTGCACGACGGTCAGGACGAGGTCGGTCGCGGTCACGCCTTCCTTCACCTTGCCGGTCAGCTTGAAGCCGATGACTTCCGGCAGCAGCATGGAGACGGGCTGGCCGAGCATGGCGGCTTCGGCTTCGATACCACCAACGCCCCAGCCGAGAACGCCAAGACCGTTGATCATCGTGGTGTGGCTGTCCGTGCCGACGCAGGTGTCGGGATAGGCTGTGGTTTCGCCGTCCTCATCCTTGGTCCAGACGGTCTGGCCGAGGTATTCCAGATTGACCTGGTGACAGATGCCGGTGCCGGGCGGCACGACGCGGAAATTCTTGAATGCCTGCTGGCCCCACTTCAGGAAGCGGTAGCGCTCGCCGTTGCGCTCGTATTCGAGCTCGACGTTGCGGGCAAAGGCCGTCGGCGTACCGAATTCATCAACGATGACAGAGTGGTCGATGACGAGGTCGACGGGAACCAGCGGATTGATCTTTTCCGGATCACCACCGAGATTGACCATGGCGTCGCGCATGGCGGCGAGGTCGACGACGGCGGGAACGCCGGTGAAGTCCTGCATCAGCACGCGGGCCGGGCGGTAGGCGATTTCCGCCTCGGTCAGGCCTTTGTTTACCAGCCATTCGGCGACGGCCTGGATATCCTTCTTGGTGACCGAGCGACCATCTTCGTTGCGGAGAAGGTTCTCGAGAAGCACCTTCATCGAGTAGGGAAGCTTCGATACACCGGCGAGACCGTTCGCTTCGGCCTTCGGGATGCTGTAGTAGACATAGTCCTTGCCGTCGACGGTAAGGACCGACCGGCAATTGAAACTGTCGAGAGATTTAGCCACGGATAGAACCCCGCATATTCTGATAGCCAACACAATCGTGCGGACGCCTATGCACTTCATGCACATCAGGATGCGGGTACGACCATTTCCGCTGTCCGCACGTGAAAACCGCTCCTCGCGATATTCAAGTTCGGCACAAGGATGAACTTCACGCCGGCCGCTGGCGTGGTTGCAGGTCTTATAGATAATTTCTAAGAAAGGCGCCAGACCGACGAAGGACGAAAACGGAATTTTTTATGAGGCAGGCCTCATCCTGCCAGAAGGCGACCATGATCAGGCTCGAAGCCGAAAATCTCTCAGCGCGCCGTGGCGAGGATCTGATTTTCGTTAATGTTTCCTTTAAGTTGGCTCCAGGAGAAGCGATGGTTCTGACGGGCCGAAACGGCTCGGGAAAATCGACGCTTCTGCGCGTCATTGCCGGACTGCTTCGTCCGGAGACAGGCCGGGCGGTCTGTGTCTCCGACGTGGACGGAGAGGCCCGGCCAGCCGGAGAATTTAGCCATTACCTTGGCCATCGAAACGGGATGAAACGCGAGCTGACGGTCGCCGAGAACCTCGCCTTCTGGAAATCCTTCCTCGGCGATATCGGTGCTGGAGTGGGGCTCAGCGTGGAGGAGGCCGCTGCGGCCGTCGAACTTTCCGGTATCACGCATCTTCCGTACGGCTATCTTTCGGCCGGTCAGCAGCGCCGCTTCGCCATGGCGCGGCTTCTTGTCGCGCATCGGCCGGTCTGGATCCTCGATGAGCCGACGGCCGCGCTCGACCGCAAGGCGGACGCGATGTTCGAAGAGCTCGTGCGCCATCACCGGCAGTCCGGCGGTATCGCACTTGCCGCAACCCATCAGCCGCTTGGGATGGAAGGAGCTCAGACCGTGGAGATGCTCGGCTTCGATGGCGTCGAACTGGAGTATTCCGCATGATGGCGCTTTTTCTCCGCGATCTGAAACTCTCCGTCCGTGCCGGCGGCGGCGCGATGATCGGGGTCCTTTTCTTCACCACGGTCGTTGCCGTCATCCCCTTCGGTGTCGGCCCGGATCTCAATCTCCTCTCGCGGATCGGACCTGCCATCGTCTGGATTGGGGCCCTGCTCTCTGCCCTGCTCGGCCTCGATCGGCTGTTCCAGGCCGAGCGCGACGACGGGTCGCTCGACATCCTGCTGATGCAGGAAACACCGCTCGTGCTCACAGTGCTTGTCAAATGCTTGGCGCATTGGGTTGCGACCGGTCTGCCGCTCGTCATTGCCTCGCCGCTGCTCGGTCTCTTCATGAACATGGATGAGGTCGCCATCGGCGCCGTGATGCTGACACTGCTGGTCGGATCGCCGGCGATCACCTTCATCGGCGCGGCCGGTGCCGCCGTCGCCGTTGCCCTGCCCCGCGGTGGTCTGCTCGTCTCCATTCTCGTGCTGCCGCTTGCCGTCCCCGTGCTGATCTTCGGGGTCAGCGCCTCCTATGCGGCGGTGGAGGATCCTGCCCCTTTCCTGCCGCCCTTCATGTTCCTGTCGGCCATCACTCTTCTCTTTGCCGTGATCGGACCCGTGGGTGCAGCGGCTGCTTTGCGGAGTTCGGGCGATTGAGACGATTCGGCTTGACCAGGATCAATTGCAGGGCCGGCTGAGACACGCTAGAACAAGACATGACCGACAGTAGCCTTGCCCTGACCAAGATTATCGATCTCGCCAACCCGACGCGATTCCTCGCTTTTGTCGAGCGGGCTCTGCCGTGGTTCGTCGGCATTACCGCGCTCCTCTTTGTCGTGGGGCTATATCTTGGTTTCACGTCCGAGACGGACTATCAGCAGGGCGATACCGTGCGGATCATGTATGTGCATGTGCCTGCCGCCTGGCTCTCGATGATGTGTTACTCCGTGATGGCACTCTCGGCGATCGGCACGCTGGTCTGGCGTCATCCGCTGGCGGATGTCAGCCATAAGGCTGCTGCCCCGCTCGGGGCGGCCTTCACGCTGATTGCTCTTGTCACCGGTTCGCTGTGGGGCAAGCCCATGTGGGGCACCTGGTGGGTCTGGGATGCGCGCCTCACCTCGGTCTTCGTGCTGTTCCTGATGTATCTGGGCCTGATTGCGCTCAATCGATCCATGGACGACCCGTCCAAGGCGGCGCGCGTCAGCGCCGTCCTGATCCTGGTCGGCTTCGTCAACATCCCGATCATCAAGTTCTCGGTCGACTGGTGGAACACGCTGCACCAGCCGGCCAGCGTCATGCGCCTTGATGGTCCGACCATTCATCCCGAGTTTCTCTGGCCGCTCCTCGTCATGGCTCTAGCCTTCACTCTCCTCTTCTTCACGCTCCATCTGATGGCGATGCGCAACGAGATATGGCGCCGCCGTGTCGGCGCACAGCGCCGCATGGCAGCCCGTCAGGCTGGCCGGGAGCATCAGGCATGACGCACGCCTTCTATGTCATCGGATCTTATGTACTGACAGCCGCCATCTGTCTCAGCTTGGCCGTGTGGATCTATCTCGACGGTCGGGCGCGGCAGGCGGAACTGAAAGCACTTGAAGGGCAGGGCATTCGCCGCCGTTCGGCCCCTGCCGGACAGGACTCGTCGGCATGACCGAGCGCAGCGAAACCGAATTGGCCGGTTCCAAGGGGCGTGGGCGGTACTTGATTGCCGCCTTGCCGCTCGTCCTATTTGCCGGTCTGGCTGCGGTCTTCATGACCCAGCTACAATCCGGTCGCGACGTATCGGAGATCCCCTCGGCGCTGATCGGGACCAAGGCTCCCAGGCTCGACCTTGTTGCCCTTGAGGGTTCCGAGCTCCCGGCACTGACCACAGCTGCCATTTCCGGCAAGCTGACGCTGGTCAATGTGTTTGCATCCTGGTGCGTGCCCTGCCGCCAGGAACATCCGATGCTGCTCGAGCTCTCCAAGGATCCGCGCGTCAATGTGGTTGGCATCAACTACAAGGATCGCAACGACAACGCGCTCAGGTTCCTTGGTGAACTCGGCAATCCCTACGATGCGATCGGGGTTGATCCAAATGGCAAGGCTGCCATCGATTGGGGCGTCTATGGTATTCCGGAAAGCTATCTCGTGGGACCCGATGGCATGATCCTCTACAAGAAGGTCGGCCCCTTCGATCCGGAGAGTTTTCAAACGCAGCTGATGCCGGCGATCGAAAAGGCCCTGGCCGGCAGCTGAGCCTTCTCGGTCAGAGCGCTCCCTGCCAGGTCTTTACCGCCTCTATCGGCCAAACGAGCATGACGACATTGAGCGTCAGGTTGTCTCTTATGATGATGGCCGTCAGGATTTCAAAACCGATCGTGAGCACTGCCGTCAGCCAGATCGGTGCGCGCGCCGCAAAGAAAAATCCGGCGATCATCGCGACCATGTCCATCCCGGAATTCAAGATGCTGTCGCCGCTATAGCCGACCGCCATGGTGGCCGTCCGGTAGCGGTCGATCACGATTGGTGAGTTTTCCAGGATCTCCCAGCCTGCCTCGATCAGGGCGGCAAGCGCAAGCTTCGCGGTGATTGGCTTGTTGCGCATCACCGACCAACCCAGGCCATAGAACAGGAAGCCGTGGATGATGTGCGATGGTGTGTACCAGTCGAAGAGGTGCTGCGAATTGCCGGGCGTGTTCACGCCCGCTTCGAAGAGCTTCACATAGCCGCATTCGCAGATCCAAAGCCGCCCCATCAGATACTGAGAGACAACCTGAACGAGGATGATGACGAAGGTCACCGCCAGCCAGAAACGCGTCGTCGAGTTCCCCTCCGCCTGGCTGGTCGAATCGGTCATTCCGCTTCCTTTTCTTCCAGCGAGTGCTTCATGATCAGCGGCATCTGGGCGAGCGTAAAGAGGATGGTGATCGGCATGGTGCCCCAGACCTTGAAGCTCACCCAGACATCATCCGAAAAATTCCGCCAGACGACTTCGTTCAACACTGCGAGGAAGAGGAAGAAGATGCCCCAGCGGAATGTCAGCTTCCGCCAGCCTTCTGCGTCGAGCTGGAAGGCGGCGTTGAAGACGTAACCCAAAAGCGATGTACCGAAGGCAAGCCCACCGAGCAGGACAACGCCGAACAGCGTGTTGACGATGGTCGGCTTCATCTTGATGAAGGTTTCATCCTGCAGCCAGATCGACAATCCGCCGAAGACCAGAACGACGATGCCGGAGACGAAGGGCATCACCGGCAGGTGCTTAAAGACGATCTTCGAAATGATCAGCGAGATGACCGTTGCGACCATGAAAAGGGCGGTCGCGATCAGGAGCGGGCCGCCGATCGCGCTCAGTTCCGGAAATGTCTTTGCCAGCCACTCGCCGCGCAGGTTTCCGAAGAAGAAGATCAAGAGCGGCCCGAGTTCGAGCGCCATCTTCAATACTGGGTTCTGTTTCTCGGCCTTGGTGGCGTGGGTATCGGTGGATGTGTCCGACATGGTGGTAGTTCCTAACGTTTCCGGCGCTCAGCGCGCGATGCCGGCAATGGCGCTGGCGAAGTCTTCCGCCTCAAAGGGTTCGAGGTCGTCGATGCCTTCGCCGACGCCGATGAAATAGACGGGCAGTTTATGTTTGGCAGCGATGGCAACGAGGATGCCGCCACGCGCCGTGCCGTCGAGTTTGGTCATGATCAGGCCGTTGACGCCCGCGACGTTGCGGAAGATCTCGACCTGCTGCAGGGCATTCTGGCCCGTCGTTGCATCGAGCGTCTGCAGCACGGTATGCGGCGCATCCGGATCGAGCTTGCCGAGAACGCGGACGATCTTTTCGAGTTCCGCCATCAGTTCCGCCTTGTTCTGCAGGCGGCCGGCGGTGTCTATGATCAGGACATCGGATTTTTCCGCCTTGGCCTTCTCGAAGGCTTCATAAGCGAGGCCTGCGGCATCGGCGCCGAGCTTGGTGCCGATGAAGGTCGAGCCGGTTCGGTCCGCCCAGATCTTCAGCTGTTCGATGGCCGCTGCGCGGAAGGTATCGCCTGCCGCCAGCATCACCTTCAGCCCCGAGCCCGAAAGCTTGGCGGCGAGCTTGCCGATGGTCGTCGTCTTGCCGGTGCCGTTGACGCCGACAACGAGGATGACATGCGGCTTGTGGCTGAGATCGAGCGCTAGTGGCTTGGCCACCGGCTTCAGCACCTTGACGATCTCGGTCGCCATGATCTTGGTCACGTCTTCGCCGGTCACATCCTTGCCATAACGCTCGGAGGCCAGCGTGTCGGTGACGCGGAGTGCCGTTTCGACGCCGAGGTCGGCCTGGATCAGCAGATCTTCCAGCTCCTCCAGCGTCTCGTCATCGAGCTTGCGCTTGGTAAAAAGGGCCGAGATCTGGCCCGTCAGCTGCGAGGAAGTGCGGAAGAGGCCCGCCTTCAGGCGCTGGAACCAGCTCAGCTTTTCCGCAGGCGCTGGAGCCTCGGGTTCGGGGGCACGCGCCTCAGCGGTGGCGAAACCCTTGGGCAATACGGGGGCAACAGGTTTGGTTGCGGACGCGGCGAGGACCTCCTGCTCTTCCTCTTCTGCCGCTTCGCTCGACGGGACTTCCTGGACCGGAGAGTCTTCAACCTCTTCCTCGGCTTCCGCCTCGAGCAGTTCGAGCGGCACCATGGAGAGATCTTCAGGCGACAGGTCGTCCGCCGGCCCGCCGGCTGTTTCCATTTCCTCGGCGAGAACCGGGTCCTCCTCGGCGACGGGTAAATCTTCGTCGCGACTCTTCGGCTCACTTTCGGCTGAAATCGCAGCCTTTTCCTCAGCCGTCAGCTCCGCCGGCGCTGCAGGCGTTTCGGCCGGCTTCTCCTTGCCGAAGGTGAAGACTTTTTTGATGAAGCCGAGGGCCATGGTCACTCTAATCCGTCTGTCAGGCAGCGGCGTTTGCCGCTGCCGATGCAATCGTCAGATGGCGACCGTTATGGCCGCCGATCGAGACCTCGATGAGGCTGCCGGCTTTCATGCCGGGCGCTGCAACGAGGGTGAAGTCTTCCGTATGCGCCATTTCGTTGCGCTCGACCAGCAGCTTCTGCCGGGTCCCAACTCGGGAGGCGAGATGGATAGCCTGCAATCGATCGGCGGTGGCCCGAAGTTCTGCCGCGCGCGCCTTGACGAGCGCACGGTCAAGCTGCGGCATGCGGGCCGCCGGCGTGCCGGGGCGGGGGCTGTAGGGAAAGACGTGCAGATGGGCGATGCCGATTTCCTCCGCCAGGCGCGCGGAGTTTGCCGCCATCTCCGCGGTCTCTGTCGGAAAACCGGCGATCATGTCGGCGCCGAAGGCAAAACCGGGGCGCAGGCGCCGGACCTGTTCGGCAAAGGCAATAGCATCGGAACGCGAATGCCGGCGCTTCATGCGCTTCAGGATCATGTCGTCGCCATGCTGCAGTGACAGATGCAGATGCGGCATGAAGCGCGGCTCATCGGCAATCAGGTCGAAGAGATGGTTGTCGGCCTCGATGCTGTCGATCGAGGAGAGGCGCAGGCGCAGGATTTCCGGCACCTGTTTCAGGAGGGTCTTGGCAAGCAGCCCAAGCGTCGGCTTGCCTGGCAGGTCCGCGCCATAACTCGTCGCGTCCACTCCGGTCAGCACCACTTCGCGATAGCCGTTCTCGACGAGTTTGCGTGCCTGATCGACGACGGCGCCCATCGGCACCGAGCGCGAATTGCCGCGGCCATAGGGAATGATGCAGAAGGTGCAGCGGTGGTCGCAGCCGTTCTGCACCTGCAGGAAGCCGCGCACATGCCCATCGATATGCGCGACCATCTGCGGTGCCGTTTCGGTCACGCTCATGATGTCGTTGACGGCAACCTTTTGTTCCGCCGAGACGCCGAAATCCGGCAGGCGGCGATAGTGCTCGGCCTTCAGCTTTTCCTCGTTGCCCAAGACGGCGTCCACCTCGGGCATGGCGGCGAAATTCTGCGCTTCCGTTTGGGCCGCGCAGCCGGTGACGATGATACGCGCTTCCGGGTTCTCCCGCCGCGCCCGGCGGATTGCCTGCCGGGCTTGGCGCACGGCTTCCGAGGTGACCGCACAAGTGTTGACTAGGATTGCGTTATCGAGGCCAGCCTTGGCGGCCTCGGCTTTCATGACCTCGGATTCATAGGTGTTGAGGCGACAGCCGAAGGTGATGACCTCGACAGAACCCTTTTGCAAAGACGTCACGGGGTGGCGGCCTCTGCTTGGCTGCTCTCGTCGCGCTGCCAGGCACCGGTCGTGGGATCGACCGTGCCGGACCATTCCCATTCGGCGGGGCCGGTCATCACGACCTTTTCATCAGGACGCCAATCGATGGTCAGCGTGCCGCGATTGGGGCTCGAGGCGACGGTGATCGTCACCTTGCGCTCAGTGCGGCCGGTACGGGCAGCAGAGACGCCAGCGGCGCAGGCGGCCGATCCGCAGGCGAGCGTCAGGCCGGCTCCGCGCTCCCAGGTGCGGGTGATCATTGATGTCTTCGAGGTCACTTGGGCCAGCGTGATATTGGCCTTTTCCGGAAAGATCGGGTGGTTTTCCAAGAGCGGCCCGAAGCGTTCGAGATCGTAGGTGATCGGATCGCGATCGACCCAGAAGACGGCATGTGGATTGCCCATCGACATGGCCGAGGGCGAATGCAGGATCGGCGCGTCGATCGGGCCGATCTGCAGCTCGATGCGGCTGGTGTCGTGGAATTCTTCCGAGAGCGGGATCTTGTCCCAGGCAAAGACGGGCTTGCCCATGTCGACGGAGATCGTGCCATCCTGATGCTCGACGGCATTCAGGATGCCGGCGATGGTCTGGAAGGTGAAGTTCTTACGGCCGGTTTCGCTGGCAAGCGCCTGCACCACGCAGCGCGTGCCATTACCGCAGGCCTGAGCCTTCGAGCCATCACAGTTCAGGATGTCGATATAGGCGTCGGTGCCGTCGAGCTTTGGATCATGGATTGCCATGATCTGGTCGAAGGCGGTCGCGGGGTCGGCAGCGAGCGCGATGGCGGCAGCCGGCGTCACCCGGTCGGTGCGACCGCGCATGTCGACGACCAGGATCTTGTTGCCAAGCCCGTTCATCCTAGCGAATTCGACCCGATCCGACATCGTCACTCCAGAAAGCTGCATTTTCAGCCTATATGGCGGAAATGCAGCCGAATTACCAGTGGAGCACCCAAAACCGCACGACCATGGTCAACGCCAGCGCTCGGTCGCCGCAAGCCATTCCCGGGTTCGCGCCTCGGGATCGGCATGCAAGGTAATGTCCGTCACAACAGCCGCACTGTCGGCTCCTGCGGCAAAGACGCCCGGAAGCCGGTCTGGCCGAAGCCCGCCAATCGCGACCAGGGGCAGGGGGCCGATCTTTTCCTTCCAAACTGTCAGCCGTTCCAGGCCCTGCGGCGCCCAGGGCATCTTCTTCAGGATCGTCGGATAGACGGGGCCGAGGGCAACATAATCAGGCTTGGCGGCCAGCGCCGTTTCAAGCTCGGTCTCGTCATGGGTCGAGAGGCCAAGCTTCAGGCCCGCGCTGCGGATCGCGGCGAGGTCTGCCGTTGCCAGATCCTCCTGGCCGAGATGGACAAAGTCGCAGGCCTCCTCGATGGCGATCTGCCAGAAGTCGTTGACGATGAGCTGGCAGCCATGATCGGCACAGCATTGCTTGGCGCGGCGGATGTGCTGGCGAAGCACGCTTTCGTCAGCGTCCTTCATCCGCAGCTGCCCCAGTTTGACCCCCAGCGGCACAAGCCGCTCGATCCAGTCGGCGCTGTCAACGATGAGGTAGAAGGGATCGAGCTTCATGCGAAGACCCCCTTTCCGATAACGGGGGTTGACGGTACCGCCATATCACGCGGTTCCAGCATACCGGCTTGATGGGCGATATGTCCTGCCTCGATGGCCTTGGCAAAGGCCTCGGCCATATCAGCCGGATCGCCGGCCGAGGCAACAGCTGTGTTGAGCAGCACGGCGTCATAGCCGAGTTCCATCACCGTCGTGGCGTGGGACGGGCGACCGATGCCGGCATCGACGATCAGCGGCACGCCTTGAAATTCCGCGCGCATGGATTTGAGTGCCGGCAAATTCTGCGGTCCCACGGCGCTGCCGATTGGCGCGCACCAGGGCATCAGCACCCGGCATCCGGCGGCAAGCAGCTTTTCCCCGACCACCAGATCGTCTGTCGTGTAGGGGAAAACCTCGAATCCCTCGGAACCGAGGATCTTTGCCGCGTCCACCAGTTCGAACACATCGGGTTGCAGCGTGTCGTGATGGCCGATCACCTCGAGCTTGATCCAGGTGGTGCCAAAAACCTCGCGCGCCATCTTCGCCGTCAGCACAGCCTCACGGGCGCTGTGGCAGCCGGCGGTGTTGGGCAACACATGAACGCCGAGTTCGCGGATCAGCTGGAAGAAGGCCCCGCCCGCCTTGCCGCCTGCGGTCTCCCGGCGTAGCGAGACGGTGACGATTTCGGTCTTTGATCGCCGCACGGCTTCCGCCAGGATCGCGGGCGAGGGGTAGTGGGCCGTGCCGAGCAGGAGGCGCGAGGAGACTGTCTTGCCGTAGAGTTCCAGAGCCATCTCAGCCTCCCTGCATGGGCGAAAGGATCTCGATCCGATCGCCCTCCTTCAAAGGATGGGCGGCGCGCTCTTCGCGGTGAACCAGGTCGCCATTGACGGCCGTTGCCAGCCAGTCGCCCTCATAGTCGAGCTTGGCGAGCAGATCGGCGAGATTGCCCGCATCGATCTCCAGGGCTTCTCCATTGACGGTGAGCTTCATGCGCTCCTCCTTCTCTCAGATGCGTTTGCGGTCGTCAGCCTCTCTGCCGCCTCGCGCGCCAGTGCTGGCGCCAGCAGAAAGCCGTGGCGGTGCATGCCGGCCACTGCCAGCCCTTCGGAGGTTTCGATGAGGCGGGGCACATTGTCCGGGAAGGCCGGGCGGATGCCGGTGCCGGTTTCCACGATGCGCGCCTCGGCAAAGGCCGGGTGCAGCGCATAGGCGGTGTTCAGCAGTTCCATCATCGAACGCGCCGTGACCGGCCCGTCATCGTCAGTCTCGATCATGGTCGCGCCCAGCATGAACAGCCCGTTGCCGCGCGGCACGATGTAGAGGGGGTGGCGGGGATGCAGGAGGCGCACGGGGCGGGAGAGGGTGACCTCGACCGTCTCCAGATAGAGCATCTCCCCGCGCACGCCGCGCAGCCCGTCAATCTCGCCGATCGACTGTGGTCCCCGGCAATCCACGACGCTCGCATAGGCTCCCGCATCACCTGCCTCCTCTCCGAAGCGGAAGGAGACACCGAGTTGCCGTGCTGCCTGATACAGACCCCGCAAGGCCTGGCGTGGATTAAGATGCGCCTCCTCTGAAAAGAAGAGGCCGGTGCCGAAACGCCCAGTGAGATCCGGCTCGAGCTCTGCGATCTCGTCCTCGCCCAGCCAGCGATGGCCGCGCGTGCGGGTCGCAAAGCGCTTGAGGTCGGCGAGATCGCGGGGATTGGCCAGCACCAGCGTGCCCCGGCGCTGGACGAGACCGGGTACGGCCTCGTCCCACCAGTCGGCAGCCAAGAGACCTGATGTCAGCACGATCTCTTCCGCCGCCTCCCGCTCGCAATAGGGGGCGAGCATGCCGCCCGCCCAATGGGAGGCGCCAAGCCCGATATCGGCCCGGCGCTCCACGACCTCGACAGGGATACCCCTGCGCGCCAGTTCCAGCGCCGTCGCCAGACCTGCGACACCGGCGCCTTTCACCAGGATGGTCATGACCGCTCTCCCGCCCCAAGCGCCGCGATCTCGTCCGCCGTCATGTAGAGATCGCCGCCGGCGCGGTATTTCTCCGCCATGGCGGTCAGGCCCTCCTTCTGTGCCTCGGCGCGGATGTCATGGGATATGCGCATGGAGCAGAATTTCGGGCCGCACATCGAGCAGAAATGCGCGACCTTGTGCGCCTCCTTTGGCAGGGTTTCGTCATGGAAGGCGCGGGCGGTTTCCGGATCGAGCGACAGGTTGAACTGGTCTTCCCAGCGGAATTCAAAGCGGGCGCGGGAAAGCGCATCGTCGCGCAGCTGCGCCGCCGGATGCCCCTTGGCGAGATCGGCGGCATGGGCTGCGATCTTGTAGGTGATGACACCCACCTTGACGTCGTCACGGTCGGGAAGCCCCAGATGCTCCTTCGGCGTGACGTAGCAGAGCATGGCCGTGCCGAACCAACCGATCATCGCCGCACCGATCCCAGAGGTGATGTGGTCATAGCCCGGTGCAATATCGGTCGTCAGTGGCCCCAGCGTGTAGAAGGGGGCCTCGCCGCAGGTCTTCAGCTGCTTGTCCATGTTCTCCTTGATCTTGTGCATGGGAACATGGCCGGGGCCCTCGATCATCACCTGGCAATCTTTCTCCCAGGCAATCTTGGTCAATTCGCCCAGTGTTTCGAGTTCCGCAAACTGGGCGGCATCATTGGCATCGGCAATCGAGCCGGGGCGCAATCCATCGCCCAGCGAGAAGGAGACATCGTAAGCGCGGCAGATGTCGCAGATTTCCTCGAAATGCTCGTAGAGGAAGCTCTCCTTGTGATGGTGCAGACACCACTTGGCCATGATCGAACCGCCGCGCGAGACGATGCCGGTGACGCGGTTGACGGTCAGCGGGATGTAATGCAGCCTGGCACCAGCATGGATGGTGAAATAGTCGACGCCCTGCTCTGCCTGCTCGATCAGCGTGTCGCGATAGACTTCCCAGGTCAGATCCTCGGCGATGCCGCCGACCTTCTCCAGCGCCTGATAGAGCGGCACGGTACCGATCGGAACCGGCGAATTGCGCAGGATCCAGTCGCGGATGTTGTGAATGTTGCGGCCGGTCGAGAGATCCATGACCGTGTCGGCGCCCCAGCGGATCGCCCAGACCATCTTCTCGACTTCCTCGGCCATGGAGGACGTGACGGCCGAATTGCCGATATTGGCGTTGATCTTCACCAGGAAATTCCGGCCGATGATCATCGGCTCGAGTTCCGGATGGTTGATATTGGCGGGGATGATGGCCCTCCCAGAGGCGATCTCCTGGCGGACGAATTCCGGCGTGACGTGGTCGGGGATATGGGCTCCGAAGCTTTCGCCGTCGCGGACGAGCGCTTCCTTCGCTGCCTTGCGGCCAAGGTTTTCGCGGATCGCCACATATTCCATTTCCGGCGTGATGATGCCGGCGCGCGCATAGGCGAGCTGCGTCACGGCCTTGCCGCCCGTGGCACGAAGCGGCTGATGTTTCACGGGAAACGCCGGCGTGAGTTTGTCGGCGGAGACGAAGCCGTTGTCCTCGGGCTTTACATCGCGGCCGTCATAGGTCTCGACATCGCCACGTGCCTTAACCCAGGCTGTCCGCTGCCGGGCAAGCCCCTGGTCGATGGCGATGGTCGCCTGCGGGTCGGTATAGGGTCCTGACGCGTCATAGACATTAACAGGCGGTTCGCCGGAGGTCGGGTGCAGGGCGATCTGGCGCAGGGGCACGCGGATATCCGGGTGCATGTCCCCGCCCAAGAAGATCTTGGTCGAGGCGGGAAGCGGCCCGGTGGTGACGTCGGGCTTTGGGAAGTTAGGGGCAATGTTCATCATGGAGCTCCAAGTGTTCAGGTTGGAGACCCAGTCATGTCAGCCGGAATGATGGAAAGACGCCACGGGATTCGGATTCCGAATCATCGTTTTTGCAGCGCTCGCACCGTCCCTACGCCAGTATGAACTGGATCAGGTTCAACGGGTCATCGCGCTGCTTGTCCCTTGCGGTTTGGCGTAGCGAAATCTCAGCCCCTTGTCGGGACACCCCTGGTGAATGTCTGAAGTCTGGCCAAAAGAGCTCGGCCTGTCAACGCGGAACGTTCTGCTCAGGCGTCAGCGTGTGGTACCTCGAATTGCTGGCCGGGCCGCAAGCCCTTGAAGCGCTCATTGCCGATACCGGCTGAGGACATGGCCACGGCCAGCGCCTTCGGCGGATCGTCGATGCCTTCATTGGTCAGCTGGAAGGTGCCGAAATGGTGGCCGATGCCGAAGGCTGCACCGCTCAAGCGGAAGCCGGTGATCGCTTCTTCCGGGTTCTGATGCTGCGCCTTCATGAACCAGCGGGGCTCATAGGCACCGATCGGCATGATCGCGAGCCTGATGTCGCCATGCTTGGCCCTGATTTCGCGGTAGTGCTTGCCCTCGGCATAGCCGGTATCACCGATGTGATAGATCTTGCCGCCCGGGGTCTCGATGACGAAGGCAGCCCAGAGCGCCATGCGCCGGTCGCCCATGCCACGGGCCGACCAGTGATGGCAGGGCTCGCAATGGATGCTGACGCCCTTGCCGATCTCGATCCGGTCAGCCCAATCCATGACGCTTGCCACCATGCCTGGCATGTCGTCGCGCATGATGGTGTCATTGCCGAGGGGGGTAACGATGCGCGGATTGTCCCGCCTGAACAGGCGCCTTAGCGTCGCGGTGTCGAGATGGTCATAGTGATTGTGGGTGACAATGACGATGTCGATCTTCGGCAGGTCGTCAAAAGCAACGCCCGGCGGATTGTTGCGCTTCGGGCCCGCGAAAGAGACGGGGCTTGCGCGTTCCGACCAGACCGGATCGGTCAGGATGTTGAGCCCCGCCGTCTGGATGAGAAGCGTCGCGTGGCCGACCATGGTGACGACAAGCCGGCTTCCTTCGACGCGAGGCTCCGGTTTCGCCGTTACGACATCGCCAGCCTGGGCCGGTCTCGGCCACTCGATCTTGCCTCCGCCGAACTGCCAGCGCAGCAGATCGGTGAAGCCGCGTGGCTCCTCTCCGCCCGGGTTGAAGAACACCTTGCCGTCGAAATGATCGGAGATCGGGCCGGTGTAATAGCGGTTGCCCGCATGAGCCTCGCGCAAGCCGAGACCTCCGAGTGTTGCGGCAACGAGGCCGAAGCCCGACCATTTGAGAAAGCTACGTCTGTTCATGGCTTACCCATATGTGGTTTGGTCAATTCTACGGCAATAGCCGCACCGCAGATTGCTGGGTGCGCCCGATCTCCCGAAAAATCGGGACTTTGCTTGACTTCCAAGCCGTTTTCCTGTTTATCCGCCGCAATCTGCGAAGAGACGAGCACTCCGAGCCGCCGACCGGGACCCGTGAAGGTATAAAGAGATCCCGGAGGTCAACACCCGACAGCGCGTTGCGCCCTCGGGTGCTTTTTGGCTTTGCGTCTTGTTTTCCGCGTTGAGAAGACCGAGGTTTCGGGTGTCCGAAACCATGCAAGGAAGAGCCGATGTTTGAGAACCTCCAGGACCGTCTTGGATCCATTCTGAATGGACTGACCGGCCGTGGCGCACTGTCCGAGGCGGATGTCTCGGCTGCTCTGCGCGAGGTCCGTCGGGCGCTTCTCGAGGCCGACGTCGCCCTCGAAGTGGTCCGCGCCTTCACCGACAAGGTTCGTGAAAAGGCCGTTGGCGCCTCGGTCCTGAAATCGATCAAGCCCGGGCAGATGGTCGTCAAGATCGTCCATGACGAGCTGGTCGAGATGCTCGGCACGGAAGGCGTTTCGATCGACCTCAATGCCGCAGCCCCGGTCGTCATCATGATGGTCGGTCTACAGGGTTCCGGTAAGACGACCACCACGGGCAAGATTGCCAAGCGCCTGACGGATCGCGACAAGAAGAAGGTCCTGATGGCCTCGCTCGACACGCGTCGTCCGGCCGCTCAGGAACAGCTTCGCCAGCTCGGCGTGCAGACCGGCATCGACACGCTTCCGGTTATTGCCGGCCAGTCGCCGACCGATATTGCATCGCGTGCTGTGCAAGCCGCGAAGCTCGGCGGCCATGACGTGGTCATCCTCGATACCGCCGGCCGCACGCATATCGACGAGCCGCTGATGATCGAGATGGCCGAGATCAAGTCTCGCGCCAAGCCGCATGAAATCCTGCTCGTTGCCGACTCGCTGACCGGTCAGGACGCCGTCAATCTGGCGCGCAACTTCGACGAACGCGTCGGCATCACCGGCCTCGTTCTGACCCGCATGGACGGCGATGGACGCGGCGGTGCTGCCCTTTCGATGCGTGCCGTCACCGGCAAGCCGATCAAGCTGATCGGCGTCGGCGAAAAGATGACGGAACTCGACGAGTTCCATCCTCGCCGTATCGCCGACCGCATCCTCGGCATGGGCGATATCGTTTCGCTGGTCGAGAAGGCTGCCGAGAACATCGACGCGGACAAGGCCCGCGCCATGGCCGAGAAGATGGCCAAGGGTAAGTTCGACCTCAACGACCTCGCCGAACAGATCAAGCAGATGCAGGCCATGGGCGGCATGGGCGGGATCATGGGCATGATGCCGGGCATGGCCGGCATGAAGGACAAGATCTCGGCCGCCGGCCTCGACGACAAGGTCTTCAAGCGCCAGCTCGCCATCATCTCCTCGATGACCAAGGCCGAGCGCGCCAATCCCGACGTCTTGAAGCATTCCCGCAAGAAGCGCATCGCGGCCGGCTCCGGCACGGATGCTTCCGATATCAACAAGCTCTTGAAGATGCATCGCCAGATGGCCGACATGATGAAAGCCATGGGCGGCAAGAAGGGCGGCGGCATGATGAAGCAGATGATGGGCGGTCTCGCCTCCAAGATGGGCCTTGGGGGCATGGGTGGCGGCATGGGCATGCCGGATCTCTCGAAGATGGACCCGAAGCAGCTCGAGGCACTCGCCAAGCAGGCGGAAGCCGCCGGTATCAAGCCGGGTGGTCTGCCAGGTCTAGGCGCCGGTGGCCTGCCGGGTCTCGGCGGCCCCAAGCTTCCCGGCCTTGGCGGCGGTGGTTTCCCGGGCCTTCCCGGCCTGCCGAAGAAGAAGTGAGAGGGCGCCGATGATTGATCCGTCCGTCAAGGAACAGCTTTCCGGCTATCGCCAGTCGATCGACAATATCGACGCGGCGCTGGTCCACATGCTGGCGGAGCGCTTCCGCTGCACCAAGGCCGTCGGCGTGCTCAAGGCCACACACGAATTGCCGCCCGCCGATCCGGCGCGCGAGGAATACCAGATCACCCGCCTGCGCCGTCTGGCTCAGGATGCCAATCTGGACCCGGATTTCGCCGAGAAGTTCCTGAACTTCATCATCAAGGAAGTCATCCGGCATCATGAAGCCATTGCCGCCGAACATGGCGGTGTCACCGAAAAGACCGCCTGACGGCGGCCTCAACAAGAACAGGGTTCGCTCCGGCGAGCCTCAACTAAACCTCAAGGAGTATTCACATGTCCCTCAAGATTCGTCTCGCCCGCGGTGGTTCCAAGAAGCGCCCGTACTACCAGATCGTCGTTGCCGATGCCCGTTCGCCGCGCGATGGCCGCTTCCTCGACAAGGTCGGTTCCTGGAACCCGATGCTCGGCAAGGACAACGAAAAGCGCGTCGAGCTTGACGTAGACGCCATCAAGGCCTGGGTTGCCAAGGGCGCACAGCCGACCGACCGCGTTCTGCGCTTCATGGCAGAAGCCGGCATCGCAGAGCGCGCTGCTCGCAGCAACCCGGACAAGGCAAAGCCGGGCAAGAAGGCCCAGGAGCGCGCTGCCGAGCGTGCACAGAAGGCTGCTGACGCTGCTGCTGCCGCTTCGGAAGCCGCTGCAGAATAATCGGCAAAAAGCCGTTTCCAGCGGGCGGTGGGTCACCCCACCGCCCGTTTTTGCGTTTTCTTTCCGGTCGCTTCCGCCTAAAAGGAATGTCGAACCGCATGTGCAGGACCGTTCACACCGATGAGCAAGCTTGAAAATCCGATACTGATGGCCGTGATCGGTGCCGCCCAGGGGCTCCGGGGCGAGGTGCGGGTCAAGACCTTCACCGAGGATCCGCTCGGTCTCGGCGACTACGGGTTCCTGTATGCAGCCGACGGGCGAAAGTTCGAGATCCTCGAAATCCGTGACGGCAAGACGGTTGCCGTCGTGCGTTTCCGCGGGATCAATGATCGCAATGCCGCCGAAGCACTCAACGGCACTGAGCTCTTCGTCGATCGTGACGCGCTGCCGGATGATGATCTCGACGAGGACGAATTCTACTACGCCGATCTCGAAGGTCTCGAGGTCTATGATGCCGAGAACAATCACTATGGTGCAGTGACCGCTGTCTATGATTTCGGCGCTGGCGACTTGCTTGAGTTGAAGGGCCCCGGCAAGCGGCCCGTACTCATTCCCTTTTCCGAAGCGGCCGTGCTGGAGATCGATCTCGAAGGCGGGCGCATTCTCGTTGATCCCGTCGCCGCCGGCCTGAAGGACGATGGTGAGGAGAAGCCTTACGGCAATGCCGGCGGCAAGCCGCGACCGAACAATGGCCGCTGAGCGTCCCATGCCTTTCAAGGCCTCCATCCTGACGCTCTATCCGGACATGTTTCCTGGGCATCTCGGCCTGGCGCTCGCCGGACGCTCGCTGGAGCGCGGCGACTGGTCGCTCGAAGCAGTGCAGATCCGCGATTTCGCCGAGGACAAGCATCGCAGCGTCGACGATACGCCGTCTGGCGGCGGCGCCGGTATGGTGTTGCGTCCCGATGTGCTGGCGCGGGCTATCGATTCCATAGCCGACGATGGACGGCCTCGCCTGTTGATGAGTCCGCGTGGTCGGCCGCTCACCCAGGAGCGCGTCCGGGAGCTCGCGGCCGGCGAGGGCGTGGTCATCGTCTGCGGCCGTTTCGAAGGCGTCGACCAGCGGGTGATCGATGCGCGCCAGCTCGAAGAAGTCTCGATCGGTGATTACATTCTTTCTGGCGGCGAGCCTGCGGCGCTGACGCTGCTTGATGCGGTCGTGCGCATCCTCCCCGGCGTCATGGGCAACCAGTTGTCCGGCGTGCATGAAAGTTTCGAGGGCGGTTTGCTTGAACATCCGCAATACACGCGCCCTCAGGTCTTCGAGGGGCGGGAAATTCCCGAAGTGCTGACGTCGGGAAATCACGCAGCCATTGAAAAATGGCGCCATGAACAGGCGGTGACGCTTACCCGCGAACGGCGTCCAGACCTCTTGCCCGATCAGCCGGTCAAGAAGTAGTACGCGGCAAGCGCCAGACCTGCGGCGACCACGATCCAGCGCAAGACGGCCTGCGGGACCTTTCTGGCCATCGCCACGCCTGCATAGCCGCCGGCGGCCACGGCCGGGATCATGATCAGGGCATGAAGCCAGGAAAGTGCGCCCGCACCGACAAAGACGACGATCGCGACGGCTGCGATGACAATGGACAGGAAGTTTTTCAACGCGTTGAGGCGGTGATAGTCGCCGCCGCTTGCCAGGCCCAGTGATGCCAGCATCATGATGCCCATGCCAGCGCCGAAGAAGCCGCCGTAGAAGGACGTCACGCCCTGCAGCGCAAGCCCGAGCGGGCTGGCCGGATGGCTCTCGCCTTGTGTCTTCGGCCTCAACTTCGGACCGGCCGCGAAGATCACGGTCGCGACGAGCAGCAGCCAGGGCACCATGGTTCGGAAGGCGGGATTGGAGAGCGAAATCAGGAACAGCGCGCCTCCGAGAGCCCCGACGGCCGAGACGGCGGCGAGGACCCAGACCCCGCGTCCCATGGCCCGCAATTCCTTGCCATAGGCGAGCGTCGATGTGATGTAGCCGGGGATCTGAGTGACCGAGGAGGTGGCGTTGGCGCTGATCGGCGGAAGGCCGACAAGTGTCAGTGCGCCGAAAGTGAGAAAGGTCCCGCCGCCGGCGATCGCATTGACTGCGCCAGACAGGAAGCCCGCCGCAAAGAGCAGCGCGATCAGAGCTATCGACATGCGTACCATCTCCTCCGTGATGAGGAGGAGGTGATAGGAGGAGAGTTCCTGCGCCGCAAGGCTTCGCGCCGCATCGCACATGCAAAAATTCGCAGCGTTAGGGGTGACAAGCGGAGCGTCTTGGTGTATTGGCCGCCTCGGAAATGGGCGATTTGCCCGTCTGCCAAAACAAAGAACCGCGTATCCGCTCCGGCCCGTCAGGGTCAATATCCTCAGGCATCGTTCCAAGGGATCATCGTCGAGCGCTCTGGCTGTTTCAGAAGAAACCGAGGTTAGACATGAACATCATTCAGCAGCTGGAAGCCGAGCAGGCCGCCAAGATCGAAGCCAAGCGCAAGCTTCCGGAATTCTCCCCGGGCGATACGGTCCGCGTCAACGTGACCGTCAAGGAAGGCAACCGTACCCGCGTACAGGCCTATGAAGGCGTTTGCATCGCGCGTTCGGGCGGCGGCATCAACGAGAGCTTCACGGTTCGCAAGATCTCCTACGGCGAAGGCGTCGAGCGCGTATTCCCGGTCTACTCGCCGCTCGTCGAAAGCGTCGAAATCGTTCGCCGTGGTAAGGTCCGTCGCGCCAAGCTTTACTACCTGCGCGATCGTCGCGGCAAGTCGGCTCGTATCGTCGAGAACACCGGTACCCGCGCCCGCAAGCTGAACGACGCCGAGCGCGCCGCCGTTGCCGAGGAAAAGGCACGTCTGGAAGCCGAGAAGGTTGCAGCAGCACAGGCACTGGCCGCCGAAAAGGCAGCAGCCGAAGCCGCTGAAAAGGCCGCTGCCGCTGAAGCTGCAGCCGCTGCCGAAGCTTCTGCCGAATAAGCAGCTGCCAGCATATCGCATGACGAAAGGCTCCGGTTTCCGGAGCCTTTTTTCTTTCAGGCTTTCCGTCAAAGGCTAACGCTGATTGCGCCGCCGGCAACGATCAGGCAGGCGAGGAGCCGGCGGGCAGTGAGAGGCTCGCCCAGCACAAGGGCGCCGATCAAGACGGCGAAGACGACACTTGTTTCCCTGACTGCCGTCACGAGCCCTGCCGGTGCGTAGGCATAGGCCACTACGACTAGGCCATAGGCCAGCATGGCGACAACGCCTCCAGCGGCCGCCTTCCAGGTCAGCGGCGAGCGCAGATCGATGATCAGGCCCCGACGTGTCACGGCAAAGGCGATCGTGATCATGATGCCAAAAAGAAACAGCACCCAGAGCGCATAGGCGATGGGTTGTTCGACCAGCTTCACACCGCGGGAGTCGACGGTCGAATAGCAGGCGATGATCAGGCCGGTGGTCAGCGCAAAGAGGATCGACGAAGTTGCAGCCCGGGTTTTGCCCAGCGACAGGCTCATGATGCCGGTCGCGATCAGGACTACGCCCAGTGTCTGCCAGAGGCCCAGCACCTCTCCAAAGAAGACGAGGCCACCCAGCGTTACAAGCAGAGGCACGGTGCCGCGAACGATCGGATAGACCTGGCCGAGTTCACCATGCCTGTAGGCGGCGACCAGGAACAGGCTATAACCGACCTGCAGGCTAGCGGAGAGCAGGATATAGGGCCAAGCAGCGGGTCCCGGGACGGGGACCATGAACAGCAAGGGCAGGGTTATGATGCTGCCTGCCAGGCTCATGACGGTGATCGACCAGAGCCGATCGGCTCCGGTCCTCAAGAACGCATTCCAGCTGGCGTGGAGGATGGCGGCCACAAGTGCCAGGCCGACGGCAACAGTGCTCACGACCGCAGCCTGCGGGCGAATACTCTGGATTCGGTGATGTTCATGGGAAACCCGCAGGCAATATGTGACAGTTTATGACGTCGGGACGATAGCTGCTTCGCGTGCCTTTGCAACGGGCCACCAAAAAGAAACCGCCCGCTTTGTAGCGGGCGGTGGAGTCTAGGACGTCAGGTCGACAAGGCTTACTTGAAGCTGCGGATATCGACGAAGTGGCCGGCTATGGCGGCTGCCGCTGCCATGGCGGGCGAGACAAGGTGCGTGCGACCCTTGAAGCCCTGGCGACCTTCGAAATTGCGGTTCGATGTCGATGCGCAACGCTCGCCCGGCTTCAGGCGGTCGTCGTTCATGGCGAGGCACATCGAGCAGCCCGGCTCGCGCCAGTCGAAACCGGCTGCCTTGAAGATCTTATCGAGTCCTTCGGCTTCCGCCTGCTCTTTCACGAGACCGGAACCTGGAACGATCATGGCAGACACGGTAGAGGCTACCGTCTTACCTTCGACCACCTTTGCGACTTCGCGCAGATCTTCGATACGGCCATTGGTGCAGGAGCCGATGAAGACGCGGTCGATCGCGATGTCGGTGATCTTCGTTCCCGGCTTCAGGCCCATATAGTCGAGCGCGCGCCACTTCGAAGCGCGCTTCGTCTCATCCTGGATGTCGTCGGGATTGGGCACGATGCCCTGGACCGAGACGACGTCTTCCGGCGAAGAGCCCCAGGAAACGATCGGCGGCAGGTTGGCAGCGTCGAGAACGACGACTCGATCGAAATGCGCACCTTCGTCGGACTTCAGCGTCTTCCAGTAGGAGATCGCCTGCTCCAGCGCCTCACCCTTCGGCGCGCGCGGCTTGTCCTTGATGTATTCGAAGGTCTTTTCGTCGGGTGCGATCAGACCGGCGCGGGCGCCGCCTTCGATTGTCATGTTGCAGACGGTCATGCGGCCTTCCATCGAGAGCGCCTCGATGGCTTCGCCGGCGAATTCGATGACGTGGCCGGTGCCGCCGGCCGTGCCAATCTCGCCGATGATGGCGAGGATGATGTCCTTTGCCGTCACGCCTTCCGGGAGTTTCCCGTCGACGCGCACCAGCATGTTCTTCGCCTTTTTCTGGATCAGCGTCTGGGTCGCGAGCACGTGCTCGACCTCGGACGTGCCGATGCCATGGGCAAGCGCACCGAAGGCGCCATGCGTCGAGGTGTGGCTGTCACCGCAGACAATGGTCATGCCGGGCAGGGTGAAGCCCTGTTCCGGGCCGACGATGTGCACGATGCCCTGGCGCTTGTCGGAGGCGGAGTAGTATTCGACGCCGAATTCGGCCGCGTTGTTGGCAAGCGCCTCGACCTGGATGCGGCTTTCCTCGTTCTTGATGCCGAGGTGGCGATCCGGCGAGGTCGGGACGTTATGGTCGACGACGGCCAGCGTCTTCTGCGGCGCGCGGACCTTGCGGCCGGCCATGCGCAGACCTTCGAAGGCCTGCGGGCTCGTCACTTCATGCACGAGGTGACGGTCGATGTAGAGAAGACAGGTGCCGTCGTCCTGACGATCGACGACGTGGTCGTCCCAGATCTTGTCGTAAAGGGTGCGAGGTGCGCTCATGGGTGAGTTCCATCCAGACTGAGTATAAGGGATTTCTTGAGGTGTGAGGTCTTATCGCGCCGATTTTCCGGTCGCAGGAGCTCAGCCGCGAAGGCTCGCAAGGGCCCCTTGAACGCGCGCGAAGAAGCGTGCCGGCAGACGCTTGTGGTCCTGCAGCACGATGAACTGGTTCGCGAGGCATCCGAATTTCGATCCCATGACCGGCGTCATACCAGTTTTCGCATTTGTCGGCAATTGCTTCGAGTGGCCCATGACATGCGACTGTCATGAAGCTTTCGCGTAAGCGTGATTGATCTTCGTCAGTATCGAACCCCTTCCGGAACCGTCGCCATGAACGAAGAGATTCACCGCATAAAGACCGAACTCCTCGACAGCTTCGACGAGGAGCTGGAGCAGCAGCTGGAGGAGGATCGGCTTGACCAGCTCGTCGCCGACGGCATGTCCGAACCCATGATCGACCGGAAGATCTACTTTCGCGAACTCTTCCGCCTCCAGCATGAGCTGGTCCGCCTGCAGGACTGGGTGCAGTACAATAAGCTGAAAATGGTCGTGCTGTTCGAGGGTCGTGATTCGGCTGGCAAAGGCGGCGCCATCAAGCGCGTGACCCAGCGGCTCAACCCGCGCGTCTGCCGGGTCGTCGCTCTGCCGGCGCCGACCGAGCGCGAGCGCAGCCAGTGGTATTTCCAGCGCTATGTGCAGCATCTGCCAACGGCCGGCGAAATGGTTCTGTTCGATCGCTCGTGGTACAATCGCGCCGGTGTCGAGCGGGTCATGGGTTTCTGCACACCGGACGAACTGGAGGAGTTTTTCCGCTCCGTCCCGGAGTTTGAACGCATGCTGGTGCGCTCCGGCATCATCCTCGTCAAATATTGGTTCTCGATTACGGACGAGGAGCAGGAATTTCGCTTCCGGATGCGGATCAACGATCCCCTGAAGCAGTGGAAGCTCTCGCCGATGGATCTCGAAAGCCGGATACACTGGGAAAGCTATACACGCGCCAAGGAAGAGATGCTGGAGCGCACGCATATCCCGGAGGCGCCCTGGTGGGTGGTTCAGGCCGTCGACAAGAAGAAGGCGCGTCTCAACATGATCGCGCATCTGCTGAAGCAGGTGCCTTACGAGTATGTGCCGAAGGAAACGATCGAGCTTCCCGCCCGGGTGCGCAATGAGGACTATATCCGCCATCCCGTGCCGGCGGACATGTATGTGCCTGAAATCTACTGACGGCTCATGCAGGTTGAAATTCGCACGGCTGCTGAAAGAACAGTTGGCTGAAGGCTGACGGGGGCAGTTGCCCCGTCGCTTCGAAATACTTCTGCAACACCAGCAGGGAGATCTTGCGCTCGGTCTTTCGGTCGCAGAACGAAGCAACATAGGCATTGGCGTTTGCCACGATGTCCTGGGCCCAAAGCGGATCCCGTTCCAGCGCGGCAATCTTGTTTTCAAGGTCGCTGAAATCGGGACGCACCTCGACGAAGTGGCGGTCGGGGATCAGGCCGCCTTCCATGAACCATGTCTCGTAGCGCCCCTTCGGCATAACGCAGACGCTGCGGGAGGCCATGATCCATTTCAAGTTGGTGGCCACATCGAAACCCTCGATGGACAGGATGTAGCGATACCCCATCTGCTGCTGCGGGCTCAGAAATCCCTTAGCCATGATGCCATCCTTCACCTCCCCGACATGGCCGACATCGGCAAACGCGCTCTCATGATGCCGGCGCAGCAGTTCAGTGCGGAGCGGATTGTTGAGTGCTCCGCGCCACACGGCCATCGGCTTCTTCTTCTCCCAAGGTGTGTCGTCGGCGCACAGCCGGAAATGTCTCAGCTTGTCCAGATTCAACAGCACTGAGTTTCCGTTGCCCTCTCCGGTCGGGCGGCTCTTGACGAGGCTTGGCGCGTTCGGAACCCAGGTGACGTCACCGAAGAGATAGTTGACCTTCAACCGGCAGGGAAAATAGCGCAGATACTCGTCCAGATCGAAGTAATAGCGGCTCTGGGCCCGTTCCACCGCGTTCAATCTCGTGTTGGGCTCGACGGAGCATGGGGGCAATCTGTTGTAGTAGTTGGCCCTTCGCATCAGTTCTTCGAGCTCGGGAGATGACTCGAGTTCGTTCAGGACATGTTTGCAGCGCTGCAAATACCATTCGCGCGGAACGGCATGTCGGGAGATGCCGGCTGCATAGTAACGCACACGATTGATGGTCTTTACCGTTTGATCGAGTGCAGGCAGCCTCATCCGCGACGCTCCCGCATTCGCTTCTCAAAGCCCCGCAGCAGGATCGAAAGGCCGATCGTCAGGACAAGATAGACATAGGCCACAATCGAATAGGTCTCGAAGAAGCGGAACGAACCGGAGGCATAGACCTTGCCCATCTGGGTAATGTCGGCCACCCCGAGGACCGAGACGAGGGATGAGTCCTTCACCATGGCCACAAAATCGTTCGATAGCGGGGGAAAGATGACCCGGATCGCCTGGGGGAAGACCACCAGACGAAAGCGCTGGCCGCGGCTCAAGCCCAGCGCCTTGGCCGCCTCGATCTGCCCCTTGTCGATCGACTGGATCCCGGCGCGAAAGATCTCGGCAATGAAGGCCGAATAGCCGATCATCAGCGCAATGATCGCGCGCCACATCAGGGAGATGTCACGCACCACCATCGGCTCCGTGAGACCTGCCGATACGAGTGGAGAGGCGATGAGATTATAGAGCGCGACGAGGCCGGGCGCGCCGACAAAGGCGATGTAAAAGAGCAAGACGATGATCGGAATGCCGCGCACCACTTCCACGTAGAAACGGGCAATCTGGCGCAGGACAAGACTGCCCGACATTCCCATAAGTGCAATCAGCAGGCCAAGCGCCGTCGCCAGGGCAAAGCCGATCAGCGTGACGAAGATCGTCACCCAGAGACCCTTGGCAACCGTGTTGAAGACCTGAGCATAGAGGTCGCTGATGAAGATCACAACGGCAAGGGCTGTCGCCAGCACAAGGAAGGCGATCAGCCACCAGGGCCGATCGCCTTTTTGATCACCCTGCGGAAGGGTCTGAAATGCCATCAGTCACCCGCTTTCAGGTCGCAGGGTCGGGCGCGGTTCATTCGCCCATCTTGTAGTCTAGGAACCACTTCTTGTTCAGCGTCTCGATGGTGCCGTCGGCCTTCATGGCGGCGATCGCGGCATTGACGGGCGCGACGAGTTCAGAGCCCTTCGGGAAGATGAAGCCGAAGTCTTCCGAACCGAGCGGGCCACCGACGAGTTTCAGGCCGCCATTCGAGGCATCGACATAGCCCTTGCCCGCCGTGCCGTCCGTCAGCACGACATCGACGTCGCCGGTCTTCAGGGCCTGGACGGTCGCGCCGAAGGTCTCGAACAGCTTGATACGCGGGTTCTGCTCGTTGCCGTCGAGAATCTCATAAACGGCCGTGTAGAAGGGGGTCGTGCCGGGCTGTGCGCCGACCAGGCCCTCTTCGAAGGCGGCGAAGCTCTTGCCGTCGGTAAAGCGGCTTTCGTCGCCGCGAACCAGCATGAACTGCTCGGAGCGCATATAGGGCTCGGAGAAATCCACCTTTTCCTTGCGGTCTTCCTTGATGGTGATGCCGGTCATCCCGATCTGAAACTGGTTGTCCGACACGGCCTGGATCATCGCATCCCAGGAGGTGTTCTGGTACTCGACCGTGAAATTGAGCCGCTTGGCGATCTCGTTCATCGCATCATATTCCCAGCCGATCTGCTGGCCGGACTTCGGGTCGACGAACTGCAGCGGCGGATAGGCATTTTCCGTCACAACGACGACCGTCTTGCCGCCGAGATCCGGCAGGTCAGTTGCGTGGGCCGAAAGCGGCAGCAGGGCAAGAGCGGAGAGACCGGCAAGGACAGCGCGGCGAAACAGCATGGAAATCTCCCGAATTGTGGCAGCGCACAGTGTCACATCTTGTTCAGGGATGGCAAGAAGCGCCCATGTCCCAAAGCATCTCCAGTTGCTTGTTCTTGTGGAGCAGACGTCGTGCCGGTTCTGGGATCTGGTGACCGCAGGCATCGTCCGCGATGAGAAGGATCCCACGGATCCGTACATGGCCTATGCTTCCACTTTGTATGACACCTGGCGGATCATCGACGGCAGGGCCGACGAGCCCTGGGATTGGGCCCTCAAATCGGGAACGGCAAAACGGGCCGCCTCCTGTTCGGGAGGCGGCCCGTCTCACGTCGATCCGCAGTGTCCCACGTGAATCAGAAGGTTGCCGTCTTCGGATCCGGCCCGATGCGGGCGCCCGCATCGTCGAGACCGTTCAGCGTATCCAGGTCTTCCGCTGACAATTTGAAGTCGAAGACCTTGAAGTTTTCGCTGATCCGCGATGTCGTGACCGACTTCGGAATGACCACGAGACCGTTGTCGATGTGCCAGCGGATGATGACCTGAGCCGGCGTGCGGCCGAGCTTGGCGGCGATGTCAGCGATGGCAGGGTGACCGAGCAGCTTGCCCTGGCCCAAGGGGCTCCAGGATTGCGTCGCGATACCATGCTTTTCATGGAAGGCGCGTGCCTCGCGCTGCTGGAAATCCGGATGAAGTTCGATCTGGTTGATGACCGGCACAACGCCGGTCTCGGCGACAATCTTCTCGATATGCTCCGGGTAGAAATTGGACACACCGATGGATTTCGCGCGGCCTTCTTCCTTCAGCTTCACAAATGCTTTCCAGGTGTCGACGAAGAGGCCACGATGAGCAGATGGCCAATGGATAAGATAGAGGTCGACATAATCCGTTCCCAACCGCTTCAGGCTGGCATCGAAGGCTTTCAGCGTCTCGTCATAGCCTTGCTCGGTGTTCCAGAGCTTGGTCGTCAGATAGATTTCCGACCGGTCGATCCCGGACTGGCGGATGCCTTCGCCAACGCCCTCTTCATTTTCGTAGACGGCGGCCGTATCGACATGGCGATAGCCGGCCGACAGCGCGGCCTTGACGGCGGGAGCAGCTTCGTCGTTCGGTGTCTGCCAGACACCCAGCCCCACCTGGGGGATGCGGGCGCCGTCGTTCAGGGCAATATGCGTTTGGTCTGTCATCAGTCGAAATCTCCAGATCTGTCATTCGTTGCGCTCAGCGCGAAATCGGTGGCGGTCACGAAGGGGCGCAAAAACGCCGTCCGCCACCTCGCTATCTAGGATGCTCCGCCATCGGTAACAGGGCCGGGCCGCCCAAAAGCCCTGAATATCCGTTCAGAGAACCTGAAGCGTGGTGTGGGGGCCGATGTGTGGGAGCAGGCGGCGCATATCCCGAGCGCTGATGGCGACGCAGCCTTCCGTCGGTGTGTAGCCGGGTCTTGCAATGTGGAAGAAGATCGCCGAGCCACATCGGCGTTTGCGGCTTCTGAGATTCCAGTCGAGCACGATGCAGACGTCATACAGCTCGTCGTTCCGCTGCAGTGTTTCATGACTGGGCTTGAAAGGTGCGCGGACGGGGCGGTTGTAGTTCGGGTCGCCGACCGCGTCACACCAGAGCATGGTGGATGATGATCGACGCACGCTCAAGGGAGTGGAGGGCCAAGGCTCACGGTCACCGCGGCGATAGGCAAAGAGCAAAGGCATGGACGCGATCGGGGTTGCGCCATCGCCCTCACGTTTGCGACTGGTGCGGCCGCCGCGCCCCAGGGCCGCTCGGAAGGTCAATGATCCCGCCTGAAGAATAGCCTGCCTTTGATTGCCAGGAGCGGCGCGGACCAACAGTCGTTTAACTAATGAGCCGGGGATTTCCGCTGCCTTCCGCCTCTTGGTCACGACTTTTTGCCTTGTCCGTGAATATTGTTGTATTCATAGCCCTTAAACGGCTGCGAGTAAGGCTTACATCCTGTGTACTTGGGCAGCAAGACCCGAGCACGGGACCAATCTGGAAGGATAACGGATGACGACGCGGACCATTCTGCTTGTAGATGATGACGACGATCTGAGGCAGATCCTGGTTGAGCAGCTCTCGCTCTATGAGGAGTTTTCGCTCATGCAGGAAAGCAATGCGACCCGCGCCATGCAGACGGCAAAAGCCGCGCAGATCGATCTGATGATCATGGATGTCGGGCTGCCGGACATGGATGGCCGCGAAGCGGTCAAGCTCCTGCGCAAGGGCGGCTTTAAATCGCCGGTGATCATGCTGACAGGCCACGACACAGATTCCGATACGATCCTCGGCCTCGAAGCCGGCGCGAACGATTACGTCACAAAGCCTTTCCGCTTCGCCGTTCTGCTCGCCCGCATCCGCGCGCAATTGCGCCAGTTCGAGCAGAGCGAAGATGCGACCTTCGGTGTTGGCCCCTACCTCTTCAAGCCGAGCCAGAAGCTTCTGACGACCGAAGATGGTAAGAAGATCCGGCTGACGGAAAAGGAATCCGCCATCATCCGCTATCTCTATCGCGCCGGCCAGAAAGTGGTGACGCGCGATGTGCTGCTGGAAGAGGTCTGGGGCTACAACTCCGGCGTGACAACCCATACGCTGGAAACCCATGTCTACCGGCTTCGCCAGAAGATCGAGCGCGATCCCTCGAATGCTGAGATCCTGGTCACCGAAAACGGCGGCTACAAGATCGTTCCCTGAGTGACTTAACCGAATGCGGCGGGGATGAAGGCGACCTCAGTGTCGTTTTCATCCCCGTTTTGCGTTATGGACTGACTGCGGGCGTATCGAGCATGCCCGATCGGACCAGGAAACGTCATGTCACTCAGCGACGATATCGAGCTTCTGTCGGCTCTGCCTCTCTTCTCCGGTCTGGACAAAGATCAGCTGCGGCTGATCGCCTTCGGTGCCGAGCATCGGCAGGTCGCAGCGGGTCAGGCTCTCTTCCGGGAGAAGGCGCCGGCAGAATGCGCCTATGTCATCGTTCACGGAGAGATCGAACTCTATGTGATCGGCCGGGATGGAAAGCCGCATCTGGAAGCTCGGGTCGGTTCCGGAATCATGCTGTCCGAACTCGCCCTGATCACCATGGTGGAGCGCAAGTATACCGCGGTTGCGGTCGAGGATGTCGACGTCATCAGGATCACCCGCGCGCTCTTCCACCGACTGCTCGAGGAATATCCGCAGATGGCCCGGCAGGTCGAGGGACGGATCAAGCAGTCGCTTGCGGCCCTGATCGACGGGGCGGAAGCGCTTGCGCCGAAATTCTCCTAGATAGCCGGCGTTACATCGCTTGCTATGGATTGTCAAAGCGGGCCGTCACCGGAACATGGTCCGAAGGCTGGTTCCAGCCTCGCGCTTCCTTGAGGATATCGACTCGCGACAAAAGTGGTGCGAGATCGGAAGACGACCAGATGTGATCGAGACGGCGGCCTCTGTCCGCTGCGGCCCAATCCTTCGCCCGGTAGCTCCACCAGGTGTAAAGCTTCTCCGACGCCGGGACGTGCTGGCGCATCAGGTCGACCCATTTGCCCTCACGCATGATGTCGAGCAGCCCGTCGGTTTCGACCGGCGTGTGGCTGACGATCTTGAGCATCTGCTTGTGGGACCAGACATCGTGCTCGAGCGGCGCGATGTTGAGATCGCCGACCAGAATGGAGCCCGTGTTCGGTTCTGCCTCGGCGGACAGGGCCTTCATCTCCTCGATGAAGTCGAGCTTGTGTCCGAATTTGGGGTTGATCTCGCGGTTCGGCTCGTCGCCGCCGGCCGGCACATAGAAATTATGCAGCCGGATCCGCCGCCCAGCCCATTCGAAGATTGCCGAAATGTGCCGGCTGTCGCCGACGCCGCAATAGTCCTGTCGGTGGTCTTCTGCCAATGGCAGTTTCGAGCAGATCGCCACCCCGTGATAGCCCTTCTGGCCATGGATCACGATGTTGGAATAGCCGAGCTCGGCGATCTCCGCTGCCGGGAACTGGTCGTTCTGGCACTTGATTTCCTGCAGGCACAGGATGTCTGGATTTTCACGCTTGAGGAAGTCCTGGACGATCGGCAGGCGCAGACGCACCGAGTTGATGTTCCAGGTCGTGATTGCGAGTGTCATCGTGGCCGCCTTGAATGTTCCTTTGGCTGTTTAGGAGATTCAGCTGCCCATGAACAGGAAAAGGCGGCCGGTCGCTTGCGATCAGCCGCCTTCTCCACAAGTCGAAACAGATTGCCTCAGCCGCCGCGCTTCTGACCATGCACTTCGGCGTAGGGAATTTCGAAGACGCTGGGGTCGAACTGCACACCGTTCTGCACATTAAAGATCATCACCGACGTATCCTTCTTCTGCATGTCGGTGATCGTCCACTGGCGCAGTTCGTAGGACTTCGGATCGAACATCAGGGTGATCGTCGAATCGCCGAAGATCGTCCGGTCGCCGAGCACGATCGTCGTCAGGTCGGCTTCCTGCTTGACGTCGCGGACCATCTGGTTGCCGAGATCGATGCGGTTGGCAAGAAGCAGGCTGAGCGGCGTCTTGTTGAGCGGGTAGAGGTCCCAGGTCTTCAGCTTGGTATTGCCGATGACGACATTCTTGCCATCGGAAATCACGCGCATCGGCGACGGGCGTTCATAGTTGAAGCGCAGCTTGCCGGGACGTTCGATGAAGAACTTGCCGCCTGTCTGCTCGCCACGCGGACCGAACTGGACGAATTCGCCCATCATGGTGCTCACGCTCGAGAAATGGTCGGCGATCTGCTGGGCCGCACCCGCCTGTGCAAAGGCGGGGAACGGCAGAGCTGCGCAAGCCATCATCGCGGCCGTACCCAGCACGAACTGGCGACGGCTGGCCATCGTCGGGAGGCGGGCGCCGCGTTCCTTGATTTCTTTCATGCGATACTCCTTCATATGCTCTCGGTCTCGCCGAAAAAGGCGGCGGCTTCATGACCGTCATCGCCTTAGCCGCTGCGGCAACTCGTCCAGCCACCCGCTTGTTCCATTCCGGAAACGATTGATGCCTACTCTTCGGTTGGCACCAGAATTTCGCGTTTCCCGGCATGGTTGGCGGGACCGATGATGCCTTCCTTCTCCATGCGTTCGATCAGGGAGGCGGCGCGGTTGTAGCCGATGCCAAGACGGCGCTGGACGTATGACGTGGACGCCTTGCCGTCACGCAGGACGATCGCGACCGCCTGATCATAGGGGTCGTCTGACTCACCGAGGTTTCCGGTTCCAAGCGGACCGCCGCCATCTTCGCCATCCTCGTCATCGTCGACGGTGATCGCTTCCAGATATTGCGGCGAGCCCTGGGTCTTGAGGTAAGCGACGATCTCTTCGACCTCATGGTCGGAGACAAAGGGACCGTGGACACGCTGGATGCGCCCGCCGCCGGCCATATAGAGCATGTCGCCCATGCCGAGCAGCTGTTCTGCCCCCTGTTCGCCGAGAATGGTGCGGCTGTCGATCTTCGACGTCACCTGGAAGGAAATACGCGTCGGGAAGTTCGCCTTGATCGTACCGGTGATGACGTCGACGGACGGGCGCTGGGTTGCCATGATGACGTGGATGCCGGCGGCTCGGGCCATCTGGGCCAGCCGCTGGACCGCGCCTTCGATATCCTTGCCAGCCACCATCATCAGGTCAGCCATTTCGTCGATGATGACGACGATATAGGGCAGCGGCTGCAGGTCGAATTCTTCCGTTTCGTAGATCGCTTCGCCCGTCTGGCGGTCGAAGCCGGTCTGCACGGTGCGGGTCAGGACCTCGCCCTTTTCGAGTGCCTGGGCAACACGGGCGTTGAAGCCGTCGATGTTGCGCACACCGATCTTCGACATCTTCTTGTAGCGCTCTTCCATCTCGCGGACGGTCCATTTGAGCGCAACCACGGCTTTCTTCGGATCCGTGACGACAGGCGAGAGAAGATGCGGGATGCCGTCATAGACGGAGAGTTCCAGCATCTTCGGATCGATCATGATCAGGCGGCACTGCTCCGGTGTCATCTTGTAAAGCAGCGACAGGATCATCGTGTTGATGGCGACCGACTTACCCGAACCGGTTGTGCCGGCGACGAGCAGATGCGGCATCTTGGCGAGGTCGGCGATGACGGGTTCACCGCCGATCGTCTTTCCGAGCGCCATGGCGAGCTTCGCTTTGTTGCCGTCGAAGTCGCGGCTGCCGATCAGTTCACGCAGGTAGACGGTCTCGCGCGTCTGGTTGGGCAGTTCGATGCCGATCGCGTTGCGACCGGGGACCACGGCGACACGGGCGGCAATTGCGCTCATCGAGCGCGCAATGTCGTCGGCAAGGCCGATGACGCGCGACGACTTGATGCCCGGTGCCGGCTCAAGCTCGTAGAGCGTGACGACCGGGCCGGGTCGGACATGGATGATCTCGCCCTTGACGCCGAAGTCGTCGAGAACGCCTTCAAGCAGGCGGGCATTGTGTTCCAGTGCCTCAGCTGACAGCGTCGCGTCGCGGGTGACAGCGCGTGGCTCGGCGAGAAGATGCACGGACGGCAGCTGGAAGCCTTCGGGACGCAGCAAGGACCCCTGCGCGTCCCGTTCCATCCGGGCGCCCGGCTTGGGGCGTGCAGCAGGTGCCGAAACGCGCGGAGAGCCGCCAGCCGTCTTGGCCGGCGCGGATCGCACGCCATCATCGGAGAGGATGCCCGCTGGCCTTGGAATATCGTCGAGGCCGAAATCGTCCTCATCGTCATCGAAGTCACCAGCCGACATCGGTGGCGGGGAGACGATCGAGCGGCCGGTCGGACGCAGAGGTGCACCATCGAGGGAGGGCTCGACGCGGGCGTTGAGCGGGGGTGCCTTGGGGCGCACAGGCTCGTTCAGCGTGCCGAACTCATCATCGTTGAAATCATAGGGCTGTTCGAAATCGCGCTCGCGCCGATCATTGGACGTCAGGCCGAACAGACGGCGGACGCGGGCGCGCGTGGTGAACCAGTTGTGAGTTACCGCACCCATGAACAGGGCGATCGGGCCTTCGCGCTCGTCGTCTTCTTCCTCGTCTTCGAAGACGGGGGCCTTGGGCTTGGCGCGCATGAGGGGCGCTACCGGCTCCTCGTCATCCGCTGGCTCGACAGTCTTGCCGACGATGCCTGCAGCGAAGAGCATCAGCCACGTCGCCGGCAAGGCGAGCACCGCGCCGAGGATCATGGCAAAGGTCGAGGTCGGATAGGCGCCGATGAAAAGGGCTGGAAAGCGCAAAATGAGATCGCCGAGCACGCCGCCTGTGCCACTCGGCAGAGGCCAGGTCTGCGGTGGCGGAAAACAGCCGACGGCGGCAGCCGCAACCAGAGCGCCTGCGACCCAGGCACCGAGGCGGGCCGGGACGCGGGTCACGCGGCGTCCGCCGATGAGGGCGAAGGACCAGGCGAGCACCGGCAGGAGCGCCAGAAGACTGCCCAACCCAAAGAACTGCATCATCAGGTCGGTAAAGACGGCTCCAGGCAGTCCGAGGATATTGGTCGGCGGATTGTCGGTCGCATAGGAGAGGCTCGGATCCGAAACGTTCCAGGTGGCGAGCGCTGCGACCGCGAGCACCAGAAGGAGAAACAGCCCAAATCCGGTCAGAGCCATGATCTGGCGCAGCAGGAAGGCTGACAACGCCGAGCGCGTCGAGTGCTCCGGAAGCGTTGCTGATTGGCTTCTGCTCATGAGGTGTCTGCCCGTCCTGTTACCGGTGATGCCTTTGATCCCCGCCCAAGACGGAGATTGCCACCCTTTAGACTACGGGATCGAGGGTTAATGCTGTATTAACCATGCGGGATACGAAGCATCGTCGTGTCTGAAGCAAAAAAACGCCCGGGCGATGAGACCCGGGCGCTGCCGCATTTGAACTGCAAGGATCCGAGGGATCTTAGCTGTGGTAGGCTGCTTCGCCGTGCGAGGCGAGATCGAGGCCTTCGCGTTCGGCTTCAACCGGCACACGCAGACCGACGATCAGATCGACCAGCTTGTAGAGGATGATCGAGCCAATGCCGCACCAAAGAATGGTGACGACGACAGCATAGATCTGGGTCATGACCTGGCCGCCCATGGTCACGCCTTCAGCGTAGCCGATGCCGCCCAGCGAAGCCGATGCGAAGACGCCGGTTGCGATGGCACCGAAAAGGCCACCGATACCGTGAACGCCGAACACATCTGCGGTGTCGTCATAGCCGAACTTGTTCTTCACAACGGCGACGAAGAAGTAGCAGAGCGGCGATACCATGAGACCCATCACGATGGCGCCCATCGGGCCGGCGATGCCGGCTGCCGGGGTGATCGCAACGAGGCCGGAGATCATGCCGGAAGCTGCGCCGAGCATCGAAGCCTTGCCACGGGTGAAGGTTTCAACCAGGCACCAGGAGACGACAGCGGCTGCGGTTGCGATGAAGGTGTTGACGGTCGCCAGCATGGCGCCACCAGAGGCTTCGAGGTTGGAGCCTGCGTTGAAGCCGAACCAGCCGACCCAGAGCATGGCTGCGCCGACGAGCGTCAGCGTCATCGAATGCGGAGCCATCATGTCCTTGCCATAGCCAGTGCGCTTGCCCAGCATGATCGCACCGATCAGACCGGCCACGCCGGCATTGATGTGAACGACAGTGCCGCCAGCGAAGTCGAGCGCGCCCCAGCCGAAGATCAGGCCGTTCGCGTCCCACACCATGTGAGCGACCGGGAAGTAGACGAGGGTGACCCAGAGCAGGCAGAAGAGCACAGCTGCGGAGAACTTGATGCGTTCCGCGAAGGCGCCGACGATGAGAGCCGGCGTGATGGCGGCAAACGTCATCTGGAACATGATGAAGATGTATTCCGGAATGACGGCATCAGAGAAGGTGGCTGCCGTGCTTTCCGGCGTGACGCCGGAGAGGAACAGCTTGGCGAAACCGCCGAAATAGGCGCTTTCAGAACCGCCAAAGGCGAAAGAGTAACCGTAGATCACCCAGGCCAGCATGACCGACGAGCCGATGACGGTGCACTGCATGAGAACCGAGAGCATGTTCTTGGCGCGAACGAGGCCGCCATAGAAGAGAGCGAGGCCCGGGATCAGCATGAACAGGACGAGGATGGTGCAGAGGAACATGAAGGCGGTGTCGCCCTTGTCCGGAACCGGAGCCGCGGCAGCTGCCTCGGCTGCTGCGGGCGCTGCTTCCTGCGCGAAGGCGACAACCGGCGCCAGCACTGCTGCAGACGCGGCGCCAAGGCGCACGAGATTGGAATTCAGATTGGCAAATGACATCAGTAACAACTCCCCTTACAGCCGTTCTTACAGCGCTTCGGTATTGGTTTCGCCGGTGCGGATGCGCACGGCCTGATCGATCGAGTAGACAAAGATCTTCCCGTCGCCGATCTGGCCGGTCTTGGCGGACGAAGCGATGGCTTCGACGGCCTTGTCGGCAAGCTCGGACGAGACTGCGATCTCGATCTTCAGTTTCGGCAGAAAGCTGACGGCGTATTCGGTGCCGCGGTAGATTTCAGTGTGCCCCTTCTGGCGTCCATAGCCCTTGACCTCGGTCACGGTCAGGCCCTGGATCCCCACAGCCGTCAAGGCCTCGCGTACCTCGTCCAGCTTGAACGGCTTGATGATAGCCATCACAATCTTCATCTGGTTTCCCATCCTTTGCTTGTCCTCGGCTCGGAGCCGACTCTCCTTGCCGCCCGCAGCAACATTCGCGCAGCGACTAGACAATGACATTCAAAAGGCGTGCCAGATTCAGAATTGCCTATAAGTTATTGAAATCTAAAGATTACAAAAAACGCCGCCAATAAACAGGCAAATGAATGCACAATGGGCGCACATAAATTGTGCAGAATTTTACGTATGGATTAAATTTAGTCATTTGCTCGTTTGCGGATCAGCCCCTCCTGAGCCACGGAGGCAACGAGCCGTCCGTCACGGGTGAAGATGCTGCCGCGGGTCATGCCACGCGCGCCTGCCGCACTGGGGCTGTCTTGCGTGTAGAGTAGCCAGTCATCCAGCCGGCAGGGACGATGGAACCACATGGCATGGTCGAGACTGGCGACCTGCAGTTCGGGGTCGAATATCGAGGTGCCATGCGCATAGAGCGAGGTGTCGAGCAGGGTCATGTCCGAGAGATAGGCGAGAATTGCCGCCTGATAATGCCTGTCGTCGGCTACGATGCCGGATGCACGAACCCAGATATGGGCCTCCGGTTCCAGTTTTTCCCGCGACAGATAGTGGGTCAGGGACGTCGGCCGGATCTCGATCGGCCGTTCGCGGCCCCAGTATTTCTTCACCGTATCCGGCGCCTGGGCGAGGAAGGCAGCACGAAACTCGGCCTCGCCCATCAGCTGTTCCGGTGCGGCAACGTTCGGGATCTGCACCTGATGATCAAAGCCCGGTTCCTCCACCTGGAAGGAGGCCGACATGGAAAAGATCGCCTTGCCATGCTGGATGGCAACGACGCGGCGGGTGGTGAAGGAAGAGCCGTCGCGGATGCGCTCGACCTGATACACGATCGGGATCGACGGGTCGCCCGGGCGCATGAAATAGGCATGCAGGGAATGCACGATCCGATCAGGATCGACGCAGCGCTGTGCCGCCATCAGCGCCTGCGCGATGACCAGGCCGCCGAAGACGCGCTGCCAGCCGTTTTGCGGACTGCTGCCGCGAAACAGATTTTCCTCCAGCTTTTCCAGATCGAGACGCTCGATCAGCTCTTGCATGGGTTTGGTCTGGCCTGATGGCTGCGACATAATGCATTGCTCCGCTTGTAGGCACCCGTTCAAGGCTGATCTATATAGGTGTCATCAGGTCTACAAGAACAAAGGAATTTGCCATGCTGGATGTGCTCGTCGTCGGCGGTGGCTATGTCGGACTTTCGGCTGCGGTCGCAATCAAGCAGGCGGCCCCGCATCTCGCCGTCGAGGTGGTCGAAGCGGCGCCCGAGGACGCCTGGAAGAAGGACCCGAGGGCTTCGGCGATCATTGCGGCTGCGACCAAGATGCTCGATGTTTTCGGGCTCTGGGATCGGATCGAGCCGGATGCGCAGCCGATCAACCGGATGATCGTGACCGATTCGAAAACGTCCGATCCCGTGCGCCCGGTCTTCCTGACCTTCGATGGTGCTGTCGAAGACGGTCAACCCTTCGCGCACATGATTCCGAATGTCAGCATGGTCGCTGCGTTGCGCCAGGCCTGCGAGGAACGCGGCATCACCATCCGGCATGGCCTGCGGGCGACCGGTTTCCGCGATACTGGCCCGAGCGCCGAACTGACGCTCTCGGATGGCAGCGTCGTTTCGTCACGCCTGGTGATTGCCTGCGACGGCGTGCGGTCCAAGCTGCGCGACCTTGCGGGCATCAAGACCGTAACCTGGCAATATGGCCAGTCCGGCATCGTCACCACCGTGGAGCACGAGCGGCCGCATGACGGCGTCGCCGAAGAGCATTTCCTGCCGGCCGGTCCTTTTGCCATCCTGCCGCTGAAGGGCAACCGTTCGTCACTGGTCTGGACGGAGCGGACCGATGATGCCGACCGGCTCGTCGCCTCCGATGACCTGCTGTTCGAGGCCGAACTCGAGCGCCGCTTCGGCCACAAGCTCGGAACCATCCGTGCGACTTCGGACCGTCGGGCCTTCCCGCTCGGTCTGACCCTTGCCCGCGCCTTCATTGCACCGCGTCTGGCGCTTGCCGGGGATGCGGCCCACGGCATCCATCCCATTTCCGGCCAGGGCCTCAATCTCGGCTTCAAGGACGTCGCGGCCCTCGCAGAGACGATCGTCGAGGCGGACCGCCTGGGTCTCGACATCGGCTCGGTCAATGTGCTCGAGCGCTACCAGATCTGGCGGCGCTTCGACACGTTCCGCATGGGTGTCACAACGGATGTGCTGAACCGGCTTTTCTCGAACGACGTGACACCGATCAGGGTGCTGCGCGATTTCGGCCTCGGCGTCGTTGACCGTATCCCGGGCTTGAAAAATTACTTCATCCGCGAGGCTGCGGGCACGTCCGGGCATGCCGGGCCGCGGCTTCTGGGTGGCCAGAGCATCTGAGAGCGCATTCAAGGATCCGGTAGAGGGCACGCCTGTTCAGACGGGCATTTCCAGCTTGCGGGCTTCCGAAACCAGCATGATCGGTATCCCATCGCGGATGGGGTAGGCGAGACGCGCCTTCTCCGAGACGAGTTCGCTCTTCTCCCGATCCCATTTCAGTGTGCCCTGCGTCAGAGGACAGACCAGAAGTTCGAGCATCTTCGGATCGATGAGGCTGGTGGGATTATCGGCCATGGCTCACTGGAGAATGGTGTCGGCGTCGCCGAAGGTGCGAGCGAGGACAATTTCGGTAATCGCAATCAGGGTCTCGGCGCGAGTCTTCAGGTCGGGCGCCTCCAGAAGCGCCTGCTTTTCAGGCGGACCGAAGGGCGACATCATCGACAGTGAATTTACCAGGGTCAGGTTCGAGGCGCGCTCCACGCTTTCCCAATCGGCTTCGAGCTTGTTGGCATCCAGATAGGCCTTGAAGGCCGCCAGGAGGCCGGCACGATTGACCTGGCCCTCGTCTTCTCCAGAGGTCAGGTCGGCGACGAAGGGTGCGATCTGGAAGCTGCGGAAGGGCTTGTTGGTTGTCACCTCATCCATCAGCCGGAAGCGGCACACCCCTGCCAGCGACACGATGTAGCGGCCATCGCCGGTTTCGGTGAAGGAGGTGATGCGGCCCAGGCAGCCGACCGGTGCCAGTTGCGGGCGCTCGGGTAGAATATTGGCCTGCACCTCCGACATCGCTGGCTGAATCATGCCAATCAATCGGTTGCCGGACAGCGCCGCATCCAGCATCGCGAGGTAACGCGGCTCGAAGACGTTCAGCGGCAGCTGGCCACCGGGCAGCAACAGCACCCCTGAGATAGGGAAGACCGGCACCGTCTCGGGAAGGTCACCAGCCGTCAGATATCGGGCATTTCCCACTTGCATCGAAGCACATCCTGTCCGGAAAATTCCGGCGTTCGTTCCTGCTTCTATCTGGGTCGCGCCGGCCAAAACTCAAGGCCGAGCGCGGCTCACGAAAAGAGGATCGACGAGAGTTTGCGTCGCGCCATGATGGTGGCCGGATCTTTCGGACCCCAGACCTCGAAGAATTGCAGCAGCTGTTTGCGCGCGCCATCGTCCTCGAATGTGCGATCCCGCTTCATGATCAGCAGCAGGTGTTCGGCGGCCTCTTCGCGGCGACCTTCAACATTGCGGATCTTGGCGAGCTTCAGCCGTGCCTCGTGATCATCGGGGTTCAGCGACAGCGTATGTTCCAGTGCCACGGGATCGCCGAGCTTGCGTGCTTCGTCGATCTGATCCAACCGAGTGAGAACGGCCTGGATCTCGGCGGCCTTGGCCAGATCTTCGGGCAGCTGGCTGACCAGTTCGCGGGCGCGCTGATGCTGATTGGCGCCGATCATGCAGTCGGCAAGCCCGGCAATCGCCTTTGTGTTGTCGGGATCCGCCTGAAGGATCGCGGCAAACAGCTGGGCTGCCCCATCAATGTCGCCGCTCGCAAGCAATCCAGCGGCTTCCTCATGCACGGCTGCGATCTCTGCCGCCTGATCCGCACCTGCCGGACCCGCCACCTTGTCGATGAAGGCCTTGACCTGGCTTTCGGGCAGCGCGCCCATGAAGCCATCGGCCGGGCGGCCGTTGACGAAGGCAACGACGGCCGGGATCGACTGGATGCCAAGTTGGCCTGCGACCGACGGATGGTCATCGATGTTCATTTTGACGAGCTTGACCCGCCCGCCGGCTTCGTTGACGGCCTTTTCGATGATCGGGGTCAGCTGCTTGCACGGACCACACCAAGGGGCCCAGAAATCGACGAGAACCGGCTGGTTGCGCGATTCGTCCATGACGTCGCGGGCGAAGTTTGCCGTCGTCGTGTCCTTGATCAGGTCGCCGGCTGCAGGCGCGGCCGGGGAAGCGCCACCGAACTCCGCCTTGGCTGTCATGGTCTGGTTGCCGTAGCTGCCGTAAGGGTTGCCGTAGTCGCTCATCTTCTCGCATCTCCCGCCTGTTTCGCAGCCTTCAGAGAGGCTGCCGTCCTTGCCGTTAAGATCGTATGTCAGCCTGAGACTTTCAAGACAAGCGGCGTGTGCCCCGTCGCCTCCATGAAGCGGATCAGGTCATCGCGGCCGATTGAGGTCGTCGCGTCGTTGGAGAGCGGATGGCAGTTGATGATCTCGTGCTCCATCAGATCCTTGTCGAGGATGAAGGTGACATTCTTGCCCGTATCGTTGATCGCACCGAAGGCCGTCACGGAGCCGGGCGCGACACCGAGATACTCCATCAGCTTTTCCGGCTTGCCGAAGGACACCTTGCTCGCCGCACCGATGATTGTGTGCACGATCTTAAGGTCGACGGAGGCATTCTCCTCGACCGTCAGCAGGAAGAAATTATCCTTCTTGTCCTTCACGAACAGGTTCTTGGTGTGCCCCCCGGGAATTTCGTCGCGCAGCGAGACCGACTCCGCGACGGTGAAAACCGGTGGGTGGGTCTTCGTCTTGTGGGCGATGCCCATTTCGTCCAGAAAGCGAAAGAGTTCCTCAGGCGTTTTTGGCGTCGTCATCATGGCCTCGCTTGGAATGTCGGCATGCTCTGGCCCGCACTTAGCGGGATTTGTAACGAGGCATAGGCCCAAGACCGACATCCTGCAATCTTTCTTGGCGCCCAAAACCCCGCAAAAGCTGAGCTTTCTCAGCCTCTTGGTCGGATCTCAGAATTTTTTCGCGCCGATCCGTCATTTCCCTGTTGCATTTGAAAATCGGTTGGGTCATATAGCGCCCGTCGCCGCAAGACGGACGGCCCACGATCCAGACACTACCCCAGGATCGAGGTTATGAGCGGGTGTAGCTCAGGGGTAGAGCACAACCTTGCCAAGGTTGGGGTCGAGCGTTCGAATCGCTTCACCCGCTCCATTCTTCCTCCAGACATTACAGTTTCCGTGGGAATTTTGGCGCCTTGGCGCTGTGGTATCCGCAATGCGTCACTGGCCGCAGGTTGCCCTGCAGCCGGTTTTATTCATTCAGGCCTTCGAAAACACGTAATCCGTTTCCTGACGCAGGACTTCGCCCGGCCGCAGTACCGCGTTCGGGAAGTTCGGATGGTTGATCGCGTCAGGCCAGACCTGGGTTTCCATGCAGAAGCCGGCAAAGGCGCCGTAGCGGCGCCCTTCAAGGCCCGGAACGGTTGGAGCAACCTTGCCGCCGGCGTAGAACTGCACGCCCGGCTCCGTCGTCAGGATTTCCATCGTCACGCCGGAGTTGACGCTGCGGGCAAGCGCCACGCTGCGCTTGACGACCCGGCTGCTCGAAAAGCAGAAATTGTGGTCGTAGCCGAGTTGTTCGCCGTCGACGTCGAGGCGGATCGGCCGCATCTCGCGAAAGTCGAAGGCAGTGTTCTCGACGGGCCTGATTTCCCCCGTGGGGATCAGCCGCTCGTCGACGGGCGTATAGTGATCGGCCGCAATCATCAGATCATGGCCGAGTATGTCTGCACGACCGTCCAGGTTGAAATAGGCGTGGTGGCAGACATTGGCGATGGTCGGCTTGTCGGTCACGGTTTCATAGAGCGCCGAGAACACGCCGCCTGGCTTCAGCGCAAATGTAGCTCGGGTGCGCGTGGTGCCCGGATAGCCGGCGCGACCGTCGGGATCGGTCACCTCCATCACGACGTAATCGATACCATGCTCCAGGATTGTCCAGTTCTGCCGGCCCATACCGTCTGAGCCCCCGTGCAGATGGGAGATCCCCTTCTCGTTGAGCTCCAGCTGGTAATCGACGCCATCCAGGGTGAAGCGGCCGCTGCCGATGCGATTGGCGCAGCGGCCGGGTGTCGCGCCAAAGTACGGAGAATGGTCGAGATAGCCGGCGAGATCCTCGAAGCCCAGCACCAGCGGCGCATCATGCCCCTCGAGCCTGAGGTCCTGCAGGACCGCGCCGAAGGTGATGATAGAGGCCGTCAGGCCCCCACCATGTAATACCACCTTCTCGACCGCCTCGCCCGTGGGCATCACGCCGAATATCGTCTTCGTCATTCTATCGTTTCCTCGCCTCAATTCATCAAAGTCTTTGTTTGCCGGTCATCGCGCCAATTCGCGGGCTGCCGCCTCCAGGCCGCCCAGCGTCAGCGGATACATCCGGTCGCCGATCAGCCGGCGAATCAGGCCGACGGACATCGTATAGTCCCAGTTTGCCTGCGGAAGCGGATTGAGCCAGAGATGCCGCCGGAAATGGTCGGTCAAGCGTGTGAGCCAGGCCGCGCCGCTTTCGGTATTCCAGTGCTCGACCGACCCGCCGGGATGGGTGACCTCGTAAGGGCTCATCGCCGCATCGCCGACGAAGATCAGCCGGTAGTCGGCGCCGAAGGTTCTGATGACGTCGGATGTCGGAATGGTATGGGCATGGCGGCGCTGATTGTCCTTCCAGACGCGTTCATAGGGGCAGTTGTGGAAGTAGAAATACTCCATGTGCCGGAATTCTGAGCGTGCCGCCGAAAACAGCTCCTCGACCTCGCGCACATGGTGGTCCATCGAGCCACCGATGTCGAAGAACATCAAAAGCTTCACGGCATTGCGCCGCTCGGGTTGGGTTTTCACGTCGAGATAGCCGTGTTCTGCGGTCGAGCGAATGGTGCCGGAGAGATCCAGCTCCTCCGTTGCTCCCTCGCGCACAAAGCGGCGCAGCCGTCGAAGCGCCACCTTGATGTTGCGGGTGCCGAGTTCGACGCGGTCGTCGAGATTGCGAAACTCTCTGCTGTCCCAGACCTTGACCGCGCGTCGATGGCGACTTTCCTCCTGGCCGATGCGCACGCCTTCCGGATTGTAGCCATAGGCGCCGAAGGGCGAGGTGCCGGCCGTGCCGATCCATTTGCTGCCGCCCTGATGGCGTTCCTTCTGCTCGGCCAGCCGCTCTTTGAGCGTCTGCATCAACTTCTCGAAACCGCCAAGGCTCTCGATCAGCGCCTTGTCCTCGTCCGACAGATGCTTTTCCGCGAGCTTGCGCAGCCAGTCTTCGGGGATCGTCTGCCGATCGACGCCATCAGCGGCCCCCTCGCCCAGGATGCCGCCAAAAATCTCGGAAAACACCCGGTCGAAGCGATCGATGAAGCGCTCGTCCTTCACCAGAGTGGTGCGGCCGAGATAATAGAAGCCCTCCGGATCGAAATCGACGAGACCCGCTTCAAGGCCTTCGAGCAAGGCCAGGTATTCCCGCAGGGTCACGGGAACCTTCTCTTCTCTCAGGCGCAGAAAAAACGGCAGAAACATCGGACGACTAGGGCTCGGTTCATCGGCGGCGGCATCCTGTCATAGAGCACCCCGCCTGTCCCGACAAAATCGGTGCCGATCTTTCGACGGCCTCAGCGGGCGAGATCCTTGCCGATCTCGTTCAGATCGTAAGGCGTCATCTGGTAGATCTCATTGATCCAGTTGCCGAACAAGAGATGCGCGTGGCCGCGCCAGCGGTTGAGCGGGGTCAGCGTGTCGTCATTATGCGGGAAATAGTTGTGCGGCAGCTTGATCGGGATCCCCGCCGACTTGTCACGGAAATACTCGTCGCCCAGCGAGGTGGAATCATATTCGACATGGTTGAACATGTAGAGACGGTTGGCGCGCTTCTCCTGCACCAGGCAGACCCCCATCTCGTCGGATTCGAGCAGGATCTTCAGATCCGGCACCTTCTCGATGTCTTCCCGGCGCACTTCCGTCCAGCGCGATACCGGCACCTGGAAGTCGTCGGAGAAACCGTTCAGATAGACCGAGGACGGCGCGAGGTTGCGGTGGCGATAAACGCCGAACGCCTTTTCCTTCAGCGCATGCTTCGGCACCCTGTGGAAGTGGTAGATCGCCGCCATCCCGCCCCAGCAGACATTCATGGTCGAATGCACGTTGGTTTCGGTCCAATCAAGAATCTCTTCCAGCTCCGGCCAGTAGGTCACTTCCTCGAAGGGCAGCGTCTCGACCGGTGCGCCGGTGATGATGAAGCCGTCGAATTTGCGATCCTTCACCTCGTCCCAGGTCTGGTAGAAGGAAAGAAGATGCTCTTCCGGCGTGTTCTTGGCCTTGTGGCCCCCGACGCGCACCAGCGTCAGCTCCACCTGCAGCGGTGAGGCACCGATGAGGCGTGCGAACTGCACCTCGGTCTTGATCTTGTTCGGCATGAGGTTGAGCAGGCCGATCTGTAGCGGGCGAATGTCCTGGCGGATGGCCACGGTTTCGGTCATGACCCGCACGCCCTCATGCACGAGGGTCTCAAAGGCGGGCAGCGTATCGGGGATCCTGATCGGCATCTTACTCTCGACTTTCCTTGTCACGGCGGTTTCAGACCGCGGAAACAAAAATACCGGCAGCTTTTTTATCGCCACCGGTCCTCGGAAAGTCTTCAAACTCGCCTCGGCCCTTTAGCGACTTATTTTACGTGGCTGCAAGCCGGCCGGCCAAATCACCACGGAACACGAGGCCCTTTTACGCCTGTCGGGGTTGCGAATCAATGGGCAGGCACGGCGAGAGAGGCGTTGGTATCTCCCCCCAATGCGGGGGAGGACGGAAAATCGAAGGCTTAGGCGAGCGCAAGCCGCCTAAACTTCAGATTTTCCTGGAGAGGGGCACGGTTCAGTTGGCGCGCACCTCACCAAGCCCCTCTCTTGCGAAATCTCAAGGTTTGGCGCTGTTCGGGCCAATTCCTCTCACAGCCTTCGCGCGGCGTCGCGCTCAGGCCTACGTTCGCTGAAATCGATTCACTGGATCGATTTCTGGCCTTCGGCCACCGCTCCGAAGTCTCACCCGCAAGGGGGGAAGATAGGCATCGCGCTCTCAGCTTTCGCCCCTCATCCCAATCACGTAGGCCCCTCATCCGCCCTTCGGGCACCTTCTCCCCGCGAGCGGGGAGAAGGCCGAGACGGCCACCGCTTGCGCCCCCTCTCCCCGCTTGCGGGGAGAGGGTAGGGTGAGGGGCAAAGCCACAAGCTCTGCGTTTTGGCCGTAAAAGGGGGATGAATTTGAGAAAATCCCGAGCAAAATCAAAGCCCGGCATGATTTTTCATCCCCGCCCATTTTCCCCGCCTTACCCTAGTCCCCGTCCCGCCCTCGGATACACCTGACGATGCGATGTCAGGCGAGGCGGGGCCGGCGCCGGGGTGGCGTGCTCTCGCAGGCACAAATCCCCGGCCCGCTGCAACGGTCTCCCTCCGGACGAGGGGCTGGTAACGAAGGTGACGGGGTCGGATGCCTCATCACCGGATACCCCAATCGGAAGGACGTGCCTCAGAGGCATACAGACAAGGCGCCCACGCCGTCGCGAACATCACCAGACGGCGGGGCGGATAAAACGGCGGGGATGATAGGCCGAGGTCGCCAATGACCAGAGCCGCATCCCCCGGGCGAGGGTCCCGGTCGGAATGGTGCACCATCCGGCGGGAACCTCCCGGGCCACCGGCCAGGCTGAAGCGTCATCGCAAGGTGATGCCGCAGCCGGACCCTGCGCCCGGTCAATCCTCGGTCCTCGGGTCAAGCCCGAGGATGACGAGGACCATCGCCGCCTTGCCAGAGAGACGCATGCAGCGGGAATAGACGCCGAACGGGGCGCCGGAAGGAGCCACACACTATTACTTAGACAGGTTGCTTCTGGCGCCTCGTCCGAGACAAGCGTGACCCGAACCGGAGGGAGATGATCCCGACCGGCGGCGAAGCTTGGGGTTTTTGACAGTTCGGTGTCACCTCCCCCCAATGTGGGGGAGGACGGAAAATCGAAGGCTTGAGGTCCGCGTAAGCGGCCTAAACTTCAGATTTTCCTGGTGAGGGGATCCGTGCTGCGGGCACGACGAACAGACCCCCTCACTTGCGATTTCAGATGTTTAGGCGGCTTGCGCTCGCCTAATTCATCGAAATCGCTTTCTCCCCCACCAAGGGGGAGATGGGAGAGCACGCTTACTGCTCGCCAAGTTTCATGCTCGGATCATAGTCCTTACCATGCACCGTCTTCACCACGGCCTGGCCGCAATACAAGCGGTTCTCGGCGGCATTGAACGTATGGCTTGGCGATCCATGCAGTTCCCAGCCCTTGTTGAGCGCGTCGGTGACGCGGTGGCAGAAGCTCGAATCATCCGGGCCGGTGAGGAAACGATAGACTTTCATGGCTTGTCCTTTCTGGCGGAGATCAAGGCGACCTTGGCGAGGAGACGGGCAGCCTCCTCGGCATGCAGTCGCTCGATCATGCGCCCATCGATGTTGATGACGTTGAGGCCCGCATGGGCCGGGTCGGAAAAGGCGGCGGCCAAGAGCCGCGCCTCGGCAATCGCGGCATCCGAGGGGCCGAAAAGGCGATTGGCGGGTTCGATCTGCGCCGGATGGATCAGCATCTTGCCGTCGAAGCCCATGGCCCTGCCTTGAGCGCATTCATCCGAGAAGGCTTCCATGTCGCGAAAGTCGTTCGATACGCTGTCGATGACATCGAGCCCATAGGCGCGAGCGGCGAGCACGACCTGCATCAGGTAAGGAACCAGATAGGTGCGCCCGGGGGCTGCCGGAATGCCGGTCGCCTTGCGCAGGTCGTTCAGCCCAACGACGAAGGCGTCGAGCCGGCTGTCGCTGGTTCGCCCCGAAGAGGCAATCGCTGCGGCATTCAGCACACCGCGCGGCGTTTCGATCATTGCCCAGATCCTGAGACCTTCCGCCGCATCCTGTTCGCCGATCAGATCCGCCACGTCTTGCACCGTGACCGGTTCCTCGACCTTGGGAAGCAGCACGGCGTCTGGCAGGCACTGCAACACAAGCCTCATGTCTTCGCGGAAATGCGGTGTGTCGGAGGCATTGATCCTGATGATGCATTCCCTATGGCCGAGATCGGCATTTTGCAGGAATTCCAGAAGCTTGTGCCGGGCGTCGACCTTCCGGTCTTCGGCCACGGAATCCTCGAGATCGAAGATGACGGCATCGCAATCGAGGCCCGCCACCTTGTCCAGGGCGCGGTCGTTGATCGCCGGCACTGTCAGGACCGATCGGCGAAGGCGAGACGGGTGGTGGAAGCGAAAGGTGGAGGCCTCTGATGTCATGGCCGAGTTCTGGCAAGCTTTGGCCGGCCACGCAAGATGACAATTGGGTGAAAGGCCCTTGCAAAGCCCGGGAATAAGGACCACCTTGGCTTCTCAGAAAGGACACGATCATGCAGAACATCCGCTCCGCCGCCTATGCCCTCGCCGGCCTCGCTTTTGTCGGCCTCGCCGCCGCCTTTGCGGTGTCGCTCACTCTGGTGATCGGCGCACTCCTGACCGTGACGCTCGGCGCCCGCATGCTGATGGGCAAGACGAAGCGTGCACCGGCCTATGTGAAAGCCAAGCGCCGCGAAGACGTCCGCGTCTGGAACGACGGCAAGGGCACGATCATCGATCTTTGATCTGGCCGGAGGCCGATCCATCATCTCACCTGTCCATCGGGTGAGATCTCCTTTCCGTGCGGAAGAAGGCGACAGAGCCTCTTCAAGATTCTCCTTCAAATTCTTCCGGTTTTGCTCTATGGGCGGATCATGAAACGCGCATTAGCCAGATCGAAGGCAGACTGATGGACAAGTTCGTAAAGCTCACCGGTGTCGCGGCACCGCTTCCGGTCGTCAATGTCGACACGGACATGATCATCCCCAAGGATTACCTGAAGACCATCAAGCGCACCGGCCTCGGCACCGGGCTGTTCGCCGAGGCTCGTTACAAAGAAGACGGTGCGGAAAACCCCGATTTCGTTCTGAACAAGCCTGCCTATCGCAATGCGCAGATCCTCGTTGCCGGCGACAATTTCGGCTGCGGCTCCTCGCGCGAGCATGCCCCGTGGGCGCTGCTCGACTTCGGCATCCGCTGCGTGATCTCGACCTCGTTTGCCGACATCTTCTACAACAACTGCTTCAAGAACGGCATCCTGCCGATCGTCGTCAGCCAGGAAGACCTGGACAAGCTGATGGACGATGCCTCGCGTGGTTCCAACGCCGTTCTGACCGTTGACCTGGAATCCCAGGAGATCACCGGTCCTGACGGAGGCAAGATTGCCTTCGAAATCGACGCCTTCAAGCGCCACTGCCTGCTGAACGGTCTCGATGATATCGGCCTGACGCTGGAGAAGGCATCGAGCATCTCGACCTTCGAGCAGTCGAATGCGTCCCAGCGCCCCTGGGCCTGAGCTAAGCCAGAGCGATGAGTTGATGAGCCGGGTTCGCGCCCGGCTTTTTCTTTGGCCTCAAAAGAAACGAGCCCGCCAGGCCTCAAGTGCGGCTAGCGACACGCCGATCCCGCCACAGACCTCGATCAACGGCGCCTTGTAACGCGACAGCCGATCGGCATGCACATCGGCGACGGCGAGTGCCGCACCGCAGGCAGGCTCGACGAGGATCCGCTGCGCATCGGCAAACTTCAGGCAGGCAGAAACAGCCTCGGCGTCGGTGACCGTGACGCTTTCGATCGGATGGGTTTCAAGCAGATCGAAGACATGTTGCGCGACCTGCCGCGCGCCGAGCGAATTGGCGATCGAGGTGATGGCCGGGAGCGTGACGCGTTCCTTAGCGAGGGCGGCAGCATGGAATGAGGCGGCCCCTTCCGTCTCCACGGCAATGACGGGGATCTCGGGCAGCCCGTTGCGCCTGAGGCCCTCGACGATACCGGCGAGCAGCCCGCCGCCGCCGACGCTCGTCACCACGCAATCGAATTCGGCGCCTGATTTGACCACCTCGTCGATCAGGGTCGCGTGGCCCTCCCAGAGCAGTGGATGATCATAGGGGTGGACATAGGCGGCCTTGCGTTCGGCGGCGAGTGCGACGGCATGGGCATTGGCTTCATCGAAGACGGAGCCATGCACCAGGACGTTCGCACCGGTTGCCGCAATTCGTGCGCGGACCTCGGCGGATGTGGTTTCCGGCACGACGATCGTCACGGGCACGCCGAGCGCCTTGCCAGCGACGGCCGCTGCAATGCCGGCATTGCCGCCAGAGGCGCAGAAGATTTCCTTTGCCCCTTTTGCCACCTCGTGCTGGCAGAGCTGGCCGACGCCGCGCAGCTTGAAGCTGCCCGAGGGCTGCAGGGCATCGAGCTTCAGCCAGAGGGGCAAGCCGCTTTTGCTATAGTCGGCGCCCGTGCGCAGAAGTGGCGTTTCGATGTGGAGGGGAGAAAGGGGCATGGGGCACTCGGGTATGCTGGAGGGATGCAGATCTTTTGGACCTCTGAAACAGCCGGGTCAACCGGGAAGCCCCATGCTTGGAATGGCCGGAACCGTACCGTTTCCGCCCTATCTCGCTTGAAATGCCCCTGACCCGCGCGTAAGACACCGCGACTTCTTTTTCGAGTGGAGGGTTTCCATGACGGCTCGCAATCTTCTCCTGCTGCCCGGCGACGGCATCGGCCCCGAGGCCATGGCCGAAGTTCGCAAGATCATCGGCTACATGAACGAGGCGCATGGCGCCGGCTTCGTTACCGACGAAGGTCTCGTCGGCGGTTCTGCCTATGATGCCCATGGCGCAGCGATTTCCGAGGAAGACATGGCAAAGGCGCTCGCTGCCGACGCCGTTCTCTTCGGTGCCGTTGGCGGCCCGAAGTGGGACGACGTCCCTTACGAGGTTCGCCCGGAGGCCGGCCTGCTTCGTCTGCGTAAGGACTTGGAACTCTTCGCCAATCTGCGCCCCGCCATCTGCTACCCGGCGCTCGCCAACGCTTCCTCGCTGAAGCCGGAACTGGTCGAGGGTCTCGATATCCTCATCGTCCGCGAGCTGACTGGTGGCGTCTATTTCGGTGAGCCGAAGACCATCACCGATCTCGGCAATGGCCAGAAGCGCGCCGTTGATACGCAGGTCTATGACACCTACGAGATCGAGCGCATCGCCGCCGTCGCCTTCGAACTTGCCCGTACCCGCAAGAACACCGTCTGCTCGATGGAAAAGCGCAACGTCATGAAGTCGGGCGTCTTGTGGAACCAGGTCGTCACCGCGACCCACAAGGAGAAGTTCTCCGACGTCAAGCTCGACCACATGCTCGCCGACGCCGGCGGCATGCAGCTGGTTCGCGCGCCAAAACAGTTCGACGTCATCGTCACCGACAACCTGTTCGGCGACATGCTCTCCGACGTCGCCGCCATGCTGACCGGCTCGCTCGGCATGCTGCCGTCGGCTTCGCTCGGCGCTCCGGATGCCAAGACCGGCAAGCGCAAGGCGCTTTACGAGCCGGTTCACGGCTCGGCGCCGGACATTGCCGGCAAGGGCATCGCCAATCCGATCGCGATGATCGCCTCCTTTGCCATGTGCCTGCGCTACTCGTTCAACATGGTCACGGAGGCCGATCGCCTTGAGAAGGCTATCGCCAACGTGCTGGACAAGGGCATCCGCACTGGTGACATCATGGCCGACAGTTGCCACCAGGTCGGCACTGTCGAAATGGGTGATGCGATCCTTGAGGAGTTCAAGGCGCTTTCCGCCTGAATCAGGCCAATTTAATTCTGATCCGACGGCGCGGGGCAACCCGCGCCGTTTTGCGTTTTCCTATCCAGGCGGCCAGCTGGACGCGCCATTTCTCTCACTTCATCGTGATACCTCCTGTTCGACAGAAGGTCGCACCCCATGCGGCAATCCGATGCCGTATGGGGCCCGTAATGGTGGTCAGACAAGCAGATGAGAGTGATGCAACCACCGCCCTGTTCGATATTGTTGGAACCTGACCGAGACTGAACCGTTCAGCAAACAATGCCGGCAAATAGGCCTGCGAGAGGCCAGCGGTCCCGAGAGACCATGGAGATGTTCGATGAAAGCCACATCCGCTGACAGACACATCATAAAGTACGCCATGTCACAGCCCTATCTGGAGCGCGAGGAAGAGCTCGACCTTGCCATCCGCTGGAAGGAAAACGATGACCAGGGCGCCCGCAATCGCATCGCCCAGGCCCATATGCGTCTGGTCATTGCCATGGCATCCAAATTCCGTGGTTTCGGTCTGCCGCTCAACGATCTCATCCAGGAAGGCTATATTGGCCTTCTCGAAGCGGCTGCCCGTTTTGACCCGGGTCGCGAAGTGCGCTTTTCGACTTATGCCGGCTGGTGGATCCGTGCCTCGATGCAGGATTATATCCTGCGCAACTGGTCGATCGTCCGCGGTGGCACCAGTTCGAGCCAGAAGGCGCTGTTCTTCAACCTGCGTCGCCTGCGCGCCAAGCTCGCTCAGGGCGACAATCGCCTGTCCGATCAGGCGATCCATCAGGAAATTGCCTCGGCGCTCGGCGTCAGCCTTGCCGACGTCCAGTCGATGGATGCGCGCCTATCCGGCAACGACGCCTCGTTGCAGACGCCTGTGGCCGGTCGCAATGGCGAAGGTACCGAACAGCTCGAGATGCTGGAGAGCAACGAGGCGCTGCCGGACGAGCAGGTGACGTCCATCATCGATGGTGAGCGGTGGAATGGGTGGCTGAAGGATGCGATGAACCGCCTCAACGAGCGCGAAAGCCGGATCATCAAGGCGCGTCGCCTCACGGAAGATGGCGCAACGCTGGAAGAACTCGGCGCCGAGCTCGGGATTTCCAAGGAACGTGTGCGCCAGATCGAAACGCGGGCACTTGAAAAGCTGAAAGTCGCCCTCACGGACAAGGCGCCGAGCGCGGCTCGCCTTGAAATGGCAATGTGAGTGGCAATCAAGGATCGCAATGTAAAAGCCGGCATCTCAGCCGGCTTTTTCGTACGAACTTCAATGCGTTGACGAACCTGCTCCAAGAAGGGACGCTGGGGTAGCCTATCTCAGAATCACAGCGTTCGAAGAGAGTATCTCGCGAGTTTCATCACCAGCAGTCTGATTGACGCACAAGGTTGCACGGGTGACGACTTCGACTGCATACCCCCTCTGACGGGCGGCAAGGGCAGTCTTGGCGACGCAATATCGGAAATCCAGCCCGAGAATTCGAAGCTTACCCACGTCGAGCCTCTCGAGAAGCCGGTCGAGCTCGCCCGTCTCGAATGCGTCCTGCACTCTCTTGACAAGGACGTGTTCGGCGAGCCCTTCAAAGGGCATCGCGATCTCGGTTCCCGGCGTTCCCTCAATCGCTTGCCCCTTCATTGTCAGGCGCGCGATGATCTTTGTCGACGGAATGGACCACTCCTGGCGTACCGCGATGATCGGCATATCTTCGGCCTTCGCTGCCGCCACTTCGGCAAGGATGGCAGTCATGGCATCCGCCTTCGCTGCCTCCTCATAGGGACCTTCGTCCCAGAACACGGACTGCAGATCGATCAGGAGCAGGGCCGTCCCGGGACGGCTGCCAATGGGCACGCCGCGACTGACGGCACCGATCTGTCTGACACCGTTTGCGAGCCACGCGAGACCGGAAAGGGCGGCTATGGTAAGGATCTGGCCTATCATCCCGTTTGCTCCTCCCTGTCGGTCTTCAACTTCTCAAGCAGCGTCATCACCACCTGAAGTGCCGTCTCGATATCGCTCGCTTCAATCTCGGCGCCGAGCTGTTCCACCAGCCGTTTTTCGCGCATCACGACGTCTTCGATCAGGCTCTGACCCTTGGGGGTAAGCGCAATCATCGCGGATCGCTTGTGACGTGGGTTGGTGCGGCCGACTGTGAGGCCTGCCTCAAGCGTTTCGTTGACCATCAACTGGACATACTGCCGTTTGATCTCAAGCTTCATCGCGAGTTCGGGTACGCTGGCGCTCCCGTGGGCGTGAAGGATCTCAAGCACTGCCCGCATGCGAACGGTCAGCCCGGTGCCGTTCAGCCCTCTCTCGACACGCGCCTCTGCAGCCTGCATGAGCGGACGCGACAACCATATTAAGCGATAAAGCCGTTCATATTTGTTCATGACAAGCATAATGTCATTATGACATTGTGATTGTCAATTTGTGGAGTCGTTAAACTAACAGGCAAACTCCCGGCCGCAGGCATCGACGGACGGAGGATACGCCTGCCTTCAGATATTTGCAGGTTTAGCGTGGATTTGGTTGGTGAGGCCGGGCCGCGACTATGTCATTCAGAGATGATCTTGACGCGCATGCCGGGAGTGACCGTCGAGGTCGGGCCGAGCGCGTTGATTAGCCGGAAGAGTTCAAGCTTGCGGTCGGTGCCCATCATGCGGGCAGACAGGCTTCCGACCGAGTCGTTTGAACCGACCGTCACCACACGGACGCGGAGCGGCTTCAGGGACGCTGCCTCCTGAGGCGTAATCCGGCGGAATGAGGCGCGCAGCTGAGCTGCCGTGGCCTCCAGAGCCGGGCTACCCTTGGGCACTGCGGTCAGGAAGCGGAAGATCTGCGGGCCGATGCGGATCACGGTAATGTCGAAATCCCAGCGATCGGCGGAGGCCCGCGCCGTTGCCGCTTCCAATCCGTTGACGCTGATGGTGCGGATCGTATCGGGCAGCAAACCGGTCACCCAGCCGCTGGAGATATAGTTCGGCAGGCTGATCTTCTGACTGTCGGCCACGCCGTCAAAACGGATTGCAACATCGCCAGGTCCGGTGGCGAGGACGGCCTCGACCTTGTTGTCGATCTGGAAGCCCTGGGGCACGTCGAAGCGAATGCCGAGTTGCCCATGCAGGAAGGTCTGGCCACGAACGAAACCCTCCTGGGGGCTGTCGCCATAGAGCAGGCCATCAATGCCGTTCAGGTAATAGTCGCGGCCGGTTTCGCCATGGCTGCCTTCCGGACCGAAGGCGCGGGCGTGGCGTTTTGCCAGTTCCACACGCTGCGGCGCGTTCGGATGGCTCGACAGGAAGTCGAGGCTCTGGTCGGCATCGGGATCGACAGAGCTGAACTGGCTGTAACGGGCCATGGAGTCAAGGAAACGGGCGGCGGCATAGGGGTCGTAGCCCGCCTCGCCCAAGGTGCGCACGCCGATGACATCAGCCTGCAGTTCCTGCTGGCGCGAAAAGGCGGCAAGGCGCAGCTTGCCGCGGGCCAGCGCCTGCTTGCCGGCGAGATCGCTGGAGAGCACTTCGGCGACGACGCGACTGGCGATGACTTCCGCCTCTTCACGGCGCTGGCGCTCGATGCCGTGATTGGCTGTCACGTGGGCCATTTCGTGGCTCAGCACGGCCGCCACTTCCGAGGCATCATTGGCGAGCGCCAGGAGACCGCGTGTCACGTAGAGATAGCCGCCCGGCAGCGCAAAGGCGTTGATCGCCGGGGAATTCAGGATGGTAATGCGATAGGACTGGTTCGGGTTTTCCGACACCGCCGTCAGCGCGCCGGCAATGCGGGCAACGAGGCGTTCGGTCTTGGCGTCGGAATATTCGCCTCCATAGGATGCGACGATGCGGGGATGCTCGCGGGCACCCATCTGAGCGCGCGGATCGCCCTTCTGGACTTCGTCGACGATCTGCGGATTGCTGGAGGGTGCAACGGACGGCTCGTAGGCCTGTTCAAACACTGACTGGCAGGACGAGAGCACGAGACCGGCCGAGACGAGCACGGCAACACTCGACGCAAGCCTGAAGGGCCGGCGCCGCCGATCCATTTCGGCAGCTATCGCGCTGTTCCGGCTCAAAAACTGCATCCTGCCCCTTCACCCTGTTCCCGAACGATCACCAAGCCGGCGATATCCGGGTGCAGCATCCAATTGCCTTGCGCCAATCCGCATTGTGCTGATCCGGCAGCATTTCACATAGTGCGAAAACACCGCTCGCTCCAGAAGATAGTCACGCCGAAGCAAATGACCAATGCTCTTGCTGAAGGAACAACTATTCCCAACGCGCATGGCAGGCGCGGGCGACCAAATTAAGGCGATTCGGGTGCAATCGGCGCCACGCCCAGGAAGTCGCGCACGGCTGTGACATCGGTTCTCGCGAGAAATGCGCTCTTCGATGCATTCACCAGTACATGACCGTTTTCGAGGAAGATGACATGGTCCGCCAAACGTATGACGTCACGCGGATCGTGGGTGACGAGCAGAATGGTCGCGGCTGTTTCGGCATGAAGTTCGGCGAGAAGATCAACCATTGCGCTCCGCAGACCCGGATCAAGTGCAGCGAAGGGCTCGTCAAGGAGCAGGATCGGGCGACTGCGGACCAAGGCGCGAGCGAATGCTGCCCGCTGCCGCTCTCCGCCCGAGAGAGAACCCGGCAGCCGCCGTTCATAGCCTGCAAGGCCGACCCGCACCAGAGCGTCGGAAATCGCGTTGCGGTCGCCGGATGTCAGGCGCAGGCCCGGATGGACGCCGAGGCCGATATTGGTGAACAGGTCGAGATGGGCAAAGAGGTTGTTATCCTGGAACACGAGCGACACCGGCCTCTCCGCTGGCGCCAGATCCGTCACATCACGACCGGCGAGTTCGATCCGACCTGTGTGGGGTTGCTCAAAGCCCGAGACGAGGTTGAGCAGGGTGGACTTGCCGGATCCGGAAGGGCCGACGATCGCCGTGATCTTGCCGGTATCGAGACCGAAATCGAAGTGAAACTCACGCTGGCCGAGTGCTAGTCGCACCGCATCGAGGCGGATTGCCGTCGAAGTCTCATCGCGCATCGGTGGCCTCCCGTTTACCTGTCTGACGTGTTCCAGGGGCGCCGAGAAGCGCGAGAAGCAGGCAGACCAATCCGAGCAACAGGGCAAGCCCGTCGGCATCCGTGCTGCGGTAGCTGCCCATGGATGCATAGATGAGCGCGGGTAGGGTCATGATGTTTTCCGAGCCGAACAGGGCCACCGCTCCGAGATCTCCCAACGATAGTGCCATGGAAAAGGCGAGCGCGGTCAAAAATGGTCGTTTCAGCTCCGGCCAATCGACGCGGCGTAGACGCTGAGCGACGGACAGGCCGAGGCTTTCGGCGAGGCGAGCCGTGCGCGCACGGTGCTCGCGATAGGCCGGCTCCAGCACGCGCACGGCAAACGGCAGGGCCATCAGGGCATTGATGCCGGCGACGACCAAGGGCGCGAAGCTTGCGATCTCACCGCTCGATCGGAGCGCGAGAAACCAGCCGGTGGCAAGCACGCTCGTCGGGATAAGCAGAACCAGCGATGAGAGCGAGGCAAGCGCGATCAACATGAGGCGCTTGCCGACATTCCGCTTTTGCTGCGTGTCGATTTCGGTCCTTGCTGCGACCGCGCCAAAGGCAAGCAGTGTCGCCGTAGTGCCTGACACGAGCGCTACGAGCAGGCTTGTCAGAGCCGCCTGCTGGAAGGCCGATTGCGATATCAGCCGAGCGAGGTCTGCCTGCAGGCCCGACACAACGACCTGGCCAAGCGGCAGGATGAGAAAGAGGCCGGCCAGCGAGAGCAGCAGCGCGTCGATCAAACGGACGAGCGGGCGTCGGCCATCGAAACGGGGGAAACGTCGTCCGCTGGTGACGCCGGTGTCGGAGGCTGCGGGCAGCATGCTGAGACCGATGAGGATGACGCCGGTGACCGTGATCTGCAGCAGCGCCAGCGATACTGCGCGCTCCGGATTGAAGTCGAAGCGCAGAGCCTGGTAGATGGCGACTTCGATCGTTGTTGCTGCAGGGCCGCCACCGAAGATCAGCACCAGCGTGAAGCTCGTCACGCAGAGCATGAAGATCAGCCCTGCGGCTCCCGGAATGACGCGCGCCAAAACGGGCCACTCGATGAAGCGGAAGGTGGCGATCGGCGACAGGCCGAGGCTTGCCGACATTCGCCAGTATTCGGCCGGCACGCGCTCCAGGGCTGACAGCATCAGTCGCGTGGCAAGCGGCAGGTTGAAAAAGACATGGGCAATCAGAATTCCGGTGAGGCCGTAGACCGAGATGGGCTGCGAGAGACCGAGGCCAGTCAGGACATCGTTGACGATGCCGCTACGTCCGAAAATACCGATCAGACCCAGAGCGCCGATCAGAACGGGCAGACCCATGGGAACAGCCATCAGGCGGATCAGCCAGATACGTCCGGGAAAAGCCGGCTGTCGCGCGAGCGCGCTCACCACTGGCAGGGCAAGACCAACGGAAAGAAGCGTCGAGAGGAAGGCCTGCCAGAGGGTGAATGACAGCACCGAACGCACGACGGGATCACCGAAGGCCTGCAGTATGCCGCCTGTCATTCTTCCGGCGAGCAGTGCGGAAAGGGCGATACCGACAAAGCTCGCCACCACGAGCAAAACCAAAAGGCCGCCCGCGAGTGCGGGCAGCCTCTGACGTCTCGACTGGTGAAGCGGTCGGAGCATCCGGTCTTACTTCAGCGTCATGGCCTTCAGCCACTCGTCGATCCAGGCCTGGCGGTTTGCTGCCACTTCGGCCGGGTCCATCAGGAAGGTCGTCTTCGGCTGGACGAGCTTGCCGAAGGCCTCGGGCAGGGGCTCCGAGGTTGCGGCGACGGGCATCATCCAGTTGTTGGTCGGGATGGTGTCCTGGAAGCCGGGCTCAAGCATAAAGGCGAGGAACTGGCGGGCGAGCTCCTTTTCCGGCGCATTCTTCAGAAGGCCTGCGACCTCGATCTGGATGTAGTGCCCTTCGGAGAATTCGGCTGCCTGATAGCGGTCGGTCTCTTCGGCGACCATGTGATAGGCAGGCGAGGTCGTGTAGGAGAGCACCATCGGTGCCTCGCCCTTGGTGAACAGGCCGTAAGCTTCCGACCAGCCCGGCGTGACGGTCAGGACACGGTCCTTGAGCTTGGCCCAGGCTTCCGGTGCCTTGTCACCATAGACCGACTTGACCCAGAGCAGGAGGCCGAGACCCGGCGTCGAGGTGCGGGGATCCTGGATGACGATCTTCTGGGCCGGATCACCCTCGACCAGTTCCTTGAGGCTCGTCGGCGGGGTCTTGATGACCTCGGTGTCATAGATCACGGCGAAGTGGCCGTAGTCATAGGGCAGGAAGACATCGTCGCTAAATTCGCCGGGTATCTGGACCTTGGCGGCATCAACGCCATGGGCTTCGAAGAGGCCGGTCTCTTTGGCTTCATCGACAAGATTGGTATCGAGACCGAGCACGACGTCTGCCTTGGACGTCTCGCCTTCCAGCTTCAGACGTGTCAGCAGAGCCACGCCATCGGCGACGCCGACAAAATTGACGGTGCAGTCGCAGGTGCTCTCAAAGGCTTCCTTGACCTTGGGGCCTGGACCCCATTCGGAAACGAAGCTTTCATAGGTGTAGACGGTCAGCGTCTTATCGGCGGCAAGCGTCGGGGAGACGAAGCCGATCATGGCAGCTGCAACGCCGCCGATAAAAAGGGAAACAGTCGTGGGTCGCATGGCGCCCTCCTCCTTCATCATCAAAACTGTCGGGATAGGGCGCTTTGCGATCGACGCGTCTAATCCCTCCGCCGGTGTTAACCGGATCAGGTTCCGCGGGTTGGCATTGCTGCCTCTCAGCATTCCGGTCCCGAAGGATCGAAAGGCACCCCGTTAGAGCACTGTGGAGATAGCGCGACTGACGCGGTTCTGCAAGGACCCGAGCCCTTGGCACGCGGCGGGAAAATGGAAGATGGAGGGGCAGGAAGGAGTGTGCCCGATGCAGGACAAGACAGAGGAGGGCCTCAGCCCTCCAGTTCCTCACGCAGCATTTCGAGTTCCAGCCATTCCTCTTCCATGCGCGTGATGTCGGCACGCAGCTTTTCCATCTCGGCGGCGAGCTTGTTGAATGTCGCCGGGTCCTTGGTGAAGAGGTTGGGATCGGCCATCTTCGCTTCGCGCGCGGCGATCTCCTTCTCGGCCTTTTCCATTTCCTTCGGCAGGTTTTCGAGGGCGAATTTCTGCTTGAAGGAAAGCTTGCCCTTGCTGTTTGCCGTGCCTGCCGGCTTGCCGCCCGAGGCTTCCTGCGCCTTGGCCTTCTCGGCCTTTTCAACCCGCTTGCGCTCGTCCTCGACGCCCTTGCGCTGGGCGAGCATGTCGGAATAACCGCCGGCATATTCGATCCAGCGACCGTCGGGTGCGTCCGGATTGGCCGGTGCGATGGTCGAGGTCACGGTGCGGTCGAGGAAATCACGGTCGTGGCTGACCAGGATGACGGTCCCGGAATAGCCGGCGACGATTTCCTGCAACAGATCGAGCGTTTCGATGTCGAGGTCGTTGGTCGGCTCGTCGAGGATCAAGAGGTTCGAGGGCTTCGCCATGATCCGCGCCAGCATCAGGCGTGCGCGTTCGCCGCCCGAGAGGTTGCGGATCGGCGTGCGGGCCTGTTCCGGCTGGAAGAGGAAGTCCTTCATGTAGCCGGTGACATGCTTCTGCTCGCCATTGACCAGAAGGTTGTCACCACGGCCGTCGGTCAGGTAGTGGGCAAGCGTGTCATCCGGGTTCAGGTCCTCGCGCTTCTGGTCGAGAACGGCGATCTCCAGATTTGTGCCGAGTTTCACCAGGCCTTCGTCCGGCGAGAGCTGACCCGTCAGCATCTTCAGAAGTGTGGTCTTGCCGGCACCGTTCGGGCCGATCAGGCCGATGCAATCACCGCGATGAACGCGGATCGAGAAGGGCGCGACGATGGTCCGATCGCCATAGGTCTTGGTGATCTTGTCCGCCTCGATGACGAGCTTGCCGCTTTCCTTGCCTTCGGTGGCCGTGGCCTGGATCGTGCCCTGCGGTCCCTTGTGGCCGCGGTAATTGGCGCGCAGAGCCTGGAGATTGCCGAGGCGGCGCATGTTGCGCTTGCGGCGTGCGGTCACACCATAGCGCAGCCAGTGCTCTTCGCGTTCGATCTGGCGACCGAGCTTGTGCTGTTCGATCTCTTCCTCTTCCAGCACCTGGTCACGCCATTCCTCGAAATGGGCAAAGCCACGGTTCAGCCGGCGCGACTGGCCCCGATCGAGCCAGACGGTGGCGGTCGAGATCTTTTCGAGGAAACGACGGTCGTGGGAAATGAGTACCAGCGCGCTGCGGCTCTTGGACAATTCGCCTTCCAGCCATTCGATGGTCGGCAGGTCGAGATGGTTGGTCGGTTCGTCGAGCATCAGGATATCAGGCTCGGGCGCAAGCACGCGGGCAAGGGCCGCACGGCGCGCTTCCCCGCCGGAGAGCCGAGTCGGATCTTCCTGGCCGGTCAGGCCGAGATGCTCGAGCAGATAGGTGACGCGGTAGGGATCGTCGCCCGGTCCAAGGCCCGCCTCGGCATAGGCCTGGACCGTGGCATAACCCGCAAAATCCGGTGCCTGTTCCAGGTAGCGGATCGTCGAGGACGGATGGCGGAACACCTCGCCGGACTGCGCCTCGACGAGGCCGGCGGCAATCTTCATCAGCGTTGATTTGCCAGAACCGTTGCGGCCGACCAGGCAGATGCGGTCGCCAGGCTCGACCTGCAGGCCGGCGCCGGCAAGCAAAGGCGTTCCGCCGAAGGAGAGTTGGATATCGTCGAGTTTCAGAATGGGAGGTGCCAAGGGATCAGGCTCCGGAAAGATCGTAGGGGCGGGCGAGCAGGATCGCCCGGCCACGGGACAGTGAGACCGAGATCGGTCCTTCGGCGATGTTGGATATCGTGCGCGATGAGCCGAAGGGCAGACTGAAGTCCTGCAAAGGATAGCGTGCGTTGCGGATCGTCAGTCCTTCGAGCGTGGTGAAGCCGAGCACCGAGAAAAGCGCGCCCTTGGGCATTTCGAGTGCCAGTTCGCTGTCTGCGGCGAAAGGATAGGCTTCTTCCTCGCCAGAGGTCAGGACCACCTCGTAACCGTCTTCGACCAGACCGAGAGCGTTCAGATAATGTTGCAGCGCGTGATCGGAGCGTTCGCCGCCGAGGGCGCCGACGCAGATTAGCCGGGTGGCGCCGCGCGCGATTGCTTCCGCAACCGCAATCTCCCCGTCGGTGACGGCTTTCGCCGCCGGATAGCTGCGGCGTTCCACGGTCGGAAAACGCGCGATCAATCCGGTGTCGCTGCTGTCGAAGTCTCCGACCCAGAGCTCCGGGGTCACGCCGAGGCTTTCTGCATGGCGCATGCCGCCATCGGCCGCAATCACGCGGCTTCCTTCGGTCAGCACCCGCAGGCGGTCGGTAACGGCGAGGCTTCCGCCGAGAAGAAGGGTGAAAGAGGTCGAGGTCATGTGCCTGCCCTTAGCGCATCTTCGCCAAAAAGGGAAAGGCGAATGCGTCGCAGACCGCGCTCGACTGAACGCAGCAAGGCTGCCCGGACCAGCCGTTTCAGGCAGGGTCCGGGTCCAGCGATTTCAGCGCTTCTTTGTAGACGCTGCCTCGGCACTCTTGATCTGAGTGGTAAAGCTCGAAACCGGTGTCGCAGCCGGCTTGGCCTTGTCCTGCTTCGGCTTTCTTACTTCGCGGTTCGAACGCTGTTGGCCTTTAGCCATGAGGTGCTTTCCTTTTTCGGGGTGCTTGCGGGAGCCGCCATCCGGACGGACGCGTTGCTGCGGCTGGGATCAATATCGGTTTCGGCGATGCAGCGATCGAAGCTCTCGCTTTCGAAGCGGACGCGGTACTGGCGGCTTCCGCCAGTCTCGGGGAGCGTCGCCAGCACTTTGCAGGCGCCATTGCTGCGGGCGAGGCGGACGGGGCCATCTTTCAGCGTCACTGTGTCGCCGATGGAATACAGGTGTCTGGTCATGGGGATCTCCTGCAGCTGGGAGGCTGCGGTCGGGACAGACATCCTGGAAACCTGCGGGTCGGACAAAACGTCCCGCCGGTCCATAGGAGACTGCCGTTCTACGAGGCATTGCGGCCGGACCAATCGGTCCAGACTGCGGATAGAGGGTTGAGGAGAAGGTCGGTGATGTCCGGAGCCCGAAATTCCGTCCTTGCGGATGGGGCACTTGCAGACGGAAACGCATCAGCGTTCATGGACTGCAGCCTGTCAGATTGCCGGGAAAATACAAGCTATATCTGGTAAGCGGGCTAAACCCGCTCCTGTGCTTGCGCCCGGTCAGATGCGTCATTACGTTGCCGCCGAAGATGAACGAGGCTGAGATACGATGCAGTTTCAGGGTACCGCAGACTATGTGGCAGACAAGGATCTGATGGTTGCGGTCAATGCCGCGATCCGGCTGGAGCGACCGCTGCTCGTCAAGGGAGAACCGGGAACCGGCAAGACAGAGCTTGCCCGACAGGTGGCGGCGGCGCTCGGGCTCGATATGCTGGAGTGGAACGTCAAATCGACCACCAAGGCGCAGCAGGGGCTCTATGAATATGACGCCGTCTCGCGCCTGCGTGACAGCCAGCTCGGCGATGAGCGCGTCAATGACGTGAAGAACTATATCCGCAAGGGCAAGCTCTGGCAGGCCTTTGCCACGGAAACGAAATGCGTGCTGTTGATCGACGAGATCGACAAGGCGGATATCGAGTTTCCAAACGATCTGCTGCAGGAACTCGACCGGATGGAGTTCCACGTCTACGAGACCGGGGAGACGGTCAGCGCAAAGATCCGGCCGATCGTCATTATCACCTCGAACAACGAGAAGGAGCTGCCGGATGCCTTTCTGCGGCGCTGCTTCTTCCACTACATCCGCTTTCCCGATGCGGAGACGCTGGAGCGGATCGTCGAGGTTCATTATCCCGGGATCAAGAAGACGCTGCTGCGCAATGCGCTGACCCAGTTTTACGAGATCCGCGAGACCCCCGGGCTGAAGAAGAAGCCGTCCACCTCGGAAGCGCTCGATTGGATCCGCTTGCTCGTTGCCGAAGATGTCGATCCCGCCGATCTGCGTGGCGAGGCGAAGAATGCCCTGCCGAAGCTGCATGGCGCGCTTCTGAAGAACGAGCAGGATGTGCATCTTTTCGAACGCCTCGCCTTCATGGCGCGGCGAGATCGGTGAGTTCGCAGCTGGGCGGAGGCGACACGCGGCGGGCATGTCTGCTTGCACGGACGAAAAAAAAGCCCCGTGAGCGGGGCTTTCGTGATAGTCGGGTGGCGGTTTACTCGGCAGAGTCTGCGGAATCTGCGTTGAGCTGACCGTATTTTTCTTCGCCGATCTTGGAGAGAAGCTCAAGCTGGGTCTCCAGGAAGTCGATATGGCCTTCCTCGTCGATCAGCAGTTGTTCGAAGATCTTCATCGAGACATAGTCGCCGGCTTGATAACAGATGTCACGCGAGGCCTTGTAGGAGGTGCGGGCGTCGTATTCGCCGGCGAGGTCCGCTTCGAGCACTTCCTTGACATTCTGGCCGATGCGCAGCGGTGCAACCGTCTGCAGGTTCGGGTGACCTTCGAGGAAGATGATCCGATCGATGATCTTGTCGGCGTGCTGCATTTCCTCGATCGACTCGGCCCGCTCCTTCTTGGCGAGCTTCGTGTAGCCCCAGTCGTTCAGCAGGCGGTAGTGCAGCCAGTACTGATTGACCGCACCGAGCTCGAGGAACAGCGCTTCGTTGAGCCGTTCAATGACCTTCGGATCACCCTTCATAATGTTCGTCCCTTGTATGAATTGAATGGCGCAACTCTAGCGCCAGTGCTGACGCCTGTCGAGCTCTTTTTAGAAGTATTCTAATTCTTGGGCCTGTGCGCAAGACTCCGCCGGGCGAAATTGCATTCGCCGTATCATAGCACTGGGATGTGACGGGAATCGTTCTGGCGCCCAAGCGGTGGGCTGATGCGGACGTGTTAGCCGGCTGCGCGCTTGGCTGTCAGCATGGCCTGGCGCCGTTCGACCAGCGCTGCCTTCTGCTCTTCGTGGAACTGCTTGAGGCGTTCCATGAAGTTGATGACCTTGGTTTCTTCGGTCTGGCGTAGGGCGTGATATTCTTCGGTGGTGCGAATGATCAGATCAACGACATTCGGAAAACAGCCGCAGCAGCGGCCGCGCTTGTTCATGGCGTGGTAGACCTTGCCCGGAACAATCAACTGCCAACAGTCTTCGTCCAGCATCTCGTTGATGACTGACTTGATGTCTTTGTCGGTGATGTAATTGCAGCTGCAGACCAGCATGGACGGGGCACTCGTCAAACATGACATTCACTCTCGCCTTTCTCGTAAACCAGATGGCCTTTGTCAAGAAAAATTGCGGATAGGGCAGCAGATGTGATCGCCGCCGCCCGAGGCGTCGATCCGTCAATGGAAGTTCCGCCCTTTCGGCATCAGGTCCGCCATAGCGCTGCGGCGAGGATGGCCGGGCGGAGGGGCCGCTGCTGCTATGGAGGGACGCGGGACCTTGTCCCGTTTCGCCTGTCTCTGATCGATGCCCGGGCGACGAACCTCATCCGCATGGGCGAGCGTGTCGAATGTCTTGAGCTCTTCGAGCAGCAGACCGAGCCTGGGGCTGGCGTCGACCAGATGGTCTGCGACCACATGGATGACGCCATGCCCCTTCTGCAGGCGTCCGCGCAGGGCAACCAGCCGCGCGCCCATGACGATCGGCCGATAACGTTCGAAGACCTTTGGCCAGACAATGACATTGGCTGTACCGGTCTCATCCTCCAGCGTCATGAAGATGACCCCCTTGGCCGAACCCGGCCGCTGGCGGACGAGGACAAGACCGGCAATCTCCACCTTGGCGCCATGGGAAAGGTTTTCGAGATCGGTCGCCGATTTGAGACCGGCCCGCTGCATGGCCTGGCGAAGGAATGAAACGGGATGCGCCTTCAGGGAGAAGGTCAGGCTGCGATAATCGCTCAAGACCTCTTCGCCCGGCAACATGCGTGGGAGAATCATTTCGGCCTCGTGCTGCAGATTTTCTTGCGGGGCTGTCTCGAAAAGCGGCAGGACTTCGACGGCCGCCTCTCCATCCAGGGCCTGAGCCGCCCAGAGTGCCTCGCGACGCGACAGGCCAAGGGAGGAAAAGCAGTCGGCATCGGCGAGTTTCTCGATGACGGGGCGGGCAAGCCGCGTGCGCAGCCACAGGTCGCGAACGGAATCATAACCCGCACCCCGTTTTGCAACGAGGATATCCATGGCCTCCTTCGGTATGCCCTTGATCTGGCGAAATCCGATGCGAACGGCCTTATTCGTCTTGATGACGCCGGTCATGGACCGGTGACGGCTGGCGATACGGGCGGGATCGAAGCCGCCCGCCTCTTCCTCATCACTTTCGAGCAGGCAGTCCCAGGCCGAGTGGTTGATGTCGACCGGGCGAATATCGACGCCGTGATCGCGGGCATCGCGCACGAGCTGGGCGGGGGCGTAAAAGCCCATGGGCTGGGAATTCAGGATCGCGGCACAGAAGACATCCGGATAGAAGGCCTTGAACCAGCAGGAGACATAGACCAGCAGGGCGAAGGAGGCGGCATGGCTTTCCGGGAAGCCGTATTCGCCGAAGCCTTCGATCTGGCTGAAGCAGCGGGCGGCGAACTCGGGATCGTAGCCATTGGTCACCATTCCCTCGATCATGCGTTTCTGGAAGCTGGAGACCTGGCCGGTGCGCCGAAAGGTGGCCATGGCACGGCGCAGCTTGTCGGCCTCTCCCGGCGTGAAGCCGGCTGCCGTGATCGCGATCTGCATCGCCTGTTCCTGGAAGAGGGGCACACCCAGCGTGCGCTCCAGGACCGTGCGCAGTTCCTCGCTCGGATAGTCGATCGGCCGGCCGGCGAGCAGGTCTTCGCGCCGCTTCAGATAGGGGTGGACCATGTTGCCCTGGATGGGGCCGGGCCTGACGATTGCCACCTCGATGACCAGATCATAGAATTTGCGCGGTTTCAGCCGCGGTAGCATGCTCATCTGGGCGCGGCTTTCGATCTGGAAGACGCCGATTGTGTCGGCGCGGCAGATCATGTCATAGACCTCAGGGCGCTGGTCTTCGTTAATCGAGGCGAGTGTCTCCTCGACGCCATAATGGGCGGACAGCAACTTGAAGGCCTTGGCAAGGCAGGTGAGCATGCCGAGCGCCAGCACATCGATCTTCAGAATCTTCAGCGTGTCGAGATCGTCCTTGTCCCATTCGACCATGAAACGCCCATCGGCCGTGTTCATGATCGGAACGACCTCGTCGAGGCGGTCGCGGGTGATGACAAAGCCGCCGACATGCTGAGAGAGATGGCGGGGAAAACCCTGCAAGGCCTGGGCGTAATCAAGCACGCGCCGGGTGGTGGCATCCTTGAGGTCGAGGCCGGCAGCCTTTGCCTGTTCCTCGGTGAAATCGCTGGTCCACCAGCCCCAGATCGATCCGGCAAGGGCGGACTGCACATCTTCCGACATGCCGAAGGCCTTGGCGACTTCGCGGCCGGCAGAGCGGGCGCGATAGCTGATGACGGCCGCTGTCAGGGCGGCATGCTGGCGACCATAGGTTTCGTAGATGAAGCGGATTACATCCTCCCGCTTTTCGTGTTCGAAATCGACATCAATATCCGGCGGCTCGTCGCGTTCCGTCGAGATGAAGCGATCGAACAGCAGCGTCGTCTTCTGCGGATCGACTTCCGTGATGCCGAGGCAAAAACAGACGGCGGAATTGGCGGCCGAGCCGCGCCCCTGGCAGAGGATGCCGGCGTCGCGCGCATGGCAGACGATGCGGTAGACGGTGAGGAAGTAGGGTTCGTAGCGCTTCTCTGCGATCAGTTTCAGTTCATAGTCGAGGAGCCCGAGGACCTTTTGAGGAATACCCTCCGGATAGCGGTTGCGTGCGCCTTCATAGCTCAGCCGCCTAAGGGCCAGAGGCGGGGATTCGCCGTCGAAAATCTCATCGGGGTACTGGTGTGACAATTCATCGAGAGAAAACTGAAGCCGGCTAAAGAAATTGATATTGTTGTTCAGCGCCTCCGGCCAGGCGCGCAGCAGCCGGGCCATTTCCTCTGGGCTTTTCAGATGTCGTTCGGCATGGGCGTGCAGGCGGAGCCCGGCTTCCGCAATCGTCACATGTTCGCGGATTGCGACGACCACATCGGCAACCGGCTTGCGATCAGGAGCGTGATAAAGGGCGTCATTGGTGGCGAGCAGGGGAAGGCCGAGCCGTTTCGAAATTCCGTCAAGCTCAGCGAAATTCCTCTGGTCGGCGCCATCATGCCGGGGAACGAGGGCGAGATACAGACGATCCGCCAGGCGAGGGCGGAGAGAGACAAGCCGGGTTTCGAAGGTTTCGACATCGGCATGGCTTGCCAGCGGGGGTGGCATGGCGATGAACAGAAGGTCCTCGCACCATGCCAGAAGATCCTTTTCCCATAGCGTGCAAACCCCCTTTTTCGAGCGCAGATTTCCCTCGCTCAGCAAACGGCAGAGATTGCCCCATCCCTTGCGGTTGAAGGGATAGGCGAGAAGTTCAGGCGTTTCGTCGTCGAAGACGAGGCGGGCGCCGGGGCGGAATTCGAGACCATTCAATTTGGCCGCAGCATGCAGACGGACAACACCGGCGACCGTGTTGCGATCGGCCAGCCCAAGGCCGGAAAGGCCGAGAAGCAGCGCTCGTTCGACCAATTCCTCGGCATGGGATGCGCCGTCGAGGAAGGAGAAATTGCTGCGCAATCCAATTTCGTAAAACCTCTGCATCGTCACGGCTCCTGCCTCACGCGAAGAAACCCTGCAGGAACCAGCTCGGCGTCACGGTTCGCCTCTCGTAAAGACCCTCGCGATACAGCCAGAAGCGCTGGCCGTCGGTGTCCTCGATGCGGAAATAATCGCGTGGCGGGGCATCTTCGCCATCGGACCACCATTCCGGCGACAGGCGCTCCGGGCCTTCAGCTCTCAGGATACGCCGTTGCACACGGCGCCAGCGAAAGCTGGCCGGTGGACCATCCGGGACCACAGACATCACCTCGACCTCTTCAGGCCGGTGGAGGAGGCGCAAGGGACGCAGGGCGCGCGCCTGTCTCGCCGCCGTCTGGGATCGAGGCAAAGAGAGATCTGCCGCCTTGAGCGCATCAGCGGCCGGGGCATGTGTGGATGCTCTCTCCGGCCAGTGGCTGGCAAGCGGTACGGGCAGGCGAAGCGCCCTTTCTCCAAGGCGGGCGGCCACCTGGTCGAGGAAGCGCGTGAGATCTTCGCTGCCGTCCTCCTCGTCGGCAAGGGCGGACTGGCGCACTTCAAAGGCTTCGCTCAGGAGGACATTGAGACGAACGAGTTCGAAGCCGAAGCCGGCATCGAGCTCGTCATGGATGACGGAAAGGCGTTCCTCGAACAAGGTCCGGATGCGGCCTGGATCACGCAAGGGGGCGGAGGCCCCGACCTCGATCCGAAAGACCTTGCCATCGACCCGGAAGACCAGAAGTTCGAACAGGCGGCCCCCCTCGCCGCGCGCTTCGAGCGAGGTCTTCAAGCCGGCGGCTAGACGACCCGCGAGATCAAGGACCTGATCTTCGGTCATGATCGGTTCTGCGAGACGCCGTTCAGCCGACAAGAGCGGCAGATGGCGTCGCGGCGAAATGGGCTCCCCTTCGCGTCCGAGCGCCTGATCGAGACGCAAGATCGGACCTGCACCGAAGCGGCGGGTGATCGGCGCGCGCGGGGCGGCGAGAAGATCTCCTGATGTCTTCAAGCCGACCCGGGCGAGATTCATGACGATCTGCGGTTCGAGCCTAAGGGCCGCGATCGGCAGGGGGGCGAGTGCTGTTGCGGCCTCGCATGATGCGACGCGCCGCGGGCCATCAAAACGGCTGCAGGCACGGGCGAGACCAGGGGTCGGGCCGACCGCGATCTTGACCGCAAGGCCGAAGGCGGTCATGCGACGATCAACGTCCTCGATCAGCCTTTCCTCGCCGCCGAAGAGATGGGTGCAGCCGGTAATATCCAGCATCAGCCCGTCATCGCCGTCGAGCCCCACCAGCGGCGTGTAGCGGTCGCACCAGTCGGCGATGGCATCGAGAAGAGCGCGGTCGGCGGCCGGATCCGCTTCGATCACATCGAGATCCGCACAGATGGCGCGGGCTTCGGCCAGTCCTTGCCCGATCCGCAGCCCAAAGGCTTCTGCCATCTCATCCAGTGCTGTGATCCGCATGGCATTGGCGGAACGGCTGGTGCATGCCAGTGGTGCCCGATCAGGATGCGCGGTCGAGCCTTGGCGCAAACGCCACGAGAGACCCCAGCGCCGTCGGGCGATGCGATCGGTCGGAAGCCTTGGGAAAAACAGCGAAAGAATGCGGCGATCCAAGGCTTGCGGGTTCGGGTTGCTTGAAAAGTTGAAGGCGGCGGTCATCGGAATTCCACTCCAGAATGAGTTCGGGCGAGCCCGGAATGCGGGATTTCTCAGGGGTTATGCGAAAGACTGATGACCCGATGCTGCCGCCCAGCAGGGACCCGTCGGCAAGATGACGCGCCGCCGCCGGCGCGGGTTCGACAGACAGGCGAAGAAGGGCGCTCGACGCCTCTTCCTCGCCGGCCTGGCGGAGGATCAACAGCCTGCCACCGGTGGCGCGTGCCTTGAGGCTCAAGCGCCGGCTCTCGGTGAGGCCGAATTTCTTCGGATTGCCCTGTACTTCCAAGAGCACGGTGGAAAAGGCACGGGAGGCAAGCGCTGCCTCGGCCAGCCAGAGCGCGTCCTCGATCCGGCGAGGCAGGGCATGCACCAATGCGGTCGACGACAGGCCAAAATCGAGGAGGCCAGGGCCATAGGCGAGACCCGCTTCCCGGACGACCTGGGGATCGGCGATGAAGAGAAGGCGCTGCCTCTGCGTCTGGTTGTTCTCCGCGGCCATGAGGGCAAGGGCCAGCCCGAAGCCGGTCACGGTTCCCGCCTGTTGCAGCCTCTGTCCCCTCACTTCGATCAACGTTCCCCGGGCGAGGCTTTCACCCACAATGCAGTCGAAGAGATCGCGTTGCTCGAGCCTTTCATTCATGGCCCTTTGTTTTGAGGCCGCGCCGGTAGGCTGGACCGTCAGACGCGCGGCATGGTCGGGCTTTCCCTCGATCCGGGCTACCGCCTCTCGCAAGGCAAAAAGCGTGTCGCGCGCCTGAGGGCTCTCGCCCATGACGATCTCTCCTGATGAATTGTTCTCTATTTGTTCCTATGGATTCCAGAGCTTCACAAAAGAGTCAACCGGATTCAAATGAGAATTTATTCCTCGCTTTGAATTCACTCTCGAAATACCGTCGCAAACATCCTATATCTCCGGGCAGTAAGGAGTATTCATGGCCCGCATAGACCAGAGCGAGGATTGGCGCGAACGACACGCCCCGACGATCAGCACATTCGAGTCGCTGGCGATCGAGGCCTATGGGCATCTGCCGCAGGAGTTCCGCGATCTGAGCCGTGATCTCATCATCGAGATCTCCGACTTTCCCACGGACGAAGTCTTCGAAGACATGGCGCTCGAAACGCCTTTCGACCTGCTCGGTCTGTTTGAGGGGCGCGGGATTTCCGAGCGTTTCTCAATGGAAACGGGCATGATGCCGAACCGCATCATTCTCTATCGTCGCCCCATCCTCGACTACTGGGCCGAAAACGAGGAAACGCTGGGGGACATCATCACCCACGTGCTGATCCACGAGATCGGCCATCATTTTGGTCTCTCCGATGACGATATGGAACGGATCGAGGAAAGTGCCGAAGAGGCTGCCGCTGCTGAGCGGTAAAGCCAGATTTTGCTTTTGTGGCGGAATGAGCCGCTAGCCGGTTTGGCAAGAAACGGGTGGGCCCGGCACGTTCCGATTGCCTATGACCGACCTCCATTCAAGGAGGTACTCATCATGCAAACACTTCACGGCCAAGTCGCGATCATCACCGGCGCTTCATCGGGTATCGGGCTGGCGACAGCACGTCTTTTCGCCGAACAGGGTGCTGCTCTCGTCCTCAATGCTCGCGGTGCGGATGCGCTCGAAAATACCGCTGCCGAGATCCGGCAGGCTGGCGGGAAGGTTGTTTTCGCTGCCGGTGACGTGGGTCTTCCAGAAACGCATGCACGGCTCGTGGATACGGCCCTCCAGCGTTTTGGACGGCTCGATATTGCCATCAACAATGCCGGTACCGTTGGACGGATTGCGCCTCTCGCCTCTCTTGAACCCGGTGACTGGCAGGAGGTGCTCACGGGCAATCTCACCTCCGCCTTTCTTGCGGCCCGTGCCCAGATCCCGGCCATGCAGACGCATGGCCGGGGTGCGCTGGTGTTTGTCTCCAGCTTTGTTGGCACCAGCGTCGGTCTGCCCGGAATGGCTGCCTATGGCGCGGCCAAGGCGGGTCTGATGGGACTCGTCAAAGGCATTACCGCCGATTATGCCGCCGAGGGGATCCGGGCCAATGCCTTGCTGCCTGGGGGAACGGATACGGCAATGGCTGGCGATCAGGCTCAAAAGGATTGGGCTGCTTCACTGCATGCGCTGAAGCGGATTGCACGGCCGGAGGAGATTGCAGCTGCCGCTCTCTTCCTTGCCGGTCCCATGGGCAGTTTCGTCGCGGGGTCTGCCCTTTACGCCGATGGCGGCAATGCTGCAGTCAAGTAAGCAGTCAGTTTCTCGCTGGCGATGCTTCGTCTTAAGCGCTTGGCCCGAACCGGGCCCGGTAGGCGGCGGGGCTGGTTTGCAGCCTGGTGCGGAAATGATGGCGGAGCGTTGCCGGTGTGCCGAAGCCTGAGGCGATCGCGATGTCGTCGAGTGACAGGCTTGCCTTGTGCTCCAGCAGGTCACAGGCATGGCGCAGCCGGCGGGTCATGAGGAATTCGCCGGGGCTCTGGCCTGTCAGGTCGCGAAAGCGGCGCTGGAAGGTCCGGCTGCTCATTCCGGCCCGCGCGGCCATCTCGGCGAGTGTCACCTCGCGCTGCAGATTGGCCTCGATCCAGTCGATCAGCGGCCCCATGCGCTGTCCTTCGCGCTCCTGTGGCACGGGCCTTACGATGAACTGCGCCTGTCCGCCTTCCCGATGGGGCGGGACCACAAGACGACGGGCAACGCTGTTGGCGGCATCCGCACCGAAATCGCGGCGGACGACATGCAGGCAGAGATCGATACCGGCAGCACTGCCTGCGGCCGTCAGGATCTGGCCTTCGTCGACATAGAGCACGTCGGGATCGAGATGGATGTCGGGATGCCTTCGTGAAACCTTTTCGGCATAGCGCCAGTGGGTCGTGGCTTTCCGGCCATCGAGGAGGCCGGTCGCGGCCAGCACCGCCACGCCTGAGCATAGCGACATCAGGCGCGCACCCCGGGCATGGGCTGCCCGCAGCGCCTCGATCAACGAGGCTGGGACAGGCTCGTCGATCCCGCGCCAGCCGGGCACGACGATCAGGTCTGCCTCTGCCAAAAGTTCGAGCCCGCCCGAAGCGCTGACCGTCAGACCGCCGGCAGCACGCAGAGGGCCCGGCTCGATCGCTGCCGTTGCATGACGATACCAGCCCTCTCCCATTTCCGGTCGCGAGAGGCCGAAGACCTCGACGGCAACCCCGAATTCGAAGGTGCAGAGGCCGTCATAGGCGAGCGTCACGACGCGGGGTCCCGTCAGCGGTGAGGATGGGAAAGGTGATGCCGGCGTCATTGGCGCGATCTTTACGCATGTTGTCATTCACGCCAGTTTTCCAAAATCCTCTGAAAAGGCAAGGTCTCGATATCAAACATCGAAAGGAGCCTGTCATGCCAAGCCTCGTCAGTGAAATGCCCGCCGCCGATCCCGCCCTCGTCGCGCAGCACTATCAGGCGCGGCTCGCTTTCGAGACGGACTGCTGGGATGTGCACGAGGTGATGAGCCGGGGCGAGGCGGACTTCGTGCTTCTCGATGTGCGCGGACCGAAGCTTTACGAGCGGGGACATGTGCCCGGCGCCATCAACCTGCCGCATGGCAAGATGACCGAGCGGAAGATGGCTGAATGGCCCGAGGATACGCTTTTCGTCGTCTATTGCGCCGGGCCGCATTGCAACGGCACGGATCGCGCAGCGCTCCGTTTGGCGCGGCTCGGGCGTCGGGTCAAGGTGATGATCGGCGGGATGACCGGCTGGGCCGATGAAGGTTTCGAGATCGAAAGCGGGGCCTGATCCTGGCTGTCGGTTCGCTCATCCTGCCAGATGGGCGAACTCGGCGACGACCTCTTCGTAAACGCGGCGCTTGAAGGGCACGATGAGACCCGGCAGGTCCTGCATCGGTTTCCAGTCCCAGGCGTCGAATTCCGCTGCATGGCCGCCCGGCGGTGGGTTGATGGCGATCTCGCTTTCGTCGCCTTCGAAGCGGAAGGCGAACCAGCGCTGGGTCTGGCCGCGGAACTTGCCGCGCAGACCAATCCCGATCAAATGCGCCGGCAGGTCGTAATTGATCCAACGGCCGGCTTCGGCGAGCAAGGAGACGGATTTGATGCCGGTCTCCTCATAAAGCTCGCGCATGGCGGCCGGCAGCGGATCCTCGCCCGGATCGATCCCACCCTGCGGCATCTGCCAGAGCTGTGGCGAACCGTCATATTCGGAATTGCCTTCGGAAAGACGGCGTCCCGCCCAGACGAGACCCTCGCGGTTCAGCACCATGATGCCGACACAGGGGCGATAGGGCAGGTCTTCGGCCTTCACCTGCGGCTTGGTCGATTGGGGCTCGGTCATGATATCCTCAGGGGCTGTTGTCGTTGGCGAGCGCGGAGACGCCGACGAATTCGATGCCACGGGCGACTGCTTCATTACGCCATTCGGCGACCGCTGCAATGGTCTCGTCGAAGGCTGCACCGACGCCGATCGCCTGGCCGTTGCGTCGCGCAATACGCTCCAATTCGTCGAGTTTCGTCAGGATCGCCTGACGATCTACCTGCGCGTCGATCATCACGTCCGCATAGGCATGAGGGAAGCCAATCGCCTTGGCGAAATCACCCGACAGCGAGCGCGCGGTGGAGCCGTCGTCGAGGAACATCAGCCCACGCTTGCCGATATCGCGCATGACTGGGTCCATGGCCTTGTCGTCGGCGAGGAAGCGGGCGCCCATATAGTTCATGATGCCGGTGTAGTTGGTGATCTGCGCCATGGCCTGGTGCAGGTTGGCGATATTGGTCGCTGCCGTCTTCTCGGCCAGCAACGCGCCTCGCCCCGGATCGTTGGCCGGATAATCGAAGGGCTCCATTGGCACCTGAAGAACGATCTCGTGTCCCTTGCGGCGGGCCTCCTGCATCCAGCGCTGCAGGCTGTTGCCCGTTGCGGCAAAGGCGAGGGTGATGTCCTCGGGCAGTTCGCGGATCGCCTTCTGGCTGCCGGTCTGGCTGAGGCCGATGCCGCCAATGACGATCGCGATCCGTGTGCCGCGCGCGCCGGACCACGGTCTTGCATAGAAATCGACGGGGCGGAGGCCGGAAGCCGACACGGCAGGAAGCTCGCCCGCATCGGTCAGTTCGATCAGGTCTTCGTTGGGCTGGCCTGCCAGTCGCGGATCCTGGGTCGGGGCTGTGCCAATGATGACAGGCCCCTGTCGACCAGTCGGGCTGAAGGTCGTGACGATATTGCCGTCCGCAGTGGTGGTGCGGCGGAGCACGGCTCCGTCGTTCGGGCCGCTCCTGGCGATACCGGCTGCCTCCTGCTGCGGTTCGCGGCTCGCCGATGTGTCTGGAGCCTCCGCCGTTTCCGGTGGCGCAGGGGTGAGATTGATCGGCGGTACCGAGTGCAGGTTTGCCGGGGACAGGGCCGTCCATGCGGAAAAGCCTGCAAGGGAGACGACGGCAAGGGCAGCCGCAAGACCGGACAAAGCAGAGCTGCCTTTGCCTGGCTTCTTGTCCTTGCGCTCCTGACCGAGCGGTGCATGAAGATCCATGCGATACTTCCAGTGATGTCGGCAGTCCGGATACAGAAAGACCGCCCGCGCATCAGGGATACGCGGGCGGTCAGATCAGATGCTTACTGCAGAGCAGCCTTCTGCGGATCCGCGGGGAAGGCCGGATCGGTCTTCACGCCACGCAGCAGGTCGAGCGCATAGTTGAGCTGGACATCGTCCTTGGCTTCCGGCGGCACGTAGGCGACCGAGCCGGAGCCTTCCTCGTTTTCGTTCTGGCCCTTGATGTGGCCAGGAAGCGAGGATTCGCCTTCGGTCCGCACCTTGCCCTGGAGTTCTTCCGGAAGCGGCTGCTCGACCTTGATGTCGGGCTCGATGCCGGTTCCCTGGATCGAGCTGCCCGATGGGGTGTAGTAGAGTGCCGTCGTCAGGCGCAATGCGCCCTTGTCGCCCATGGGGATGATGGTCTGCACGGAACCCTTGCCGAAAGAGCGGGTGCCGAGCACGGTCGCACGCTTCAGATCCTGCAGCGCGCCGGCGACGATTTCCGATGCCGATGCCGAGCCGCCGTTGATCAGAACGACCACCGGCTTGCCGTCGGTCAGATCGCCTGCGGTGGCGTTGAACCGGCGGGTATCCTGCGGGTCGCGTGAACGGGTCGAAACCACCTCGCCACGCTCCAGGAAAGCGTCGGAGACGTAGATTGCCTGATCGAGCAGGCCGCCCGGGTTGAGACGCAGGTCAAGGACATAGCCCTTCAGCTTGTCTTCCGGAACTTCCTTCTTGATCTTCTCGATCGCCGCTTCCAGATCGTCATAGGTCTTCTCGGTAAACGAGATGACGCGCAGATAGCCAACATCGCCCTCGACGCGCGACTTGACGGCGCGGATCGCAATGATCTCGCGGGTCACGGTGATCTCCAACGGCTTCTCGGCACCCTCGCGCAGGATAGTAAGCTTGATCGGGGTGTTGACCGCCCCACGCATCTTTTCGACGGCTTCCTCAAGCTTGAGGCCGCGCACGCTTTCACCGTTGATTTCGGAGATGAAGTCGCCAGCGAGAATACCAGCCTTGGCGCCGGGCGTGTCGTCGATCGGCGTGATGACCTTGACGAGTTCCTCCTCCATCGTGACTTCGATGCCGATGCCGCCGAATTCACCGCGCGTCTGGGTCTGCATGTCGGCCGCATCCTTGGCGTTCATGTAGACAGAGTGCGGATCCAACGAGGTCAGCATGCCGTTGATGGCGCTTTCAACCAGCTTGTTCTCGTCCGGCGGTGTCACGTATTGGGCGCGAATGCGCTCAAAGACATCGCCGAAGATCGACAGTTCACGATAGGTGGAATTGCCCGCAGCCTGCGCCGGAACACCCGCCGAATAAATGACGCTCATCGCGGTTGCGCCCATCAATGCGCCGACGAGGAGAAGAGAGACCCTACGTATCATTCTGTGCCTTTCCAGAATCGCCTCCGACCCACCAGGGACGGGAATCAACCGGTTTACCGTCTTTCCGAAGTTCAATGTAAAGCGTCGGCCGATCGGTTTCCAGCGCCAATACCGTCGCGCTGGCCACTCTTTTCTCACCCATGGTCGCAAGAGGCTCCCCGGAGAGGACGAACTTACCTTGGCTCGTGCTGATCCGGTCCATGCCGGACAGCACCATATGGTAGCCGTCGCCTGTATTCAGAATGATCATCTGGCCGTAGCTTCGGAAATTTCCGGCAAACACTACCCATGCATCGGCCGGTGCGGTCACCAGCGAACCGGGCTGTGAGGCAATGACGATGCCTTGCGCCTGGTGGCCTGTCCCGTCCGGATCGCCGAACTGTCGCAGGGTTTCGCCGGCAACCGGCAAGTCGAGTTTCTGCTTCAGCTCGGAGAACGGATATGCTGGCGCAATGCGGTTTTTATCGGGCAGTCCAGACTGGGCAAGCTCCAGTGCGCGGGCTCTCTGCTCCTCGCTCATCTGGCTGCGCCTTGCCTCTTCGGCGCGGGCAAGTTCTGCCGCCTGGCGCACCGACGTGATCTCGCTTTCAAGCGACTGGATCAGGGCCTCCATCGTCGAGGCACGCTCGGCAAGTGCCTCCGATTGCTTGCGTTCTGCCTGCAGCTGCAGCGAATTCGTGCGGGCGAGCCGATCGTTTTCGATGACGAGAAGATCCATCCGCCGCTCTTCTTCCTGGCGGTTGGCGATGGCCGCGACGAGGCTGTCCATCTCCTGCTTCCCGGCATTCCTGAGCGCGATCAACTCTTCGAGATCGGCGGCCAGCTTGTCCGTCTCATGGCGAATGCCGGGCACCACGGCTCCCAGCAGGATGGCGGTACGGACGGAGCCGAGTGCGTCTTCGGGGCTGACCAGCAAAGCCGGCGGCGGATTGCGGCCCATCCGCTGGAGAGCAGCGAGAACTTCGGCGAGCATCGAGCGCCGCTCACGGAAGGACGCGCGGATCTCATCCTCGCGCAGACCGATATCGGCCAGCCGCTTTTCGCCCTCGGTGATCTGCTTTTCGATGTCCTTGCGGCGTTTGGCGGATTCGATCAGTGCGGTCTTCAGGCTCTCCGAGGTCTTTTCCAGCTCTGCGATGCTGTTCTCAAGTTCGGTCGCCTTTTCTTCCGACAGCTTCATGCTGGCGGCGATTTCCTGCAGTTCGGAACTCACCTGATCCCGCTTGGCGCGCAGTTCGAGGGCTGGATCAGGCGCTGGACCTGATACGACGCGATCACCCGTCGTCGCGGGGCCCGGCGGCAGAGCGCCGGTGGTGGTCTCAGCATCGGCAGGGGTTTCAGTCGCCTCAAGCGGAGGCGAGGGCTGTTGTGCACGGGTCGAAAGCGGTGATGCCGATGCCACCAGTGCCGCCAGAACAAATGCCGCCGCCAAGCCAACCTTGCGGCGGCTGCCGTCGATCAGACGTGCATTGTCATTGGCTGCAGTGGGCAAAGGCTTCATCCGGTTCGGCGGGAAAATACGCTGATTTGCGACCAAGGCAAAGGTATGCCGTGCCGATCGTGATCAGCGCCTCAAACACGGTGATAGGGATGTCCTGTCAGGATGGTCACGGCCCGGTAAAGCTGCTCCGCGATCAGGATGCGCACGAGCTGGTGCGGCCAGGTCAGCTTGCCAAGATTGAGGACGAGCCGGGCACGATCTCGCAGGTCGGGGTCGATACCATCCGCGCCACCGATGACGAAGGCCATGTCGCGCTGGCCATTGTCTGCAGCATCGCCGACGAATTTTGCAAATTCGGCACTGTCGAAGGCCTTGCCGCGCTCGTCGAGGACGACAATCAGCGCGCCGTCAGGGATCTGGCGGGAAAGCTCCTGGGCTTCCTCGCGCTTTCTCGTGTCGGCATTGCCGGCGCGGCTTTCATTCAGCTCCACAGAGCGTGTGAATTCCAGGCCGCATTGCGGTCCGGCCTTGGCGAAGCGGTCCAGATAGCGGGACGCGAGTTCCTTCTCCGGACCGGCTTTCAGCCGGCCCACGGCGTAGATGCCAATTTTCATGCGGGCAGTCCCAGTTTCAGGTCACAAAACCATCTCTATCGGCAGGAATCGACCCGCCGTGTCAATCCGGCTTCGGGACCGTCCTTGCAGACGGCCGGCCGTTTTCAGTGCAGGCGATCCTCGATGTCCGGAGTCGCCCACATCCTTTCCAGATTGTAGACCTCACGGATTTCGGGTCGGAACACATGCACGATGATGTCTCCCGTATCGATCAGGACCCAATCGCCGGTCTCCAGACCTTCGACACGAGCAGAGCCCATGCCTTCGTCCTTCAAGTCGGAAATAAGGTGTTCGCTGATCGCCGAGACATGACGGTTCGAGCGTCCGGATACGACCACCATGTAGTCGCCCAGCGCCGATTTTCCGGCAATGTCGATAGAGACGATGTCTTCTGCTTTCGAGTCCTCGAGGCTTGCGAGGACCAGCTCAAGCGCACGGGCTGCAGCATCGGCGCCACGTTCCATGCTCTTCGGGATGGCGCGGGAGGCGCGTCCCTTGGTGTGTACTGTTGTCAGAGTTCGTCCTTTCCTTGGCAAAACAGAACAGCACGTCTGCGATTCTCATAACTTCGATCGCAGACAAAAGGTGGCATCGATCCACCAAACTTTCAAGGCATGGTCGCAGAAGCGCGCCTTTGGCGTCGTCATTGTCGCTCGGTGTTGGCTGCCGCCCGGATCGCCGATGAACTCAGTGTCGATCGTGGTCCGTGAATGAAAGTCCAGGCCGGCGCCCGCTTCTGCCAGAGCGTGCCTGCGTCATCCTCATCGACACGCGCATAGTCGAAGGTGCGGGCCATTTTCGAGGAGAGATAGGCGAGCGTCGAACCGGGCCGATCGATCACGGCGATCGGGAAAGTGGTGGCGATCTTCTGCCAGCGCTGCCAGCGATGGAAACCGGCGAGATTGTCGGCGCCCATGATCCAGATGAAATGGGCATGCGGATTGCGATTACGGATGAACTCGAGCGTGCGCGCCGTGTAGCTTGTGCCGAGTGTCTTCTCGAAGGCCGTGACCTTAATGCGCGGGTCCCTGGCCAGGTGCTCGCAGGCCTTCAGGCGCTCCGCGAGAGGCATCAGCTCCGTGCGGCTCTTCAACGGGTTGCCCGGTGTGACCAGCCACCAGAGCTGGTCAAGACCCAGGCGACGCAAGGCGATCTCGGCGACCAGCAGGTGTCCCTGGTGCGGCGGGTTGAAAGAGCCGCCGAAGAGGCCGACCACCATGCCGCGCTCGACATGGGGCATCACGAGATGGCGGTGAGCGAGCGCGGTTTCCACCACGTCAGGGACGCACCTGGCCGGTGCCGCGAACGCGGTACTTGAAGGATGTCAGCTGCTCGACGCCCACAGGCCCTCGCGCATGCATCTTGCCGGTTGCGATACCGATCTCGGCCCCCATGCCGAATTCGCCGCCATCGGCGAACTGTGTCGAGGCATTGTGCAGCAGGATGGCGGAATCGATCTCGTTGAAGAAGCGTTCGACGACGGCGGGGTCTTCCGCGATCACGGCTTCGGTGTGGTTCGACGAATAGCGAGCGATATGGTCGATCGCACCACCAATGCCATCGACCACGGCGACGGAGATGATCGCGTCGAGATACTCCGTGCGCCAGTCCTCATCCGTGGCCGGCTTGAGGCCCGGGATGACCCGGAGCACCGTCGCTGAGGCGCGGACTTCGCAGCCCGCTTCGGTCAGCTTCTCGATCAGGGGCTGCAGATGGGTGCCGATTGCGGCACTGTCGATCAGCAGGGTTTCGGCAGAACCGCAGATGCCGGTCCGGCGCATCTTGGCGTTGACGACGATCTTCTTCGCCATGTCGAGATCGGCAGAGCCGTCGACATAGACGTGGCACAGACCTTCGAGATGGGCAAAGACCGGTACGCGTGCCTCCTGCTGAACGCGCGCAACGAGGCTTTTTCCGCCGCGCGGCACGATCACGTCGATTGATCCCTCAAGGCCGGACAACAGTGCACCGACGGCGGCACGGTCAGTGGTCGGCACAAGCTGGATGGCGTCAGCGGGCAGGCCGGCGGAAAGAAGGCCCTTCACAAGGCAGGCATGAATAGCACGCGATGAATTGGCCGAATCCGAGCCGCCGCGCAGGATCACGGCATTGCCGGCCTTGAGGCAGAGCGCGCCGGCATCGGCCGTGACGTTGGGGCGGCTTTCATAGATGACGCCGATGACGCCGAGCGGCGTGCGGACGCGCTCGATATGCAGGCCGTTCGGGCGATCCCATTCGGTGATGACGGTGCCGACGGGATCGGGGAGATCGGCGATCTCGCGCATCGACTGGGCGATTGCGGCTACGCGGGCCGAATTGAGAGTGAGACGGTCGATGAAGGATGCTGCAAGACCCGATTCTGCTGCATTCTTGAGATCGATCGCATTGGCGGCGAGGATCTCGGCCTCGGCCGCCATCAAGGCGTCGGCCATTGCGAGCAGGGCCCGGTTCTTCGCTTCTGTCGATGCGATCGCCAGGGGACGAGCGGCGGCTCGGGCGCGGCGGCCGATGTCGAGCATTAGTCCTTCGACGGAGTTCTGGTTCGACACGGTCTCAAGCATGGGCTGCATCCTTCCGGTCACCGGCTGCGGCTTCGCGCTGGCCGAGTTCGGTCATGACAAGATCGTCGCGATGGATCATCGCAGCGCGACCGGCATAGCCGAGGATATTCTCGATCTCATTGGACTTGCGGCCGCAGATGCGGCGCGCCTCGTCGGCATCGTAACCCGCGAGACCCCGGGCGATCTCGCGCCCTTCGGTCGTCACGATCGACACGGTATCGCCGCGATGGAAGGCGCCGGAGACCGAGCGCACGCCTGCAGGCAGCAGGCTCTTGCCCGAGCGCAGTGCGCCTTCGGCGCCGTTGTCGACCTGGAGCGTGCCGGCCGGCTGGAGCTGACCTGCGATCCAGGTCTTGCGTGCCGTGACGGGCGACTTGGAGGCTGCAAACCAGGAATGCCGCGCTCCGTTCTCAATCGATGACAGGGGGTTCATCGTCTTGCCGGAAGCAATGATCATGGCGCAGCCGGCGCTGGTTGCGATCTTGCCGGCATCGATCTTTGTGCGCATGCCTCCACGGGAGAGCTCGGAGGCAGCCCCTCCGGCCATCGCTTCGATTGCGGGCGTGATTTCCTCTATCGTGTCGAGAAACTGCGCCTGAGGATCAAGGTGCGGCGGGGCGGTGTAGAGGCCGTCGATATCGGAGAGCAGCACAAGCAGGTCGGCGCCGGCCATGGTCGCCACTCGGGCTGCCAGGCGGTCGTTATCGCCGTAACGAATTTCGGTGGTGGCGACCGTGTCGTTCTCGTTGATGATCGGGATGGCGCCGATCTTCAAGAGCTGGCTGAGGGTGGCGCGGGCGTTCAGGTAACGCCGGCGTTCCTCGGTGTCGCCGAGCGTCAGCAGGATCTGGCCGGCAACAATCTGGTGTCGCGAAAGGCTTTCCGACCAGTGGCGGGCAAGCGCGATCTGGCCGACAGCAGCACAGGCTTGGCTCTCCTCGAGCTTCAGGGCCCCCGAGGGCATGTCGAGCACGGTGCGGCCGAGCGCAATCGCCCCTGAGGACACCACGAGCACATCGGTGCCGCGGGCCTTCAGGGCTGCGATATCATCACAGATCGCATCGAGCCATTGCTTGCGGATACCGGAGCCGCGATCGACCAGAAGGGCGGATCCGATCTTGATGACGACCCGCTTGACGCGGGAGAGCGAGCGGAGCCGGGTGGACATCAATCGTCGCCTTCTCCGTCGAAACCGGCTTCCAGATTTCCGTCGTCATCCCGCTTGCGGCGGTTCTTCTCGCGTTTTTCGGGCAGGGGCTGGTTACCTTGGGCAGCAACGATGACATCCCGGAGTGCACGTAGCGCATCCGTCATGCCCTTGCCGGTGATGGCGGAGAGCAGGAGCGGTGTCTGGCCAGAGGCCTTCTTCAGTTCCGCCGCCTTCTTCTTCAGTTCGGCCTCATCAAGCACGTCGATCTGCGAGAGGGCAACGATTTCTGGCTTGTCTTCGAGGCCGCCGCCATAGGCGTCCAGCTCGTGGCGCACGGTCTTATAGGCCTTGCCCACCTGTTCTTCCTGAGCGGAGACGAGGTGCAGAAGAACGCGGGTGCGCTCCACATGGCCGAGGAAACGGTCGCCGATGCCGACACCTTCATGGGCGCCTTCGATCAGGCCCGGAATGTCGGCAAGAATGAATTCGCGTTCGTCGACGGTTGCAACGCCGAGATTGGGGTGCAGTGTCGTGAAGGGGTAATTGGCGATCTTCGGCCGGGCTCGAGTGACAGAGGCCAGGAAGGTTGATTTGCCGGCATTGGGCAGGCCGACGAGGCCGGCATCGGCGATCAGCTTCAGCCTGAGCCAGACGGTCTTGTCCTCGCCTTCGAGGCCCGGGTTTGCCCAGTCCGGCGCCTGATTGGTCGATGTCTTGAAATGGGCATTGCCGAAGCCGCCATTGCCGCCTTTGGCGATGCGGAAACGCTGGCCTTCGACCGTCATGTCGACGATCAGGGTCTCATTGTCTTCCTCGAAGATCTGGGTACCAACGGGCACCTTCAGCGTCACGTCTTCGCCATTGGCGCCCGTGCGGTTGCGGCCCATGCCGTGCGTGCCGGTCTTCGCCTTGAAATGCTGCTGGAAGCGGAAGTCGATGAGGGTGTTCAGCCCGTTGACGGCCTCGACCCAGACGTCACCGCCCCGGCCGCCGTCGCCGCCGTCAGGTCCGCCGAACTCGATGAACTTTTCGCGCCGAAACGAAACAGCACCGGCGCCGCCGTCGCCCGAGCGAATATATACCTTAGCCTCGTCGAGAAATTTCATCTTGCTGCCGTCAATTCTTCTGTCAGGTTCTGCGCGGAGAGTTGCGGCCATCGATATAGCCGCTTGGCGCGGAGGTCAAAGAGTATCGTGAAGTTCGTAAGCTACAACATCCAGTATGGCATCGGCCAGGACGGGCGTTTTGACCCTGATCGGATCGCCGACAGCATCCGCGATGCGGACGTGATCGCTCTGCAGGAGGTGACCCGTGGCTATAGCCGGAACGGTTACGCCGATCTGGTCGAGACCTTTTCCGCATTGTTTCCGGACTACTTCACATCCTTCGGTCCGGCTTGCGATGTGCTGGTCGATCACGCCGTGGTCGATGGCCGCTTTCGCGAGCGGCGTTTCCAGTTCGGCAACATGGTGCTGTCGCGTTTTCCGATCCGGGCCAGCCGCAACCTGCTTCTGCCGCGCAGCCGCACTTTCGACAAGCTGAACCTGCAGCGCGGCGCGCTGGAGGCGGTCATCGAGACGCCCGATGGCGCCCTGCGTGTCTATTCCGTCCATCTCGACCATGTCTCGCCGGACGAGCGCATCGCCCAGATCACCTATCTCAAGGAGCGTGTCTTCGGTTATCTCTCCGAGGGCGGAGCGCTGACGGGTGCCGTCGAATTCGCCGTCACCGATCCGCCGTTGCCGGAGGACTTCCTTGTCATGGGAGACTTCAATATGGAGCCGGAAAGCGCCGAATACATTGCCATGGTCGGGCGAAACGACGCCTATTACGGACGCGCGCCGAGGGCTGGCCTGGCCACGGATGTCGAGGCGCATTTGAAGGTCCGTCCCGAAGGCGGCTATAGCTGGATCAGCGAGGACGGGTCGCGGCGCATGCATCTCGATTACTGCTTTGTCAGTGGTGGCCTGGTTTCCCGGCTCAAGGCCTGTCGTGTGGATCGGTCGGCTGTCGGATCCGACCATTTCCCGGTCTGGGTCGATCTCGGGGAGTAGTGGCTCCGGGCGCGGAGCGCCCGGAGGAAAGTCGGCTATGATTTGTGGCTGCGGCTGGCAAAATCCGCCTGGCCGAGCCGCATTTCGACAAGCGACACCATCTGCGCGCGCGACTTCGAATAGACGTCTCGCACCCCGACGACACGGAATCCGCGCCCCTCCAGCACCCGGCGCGAGGCCGGGTTGTCGGCAAAGGCGCCGCTTGCGATCTCGACCCCCGGCATGCGTCGGAAGAAGCGCTCCAGCACTGCCTCGACTGCTTCGGACATGATGCCCTTGCCCCAATAGAAGCGGTTCAGCCAGTAGCCGACGTGCCAAAGGCCATGACGGACCTCCAGAGAGACGACGCCGACATGCACCCCGTCCAGGGTGATTGCGAAGTGCCAGTCGGGCTTGAGGCCCGAGGTCACCATGTTCAGCCAGTCGCGACCGTCTTCCCGATCATAGGGAACCGGCACGCGCGTCAGCATGCGGGCAACTTCGAAGTCGCAGAGCGACCCGGCAATCGCATCCGCATCCTGCATCCGGTGAGGGCGCAGAACGAGGCGCCCCGTCTCGATCACCGGGCAGGGGCCCGGCATGACGGGGGTCGTGCTCGGTCTATCCGCCAGCATCGCGCTCATCGCATCTCCCCCCAGCTCTTCAGCGACAGCCAGGTCTTGCGGTCAAGCCGGTACCACTCGACAGGCACCGTGCCGCCCATGGCCAGGTTTCCGACCATGCCGGTGCCCTGGAACTGAAAGCCACACTTCTGGATGACGCGGCGCGAGGCGATGTTGGTCACCCGGCAACGCGCATCGATGCGGCTCACCCATTCACGGGTGCGGAAGGCCATGTCGATCAGCGCGTGGGCGGCTTCCGTAGCGTAACCCTTGTTCCAATAGGGTTCGCCGAGCCAATAGCCCATTTCTAGGATGGTATCGTCGGCCGGGTTGGGCTCCAGCGCGCAGCAACCGAGGAATTCGCCGTTGTCCGCTTTTGTGATGGCATAGACGCACTTGCCGATCTCGCCGATATTCGTGCGTCGCACGAAGTCGGCCGCGTCTTTTGCCGTGTAGGGATGCGGCATGCGCGCCACCATAGTGGCGATGGCGGCGTTGTTGGCGAGATGGGCAAGGGCGTCGATGTCTTCAATGTGGGGCGCGCGCAGGACGAGCCTTTGCGACAATAAGACAGGGCAATCGCTCCTCGGCCGATCTGGCCTTGGCTGTTCTTCGGGCGACCGTGATTGGTCATCCCTCATCAATAAGCTTTCCATGGTCCAGTCTCCTTCGTTGGACAAGAAAAAAGGGGAGATGGCGCCCCATCTCCCCTTTTTTCTGGACTGAACCTGGTGCGGTCAGCCGGGTCGATGAGACGCCGGCTGTTAAACGCTACCGGCTTTATTCTGCTGCTTCGGCTTTCGGCATGACGGACACGTATACCTTGCCGTTCGCCTTGGTACGGTAGTTCACATTGCCAGCCGTGAGTGCAAAGAGGGTATGGTCCTTGCCCATGCCGACGTTTGCGTCCGGATGCCACTGGGTGCCGCGCTGACGCACGATGATGTTGCCCGGAATGACGACTTCGCCACCGAACTTCTTCACGCCGAGGCGCTTGGAATTGGAATCGCGACCGTTGCGCGAAGAACCGCCAGCTTTTTTGTGTGCCATTGGATTGCTCCTTTAAACCTTGTTATCCGCGTTTCAGGCTGCGACGATGTCGGTGATGCGCACCACGGTGTGGTGCTGACGATGGCCGCGCGAACGCTTGGAGTTCTGACGACGACGCTTCTTGAAGGCAATGACCTTCTTGCCGCGGGTCTGTTCGACCACTTCGGCCGTAACCTTGGCGCCAGCCACGAAGGGCGCGCCGATGGTTGCGGATTCGCCTTCGCCGACGACGAGAATCTCGGTGAATTCGATGGTTGCGCCAGCTTCGGCTTCCAGCTTTTCGATGGTCAGCACGTCGTTGGCATTCACGCGGTACTGCTTACCGCCGGTCTTGATGACTGCGAACATTTTTTATCCTTTCATGTTCGTTCCGGCTCTCCCCTTATCGAGGGGCCGTCTTTTTGCCAGTCGGAGGAGCGGAATGTTGATCCCGCCGGTTGACTTCGCAGATGGCGAAGAACGAAAGGCGCACGTCACGCACGCTTTTAGTCGAGCGTCGCATACGTGAGGCCCTGCGGGGTGTCAAGACAAAAGCCGGAAAAACCGTCACATTCGCTCTTGCATGGGGGGTGAGTTGCCGCTATGAGACAGCCCGCGCCATCGAGCGCCGACCAATGTGACCGGAGAGGTGGCTGAGTGGTCGAAAGCACCGCACTCGAAATGCGGCATACTCGCAAGGGTATCGTGGGTTCGAATCCCACCATTACCCGCTGTGCAACATACCCTCGATCAACTGCACAAGTTCGTTGCCAGCCAGTTCTAGGTCGCCGCTGTTGTTGATGGTGATGATTGCGAGATCTGGGGGGAGGGGGGAGGTGGTTCGGTTGAGGCGGGCTTCGATTTCGGTTGCCGTCTCGCGTCCACGGGCTGCAAGGCGCTTGGCGAGGACGTCTGCGCGTGCGGTGACGTTGACCACTACGAGTTTCGGGAAGGCCGCACGAACGTTTGCGAGTGCCGAGCGGGATCCGTTGACGATGAGGATGCGTCCTTGAGCAAGATCCTCGCGCACATCGAGCGGAATGCCGTAGCCTAGGCCGTGGGCCTTCCAGCTCACGGCAAATGCTCCGGAGCGCACAAGCCGATCGAAAGCTTCGGGGCTTGCAGCGTCATGGTCTTCGCCGCCGGTGTCTGTGGGGCGCGTAATCGTGCGTCGCACGAAGCGGACGTCATCCCGGCCGGAGAAGTGTCGCCGGGCAATGTCCATGAGGCTGTCCTTGCCCACGCCGCTCGGGCCGACAACGACGACGAGAGTTCCGGTTCCCTTCTCCAGAGATGCGTTTGCAGTTGCGTGTGTCATCAGGCGACCCGACGCCCTTCCCGCCAGACCGAGCGGATGACCGGCACGCCTTCATCGCGGCGTACGCGCACGAGATCTGCGCGAAGCCCCGGGGCGATCCGACCGCGGTCATCAAGACTCACTGTTCGCGCGGGCGTTGATGTCACCATCGCGATCGCCTGAGGGAGCGAAATGCCGTCGATCTCATCGGCCAGCACGAAGCTCGCATGCAGGAGGCTCAGCGGCACATAGTCGGACGACAGGACATCGAGCACACCGCGCTTGGCGAGATCGCGGGCGGCGATGTTGCCGGAATGGGACTTGCCACGAACCACGTTCGGCGCGCCCATGAGCACGCTCATGCCCGACTTGTGCGAGGCTTCGGCTGCCTCGAAGCTGGTCGGGAATTCCGCGAGCTTGACGCCGTGTCCCTTAGCTTCTTCGACATGGGCCAGCGTCGCGTCGTCATGGCTTGCAACCGTGATCCCGCGTTCGGCGCAGGCCTTGGCGAGAGTGTCGCGATGCAGGGCTGAGTAACGCTCGGAGAGCGAAAGCCGGCTTTCGACGAAGCGGGCGAACTGCTCGTCAGTCAGGCCGCGCTTGGTCTTGTAGTAGAGTGTGTACTGCTCCATCGTCTGAAACTGACGCTGGCCCGGGGAATGGTCCATCAGCGAGACGAGACGCACATGCGGATCGTTCTCGAAATCAGCGAAATGCTCGAGCACATTGCCGGAGGCAACTTCGCAGCGCAGGTGGATGAGATGCTCTGCCCGCAGCCGGTCGTCGCGTTCGGCGGCCTGGATGGCGTCGGCCATGTCGCGCATCTCGCCCTTGTCGAAGCCGCCGTCCTCGTCGGAGCCCATGCGCAGGCAATCGAAGACGGTGGTGATGCCGGAGGTGACGATCTGGGCGTCATGCGCCTGGATTGCGGATGTCATGTGCCAGCGCACGCCGGGCCGAGGGGAATAGTGTGATTCGAGGTGATCGGTGTGCAACTCGACCAGACCGGGGATCAGGTAATCGCCGCCGAAGTCCTCGCCGGTGCGGCTCGAACCCTCGTCGATTGCCGCGATCCTGCCGTCGCGGATGATGACACTGCCATCGATGATGCGATCTTCAAGGACGATGCGGGCATTGGAAAGGATCTGTTCGGACATATCGGTCAGCCGTTCGGTTGGGTGCCCGTCAGGGGCAGCCTGGAATGGACGAGGAAGGGAGCGCCACGCTCGGGTTCGACAAAGAGGGCAAGCCCGTCGATCCTCAGGGGGCGTTCGATGAAATCTGCAAATCTGTCCGCAAGGATGCTGGCCATTGCCGGTGCCTTTGGCTCGGGCACGGGTCCGGTCAGCGTCATATGGAAGCGGAAGTCGTCGAAGACGTAAGGATAGCCCCAGCGCAGCAGGTTTTCGCGCTGACGGGGCGGCAGTGTGTCCGGCTTGCGCCTTGCGATATCGGCCTCGGAGAGCGGGGCGCGGAAGGGCTCGAAGGTTTCGACGACGCGTCCCGCGAATTGCTGCAGCGGTGGATGAAGACCGTTCGGAACCAGTGCGAAGAAGTGACCGAGCTGCCCGACAATCATGGACGGGATGTCGAAGGCAGATGTATCTGCGGCAAAGGCTTCCATCGCGTCCAGAAGCTCCGCCTCACTGCGCCCCTCTCTCAAGTGAAAGGGCGCCTTGAGCGTCGCGTGAAAGCCGTAGCGCCTGGGATCGGCCGTCAGCGCATCCAGTTCGTCTGCCGATACACCGCCTTCCGCTGACCTCGCAAAATCGGCCTTGCTGAAGGCATCGCGTCCAAGCCACTCCGCTGCCTTAAGGTTGAGCGGATCTTTTGCGGCAGGGGCGAAGTAGAGGGCGTAACGCAAATGCATGTCTTTCGTATCTGTTGGCGTGGGGTAAGTAACCCATGCCTCGCAACTCAGTGGCGACTCTTGCCGATCAGGCGCGAGCGCAGGCTATTGGAGATGGCATCGAATAGAAACACCACGATGAGGATGAGCAGCACCATGTAGGCGACGTTTTCCCAGTCGGAATTGGTGCGCATGGCTTCCCAGAGCTTGAGGCCGATGCCACCTGCGCCGACCGCGCCGATGATGGTTGCCGATCTCGTGTTCGATTCCCAGAAGTAGAGCGCCTGGGAGGCAAAGACCGGCATGACCTGCGGCAGGACGCCGAAGCGCTGCACGGCCGCTGACGGCGCTCCGACCGACTTCACCCCTTCGCGCTGCTTGTCGTCGATATTCTCCAGCGCCTCGGCATAGAGCTTGCCGAGCGTACCGGTATCGGTGACGAAAATTGCCGAGATGCCGGCAAGCGGTCCGGGGCCAAAGGCGCGGGTGAAGAACAGAGCCCAGATCAGCATGTCGACCGAGCGAACGAAATCGAAAAAGCGCTTGGTGATCTGATTGACCGGCCGATTGCGGGTGATGTTTCGGGCGGCGATGAAGGAGAGCGGGAAGGCGACCAGCATGGCAAGCAGCGTGCCCATGAAGGCCATGACGATGGTCTGCAGAAGCTTGGTCCAGACATCGAGATGCTGCCAGGACGCATTGTAGAGGATGTTGTTCCAGGCGAGGGCCAGGTTGCTCATCTTCGGATCGATGCGTTCGCCGGAGGTGATCTTCTGCCAGACCTCGCCGGTGGAGAGGCCGAAGAAGGGCGAGTCGGTATCGAAGATGAAGTTCTCCCAGCCGAAGAAACGCTTGCGAACGCGAACGCGATCGGAGGAGACGTCGATCCAGCCGGCCGAGCCGAAATAGGCGATGACGCGGCCACCTTCGTAGCGCTGTTCGACCCAGTCCGGGCGGCTGCCCTCGATCGTCACGGTGTCGGCGGTCCGGTCCAGCAGCAGGGTGACGGTGTCGTCGCCCCGCGTGAGGATCATGCGATCGCCGGCAATGTAGAGCGTAGCGCTGTCCGACAAGGCCACCCGTGCCTGCGTGATCACTTCCTCCGAGGTAACCGTTGGCGCGGTCGTCGCCTGTTCGGTTCCCGTTGCCGCTGCCGGTGCCTGCGGTGTCGGAGACGTCATGAAGCTGAAAGAGGAGCTGGGCTTTGGCGCGGCCGGTGCGGCGGTCGACGCGGCAGGGGTCTCTGCCGCCGAGCGGGTGATCGTTTCGCGCGTCGCGCTGATCCAGTGGGGATTGGGGTTGGGTCCGATGGGATCGAAGCGCGGATAGCTGATGGTCATCGCGCCGTCGGCATCAATGTCGAACTCGGGGCGAACCTCGTAAGACACCCAGTCCGCCAGGTAATTGCCTGCAATGCCCCAATTGGCTTCCGAGAGTGTCTTGCCGATGGCAAAGAACCACCAGCAGAACAGGAAATAGAAGGCAAGGATGCCAATCGAAAAAGGCATTCGGTAGCGTTGCCAGAGACTGCGCTCCAGGACTTGCGGATAGCGCTCGGCCAGACGATTCAGTTCGGCGGCGTTGATCATCGACATGGCAAACCTCACGTGACCGACTGGAAGGCCTGATCGCCGACAAGCTTGCGGCGCAGCCAGGCGGAGAATTGATCGACAGCGATGACCGTCGACAGAAGCAGGAGAATGATGGCGAGTGTCTTGGCCTCATGGCCCTGGCCGATCGAAAGCCGGAGCGCTTCGCCGATCCCGCCACCGCCGACGGCGCCGATGATGGTGGAGGCGCGCACGTTGATCTCGAGACGCAGCAGGAAATAGCTCATGAAGTTCGGCATGACCTGTGGCGTGATCGCGAACCAGACGCGCTCGAACCAATTGCCGCCGACGGCTCGCAGTCCCTCGTCCGGCCGCATGTCGGCGTTTTCGATCACCTCGAAGAAGAGCTTTCCGAGGGCGCCGATCGTGTGGACTGTGACGGCGATGATCGCGGGGATTGGTCCCAGCGAGAGGATCGCCAGGAAGAAACCGGCAATCACGACCTCCGGGAAGGCGCGCAGGATCTCCATGACGCGGCGCACCGGCCAGCGGATCCAGGCGCTTGGCATGGTGTTCTTCGCCGCCAGGAATGCCAGCGCATAGCCGAAGATCATGGCGATCACGGTCGAGAGCAGCGCGATGTTCACCGTCTCGAGCATCTTGTGGAAGTATTCCGGAATGTAGAGGCTCTCGGTGATGTAGAACCGGCCTTCCGGATAATTGTATTTCAGGCTTCCATCGTCATAGGGCGACGGCAGGTCGAAGAGGGCGCGCCATATTTCCCAGCCATCGCGGGGGACGAGCTCGCCGACGAAATCGAAGAGATAGGGCAGTCTGTCAAAGAACTTGCCGGCATTCGTTTCGTTGGCGAACCAGAGCGATCCGGTGACGGCGAGAAACAGGATGACGAGACTCAAGCCCGTATACATCCGCCGTTTCGCCGCCAGTTCCTGCCAATGGCGCTCGACGACTGCGCCGCGCTCGCTCAGGGTGGGCTGTGTCGCCGTCATGGCCATCACCGCAAATCCTTTGGAAAAGACTTCAAGGAAAGACCGCCGGCGGTGTCCCGGCCGGCGGTCCTATTGGTTTCGTCAGCGATCAGCCGCCGATGGTTGCCTTGCGGGCGTCGATGATCGGCTTGTAGAAGTCGACGTTGACTTCGGTGTAGCCCGAGAAGTCGCCCCCCTGGACTGCCGAGAAGCAGGCCGGATCAGACTTCGGAAGATCGACCATGAACTGCTTGAATTTGGTCTTCATGTCGTCGTTCATCGAGGTGCGGACAACGATCGGGCCGTTCGGGATCAGCGGGGACTTCCAGACTTCGACGAGGTCGTCCATGTTCAGGACGCCCTTGTCGACCATCTTGCGCAGGTTGCCAGAAGAGTAACCGTCCTTGAAATCGCCAACGCCCGAACCCCAGGTGGTGCCGACGTCGAAGGTGCCCTTGACGACTTCGAGAACCAGGTTCTCATGGCCGCCGCCGAAGCCGGTGGAGGCGACGACCTGGTCGACCGGAGCGCCGAGGGCTTCCGGCAGGGTGACGAGGGGGACGAGGTAGCCGGAGGTCGAGTCCGGATCGGCGTAGCCAAGCTTCTTGCCCTTGACGTCTTCGATCTTGGTGATGCCCGAATCCTTGCGGGCAACCATAATCGAGTAGTAGCCGCTGGAGCCGTCGGTCTGGACGGTGGTCAGGATCGGCTCTACGGCGTCTTCCTTGGCGAGGTAGACCTTGGCGAAGGCAGAAGCGCCGAGCTCGGCGTAATCGAGCGTGCCACCAAGCAGGCCCTGAACGACGCCATCATAATCGGCGGCCGGGAAGAGCGAGACCTTCTCGACGCCGAGAGCGGCCGGAAGCTTTTCGGTCATGCACTGGAAATTGCGCAGGCGGTCGGCTTCGTTTTCGCCACCGAGGATGCCGATGCGGAATTCCTTCAGGTCTTCGGCATGGGCGGAGGCAGCGAGGGCGACCAGAGCGGCCGTGGCAAGCAGGGTCTTCTTCAACATGGGTTCATCTCCCGTTTGAGGATGGGTGGTGCTGTCTGAAATCGTCGCCCTTGACGCAGGGCTCGCGATCGTCTCGGTCAGGCCTCGGCAGCTGCCAGGGGTCTGAAACCAGGGGATCGGGGCTTGCGCACGGGGTCATTGTCCTGCGCGGCAAGGGTGATACTGGTCGAGGTCATGGTCTCGTAGATGCCGGCACCATGCTGATCGGCGCCGTAGATCTCGTGCACGGCCTCGGCCGTCAGTTCGGCAGGCGTGCCGTCGAAGACGACGCGGCCACGGGCCATGCCGATGATGCGCTCGCAGTAATTGCGGGCGGTATCGAGCGTGTGAAGGTTGGTGATGACGGTGATGCCTTCGCGTTCGTTGATGTCGCGCAGGGCGTCCATGACGATCTTGGCGTTGAGCGGATCGAGCGAGGCGATCGGTTCGTCGGCGAGCACCATCTTCGGCGACTGCATCAGGGCGCGGGCGATGGCCACGCGCTGCTGCTGGCCACCCGACAGCGTTCCGGCCGCTTGCAGGGCGGTCTGCTCGATGCCAAGGCGCTCGAGAGCGGCGATCGCCATCAGCCGCTCTTCGCGGGAGAAGACGTTGAGGATCGAAAGAGCCGTCGAGCGGTGGTTGAGGCGGCCGAGCAGGACATTGGTGAGCACGTCGAGGCGCGGCACAAGGTTGAACTGCTGGAAGATCATGGCGCAGTCGCGCTGCCAGTTGCGCAGTGCCGTGCCATGCAGATTGGAGATTTCGAGATCGCCGAAACGGATACTGCCGGAGGTGGGATCCACCAGGCGGTTGATCATGCGCAGGAGGGTCGATTTGCCGGCGCCGGAGCGTCCGATCACGCCGACCATCTGGCCGGCAGGGATCTCAAGGCTCACCGAGTCCACGGCCTTGTTGGTCCCGAACTTGCGTGTGAGGTTGTCCAGCCTGAAGAGCATCGTCTTTCCTTCGCCGTCATTGATTGCGGTGCGGGATAGGCATTAGCGGTGGCTCGTGAAATGCGAATGTCAGTTTTGTGTAGGATTTGTTAAATCAACCAAGCCATTGAAAAGATTTGGCTTAGGCATGTTTTTCAAGGAAGTCTTCGACATCCATGTGACGGAAATCGTCGAGTGCGGCGAAAAGGCGATCGTGATCCCAGTCCCACCAGGCAAGAGCCTGCATGCGCTCGGCGACGGGTTTCGGAAACCGCTCGCGGATCAGTTTCGCGGGCACGCCACCGACGATTGTGTAGGGGGGGACATCACGCGAGACGACGGCGCCGGCGCCGATCACCGCACCATCGCCGACCGTCACGCCGGGAAGGACGGTTGCGCCATGGCCGATCCAGACGTCGTGACCGATCACGACGCGGTTGTCACGGCGCCAGGCAAAGAAGTCGTGGTCGTTTTCCGCGCCATCGAAATAGTCCGCGGCGCGGTAGGTGAAGTGGTGGAGCGTCGGGCGCCAGGTCGGGTGATTGGTGGCATTGATGCGGACGCTGGCTGCGATGTTGGCGAATTTGCCGATCGTCGCGCACCAGACGGAGCCGTCCTGCATAATATAGGAGTAGTCGCCCATCTCGGCTTCATCGAGGCGGCATCGATCGGCGACTTCCGTGTAACGGCCAAGCGTCGAATTGACGACCCGGGCAGTTTCGTGGACGAGGGGCTCAAGCCCGAGCTTCTTCGTCATGCCGCGACCTTTCGCGGCGAAAACTGCATGACGTCGAGAATGCGGTCGGCGACGGCTTCGCGCACTTCCTCGTCGTGGAAGATGCCGAGCAGGGCAACACCGGCTTCCTTCTTGGCACGGATCATCGAGACCACGACGGCGCGGTTGGCTGCGTCGAGCGAAGCTGTGGGTTCATCGAGCAACAGCACGGCATGGTCGGTGATGAAGCCACGAGCGATGTTGACGCGCTGCTGCTCACCGCCCGAGAAGGTGGAGGGCGGCAGCTGCCAGAGATCGCGCGGCAAGTTTAGCCGGCTTAAGAGTTCACTCGCCCGTTCGCGTGCTTCGTCTGCCGATACACCGCGTGCGACGAGCGGTTCGGCCACGACGTCGAGTGTTGACACGCGCGGGACGGTGCGCAGGAACTGGCTGACATAACCCAGCGTGCCACGACGGACTTCAAGCACCGTGCGTGGATCTGCCGAGGCGATGTCGACGATGCGACCGCCGTGGTTGACGAGGATCTGGCCCTGGTCGACGGCGTAGTTGCCATAGAGCATCTTCAGGATCGAGCTCTTGCCTATCCCCGAGGGACCGCCGAGCACGACACATTCTCCGGCTGCGACAGCAAACGAGACATTGGCCACGACCGGCAGGACCAGCCCACCGCGCAGGTGCATGGTGAAGCTTTTGGCGACTTCCGAAACGATGAGCGGGGTCGGCATAGTGTTTTCCTTTCGCGACGTCCGTCAGACCTAGAGGTCAGACCTGGAGGATCGAGGAGACGAGAAGCTGGGTATAGGGTTCGCGCGGATCGTCGAGGACGCGGTCGGTCAGGCCATGTTCGATGACATGGCCGTCCTTCATCACCATCATCCGGTGTGAGAGCAGGCGGGCGACCGCGAGGTCGTGGGTGACGACGATGGCCGAGAGGCCGAGGTCGTTGACGAGGCCGCGGACGAGATCGAGCAGGCGTGCCTGGACCGAGACATCGAGGCCGCCGGTCGGCTCGTCCATGAAGACGAGGCGCGGGCCGGTGACGAGATTGCGGGCGATCTGCAGGCGCTGGCGCATGCCGCCGGAGAAGGCGCGCGGCTGGTCGTCGATGCGATCGGTCGAGATCTCGACGCGTTCCAGCCATTCGCTCGCCGTCTGACGGATGCGGCCATAGTGGCGATCACCGACCGCCATCAGGCGCTCGCCGACATTGGCGCCGGCAGACACCGTCATGCGAAGACCGTCAGCCGGGTTCTGGTGGACGAAGCCCCAGTCGGTGCGCATCAGGAAGCGGCGTTCGGCCTCGCCCATATGGTAGAGCTCGCGGTACTGGCCGTCGCGCATGTGGTAGTCGACACTGCCCGTCGTCGGCATCAGCCGGGTCGACAGGCAGTTCAGAAGCGTCGTCTTGCCCGAGCCGCTTTCGCCGACAATGGCGAGCACTTCGCCCGGCCAGAGATCGAAGGAGACGTTCGAGCAGCCAACCCGGCTGCCGTAGAATTTCGAGAGGTTGCGAACTTTCAGAAGTGGCTGGTCGCTCATTCGGCGGCCTCCTGGCTCTGGGCGAGCATCTCGCCGACATGGCCCTCGGCCTGGCGTGTCTCGCAGTGATCGGTATCCGAGCAGACGAACATCCGGCCGCCCTTGTCGTCGAGCACGACCTCGTCGAGATAGACGTTGTGGGCACCGCAGAGCGCACAGGGCTTATCGAAAGACTGGATCTCGAACGGGTGATCCTCGAAGTCGAGGCTGACAACGTCGGTATAGGGCGGAACCGCATAGATGCGCTTTTCACGGCCCGCGCCGAAGAGCTGCAGGGCCTCCGACATGTGCATTTTCGGATTGTCGAACTTCGGCGTCGGCGACGGGTCCATCACATAGCGGCCCTCGACCTTGACCGGATAGGCATAGGTCGTGGCGATGCGGCCGTGTTTTGCGATGTCCTCGTAGAGCTTCACATGCATGAGGCCGTATTCTTCCAGCGCATGCATCTTGCGGGTCTCGGTCTCGCGCGGCTCGAGGAAGCGCAAGGGTTCCGGGATCGGCACCTGGTAGACCAGAACCTGGCCCTCTTTCAGAGTCTCCTCCGGGATGCGGTGGCGCGTCTGGATGATCGTCGCTTCGCCGGTCTTGGTGGTGACGGCGACGTTGGCGACCTTCTGGAAGAAGGCGCGGATGGAGACGGCATTGGTTGTGTCGTCGGCGCCTTGGTCGATGACCTTCAGCGTGTCGTCATGCCCGATGATGGAGGCGGTGACCTGCACGCCGCCGGTGCCCCAGCCATAGGGCATCGGCATTTCGCGGCTTGCAAACGGCACCTGATAACCAGGAATAGCGATCGCCTTCAGGATCGCGCGGCGGATCATCCGCTTGGTCTGTTCGTCCAGATAGGCGAAATTGTAGGTGGCGAGTTCCATTGCCGGCGCGCTCATTCCGCGGCCTCCTTCAGATCTGTCTGCTCAATTCGGCTTGCATCGTGCTTTGCCCGCATGCGGCGGACGAGATCGAGCTCGGCCTGGAAGTCGACGTAGTGCGGCAGTTTCAGATGTTCGACGAAGCCGGTCGCCTGGACGTTGTCGCAATGGGAGATGACGAATTCCTCGTCCTGGGCGGGGGCGACGACATCCTCGCCGAATTCCTGGGTTCTGAGCGCCCGGTCGACCAGTGACATGGACATGGCCTTGCGTTCGCTCTGGCCGAAGACGAGGCCGTAGCCGCGGGTGAATTGCGGCGGGACCTTGGCCGAACCCTTGAACTGGTTGACCATCTGGCATTCGGTCACGCGGATCTCGCCGAGCGAGACGGCAAAACCCAGCTCCGGCACGTCGAATTCGACCTCGACCAGACCCATGCGGATTTCGCCGACAAAGGGATGGGTGCGGCCATAGCCGCGCTGGGTCGAATAGCCGAGGGCGAGCAGGAAGCCCTCGTCGCCACGGGCGAGCGCCTGGAGGCGCAGGTCGCGGGGCATCGGAAATTCCATCGGCTCGCGGGTGATGTCGCCGGCGACATGGTCCTCGGGCATCTCGCCATCCGGTTCGATCAGGCCTTCGCCGTCGAGAATGTCGGAGACCCGCATGACTGGATCCAGACCTTCCTCGCGCTGCTCGCCGCTATCCACCGTCTCGTCATCGAGCAGCGAGGGATCGAGCAGGCGGTGGGTGTAGTCGAAGGTCGGGCCGAGCAGCTGTCCGCCGGGCAGATCCTTGTATGTGGCGGAGACGCGGCGCTCGACGCGCATCCTGCCGGTTTCGATCGGCCGGGAGGTGCCGAAGCGCGGCAGCGTGGTGCGGTAGGCGCGCAGCAGGAAGATCGCTTCGATCATATCGCCGCGCGACTGCTTGAGGGCAAGCGCCGCGAGCGCGCAGTCATAGAGCGAGGCTTCCGCCATGACGCGGTCGACGGCGAGGCCGAGCTGGGCGACGATCTGATCGATCGTCATCGATGGCAGTGACCTGTCACCACGGCGGCGGTCGGCCAGGAGCTTGTGGGCGTTGGCGATGGCTCTCTCGCCACCCTTGACGGCAACATACATGGCTCAGGCCTCCATCTCGCGGATCTTGGTCGTGCGCGGCAGCGCGATGAAGCGGCGACCTGTAGTCATCACGAGGTCGACACCACGGGGAAAAAGGGCGCGATTGTCGGCCCATTGGCGCAGGAAGGTTTCAGGCAGACCCTTGGGTGCGATCGTGGCGGTGTCGCGAATGCCGGGGCCTGATAGCTGCAGAGGCTGGCCGCCCTCAAGCGATGCGACCTCAACGACGAGCGTCGTCGAACGGTCGGGGTATTCCTGGGTTCCCAGTGCAAATTGTGCCAGCGAGGGGAACGGCGCTCCCGCTTCTACGAAGGCGAATTTGGCATCGGCCTTTGCGGGCGTCAGGCTGGCGCCCGTGTGGAACCCGGTCCAGCCTGGCAGGGCGGATTTGGTAAGAACAGGCGTCACCCAGATCGGCGTGTCGTGGTCGCAGAGCGTCAGCAGAAGGGCGCCCGCCGCAATGCCGAGTGGCGCGGGTGGTGCGACGGCCACGTCGACGACACCAATGCTGCCGGGGCGGGCCATGGCGTCCATCACGCTGCGGAAAACCGTTTGGGCATGGGTGACGGCATCCGTGAAACCGCCGTTGAGGCTTTCAGTCACGTCGAGCATCAGTCTTCTCCGCGAACCATGGTGAAGAAATCGACCTTAGTAGCGGCCGTTTCGGTTTCGAGCTTTGCGGCTTCGGCCGCGATGCGCGCTTCGAGCGGTGCCAGGAGGCGGGTCTCAAGCAAGGCACGGTCGGTTTCATCCTGTGCCAGCGCGTCGAGCACGGCCGAAAGCTGTGCTGACTTGCGGTCGGCTCCCAGGCGGTAACCATGACCGATGCGTCCGTCTGCGAGCCGCACGCTTGCCCGGCTGACCGTCGCTTCGCCGAGGTTGAAGGGAGCGCCACCACCGCCGATACGGGCCTTGACCATGACGAGGCCGGTCTCCGGGCCGCGCAGGGCCGTGGGAGTCGGCATCTGGTCAAAGCCTGTCAGGGCATCTTGAAGTTCGGCAAGCGTGGCCCTGGCCAGCAGATCGACGATCCGCTTTCGATTGGCCTGTGCACCGGGGTCGATTTCGCTGGCTCTGTGCATTGTCAGTCCTCGAAATGTCTAGTAATATAGACAACCATACAAGTTACTGTATGAGTAACGCGTGGTCGTGACAAGCTTGTGACAGGGAGCCCGTATTTCCGTGATGCAGAGACAAAAGGGCGTCGCCCTCTGGCGCCAGATTTCCGACCGGATTCGCGCCAATATTCTTGCAGGTCTCTATGACAAGACGGGCATGGTGCCAGCGGAAACGGCGCTGGCGGAAGAGTTCGGCGTCAACCGTCATACCGTACGCGCGGCACTTTCGGCTCTTGCCCAGGAGGGGATCGTCCGGGCGACCCAGGGGCGGGGTACTGTCATCACTCAGCGCGAAAAGTTCGATTTTCCGATCGGGCGTCGTACGCGATTCACCGAGGGAATCGGCGAGCAGGCGCGGGATCTCAAGGGTATCCTGCTGTCATCCGCTCGCGAGATTGTATCCGCGGATCTCGTCAAGCAACTGAAACTCAACCCAGGCGACGCGGTCTTGCGGCTCGATGGCATCAGAAAGGCTGACGGGCGCGCTGTCTCACGATCGACCATGTGGTTTCCAGCCGATCGGTTTGCCGGCATCGACGCTGCATTCGCCGAGACGGGTTCGATCACCCGCGCGTTCTCTCGCTGTGGTGTCGATGATTATGTCCGTGCGGTCACCGAGATCTCGGCAGTCCACGCAGAGCCGGATGACGTCGTGCAACTTGAATTGACGCCGGGCGCCATTGTGCTGGTCACCCGCGCATTGAATACCGATCCGGCAGGCCTACCAATCCAGTATGCGGTTACGCGCTTCCCTGCAGATCGCGTGCAGTTCACGGTCCGAAACTGAGCTAAGGCCGATCTCAGCCAGCTCTTCAGGATCCAGCCGACTGGTAGGCCGCGAGCACCGCGGCTATCTGGTCGGGGCTCAGGTAGTTGGACTGCGTCGCGGTGATTGCCTGAAGCTGCGATGGTGTCATGTTGGAGATCTGACTAACCGTCAACCCGGAGATAGCCTGCTGGCTGATGGCTGCCAGATCCTCGGTCGAGAAGGTTCGCAGGTTGTTCGCACCCATCGCGGTCACCTGTGCCGAGCTCAGCCCCGCGACCTGGGCTGGCGTCAAGGCTTCCGCCTGAGCGGCTGAGAGGGTGCTGACCTGGGCCACGCTCAGCCCACCGATCGCCTTGGGATCGATGGCCGAGATCTGATCCATTGTCAGCCACGCAACTCTGTCCGTCCCGAGGGTTGCAAGCTGTACGGCGTTCATCGCCCCGATCTGTGCCGTCGTCATGGCACCGACCTGATCCTGTGTCATCGCGCGAAGCTGGTAATAGCTCAGCGCTGCTACCTGACCCGTTGTCAGGGACGCGATCTGCTCCGGTTGCAGAGTGGCGAAGACGGTCGGCGAGAGCCCGCCAACCGCGCTCGGCGACAGGGCCGCTATGTCTGCAGACGTCAGTGTTTCCAAAGCGGTGGGACTGAACGCTGACAATTGGGCCGCAGTCAGGGCACCGAATTGCGCTGATGTCATTGCATCGATCTGGCTGGCGGTCAGCGTTGCGATCTGCGCCGTGCTCAGGCCGGGGATGGCCTTGGTTGAAATGGCTGCGATTTGGGTAGCGGACAGACCGGAAATGGTTCCCGCCGATAGGGATGCGAGCTGGGTGGCCGTCAAGGCTCCGATCTGCGTCGGGGTCATGACGCCGAGCTGATCTGGCCTCAAGGCGTTCAGCTGATCGAAGGTCATCGCGCCGATCTGGGCCGCGGTCAGAACACCGATCTGCTCCTGGCTCAGGCCGGCGATATTGGCTGCCGAGAGGCCGGGAAAGGCCGTGGGGGCAATCGCGGCGAGTTCGGCGTTGGAGAAGGTTGCCAACTGAGCCGATGAGAGTGCGCCGATCTGTGTCGAGGTGAGCGCCGCAATCTGGGTCTGGCTCAGACTGTCGATCTGCGTGGTGGACATGGAGGCGATTTGTGCCGTCGTCAGGCCGGGGATCGCCTTGGCCGTCAGCGCCGCTATCTTTTCGCTCGTCAGAGTGGCCAAAGCGTCGTTGGTCAATGCGGCGACCTGATTGGCGCCCAAGGCGGCAATCTGAGCGTTCGACAGCAGCGTGACCTGCTGGGGCGTCATCGCGCCGACCTGTGCCGGCGTCAGCCCAGCGATCTGGGCAGCCGTCAAGGCGCTGATCTGATCGGCTCCCAGACCGGCGATCTGCTGCGTGGTCAGTCCGGCAATGCCGGTTGCACTGATCGCGGCCAGTTTCGTGGCCGGCAGATTGCTGAGCTGGGTTGGCGTCAGGGCGGCCACTTGTGTGGCTGTCAGGGCGCCCATTTGCGCGGTGGTCAGGGCTTCGATCTGGATGGTCGACAGGGCCGCAATCTGGGTCGTCGACAGCGCGGCAATCGTGGCCGTGCCGAGGCCTGCGATCTGCTCCGGCGTCAGGGCGCCCAGGGCTGCCGTCGTCAACGCCGTCGCCTGCGTTGCTCCGAAGCCTGCCAGCTGTTTTGCACTCATGGCGTCAAGCTGGGTTGGCGTCAGGGCTGCGACCTGATCCGTGCTCAGGGCACCCAGTTGTGCCGGGGTCATGGCGGCGATCTGGTCTATGCTGAGTGCGGCGATGGTCTCCGCATCAAGGCTGCTCAACGCGCTCGTGTTAATGGCTGCGATTTCTGCCGGCAGGAAGGCGAGGATGTCTGCCTTGCGCATCGCGCCAAGCTGGGTCGCCGTGAGGCCCGAGATTTGGGTCGCCGTCATGGCATCGATCTGATCGGCGGACATGGCCGCGATCTGTTCGGTGCTCAGAGACGCGATGCTGCGTGCGGAAAGGCTGGCAATCTGTTCGCGTGAAAGCGATGCTATGTTGCTCGGGGACAGTGCCGCGATTTGCGCGGAGGTCACGGCCTGCAGCTGGGTGGACGTCAAGGATGCAAGTTGCGTCGGCGTGAAGGCAACCAGCTGCTCGCTTTTCATCGCCGAAATCTGAGCCGTGGTGAGCCTTGCGATCTGCTCCAGACTCAAACCGTCGATCTTGTCGGCCGAAATCGATGAAATGGCGCTGGCAGAGATCGACGCAATTTCGGTCGGAAGGAAGGCTGCAAGCTGCTCCTTGGACAATGCGCCGATCTGCGCTCCGCTCATCCGTGAAATCTGTGCCGCGGTGAGGCCGTCGATCTGGCTGTCATTGAGCTCGGTGATCTGATCCGTCGTCAATCCGCTGATCGAGGTCGGTGAGATTGCAGCAAGCTGCGACGGGGACCAGACTTTCACGGCGTCGACCGACAGCGCCGACAGCTGCGCCGCCGTCAAGGCGGTGATCTGACTGTTGGTCATCGCTTCGGTCTGGAAGGCCGTCAGGCCGGAGACCTGGTCGGCCTTGAGACCCTTGATCTGGGTGACGGTCAAGGCGGCGATCTGGCTCGGTGCGAGCGACGCCAGATTCTCCGATGTCAGACCGGTGATTGCCTTTGCGCTGATGGCTGCGATCTTCGCCGGGCTCATTGCCTCAATGGCCTCTTGCGGCAATGCTGCGATCTGAATGGCATTCAGTGCGCCGATCTGGCTGGTGCTGAATGCGTCCAGCTGATCCATCGACAGCCCGCCAATCTGGTCGGCCGTCAGGCCGGCGATGGCGCGCGTGCTCAGGGCTGCGATCTGTTCGATGGAGAAGCCCGTGATGACGTTCTCGGGCATGGCGGCGAGCTGTGGACCTGTCAGGCCGCGGATCTGCGTTGGCGTCAGACCTGCGATCTGGTCTGCCGTGAAGGCTGCCACCTGCGTCGTCCTCAAGGCAGCGATCTGCGCGCTCGACATTGCCGCGATCTGACCAGGGGTCAGGTCGGAGATCTGGGAAGGTGTGAGGCCGGTGACGGCCGATGAGCTCAATGCGCCGATCTGGGCCGCGGAAAGACCTGCGATCTGTTCGCCAGACAGGCTTCCGATCTGAGTAGCAGTCATGGCCGCGATCTGAGATGTGCTAAGGCCCTTGAGCTGATCGACGCTCATCGCGCCGAGTTGCTCGGCATTCAGGCCGGCGACCGCCTTCGGTGTGAGAGCCGCGATCTGAGTGGCGTTGAAGCCCGAGACCGTTGCTGCCGGCATCGCTGCGATCTGCGTTGCGCTCAGCGCCCTGATCTGGGTTGCAGTAAGCGCCGCCAGCTGGTCTTCGCTGAAGGCCGACATCTGGGTGCGGGTGAGGGCGGCAATCTGCGCACCGGTGAGGCTCGCCATCTGATCCGGCGACAAAGCCGCGATCTGATCTACCGAAAGACCCGACATGGCGCGTGGGTTGATCGCAGCAATCTGGCTCATCGAGAAGTTGGAAATTTGCTCGGTGCTGAAGGCCGGCAGTTGCTTCGAGGTCATTGTTGCCATCTGCGCCGTGGTCAACGCACCGACCTTTTCATCGCCAAGACCTGCAATCTGCGCGGTCGAGAGGCCAGTGATTGCGCGTGGCGAAATGGCCGCAACTTGCGTCGTGGAGAGAGCGCCGAGCTGATCTGCCGTCAGGGCGGCAACCTGGGTTGCGCTCAGAGCCGCCATCTGCTGATTCGAGAAGGCGCCGACCTGTTCGGGCGTGAGCGCTGCGATCTGGGTTGGCGTGAGCGTTGCGATCTGGTTCGGCTTCAGGGCCGCGATCTGGGTCGTGCTAAACCCGGCCAGTCTCTCGGCAGATTGCCCGCGCAAGGCAGCCGTGCTGATCGCCGCCATGTCTTCCGGTGAAAACGTCGCGAGATCTTCGGCGCTGAAGGCGCTTAGTTGCGTAGCGGTCAATCTGGCGACCTGTGCCGGTGTCAGGGCTTCCGACTGCTCGGACGACAAGCCGCCGAGCTGGCTTGCCGACATCGCCCCAATCTGGGAGACGACCAGGCTGGAAACATCTTCCGTCGACAGGGCGGTGATCTGGTCCAGCGTCAGACCGGTGATCGAACGGGGCGCGATTGCCTTCAACTGCGACGTCGACAGACCTGCAACGGCTTCCGTCTGCAGCGCCGAGATCTGGGACGAGGTCAGGGCGCTGACCTGCGTGCTCGACAGCTGGCTGATTTCGTCTTCTGACCAGGAGCTAACCGTCGAGTTGGGGAGCGCCCGGATCTGGGCTGGGCTGAGCAGGGAAATCGACGTCATCGCTATCGGCCTCTTGTTCTGAAACGAATATGCTCAAAAGTGTTTCGACGGTTGGCATGCAGCCGATCGAGGCAATGCGTCTCAACCTTTTCAACACCTTCCGGCACAAAGTCTTGTCTGGCGGATCTCAGGAGATCGCGCAGTACGGCCTGCTTTTATGCCGCAAGGCTTGCCTGAGCCTGTGCTTCCACACCTCCCGGTTGGTTCTCGCCGGGAGGTGATAGGAAGCATCGAGCCGCACCCGGCATCCTCCAAAATTGTCATAGATCAAGGCGACAGGCCCAGCAGGACGACATCCTCCCCCGCGACTCTACCAATGCGGTGCTCGCAGAGGCTGCCGAGGCGTTTCTTCAGCGGCTCTGATCCAAGATAAAAATGTTGAGAGGACTGGGATGATCGATAGAGCCAGAGATTTGGTCTCGCATGCCTTGCCGCCGCAGGCGGTTCTCCAGGCTATGAATACCGATATTGCGGGGCTGGAGACGGAGGAGGCAAGACGAAGGCTTCAGGTTCATGGTGCCAATCGTCTGCCTGCCGCGACCAAGCGCAGCCCTTTCGTTCGCTTTCTCTCGCAGTTCCACAATGTCCTGATTTATGTCCTGCTGGCATCCGCGACAGTCACCGGTTTCATGCAGCACTGGATCGATACTGGTGTGATCCTCGCCGTCGTCTTCGGGAATGCCGTCGTCGGCTATCTGCAGGAAGGTCGTGCCGAAGATGCGATGAATGCGATCAGGGTCATGCTGGCGCCGCACGCCGCTGTCCTGCGGGATGGCCGCCGGACTTCCGTCGACGCCGCCGATCTCGTTCCTGGCGACATCGTGCTGGTCGAGGCTGGCGATCGAGTTCCCGCCGATTTGCGACTGCTGGAAGCACGGAGCCTGAAGGTTGAGGAGGCGGCCTTGACGGGTGAATCGGTGCCTGTCGACAAGACCCAAGACGCAGTCTCTGCCGATTCCGTTCTGGGTGATCGCAGTTCCATGCTGTTCAGCGGAACGCTGGTCGCCACGGGAACGGGCAAGGGTGTCGTGGTCGCGACCGGCATGGCAACGGAGATCGGCAAGATCAGCGGGATGCTGGAGGAGGTCGAGTCTCTCTCGACGCCGCTTGTTCGGCAGATGGATGTGTTCGCGCGCTGGCTGACCCTCTTCATCCTGATCATATCCGGCTTGCTGCTCGCCTACGGACTGGTCGTCGGGCATATGCCGTTCGATGAGTTGTTCATGACCATTGTCGGTCTCGCCGTCGCAGCGATCCCGGAAGGTCTCCCAGCGGTCATGACGATCACACTTGCCGTTGGTGTCCAGGCGATGGCCGCACGCCATGCGATCGTCCGACGGCTGCCGGCGATCGAGACGCTGGGTTCGGTGTCCGTGATCTGCACGGACAAGACGGGTACGCTGACGCGCAACGAAATGGTCGTGGCAAGCCTCGTGGCGGCGCGCGATGTTTATGCGGTTGATGGGGAAGGCTACGCACCAGAAGGAGCCGTCCGCTGGAAAGACGCCGATGTTGATCCGCAAGACCACGCCGTTCTCTCCGAATTCGCGCGCGCCGCCGGGCTCTGCAACGACGCCGTGCTGCATTCAGCTGATGGCGCCTGGCGGGTGGAAGGCGACCCCATGGAAGGGGCCTTGATGGCGCTGGCGGGCAAGATCACCGGCGGCGGTAGCGATCCCTTCACTGCAGGCTGGCGGCGCATCGATGCCATCCCCTTCGATGCCGCGCATCGCTACATGGCCGTCCTTCATGTCGATGACAAAAACAACAGCCATGTCCATGTGAAGGGTGCGCCAGAGGCCGTTCTCGAGCTTTGCGCAACCCAGCGCATGCCGGATGGTTCGTCGGCACAACTCGACGCTCCCTACTGGGAAAATATGGTCGAGGTCCTTGCCGCTGAAGGGCAGCGCGTGCTCGCTGTTGCCGTCGGCGCTCCCCCAAGCGGCGGGGCTCATCTCGTCCAAGCCGACCTTCCCGACACACTGACGCTGATCGGCCTGGTGGGCCTGATCGATCCGCCCCGTCCGGAAGCGATTGTCGCGGTCGCCGACTGCCATCAGGCGGGCATTCGGGTGAAGATGATCACTGGCGACCATGCTGCGACCGCCCGGGCGATCGCTGGAATGATCGGGTTGAAGAACACCGACCGGGTGCTCACCGGAGCGGATCTCGACCGGATGGACGATGCCACGCTATCGCTTGCCGCTGCCGAGACCGATATCTTTGCTCGAACCTCGCCGGCTCACAAGTTGCGGCTGGTCACCGCACTCCAGTCTCAGGGCCTCACCGTCGCGATGACCGGTGACGGTGTCAACGACGCGCCGGCCCTCAAGCGGGCCGATGCCGGCATCGCGATGGGCGTGAAGGGCAGCGAAGCGGCGAAGGAAGCCGCCGAGCTGGTTCTGGCGGACGACAACTTCGCCTCCATTGCCGCCGCCGTTCGTGAGGGGCGCACCGTCTACGACAACATCAAGAAAGTGATCAGCTGGACCCTACCGACGAACGCGGGCGAGGCGGCGACGATCATCATCGCGCTCTTTGTCGGCCTGGCGCTCCCGGTCACGGCCGTCCAGATCCTCTGGGTCAACCTGGTGACGGCGATCACGCTCGGATTGGCGCTTGCCTTCGAGCCATCTGAAGAGGGGACGATGCGGCGGCCGCCGCGTCGCCGGGACGAACCCCTGCTGACCGCCGACCTCATTTGGAATGTCCTGCTCGTCTCAGTGCTTTTTGCCGCTGCGGTTTTCGGAATATTTCTCTACGCGCTGGACAAGGGCTATCCGATCGAACTCGCGCGCACGATGGCGATGAACACCCTGGTTGTCATGGAAATATTCAATGTCTTCTTCATCCGCAACATCTACGGCACATCGCTCACGTGGCAGGCCGTGCGCGGGACCAAGGTCGTCTGGATCTGCGTGATCTCGGTCACCGCCGCCCAGTTCGCCGTCACTTATCTGCCGTTCATGCAATCCCTGTTCGGGACGCAGAGCGTTCCCCTGCAGGACGGGTTGCTGATCGTCGGGATCGGTGCCGTGTTCTTTGCTCTCGTGGAAATCGAAAAGCAGATGCGTTTGGCATTCCGCAGTCGGGGCTAGTGCAGGTCCCTCGGCTCCAAGTGCAGCAAGTCATCGGGCGGCGACAGTTGCTTCCTTCAGGAAGTGCCGCCCCAGGTGGCCGACTCCATCCTGTATGTCTGCTTCGATGGCGGCTGACAGCGCATCAGCATCCCTTGCGCGGATCGCGTCCAGTGCTTCGGCATGCCGGTCAATTCGGTAGCTTTCTTCCAGCTTGGCCGTGGCAAGCCGCATGAACGGGCCGAGACGCAACCAGACGGACTCCATGAGGTCAAGAATGACACCACTCGCTCCCGGCTCGTAGAGCGTACGATGGAAAATGAAGTTGAGTTCGGTCGAACGCAGCAGATCATTTGCCGCATAAGCCTCGTCGATTGCCGTGTCGATCACCTGCAGACGTTCAAGCCGGTCGGCGTCGATATGTGGCAGGGCCCTGGTTGCTGCGAGTGTCTCCAGGGCAATGCGGGCCGCAATGATTTCCTCGAATTTAGGAAGCGTCATTTCCGGTACGCGGACCCGGCGGTTGTCGAGATATTCGAGCGCGCCATCGGCGACCAGCCGGTGCAATGCTTCACGGACCGGCATGGCGCTGACGGCCAGATCTTCGGCCACGCCGTTGATGGTGATCGGCAGGCCTGGACCCACCGCGCCTGACATCACACGGCTGCGCAGTGTCCGGTAGACCCGCTGCTTCAACGATTTCTCTGCCTTGCCCTCTTCAGGTGCCATGGTTCAGATCGGGATCCCGCCTTTTCGCTGCTATCGTGGTCAAGGCACATGGAATAGCCGTGCACCCTCTTGAAATTTGATCAAACTAGCATTTGGTATAGATGGACAGAGCGCAAGGCCCAAAGGCCGATCTTTTCGCATGTTTCAGGAAGCCCAAATGACCGCCAAGACCATCGGCATTCTCGTCACGGGACACTCACCCGCCGAACTCGCGGGCGAGTATGGCAATTACGCCGATATGTTTGCTGCCCTGCTTGGCGATTTTGACTTCTCGTTCAAGCGCTACTTCGTTGTCGACGGCGAGTTTCCCGCGAGCCCGACGGAAGTTGACGGGTGGCTGCTGACCGGCTCGAAGTTCGGCGTCTATGAGGACCATGAATGGATCCGCAAGCTCGAGGATTTCATCCGCGAGGTGCATGCGGCCAAGGTGCCGATGGTCGGCATCTGTTTCGGGCATCAGGTGATGGCCAAGGCGCTCGGCGGTCATGTCGAGAAGTTCAAGGGCGGCTGGTCTGCCGGTCCCGTCACCTACAAGCGCTCCGATACGGGTGAAGAGCAGGTGCTGCTCGCCTGGCACCAGGACCAGGTGATCACGGTGCCCGAGGGAGCCGAAGTCGTCGGCAAGACCGACACCTGCGAGAATGCCGTCATCCGCTATGGTGACTGGGGTCTTTCCTATCAGCCGCATCCGGAGTTTTCGCCGCGTTTCTTCGAGGGACTGGCGGAGGCCCGCAAGGCTGCCATCCCCGAGACCCTGTTCGAGAAGGTGAAGAAGGTCGACGTTCCGATCGCGACGGACCGCATCGCTCAGGAAATCGGCGAATTTCTTGGACGCGACCGCTGATCTTGGTCAGGCGCTCCGTCCAGCGTCCCAGCTTTCCTTGATGAAGGCCTCGAAGAAGTCCGAGAATGTCGCGACCCGCAGCGGCAGTTGCTCATAGGGCGGATAGTAGAGGGTGAGCCAGATTTCCGGCGTGCTCCAGTCGGGGAGCACTTCCACCAGCCGGCCGGCATGCAAGTCCTCCTCGACAATGAAATGCGGCAGGAGGGCGATGCCCTCACCTGCAACGGCGAGCTTACAGAGGAAGTCGCCGTTGTTGATCGAGAAACGGCCCTTGGCTTCGATGGTTCTGGTCTGCCCGGGCCGGCTCAGCACCCAGGTCTCCGTTTTCAGCTGATCGTTATAGCTCAGGCATTCCAGCCCGCTCAGATCCTCGGGCATGGAAGGCATGCCATGGCGGGCGATGAAGGAGGGAGCGGCGACCAGCAGGCGCGGAACAGGCCGGATCTTGCGCCAGATCGTCGACTTGTCCGTTGGCGGCCCGGAAATGCGGATCGCGAGGTCGTAGTTCTCCTGCACGATATCGATGAAGCGGTCCGAGAGTTCGATCGCCACGCTGGTGCGTGGATGAATGATTGCGAACTGTGACAGGACCGTCGGCAGGACTTTCATCCCGAGCGACATCGGGGCCGAGACCCGCAGCGAACCGGCGGTTACCTTCTGCAGGTCGCGGGTTTCTTCCGTGGCGCGGGCGAGGCCTTCTACCAGCGGGGCGACACGGGCGGCATAGGCGGCGCCGGCGGAGGTGAGCGAGACCTTGCGGGTGGTGCGCAACAGCAGCTGGACGCCGAGTTGTTCCTCAAGACCGGAAACCGTGCGGGTGACCGAGGCGGGCGTCATGCCGAGCAGGCGGGCCGCGGCGCTGAAGCTGCTCTGGTCCGCGACCGTCAGGTAGGTTCTGATCGCTTCAAGCTCGCCCATCGGATTATTGCTCCCAGTGAAATAATATCCGCAATATTACAACTGTTCACAACAGAAAAGCCATGGCCCATATTCCATTCAACAGAACAAGACCGGCGCGAGTGCCGGGAAAGGATCAGAGCCATGCTTACCCAGATCAAAGGCCTGCATCACGTTACCTCCATGGCTGCGGATGCCCAGGAAAACAACGATTTCTTCACGAAGACGCTCGGCCTGCGCCGTGTCAAGAAGACCGTCAATTTCGACGCGCCCGATGTCTATCACCTCTATTACGGCGACGAAGTCGGCAATGCCGGATCGGTCATGACCTATTTTCCCTTTGCCAATATGGGCAAGGGTGGTCGTGGTGCGGGTGAAGTGTCGGAGACCGTGTTCTCCGTGCCGAAGGGTACACTCGGTTTCTGGCAGGAGCGCCTGTCGAAGGAAGGCGTGCAGGAGCTCGGCTCCTATTCGCTCTTCGGTGAAGACCGTCTGCGTTTCGCCGGTCCCGATGGCGATGGCTTTGCCCTTGCGGAAGTCGATGGCGACAATCGCGTGCCATTTGCCGGTGGTCCGGTCGGTGTCTCCGAAGGCATTCATGGCTTCCGGGGCGTGACGATGCGGCTGCGCGACGAAGGTGCTACGGGTGAACTCCTGAAGTTCATGGGCTATCAGCCCGTCGACAAACAGGGTGACTTCGTGCGCTACGCAGTCCCCGGCGGCAATGGTGCGGACTATATCGATCTCGAAGTCCTGCCCGGAGCATCGCGTGCGATGCAGGGTGCAGGTTCGGTCCACCATGTGGCCTTTGCCGTTGAAGACCGGGCAGCCCAGCTCGACGTGCGCAAGGCGCTGCTCGATACGGGTTACCAGGTGACGCCGGTCATCGACCGCGATTACTTCTGGGCGATCTATTTCCGCACGCCGGGTGGCGTGCTGTTCGAAATCGCCACGAACGAACCGGGGTTCAACCGCGATGAAGACACCGCGCATCTCGGCGAGGCGCTGAAGCTGCCGACCCGTTACCAGCAGTATCGTTCGCAGATCGAAGCCCATCTGCCCCCGATCCAGGACTGAACGCACAGCGAGGGCGATGCCTGTCACTCAGGCGTCGTCCCTGTTGCGGAGGAAAACATCATGGCAATCGACAGCTATATCCATCACCATCAGGCACCCCAGGGTGCGGCGCCGCTGGTCTTCACCTTCCATGGGACCGGCGGTGACGAACATCAGTTTCTGGGGCTCATCAACCGGATCCTGCCCGAGGCGGGCATCGTGTCACCGCGCGGCGACGTGTCGGAATATGGTGCGGCCCGCTTCTTCAAGCGCACCGGCGAAGGCGTCTACGACATGGCCGATCTCGCCGAGAGAACGGCGAAGATGGCGGGGTTCATCCGCGCTCATAAAGAGAAGAACCCGGATCGCCCGATCTACGGGCTCGGTTATTCGAATGGTGCGAATATCCTGGCTTCGGTTCTGTTCGGAGCCCCCGATCTCTTTGATCGTGTGGTGCTGATGCATCCACTGATCCCCTTCGAGCCGCCGGCGCAGCCGGGGCTTTCGGATGTTGCGATGCTCGTGACGGCCGGCCAGCGGGATCCGATCTGCCCGCTGCCGCTTACCGAACGGCTGACGGCCTATTTCGAGGCGCAAGGCGCTCAGGTCGAGACTTTCCTGCATCAGGGCGGTCACGAGGTTTCGCAAAGCGAGGTCGATGCGATCGCCGCCTTCCTGCAGAAGCCCTGATATCACGCACACGAAACACAAAAGGCCCGCAGACAAGCTGCGGCCCTTTTTTCGTCTCGACTATCAGCCGATCTGGATCAGGGCTTTGATCAGACCGGATTTCTCGCGTGCCCAGCGCGGCAGATCCGTGGCGAGATCTGCAAGCGTCGTGCGATGCGTGATCAGCTGGTCGATCGGCACGAGGCCGTCGGCGATCGACTTGCGCACATGATCGAAATCGATGCGGGTGGCATTGCGACTGCCGATCAGCATCATCTCGCGCTTGTGGAATTCCGGGTCGGAGAAGGTGATGTCCTCCTTGACTACGCTGACCAGCACCAGGCTTCCGCCGTGGGCGACAAAGCGGAAGGCGCGTTCCATCGAGGCACGGTAGCCCGTGGCGTCGAAGACCACGTCGAAACCGTCTCCCCCGGTCAAGTCCGCGACCGCAGACTCAAGACCGTCATCGGCCAGAAGTCCTGATGTGAAGCCGAGGCGATCCGCTGCCATCGACAGGCGCTCGCTGCTGGTGTCGAGCAGGGTCACGTCGTGACCGGCGATGCGGGCGAAGATCGCCGTGCCGAGGCCGATCGGACCTGCGCCGATGACCAGTGCCCTTGAACCCACAGGTGCCATGGAGCGGCGGACAGCATGGGCGCCGATGGCCAGGAACTCGACCGTGGCGGCAGCCTCCGGTGAAAGATCGTCGGCGGGATAAAGGTTAATGGCAGGGACGGTGATTTCCTCGCACATGGCGCCATCGGTATGCACACCGAGCACGCGAATATTCGTGCAGCAGTTGGGCTTGTCCTTGCGGCAGGCGATGCAGGTTCCGCAGGCGATATAGGGATTGACGATGACCTGTGTGCCGACGGCAAAATCCACGCCTTCGCCGGCTTCGCGGACGACTGCCGAGATCTCGTGGCCCATGACGCGGGGATATTCGAGGAAGGGGTGCTTGCCTTCGAAGATATGGTAGTCCGTCCCGCAGATCCCGACATGGCTGATGGCAATACGGGCTTCACCCTGTTTCGGGCGGGGGGCGGGATCGCGATCGACGATGTCCAGTCGGCCCGGTTCGACACACAATGCGGCCTTCATGCTGGTTCCTTTCGGTGACCCGGCAAGGTTTGAAGAAAAAAGGGGGATGCCATTCGCGACATCCCCCACCTTGGAAAAAATCAGCGGCTGCCGCGGCGGCGCAGCTGGTCGAAATAAACGATCAGGATGATCAGGGCACCGGTGATGATGCGCTGCCAGAAGGAGTTGACGTTCATCAGATTGGCGCCGTTGTTGATCGTCGCCAGGATGAAGGCGCCGAGCAGCGGACCCTGGACCGAACCGACGGCGCCGAAGAGGCTGGTGCCGCCGATGACCGACGACGCGATCGCCTGCAGTTCCCAGCCTTCGGCCTGGGTGGCGTTGCCGATCCCGATGCGCGAGGCGAGCAGGATGCCGACGAAGGCAGCACAGGTCGAGGACAGGATATAGGCCATGTAGATCGTGCGGTTGACGTTGACGCCGGACAGGCGTGCCGCCTCACTGTTGGAGCCGACCGCGAAGAGATAGCGGCCCCAGCGGCTCAAGTGCAGGAAGACATAGGCCGGCACGGCGACGACTATAACCATCCAGAAGAGGCTGGGCACACCGAGGAAGTCGGCGCGGGCAAAGTTGGTGAAAGCCTCGTTGGAGATCGAGATCGTCGAACCATTGGTAATCAGGAGGCCGATGCCGCGCAGCGAGGTCAGCGTTGCGAGCGTGATGATGAAGGCCGGAAGCCCCATGCGCACGATGCCGAAAGCGTGGAACATGCCGATGGCGACACCCATCAGGAGGGTGAGGATGATCGCAAGCCAGACGGGCAGGCCTGCGGCGAGCAGCCAGGCGAGGATCACGCTGGCAAAACCGACGACCGCGCCGACCGAGAGATCGATGCCGGCGGTGATGATGACGAAGGTCTGACCCACAGCGAGGATTGCCGTCATCGAACCCTGACGCAGCAGATTGCTGATGTTGTTCGGTGTCCAGAAACTGTTGGTGGCGAAGCCGAGCAGCAGCCAGAGGAAGAGCAGGAGTCCAAGCAGCGTGAGGCTGAAGAGGATGCTCATACCCCTCTTTGGCGCGACCTTGGTCTCTGTAGTGTCGGTGCTCATCTTTGTCCTCCCAGTCGTCTTTTCATGTCGTTGTTTGGCGGCAGCTCAGACGCCGATTGCCTCTGTCAGCACATCCTCGTGCGAGGCGGCCCTGTAGTCGTGACTTGCCACCAGTTTGCCCTGACGAAACACATGCAGACGGTCGGCCAGTTCGTAGACCTCGGGCAGATAGGAGGAGATCAGGATGATCCCGGCCCCCTGCTTCAGCAGTTCGGCGAACAGGCGATAGATCTCGGCCTTGGTGCCGACATCGACCCCGACGGTCGGCTCGTCGAAGATGAACAGTCGCGCGCCGTGGCTCAGCCACTTGCCGATGACGATCTTCTGCTGGTTGCCGCCGGACATGGCAGACGCCAGAACGGCCCGGGTCGGTGTCTTGATCTTGAGGTCGTTGATCTGCTTGTCGGCATTTCCGGCTTCCAGTTTTGGGCTAATGGTGAGGCCTCGGCTCAAGCGGCCAAAGACCGGCAGGTTAATGTTAAGGCCGATCGGCAGATTGAGGCAGAGACCCTGGTCGCGGCGGCTTTCAGGGGCGAGCGCGATGCCGAGATCCATGGCCTTGCGCTCGGTGCCGATAACGACCTTCTTGCCATCCCAGAAAACTTCGCCTGCCGTCAGTTTGTGACGGCCATAGAGGCCCAGCGCAAATTCGCTGCGTCCAGCGCCGATCAGGCCATAAAGGCCGACGATTTCACCGGAGCGGACTGAGAGCGAGACATCCGAGAAGCCGGGCCCTGACAGGCCTTTCGTCTCCAGGATGGTGGCACCGATCGGCAGCTTTTCCTTGTGGTAGATCTGCTCGATCGAGCGGTTGATCATCAGCGAGATGAGCTCGGCATCGTTGGTTTCGCTGATCAGGCGGGTGCCGACATGGGTGCCGTCGCGCAGGACAGAGACGCGGTCGGCGAGTTCGAAGACCTCTTCCATGCGGTGGCTGATATAGACGATGGTGACGCCTTCCGACTGTAGGCGGCGGATGAGGCGGAAGAGCTGCGCCGATTCCTGACGTGTCAGATAGGCGGTCGGTTCGTCGAAGATTATGAAACGGATACCGCGCATCGCGGCTTTGGCGGTGGCGATCAGCTGCTGTTGACCGATCGTCAGGTTACCGAGAATTTCGCCGGCGGGAAGATTGAAGCCGAGGTCGTCGAGGACGTTTTGCGCAGCCTGCGTCATGGCGCGCTGGCGCATGATGCCGCCTGATGACATCTCGTCGCCGAGGAACATGTTGGCCGCGACGGAGAGATGCGAGCAGAGAACGACCTCCTGGTGTACGGCATTGATGCCGCGCTGGATCGCCTCGTTGGGGGTCGCGAGCGCAACCGGCTTGCCGCACCAGCGGATCTCGCCCGAAGTGCGTGGAATGACACCGGTCAAAAGTTTGATGAGCGTGGATTTGCCGGCACCGTTTTCGCCGACGATGGCGTGAATTTCTCCAGCGAGGAAGGTGATGGTCGCGGGCTTTAAGGCCTCGACGGCGCCATACTTCTTCTGCAGGCCGACGAGCTCGAGGATCGGCGTTCCCGGCGGAATGCGATCGGTCTCCAGCAGTTCCGGCTGGTCGTCGTGCCGGTGGCTCACATCATGCAGCGAAGTCATGTCATTCCTCCCGTCAGTCTATGAAAGCGGCCGACGCCTCCCGCGTCCGCCGTTTCCGGTCCGGCACGCGCGACGGATGCCGCGCGTGCCGAAGTCTCGATCAGTTGACCTTCGGGTTCAGAAGGGCGTCGATCTTCGGGTCCGCCATGTTGGCCTGGGTCACCAGGTTTGCGCCGGTGTCTACGAAGGTTTCGACCTTCTCGCCCTTGGAGACGGCGAGTGCTGTCTTCACGCCGTCATAGCCCATGCGATAGGGATCCTGGACGACGAGACCGGCGAGAACGCCTTCTTTCAGGAAGCCGACGGTCTTTTCATCGCTATCGAAGCCGATGACCTTGATCTTGTCGCCGAGCTTGTTTTCGGCGATCGCCTGGCCAACGCCCTGCGCCATGATCAGGTTGGAGGCAAAGACGCCAACGATGTTCGGGTTGGCGGTGATCAGGTCGGTCATCATGTTGAGGCCGGTCGTCGCCTGACCATCGGCAAAGCGGTCGACGGTCACCTGGATGCCCGGATACTTGGTCTTCATCTGGTCCAGGAAGCCTTCGCGGCGCTGGTCGAGCGAGCCGACGCCCGGCAGGCTGGTGATGATGGCGACTTCGCCCTCTTCCTTGCCGGTCGCTGCCTTGATGGCGGCTGCCAGCCCGTCAGCGGCGATGCGGCCGCCCTGCACGTTGTCGGTGGTCAGGAACGACGTGAAAGCCTGGGAATCCGCACCAGAGTCGATGCCAATGATCGGAACAGACTTGGCTGCTTCATCGATCGGCTTGCCGAGGGCCTTGAACTCGGTCGGCGAGATCACGACTGCGGCCGGGCTTCCAGCAACGGCGTTTTCGAGAATGCTGATCTGGCCGTTGATGTCGGATTCGGACTGAGCGCCGAGTTCAGGCACGTTGACGCCGAGGTCCTTGCCGGCCTGGCGGGCGCCGGCGAGCACGATCTGCCAGTAGAAGGACGTGGTGTCCTTGACGATGATCGGAATGGTCACGTCCTGTGCGAAGGAAGCGGCCGGCATCATCGACGTCATCATTGCAGCGCCGGCGATCCCCATCAGGGCGCGGCGAGTCATGCTCTTCAGAATGGTCATTTGGGTTCTCCTCTCAACGCGTCCTGTTCCTCCGGTGAGATCGTGCCGCAGTACGCAACCAGCGCGATCTTTATCGATAAAAAACATTTTATCGAGGCACGCTACTCCAGCATTCTGGAGATTGCAAGCTGGCAAAAGCGGTCTCCTCAAACCTCTTTCGCCCTCATTCTCAGGGCATTTCGGACCTTCTCAGACCCGGTGAACCTCTTCCGGATAAACGACGCCCTTCTTCAGGATGACGTTGCCGTAAATCCGCAATTCCGTGGTTGCGACGATATAGGCGGCTGTCTGCGCCCGCTCGTAAAAGGCAAAGCGCTCAAGGCTTTCCAGCTGCACGTCACCTGCAAGTTTGGTGATGACCGACTGGAACTCGGCGCAGATCTCGGGAACTGCATGCGGGTCGCCGACAACCTGCATGCGCCAGGCCGCATCCTCGACAAACTGGTCGAGCGGCATATGCGCCAGGATCGCTTCCAGGATCTCGACGGCGCCGACGCCATCGGCTCTGATTACCGGTGGCCCCATGGTCGAGGCCGGGAAATTGCCGTCGGCAATCACGATCTCGTCGCCGTGGCCCATGGTGGCGATGGCGTGCAGGAGGTCGGGACCGAGGAGGGGGTGAATGCCTTTCAGCATGTCGTGCTCCTATTCCCTGACCGCGTCATCGCCGAGCGGCGGAGCGACGAGCGTATGCGCCTCGAAGGGGGCGAAGGCGGATGCCGGCAGTTCCTCTGTTGTCAGCGCCATATTGCGATGGAGGCTGTCCGGCTTCGCGGTGCCGATGATGACCGAGGCAACGGCCGGATGGTGCAGCGGGAACTGCATTGCAAACTGGGCGAGCGGTTTACCGGCCTGTTTCGCCAGGTCTTCCATGGCGCGCACCTTGTCGAGGACCTCGTCGGTCGCTGGGGTGTAGTCGAAATGCGCCCCCGGAACGGCGCCGGTCGCCAGGATGCCGGAGTTGAACACACCGCCGGCAGTAATCGAGGTGCCGCGCTTTTCGCAAAGCGGCAGCAGTTCCTCGACGGCGGAGCGATCCAGCAGCGAATAGCGGCCGGCCATCAGGATGACGTCGATATCGATGTCGGCCATCATCTCCAGGCAGGCCGGGACTTCGTTGACGCCAAGGCCGAAGGCCTTGATGGCGCCTGATGATTTCAGCTGATCGAGGGCCTTGTAGCCGCCATCGCGCAGCTGCTTGACATAGTGGTCATTGACCGCCCGACCGTGGGTGTAGACGCCGATGTCATGGACATAGAGGATGTCGATGCGGTTGAGGCCGAGGCGCGCATAGCTGAAGTCGACCGAGCGCATGATGCCGTCATAGCTGTAGTCGTATACCAGCTTGAAGGGCAGCGGATCGACGAAGCCGACATTCGGGATCTGGTCCTTCGGCACGGGCGCCAGCAGACGACCCACCTTGGTCGAGAGCACATAGCTGTCTTCCGGCTTGTCGCGCAGGAAGTCGCCGACGTAGCGCTCGGCCTGACCGAAACCGTAATGCGGTGCAGTGTCGAAATAGCGGATGCCGTGATCCCAGGCCGCCTGCAGGGTGGCGATCCCGACATCCCGCGGGCAGGGGCGGTAGAGGCCGCCGAGTGGTGCCGTGCCGAAGGAGTATTCGGTCACTTCGAGGGCGGTCTTGCCGATGCGTCTCGTCTTCATGCTGATATCCGGTGTCCTGTTGTCGAGGTCAGAGCGTGGCGCCGAGGTGCCACGGCACGAATTCGTTGTCGCCGTAGCCGAAGAGCTCGCTCTTGGTCTTCTGGCCCGAGGCGGTCTCGATGATCAGGTCGAAGATGTCGCGGCCGAGGCCCGAGACGCTGGCATCACCCGTGGCGATGACGCCGCAGTCGATGTCCATGTCCTCTTCCATCGACTTGTAGAGCGCGGTGTTGCTGGTCAGCTTGATGGAAGGCACCGGCCTAGAGCCGAAGCAGGAGCCGCGGCCTGTCGTGAAGGCAATGACATTTGCGCCGCCCGCAACCTGGCCGGTCGCGGAGACCGGGTCGTAGCCGGGAGTGTCCATGAAGACGAGGCCGTGTTCGGTAACGCGTTCTGCGTAATTGTAGACGGCCGTCAGCGGCGAGCGCCCACCCTTAGCCACGGCGCCGAGCGACTTTTCCAGAATGGTGGTGAGGCCACCCTTCTTGTTGCCGGGCGAGGGATTGTTGTCGAGGGATGCGCCATGCTGGGCGACATAGGCTTCCCACCAGGAGATCAGGCCGTCGAGCTTGACCGCGACCTCTTCGTTGACGGCGCGGCTGCGCAGGAGGTGCTCGGCGCCATAGATCTCTGAGGTTTCGGACAGGATCGCCGTGCCACCGGCGCCGGCCAGGATGTCGACGGCAACACCGAGGGCCGGGTTGGCTGTGATGCCGGAGAGGCCGTCCGAGCCGCCGCATTGCAGGCCGACGATGATCTCGCTGACGGAAATCGGTTCGCGGCGCATCGTGCCGACTTCGGCTGCAATCTCCTTGAGGATGGAAAGGGCGTTCTCAACGGCACGGCGGGATCCGCCGGCGTCCTGGATGTTGAAGTGACGCTTGGAAGCGCCAGCGCCGCTCTGGCCGTAAAGCGTCAGCTGGTTCACTTCGCAGCCGAGGCCGACCATGAGCACGCCGCCGAAATTCACATGCCTCGTGTAGCCGGCTATTGTTCTGTGAAGCGTGCGCATGCCGTCGCCGGTCGAGCTCATGCCGCAGCCCTGGTCGTGGACGATCGGTACGAAGCCGTCGATGCCTTCATAATGCGGCAGGATGGTGCGGTTTGCGGCATCCGCGATCGCGCGACAGACGGTGGTGGAACAGTTCACGCTGGCGATGATGCCGATGTAGTTGCGGGTCGCAGCGCGTCCGTCGGCGCGGCGATAGCCCATGAAGGTGCGGGCCCTGTCGGCAGACGTTGCTGCCTCCGGCTGGGCGAGGCCGCTGACCGAGAGGCGATCCTCATCAAAGGCCAAATTGTGGGAATGGACGTGTTCGCCTGCGGCAATGTCCGTCGTCGCGCGGCCGATCGCCTGGGCATATTTGACGACCGGTTCGCCCTTGTGGATGGCGCGGACAGCGACCTTGTGGCCGGGGTCGATCTTGGCCGAAGCCGCGGCGCCGCCGGGCAGGACATGCCCCGCTTCGATCGCAACAGTGGTTACGGCAACATTATCGTCCTGCGACAGCAGGATGCAGGCTGGTTTCGACACCCGATGTTTCTCCCATGCGTCCGGCGGGACCGGATCCTGTATTTTGTCTTTTATCGGCAATAGACAGTTTCTCGTCAATGGGTATGATATCGATAAAGAACAATTTGCCTTGATCAGAAGCAGGAGGTTAACGACCTAGACCAGAAGGAGGCAGGGCCACCGCAATCGATGGTTTCCATTGCGCGAGGCCACGTCTTGCGCCATGAGGCGAAAGATCGTCACGTGTGCATCATTTCAACCCAGGCAGAGCTATGGCCAAGCAGAACACTGTCTTCAAGGACGCCTACAACCGCACGCTGAAGCTGATCGAGGAAACGGATACGCTTCCCTCGGAGCCGGAGCTTTGCGGTCTGCTCAGCGTCAGTCGGACGACCGTGCGGGCCATTCTGACGCGGCTCGGGGAGGTCGGTCTGGTGGCCTGGGACAAGCGCTCCAAGACGGTGCTACGCAGACCGGGACAGGGCGACTATTTCCCGGATGAAGAAACCAACTCGCTGTCGGAAATCATCGAGCGCAGCTTTATGCGCCGGATCCTGGCCGGTGGGGCGCAGCCGGGCATGCAGATCAACGAGTTGGAGCTCGCTCGCGAGATCGGGATCGGCACGACCAGCGTGCGGGAATTCCTCATCCGTTTCAGCCGCTTCGGGCTGATCGAGAAGCGGCCGAACAGCCATTGGGTGCTCAAGGGCTTTACCCGTGAGTTTGCGCTGGAACTTACTGAAGTCCGCGAGATGTTCGAGCTGCGCTCTGCGGCGGCATTCGTACATCTGGCGGCGGATCATCCCGCCTGGGCGGAGCTGAAGGCGGTGGAGGCACAGCATCATGCGCTGCTGGCCGATATCGACAACCGCTATACGGAGTTTTCGGAACTCGACGAACGTTTCCACCTGCTCGTCCAGAAGGCCTCGAGCAACCGCTTCATCATCGATTTCTACGACATCATCGCGATCGTCTTCCACTACCACTACCAGTGGAACAAAACGAATGCGCGGGCGCGCAACCAGCGGGCGTTGGAAGAGCATCTCGACTATATCAGCGCGCTCTTTTCCCGCGATCCGGCGGCGATCGAGAGAGCCTGCCGTCAGCACCTGAAATCGGCGCGCGAAACCTTGCTGCAATCCATCCAGGAGCCTGCCTGAGCCATGACGACGCCCATCCTGCAATTCGGCACGAGCCGATTTCTCCAGGCGCATGCCGATCTCTTCGTCAGCGAGGCTATGGAGGCAGGGAAGGCGCTTGGACCGATCACGGTGGTGCAAACGTCGGGTGATCCGGCGCGGGCGGGACGGATCGGGGCGCTATCCGCGCCAGAGGGCTATCCGGTGATCATTCGAGGCCTGGAGGAGGGAGAGCCTGTCGAGCAAGAGCTCAGGGTACGATCGGTGACAAGATCGCTCTCGACCTCCAGCGACTGGACCGAGGTCCGGCGGATTTTCGTCGAGGAGGCGAGGGTTGTGCTGAGCAATACCGGGGATAAAGGGTATGCCCTCGTCGAGGGGGACAGTGTCAACGGGGTTCCGCGCTCCTTTCCGATGAAACTGCTGGCGCTCCTTCACGCACGCTTTCGCGGCGGCGCGAGGCCGTTGACGATATTGCCCTGCGAGTTGATCTCGCGAAATGGCGAGGTGTTGCAGGACCTGATCGTCGATCTTGCGAGCCGCCATGTTCCCGACGCGAACTTCGTGTCCTGGCTTTCTGAGCGGGTCATCTGGGGCAATACGCTGGTTGACCGTATCGTGTCCGAGCCGATCGATCCGGCGGGGGCGATCGCGGAGCCCTATGCGATCTGGGCGATCGAACGCCAGGCAGGACTGACATTGCCCTGCGAGCATCCCTGCATCAGGCTCGTCGACGACCTGACGCCTTATGAGCGGCTGAAGCTGCATATCCTCAATCTCGGCCATACGGTTCTGGCCGATCGCTGGCTGAAGGACGGTCGTAGCGAGGTGGAGTGCGTGAAAGATATTCTTATCGACACCGCGATCCGGTCAGAACTCGAGGAGATTTACGCAGAAGAGGTCGTGCCAGGCTTTCGCCGGCATGGTCTCGGCTCGCAGGCCGAGGCCTATGTCGCGACCACGCTCGAGCGCTTTCTCAATCCCTATCTGGACCACAAATTGCGCGACATTGCCGGCAACCATGCGGAAAAGATCGTTCGCCGAATTATCGGCTTCAAGGATTGGTGCCCCAACGTCCCCATGCCGAAACTGTCGGCGATCGCCGCTCGATAACAGCGTGGTTGCTCAGGCCGGCGGCAGGCCTTTCGAACGCATGCGACGACGGAAGGCGGTCGGCTTCTCGACGAAGCGTTCGCTAAAGGCCTCGTAGAACCGCGAAACCGATCCGAAGCCGCTTTCGAAGGCGACATCGGTGATCGAAAGGTCGGTCGAGATCAACAGGGACTGTGCCGTGTCGAGGCGATGCCGCACGATCGCCTGGTTGATCGTGTGGCCCACAGCGCGCTTGAAGATCGACATGGCGTAGTTCGGGTGAAGGCCTACCGCATTGCCGACGTCATCAGCGGAGATGTTTTCGAGGGCATGTTCGGCTATGAAGCGCAGCATGCGCTCGATATGCTCGACGCGTTCGCTGTCATTGGCGCTGAAGCTGGCAATGGCCGAGCCTTCCTCGCGCAGATCCCGCCAGCCGTCGCGCTCGATCCTGAGAACGCGCGCGGTCAATTCGTTTCGCACAATCTCGGTCAGGTTCTCGTCGCCCGCAAGTAACTCCTCGCGCCAGCGCTGAAAGATGTCCCGATCCCAGGAGCGGATTTCCAAGGCCTCGATCATCGCGCCGCGAAACACGGCATCGCGGAAACGGCTCAAATTGGCAAGGCCGAGGAAGACCGACATGGGCACGTACAGGCAGACGAAGCGGGTGCCTTCCTGTCTGTCGATTACTTGATGCGGGATCATGCCCCAGAAGAGGCAAAGGCGTCCCTCGTCCACCGTCAATTCACGGCCATCGAACCAGTAGGTCATTTGGCCCGAGAGAACGAAGTTGAGCTCGATCTGGCTGTGCATGTGCGGGCCTGCCATTCGCTGGACCGTCAGGTTTTCGCCAGCGCAAAACCGGTGATCGCCGAAGATGACCAGCGGGTGCCGTGGGTCGTGATCCGGGTGAACCGGAACTGATTCGTCCTCTAGAAGCGGCTTCACATGTTCCAAATCTTAGGATCCCGGAAAAGTTCGATGAAAACTCGGTAGATTATTACGGGTTTGAAGCGGATGATCAAGCAGAGCTGAGAAATCCGCTCCGGTGGGATCCGGGGCTTCAAGCTCCGCATATGCCAAGCATTACGGTCATAGGGAGGAAAACATGACCTTTTTCAAAAGCCTGAGCGCGATCGCTCTGGGTGCAGTCCTGCTGTCATCCACCGCGTTTGCCGGTGAAATTGTCCTCAACTCGAACCATTCCGACCCGGCGCCGAAAAAGGCAATCGAGGATCTGATCGCGGATTTCCAGGCGGCTAATCCCGATATCACAGTCAAGTGGAACAATTTCGATCACGAGGGCTACAAGTCCGCGATCCGCAACTTCTTGACCGCCGATGCGCCTGACGTCGTTGCCTGGTTCGCCGGCAACCGGATGGAGCCCTTCGTCCGCGCTGGGCTTTTTGAAGACGTGACCGACGTGTGGGATGCCAATGGGCTCAACGACCAGCTCAAGTCGGCTTCTGCCTCGATGACCATCGACGGCAAGAAGTGGGGCGTTCCCTATACCTATTACCAGTGGGGCATCTATTACCGTAAGGATATCTTCGCCGAGCAGGGCATCGAGCCGCCTAAGACCTGGGCAGAGTTCCTGGCCGCCAGTGAAAAGCTGAAGTCGGCCGGCATTACCCCGATCACCATCGGCACCAAGGCGCTCTGGCCGACGGGTGGCTGGTTCGACTACCTGAACTTGCGCGTCAACGGCTACGAGTTCCATATGGAACTGACCTCGGGCAAGGTTCCTTACACCGATCCGCGCGTTAAGGCCGTGTTCGAAAAGTGGGGCGAGTTGGTCACGGCCGGCTACTTCAACGAAAACCATGCCGCGATCGACTGGCAGGATGCCATCCCGCAGATGGTGCAGGGCAAGGCTGCCATGTATTTGATGGGCAACTTTGCCGTTGCTACCATGAAGGATGGTGGATTGACCGAAGACCAGATCGGCTTCATGCAGTTCCCGGAAATCACCCCCGGAATTCCGATGGCCGAGGAAGCGCCGACCGACACTTTCCACATCCCGTCGGGTGCGAAGAACAAGGAAGATGCGAAGAAGTTCCTCGCCTTCGTTGCTTCGCCGGCTGCCCAGTCGAAGATGAACGCCACGCTCGGCCAGCTGCCGGTCAACAACCAGTCGGAAAAGCCGGCTGATCCGTTCCTGCAGGCCGGTTTCGAAATGCTGTCCAACGCTTACGCCCTGGCGCAGTTCTACGATCGCGATGCCGATCCGGAAATGGCGAAGGCCGGCATGGAAGGGTTCCAGGAGTTCATGGTCAAGCCTGAGCGTCTGGACGCCATCCTGGAGCGCCTCGAGAAGGTTCGCGCCCGCGTCTACAAGTAATCGATAGAGCTCCCTGCGCCGGGTGCTGTGGGTCTCCCTGGGCCCATGGCATCCGGTTGCCGTTTCCCGTTCCCTCAGAGGTGCCGCCATGAGCAACACCGTTCCAACGACTTCCAGCTTCTGGAAGCGCAACCAGCAAACGCTTGCGCCGCTTCTCTTCCTGGCGCCCGGCATGTTGATGTTCGTGATCTATGTATTGGTCCCGATCTTTCAGTCGATCTGGATCAGTTTTCACGATTGGGACGGCCTTGGCGCAATGACCTGGGTCGGCGTGGGCAATTATGTCGAATTGCTCGATGACGATTCTTTCTACGTCTCGCTCGAAAACAATCTCATCTGGCTGGTTCTCTATCTTCTTGCGATCCCGGCGGGTCTGGCGGTCGCGCTGTTCCTCAACCAGACGGTCACTGGCATTCGGCTCTACAAGTCGTTGTTCTTCTTCCCCTTCGTGATCAGTCAGGTCGTTGTCGGCCTGATGTTTACCTGGTTCTACGCGCCCGACTTCGGTCTGTTCTCCAAGCTTCTGGAAATGCTCACCGGCGAACAGTTCGCCGTGCTCGCCGACGAGCGCTTCGTCACCTACGGGATCATCGTCGCCGGTCTCTGGCCGCAGACGGCCTATTGCATGATCCTCTATCTGACCGGTCTCAACAACATCAATCCGGAGCAGGTCGAGGCTGCCCGCATGGATGGCGCCAAGGGCCTGAAGCTGCTCTGGTATGTGATCCTGCCGCAGTTGGCACCCGCAACCTTCATTGCCATGGTGGTAACGGTCATCGGCTCGCTGCGCTCCTTCGACCTCGTGTCGATCATGACCGCAGGCGGCCCCTACGGATCGAGCCAGGTTCTCTCCTACTTCATGTATGAGCAGGCGCTCTCCGAATATGGCTTCCGCATGGGCTATGGCGCATCGATCGCGGTCGTGCTGTTCCTGATCATGATGGTCTTCATCTCGCTCTTCATCGTCCGCATGCTCGCTCAGGAAAGGAACGCCTGATGTTCCCCACTCCGATCCAGAAGGCCTCGCCATTCGCGCAGACGGCCTACAAGATCCTGCTGCCGATCTCGCTTTTCCTGTGGCTGTTGCCGCTGATCGGCGTCGCCATCACGTCGGTTCGCCCGGCGGGGGACCTCGCCGCCGGCAATTATTTCGGCATCCCTTCCGGCTTTGCCGGTTTCGAGAACTATTCGGCCGTCTTCAACAATTCGCCGATCGGCTATTACATCCTGAACTCGTTCAAGGTGACGATCCCAACGGTGATCGGCGCGGTGGCGCTGTCCTGCCTGACCGGCTTTGCGCTTGCGGTCTACAAGTTCAAGGGCAATCTCATCCTGTTCTTCATGTTCGTCGCCGGCAACTTCATTCCGTTCCAGATCCTGATGGTTCCGGTTCGCGACATGACGCTGCGCGCCGGTCTCTACGACACGACCATGGGCCTCGTGCTTTTCCATGTCGCTTTCCAGACCGGGTTCTGCACGCTGTTCATGCGCAATTTCATCAAGGGCCTGCCGTTTGCGCTGATTGAATCGGCGCGTGTGGAAGGCGTCTCCGAATGGCGGATCTTCCGCTATATCGTGCTGCCGCTGATGCGTCCGGCAATCGCTGCCCTCTCCGTCCTGATCTTCACCTTCGTCTGGAACGATTACTTCTGGGCGACCGTGCTCGTGCAGGGACAGCATGCCATGCCGGTCACGGCTGGCCTTTATTCGCTGAATGGCCAGTGGGTTGCCGCCTGGCACCTCGTATCCGCCGGATCGATCGTTGCGGCCCTGCCGCCGGTCGCGATGTTCTTCCTCATGCAGCGCCACTTCATTGCCGGCCTCACACTCGGAGCGACCAAGGGATGAGCGAAATCGTCATCATCGATTCGGGCCAGCTGGCGCTGAGCCTGCGCCTGCCGGAACTCGGCATGCCGGAGATCCTGTCCTTCGGCGCGGAACCTGTCGAACCTGATCCTCTGTTCGAGATCGAGCGTTCCAGCCGGGTCAACGGCATGGACATTGCCGTGCCCTCGAATGTGCTCCTGCCGACGGGCGGCATGGGCTTCTTCGGCTGGCCGGCGATTGCAGGTCACCGCGGGGGCCGAGACTTCGTGGCGCAGTTCGGCGGCTGGACCGTCCATCGCGACGGCAATCAGACGGTGCTGAAGGCCGGCGATTCCGTCGCCAGGCTCGGCATTGCCATCACGCTCACGGCGCATTCGTCCGGCCTGATCTCGATGGCGACGGAGTTAAGCAATCTCGGCGACGCGGATTATCAGCTTGATCGCTGCATGGCGGCGACCTTCCTGGCGCCAGCCGGCGATGTGCAGGTGATGAGCTTCACCGGCATCTGGGGGCGCGAGTTCCAGACGCGGCGCGAGCTTCTCGGCAATGGCACCTGGATCCAGGAAAGCCGGCGCGGGCGCACCTCGCATGATCGCTTCCCGATGCTGTTCATCGAAAGCGAGACCCAGATCTTTGGCGTGACGCTCGGCTTCAGCGGCAACCACCAGATGGTGATCGACCGGACGGATGACGGTCAGCGGCTTGTGCATCTCGGCGAATTGTTCGAACCGGGCGAGATCGTGCTTGGTCCGGGTCAAAGCTATGAGAGCCCGGTTGCCTATGTCGGGGCCGATACGGAAGATTTCCACGCCTTCGTGCGCGAGGAGCTGATCAGCTGGCCGGGTGGTCGGATGACGCCGCGCCCGGTGACGCTGAACACCTGGGAAGGCAATTACTTCGACCACCAGATGGATTCGCTGAAAGCCCAGGCGACAGCCGCCGCCGAACTCGGCATCGAGCGCTTCGTGCTCGACGACGGCTGGTTCGGCAAGCGCGACAACGACACAACGAGCCTAGGCGACTGGGATATCGATGCACGCAAATACCCCGATGGTCTGAAGCCGCTGGTCGATCACGTGACCGGGCTTGGCATGCAGTTCGGCATCTGGTTCGAGCCTGAAATGGTGAACCCGGTTTCCGAGCTCTACAAGGCGCATCCCGACTGGGCGCTGACGATTGAAGGACGTCCGATCCTGGAATCGCGCACCCAGCTGGTGCTGGATCTGACGCGTCCCGAAGTCTCCGACTATCTCTTTGGCAAGATCGACGCCGTGCTGTCGAACCATGCCGTCTCCTACATCAAGTGGGACATGAACCGCGACCTGACGCATGCGGCCGGTCGCGACGGCAAGGCGAAAACATCAACCCAGACCCGTGCCGTCTATGCGCTGATGGACCGCATTCGTGCGGCTCATCCCAATGTCGAAATCGAAAGCTGCGCCTCCGGCGGCGGACGTATCGATTACGGCGCATTGAAGCGCACCCATCGCGTCTGGACGTCCGATTGCACCGATGCGCTGGAGAGGCTGGAAATCCAGCGCGGCGCTTCGGTTTTCGTGCCGCCGGAGATTCTCGGCAGCCATATCTCGGCCTCGCCGAACCATCAGACCGGTCGCCGTCACACGCTTGCCTTCCGGGCGCTGGTGGCTATCGCCTATCATCTCGGGGTGGAGCTCAACCCGCTCGAACTCACCGCTGAGGAGCGCGGCGAACTCAAGGTCTATATCGATACCTACAAGCGGCTGCGCCATCTCTTGCATGCGCCGGGCGCCAGTTTCCGCATGGAGCCGCTCGACGGTCGCTATGTCTGGGGTGCGGCTTCGGCCGAGAAGATCGTGTTGATCGTCGCTCAGGGTCCGCAGATGGTGGGCGAACAGCCAGCGCCGCTGCGTCTGCCTGACGAAGTCACCCAGTTCGGTGGCCAGTGGCGCATCAAGACCATGCTGCCGGCAGAACCGCAATTCATCCGTATCTCCGAGGGCCAGAAAGCGCTGCTTTCCGGTGCCGTCACCTTCGCGCTTTCCAGTGCCGGACTTGCCGGCCTGCCGCTGCCGATGCTGACGCCCGAAAGCGCACTTCTCCTCGAACTCGAACCGATCAAGGGAGGCAAGACCCATGGCTGATGTAAGCCTGCGTGGCGTCAAGAAACAGTTCGGCGCGCTCAGCGTCATCAAGGGTGTGGATCTCGACGTCAAGGACGGCGAGTTCTGCGTCTTCGTCGGCCCCTCCGGCTGCGGCAAGTCCACGCTTCTGCGCATGATTGCCGGGCTTGAAGAGATCACCGAGGGATCGCTTGCCATCGGCGGCCAGGACATGACCAGCATCGGCCCGTCCGAGCGTGGCGTTGCCATGGTCTTCCAGTCCTATGCGCTTTATCCGCATATGACCGTCGAGGAAAACATCGGCTTCGGCCTGAAGATGACCGGCCAATCCAAGGCTCTGATTGCAGAACGCACGGCGGTTGCCGCGAAGATGCTGCAGCTTGAGCCGCTTCTGCAGCGCAAGCCCGGCCAGCTTTCCGGCGGCCAGCGCCAACGCGTCGCCATCGGTCGCGCCATCGTCCGCAATCCGGAAGTCTTCCTGTTCGACGAACCGCTGTCGAACCTTGATGCGGCTCTGCGCGTCCAGATGCGCACGGAGCTTTCCAAGCTGCATCAGGATCTGAAGGCAACGATGATCTACGTGACGCATGACCAGGTCGAGGCCATGACCATGGCCGACAAGATCGTCGTGCTGTCTGCCGGCAAGATCGAGCAGGTCGGCTCGCCGCTCGAACTTTACCACCGCCCGAACAATCTCTTCGTTGCCGGCTTCATCGGCTCGCCGAAGATGAATTTCCTGAAGGTTCAGGCCTCGAGTGCCGACGGTGTCGCCGTGGTGCGCCTGCCCGGGGCTGAGATCTCGATCCCGACGCATGGGGCGAGTGTTCCGTCCGGCGAGCTGACCTTCGGCCTGCGTCCCGAGCATATCGACGCGACCGGCAAGGGCGATGTCGTCATCGAAGCGACCGTCAAGCTGGCGGAATATCTCGGTTCGGAGACGCTGTTCTTCGTCACGCTTGCCGATGGCTCTGAGCTTGCGGTGAAGGCCGATGGTCTGGCCAGCGAAAAGCCCGGCCAGACGCTGCGCCTCGGCATCAATGCCAAGGCCTGCCATCTGTTCGACAAGGACGGCAAGGCCGTCATCAATGGGGATCTGACACGATAATGCTGGGCGTCTGCTACTATCCGGAACACTGGGATGAAAGCCGGTGGCAAACCGACGCGCGCCGGATGCGCGAACTCGGCATTTCCTTCGTGCGCATCGGTGAGTTTGCCTGGTCACGTCTGGAGCCCTCGCGCGGCAATTTCACCTTCGAATGGCTCGATCGGGCGATCGACGTGCTGCATGAAGCGGGCCTGAAGGTCGTGCTCGGCACGCCGACCGCAACCCCGCCCAAGTGGCTCGTGGACGAATGCCCCGATATCATTCCCTATGACGAACAGGGCCGCCCGCGCGGCTTCGGCTCGCGCCGTCACTACACCTTCTCCTCGGAAACCTGGTGGAAGGAAAGCGCGCGCATCGTCGAGATCGTCTCCAAGCGCTATGGCGAGCACCCCGGTATTGTCGGCTGGCAGACGGACAATGAATATGGCTGCCATGACACGACGGTTTCCTGGGGTCCTGAAGATCTGAAGAGCTTCAAGCGCTGGCTGCGCCTGCGCTACCAGTCGACCGACCAGCTCAACGAGGCCTGGGGTTCGGTTTTCTGGTCGATGGAGCTTTCGAGCTTCGACGATGTCGCCCTGCCGAACCTGACGGTGACCGAGCCGAACCCGGCGACGCGTCTCGACTTCTGGCGTTTCCATTCGGACCAGGTCGCGGCCTATGACAAGATGCAGTGCGAGATCATCCGCAAGCATTCGCCGGGGCGCTGGGTCACCCATAATTTCATGGGCTTCGTCTCCGACTTCGACCACTTCAAGGTGGGCGACAATCTCGATCTCGCCTCCTGGGACAGCTATCCGATCGGTTTCGTCGAGAAGTTCCCCTTCACTGAGGAAGAGCGCAATCGCTGGGCCGAGACCTCGCATCCCGATATCGCGCCCTATCACCACGATCTCTACCGCGCCGTCGGCAAGGGGCGGTTCTGGGTGATGGAGCAGCAGCCGGGTCCGGTCAACTGGGCGCCGTGGAACCCCGTGCCGAAGCCCGGCATGGTGCGTCTGTGGACCTGGGAAGCGCTGGCGCATGGGGCTGACGTCGTCAGCTATTTCCGCTGGCGTCAGGCACCCTTCGCGCAGGAACAGATGCATGCGGGCCTCAACCTGCCGGGCCTCGACGAGTGGTCGCCGGGTGGCAAGGAAGCCATGCAGGTCTCGGAGGAACTGGCCGCCCTCGGCACGCTTCCCGAAACAAGCCAGGCGCCCGTGGCGCTGGTCTTCGATTATCAGAGCTACTGGTCGACGATGATCCAGCCGCAGGGTAAGGATTTCCGTTACGAGGAACTCTGCTTCCGCTGGTACGAGGCTTTGCGCCATCTCGGCCTGAACGTCGATTTCGTCCGTCCCGGTGCTTCGCTGGAGGGCTATCCGCTGGTGGTCGTGCCCTGCATGACGGAGGTCAGCGAAGCAGCGCTGGTCGCGCTCGAAAAGGCTAGGGGTGTCGTCGTGATCGGTGCGCGCACGGGTTCGCGCGACCGCAATTTCCGCATACCGGAAAACCTGCCACCGGGTCCGCTGGGCGCTCTCACGGGCAATCGTGTCGTTCAGGTCTCCTCCATGCGTCCCGGTCTCTCGGATGGAGTCTCCGGTGCAGTTTCGGGTCATGCGATCCGTTGGCGTGAATATCTGGAGACCTCGGCCTCGATGCTCGCGACCTTCGAGAACGGCGATCCGGCACTGACCGAGAAGGGCAATGTGCTCTATCTCGCCTGCTGGGCCGATGCTGACCTTCTCGCCGAGGTGCTGGAACTGGCAACCAAGAAGGCCGGTGTCGCGACGCTGCGCGTGCCCGACTTCATCCGCATCCGTCGCCGCGGCGACCTCGTCTTCGCCTTCAACTACGGAACCGAAGACTGGGTGCTGCCTGCAGGTGCCGAGCCGGTGCTTGGTGAGCGCGTGCTGAAGCCGCAGGCGGTCACCGCCTGGCGGTCCTGATCTCAAAGCTGTTGAGGGCCGGCGTCATGCCGGCCTTCCTGTCTTGCCCTGATTGAATTCCGGAACTCATCCATGGCTCACCGGTTTGACCCTCGACATCAGCAACGAGGAGATGCCCCCATGGCCGACTATCCCACACCGCCGTTCTCGCAGGACAAGGTCCCCATGCCGGGCCGTACCGCCGACATGAATCCGAGGCCAGATCACGGCGAGGAAAGTTACAAGGGGTCGGGCAAGCTCGAAGGTCTCAAGGCGATCATCACCGGTGGCGATAGTGGGATCGGGCGCGCCGTGGCAATTGCCTATGCCCGTGAGGGTGCGGATGTCCTGATTTCCTATATCGAAGAGGATGAGGACGCGAAGGATACCGCCGAGTGGGTGGAGAAAGCGGGTCGCAAGGCCGTGCTGGTTCGGGGTGACATCCAGAATGCCGATCATTGCCGGGAGATCGTCGACACTGCGGTTCGCGAACTCGGCGGCGTCGACATTCTTGTCAACAATGCGGCGCACCAAGCTTCCTTCGAGGACATCACCGACATCCCGGACGAAGAGTGGGAACTCACCTTCCGCGTCAACATCCACGCGATGTTCTACCTGACCAAGGCTGCCGTCCCGCATATGAAAAACGGCGGGTCGATCATCAACACGGCGTCGATCAATTCGGATAGTCCGAGCCCCCATCTTCTTGCCTATGCGACGACCAAGGGCGCAATCCAGAACTTCACCGCCGGGCTTGCGCAAATGCTGGCGGAGAAGAAGATCCGGGCCAACTGTGTTGCGCCCGGTCCGATCTGGACGCCGCTTATTCCGTCCACGATGCCGGAAGATTCGGTCAAGAACTTCGGCAAGCAGGTGCCCATGCAGCGCCCCGGCCAGCCGGCGGAATTGCAGACTGCCTATGTGATGCTCGCAGATCCGCTCTCCAGCTATGTGTCGGGCGCGACGATCGCCGTCACCGGCGGAAAGCCGATCCTCTAAGTCGGCCTTGCCTTTGGCGCGCGGCGTGGCAAGTTGCGCGCCATGAACAAAGTGATCCTGATCGTTCTCGACGGGCTGCGCTACGACGTGGCCCGGTCCTGTCTCGGCTATATGGAAGGCCTCGTGGCTGCAGGCCGGGCCGATGTGCGCAAGCTCACCTGCGAACTCCCCGCCATGTCGCGGCCGCTCTATGAAACTTTGCTGACGGGCCGAAAGCCCGTGGACCACGGCGTGGTCAGCAATGGAGTGGTGCGCCGTTCATTAGGGGACAATCTCTTCGCGCAGGTCAGAGCGCAGGGCGGGGTAACGGCTGCGGCCGCCTATCACTGGGTGTCGGAGCTTTATGTGTCCTGCCCGTTCGACCGGTATCGCGACCGCATTCTCGTCGATGGCACAGGCGATATCACCCATGGCGTTTTCTACTGGGACGATGCCTATCCCGACAGCCATCTCTTCGCTGATGCCGAATGGCTTGTCCGCTCCAAGGCGCCCGATTTTCTTCTGCTTCATCCGATGAATGTCGATGATGCCGGCCATAAGCATGGGGGCGACAGCATCGGCTATCGCAATGCGGCCCGGACGCAGGGTGATCTGCTTGCACGGCATGTGCCTGATTGGGTTGAGGCCGGTTACACGGTGATCGTCACTGCCGATCACGGCATGGGTGATGATGGCAATCATGCAGGGCCGACGCCCCAAGAGACCGAAGTGCCGTTCTACACGGTCGGATTCCGAGTTGGTCCCGATGCCCCGATCAAGCAAACCGAGATTGCGGGGCTTGTCTGCAAGCTCATGGAGGTCGATCCTGGCGCGGTGCCGGCTTTCGACGGTGCCATCGAACGCCTCTGAGACAATCTGCGCCTGATCCGGTCTGGCTGCCTGCCGTAATGGGTAGGACAGACCTGCAGGAGATACAGATGTCCGACTTTTCCGGAATGACGTCCCTCAATCCCGGCTACCGCGCGCTTGTGCTCGGGGCGAGTGGAGGTATCGGTGGTGCATTTGCTGTTGCGATCAAGGCCGATCCTGCCTGTGGTAGCGTGACGGAGTTGTCGCGAAGCCGCGACGGGTTCGATATCACGGATGATGCCTCTGTCGGCGCTGCGGCATCCCGGTTGTCGGAAGCGGGCCAGAAATTCGATCTCATCCTCTGTGCGACGGGCGCGCTCGTCATCAATGGCAATGGCCCGGAAAAGACCATCAAGGCGATCCAGGGCGACGTGATGGCGGCGCAGTTTGCGTTGAACGCCATCGGCCCGGCGCTGGCGTTAAAGCACTTTGCGCCGCTTCTTTCCAATGAGGGAAAAAGCGTGTTTGCAACGCTTTCAGCACGGGTCGGCTCGATCGGTGACAACAAGCTCGGTGGCTGGATTTCCTATCGCTCGGCGAAATCGGCGCTCAACCAGATCACCCGGACCTCAGCAATCGAAATTGCCCGTTTGCGGCCGAAAAGTGTGGTGGTCGCCCTGCACCCCGGCTCCGTCGATACCGGCTTTTCCGGCGGCTTCTCGAAGACGCATGACAAGATCCAGCCGACTGAGAGCGTTGCCATGATGCTTTCGGTTCTTGATGGCCTGGATCCGGCTCAGACCGGTGGTTTCTTCGCCTATGACGGTCAGCCGATCGAATGGTGAAGGCATCGCGCATCCATCTCGTTCTCGGCGATCAGCTTAGCCATTCGCTGTCTGCGCTTGCCGACTCGGATCTCGAGACCTCGTTGGTGCTGATGGCGGAAGTCGTGAGCGAAGCGACCTATGTGAAGCATCACAGGAAGAAGATCGCCTTTCTCTTCTCCGCCATGCGGCACTTTGCCGAAGAGTTGCGGGAGAAGGGGGGGCAGGTCCGCTATGTGACGCTTGATGACCCGGAGAACACCCAGAGCCTGAAAGGTGAGCTTGCTCGTGCCCTTGCCGAGAGCGGGGCATCTTCTGTTATTGTGACCGAATGCGGCGAATGGCGTCTGGCGGAGGAGATGCGGGGCTGGGAAAAGGATCTTGGCGTGCCGGTCGAGATTCGCCAAGACGATCGCTTCCTTTGTTCGATCGAAGACTTCCGCACCTGGCGCAAAGGCCGCAAGCAGTTGCGCATGGAATACTTCTACCGCGACATGCGCCGGCGTCACCGCGTGCTGCTGGACGGCGAAGAGCCGGTCGGCGGCAAGTGGAATTTCGATGTGGAGAACCGCAAGCCGCCCGCCGAGGGCCTGAAAGGGCCGAAGCGGATCAGCCATGCCAAGGATGCCATCACGAAAGCCGTGCTGGCGCTGGTCGAGCAGCATTTCGCCGGTCACATGGGCTCGCTCGACAGCTTCCATTTTGCTGTGACCGCTGAGCAGGCGGAGATGGAGTTGCAGCAGTTCATCGAAAATATCCTGCCCAATTTCGGTGACTACCAGGACGCGATGGTGAAGGGCGAACCCTATCTCTACCACTCGCTGATTTCATCCTACGTCAATGCCGGGCTGTTGTTGCCGATCGACGTCATCCGCCGAGCCGAAGCCGCCTGGTTCGAGGGGCGTGCGCCGCTCAATGCCGTCGAGGGTTTCATCCGGCAGATCCTCGGCTGGCGCGAATATGTCCGTGGCATTTACTGGACCGAGATGCCTGACTATGCTGGCCTAAACCACCTCTCCGCCTCGCGCCGGCTGCCGCAGATGTACTGGACGGCGAAGACCGACATGGTCTGCATGAAAAGCGCAATCGGCGATACGATCGAGCATGCCTATTCGCATCACATCCAGCGACTGATGGTGACGGGCAACTTCGCCATGCTGGCCGGTATTGATCCGGCTGAAGTCTGCGAATGGTATCTTGCCGTCTATTCCGACGCCTATGAATGGGTCGAGCTGCCGAACACGCTCGGCATGGCGCTTTGTGGCGATGGCGGCATCATGGCGAGCAAGCCCTATGCGGCGAGCGGCAAATACATCGACCGGATGAGCAATTTCTGTGGCGGCTGTCGCTACGATCCAAAGCTGACGACGGGACCGAAGGCCTGTCCGTTCAATGCGCTTTACTGGGATTTCCTGGACCGCAACATAGAGAAGCTCGCGCGTAATCCCCGGCTTTCCAACATGTATGCGACCTGGCGGCGGATGGATCCCTTCAAGCAGGATGCCATCCGCAAACACGCAGCTCAGGTTCTCGAGAAGCTGGACGCGATCTGATCGGTGTCACCGTTCAGATCGCCGGGCTCGGCTCTTCCTTGAGCAGGCCGCTGGTGCGCAGGAGCGACGTGAAGCGGCCACCGAGCGCGCTCAACTGGTCGTAATTGCCCATCTCGATCACCTGCCCGTGGTCGAGGAAAACGACAAGGTCGGCTTCGCGAATGGTCGACAGGCGGTGGGCGATGATGAAGGTGGTGCGGTTCTCCCGCAGCCGATCGATCGCCTGTTTGACGCGGGCTTCCGTCTCCACGTCAAGCGCGCTGGTGGCTTCGTCGAGGACGAGGATGGGGGCGTTCTTGAGGATCGCGCGGGCAATCGCAATGCGCTGGCGCTCGCCACCCGACAGCCGGTTGCCGCGCTCGCCGACGTGGGTGTCATAGCCGATCATGCGGCTCTCGATGAAGTCGGTGGCGGCTGCTGCTTCAGCCGCCAGAATAACCTCCTCCTCCGTCGCATCTTCGCGGCCCAGGCGGATATTGTCCTTGATCGAGCGGTTCAGGAGCCCTGCGTCCTGGAAGACGGTCGCGATCGCATGGCGCAGCGACTTGCGGGTTACCTTGGCGATGTCCTGGCCGTCGATCAGGATTTGGCCCGACTGCGGATCATAGACCCGCTGCAACAGATTGATGAGCGTCGTTTTCCCGGCGCCCGTCGGGCCGACGATCGCCACCGTCTGGCCGGCACGGACGTGGAAGGAAATGTCTCGTACGCCTTGCGTGGTCGAGGCAAAGTCGAAACAGACATCGCGGAACTCGACGTCACCCTTGACCGGCCTCAGATCGGCAGCGCCGGCACGCTCTTCCCGTTCCTGGACGGCGTCTTCCAGCTTGTAGAAGTCCTCAAGCTTGGAGCGTGCCTCGAAGATCTGGTTGACGAAGGTGATCATCTGGTCGAGGCGGGCGATCAGGAGCCCGGCAAAGCCGGTAAAGGCAATGATGTCGCCGACCTTGAGTTCGCCTCGCTGGACCAGAAGCGTGCCGATCACGAGAATGACCAGCATCGAGAGTGTCGATGCGATGCGGTTCAGGGCACCCGCAAGCGCCCACCAGTCGAGAACCGGGTACTGCGCTGCGAGCAGCTTGGTCGTATATTCCTTGAGCGCCCGGGTCTCGGCCTCGATGCGGTTGTAGCTGTGCAGGACCGAGACGTTGCTGATCGAGTCGCTCACATGGGAGAAGACCGTGTGATAATGGCCTTCCACCGAAGCCTGGCCTTCCTTGGTCCTGTTCATCACGGTCTTGCCGATGATGACATACATAACAGCGAGGATGATCAGGACCGATGTGAGCCGCACGTCCATGGAAAAGGCGGTCGGGATCAGCAAGGCCAGTGCGACGGCGGTTGCCAGATGCGTGCGCATGAATTCCAGCCAAAGGCCGAACAGCGTCTCACCCGCGCGCAACAGCGTATGCAGGGCATTCGACGTGCCCCGTGTGTGATGCCAGCTGAGCGGCATGGAAATGATCTTGCCAAATGATTCGGTCAGCAGATCCGCGCGGCGGCCATGGGCCAGTCGATCGGCCTGGCGTGCGACAAGCACATAGGCGACCGTGTTGAACACGCCGAAGCAGCCCCAGGCGATCAGGATTCCCGTGGCGTCCCGCTTCTCCGAAATCGCATCGATGATGCGACCGAAAAGAATGGGCTCCAGGATCGTAATCACAGCCAGGACGACGTTCGCAGCGACGACGAGTGAAACTCGCAGTTTGTAACTCGCAAGGTATTTCAGGGCCTTGAAATAAACTTGTAATAGGGACAACTGAGTTCACCTTTGCCTGATGTCGCGAAACTCGCTGAATATTCCGCCTGCGCAGTTCGCAAGCCAGAAAGGATGCCTAATGCGGCTGCCATGCCACCGCAAGGTCCCACCGATGCCAGACAGCGCTCGATGGCCGGTCGAAGCTAGAATTCCGGATGCCGCTATAGGTTTCCAATAACCCATTTTGACGGTAAACGTTCAAATTGCTTCGCGTGGCCGAAAAAACCGTCGCTCGTGGCTTTTTAATGGTGATTTTATTGGCGCATTTTGGAGAGACTTTGTGAACATCAACCAATTGCTGCATTTCCTTGTCATCGTCGACGAATGCCGATCGGCAGCCGAGGTTGTTTCGGAGCTGGAGAAACTGGTTCGAGGCTATGGCTTCGAGTATTATGGAGTTGTGCGCCAGCCGAAGCCTGACGAGAACCCGATGAACCTCGTCCTGACCGGCCACTGGCCAGAGGGTTGGCCGCAGCTCTACATCGCCAAAAAATACGTCCTGATCGATCCAACGATCCGCTATCTCGGACAGGCTCATGCCGGCTTCCGCTGGCGCGACGCGTTGCACGCTTTCCGTGCCGATCCACATCGCAAGCGGATGGAACGCATGCTCGGAGACAGCATGCGTTTCGGCTTGGCAGATGGCTACATCTTCCCCGTTCATGGGAGAACAGGTCTGCTCGGCAACATGACGGTCGGCGGGCGTCCGGTCGATCTGTCGCCGACGGAGATCGCGCTTTTCGATACGGTAGCGAAGAAGGCCTATTGGCGTCTGCTGGAGTTCAAGCATGCGAACGAGGCGGAAGCCAATAAACCGATTGATACCCGAATGACCCGCCGCGAAATGGAAGTGCTGAACTATCTGGCAGATGGGCTTACGTCCAACGAGATCAGCAAGATCCTGAAGATCTCCAACCATACGGTTGACTGGTACATGAATGGTATTCAGGACAAACTAAATGCGAAAAATCGCCAGCATGTCGTGGCTTTGTCCTTCCGTCTCGGTCTGGTGACCTAAGACGGGGCGGAATCTTCTCCAGGTCGACCAAGGCAAATTGAACTTCCTAAAACAACGCGCTATGACTTTTCTTCGCAGGTGCACAATGCCCTGGCATATCGTTTTGGGGAGACCGAATTGCCAATATCCAAGATCCTTGTCGCCAACCGTTCGGAAATCGCGATCCGCGTCTTTCGCGCCGCCAACGAGCTCGGTCTGAAAACGGTCGCCATCTGGGCCGAGGAAGACAAACTCGCGCTGCACCGCTTCAAGGCGGATGAAAGCTATCAGGTTGGTCGCGGTCCGCATCTGGAGAGGGATCTTGGCCCGATCGAAAGCTATCTGTCGATCGATGAAATCATCCGCGTCGCCAAGTTGTCCGGCGCCGATGCCATTCATCCGGGTTACGGCCTCCTGTCCGAAAGTCCTGAGTTCGTGGACGCCTGTAACGATGCAGGTCTGATTTTCATCGGCCCCAAGAGCGACACGATGCGTCAGCTCGGCAACAAGGTGGCCGCCCGCAATCTGGCGATCAGCGTCGGCGTGCCGGTCGTGCCGGCAACCGATCCACTGCCGGATGACGAAGCCGAAATTCACCGTCTGGCCGCCGAAATCGGCTATCCCGTGATGCTCAAGGCCTCCTGGGGTGGCGGTGGTCGCGGCATGCGCGCGATCCGCGACCCGAAGGACCTGTTGCGTGAGGTCACGGAAGGCAAGCGCGAGGCGATGGCCGCCTTCGGCAAGGACGAGGTCTATCTTGAAAAGCTCGTTGAACGCGCCCGTCACGTCGAGAGCCAGGTGCTCGGCGACACGCATGGCAATGTCGTGCATCTCTTCGAGCGCGATTGCTCGATCCAGCGCCGCAACCAGAAGGTCGTCGAGCGCGCGCCGGCGCCTTATCTCAACGAAGCGCAGCGCCAGGAACTGGCCGACTATTCGCTGAAAATTGCCAAAGCTACCAACTATATCGGCGCCGGCACCGTCGAGTATCTGATGGATGCCGACACCGGCAAATTCTACTTCATCGAAGTCAACCCGCGCATTCAGGTCGAGCACACCGTCACCGAAGTCGTGACTGGCATCGACATCGTCAAGGCGCAGATCCACATTCTCGACGGCCATGCCATCGGTACGCCGGAATCAGGCGTGCCTGATCAGGCCGACATCCGCCTCAACGGCCATGCCCTGCAGTGCCGTATCACCACCGAAGATCCGGAGCAAAACTTCATCCCGGATTACGGCCGCATCACCGCCTATCGTTCGGCGGCCGGCTTCGGTATCCGTCTCGACGGTGGCACCGCCTATTCGGGTGCGATCATCACCCGCTATTACGACCCGCTTCTGGTCAAGGTAACGGCTTCCGGCAGCACGCCGCAGGAAGCGATCAGCCGCATGGACCGCGCGCTTCGCGAGTTCCGTATCCGCGGCGTCGCGACCAACTTGACCTTCCTCGAGGCGATCATCGGTCACCCGAAGTTCCGCGACAATTCCTACACGACCCGCTTCATCGACACGACGCCTGAGCTTTTCCAGCAGGTGAAGCGTCAGGACCGCGCGACCAAGCTTCTGACCTATCTCGCCGATGTCACGGTCAACGGTCATCCGGAAGTGAAGGGCCGCCCGAAGCCGCCGGCGGATGCGGCCGAGCCGGTCGTTCCCTACATCGATGCTGATATCAAGTCGGGCACCAAGCAGCTGCTCGACGAGCTCGGGCCGAAGAAGTTCGGCGAATGGATGCGCAACGAGAAGCGCATCCTGATGACCGATACGACGATGCGTGACGGCCACCAGTCGCTGTTGGCGACCCGCGTTCGCACCCACGACATCGCGAAGATCGCCGACACCTATGCGCGGGCCTTGCCGAACCTCTTCTCGCTCGAATGCTGGGGTGGGGCGACCTTCGACGTCTCCATGCGCTTCCTCACCGAGGATCCATGGGAGCGTTTGGCACTGGTGCGTGAAGGCGCGCCGAACCTGCTTCTGCAGATGCTGCTGCGCGGCGCGAACGGCGTCGGTTACAAGAACTACCCCGACAATGTCGTGAAGTATTTTGTCCGCCAGGCGGCCAAGGGCGGGATCGACCTCTTCCGCGTCTTCGACTGCCTGAACTGGGTCGACAACATGCGCGTGTCGATGGATGCCGTCATCGAGGAGAACAAGCTCTGCGAGGCGGTGATCTGCTACACCGGCGATCTGCTGAATTCGGCGCGTCCGAAGTACGATCTGAAATACTATACCGCGCTTGCCGCCGAGCTGGAAAAGTCCGGGGCTCATATCATCGCGGTCAAGGACATGGCTGGTCTGTTGAAGCCGGCGGCCGCCAAGGTGTTGTTCAAGGCCCTGCGTGAAGAAACGGGTCTGCCGATCCATTTCCACACCCATGACACCTCCGGCATTGCGGCTGCGACGGTACTCGCCGCTGTCGAGGCCGGGGTCGATGCGGTCGATGCCGCCATGGACGCCTTCTCGGGTAATACCTCTCAGCCATGCCTTGGGTCGATCGTCGAGGCCCTGCGTGGCTCCGAACGCGATCCGGGTCTCGATCCGCATTGGATCCGTCGTCTGTCCTTCTACTGGGAAGCCGTGCGCACGCAGTATGCTGCCTTCGAGAGCGACCTCAAGGGGCCGGCTTCGGAAGTCTACCTGCATGAAATGCCGGGTGGCCAGTTCACCAACCTCAAGGAACAGGCCCGTTCGCTCGGCCTGGAAACCCGCTGGCATGAAGTCGCTCAGGCCTATGCCGACGCCAACCAGATGTTCGGCGATATCGTCAAAGTGACGCCGTCGTCCAAGGTCGTCGGCGACATGGCGCTGATGATGGTCAGCCAGGATCTTTCTGTGGCGGATGTCGAAAGCCCAACGAAGGACATCGCCTTCCCGGATTCGGTTGTATCGATGCTGAAGGGTGATCTCGGTCAGCCTCCGGGCGGCTGGCCGGAAGCACTGCAGAAAAAGGCGCTCAAGGGAGAGCAGCCCTATACAGCCGTGCCCGGCTCGTTGCTGCCGGCAGCCGATCTCGACGCCGAACGCAAGGTGATCGAGGAAAAGCTCGGACGAGAGGTTAGCGACTTCGAATTCGCCTCTTACCTGATGTATCCGAAGGTCTTCACCGATTACGCGATGGCTGCCGACATGTATGGTCCGGTTTCGGTTATCCCGACGCCGCAGTATTTCTATGGCCTTCCGGCCGGCGAAGAACTGTTCGTCGATCTGGAACGAGGCAAGACGCTTGTGATCGTCAATCAGGCGATCGGCAACACCGACGAGAAGGGTATGGTTACCGTCTTTTTCGAGCTGAACGGCCAGCCGCGTCGCATCAAGGTGCCGGATCGCGCCCATGGTGCGTCTGGCAGCGCCATCCGTCGCAAGGCGGAGACCGGCAATGCCACACAACTCGGTGCGCCGATGCCGGGCGTTATCTCGCAGGTTTCCGTGTCTGCCGGCCAGACCGTCAAGTCTGGCGACGTGTTGCTTTCGATCGAAGCGATGAAGATGGAAACGGCGCTGCATGCCGACCGCGACGGGGTGATTGCGGAAGTGCTCGTCCGTATCGGTGACCAGATCGACGCGAAGGATTTGCTGATCGTGTACTCGGCCTGACGGCCGGCACCATTGCCAAAAAAAAGCGAAGAGGCCCCGCCAGCGATGGCGGGGCCTCTTTCCTTTACTGAATGGGCTGCCTACTCGGCTGCCTTGATCTTCGGCTTTCGCGCCGGTTTTTTGACCGTCGGAGGGGCAGGCGGCAGATCGTCACTCGCCACTTGCGGCTTGCCATCAAGGGTGACATCGTAGCCTTCAGCGACACGCGTGACGGCGACATCGACCTTCCGGCCATCGATGTCGACCTTGGCCTTGAAGCCCTGCCAATGTTCCGGCAGGGCCGGGTTCACGACGAGCGCGCCGCCCTCTCGACGGATGCCAAGGAATCCTTCGACCGCGAAGCGATAGAGCCAGCCGGCAGATCCCGTGTACCAGGTCCAGCCACCGCGTCCGGCATAGCCATCACCGCCATAGATATCGGCTGCCACGACGTAAGGCTCGACGCGATACCGTTCTGCCTCGTCTGCCGTTTTCGCATGATTGATTGGGTTCAACAGTTCGAAGACGCGCCAGGCGTCGGCGAGGCGACCAGCCTTGACGAGGGACAGACCAAGCCAGATCGCGGCATGGGTATACTGGCCGCCGTTTTCACGCACGCCAGGTGGATAGGCGCCAATGTAGCCCGGATCGATCTCTGGCTTCTCGAAAGCCGGCGTGAAGAGGCGGACGATGCCATTCTCCGCGTCTACAAGCTTCGAGACGGCGGAATCGAGTGCCTTGTCAGTGTGGGCGGGATCGCCCATTCCGGACAGAACGCTCCAGGACTGAGCAATGGAATCGATCTGGCACTGGCGGGAGTCGTTCGAACCGAGCGGCGAGCCGTCGTCGAAATAGCCGCGACGATAATGTTCTCCGTCCCAGCCGGCGGTTTCCAGGGCAGCCTTCAGCTTTACGACATGCTCGCTCCAGCGGGCGCTGCGGTCTCGGTCGCCACGCTTGTCAGCCTGCAGCCCGAAGCGTTCCAACGTGGCGGCGAGCAACCAGCCAAGCCAGACACTCTCGCCCCGGCCTTCGATGCCTACACGGTTCATGCCATCGTTCCAGTCGCCACCAAGGATCAACGGCAGACTGTGCTCTCCTGTGCGGGCGATGGCGAGGTCGAGCGCGCGTGCGGCGTGCTCATAGAGATCTGCCGTTTCGGCCGCGACATTCGGCAGGAAGAAGCTGTCATGCTGACCCTGCGTCAGTTCCGGTCCATCGAGGAACGGGATCTGTTCGGACAGGATCGCCTGATCGCCTGTGGCCGAGACATACTGGTCGATCGCATAGGCGAGCCAGACGACATCGTCTGAGATCATGGTGCGAACACCTGCGCCCGTCTGTGGCAGCCACCAATGTTGCACGTCCCCTTCGATGAACTGACGCGCAGCGGCGTTGAGGATCTGCTGGCGGGCGAGTTTGGGTTCGACGGTCAGGAATGCTAGCGTGTCCTGCAACTGGTCTCGGAAGCCGTAAGCGCCGCTTGCTTGGTAGAAGCCGGCACGGCCGAAGATACGGCACGCCAGAGCCTGATAGGGTAGCCAGCGATTGACGAGATTGTCGAAGGCCTTGTCGCCGGTCTCCACCGAGAGCTTGCCGGTGAAGCCTGTCCAGAAATCGCGGTTGGCCTTGAGGACCGTCTCGAAGCCTGAGCCGCGGACCGTCTTGACGAGATCGACTGCGGCTTCCGCTGTCTCGGTTTCACCGAGCAGGAAGGTCATGTCGCGGGACTGGCCGGGTGCCAGCTCAATATCGAAGGCGATGGCCGCACACGGGTCGCTTTCGCTCTCGATCGAGCCCGTAAGACCCGAAGCACGGGCGACGGCCTGTGGCAGCTTTATCGTGCCGTTGCGACCGATGAATTCGCGCCGGCTCGCCGTATAGCCGTCCGGCTGTTCCGGTCCAGCCAGGAAGGCAAAACGGCCCGAATAGTTGATGTCATAGGGATTAGAGGCGAGGAGCGCCCCGGTCTCTTCATCGAAGCTCGACAGAATGAAGGGCGCGGTACGGGCGGGATTGTTGCCCATCACCCATTCTGCATAGCCGTAGATACGGAACTTGCGTGCTTGGCCGCTGACATTCTTCAGGCGGATCTTGGAAAGTTTGACCGGCCGCTCGCGATCCACAGTCTGGGTCAGCTCGATCTCGAGATCGCCGTGCTGGCTGATGAAGGTTGAGTAACCCATGCCATGGCGTGTTTCGAAGGCGGCGGCAGGGTCGATGTTCAGCGCGCTGACAGTCGCATAGGCGCGTCCGCTGCCGAGATCGGTGACGTAGAAAGCCTCGCCCGGACGGTTTACCACGGGATCGTTGGTCCAGGGCGTCAACTGGTAGTCGCGCGAGTTCTGGCTCCAGGTGAAGCCGGCCCCTTCGGCGGAGACGAGGAAGCCGAAGTTCTCGTTGGCGATCACGTTGATCCATGGCTGCGGCGTTGCCGCAGATCCATCGAGACGCACGACATATTCCGAACCGTCTTTCGAGAAGCCGCCGAAGCCGTTCCAGAAGTCGAGGTCGGAACCGTCAGCCTTCCGCGCCGACTTGGCCGGTGCGGGTAGCAACGGGGGCAGGCCTGCCCATTCGGCTTCACCGTCGATGGTGCGCGGTGTCGCAAAGAGCGAGACGGCGCGGTTCACCTGGTCGACGATCTTGCCGTTACGGGTGTGCAGCACGACACGGGCAGCCGCGAGAACCGCAAGTGTCGCGCCTTCGTCCTGCAAGTCGTCGCGGACTGTAAAGACATGCTGGCGGCCACCCGGCAGGCGGTGGCGCAGATTGTCCGCCATCTGGTCGAGTGCATGCTGCATGTCCTGCGCATAGGAAGTTGCGCGCTCGTTGATGATCGCAAGATCGGCTACGACGCCGCGGCGACGCAGATATTCCAGTGCGCTCATCGCCTCGCGGGCGATGTCCATGTCCATGTCGTCGTTGATGCGCAGCGCAAAGATCGGGAAGTCTCCCGATATTGCCATCGGCCAGAGTGCCGACTGCGACTTCAAGCCCTTGCGGACCGTTTCCGGGTCGGCGCGCAGATGGTTGTCCGGATAGGTGAGGTAGCGGCCAAGATGCTGGAAGGCGGCCGCCTGCTGCGAGGTGATGCCGATGTGGCGAAGCTCGACCTGCGCACGCGTCCAGGCATGGATGAGCTCGTGACTGAAGGAATCCGGATGGCGATAGCGCTCGATTGCCTGGTCGATCTCTTCGCGGTTCGGGGCTGCCATGGTCCAGAAGATGACCTGGACCTTCTTGCCCGCTGGCACGCGCACCACGCGGCGAAGGCTGAGGATCGGATCGAGCGTAAAGCCTTCCGAGCCGGAGAGGTTTGCGCCGGGATCGAAGGCTGCCGCCTCGCCGAGGCTGCGGCCACGGCCAAGGAACTTGCGGCGATCGGTTTCGAACTCGGTGGGGCGACCCTGGCCGGCGCTGTCGACCACCAGATGGGCGACGCAGATATCCGGATCGGAAGGGCTGCGCTTGTTGCGTTCGGCGCGGATGACGTCACGGCGACGACCGAATTCGGTTTTCACGAACATGCGCGAGAAGAGCGTATGGGCGTTGTCGCTGTCCTCGTAAGCCAGCACCGGTTCGGTGTAGGAAGTCACTTCGATGTAGCGGTCTTCCGTCCCGGTGTTCAGGATCGTCAGTCTGCGACCCTCGGCGTCATGTTCCGTGCCAACAATGCATTCGACCGAGGTCGAGATATCGCCGACCGTCTTGAAGAATTCCGCCTTGTCGTCACCGAAGATGACTTTGGTCTGTTCGTCCGCCGCACGGCGCGGGGCTGCCGTCGCGGACCACCACTCATTGGTTGCGGTATCGCGCAGGAAGAGGAAAGTGCCCCAGCGGTCTTCGGTCGTATCGGGTTTCCAGCGTGTGACGGACTGACCGTTCCAGCGCGAGAATCCGGAGCCTGTGGCCGTCATCATCACTGAATAGTGGCCATTCGACAGGAAGACGACTTCGCGATCCTTGGTGGCGGGATCCTCAATCGTGCGGACTTCGGCGCGCAGAAGGTCTGCCTGACCCTTCGCCGGAGTCTGTGGCTCGTATTTCGCGCTCATGACCGGGATTTCGCGAGGCGTCTTCTCCTGCAGGAGAAGTTCTGCCGCTTCGATCACCGGATCGGCATGGAATAGCGCACGCAGACGGCCGTTGAAGGCGACATTGGCGATGGCTGCGATCGACATGCCATGATGGTGTGCATAGTAGTTGTGAACGACAGCGCATTTTCTGCCGTCCGGCAGGCGGGTCGGCGTAAAGTCGACGGCGTCGTGGAAACCATAAGCACCCAGCGCGCCGAGTTTGCGCAGGCGCTTCAGGTTTTCGAGTGCTGCTTCCGGATAATACTGGCTGGCAAGGATCGAGGCATAGGGCGCAATCACGGCGTTCTGGCCAAGACCACGTTTCAGCCCGAGCGTCGGAACACCGAAATTGGTGTACTGGTAGTTCATCTCGTGGTCGCGGGCGTTGAAGGCCGCTTCCGAGATGCCCCACGGAATGTTGAGGCGACGCCCGTGGTTCATCTGTTCGATGACAACAAGATTGTTGGTCTGGTTGAGAATACCGCCCTGGCGCTCCTGCATGACGAGCGGCGGCATCAGATATTCGAACATCGAGCCCGACCAGGAGATCAAGGCAGCGCGGGCACCGATCGGCACGACCTGGCGACCGAGGCGGTACCAGTGTTCCGTCGGCAGATCACCCTTGGCGATCGCAAACAGGCTGGTGAGGCGGCATTCGGACGCCAAAAGGTCGTAGCAGGCCTCATCCAGCTCCCGGGCATCGACGCGATAGCCGATCGACAGCAGGCGACGCTCCGGACGGAAGAGGAAGGTGAAGTCCATCGAGAAGGCGAGGTTGCGGGCGCGTTCGGAGAGCTGGCTCAGACGTTGACGCAGCGGATCAATGTTCGACAGATCGAATGCGGTGTCGGCAATATGGGCTTCGCAAACCGAGACCAGCGATTCCGTCCAGCGAACGACTTCCGCACTCGCTTCAGAGCGGATCTCGTGGTGGAGGTTTGCGGCCAGTTTTTGCGCATCACGGGCAAGAACTGCGAGATTGATGATGCGGATCGACGCGAATTCGTGCTCACGCTTGACGGCAGCAAGCGCGGTGTTGAAACCGATGATGCGCTCTTCCAGACGTTTGCGTAGAGGACGCACTGTCTTTCGGTCGTCGGGCAGTTGCTCAAGGATCTCGAGCAGGATGCCGCCGACATCGCCGATGCCGTCGAAGTTGCCCTGTAGGTGTGCGGACGGTGCCTCCGCCCATTCGCGGCAGGCCGAGGCAATCGCGATCAGATGTCCGGCGAGATTGCCGCTATCGACCGCCGAAACGTACTTCGGGCCAAGCGTCTGCAGCGTGTCGGTATAGTACCAGTTGTAGAGATGGCCCCGATACTTTTCCATCCGTTCGACGGTGGAGATCGTCTGCTCCATGCGCTCGATGGTCTGTTCGAAGCTCAGCCAGCCGAAATGACGAGCAGAGACGACCGAGAGCAGATAGACGCCGATATTGGTCGGCGAAGTGCGATGGGCTATCAGGGGCTCCGGCGTTTCCTGGAAATTGTCCGGGGGCAGATAATTGTCGCCGGCCGTCGTGAAGGTCTCGTAGTAGCGCCAGGTGCGGCGAGCGATCTTGCGCAGTTCGTAAGAGACGTTTTCTGGAACCTCGAGGCTGTCTTCCGTCTCGGCCGACTGGCTAACATACCAGGCGAGCAGAGGCGACAGGACCCAGAGGAAGGCGAAGGGTAGGCCGATCAGATAGCCATAGCCGCCGGGCAGTGCCGCGACGCCGACCGAGAGGATGGCAAGGATCGGCGCATGGCGCATGTTCTCGTAATATGAGGCGATCGAGCCCTGGGCTGCCGACTGGACGCTGGCGGCGGTGCGCCATTCGAGCAGCAGCTTGCGGCTCACCAGCATGCGGTAGAGCGAACGGGTGATGGCATCTGCCATCATGCAGGCATTGTCGGCGATGAAAACGATGCGAAGCGCAACCTGCGCGTTGATGGAACGGACTTCGGACCACAGCGTCTGGAAATGCGCGGCCGGCACGATATCGGTCTGACGCGGGACGATGCCCGACAAAAGCGAAAGGGTCGGGGCGACGAAGAGGCTGAAGATCAGCAGCAACTGCCAGATGGTGGCGCCCACCGGCTCCATGGTGGCCCAGCCAAGAACCGAGGCGGCATACCAGGCAATCGGTGTCAGCGAGCGGCGCAGGTTGTCGACCATCTTCCAGCGGCCGAGGCTGGTGATGCCGCGGCTGGTATCCCCGATATAGGGGATGAGCTGCCAGTCGCCGCGGGCCCAGCGATGCTGGCGCGAGATCTCGACCTCGTAGCGGGTCGGAAAGTCTTCCACCAGCTCGACGTCGGTGACGAGGGCGCAGCGGGCGAAGGAACCTTCGAGCAGGTCGTGGCTGAGCACGCTGTTCTCGTCGATGCGGCCCTTGATCGCCGTCTCGAAAGCGTCGACGTCGTAAAGGCCCTTGCCGGTAAAGGTGCCCTCGGCCGTGATGTCCTGATAAACGTCGGAGACCGTGAAGACGTAAGGGTCGAGACCGCGGTTCATAGAGAAGATGCGCTGGAAGACCGAGGCATCCTTGCCTGTGGTCAGCGAGGGCGTGACGCGCGGCTGCAGGACGCCGTAGCCGCTGATCACGCGGCCGGTCTTTTCGTCATGCACGGGACGGTTGATCGGATGGTGCATCTTGCCGACGAGCTTGGTAACTGCATCACGCATCAGGCGGGTGTCGGCATCGAGCGTCATCACGTAACGCACGTTTTCCGGCACCATGTTGGCACCCGGCAGATAAGACGTGTCGCGATCGCCGCGCAGCAGCAGGTTCAGCTCGTGCAGCTTGCCGCGCTTGCGCTCCCAGCCCATCCAGCAGCCTTCGGCTTCGTTGTAGAGGCGACGGCGATGCAAGAGGTAGAAGCGGTTCTTGCCGCCGAAGTCGTAGCGGCTGTTGAGCTGGGCTAGTTCGCGCTTGGCGTAGTCGAGGACTTCGAGATCGGCCGGGGTTTCTTCCGTCTGGCTGTCCTTCCAGTCGCTCAAGAGCGCGAAATAGATCTCGCCATGCGGGTTGGTCAGGTAGTGGACTTCGAGGTTGCGGACAAGTTCATCGACGTCGTCGCGCTTGGTGATCATGCAGGGCACGACGACAAGGGTGCATGCTTCTTCAGGAATGCCCTGCTTGAATTCGTAGCCGGTCAGACGCACGGGTCTGACGAAGAAGGTGACAAGCGTGTTGAACAGGCCGGTCGCGCCTTCGGATACCGGCAGCGACACCATGAGCAACAGGACCAGAATGAGCGAGGTCGGCACGCCGGCGTGGTTCAGGAAGTATCCAATAACGGCAAGGGCTGCGATGGTGAGCGCAATGACGGGGATTGCGATGGAGAGCCAGTTCAGTCGCTTGATGCCGTCGGTCAGGATCCGGGAGAGAGGCTGGCTGTAGCCGATGGCGTTTTCCAGCTCGGTCCGTCTGTTGCCGACGAGATAGCTTCCAACGTCGAGATGTCCATCAACACCCGCTGACTGTGTCGCCAGGTCGATCGCGGTCTGGGCAATCTCGATTTCGCTCAGGTCGCAGCGACGCGCCAGCCTTTCGATCGTGTTGCGGTAAGCGTTTCGCGAGCCGAAATCGAGTTCGCGGTAATCGGTATGCTGGCCGAGAACCCGGTCGACATGGCTGACCTCTTCGACCCAGACCGACCACTCCTTGTCGTCTATCTCGCGCAGGCCGCGCACGATGTTGCCCATCGTGACATTGCCGGAGGAGAGACGGTTATGCTCAGCGTCCATTGCCTCCTGGGCGTTGCGGCCCGCGGCTTCCAACCGGCTCTCCAACCATTCGACGGCGAAGCTCGTGTTTTGCGAGCCGTTGCGCAGGCGGTAGAGGAACTGCGTGGCAAAAGTGTTGTCGTCGGCAAGCTGTTCGATCTGGCTGAGATAGGTTGCGGCCGCGACGGAGTCGTTCAAGCGGATGATCTCGTCGGCCACCTCGTTTGCCCGGCGGCGCATCCGGCGTGAGCGGTCCACACGGGTTGCAATGCGGCGGAGGTTTTCGACGAGCACGAAACGGACGATCGAGGGCAGCGCCCAGAGTTCGCCGATCTCCAGCGTCTGGTGCTGCTGATAGCCTTCGACCAGGGCCGTCATGCTTTCCTGGCTGACGGTCGAGTGGGTATGCGCGACGTAGAGCCAGGCCAGCGCCATGGTTCGCGGGATTTCACGTCGTCCCACCTTCATCGTCGGTAGCTGTCGGTAGAACTTCTTCGGGAAGTCGCGGCGGACTTCCTGGATCGCTTCTTCGATGATGTAGTGGTTGTCGAGCAGCCATTCGGCGGCAGGTGTGATGGTTGCGCCCGCTTCGACGTCAGCCGCCGTCGCGCGGTAGACGCGCAGGATCTCGCGCTCGTTTTCCTTGTGCCGGGCAAAGAAGTCGAAGTCCATCAGACCCGGGAGTTCTTCGACGCCGTTCAGCGCCAGCGAGGCGGCGCTCTCCCGCAACTCCTCGATCGTAAAATACGCAGATCGAATGGAATCGTTGTGGTCGATCTGCTTGGTTTCGAGGTCGCGCGAAGGGACATGCAGCGTCATGAAAAATAGGTTCTCGGTTCGATGGTTCAATAGAAAGCCAGTGTGGTCCGACCGTCTGGTCTTCGCCGCCGCGCCTCATTGCACAAAATTGGGTTGTTGACCAACAATCGAGGCAGAAAGAGGCCGTAATACGACGGTTAACAGAGGCGGTTGGACTCTCGTTGCGACTTTCGCATCCAGGCAGGTGAATTGGCGTTTTTATGCCTTATTTCAAGCGGCTGGCCAAGGGGCTTGCTCGCAGCCGCCGAGTAGCGATTAAGCAGGGTCAAACTTAGCGGGCAAGCGATCTGTCGGTGAGGTTACCAGACCACGAACGCGACGCGCACCGGATGCGTGTTTGCGGCGCGGGGCCGATCGCTCAGTTCGTGCCCCTCAGCGACAATCCGCCCAGCATGGCCTCGACCGCATCCAGTGCGATCTGCGGCAGCCGTCCCTCGTCGAAGAGGTCGCTCGCGAGCGAATTCTCAAGCCACAAACCGTCGATGAGCCCGTTGATCGCGACCGCGAGATGGCGGACTTCGGAGAAGGGCAGTTCGTGTTGTCGTGCCTCCAGGACGGCTCCGACGAGCTCTTCGAGTATGCCGATGAAGACCATGTAGTTTTCCCGATGGATACGGGCGAGTTCCTCATCCGATCGCACACGTCCGATGAAAGCTGCCCAGAGGGACAACGCCTTCGGGTCGGCGATCGGTGGGCTGACATTGGCGACGATGAAGTCATGCAGGCGCCGCTGCGGGTTCGCGCCGGCTTCTGCCATGGCATCGACGGCGGAGCCGGTCATGCCCGCCAGCATTTCGCGATAGGCCGCCTGGACCATCTCGTCCTTGCCGGAAAAGTAATGGCGGATCAAACCGCCGGTCACGCCGGCTCTGGCGGCGATGTCGCGGACGGTTGCGCCTTCCAGGCCATGTTCGGAAACGCTGTCCAGGGTCGCCGCGATCAGATCCTTCCGGCGCTCGGCTTCACCGGCACGCTGGAACGTGCGTCGTGTCATGGTGGTCTCTCCGGCACGGGTAAGGCAGCTTCTTTTCGTCAGCCGCGGACGTCTTTTTATACGGTTGAACAACGGACCGGCAAGTGCCACAGTCCGCGCTTCATTGCTCATGCCCAGACGACCGAAAGGCAATTTCCATGACGATCCATGCGCCCAATGTGATGGCTGAAGTGCTCGCGACGCGACATCATCTGCATCGGTTTCCGGAGATCGGCCTGTCGGAGTTCAAGACGTCGGATTATGTCGCCGAGCAACTGACCGCGCTCGGCTATGAGGTGACGCGCGGGCTTGCCAAGACCGGTATCGTCGCTACCCTCAGGAACGGGACGAGCGAGCGAAGCATCGGAGTCCGCGCCGACTTCGACGCTCTGCCGATCCTCGAAGAGACCGGTCTTCCCTATGCCAGCGAGATACCGGGCGTGATGCATGCCTGTGGTCATGACGGCCATACTGCGATGCTTCTCGGCGCGGCGAAGATCCTGGCCGAACGGCGGAACTTCGACGGTGTCATTCATCTGATCTTCCAGCCGGCCGAAGAGAATTTCGGCGGCGCCCGGATCATGATCGAGGATGGCCTCTTCGATCGCTTCCCCTGCGATGCAGTTTTCGCACTGCATAACGATCCGGAGATCCCCTTCGGCCATATCGCGCTTAGGGAAGGGCCGATCATGGCTGCCGTCGACGAGTGCAAGATCACCGTCAACGGTCGCGGCGGTCATGGGGCAGAGCCGCAATCGACGGCTGACCCAATCGTCTGTGGCGCCTCCATCGTGATGGCGCTTCAGACGATCGTGTCGCGCAACATCCACCCGCTCGATCCGACCGTCATTACGGTTGGTGGGTTCCACGCGGGGGCTGCGAGCAATGTCATTCCGGAGCGGGCGGAGATGGTGCTTTCTATCCGCTCCTTCGATCCCAAGGTCCGCGACCAGCTGGAGCAGCGCATTCGCGCGGTGGCTGAAGGCCAGGCGGCGAGCTACGGCATGGGCGTGACGATCGACTACGAGCGGGGATACGACCCGACCATCAATCACAAGGCGGAAACGGATTTCGTCCGTGATCTCGCGGTGAGCTTTGCTGGACAGGACAAGGTCTATGACCTGCCGCGTCCGATGATGGGGAGCGAAGATTTCGCATATATGCTCGCCAAGCGCCCGGGCAGCTATTTCTTTCTAGGAACGCAGCGCACGCCCAACGATCCGCCGCTGCATCACCCGCGCTATGATTTCAACGACGATATCCTGCCGGTCGGGACGACCCTATGGGTGGAGCTTGCAGAGCGCTATCTCTCAAGGCCCTGAGCGGGAATTTTGCGCCGCTGGGCAAAGAGAATGATAAGGCCTGCGCCGGCGATCAGGACGGCGCCGGCCCAGACATTCGGTCCCGGGATGTCTCCCCAGATCGTGTAGCCGAGCGCGAAGGCCCAGACGAGCGCCGTATATTCCAGGGGCGCAATGACCGAGATCGGCGCGCGGCGCAGCGCCTCGAAAAAGCTCAGCTGGCCAAGGCCGCCAATGAAACCGACAGCCAGCAGCAGGATCTGCGTCGGGCCGCTTGGCATCGTCCACGAGACGATGGCCATGGGTGTCGTCAGTGTTAGGAAGAAGACATTCGTCATCGTCATCTGAACCATGCTGCTGGCGCTCTTGCTGGTGGTTCTGAGCAGCGTCGTTGCGATCGCCCAGCAGATGGCGGCGATGAGGGCGAGATAGACGGGCCAGCCGGTAGCAAGGCCCGTCGGATTGCTGGCGATGACCACGCCGACGAAGCCGGTGATGACGGCGATCCAGCTGCTCATGGGGACGCGTTCGCCCAGGATCGGGATGGCGAGCAGGATCGCTGCGATCGGTGCGGCGAAATAGAGTGTCGTCAGGTCTGCGAGCGGCAGGTGCTTGGCCGCATTGAAGTAACAGAGCCAGGCGGCCAGCAGGAAAAGGCTGCGCAGCATCATCGGGCGGAGCGCCGGCGACGTTACAGTCTCCCGGGCGAGCGAACGGCCTCCGAGGAAGTAACAGCCAAGCAGGATCGCAATGCTGCGGCAAAACAGGATCTGCCAGACCGTGGTTGTCTCCACCAGCAGCTTGATCATGGCGTCATGCATGGCAAAGCAGAGATAGGCGAGACTGGAGAGCAGGATGCCAGCGCCAACGGCGGTTTTCACGGAAGCGTCTTTCGGGTCGGGCGGCACAGGTGGAGGTCCGCAATGGCTATCTGTGTCAGGCGTTGGCCGGGTTCTGTCAATCCCCGTCCGGATCTCCGACATTGTTGTCGTACGAAACAAAAATTTACAGGTGCAGCGCGCAGCGAGTGTTGTCGCTTAAATCGATTTAATTAAAGTGCCCCCGACTATGGGAGCAGGACATGAATGACATCGCCCAGACCATCACTTCCACCGCCGCACCGGCACCGATCGTGACCCGAGAGCGGGCCGCCGTTGCCTTGCTCTTCTTTCTCAATGGCCTTGTCATTGGAGCCTGGGCTCCGAAAATTCCGTTCTTCTCTGAGGCGCTCGGATTGTCGGAGTTGATGCTGGGCGTGATGATTTTCGTTTTCGGCGTGGGTTCGCTGGTGCTGATGCCGATCGCCGGGATGCAGATTGCCCGTTATGGCTCGCGGCGTGTCGTGGAGGTGACCACGCTTCTGTTCATCCCGACCATCGTACTCGTGACGCTGGTCGACAATCTTTGGACCGGAGCTGTCGCGATCTTCCTTTTCGGTGGCCTGACCGGGGCGATGGACGTGGCGATGAATGCGAATGCCGTCGAAGTCGAGCGCAACATGCGCCGGTCGATCATGTCCTCCTGTCACGCCTTCTGGAGCCTTGGCGGCCTCTGCGGTGCCGCGACCGGCGGCTTCCTGATTGCCTCGCTCGGCGTCACGGGTCACGTGTTGCTTCTGGCAGCAGTCTGCATCGTTCTCTTCCTGGTCGCTCGCCCGATGATCCTCTCGGACGCGCCACATCCAACCGACGAACCGGCCAAGGCCAAGCTGCCGATGACGCCGCTGCCCTGGCTGATCGGCACGATCGCGCTGTTCTGCATGATTCCTGAGGGCACGGTGCTTGACTGGAGCGCGCTCTATCTGCGCAACGAACTCAATGCCTCGACGGAAATGTCGGGTTTCGCCTTTGCTGCCTTCTCGTTCACCATGGCTGTTTGCCGTTTCGCCGGCGACTTCATTCGTGACCGTTTCGGTGCGGTCAACACACTGCGCTTCTGTGGCGTGACTGCGATCATCGGACTTGTCATGGCGGGCCAGTCTTCCAGCGTGACCTTTGCGCTGATCGGCTTTGCAATTACGGGGATCGGCATTTCGAACATGGTGCCGATCGCCTTCTCGGCCGGCGGCAATATCCCGGGGCTTGCTCCGGGCGTCGGTCTCTCGGTCGTCACCACCATGGGCTATTCCGGCATTCTCTTTGCGCCGTCTCTGATCGGGTTTGTGGCCGAGCACACGTCGCTGTCGAGTGTCTACACAGCGATCCCAGCTTTGCTGATCGTTGTGCTTGGGCTATCCCGGCTTGCTCGCCATGCCGACCGGGCGAGCGGCCATTGACCCGGACCGCGTATTTGGCCGCTCTCGGGCGGCTGCAGACGCGCATGTGATCGCGCATCGGCGTGTTGCGGTTGACAAGCGAACGGCTTTGATCCACCTCCATGGCGATTGAGGCTTGCAGAGAAACAGCCATGACCGCACCCCTGATCCAGCCCGCCGATGCCTTTGACCCCAAGCCGCGCCGTTCCTCCGTCGCGGTTGAAGTGGGTGGCGTCATTATCGGCGGTGGAGCTCCCGTCGTCGTTCAGTCGATGACCAATACCGACACCGCAGACATCGATGCGACCGTTGCCCAGGTTGCCGCCCTCTACAAGGCAGGCTCCGAGGTGGTCCGCATCACCGTCGACCGCGACGAGAGTGCCGCTGCCGTTCCGAAGATCCGCGAGCGCCTGCTCCGACTCGGCATGGACGTGCCGCTGATCGGCGACTTCCATTATATCGGCCACAAGCTGCTCGCCGATCACCCTGCCTGCGCAGAGGCGCTTGCCAAGTATCGCATCAATCCTGGCAATGTCGGCTTCAAGGATAAGAAGGACAAGCAGTTCGCCGAGATCGTCGAGATGGCGATCCGCTACGACAAGCCTGTCCGCATCGGAGTCAACTGGGGCTCGCTCGACCAGGAACTCCTGACACGGCTGATGGACGAGAACGCCGCCCAGGGATCGCCGCTTTCGGCTCGACAGGTGACGCGCGAGGCGATCGTGCAATCCGCACTTCTATCGGCCGAACTCGCCGAAGAGATCGGCCTGCCGCGCAATCGCATCATTCTTTCGGCCAAGGTCAGCCAGGTGCAGGACCTGATCGCCGTCTATTCGATGCTCGCCGAGCGCTCGAACCATGCTCTGCATCTGGGTCTGACCGAGGCCGGCATGGGCTCGAAGGGGATCGTCGCCTCGTCTGCGGCCATGGGTTACGTGCTGCAACACGGGATTGGTGACACGATCCGCGTTTCGCTTACTCCCGAACCGAACGGCGATCGCACACGGGAAGTCCAGGTTGCCCAGGAACTGCTGCAGGTAATGGGATTCCGTCAATTCGTGCCTGTGGTCGCGGCCTGTCCGGGTTGCGGTCGCACGACCTCCACCGTCTTCCAGGAACTCGCCCAGAAGATCCAGGATGACCTGCGCAAGAACATGCCGGTCTGGCGTGAAAAGTATCCGGGTGTCGAGGGGCTCAACGTTGCGGTCATGGGCTGTATCGTCAACGGCCCCGGCGAAAGCAAGCATGCCGATATCGGCATCTCGCTTCCGGGGACCGGTGAAAACCCGGCAGCTCCGGTGTTCATCGACGGCCAGAAGGCGATGACACTGCGTGGCCCGAATATCGCTGCCGATTTCGAGGCGCTGGTGGCCGACTATATCGAGAAGCGCTACGGCCAGAAATCTGCGGCGGAGTGAGCTTGCCGGCCAACTTTTTGTTGCCGCAATTTCACGGTTGACGGATTATCAGCCGAATCCTGGAGGGACACCGAGCATGATCAAGAAGTTCGCCATTCTCGCGCTGTGCGCGACCTATCTGAGTGCCTGCACCACGACCGACCCCTATACGGGTCAGCAGAAGGTGTCCAACACGGCGGGCGGCGCCGCACTCGGTGCTGCCGTTGGCGCGCTTGGTGGCCTTGCTGTCGGCGGTTCTCCCGTCGGACGTCGGAATGCAGCGCTTATCGGTGCGGGTATCGGCGCGCTCGCAGGTGGCGCGATCGGCAATTACATGGACCAGCAGGAATCGGAACTGCGCGCCCAGTTGCAGGGCACCGGAATCTCGGTCACCCGCGTCGGCGATCGCATCATCCTGAACATGCCGTCGAACATCACCTTCAACACCGATCAGGATGCGGTCATGCCGCAGTTCTACCCGACCCTGAACTCTGTCGCGATCGTGTTGCGCAAGTTCGATCGGACCCTGATCGACATCAACGGTCACACCGATTCGACCGGCAGCCAAGCCTACAATCAGGGTCTTTCCGAGCGCCGTGCGATGTCGGTTGCCGGCTATCTCAACAGCCAGGGTATCGATCCGCGTCGTGTTTCGGCTGTCGGCTTCGGCCCGAACCAGCCGATCGCGTCGAACGCGACACCGGACGGCCGCGCGCAAAACCGTCGCGTCGAAATCCAGATCTCGCCGCTCACCCAGGGCTGAGAATTCAATACTGCAAGATCAGAAGGCGTCGCAGGCTTGCGGCGCCTTTTTAATTTTAGCGGAAGGTCAGCATCTTGACGCCGGCAGTGGCAAACAGGACCGCCAGCGTCCCATCGATGTAACGGCGCGCAGCGCGGTAGATGCGCAGTGAACCGGGAGTCGAGAACAACAGCGCATAACCCATGAAGACGGCGAAGCCGGTCGCAAGGCAGCCGCAGACGATGATCGCGACGGCCGTTGGTGTTGCACCAGCCGGCAGGCCGAGCGAGATGATGGCGAGCCAGGCAAAGATCGCCTTCGGGTTCGTCAGGTGGATCGCGTAGCCCATCAGGAAAGTGCGTTTCAGGCTCGAAGCGGCCTTCGTCAGCGAGAGCGGGTCGATGCTGCTCGCGGCGGAGCGGAAGGCGCGCCAGGCGAGATAGAGCAGATAGAGCCCGCCGAGGATACGCATCAGGATCAACGCCTGTGTATATTGCGACAAGATCGCAGCCAGACCGAGTGAGGCCGCAATGGCCCAGGTCATGGATCCGCAGAAAATACCTGACGCGATCGTCAGGCCATGCTTCCGTCCCTGGCCGAGCGAGGCCGAGGCGATCGCCATGGTGGCCGGGCCAGGGCTCAAGACCGCCACGAGGTAGACGAGATAGGCTGCCACGACCTGGGGCCAATGTTGCAGGATTTCAGTCACGGGCTCGCTCCGGCTCTCACTAAAGTTGCAGGAGCGTAGCGCTTTCCGGCGCGGACGACACGTCAGATGATTTGATCGATCACCTCGAGAAATTGATGGCATTCCTCTGTCGTGCCAATGGTCACGCGGAGGAAGTCCGAAATGCGCGGCTTGTTGAAATGCCGGACGAGGACGGCGCGCTCGCGCAGCCTCTTCTGAAGATCCGCACCCTGATGCGCGGGATGACGGGCGAAGACGAAGTTGGTCGACGACGGCAGGACCTCGAAGCCGCGAGCCTCAAGCGCCTTTGTCACCATTTCGCGATTTGTAATGATCTTGCCGCGGGCCTCGTCGAACCACGCTTCGTCCTCGATCGCTGCGGTTGCAGCGGCCTGCGCCAGCATGTCGACGGGATAGGAGTTGAAGCTGTCCTTCATCCGCTCCAGTGCCTCGATCAGCGGCCGTTGGCCGAGCGCGAAACCGACGCGCAGGCCTGCGAGCGAGCGCGATTTCGAGAAGGTCTGGACAACAAGCAGGTTCTCGTAACGAGGAATCAGCGAAGCTGCCGTGTCTGCGCCGAAATCGACATAGGCTTCGTCGATGACCACGACCTGATCCGGATGTGAGGCGATCAGCTTTTCAATCTGCGAGAGCGGGAGAGCGATGCCGGTCGGGGCGTTCGGATTAGCAAGAATGATTGCGCCACAGGGGCGGTCGTAATCGCCGACACGTATCCGCAGGCCATCATCCAGCGGGATCTCCTCGACCTTGACCTCGAACAGCCGGGCATAGGTCTTGTAGAAGCTGTAGGTGATGTCGGGATGGAGGAGCGGCGCGTCGTGCTTCAAGAGGCCCGCGAAGGTGAACGCCAGCACTTCGTCCGAGCCGTTGCCGACGAACACCTCGTCCATGGTCAGGTCGAAGCGCTTCGCGATTGCCTCGCGCAGGCCCGTGGACGCCGGATCGGGATAAAGGCGTAGACGCTCACCGGACGTGGCCGCGATCGCGTCCAGCACCTTTTGCGAGGGTCCATAGGGGCTCTCATTGGTGTTGAGCTTGACTAGGCCCGGGATTTTCGGCTGTTCGCCGGCGACATAGGGTTCCAGTGCATGGACGGCGGTCGACCAGAAACGGCTCATGCTATTTCTTCCTGTAGGCGATGAAATGGGCGGCTTCCTTGAGCGGTTCGGCCTGTTCGCCGTAGGGCTCAAGAAGGGCGTTTGCTTCGATGACAAGCCGGTCGAGTTCAGCGCGCGCCCAATCGGTGCCCTTGAGGCCGACAAGCGTCGCCTTGCCCTTTGCTGCGTCCTTGCCGGTTGCCTTGCCGAGGGTTGCGGCATCCGAGGTGATGTCGAGCAGGTCGTCGGCCAGCTGGAAGGCGCGCCCGATGATTTCACCAAAGCGGCGCAGACGGTCGCGGTCTTCTGCCGGACGACCGGCGATAATGGCACCTGCCTCGCAGGCAAAGCGCAGAAGCGCGCCGGTCTTCATGGCCTGCAGCATCACGATGCCTGCTTCGTCGGGCTGATCCGTCTCGGCAGCGAGATCAAGCATCTGGCCACCCGCCATACCGCCTATGCCGGCGGCGCGGGAAAGCTCCAGCACCAGCGCCACCTTGGCCGCATCGGGCAGGGGTGTATCGGGTGAGGTGATGATGTCGAAGGCATAGGTCAAGAGGCCGTCGCCGGCGAGGATCGCGGTTGCTTCGTCATACTGCTTGTGGACCGTCGGCTTGCCGCGGCGCAGGTCGTCGTCGTCCATGGCAGGCAGGTCGTCATGAACGAGCGAATAGCTGTGCAGGCATTCAAGCGCGCAGCCGACCTGGAGGGCTGCCTCCTCGCTTCCGCCGAAGAGGCGGGTCGCCTGCATCACCAGATAGGGCCGAAGGCGCTTGCCGCCGTTCAAGGCCCCGTAATGCATGGCCTCGATCAGCCGCCGGGGGCGGACGACTTCCGCCGGACGCGGCGTTGCGTCCAGAAGGATGTCGAGCCTCGCCTCGACGAGCGTGGCGTGGGCGGTCAGGCTTGTTTCAAAGGCATCGGCGCTCTTGGTCATCACGGCTATTTGGCACGCTACCCCTGGTCAGGCAACGGGAAATTGAGCCGGGGAAAGAGGCGGATGCGCGCAGCCAGACTGGTCATTTGCCAAGAGGGCGGCTATGAGGGTCCATCATCGATCACGGACCCCACTTCATTGACATTGGAAGTCGAGGCATTGGAGCAAGACGAGAAGTTTGTGCCCGAGGACAAGCGCCGGCGCCGGCCCCGGATCATCCGGGCCGTGCTCATTGCGCTCTTCCTCTTCCTCGCCGCTCCCTACCTCCTCATTCTGCTCTACCGGCTGGATTTCGTCCGGCCGGTCTCGACGCTGATGCTTGCGGATCTCGTCACCTTGCAGGGCTATGACCGCCGCTGGGTCGACTTCGAGGATATCTCGCCGAATGTCGTTCGGGCGGTGATGATGTCTGAGGACGGCCAGTATTGTAACCACGGCGGCGTGGACTGGGCCCAGCTGCAGTCTGTGATCGACGACGCAATGGCGGGCGAGGCGACGCGCGGCGCCAGCACGATCCCGATGCAGACCGCTAAGAACCTTTTCCTCTGGAACGGTCGCTCTTTTATCCGCAAGGGCCTCGAACTGCCCCTGGCGCTGGCGCTGGATGCCGCCTGGCCCAAGCAGCGGACGATGGAGATTTATCTCAATGTCGCCGAATGGGGCCCGGGCATCTATGGCATCGAAGCGGCTGCACAGCACCACTTCAAGACGTCGGCCGCCAAGCTCAGCCGTCAGCAGGCAGCCCTTCTCGCCGTCTCCCTGCCCAATCCGATCGATCGTGTCGCGAGCAAGCCAGGGCCGGGTCTGAAGCGTCTGGCCGGTGTCGTCGAACGTCGTGCGCGCGCCTCGGGTGATTACATCACCTGTCTTTATGGTTGAGATCCGAAGCTTTCGATGGTCGGAAATGCCCCTCAGCGTCTAGGATCGGTTCTCGACAACGCGGAGCACGCCATGGACGAACTGATCCTCTACATCGCCAACAAGAACTACTCCTCTTGGTCGTTTCGGCCCTGGATCGCGATGACGGCGACCGGCATCCCGTTTCGCGAAGAACTGATCCCGTTCAGCCCGGGTGCGACCCATCCTCGGTTCCGCGAGCTTTCGCCAACCGGCAAGGTCCCGGTGCTTCATCACGGCTCTGTCCGTGTCTGGGAATCGCTCGCGATCATCGAATATGTGGCCGAGCTCTATCCCGATGCCGGGATGTGGCCCGCGGATCGCGAGAGCCGGACGTATGCCCGCTCCATCTCGATGGAAATGCTGTCCGGGTTCCGAGCCTTGCGCAGCGCTTGCCCGATGAACCTGCGGCGGCCCGTGAAGGCGATCCCGCTGCCCGAGGGGGTGACCGCCGATGTCGCCCGCATCGAGACGATCTGGCGCGAGATGCTGAAACGGTCGGGCGGCCCCTTCCTGTTCGGGGCCTTTTCCGCGGCCGATGCCATGTTCGCCCCGGTCGTGAATCGCTTTGCAGCCTATGATCTGGTAGGGGATGCGGAGACGATCGCCTATATGGATGCCATGCGAGCGCATCCGGCCTGGCGGTCGTGGGAAGAGGCGGCGCTGGCCGAGACCTGGATCGTGCCCGAAGACGAGGCCTGAACGGGCCTCGCCTAGATTCGAAAAAAATGGCCCGGGGTCTGGTCAAACCTACTTCGGGCATGTATAAGCCCGCCAAATTCCGAGATCGAGACAGGTTCTGTCCGGCCTCATCGAGGCCGCATAAACCCGTCTTGTCCGTCACGTGGAGTAACGAAAATGGCTGTACCGAAAAGAAAAACAAGCCCGTCCAAGCGCGGTATGCGCCGCTCTGCTGACGCGCTGAAGGCATCGACCTATGTCGAAGACAAGAACTCCGGCGAACTGCGCCGCCCGCACCATATCGATCTGAAGACCGGTATGTATCGCGGCCGTCAGGTTCTGACGCCGAAGGAAAGCGCGTAATTCCTGCGCTTGACTGACTGTTTCGAAGGGCCGGCGCTTGCGCCGGCCTTTTCATTTGTCATTAGGCATAGTTAAATCACGCCCACCCGCCGCGGAGCCGGACGGGATCGAAGTGCAAGGAAGGATTCCGCATGCTGATTGCCGTGCCGCTGATGATCGTTCCCTTCATCTTCTACAACGCCGTGATGCTCGGCAGCGGAATTGCCGCCTTTTCGAACGTGATCATGACCGTGCCGATGCTGTCGGGTGCAGTCTGGACTATGACGATCGGCGATCTGGTCATTCTGACGGCGCTGATTGCCCTGTTCTTCGAGGTGTTGAAAGCGACGCTGAATACTCGCGGATCGCTGATGAACCACATGCTCTCCATGGTTGTCTTCATCGGCTTTCTCGTCGAATTCCTCCTCGTGCGCGATGCAGCAACGCAGCTGTTCTTCAGCCTTATGGTCATCGCCTTCATCGACGTGGTTGCTGGCTTCACGATCTCCAACCGGGCTGCCGGACGGGACGTCTCGATCGGGCTCTGATCCGGATATGAAAAAGGCCCCATTCGGGGCCTTTCTTGTCTCAAAGGTTGTCGAGCTTGTTCTGCAGGGAGCGCAACTGCTCCTTCAACTCGTCAATATCCTTGGCTTCCGCCTTTTTGGTTTCCTTGGCCGGCTGCTGGCCGCCGAGGAAGGGCGAGAACATCTGCATGGCCTGCTGGAACATCTCGGTGTTGCGCTTAACCTGCTCCTCCATCAGCTGGATCGGCATCTGCAGGTTCTTGGACAGCGGATGGTCGCCGAAGGCTTTTGTCATCTGCTCGCGCATCTGGGTCTGCTGTTCGGTGAAGGCCTTCATCGAATGCTCGAGGAAACTCGGGACGACCATTTGCATCTGATCGCCATAGTAGCTGATGAGCTGGCGTAGGAAGGAGATCGGCAGAAGCGTGTTGCCGGTCTTGGATTCCTGCTCGAAGATGATCTGGGTCAGGACGGAATGCGTGATGTCGTCACCGGACTTGGCATCCTGCACCACGAAATCCTCGCCCTTCTTGACCATCTTGGCCAAGTCTTCAAGGGTGACGTAGGTGCTGGTCCCGGTGTTGTAGAGGCGTCGATTGGCGTACTTCTTGATAACGATTTCGCCATCGGCTTTGGCCATTTCAGTCTCCTAACCCGTCGTTTTTCGATTGTTTTTGCTCTTCCCGAAGACAAGTGTAAGCGCAAATTCAGCCCGGTGACAATCTCTTTGTGCGATGCAGGATCGGCAATTGACGAAAGACAGGAAAGCGCAACCAAAGAACGAGAATGCCGGGCTTATCTTGTTTGACACCGGCGGCAGTCTTTGTCAGTTTCTTCTCAATCACAAAACCCGAGGAGACCTCCATGAGCACCCCGTCCATCGTTATCGCGAGCGCTGCCAGAACCCCGGTCGGATCTTTCAACGGGGCGTTGTCATCCGTCGCCGCGCATGATCTCGGCGCCGTGGCCATCAAGGGCGTGCTGGAGCGCGCCGGCGTCGAGGCAGCCGAAGTCGATGAGGTCATTCTCGGCCAGATCTTGACCGCTGGCCAGGGCCAGAACCCGGCTCGCCAGGCAGCGATGAAGGCCGGTATCCCGCAGGAAGCGACGGCCTGGGGGCTCAATCAGCTCTGCGGCTCGGGCCTGCGCGCCGTGGCCATCGGCATGCAGCAGATCGCCACAGGTGACGCGAAGATCATCATCGCCGGCGGACAGGAATCCATGTCCATGGCGCCGCATTGTGCGCATCTGCGTAACGGCACCAAGATGGGCGACTTGAAGATGGTCGACACCATGATCAAGGACGGTCTCACCGATGCCTTCTATGGATACCACATGGGCACGACCGCCGAGAATGTCGCCCGGCAGTGGCAGTTGACGCGCGACGAACAGGACGCTTTTGCGCTCGCGTCGCAGAACAAGGCGGAGGCCGCCCAGGTCGCCGGTCGCTTCAAGGACGAGATCGTTCCGGTCATCGTGCCGGGCCGCAAGGGTGATGTGACCGTCGATCAGGATGAATACATCCGTCTCGGCGCGACGATCGAAAGCATGCAGAAGTTGAAGCCGGCCTTCGACAAGGAGGGCACGGTCACAGCTGGCAACGCTTCCGGCATCAACGACGGTGCCGCTGCTGCCCTGCTGATGACCGAGGCCGAGGCCTCGCGCCGTGGTATTGCGCCGCTCGCCCGTATCGTCTCCTGGGCAACCGCAGGTGTCGACCCGAAGATCATGGGCACCGGCCCGATCCCGGCTTCGCGCAAGGCGCTTGAGAAGGCAGGTTGGAAGATCACTGATCTTGATCTCGTCGAAGCCAATGAAGCCTTTGCGGCACAGGCCTGCGCCGTCAACAAGGACCTCGGCTGGGATACCTCGATCGTCAACGTCAACGGCGGCGCAATCGCCATTGGCCATCCGGTCGGTGCGTCCGGTGCGCGCATTCTCAACACGCTTCTGTTCGAGATGAAGCGTCGTGGCGCCAAAAAGGGCCTCGCCACGCTCTGCATCGGCGGTGGTATGGGCGTTGCCATGTGCCTCGAGGCATTCTGATCCGGCCGCACCGAATGGCGGCCGCTCGCCCTTGACCTGATGAATTTCCGTCCCGGCTCTTGGCCGGGATGGCCAAGTCATGCCGTTGCAACGGGAACCGCGACGGTGATCCAGATGGGAACCCATAGAAAAAGAACGGGGAGGACAGCATGAGCAGAGTGGCTTTGGTGACCGGTGGCACACGCGGCATTGGTGCGGCGATTTCGGTCGCCCTGAAAAGTGCGGGCTACAAGGTTGCGGCGAACTTCGCGGGAAATGAAGAGAAGGCCAAGGCCTTCGAAGCCGAAACCGGCATTCCGGTCTTCAAGTGGGATGTGTCCAACTACCAGGCCTGCGTCGACGGGATCGCAGCCGTCGAGTCGGCACTCGGTCCCGTGGAAGTGCTGGTCAACAATGCCGGGATCACGCGGGATGCCATGTTCCACAAGATGACACCCGAGCAGTGGGGAGAGGTCATCAACACCAACCTCACCGGTCTCTTCAACATGACCCACCCGGTCTGGACCGGAATGCGTGACCGCAGTTTTGGTCGCGTCATCAACATCTCCTCGATCAATGGTCAGAAGGGCCAGATGGGGCAGGCCAACTATTCCGCGGCCAAGGCCGGCGATCTCGGCTTCACCAAGGCACTCGCCCAGGAAGGGGCTGCCAAGGGCATCACCGTCAATGCCATCTGCCCGGGCTATATCGGCACGGAAATGGTGCGCGCCATCCCGGAAAAGGTGTTGAACGAGCGGATCATTCCGCAGATCCCGGTGGGGCGCCTCGGTGAACCGGAAGAGATCGCACGTTGCGTCGTCTTCCTCGCGTCCGATGACGCCGGGTTCATCACGGGCTCAACGATCTCTGCCAATGGTGGTCAGTTCTTCGTCTGAGGCGACAACAGATTTTGACGTCGGGGCCGGCCTTGCGCCGGCCTTGTTCGTTTTTGGGGAGCGCCATGGGGTATTCGATCGTCGAGCTTGAGATATTTGCCGAACGCCTGTCAAAAGCCTGGTCGCGTGAAACCTCCAGCCTGTGGTCTCCGGGCAATCCGGCGAGGGGGCAGTGTGGTGTAACGAGCCTGGTCGTGCAGGACGTGTTTGGCGGTCAGATTCTGAAGACGGTGCTTCAAAAGGGGCCGCATTTCTACAACTCTATTGAGGGTCGCCGCTTCGACTTCACTGCGAGTCAGTTGCACGGACCGATCGACTACCAGGATCTACCCTCGGACCGGGACGAAGCGATGTCCGATACCAATCCAGGGCAATATCGCTCCTTGCGGGGGAGGCTCGGGCTTGCTGTTAACGACTGAACGCTGCAACGGTGGACGGAATTCTTAATATCCACCGCCTTCTATGGTTAACCAATTGTTATTCCACAATATGTAGCGGTGAACAAACCAGGAAGACTGTCGAGTCCGCGATTCGTCGTCGATTCGTTCCGGCTTTGGTCAAAGGTTAATAGAGGCAACAAAAAAAGCCGCCGGACGGTGACGTCCGACGGCTTTCTTTGAATGAGGCAGCTGTTAGCGGCAGCGAGCTTCGTAGGTGCGGCCGTAACGGTCACGATAGACGCAGTAACCGCTGCGTTCCTGCGAATTGCCGATCAGTGCGCCAGCAACGCCGCCCACGCCTGCGCCGATAGCTGCGCCGCGAACGTTGCCGGTCGCTACGCCGCCGATGACGGCGCCGGAAGCCGCGCCAATGCCGGCGCCGCGTTCCGTGGCCGTGCAGGATGCGAGGGGAGCGATCAGTGCGAGTGCCAGAAGGGTCTTTTTCATCGTCCTATACCTTTTCACGTAGAGTTGGATTTCACTTCAGGTCAAATTCGACCCATCAACATCAGAATGATGAGGATGAGCAGTACGAGGCCCAGACCCCCCGACGGACCATAGCCCCAGCCGCGGCTATAGCCCCAGCTCGGCAGAGCGCCGATGAGAAGCAGAATTAGAATGACGATGAGAATAGTACTCATTTGGACCCTCTCCTGAGCCTTGATAAAACACAGCTTGTTGTGCCGTTTGAACGCGATCCGAGACCGTTTGTTCCGTCCGACGAAGACCAAGACCCATCAGGCGGAACAGATCGACTGCGGCCTTCCCGGCTTTCGAGGTCATGTGGCGCGGCCGCTTCTCCTCGATCGTGGCCATGCCATCAACGAAAGCACTGATGATCCCTGCCGTCAGTGTCTGGTGCTCGACCATCGGCAGATGGCCGCAATTTCGCAGGAGAACCGTCTGAGCCTGAGGCAGAAGCTTCGATACCCGCAACTGGTGTGCGGGAGGTACGATGGCGTCCTCGGCTCCGACGATATTGAGCACTGGCCGCCGGATTTCGGATAAATTGCTGACCAGACTTGTTGCCGACATGAAGCGAATGCAGGCTGCAATGTCCTCGGGTCGTGCTCTCTGCAGCTGCAGCCGTACTTCTTCCATGGCCGCCACGGCGCGTTCGTTTTGCCAGGGACAACCTTTGTCGAAAACGCATTCGATCGATCCCCAGCGGAATTGCTCGCTGGTGGAGATCCAGCGCCGGAAGAACTGGCGAAACAGGAGAGGGCCAATGCGCGGCACGCGCAGCAACTTGGCGGGCAGTCGCTCCTGACCTTCGAACCGGCCACAGGCAAAGGCTCCGATGAGAACGATCGACTTCACGAGTTCCGGGTAATGCCGGGCGATCAGAAGGGACACGAAGCCGCCAGTGGAATGGCCGATCAGTGTCACCGGCCTACTGCCGAAGTCTCGACGAATCGCTTCTGCATAGGCTGATGCTACGGCTTCCGGCGTTATCGGCTGACCCGGCTGGGACAGTTTCCAGGGATGGTGCCCTGGCAGGGCGTAAGCGGCACTGCGTGCCCGTCGAACAACATCAGGGGAGTACGTGCGCCAGAAGGACGGGGCCATGACCATGCCATGAATCAGGACAAAGTCCTGGGGCAGGCTGTTATCTCCAATCCATTCGGCAGGCGGCGGGGACAGTGTCATCAGGTTTCACCTCGGCGGCGGAACGTGACCGCCTTCGTAATTGTTCCATCCCCCATGTCGTCGTCTCGATCGAGCTTCCTCAGTCGAGTGCGTGACGCAACACCGCTGCGCTCCTGAATAGGGCTCAAGAACAAAGCCTGAATCTGCCGGAGTCATCGATTCGTCGCTGATTCGTTCGCAGACTGTTCCGGGTGTGCAAGGCTCTGATCGGACTCAGCTTTTGCCGAATTCTGGGATGAATGCATCAAGCGCCTTGCCTTTGCCCTGCTTCGTCGCCATGTGTTGGCCGAGGGTGCCGGTGTGCGAAAGAGCGCGGTCCCGACTAGCGGAGCGGTCTTTGAATACGCAACCCATGATCCTGAGTGGCCGCGGCGTCAGTGCTGTGCTGGGGCCAACCAATACCGGCAAGACCCATTTCGCCATCGAACGCATGGTCGCGCACGGGTCGGGCATCATTGGTCTGCCGCTGAGATTGCTTGCCCGTGAGGTCTATACGCGCGTGGTCGAGCGCGTCGGCGCACAAAATGTGGCACTCGTGACCGGTGAGGAGAAGATCAGCCCGCCGAAAGCGCGCTTCTCCGTTTGCACGGTCGAGGCGATGCCGCGCGAAACCAAGGCGGCCTTCGTTGCCATCGACGAGATCCAGCTTGCGGGCGACTTGGAGCGCGGACATATCTTTACCGACCGACTGCTTCATCTGAGGGGGCGCGAGGAGACCCTGCTTCTCGGCTCGGCGACGATGAAGTCGATCCTGATTCAGCTCTTGCCCGGGATCACTATTGTCGAAAGACCCCGCCTGTCGCAGCTTTTCTATGCAGGACAGAAGAAGATCACGCGCCTGCCGCAGCGGACGGCCATCGTCGCGTTTTCGGCGGACGAAGTGTATGCGATAGCGGAGCTGATCCGCCGTCAGCGGGGCGGTGCGGCCGTCGTGTTGGGTGCGCTCAGCCCGCGCACGCGCAATGCCCAGGTCGGTCTCTATCAGGAAGGTGATGTCGAATATCTGGTGGCGACCGATGCCATCGGCATGGGCCTCAACCTCGACGTCGACCATGTCGCCTTCGCTCAGGATCGCAAGTTCGACGGCTATCAGTTTCGCAATCTTAATCCCGGCGAACTTGGCCAGATTGCCGGTCGTGCCGGGCGGCACATTAAGGACGGCACGTTCGGCGTGACCGGACGGGTGCCTCCCTTCGATGAAGAGCTGGTCGAGCGGCTGCAAACGCATCAATTCGATTCCGTCAAAGTCTTGCAGTGGCGGACTGAAAAGTTCGATTTCTCGTCGATTGCTGGGCTCCAGCGAAGCCTCGATGCGGTGCCGCGTGTCGAAGGACTGACGCGCGCCCTGCCGGCGACCGACCAGCAGGCGCTGGAATACCTTTCGCGCTATCCCGAGATATCCGACATCACGGATCGGCCCGAACGGGTGGAAAAACTCTGGGAGGCCTGCGCTCTGCCCGACTATCGGCGCATTACGCCTGCACAGCATGCTGATCTGATTCAGAGCCTGTATTTTGATCTGGTCAGGAGGGGCACCGTCAACGAGGACTTTCTCGCCGAGCAGGTGCGCCGCGCGGATCGCACCGACGGCGAAATCGACACGCTGTCGGCGCGGATCGCGCAGATCAGAACGTGGACTTATGTGTCGAACCGGCCCGGCTGGCTTGCCGATCCGACACACTGGCAAGAAAAGACGCGGGAAATCGAAGACCGATTGTCCGATGCGTTACATGAACGGTTGACGAAACGCTTTGTTGATCGCAGGACATCTGTGCTCATGAAGCGCTTGAGAGAGAATGCGATGTTGGAAGCTGAAATCAGTGTGAACGGCGATGTCTTCGTGGAAGGCCATGCCATGGGACAACTTGCGGGGTTCCGGTTCACGCCGATCTCCGGCATGGAGGGCCCGGACGCGAAGGCCGTTCAGGCTGCCGCCTACAAGGCGCTGGCGCTCGAATTCGAGGCGCGCGCGGCGCGCCTGCATGCTTCCGGCAATAATGATCTTGCCATCGGTTCAGACGGTCTCGTTCGATGGCTGGGCGACCCGGTCGCGCGTCTGGTGGGGACGGATCACATCCTGCATCCACGTGTCATCCTGCTTGCCGATGAGCAGCTGACGGGCATGGCGCGGGATCACGTTGCTGCCCGCATCGAACGTTTCGTCAATCACCACATCTCGACGGTCCTGAAGCCGCTCGATGATCTGTCGCGCGCCGAAGACCTGCAGGGCCTTGCCAAGGGGCTGGCCTTCCAGCTCGTCGAAAACCTCGGCGTTCTGTTCCGCCGTGATGTCGCAGATGACGTCAAGACCCTTGACCAGGATGGCCGCGCATCGATGCGCCGTTATGGTGTGCGCTTCGGTGCCTACCACATCTTCATGCCGGCCCTTCTCAAGCCCGCGCCGGCAGAACTCATCACGCTCCTATGGGCACTGAAGCATGACGGTCTGGACAAGCCGGGTTACGGCGATCTGATCCCGGTATTGGCTGCCGGCCGCACCTCCGTGGTCACGGATCCGAGCTATGAGCGCATGTTCTACAAGCTCGCCGGCTTCCGTTTCCTCGGCAAGCGTGCCGTGCGTATCGACATCCTCGAGCGTCTCGCCGACCTGATCCGTCCATTGCTGCAGTGGAAGCCCGGTTCACCGGCGCGTCCCGACGGTGCCTATGACGGTCGCCGCTTCACCACGACGACCGCAATGCTGTCGATCCTCGGCGCGACCCCTGATGATATGGAAGAAATCCTGAAGGGTCTCGGCTACCGTGCGGATACCGTCTCTGCCGAAGAGGCGACCGCCTTCCTTGCAGCGCAGACCGGTTCCGCCCCGACAGAGACTGCAGCTGCAGAAAAGAGCGAAGACGACAGCGTCGACGATGCCGATCAGGCTGGCGAAACGGCGAGCCAAGGCGAGGCCCCTGCCGCCGTTGCCGAAGAGCAACCCGCAGCGGTGGCGGAAGATGCAGCCTCGGCGGAGCAGCCTGCCGAAGCCACCGAGCCAAAGCCGGTTCTTCTCTGGCGTCCGGGTGGCCGCAGCGACAATCAGCGTGGGACGGGCCGCCCCGGCGGCGATCGTCGTCCGCAAGGTCAGCGCAACCAGGCGCCGCGTGAAGGTGGCGAGGCTGGTGGCGAGAAGCGTGGCGAAGGTCGTCGTGACGATCGGCGCTCGGACAATCGTGGCGACCGTCGTGACGACAATCGCGGCAAGTTTGCCGGCAAGGGCGATCGCCAGGATCGTGGCGACCGCAAGGACCGTGGTCCGCGGCCGGAGCGCGACAACAACAAGTCGCAGCCCGCACGTTTCGAGGCGAAGCCACCGCGCAAGGACAAGCCGCTCGATCCGGATTCGCCCTTCGCCAAACTCGCGGCTCTCAAGGAACAGCTGAAGAAGTAATGGACGAGAAGCAGCCACCAAGCGGTTCGCGCCAGCGCATCGACAAGTGGCTGTTCTTCGCCCGTGTGGCAAAGTCACGCAGCCTCGCGCAAGAGCGAGTGGCTGCGGGCCATGTCAGTGTCAATGGGCAAAAGGTTCGTCAACCCAGTCATCAGCTCAAGGTCGGCGACCGTCTTGATATCGCCATGCCCGAGCGTGACCTAGTGCTGGTCGTGAAGTTGCCGGGTGAGAGGCGTGGTCCCTACCAGGAAGCGAGGCTCCTCTATGAGGATCTCACGCCGCCGCCCGAGAAGAAGCCCTTCAGCCCATCCGAGCCGGGCGTTCGAGCCCCGGGCGCGGGCCGGCCGACCAAGAAGGAGCGCCGGGCGCTGGATGATCTGCGCGGCGAGCCGGATTGGTCTGCTGATTAGAAAATTTCTACAAAGGCGCCCGAATTGAGGGTGTTTATCCTTGCCTTGTCAGGGATTCCGCATTAGCTCACTTGCCGTCCGACAGAAATTTCCGGTAGGGCGCGGGCTGTTCCAAACGGGGTCGCATTCCCAACGGAACCACCCACGTTCGTATTTCTCCTGCCGTTCGAGAACGCCATCCTGGAGTGCCGCATGACCTATATCGTCACCGATAACTGCATTCGCTGCAAATACACCGATTGTGTCGAGGTCTGCCCTGTCGATTGCTTCTATGAAGGGGAAAACTTCCTCGTCATTCATCCGGATGAGTGCATCGATTGCGGCGTGTGCGAGCCGGAATGTCCTGCAGAGGCGATCAAGCCCGATACGGAGCCGGGGCTGGACAAGTGGCTGAAGATCAATGCGGAATACGCCAAGATCTGGCCGAACATCACGGTCAAGAAGGAACCGATGCCGGAAGCCAAGGAAATGGACGGCGTCGATGGCAAGTTCGAGCAGTTCTTCTCGGAGAAGCCGGGCTCCGGCGACTAAGGCCTTTATGCGCGTCGTTGTGTGATGGAAGCTTGCCCAAAATTCCATCACTTGGCTGCGGATTCGCCGTTCCGTGCGCCATGATTGTGGCGCACTGCACTAAAATATTGATTTCCTCGTCTTTTTGTGATAGCGTCTCGGAACTGTTCCACTTTGCGGCATAGCTATGCCCTGAACCATCACGAAAGCAAACTCACTACCGCGCGGTATACGTGACATCGGCGACACTTTTGTGTCGTGTCTCAGTCGCGACGAGGGTGGCGTTTGATTGTGTCGCGGACTGGATCAGGATGACAAGCCTCGCAATCTTGTCGTCTCATCCGGGCCTGACCGACCCGGCGCCGGCATCACGCCGGGAGCAAAACAGGGAGTATTTGAATAGAATGACGACCCAGCAGAAGAAGACTTCCTCGGCACGCCACGGCTTCAAGACCGGCGAGTCGATCGTATACCCGGCCCATGGCGTGGGTACCATCACCACTATCGAAGAGCAAGAAGTGGCCGGCATGAAGCTCGAGCTTTTTGTCATCGATTTCGAAAAGGACAAAATGCGTCTGAAGGTTCCGGTTGCCAAGGCCGTGAGCATCGGAATGCGCAAGCTGTCCGAGACAGATTTTGTCGATCGCGCGCTGAAGGTGGTGCAGGGCAAGGCTCGCGTGAAGCGTACCATGTGGTCGCGTCGTGCTCAGGAATATGATGCCAAGATCAATTCCGGTGACCTTATCTCCATCGCTGAAGTCGTTCGGGACCTCTATCGTGCCGAGAACCAGCCGGAGCAGTCCTACTCCGAGCGTCAGCTCTATGAAGCTGCTCTCGATCGCATGGCACGTGAAATCGCGGCTGTAAACAAGATGTCCGAGACGGAGGCCGTTCGCCTCGTCGAGGTCAACCTTGCCAAGGGCCCCAAGCGCGGCAAGACGGTCGAAGAAGACGATACCCAGGAAGAAGAAGCGGCATAAACCGCTCCGACTTTTGGACGAAAAAAACCTTCGGCGCAATCCGGAGGTTTTTTTGTGCCTGCAGACGGCCGAAGTCGGTTCCAGGCAAAGAAAAACCCCGCCGAAGCAGGGTTTTCCGTTTGTCGCCTTATGGCTGTTACTCGCGGTTGCCGAGGAAACGCAGGAGGAACAGGAAGAGGTTGATGAAATCGAGATAGAGACGGAGCGCACCCATGATCGCGTTGCGGCCGGCCATCTCGGTCGAATGACTTTCGTGGTAGGATTCCTTGATCGCCTGGGTGTCGTAGGCGGTCAGACCTGCAAAGATCAGAACGCCGATGACGGAGATCGCGAAGTCGAGGGCCGAGGAGGCCATAAACAGGTTGACCAGCGAGGCGATGATCAGGCCGAAGAGACCCATCATCAGGAACGAGCCCATCGCCGACAGGTCACGCTTGGTGGTGTAGCCATAGAGCGACAGGGCACCAAAGGATGCAGCCGTGACGAAGAAGGTCTGGACGATGCTTGCGCCCGTGTAGATCAGGAAGATCGACGACAGCGACAGCCCCATCATTGCGGCATAGACCCAGAAGGTCGTCTGTGCGGCCGCGACGCTCATCTTGTGGATCCGGAAGCTCAGGAAGAAGACCATGGCGACCGGAGCCAAGATGACCACCCACTTCAGCGGGCTCAGGAAGATCGCCTGGCCAAAGGCCGTAAGCTCACCTCCGGATACTGCCAGCTGGAAGGTTGCGAAGGCTGCGATACCGGTGATGGCGAGGCCTAGTGCCATCAGGTTGTAGACCTTCAGCATATAGGCGCGCAGACCTTCGTCGATCATCGTGGCCGACTGGGTCTGGCCCGGGCGGCTCTGATAGTTGCGAAGTTCGGACATGTTTTCCTCTCTCAAAGCTTCGATATTGGACAGCGGAGCCCGGATGGCTCCCGCGCCGCTGCGAAGCCCAGCATGCGTGCTTTCAATATGAGAGGTTCCCTCGTCCACGACAAGGGCCACAATCTTAAATCGCGGTAATACTGCGGGCGGCGGGGCCTTGCCCGCCGCTCTCGGTCTCAAAGCTCGCGAAGGACAGGGGCTGCCTTTTGACCGAGGATGCGCCAGGTGCCTGCCAGACCGATGCCGATGGTGACCACAAGCGCAATGACCAGGGTCATCGCCGCCACATCGGGCAGGAAATTGGATGGCAGGTTCATGATCTGGCTGAGCACGAACCAGGCGATCCCACCGCCGGCTACGAGCGCGAAGATCGCGGTGGCTGCCCCCAGCAGCATGTACTCATAAGTAAAGGCGCGGATCAGCATGGCGCGGGTCGCCCCCAGCGTCTTCAGGATCACGGCGTCATGGGTGCGTGCCCGGTTGCCGGCTGCAAGTGCGCCTGAGAGAACCAGCACCGATGCAATCAGCGCGATGGCAGCGGCAGCACGGATCGCCGTTGCCAGCTGTCCGACGAGGCGATCGACGACATCGAGGGCGTCCTTCACCCTGACGGTCGTGATCGTCGGGAACTGTTGTGTGACCGAGCGCAGGATCGAGGCTTCTTCGGCGGCGGTCGCGTCCTGGTCGATCAGCGTCGCCAGCCAGGCATGGGGGGCGCCGGCGAAGGTGTTCGGCGAGAACACCATAACGAAGTTCATCGACAGGCTTTCCCATTCGACGGTACGGAAATTGGCGATCTTCGCCGTAATGTTGCGGCCGAGCACGTTGATGGTGATCGTGTCGCCAATCTTCAGGCCGAGCTCGCGTCCTTCTTCCTCCGCGAAGGAAACCAGCGGCTCGCCGGTATAACCGTCAGGCCACCATTCGCCCTCGATCAGGGTGCTGTTTTCTGGAATGTTCTTCGCATAGGTCAGGCCGCGATCGCCACGCAGGACCCAGCGGCCCTCCGGAGGTACCTCGACCTTGGCGACATCGGTGCCGTTGAGCTCGACGATACGGCCGCGCAACATCGGCACCTCGATCAGCTTGCCCTCGGGCGCCATGCCTTCAACCAGATTGCGGAAGCCGTCGATTTCACCGCTCTGGATATCAACGAAGAAGAAGTTCGGTGCCCTCTCCGGCAGATTTCCGGTCAGCTCACGTCGCAGATTGCCATCGATCAGCGCGAGCGCCACGAGCAGGCTGAGGCCAAGGCCGAGCGACAGAGTGACTGCAGGGGTTAGGGCCCCTGGGCGGTGGATGTTGCCGACGGCAAGCCTCAGCGCTGCGGAGTGGATCGGAGGGCTGCGCTTCGCAAGCCAGGCGATCCCCATGGCAACCACACGGAGCAGCACGAAACCTGCCGCCATGGCGGCCAGGAAGATCGTCGCGATCCGCTGTTGCTCCGAGGTGAAGATGGCAAGCGCCGCCAGGGCGCCGAGCGCCAACGCCATGGCAAGCAGGTATGGCCAGGACGGAAGGCCCGAAGCTTCGAAGCCCTGCTCGCGGAACAGTGCCGTCGCCGGCACCTTGCGGGCATGGCCCAGCGGCAGGATGGCAAAGGCAAAGGTGACCAGCATGCCGAAGACGGCCGCCAGAAGAAGTGCGCGCGGATAAAGCGTTGCTTCGGCGGAGATCGGCAGGATGCCGGAGAGATAATTTGCGACGATTGGCGGGGCGATTGCACCGAGCACGAGGCCGGCGAGGATACCCACGGATGCCACCAGAGTGATCTGGATCAGGTAGACCATGACAACGACCGAGGCCGGTGCGCCGACGCATTTCAGAGTGGCGATGACGGTTCGTTTGGAATCGAGGAAGGCGCGAACGGCATTGGCGACGCCGACCCCGCCGACCACAAGCGCCGTGAGGCCGACCAGAGTCAGGAACTGCGAGAAGCGCTCGACATTCTCCGTCAGGGCGGGAGCCGCCCGATCACTGCTGCGGATCGACCATCCTGCCGTCGGATGTTCAGTCTGCGCGCGCTCTCGAATGGCCTCTGCCGTTGGTGCGGGCTCGTGATAGCGGATCTTGTAGGCGTGTTCGACGAGGCTGCCGGTCGCCACTAGGCCGCTTGCGAAGAGGCCTTCGCGGCTGGTCAGGAAGCGCGGGGCAAAGCCGAAACCGTCAGAGATCGAATCCGGCTCTGTGACGATCGTGCCGTTGATCCGGAACCGAGCATTGCCGACGAGCAATTCGTCGCCGACCTTCATGTTCATGCGTTCAAGCAAAAGCGGCGCGACAACCGCGCCATAGGCGCCATTGTCCGCACCGAGCAATTCGGAAAGCGGCTGGTCGGGCTCGGCGGTCAGTTTCCCGTAGAGAGGGTAGGCTTCGTCGACTGCCTTGATTTCGACGAGCGACTGATCTGATCCGTCGGGCAGGCGGGCCATAGAGCGCAGGTTGGTGGTGACGGAGACCGTGCCGAAGCCTTCGAGGAAGGCCAGTTCGTCCGATGTCGCCTCGCGATTGTCGAGTTCGAAGCGAACGTCACCAGCCAGAAGCGTCCGTCCCTCCGAGGAAATCGCATTGGTGATCGCCGTCGAAACGGAGTTCACCGCTGCGATCGCACCGGTTCCGAGCGCAATACAGGCGAGGAAAATGTAGAAGCCGCTCAGGCCGCCACGCAGTTCGCGAAGGGCGATGCGGAAGGCGATGGACAGACGGGTGCCGAAGGACGTCATGCGGACACCGAAGCGAGACGGGTCTGCTCGGTTCGGCTGTCGCCGGCGATGCGGCCGGATGCCACCTTAATCTGCCGGGTGCAGCGGGCGGCAAGCGACGGATCATGGGTGACGAGGATCAGTGTCATGCCGCGTTCCTGCTGCTTGGAAAACAGGAGGTCAGCGATCTGCCGGCCGGTCTCCGTGTCGAGATTGCCGGTCGGCTCATCGGCGATCAGAACAGCCGGCGAGGGAGCCAATGCACGTGCGATTGCCACGCGTTGCTGCTCTCCACCGGACAATTGGCCGGGATAGTGGCTGAGACGCTCGCCGAGACCGACGGATTCGAGTTCCTTGCGTGCGATGTCGAAGGCGCCTTTCACATTGGCGAGTTCCAGGGGCACAGCGACGTTCTCTAGCGCCGTCATGTTGGCAATCAGGTGGAAGGACTGGAAGACGATGCCGATGTTCTTGCCGCGGAAATCGGCGAGGCGATCCTCGCTCAGCGTGTGAAGCGGTGTATTGCGAACGTGGATCTCGCCACTGTCGAGGCGTTCCAGTCCGGCCAGCACCATCAAAAGCGTCGACTTGCCGGAGCCTGACGGCCCGACGATACCCACGGCTTCGCTCTCCGCGATCGACAGGTCGATGCTCTTCAAAACGTGAACGGAGGCTGCTGCGTTGCCAAGGGTGAGATCGGCGCTTTTCAGTTCAATGATGCTGTTTCTCACACTCGACCATCCTATATCTGGCAAGACGAAGCTTCGCCGCAGTGCGGCATTCCCAGCAATCTAGGAAAGGCCCCATGACTTTTAAAGCTCAGTTCCTTCATTTCGCCGTGATCCTGCTGGCGGTCATTGCCGGTCCGCGGATTGCTGCGGCCGAGCCTTTGCAGCTTGTCGGCCTCGGTGACAGCCTGATGGCCGGATATCAGCTGCCGCAGGAAGATGCGCTGCCGGCCCAGCTTCAGCGTCAGTTGGTAGCCAAGGGGCACGACGTCGTCATCACCAATGCAGGCGTATCCGGCGACACCACCTCAGGCGGCCTGTCACGTGTCGACTGGTCTGTGCCCGAGGGAACCGATGGCGTCATTCTCGAGCTCGGAGCCAATGATGCCTTGCGGGGGATCCCGCCTGATCAGACCGAGAGAAACCTCGAGCAGATCATTACCCGGCTCAAGGAGCGGAACATTCCGATCCTGCTGGTCGGCATGCTTTCCCCTCCGAATATGGGTGATGACTACGGCCAGAGGTTCAACGCCATCTATCCACGGCTCGCCGAGAAGTACGATCTGCCGCTCTATCCCTTCGTGCTCGACGGCGTGATTACCGACCGTAGTCTGCTTCTGGACGACGGTATGCATCCGAATACCCAGGGGCTACAGATTATGGCCGAGCGCATGCTGCCCCTCGCCGAATCTTGGGTGGCAGGCATCAAGGGACAGGCGAACTAAACGCTTGCGCCTGATGTCATTGCATGATTCGCTGTGAGCACCTGCAAAAGATTCGGGGAGCGCTCCATGCCGAGATTGTTCACTGCCCTCGAAATTCCCCGCAGCGCCGCAATGAGCCTCTCATTGCTGCGTGGTGGTCTCCCCGGGGCTCGCTGGATCGATGTGGAGAATTACCACATCACGCTGCGCTTCATCGGTGATGTGGATGGCCGGACGGCGGATGAAGTCGTCGACAGGCTCGATCGGATCGAGCGCCCCGAGTTTTCCCTGAGTTTGAACGGTATCGGTTCCTTCGGTTCGAAAAAGCCGCATTCGATCTGGGCGGGTGTTTCTCCTGCGCCGGAGCTCTTCGCGCTGCAAGGCGAGATCGAGCGGATCTGCCAGCGCATCGGCTTGCCGCCGGACCCACGCAAGTTCACCCCGCACGTGACGCTTGCCCGGTTGAAGGCCTCGCGCCTCGATGACGTCGTCCACTACCTGAGCGGTCGCGGCAATTTCCACACCATGCCATTCGGTGTTGGACGCTTCGTGCTCCTGTCGTCGCGTGAATCGGTCGGTGGCGGTCCCTATCTCACCGAAGAGATATTCCCGCTTTACGAGACGGGTGGTTACTCGAATTTCGAGACGACCGCGTTGCAGCCCGAAAAGAGCATGCTGTAGACCCGCTCGAAATCTTCGGTTTCACCGTAGTAGGGGTCGGGCACATCGTCTTGTGTCCCGAATGCGAGCTCGGCGAAGAGGTGCAGGCCAGCTGTCGCGTTTTGCGGTCGAAGCGCCTGCAGCCTGGCCAGATTGCTTCTATCCATGGCGACCACCAGATCGAACCTTTCGAAGTCCTGCGGCACAACCTGACGGGCACGCTGCCTGGAGATGTCGATCCCGTTTGCGGCCGCGACCTTGATCGACCGCCGATCCGGCGGATTGCCGACATGCCAATTGCCGATTCCGGCCGAAGTGATCACGGGCTTTTCGCTGGTCCCTGCAGTGAGGTGGCGGTAAATTCCTTCCGCCAGGGGTGACCGGCAAATGTTGCCCAGGCAGACGAAGAGAATGGATGGTGCCGGCATCGGTCGATCCAGAAGGAGGGGTTTCAGGATGAAATACGAAAAACTGGATGCGGCGTCCATTGCGGCTCGTTTGGGGGAGGTGAACGGCTGGGCGCTGGCGCGTGATGGCGCCGCTATCGAAAAACACTTCGTCTTTCGCGATTTCCGCCAGGCCTTCGGCTTCATGACGGAATGTGCGTTGGCTGCGGAGAAGCTCGATCATCACCCGGAGTGGTTCAATGTCTATAAAAAGGTCGATGTGGCCCTCACCACTCATTCTGCCGGCGGTGTGACGGAACTCGATTTCAAGCTCGCCGTTCTCATGGATCTGGCGGCTTCCCGGACCGGGTGACGGTGATTGAAATTCCAGGCTGCCATTCACATATGATTGATCGGGTCCGAACGAAAGGATCGATGGGCTATGGATGACGTGAAGATCGGTGAGATCCTGCTTCCCGGCGATGAGAAGACGCAGGAGAAACAGGAAGCGAAGGTTCGTAGCCGTTTTTGGCCGACCTTCAAAAAGGCAGCCCGGCAGATACCGTTTTCGCGGGATCTGGTGGCCGCCTATTACTGTGCCACGGACCGTGAGACACCCTTTCGCGTCCGGGGAATCCTGCTGGCGGCCCTTGGCTACTTTGTCCTGCCGATCGATGTTGTGCCAGATATTCTCGCGGTTGTCGGCTTCACCGATGACATCGCTGTGCTGACAACCGCAATCGCCTTGATCAATAGGCACATCAAGGATCGGCACTACGATGCCGCCGATGCGGCCCTCGCTGACCACGAGTTGCCCGCCTAAACCATTTTGTGGCTGCTCTGGTCTCCAGGCAGCCCAACTCTTGCCTTTTTCTTTCCTTCTACATCGTCGGCAGGACCGAGGTCCCAAAACCGTTTTATGCCGGATTTCGGGGCGCTAGACGGAACGCCGACACCGAATGTGACAACAAGGCGTGCGTCGTTCACCGTTTGGTAAGGTAAATTAAGTCAAACTGAACACAGGTTTTGACGATGAGCGCCCGGTCGCATGGCCGGGTGATGGATGGAAACAACCGGCAGGAAGACATGTTCGTAAGAAGTAGCGTAACCGCACTGGCAATCCTCCTGGCGAGCAGCGGGCTCGCCAACGCGCAATCGCCCACGCGAATCGAGCAGTTCAGGGCCTGGGGTGCCTACTCCTACAAGTCGAATGGCGGCACCGTGTGCTACGTGCTTTCCGTTCCGACGGTCAAGGAGCCGGCGAGTGTCAATCATGGCGACATCTTCTTTGTCGTCTCGCAGCGCCCGGGTCAGAACATCTCGTATGAGCCGCAGGCCATGATGGGGTACCCGATGAAGGGCGACTCGAAGGTCAATGTGACGATCGACAACAAGAATTTCGTGCTGTTCGTCAAGGACAGCTCGGCCTGGGTCGAAAACGCAGCCGAAGAACCGGCTCTCGTTGCCGCCATGAAGGGCGGCTCGACCATGACCGTCAAGGCCACGTCGGCTCGTGGCACGGCAACGAGCTACACCTACTCGCTTTCTGGCATCACGGCCGCACTGCAGAAGATCCAGAACTGCAACTGAGCCCGCATCGCCTGTTTGGTTTGTGGAGGCCGGCGCAACATCGCCGGCCTCCTTCATTTCTGCATGGCCGCCCCCTCGTGAGGTCGGGGTGACGGAAGGCAAAAAAGCTGCTATTGGCCGCTGCAAATGAAAGCGATGGGGCCGTTCCCCTGTTCGCAAGGTCCACGAATCCATATCTGCCAGCCGGGAAAGCGCTCCATCGGAGCGTCCTTGTCCCGTGGTCCAGAGGTCCAGACGATGACTGTCACCGTGACGCTTCCAGAGCGTAGCCAGACTGCGGCCCCGCTTCGCCCTGCCGCTTCCCTCGAGAAACCGAGCCTGATCGGCCTCGATCGTGAAGCCTTGGGCGCTGCTTTGCGAGAAAAGGGTGTGCCCGAGAAGCAGATCAAGATGCGTGTGGCACAGATCTGGAACTGGCTCTATGTGCGCGGCGTCTCGGATTTCGACCATATGGCCAATGTCTCCAAGGACATGCGCGAGATGCTCAAGACGCATTTCACCATCGCGCGGCCCGAGATCGTCGAGGAGCAGGTGTCCAATGACGGCACCCGCAAATGGCTCCTGCGCTTTCCGCCCCGGGGCGCGGGCCGCCCGGTCGAAGTGGAAGCCGTCTATATCCCGGAAGAAGGCCGCGGAACGCTTTGCATTTCGAGCCAGGTCGGCTGCACGCTGACCTGTTCCTTCTGTCACACCGGCACCCAGAAGCTGGTGCGCAATCTCACGGCGGAAGAGATCCTGTCCCAGCTGCTTTTGGCGCGCGACCGTCTCGGCGATTTCCCGGACCGGGAAACGCCCGTCGGCACGATGATGCCGTCGAGCGATCGCAAGGTCACCAACATCGTCATGATGGGCATGGGCGAGCCGCTCTACAATTTTGAGGAAGTGAAGAAGGCGCTGCTGATCGCGACCGACGGCGACGGCCTGTCGCTCTCCAAGCGTCGCGTTACCCTATCGACCTCGGGCGTCGTGCCGGAGATCTATCGGACCGGCGAAGAGATTGGCGTGATGCTGGCGATCTCGCTGCATGCGGTTCGCGACGAGCTGCGCGACATGCTGGTGCCGATCAACAAGAAGTATCCACTGAAGGAGCTGATCGAGGCCTGCCGGAACTATCCGGGCCTTTCGAATGCCCGTCGTATCACCTTCGAATATGTGATGCTGAAGGACGTCAATGACAGTCTCGAGGATGCCAAGGGGCTGATCCAGTTGCTCAAGGGCGTGCCGGCAAAAATCAACCTCATCCCGTTCAATCCGTGGCCGGGCACCAATTATCAGTGTTCTGACTGGGCGCAGATCGAGAAATTCGCCGACTTCATCAACCAGGCCGGTTACGCCTCGCCGATCCGCACACCGCGCGGCCGCGACATCCTCGCCGCCTGCGGTCAGCTGAAGTCGGAATCGGAGCGCATGCGCAAGACCGAGCGTCTGGCGTTCGAGGCGATGATGATCGCCAATCACGGCGAAGACGACGATTGAGCGTGAGGCGCGGTCGCTCTCCCGCCTTCGACCTTACTTGGCCTGAGTCATGAAGATCTTCACCGCGAAGATCGAGAAGACGCCGGCAAAGGTGTAGTCGATGCCGCGCAAAACCTTACGGTTCGCCTGCAGCCAGCTTGACATGAAATCTGCGCCATAGACGATGCCGATGCCGATCGGCAGCGACAGGATGATCGACCAGAGGCCGAGGAAGATCAGCTTGCCCGTCACATGAGGGTCGGTCGCGGTGACGAATTGCGGCAGGAAGGTCATGAAGAAGATGATGACCTTGGGGTTCAGGAGATTGACCCAGAGCCCGTTCAGGAAGGCACCCTTCTTCGACACGGTCGCATCACCATCTGCCTTGATGACAAAGTTCGAACCATGTCTGACAGCCTGCAGGGCAAGCCAGAGCAGATAGGCGGCTCCGCCTGTCTTCAAGAACATGAATGCTGTTGGCGAGGCGACGATGAGGGCCGAAATGCCGAAGGCGACCAGCAGGGTGTGGATTGAGATCCCGAAGCTTGTGCCGGCAAGGGTCATCAGGCCGATGGCGCGTCCGTCGCGCAGCGAGCGGCTGATCCAGAGTGTCATGTCGGGACCGGGCGTGATGGCGAGCAGCAGAAGTGCAAGGCTGAAGGCCAGGAATACGGGCAGGCTCGGGATGAAGTCCATTGAGGTCACCAGATGACGAAACACCCGCGATCTGCGGGGGCTTCATACTTAGCGGCGATCGATGGCCTTGCCAATCAGCCTTTGGGGATCGACAGATAGGTCTTGAAGGCGTCGGCATAGTCAGGATGCCAGCGCGACAGTGGCGGGCGGTTTTCGATGATATCGCCGGCAGCCCAGGCGATCCGCTTCTCGTCCAGGGCGCGGGGCACCTCGTTGTCCGGACATAGAATGTAAAAGTCGCCTCTGTGCAGGCTTTCCAGCATGAACTCGACCGTTTCCTCCGGTGTCCAGGCGCCTGAAGGCTTCTCCGTGCGGCCGTTTGCGGTCAGCCCGGTGAAGACGAAGCCTGGGATCAGCAGGTGTGCAGAGACGTTGCAATCCGGTGTGTTGCGTAGTTCGTGCTGGAGCGCCTCGGTGAAGGCTTTCACCCCCGCTTTCGAGACATTGTAGGCCGGGTCGCCCGGCGGCGTGGTAATACCCTGCTTGGAGCCGGTGTTGATGATCAGGGCTGCATCCTTGTGGGCGACCATGCCCGGACCAAAGGTGCGCGTGCCATTGATGACGCCCATCAGGTTGACGCCGAGCACATTTTCCCAGTTTGCCTGTGGGCCGAAGAGCGCGCTGCCTGGCTGGATCCCGGCATTGTTCATCAGTACATGCACGCGTCCGAAGCGCTGGATGACGGCGCGCTCAAGGGATTCAAGCTCGTCCAGCTTCGAAACGTCGGTGCCGATCGCGACGACATCGGCCTCGCCGCCCGGTGCAAGCGCGGTGACTTCAACGGCAGCGCTCGCCAGCCGGTCTCCCTCGAGATCGACAAGAACGACGCAGAGACCCATTTGCGCAAAGACTTTCGCGGCCGCAAGGCCTATGCCCGAAGCAGCACCTGTGATGACGGCGACATGGCCTTTGACGAGTGCGGGATGCTGGGGCGTCATGGGCGAACTCCTTCAGAACCTGTAGTGTTGTGGCTGGTCGCGATATGGTATCCTGCCGGGACATCGTCAACGTGACAGCGCTCGATGGAGGCAAGGCTGCCCATGAACAAGGTTACGACCGTCACGGTCTCCGGGGAACTGGCGGAGTTCATCGAAGCCAAGATTTCTGCCGGAGAGTATGCCTCGGAAGCCGAGGTCATTGAGGCCGCGCTCGCCCTGTTGCGCGATGAGGTCGATGGTCTTGCCGCTATCCAGGCTGCCATCGAGGAGGGCGAGGCCTCTGGTGAGCCGCAGCCGTTTGACCCAAGGCGGTTTCTCGACGAAATGCACAGCAAATACGGAGCCTGATATGGCTGCCTACAGGCTTTCACCGCAAGCGCGGAGGGATCTTGAAGGCATATGGCGATATTCTTGGGAGCGTTGGTCTAAAGACCAAGCCGACCGCTATTACATGGCGATCATCGAAGCATTCGAAGATCTTGAGGCCGGACGAAAGGCTGGCAGACCCTTGGCTATCGCCAAGCGCGGCTATCTCAGTCTCGCCTGTGGATCCCACTTTATCATCTACGCGCAGCGAAAGCAGACTGTTGAAATTATCCGCATCCTCCACCAGCGCATGAATATCGGTCGCCATCTCTGACCCAGTTGCCTCCCGCCCTTGCACGCCAGCGGAATCTCGCTAAAAGTGCCGCCATTCTTGATCCAGGCGGGGTTTGAGCCTCGCTCCTTCCAGACGGAACATCGACATGGCACTCCCCAAAGACGTGAAGAAAGTCGTCCTCGCCTATTCCGGCGGCCTCGACACCTCGATCATCCTGAAATGGCTGCAGACCGAACTCGGTGCTGAAGTCGTCACCTTCACTGCAGACCTCGGCCAGGGAGAAGAGCTCGAGCCGGCGCGCAAGAAGGCCGAGATGCTCGGCATCAAGGAGATCTTCATCGAGGACGTACGCGAGGAATTCGTCCGCGATTTCGTCTTCCCGATGTTCCGCGCCAATGCCGTCTACGAAGGCGTCTATCTGCTCGGCACCTCGATTGCCCGTCCGCTGATCTCCAAGCATCTGATCGAGATCGCCAAGAAGACCGGCGCAGACGCTATCGCGCATGGCGCGACCGGCAAGGGCAACGACCAGGTTCGTTTCGAGCTGTCGGCCTATGCTCTGAACCCCGACATCAAGATCATCGCGCCTTGGCGCGACTGGGCCTTCAAGAGCCGCACGGATCTACTGAACTTCGCCGAACAGCACCAGATCCCGGTTGCCAAGGACAAGAAGGGCGAAGCGCCGTTCTCCGTCGATGCGAACCTGCTGCACTCCTCCTCCGAGGGCAAGGTTCTCGAGGATCCCGCCCAGGAAGCTCCGGAATACGTGCATATGCGCACGATCTCGCCGGAAGCCGCTCCGGACAAGGCCACGATCATCAAGGTTGGTTTCGAGAAGGGCGATGCCGTCTCGATCAATGGCGTCCGTATGAGCCCGGCCACGCTCTTGGCTGAACTCAACACCTATGGCCGTGACAACGGTATCGGCCGTCTCGACCTCGTCGAGAACCGCTTCGTCGGCATGAAGTCGCGCGGCGTCTACGAGACCCCCGGCGGCACGATCCTTCTTTCGGCACACCGTGCGATCGAATCGATCACGCTCGACCGTGGTGCCGCCCACCTCAAGGACGAGATCATGCCGCGTTACGCCGAGCTGATCTATTACGGCTTCTGGTTCTCGCCAGAGCGCGAAATGCTGCAGGCTCTCATCGACAAGAGCCAGGAGCATGTCGAAGGCGAAGTGACGCTGAAGCTCTACAAGGGCAATGTCATGGTCATCGGCCGTGAATCGGCGAAGTCGCTCTATTCCGACCAGCTGGTCACCTTCGAAGACGATCAGGGCGCCTATGACCAGAAGGACGCCGCCGGCTTCATCAAGCTGAACGCGCTTCGTCTGCGCACGCTCGCCAAGCGCAATCTCGGCAAATAAGCCAGTTCAGGCATTAAGTATGGCCCGTCTCCCCCTTGGGGAGGCGGGTTTTTTCATGCCTGGCGTTCGAGGTGGCGGAGCCAGAAGAAACCGGCGACAGCGCTCAGCTCCATGAAGGGGATGATGATGCCGAAGGCGGTCAAGGGATCGCCGATCGAGGCGGCTGCCACACCGCCGGCAAAGCCTGCGCTCATCTGTAGGAAGCCTGTCAAGGCGGATGCCGACCCCGCGATGTGCGGGAATGGGGCCATGCTGATTGTCACGACATGAGGGCTCAGGAAAGCGAGACCGAAGGTGCAGATGGCCACCGGGGCCATGACGGAAAGGAAAAAGGGCGGCACGAATGCGACCGAGAGCGCCATGATGACGGCACCGCTGCCGCAGAGGGTGATGCCTATCCGCGACGCCGTCAGCCCTGAGATCCTTCGGGAGACGAGCTTCAGAGTAAGCGATCCTGTCAGATATGCGCCCGATTGCATCAGCATGCCCAGGCCAAACGCGGTCGGTGTCAGGCCGACCTCGTTGATCAGGACGAAGGGCAGCATGGTCGACTGCGCATAGAGCGCGCCGATGGTGCCACTCAGGACGAGGGATGCTGCGAGGAAGCGCGCATTGCCGGCGACCTCCAGATAGTTGCGCAGCAACTGGGAGGGGCGAAGGCGTCCCATATCCGGAATGATCGTTTCCCGGAGCAGAAACAGCGTGAAGGCCATGGCCATCAGGCCGAACGCGATCATCAACAGGAACACCGCGTTCCAGCCGAAAGCAGCGAGGGTCAAACCGCCGAGGGTTGGCCCCATGGCCGGGCCGACCGCGAGGAAGATGCCTATCGTGTTCAGAATGCGGGCAGCATCTGCGCCGGTGTAGAGATCGCGAACAATGGCACGGCCGACGACGACACCGACAGAGGCGCCGATGCCCTGCACGAGCCGAGCAGCCAGAATGAACTCGACGCTCGGCGCGACGAAGGCCAGAAACGAGCCGGCCAGATAAATCGCCAGAAAGATCAGCGTTGCCTTTTTCCGACCAAGCGCATCGGCAAGCGGTCCAGCAACCAGCTGGGCAAGGGCGAAGCCAGCAAAGAACATCGAGAGGCTGAGCTTGATTGCCGCATCGGTCGTGCCGAAGGCGCGCACAAGCTCCGGCATGGCGGGCGTGTAGATGGCCATGGAGATGGGGCCGAGCGTGGTCAGGAAAGCACCGAGGAAGGTGGTGCGACGCTCGCTCATGCGCATTGCTGTCATCAGAACTTGTCCGGCATCAAGAAGAAAGGCGCCGTCGCGGCGCCTCCTGCTGATGACTTAGTGTGATTGGCGCTCTCGATCGAGTGCCAATTTTCGCCCAGCTGCGATCAGGCCGATTTCGAGAAGAAGTCGAGCACCTTGGCGTAGGAGCCGGCCATGTCCATGTCGCCGATCATTTCCGCCAGCGACTGCTGCGTGCGATAGTATTCCGCGTAGTCGAATTGAGAGTCGTCGGTCAGTGTGGACAGATCCATCATGTTGCCGTTGCGATCAACGATCTGCAAAGGCAGCTCCGTCGAGAGTTCTCGATAGGTGTCGGCATCGATCTCGTCCCGTTGAAAGCTCTCCGAAGCGATTTCGCGCAAACGGCGCGGCGTCATGCTGGCGAAGACCGACAACGCCTCTTCGAAAACCTCGGTTTCTTTCGAGTTTGCTATCTTGGGCGAAAGCTCAGGCATGCCGACATTGGATTGCGGGCTGCTTTCTTTGACGCGAAGGGAGGATGCGCCTACCGGTTGGATCGGAAAGATTTCCATGGCCGTGACCGTCCTTTCATAGGATATATCGATCTATGTTCTTATTCGAAACTACGTCAATCGGCGCCTGAACCGGTGGTGGAAAAATTCTGCCTTGTTCACCGATTTTTGCGTGCTCCCCGATGTATTGCCGGGATAACATGAGGGAAAATCAGTGCTTCGCCCCTTTGCGGCGTGAGGCTTCAGGAGGTTTGCGCATGGTTCAGTCGTCAGTTTTCAATCCCGCCGTCACCGATTGGCAGGCGCCGCATGGCCTGCCGCAGTTCGACAAGGTTGGTGACGACGACTATGCGCCGGCCTTTGAAGCGGCGTTGAAAGAGCACGACGCAGAAATCGAGGAGATCGCGAACAATCCAGAACCCGTGACTTTCGAGAACACGATCGTGGCGTTGGAAATCGCCGGCGACGCGCTTTCCCGTGTGTCGGCCCTGTTCTGGAACCGGGCCGGTGCGCATACCAACCCTGGGATTCAGGCTCTGGAACGCGAGATCGCGCCGAAGATGTCTCGCCACTATTCCAAGATTGGCATGAACGCGGCGCTGTTCCGCCGCATCGACGACCTCTGGACACGCCAGGCGGATCTTGGGCTTTCGGTTGAGCAGACGCGCGTCCTGGAGCGTCACTGGAAGGGTTTCGTGAAAGCAGGTGCCAAGCTGCCGAAGGCCGAACAGGAGCGGCTGGCGGCGATCAACGAACGGCTGGCGAGCCTCGGTGCCAGTTTCGGGCAGAATGTTCTCGGCGACGAATCGTCATGGACCCTGCCGCTTGTCGGCGAAGAGGATCTCGCGGGTATTCCCGCCTTCCTGCGCGATGCCATGGCGTCTGCCGCTGACGCCCATGGCGGCGGACACGCCCACGTGGTGACGCTGTCGCGATCGATCATCGAGCCCTTCCTGACGTTCTCCGAGCGTCGCGACCTGCGCGAGATCGCCTTCAAGGCCTGGACCTCGCGCGGCATCAAGGGCGGCGCAACGGACAACCGGGAAATCGTCAAGGAAACTCTGGCCCTCAGGGCGGAGAAGGCGGCTCTGCTCGGTTACAAGGACTATGCGTCCTACAAGCTCGACAACACGATGGCCAAGACACCGGAAGCGGTGAACGGTCTCCTGATGCAGGTCTGGGAAAAGGCGGTCTCTCAAGCGCGCGCCGAAGAGGCCGAGCTTGCCGCCTTGATTGCCGCAGAGGGAAAGAACCACGACGTTGCGCCGTGGGACTGGCGCCACTATGCCGAAAAGCTTCGGGCCCAGAAGTTCAATTTTTCCGAAACTGAACTGAAGCCCTATCTGCAGCTCGAAAAGATCATCGAGGCCTGCTTCGACGTTGCGGGCCGGCTCTTCGGCATCCGCGCCGTGCCGCTTGCCAATGTCGTCGGTTACCATCCGGATGTGCGCGTCTTTGAAATCCGCGACCGCAATGACGAGCTGGTCGCACTGTTCCTGGGCGACTACTTTGCTCGTCCCTCTAAACGTTCCGGTGCCTGGATGAGCAGCTTTCAGGCGCAGCACCGGCTACCGCTGAAGAACGGCCGGGAGGGCGAGCTGCCGATCATCTACAATGTCTGCAACTTCGCCAAGCCAGAGGCTGGTAAGCCGGCGCTTCTCTCGCTCGACGATGCCCGGACCCTCTTTCACGAGTTCGGCCACGCCGCGCATGGCATGCTGTCGGATGTCACCTACCCGTCTGTCTCCGGCACGGGCGTCTCGCGCGACTTCGTCGAACTGCCATCGCAGCTCTATGAACACTGGCTGACGGTGCCGGAAATCCTGAAGACCTATGCGGTCCACTACCAGACGGGCGAGCCGATGCCGCAGGCCCTGCTCGACAAGGTGCTCGCAGCGCGAACCTTCAATGCCGGCTTCAACACGGTGGAGTTCACTTCGTCGGCGCTGGTCGACATGGCCTTCCACACAGGCGGGGCGGTCGAAGATCCGATCGCTGTCCAAACCGAGGTGCTCGAGAAGATCGGCATGCCCGCTTCGATCGTCATGCGCCACGCCACACCGCATTTCCAGCATGTGTTTGCCGGAGATGGCTATTCTGCCGGCTACTATTCCTACATGTGGTCGGAGGTGCTCGATGCCGATGCCTTCTCGGCCTTCGAGGAGACCGGCAATCCCTTCGATCCGGAGATGGCGTCTAAGCTGAAGACCCACATTTATGCCTCGGGTGGATCGGTCGATCCGGAGGATGCCTACAAGGCATTCCGCGGCAAACTGCCGAGCCCGGAGGCGATGCTGAAGAAGAAAGGGCTTGCCGCTTAAGGCTTGCAATGCATCCGAAATTTGCCGCCGGCGGTAACCATCGCCGGCGCATCCGGCGTTTCCCCCTTTCGCAAATGCAAAAAACAAGGTATGAGCGCGCCAAAGTAAATCGGCGCCACTCTCCCGTATTGCGCCCCAGCTATCAGAGATCACAAACATGAAAATGCGCAACATCGCGATTATCGCGCACGTCGACCATGGAAAAACGACCCTTGTGGACGAGCTCCTGAAGCAGTCGGGGTCTTTCCGTGAGAACCAGCGCACCGCCGAGCGCATGATGGATAGCAACGACCTCGAAAAGGAACGTGGCATCACGATCCTTGCCAAGGCGACCTCCATTGAGTGGAAGGGTCACCGCATCAACATCGTCGACACGCCCGGCCACGCCGACTTCGGCGGTGAAGTCGAGCGTATCCTGTCGATGGTGGACGGCGCGATCGTTCTGGTCGATAGCTCGGAAGGCCCGATGCCACAGACCAAGTTCGTCGTCGGCAAGGCGCTGAAGGTCGGTCTTCGCCCGATCGTCGCGATCAACAAGATCGACCGTCCGGACGGCCGCCACGAAGAAGTCATCAACGAAGTCTTCGACCTCTTCGCCAATCTCGACGCGACCGACGAGCAGCTTGACTTCCCGATCCTCTATGGTTCTGGCCGTGATGGCTGGATGAACGTCAACCCGGAAGGTCCGAAGGATGCAGGTCTTGCGCCGCTTCTCGACCTCGTGCTGGAACATGTACCGGAGCCCAAGGTCGAAGAAGGCCCGTTCCGCATGATCGGTACGCTGCTCGAAGCCAACCCCTTCCTCGGCCGTATCATCACCGGTCGTATCGCTTCCGGCTCGATCAAGCCGAACCAAGCCGTCAAGGTGCTTAGCCAGGACGGCAAGACGGTCGAAACCGGCCGTATCTCGAAGATCCTCGCGTTTCGCGGCATTGAGCGTCAGCCGATCGAAGAAGCGCATGCTGGTGACATCGTCGCCATCGCCGGCCTCTCCAAGGGCACTGTTGCCGACACCTTCTGCGACCCGTCGGTCAGCGAAGCCATGACCGCACAGCCGATCGACCCGCCGACAGTTACCATGTCCTTCATCGTCAACGACAGCCCGCTCGCCGGCACCGAAGGAGACAAGGTCACCTCGCGCGTCATCCGCGACCGCCTGTTCAAGGAAGCTGAAGGCAACGTCGCTCTGAAGATCGAAGAAGCCGAAGGCAAGGATTCGTTCTACGTGTCCGGCCGTGGCGAACTTCAGCTCGCCGTTCTGATCGAAACCATGCGCCGCGAAGGCTTCGAGCTTGCCGTTTCGCGTCCGCGCGTCGTCATGCACAAGGACGAAGCGACCGGTCAGACCTTGGAGCCGATCGAGGAAGTCGTCATCGACGTCGATGAAGAGCATTCCGGCGTCGTCGTCCAGAAGATGTCCGAGCGCAAGGCCGAGATGACCGAGCTGCGTCCTTCGGGCGGCAGCCGCGTTCGCCTGAAGTTCCTGGCTCCGACCCGCGGCCTGATCGGCTATCAGTCGGAACTTCTGACCGATACCCGCGGCACGGCGATCATGAACCGCCTGTTCCACGACTATCAGCCTTACAAGGGTGCGATCACCGGTCGTGTGAACGGCGTTCTGCTTTCCAACCAGTCGGGTGAAGCTGTTGCTTATGCCATGTTCAACCTGGAAGACCGCGGTCCGATGATCATCGAGCCGGGCGACAAGGTCTACATGGGCATGATCATCGGCATCCACACGCGTGACAACGACCTCGAAGTCAACGTGCTCAAGGGCAAGCAGCTGACCAACATCCGTTCGGCCGGCAAGGACGAGGCCGTCAAGCTGACCCCGCCGATCCGCATGACCCTTGACCGTGCGCTCTCCTGGATCCAGGACGACGAATTGATGGAAGTGACCCCGAAGTCGATCCGTCTGCGCAAGATGTTCCTCGATGCGAATGACCGCAAGCGCATGGAAAAGTCCAAGGCTGCCATCTGAGACGCAAGTCTCTGAAAATATGTATCGTTTTGAAACCCCGGTCCAAAAGGCCGGGGTTTTGTTTGTGCATCCTCCGCCTTCTGCCTTGCGGGTAATCTTAAAAAAGCGTTAAATTTTCTCGTTGGGCCGATGCAGGTCCAGGCTCCGCGTCTGATCAGTCAGGCGCGCCAGAGTGGGTTTACGTTATGAAGACGTTGTCGATCGACATGCGCTTGGCAGGTCCCGGTGATGCCGCCGCGATCGCGGATGCCCATCGCAATGCCTGGATGCACGCCTATGCCGGTATCATTCCCTATCGTGCGCTGACCCGGATGATCGAGCGCCGCGGCGAGAGTTGGTGGCGCAAGGCGACACGTGGTCCGGCCACGATCCTCGTTGCGGAAGTCGCCGGTGAAGTCGCCGGTTACACCTCGCTCGGCTACAACAGGGCGCGGGCCTTGCCGCATGAGGGCGAGATCTATGAACTGTATCTCCGGCCCGAGTATCAGGGTATCGGGCTCGGTTATCAACTGTTCCAAGAGGCGCGGCGGATTCTGAAGTCGCTCGGTTGCAATGGCATGGTCGTCTGGTGCCTCGAAGACAGTGAGATCGCCGCCAATTTCTTCCGGACGAACGGCGGTACGGATGCCGTCGAGGGGATGGAAGACTTCGACGACGTCCACCTGAAGAAACTCGGCTTCATCTGGGACTGAGACGGCGCTACGCGTCTATTCCACCACATAACCCTCGGGCCAACTGAACGTTCGCTCGCTGACAAGGTCGCCGCGCTTGCCGATCCATCGCGGCTCGTTCACGCCGCAGGCGAAATCGGCAGCCTCGGTGTCTGCCGCCTGCCTCGCCAGCTCGTTGGCCTTGGGGTTGGCCTTTGCATCCACCATGGCGACGAAGCAGGAGCCGCCGTCTCCTTGCGTCGCAACTTTGGACACAACGAGGATCTCGCCACGGCCTTGCCTGGTCGAGCTGCCGTCCGGGCCGGGATTGTCGATGAACCAGCGCAGGATCGCGGCAAATGGCCGGCCACCGTCATCGAGACGCCATTCGATCTTGGTGTTGACGTGGTTGAAGGCCGCGAAGCTCTCGAAGCCCCCGTCGATCAGCTCCCGGTCGACCTGACCGAAGATCACGCTCTGGCGGATGTCACCTTCCTTGAAATAGACGGGATAATCTTTGTAGCCCTCGCATTTCGAGGAAACCCCCATCACGTCCTCGGCCAGTGTTTCACAGGTATCCAGGTCGAGATCGGTGTATACGCTCTCCTGAGCGAGTGCGGGTCCGGAGAGGAGCGCAACAAACGCCAGCCAGTGCAATCCTGCGAGCATGTTTTTCGTGTCCCTGATCATGTCGCCAATCCTCCCTTCGTCGCTGGCCCTGTGCCGCGTCGCTTGTGTCCGCCGAAAGCCGTGTTGCATTGCGCCATGATACGCATTAGGTAGCGCAGGAATTCAACACTCTACGGGGTCCAAAATATGCGTATTGATGCAATTGCCATCGGCAAGAACCCGCCGGAAGACATCAACGTCATCGTCGAAGTTCCTGTCGGCGGCCAGCCGATCAAGTATGAAATGGACAAGGACGCCGGCACGCTGGTCGTCGACCGCTTCCTCTACACCCCGATGACCTATCCGGGCAATTACGGCTTCGTGCCGCATACGCTCTGCAAGGACGGCGACCCGCTCGACGTTCTGATCTGCAACACGCGTCCCCTCGTTCCGGGCTGCGTCATCAATGTCCGCCCGATCGGCGTCATGATGATGGAAGACGATGGCGGCATGGACGAGAAGATCCTCGCCGTTCCGGTGCCGAAGCTGACGCGCCGCTACGACAAGATCACCAACTATACGGATCTTCCGGAAATCACGCTGAAGCAGATCCAGCACTTCTTCGAACACTACAAGGATCTGGAGCCTGGCAAGTGGGTAAAGATCGGCGACTGGATGGATGTTGACGCTGCCAAGCAGATCATTCTCGACTCGATCGAGCGCGCCAAGGCTGAAGGCAAGTAAGCTTTCAGGTCGACGCGAGAGCGTCCAGCCGCGATTTCAAGTCCTCCGGATCGCCCTCGATCCGGAGGATTTTTTGTCTTGAGGTTTCGCCGGAGGCCACGGATATCGCTGACTTCGGCACTTTCAAGGCTTTCGACAGCAGCGCGATGAGCGCCTTGTTGGCCTTGCCCTTTTCCGGCACGGCGCTCACGCGGGCCTTCAGATGCGCCAGACCGTCGGCGGAAACCTCTACCCCGTCAAACGCATCGCGCCCGCCGTTCGGTGTCAACCGGACGGCGAGCAGTATGTGATCATGCGCAAGACGGTAGGGGCTTGTCACGCCACCAGCGGATAGATGCTGTTCCAGAGGAAGGAACGCAGGAAGAAGATGATCAGCAGCACGACGATCGGCGAAATGTCGATACCACCGAGATCCGGCATGAAGCGGCGGATCGGGCGCAGAACCGGCTCGGTCACGTTGTAGAGAAACTGCCCAAGCGTCGCCACAAATCGATTGCTGGAGTTGATCACGTTGAAGGCGTAGAGCCAGGAGAAGATCGCACTGCCGATCAGAATCCAGGTAAAGATACTCAGGGCAAGGTCGATCGTCTGAAATAGGGCGTACATTCAGGTCTCCATTTCTCGGTTGACAGTGATGTAGACATTGGCGACTTAACGGACAAGTGGATGGGGCCCACGCAATCCGAATCATGTTTAACGGCGGGCCTGCCCGCAGCTCAAGGTCACTTCGATGCACCCGTCCTCGGCCGACGATCGTTTCGCGGCATTTCGGCACTCCTCCTATACCCGTTTCTTCTTTGCCCGCTTCCTGGGTGCCTTTGCCACCCAGATCCTCAGCGTCTCCGTGGGCTGGCAGATGTACGACATGACGGGGAATGTCTTTTATCTCGGTCTGATCGGTCTGGTGCAGTTCCTGCCGTCTCTGCTTTTGATCCTCGTCACCGGTTCCGTCGCCGACCGCTATAACCGCCGGGCCATCGTCTCGATCTGCATGATCGTCAGCGCCATTTGCGCCGGAGCACTGCTTGGCCTCACCATAGCCGATGCCTTCGAGCCTACGATTGTCTTTGCCATCCTCGTCGTCTTCGGCATCGAGCGTGCCTTTGCCGCCCCCGCGGTGCAGTCGCTTGCACCCAACCTCGTGCCGCAGAAGGATCTCTCCAACGCGGTCGCCTGGAATTCGTCCTCCTGGCAGACGGCGTCGATCGTTGGCCCCGTGGCTGGTGGTCTGCTCTACGGGGCAAGCCCTGTCGTCGCCTATTCGGTGTCCTTTGCCTTTTTCGCGGCCGCGTCGATCCTGGTTTTCCTCGTCAAGCGGCCGCCACAGCGGAAGTCGGAGAAGGCGGTTAGCCTGGACACGCTGTTTGCCGGCTTCCGCTTCATCTTCGGTGAAAAGGTGGTGCTGGGTGCGATTTCGCTCGACCTCTTCGCGGTCCTGCTCGGCGGCGCCGTGGCGCTGATGCCGGTGTTTGCGCGTGACATTCTCGATCTCGGCCCCTGGGGGCTCGGCCTCCTGCGTGCCGCACCCGGGATCGGGGCGATCATCGTCGCGATCGCGCTGGCGACTTTCCCGATCCGTCACAATGCCGGTATCTTCATGTTCGTCGGTGTTGCGTTATTCGGAGCCGGCACGATCGTCTTTGGTCTGTCCGAATATGCGTGGCTTTCGATCCTCGCCCTGATGTTGATGGGGGCTGCGGACATGGCGTCCGTCTATGTGCGCGAGACACTGATCGCACTCTGGACGCCGGACGAAGTGCGTGGGCGCGTCAATGCGGTCAACATGGTCTTTGTCGGTGCGTCCAACGAACTCGGAGAATTCCGCGCCGGAACCATGGCGCATTTCATCGGGCCAGTGCCAGCCGTTGTGCTTGGTGGTTTTGGAACGCTCGCTGTCGCCACAGTGTGGGCGCTCGGCTTCCCGCAACTGCGCAAGATCGACAGTCTCGAGGCGCCACAGCGTCAGGAGCCGCGCTGACTGGGCTTGAAAATCAGATCGAGAAAATCGGATAGCCAGGCCCGGAGCGGGGCGTCGAAGATCATCCGGCCTTCCAGATGCTCACGGCCTTGCTGTGCATTGGGCAGCACGAAGCGATGGGCGCCGTGGACCACCCAGCGATGCATCATGGCGCGGGTGAGTTCGGCGTGGAACTGCACGCCCCAGGCGTTCTCGCCATAGCGGAAGGCCTGGTTCGGATAGATGTCGCCGGTCGCCAGCAATTTTGCACCATGCGGCAGGCCGAAGCCCTCTCGATGGAAGTGATAGACCATCTTCGGCCAATGCATCAGCAGGCGGCCATGCTCCGTCGGACGGATCGGATACCAGCCGATCTCGGTGCGCTCCTCACGGTCGGCTTCCACCTTGCCGCCGAGGTGGCGGACCAGCATCTGGGCGCCGAGACAGATGCCAAGGAACGGCTTGTTCTCTTTGAGGGGCACGTCGAGCCAGTTGATCTCGGTCTTGATGTAATCCTCGGGGTCGTTGGCGCTCATCGGCCCGCCGAAAACGACGGCGCCGGCATGCTCCGCCAAGGTCTTCGGCAAGCCCTGACCGAGCACCGGGCGGCGGATATCCAGCGTATAGCCTTTTTCTTCCAGCATCTGGCCGACCCGGCCGGGGCTTGAGCGTTCCTGATGCAGGATGATGAGAACCGGTTGTTTGCGATCGCTTGGACGCGACCGAACGTCACGAGGCATCGTCGATTGCTCCGAGGCCGGCGCGTTCGGCCGCCTCCTGTCGCTGAACGATCCGTTCCCGGGCCGACACGCCGAGGAGATCTGCGACCCGCCAGATAGCGTGGTCTTCCATCTCGCTCCTGTTGCCGTCGGCATAGACAATGTCCCAGAGCAGACCGACCAGCTGCTGGCGCTGTTCCTCGGTCAACTGTCGCTTCAGTTCCGTGGTGAAACGATAGTAGTCTACCGCTTCGCTCTCGGCGTCCTGCCCGGCGGCAATCAGAGCGTCGAGTGCCGTATCGTCCAGTTCATACTGCTCCTTCAGGATTTCCCGCAGCTTTGTTCGCTCGGCATCGCGCACGACACCGTCTGCCTCCATGACCTGAAGACAGAGTGCCGCAACCGCGATCCGCGGATCGTCGGGAGCAAAGACCGCCTTCGGGCGGTCCTGCAACACGGATTGGAAAAAGGCTTGCAAGCGATCGAGCATGCGGGTCCCGTCAGAAGAGTTTCAGGCGTGTCTTGGGTTCCGGCACGGCGAGAGCCGGATCCTTGACACCGGGGTCATCGGGTGGCCGACCGAAGAAGGGCTCGACAACCGCTGGCTCCTTTGCTGCGGCAATGGCCTCTCTGGATTCTACAACCGCAGGCTTTTCCTGCTTTGTCGGCTTGGCCGGAGGGGCTTCCGGTTCGATCGCTTTTGCTTGAAGTTCGGCGTCGATTACCCGGTCTTCAGTGTCCGTGACCTTCGGCTTTGCGGTCTCGAATTCGGGCTCGGGCTCGGGCTGCGTTGGCGGCTCGACTTTTGCCACGGGCGGAAGGGAGGCAAGCGCCTTTTCGCCTTCGGAGACATTGCCTTCCTCGATCGGGCCTGCCAGTTGGTCGAAAGGTGTTTTCCATTCGAAGGCATCGAGGCGACCGGTGACCGGGGAGATCGGCATCCAGCGCTCCGAGACATGGCCGTCGGCCACCCAGGCGGCATCGCGCGGCGCCTTCAGGGCCTGGCCCATCCAGTGGCGGATGCGGCCCTGGTCACCGGTCTCGGCTTCCTCGATATCCGCAAGCAGCAGATAGACCCGTTCACGCGAGGCGATGCGGGCTGCGGCTTCTGCCTTGGTGCGTGCCTTCTTGAAATCCTGGGCATCGAGGGCTGCTTCGGCGACAATGAGCAGGGACTCGTAATTGTTCGGCTTCAGGGCTTCGAGCTTTTCTGCCTTCTTCAGACGATCGACGGCGCTGTCACCGCTGCGCGCCCGCACATAGGCCCTGGCGATTTCCGGATGCGGGTCGAGTTTCCAGACCTGCTCCAGCGTGCTGGATGCCTTGCGCAGGTTGTCTTCACGCATATAGGCCTTGGCGGCGACGATCGCGGCTGGCACCAAATCCTTGGCAAGCTTCAGGGCCTTCAATGCACTGTCGCGTGCGGCCGTCGGTTCGGCTTCGAGTTGGTCCTCTGCCTTTGCGGTCAAAAGCACGGCCTTCAGGCGTTCGGCTTCGTGGCGCTCAAGAACATGGGCAATCTTCTGTTGATCCAGCAGGCGGATCGCATCGTCCCAATGACCGGCGCGGCAGCGGTGTTCGAGCGTCGCCTTGGCCGCCCAGGGCAGGTAGGGGGCAGCTTCTGCCGCGGTTTCGGCATATTGCCGGGCGGCCTCATGGGCTCCCAGCCGGTTTGCCTCGACATAGAGACCTCGCAAGCCGAGTTCGCGCGTTTCCGGATCCTCGGACATCTCCTGGAACAGGCGACGTGCCTCGTCATGGCGCCCTTCGATCAGAGCGGCCTGGGCATCCAACACGCGGATCAGGGGCTCCTGATCAGCACGGATCAGGCTTCTCGCACGGGCACTCATTTTGCGGGCCAGGATCGCGTTTCCAGCACCTGCGGCAATCAAACCGGTGGAGAGCGCTTGATAGCCGCGGTCGCGCTTGCGGGCGCGAAAGAAACGGCGGACAGAGTGAGGCGACGTCCAAAGCGTGCGGAGCAGCCACCATGTCACCATGATCACTGCGACGAGCCCGACCAGAGCCGTCACAGCCACGATGAGATCTGTGTTGTATTGCTGGCCTTCCCAAATCAGCGAGATCTCACCGGGGCGATCTGCGACCCAGGAGAAGCCGAAGCCAAGCGCCAAGATGAAGCCGAAGAAGAAGAGGATCTTGAGGATGGTCGTCATGCGTCAGCCTCCATTTCCGGCCACGGTCTGAGACAGGGCCGCAGATACCCGTTCCTCGGCCTCAATCCGGTTCTTCAGCGTAGTCGCAAATTCCGACGAGGCCGCCTTGCCTGCTTCAGGCAGGGTCTCCCACTCAAGAGCCGCACCCTTGAGGTCGCCGTTCTGCAGCTTGTTCTCGACGCGTGCAACGATGGCTTCCGGCGTGTTGCCCTCGACATTTCCGACGGGTCGCACCTTGACCAGCGAGCGGGCGCTCGCCAACAGGCGATCGGTCCAGCCTTCGCCTTGTTCGGGCTGGTGGATGGCGGCGAGGATCTCTTCCGCCACCCGATTGAACTGCCGCGTCAGATCCGAACGTGACGGTACGCCATTGCCCGCGAGGGGGGCTAAGGCTGCAACTGCAGGGTCCTCTGGTGACACGCTCTTCAGGGCGTCAAGTTCCGACAGGAATGGTCCACCGCGATCGATGGCTGTCTTCAACCCGGAAAGGGCGATCGCGCGCGCCATTTCAACGTCGCTACGTGGTTCGTCCAGCTTGCGCTCGGCTTCATCAAGTCGCGTGGCGCTCTGGTCGAGCGCCTGCTTGTTGCTGGCGATTTCCGCACGCAGGGACTCGATCGCCTGTTCAGCAGCGACCAGCTGTGTCTTCAACGCTTCGACAGCGGCCGCATCGGCGGTCGGCTCGGAGCCTGCATTGGCGACACTGGTTTCAAGTGCTGCAATGCGATCGGCAAGTGCAGGGTCGGTAGCCGGTGCTGCCGGTTGTGCCGCCAGGCGCGCGACCTCGGCCTTCAACGCGTCAAGCTCTGCCGTGTCCATGGCTGGTGCCTGGACAGTCTGTTCCGGTCCGAGACCCGGAACGATGCCGGCATATTGCATGCTGCCGGCCAGCGCGAGCGCCACGAGGCCGCCGAAGATGCCGGAGGCAACCAGGGTCGAGGTCGGCGGGGATTGGCGAGTGGGTTCCCGGCTGGTGGTCGTGTCGCTTTTTGCTGCCGTTTCTTCACGTGTGTCCGTGTCATCGGCTGGGGTAGTTTCGGCCGTCGGCTCCGGCGTGGGTGTCCAGGGATCTGCCGGAGCTTCAGTCGCAGCGTCGTTCGAAGCCGGGGCACTTGCGCTCGGCTCGTCCGCGACGGCAGACGAGGCAGGGGCATCCGATGGCGCAGCATCGGACTCGGCATTGCCGGAGTCCGCAGCGGACTTGGTTTCCTGTGCGGTCAGATCTATCGTCACCGGATCATCGGTGGCTTTCGATCGACGGGGTGGCTTTCCGGAAACCATGGCAACCTCTTCATTTCGCGCGTGTGACTAAACCTAGTCAGTCCTCAGGGCGAAGGGAAGGCCCGAGGTTCCATTTCACGCGGCACTGCATCAAAGCAGAAGAAGGAGCAGATCCTCGCGAGGTTCCATCGGCCATTGGCTTCTGGCCTGAAAATCTGCAGGCAGGGCACGTGCGATCTTCTCACTGAGGCACAGAAAACGTGTCCGAGGCCAGTCGAGCCATTCGCCCGTACGGTCGTGCAAGTCCCCGAGACGCCTTGCCGTTTCTGACGAGTAGACAAGAATTGCATCCGGCATGGGCGTGAGCTTTTCGATGACCGCCGCGTCGGAATAGGTACTTGGCACCATCAAGTAACATTCGCGTACGTCCATGCTGCGTCCCGCCTCCCGCATTTTGGCTTCGAAGTCTGGAGAGCGAGGAGTTCCGGTCAGATAGATGATCGAGGCGCCCGGATTTTGGCCCGAGTTCACGATGAGCAGTTCAGCGAGGGAGTGTCCGTCACCGTCTGCAACCGAAACATCTCTGAAGCCCGCCTCTCTTGCCGCGCGGGCCGTTGCGCGACCGACCGCGAAGAGGGGCAACGCCTGGAAGGGTGCTCTTGTATCGCCCGGCACTGTTTCGAGCACGCGCATCGCTTCGGCACTGGTCACGGCGAGGGCAGCGGTGTCGGGTGCTGGAGGGGAGGCGAGTGCCTCGGGTTGTTGCACTGCCTGCATCAGGGGCAGGAGTACGGCCTCATGACCACGGCGTTCGAGTTCGGCGGCGGTTCTGGCCGAGGCCGGCTCCGGACGCGTCACGAGAACGCGCATGGCTTAACTCCAGCTGTCGAAAAAGTCGCTGCCTGCCGCGCTGCGGACCGTACCGCCGGCTCTTGCGCCGAGCACGGCAGCCTCCGTCCGGCTTCCCTCGATCTCAACGTCATGCCAGCGGCTGCCGTCGGGCGTCAGGATCATGCCGGCAAAGCGGATCGCGTCGCCCTGCACCGTTGCAAGGCCTGCAATCGGCGTGCGGCAGGAGCCATCGAGGGCGCCGAGGAACGCGCGTTCGCAGCTGACAGCGTCAAAGGTATCGTGGTCATTGATCGCTTCGAGCAAGTCGTTGACCCTTGCATCGCCGATGCGGCTTTCGATGCAAATCGCGCCTTGGGCCGGGGCCGGCGGAAACTCGTTCGGGTCGAGCAGTTCCGTGGGTATTTCCGGCTTGCCCAGCCGTTTGAGGCCCGCAAAGGCGAGCAGCGTCGCATCCACTTCGCCGTCGGCGAGCTTGCGCAGGCGGGTGTCCACCAGGCCGCGGAAGGTGATCACGCTGATATCTGGGCGCATACGACGGATCAGTGCCTGTCGTCGGAGCGAAGACGAGCCAACGGTTGCTCCTTGCGGAAGCTCCTTCAGCGTCGGAGCCGTGCGGCCAACGACGGCATCACGGACATCCTCACGTGGCAGGTAGGCGGAGAGGAAAAGCCCTTCCGGCAGCTTGGTCGGCATGTCCTTGGACGAATGCACGGCGAAATCGAGGTCGCCCGAGAGCAGCTGTTCTTCCAGTTCTTCGGTAAAGAGCCCCTTGCCGCCGATCTCCGACAGGGCCCGGTCAGTGATCCGGTCGCCCTTCGTGGAGAGTACCACGATCTCGAACATCTCTTCCGGAAGTCCGTGAGCCACCATGAGGCGGGCGCGTGTCTCCGAAGCCTGGGCGAGAGCGAGCGGGCTGCCCCGCGTGCCGATGCGGAAAGGTTTTGTTTGCATCCGAACTTGTCCGTTGTTACCGACAGGTTTCGTAGACCGGTTTCTCGGCGACCGCAATCAATGAACAGGTTCCATGACATCCAAACTGCGCATCCTCGGCATCGAAACGAGCTGTGACGAGACGGCCGCGGCCGTCGTCACGCGGCTTTCTGACGGCTCGGCCGTCACCGAGGCTGATGTCGTCTTGAGCCAGCTCGACGAGCACAGCGCCTATGGAGGCGTAGTGCCGGAGATTGCCGCCCGCGCCCATGTCGATGCGCTGGATACGTTGATCGAGGAAGCGCTGACACGGGCCGGCATCACGCTCGCCGAGGTGGATGCGATCGCGGCCACGTCTGGCCCCGGCCTGATCGGTGGCTTGCTGGTGGGGTTGATGACCGGCAAGGCGATCGCGCGGGCTACGGGTAAACCGCTCTATGCAGTGAACCATCTCGAAGGCCATGCACTGACGGCCCGCCTGACGGATGGCGTTGCCTTTCCCTATCTGATGCTGCTTGTTTCCGGTGGTCACACACAATTGGTTCTGGTCAAGGGTGTGGGCGAATACGAGCGCTGGGGCACCACGATCGACGATGCGCTGGGCGAGGCCTTCGACAAGACGGCCAAGCTTCTCGGTCTTCCCTATCCGGGTGGTCCCGCCGTCGAGCGGGCTGCGGCCAAGGGTGATCCCAAGCGGTTTGCCTTTCCCCGGCCTCTGGTCGGCGAGGCGCGCCTCGATTTCTCCTTCTCGGGGCTCAAGACCGCCGTCCGTCAGGCGGCAGAAGGCATCGCGCCTGTCACCGATCAGGACATTGCCGATATCTGCGCCTCCTTCCAGCATGCCATCTCGCGCACGCTGAAGGATCGCATCGGCCGTGGCCTCCAGCGGTTCAAGGAGACGTTTCCGGATGTCGCCGAGCCTGCCCTGGTCGTCGCTGGCGGTGTGGCTGCCAATAAAGAGGTGCGCCAGACGCTGGATGCGCTCTGCGCCGAGCATCGCTTCCGCTTCGTCGCGCCGCCGCATCATCTTTGCACCGACAATGCCGTGATGATCGCCTGGGCGGGTCTTGAGCGCATGGCGCTTGGCATGCCCTCGGACGATCTTGCCGTCGCCCCTCGGTCACGCTGGCCGCTCGACCAGGATGCCAAGGCCTTGCTCGCTTATGGAAAGCGGGGCGCCAAGGCATGAGCGAGATACAACGTATCGCCGTCATCGGTGCAGGCGCCTTCGGGACGGCGCTTGCCGCCGTGATTGCACAGGCAGGCAGGGTGGAAGCCTTGTTGGTCGGTCGCGATGCCTCGGTCATGGCTGATCTCGCCGCCAGTCGCATGCATGAGGCAGCACTCCCCGGTATCCGTCTGCCCGACACGCTTAGTTTCTCTTCCCGCCCGCAGGATCTCGCTGGCGCCGACATCGTGCTCTTCGCCATGCCCTCTCAGGCGCAGATCGCTGCTGCCGAAACCTTTGGGTCACATCTGAAGCCGGGTGCACCCGTCGTCATCTGCGCCAAGGGCATCGAGAAGCAGAGCTCACGTCTGCTCACCGACGTGCTGGAAGCAGCACTTCCCGGCCATCCGATCGCCATGCTTTCCGGTCCAGGCTTTGCGGCTGATATCGCCAAAGGCTTGCCGACGGCCATGGCGGTTGCTGCAGAGAATCTGTCCCTTGCCGAACATCTCGCCAAGGCGATTTCCGGCCAGACGTTCCGGCTCTATGCCTCGGACGACCGGGTCGGCGTGCAGCTCGGCGGTGCACTGAAGAACGTGCTGGCGATCGCCTGCGGTATCGTCGAGGGCATGGGGCTCGGGGATTCGGCGCGTGCGGCGCTGATCGCCCGTGGCCTCGCTGAGATGTCTAGACTGGTCGATGCGATGGGTGGGCGAGGGGATACGGTGCGGGGCTTGTCAGGCCTTGGCGACCTGGTGCTGACCGCGACCAGCCACCAGTCCCGCAACCTGCGCTTCGGTATTGCGCTTGGCCGTGGCGAACCTATGGGCTCTCAGCATGGTTCGCTCGTCGAAGGTGCCTTTGCGGCCGCGGTCGCTGCCCGTCTCGCCGAAGGTCACCAGATCGAGATGCCGATCACTGAGGCTGTTGCCGCGATCATCGATGGCAGGCTGGACATCCCGACCGCGATCACCCAACTGATGTCGCGACCGATCACCACCGAATAAGAGACCCTTGAGGAGAGACAAGATGCTGTTTGCCGTCATCTGCGCCGACAAGCCTGGACACCTGAACCTTCGGATGGAAACGCGCCCGCCGCATGTCGAATGGCTGAACGGGCTGAATGCCGCCGGCCATTTGAAGATCGCCGGCCCGTTCCTCGATTCCGATGGAAAGCCCTGCGGTTCGATGTTGCTGATTGCTGCCGACGATATCGACGCTGCCAAGGCGCTGGCAGCACAAGACCCCTATGCCAAGGCCGGCCTGTTCGAGACTGTCGAGATCAAGCCCTATAACTGGGTCTTCAACAATCCGGAGGCGTGAACGGCATGGCATTCTGGCTCTATAAATCAGAACCCTTCAAGTGGTCCTGGGAAATGCAGAAGGCCAAGGGTGACGCCGGGGAAGAGTGGACCGGCGTTCGCAATTATCTTGCGCGCAACAACATGCGGGCGATGAAAATCGGCGACAAGGGCTTCTTCTACCACTCTAACGAGGGCCTGGAAGTCGTGGGCATCGTCGAAGTCTGTGCGCTCTCGCATCCGGATTCGACCGCCGAAGGGGATGCACGCTGGGACTGCGTCGACATCCGCGCCGTCTGCGACATGCCCAAACCGGTCAGCCTGAAAGACGTCAAGGCGAACGAAAAGCTCGCGAAGATGGCACTTGTCACTTCCATGCGGCTCTCGGTCCAGCCAGTTACCGAAGACGAATATTTCGAGGTCTGCCGTATGGGCGGCCTCGACAATCCGCCTGTTTGACCCATCCGTGAAAACAGACCCCGACCGTTTCATCCTAGAAAACACCAGCGTGCTGTCGCCGCCGCATGTGCCGGAGATCCGTCTGCATCTCGCAAGCGAGGTGCATGATCTCTGGATGAAAACCGAGGAGGATCTGGAAGCGATCGGTCTGCCGCCGCCGTTCTGGGCCTTTGCCTGGGCGGGCGGCCAGGGGCTGGCGCGTTACATCCTCGATCATCCCGAAACGGTGCGAGGGAAACGCGTTCTCGATTTCGCCAGCGGTTCGGGAATGGTGGCGATTGCAGCGGCCCTTTCGGGTGCCGCCGCGGTGGTGGCCGCGGATATCGATCCCTGGGCGAAATGTGCGGTGCGGCTGAATGCCGCTCTGAACGGCGTGAGCATCGACTTCACCAATGACGACCTGATCGGCCGATCCGTTGATGTCGACGTGATCCTTGCCGGCGATGTCTTCTATGAAAGCGACTTTGCGAAGGCGCTGGTCGCCTGGTTTGGCGCCACAGCGAAGGATGGATGTCTCGTCCTGGTCGGGGATCCCGGACGCAGCTATCGTCCGGTTGAGCATCTTGAGCCGCTCGCAACTTATGAAGTGCCGGTGACGCGCGTTCTGGAAGACAGCGAGATCAAGAAGACGACTGTCTGGAAATTTCTCTAGTTCTTCGGTCTGATGACGCAGACGCCGGCCTCGAATGAGCAGGCCTCATCCGGATTTTCGGCAGAAATTTCAACGATTTTCGCCTTGGGCGCGCGGTAGGCAATAACTTGCGGCCTCACGCCCCTGTCGATTGCGAGGAATACACCGTTGCCTTTGATGCGCAGACCCGAGACACTGCCGACGAAGGTGCCGATGCCGGGGATGACAGAGGGAAGACCGTTGCTGCCGATCACCGCCTGGCCTTGCGATTTGTAATGGCCATGGCCTCGGTCATGCCGATCCCCGGCGAAGCCGACATTGGCCGTGGAGATGAGCGCGACGGCCGCAGCTGTCAAAATGGAACCATACTTTAGCATGCGGCAATCTCCGGAACGCAGTTAACAAATCGTTAACGCAGCATGCCGCAACTGGTTGCTAAAGTCATCCATCTCAACGCTTTTTTCGTACAGAGCGATGCGCTTCGCATGGACGCTAAAGGTCTGTTCACGCGAATCGATTAAATTGAAATCGTCAAGCGAATGTGCTTGTCGTCCGGGATTTCGAGGATTAAACGTCCCCCTGATGCAATGCCACAAACGTTATGACGCATTGCAAACAATATGTCCGAACTCTCGGACCGCATCGAGACGCCGCGAGGTTTAGATGGCGAATGTGACTAAAAACCGGCCCCTGTCGCCGCACCTGCAAATCTACAAGCCTATTCCCACCATGGTCATGTCGATCCTGCACCGCATTACCGGTGCGGCGCTTTATTTCGGCACGATTCTGGTTGCGTGGTGGCTGGTGGCCGCTTCGACGGGTGCTGACTACTTCGAGTGGGTCAACTGGTTCATGGGAACCATCATTGGCCGCCTGATCCTGTTCGGCTATACCTGGGCACTGATCCACCACATGCTGGGCGGACTTCGCCACCTGATGTGGGATGTCGGTTATGGCTTCGAGAAGCATTTCTCGACGAAGCTCGCCAAGGCGAACATCATCGCGTCCATCGTCCTGACGATCCTCGTCTGGGTCGTTGCCTATATCATTCGCACCTGAGGCACCATTTCATGGATATGCGCACTCCGCTCGGCAAAGTCCGCGGTCTCGGCTCGGCCAAGGAAGGCACAGAGCACTTCTGGCGTCAGCGTCTGACGGCCGTTTCGAACATTCCGCTGATCCTCTTCTTCGTCGGCTTTCTCGTCATGTACAACGGCGCGCCTTACGCCGAAGTCGTTGGCGCATTGTCGCACCCGCTCGTTGCCGTCGTCATGGGTCTGGTCGTGCTTTCGGCTCTGATCCATATGAAGCTCGGCATGCAGGTGATCATCGAGGACTATGTCCATGCGGAGATCGCCAAGCTCCTGCTTCTGATGCTGAACACGTTCTTTGCAATTCTGATCGGTGGCCTCTGTCTTTTCGCCATCTTGAAGATCGCATTCGTAGGGTAAATCAACATGGCAACCATTCACAACTTCGCCCAGACCGGCAAAGCCTACACCTATGTTGACCATTCCTACGACGTCGTGGTCGTCGGTGCCGGTGGCGCTGGCCTGCGCGCGACGCTTGGCATGGCCGAGCAGGGCTTCAAGACGGCTTGTATCACCAAGGTCTTCCCGACCCGTTCGCATACGGTTGCGGCCCAGGGCGGTATTGCCGCTTCGCTCAACAACATGACGCCCGATTGCTGGCAGTGGCACCTTTACGACACCGTCAAGGGTTCCGACTGGCTCGGCGACGTCGATGCCATGCAGTATCTCGCCATGGAAGCGCCGAAGGCGGTCTACGAGCTCGAGCACTACGGCGTTCCCTTCTCGCGCAACGAGGAAGGCAAGATCTATCAGCGCCCGTTCGGCGGTCACATGCAGAACTACGGCGAAGGCCCGCCGGTACAGCGCACCTGCGCTGCTGCCGACCGTACCGGTCACGCCATCCTGCACACGCTCTACGGCCAGTCGCTGCGCAACAATGCGGAATTCTTCATCGAGTATTTCGCGCTCGACCTGATCATGTCTGACGATGGCAGCCGCTGCACCGGCGTCGTTGCCTGGAACCTCGACGACGGCACTATCCACCGCTTCTCGGCCAAGATGGTTGTGCTGGCGACCGGCGGCTACGGCCGTGCCTACTTCTCCGCAACGTCCGCTCACACCTGCACCGGTGACGGCGGCGGCATGATTGCCCGCGCGGGCCTTCCGCTGCAGGACATGGAATTCGTACAGTTCCACCCGACCGGCATCTACGGCGCTGGCTGTCTCATCACCGAGGGCGCACGCGGCGAAGGCGGTTATCTCGTCAACTCCGAAGGCGAGCGCTTCATGGAGCGTTACGCTCCGTCTGCCAAGGACCTTGCCTCGCGTGACGTCGTCTCGCGCTGCATGACGATGGAGATCCGTGAAGGCCGCGGCGTCGGCAAGAACAAGGATCACATTTTCCTGCATCTCGACCACCTCGATCCGGCGGTCCTGCACGAGCGCCTGCCTGGCATCTCGGAATCGGCAAAGATCTTCGCCGGCGTTGACGTGACCCGCGAACCGATCCCGGTTCTGCCGACCGTTCACTACAACATGGGCGGCATTCCGACGAACTATTGGGGCGAAGTGCTGAACGCCGACTCCAGCAATCCGGAACGCATCATCCCCGGCCTGATGGCCGTTGGTGAAGCCGGTTGCGCATCGGTTCACGGCGCAAACCGTCTCGGCTCCAATTCGCTGATCGACCTCGTCGTCTTCGGTCGCGCCGCTGCGATCCGGGCGGCTGAGGTCATTGATCGCACGTCGCCGATTCCGGCGCTCAATGTCGCTGCCTGCGACAAGATCATGGACCGCTTCGACAACACGCGCCACGCTTCGGGCCAGACCCCGACCGCCGTGCTGCGCGACAAGATGCAGCGCGCCATGCAGGAAGACGCGGCCGTCTTCCGCACGCAGGAATCGCTTGAAAGCGGCTGCCAGCGCCTGTCGGCGATCTGGAAGGAGCTTCCGGACATCAAGGTCACCGACCGTTCGATGATCTGGAACTCGGATCTTGTCGAGACCCTCGAGCTGCACAACCTCATGGCCAATGCGATCACCACGGTCTATGGCGCCGAGGCCCGCAAGGAGAGCCGTGGTTCGCATGCGCGCGAAGACTACACCTCCGGTCCGTTTGGCGGTCGCGACGACGAAAACTGGCGCAAGCATACGCTGGCCTGGGTTTCGGAAGCGGGCGACGTCAAGCTCGACTACCGTCCTGTTCATACCGAGCTCATCGCTGAAGGCATCGATCCCCAGAAGATCGCGCCTAAGGCTCGCGTCTACTGATTTGAGGAACTCATCATGGTAGAACTCGCTCTCCCCAAGAATTCCCAGGTCACCGAAGGCAAGGTCTGGCCGAAGCCGGCCGGCGCCAAGAACGTGCGCGAATACCGGGTCTATCGCTGGAATCCGGATGACGGCGCCAATCCGCGCATCGATACCTACTACATCGATGTCGACGATTGCGGCCCGATGGTTCTCGATGGCCTTCTCTACATCAAGAACAATATCGACCCGACGCTGACGCTGCGCCGTTCCTGTCGTGAAGGCATCTGCGGCTCGTGCGCGATGAACATTGATGGCACGAACACGCTTGCCTGCACCAAGGGCATGGATGAGGTGAACGGAACCGTTAAGGTCTATCCGCTGCCGCATATGCCGGTCGTGAAGGATCTGGTGCCTGATCTTTCGAACTTCTACGCCCAGCATCGCTCGATCGAACCCTGGCTGCAGACGGTCTCGCCGCCTCCGGCGAAGGAATGGAAGCAAAGCCACGAGGATCGCCAGAAGCTCGACGGTCTCTACGAGTGCATCCTTTGCGCCTGCTGCTCGACCTCCTGTCCGAGCTATTGGTGGAACGGCGACCGCTATCTCGGTCCGGCCGTCCTGCTGCAGGCCTATCGATGGCTGATCGATAGCCGCGACGAAGCGACCGGCGAGCGCCTCGATAATCTCGAGGATCCCTTCCGCCTGTATCGCTGCCACACGATCATGAACTGCGCGCAGGCCTGCCCGAAGGGTCTAAACCCGGCCAAGGCGATCGCGGAAATCAAGAAGATGATGGTCGAGCGTCGCGCCTGAGCCACATTGTCAAAAGAATGAGAGGCCGCCCGGGAACTGTTTCGGGCGGCCTTAATTTATCCATATAGTGCCGGCTATCGATCCCACGCGATATGGAACTTGATTAACCATATTCACGTAACATATTTAAAACCCAGTTGTACGGCAGGTTGCGACGCAGGTCGCGAGAGCGGGAGTATAATGATGAAATTCAGCCATGCAGTCACCGGAGCAGCCATCCTTCTGGCGCTCGCGGGGTGCCAGCGTACATCCTACAGCAACATGAATGCTGCCAACAGCGCACTGCCTCCGCTGCAGGCCCAGCCGGTTCCCTCGGTTCAGTCCGGCCAGCTCCCGCCGCCTGGCGCTACGGATCCGAACCAGTTCCCCGCCGCCCCCGCGATGAATACCGCTGCTGCAGTTGGCGCTGCCGGTGCGCCGGCTACCGCACTTGACGTCACCAAGGAATCGATGGTCGGCAACTGGCGCGTCCAGAGCGCTGGCTCAAGCTGCGACATGTTCCTGACACTCACGAACCTTGGCAGCGGCTCGCGTGGTGGCACCCGTGGCTGCGCCGGCGAACTCACGACGATGGGTTCCTGGGAAGTGGCAGGCGGCAAGCAGGTCGTGCTCAAGGACCGCAACGGTAACACGATCGGCAGCCTCTACAAGACGGCCGATGCCCGGTTCGACGGCAGCACCGCGTCTGGCCAGCCGGTCAGCCTGAGCCGCTGATCCTTCTCTCATTCCTGCGGTGGCCCGGTTAGGGCCACCCTCCCGCCGGGATATCTTCTCATGCAGCCAGTTCCTGACTACGGCTTGAGCGTCGTCGAGCAGTTGCGCGCGATGACGGAGGCGGGAACTCTTCAGCCCGACCGCTATCAGTTCGGCGTTGCAGAAAAGCTCGACCGGATTCTGACGGAACTGAAGGCGCGCAAGCCGGCTGCCAAAAAAAGTGCGCTGGGCTGGATGTTCGCCCGGGCACGCAAACCAGAGATCCCGATCAAGGGTTTGTACATCCATGGCAGCGTCGGTCGCGGCAAGACCATGCTCATGGACCTGTTCTTCCGGCTTGCGCCGATCGAGAAAAAGCGTCGGGCCCATTTCCACGAGTTCATGGCCGATGTGCATTCGCGCATCCACGCCCATCGCCAGAAGCTGAAGGCCGGCGAGACAAAGCAGGCCGATCCCGTCCCGCCGGTCGCCGAAGCGCTTCGCGAAGAGGCGCAGCTTCTTTGCTTCGACGAATTCACGGTGACTGACATCGCCGATGCGATGATCCTCGCACGACTTTTCACCGAGCTTTTTGCGCGGGGTTGCACGCTGGTGGCAACGTCGAATGTCGAGCCTGACAACCTCTATCGGGATGGGCTGAACCGTGGACTGTTCCTGCCATTCGTCGATCTGCTGAGAAAGAATGTCGATGTTTCGACGCTCGATTCTCCGACCGACTACCGGCTTGAAAAGATGGAGAGCCTGCCGGTTTACATTGCACCCCTCGACGACGCGCCGAAGATGATGGACATTGCCTGGAAGCGGGTAACCGAAGACGCGCCCGAGGCCGCGGTGACGATCGAGATGAAGGGGCGAATGATCGAGATCCCGCGTGCGGCTGGCCGTGCCGCCCGGTTCAGCTTCGGCGATCTCTGCGAGCGCCCGCTCGGCGCATCCGACTATCTGGCGATCGCCAAGCGGTTCGATGTGGTTTTCGTCGAGAATATCCCGCATCTTGGCCCCGAGAAACGTAATGAGACGAAGCGCTTCATCATCCTGATCGATGCGCTCTATGACGCCAGCGTGCGTCTTTTCGCCTCTGCCGTTGCGATGCCGGAAGCCCTTCTGACGGAAAAGAAGGGCACCGAAGGCTTCGAATTCGATCGGACAGTTTCCCGTCTTTTCGAGATGCGCAGCGAAGATTATCTCGTGCTTCATCAGTCAAAACGACAAAATCATGACGGGTCGGCGACATAATATCTTACGTTTACGTAAGAATTTTATGTTCTAACCGATTGAAATTGATACACCGAAAATTATCGTTTGCGGTTTAGACCCTTTGGAGCTATGCGGTTTGTCCACAAGGGCAGGCTAACACTCGCCCTCGGCCTTGGTCGCGGATCCAAAAGGAAGTCTACAATGGCGCGCAAGAAGATCGCTCTTATCGGTTCTGGAATGATTGGTGGAACGCTGGCGCATCTCGCCAGTCTGAAGGAACTGGGCGACATCGTCCTGTTCGACATTGCTGACGGCATCCCGCAGGGCAAGGGTTTGGACATTGCCCAGTCCGGTCCGGTCGAAGGCTTCAATGCCAAGCTTTCCGGCGCAAGCGATTACGCTGCGATCGAGGGCGCCGATGTCTGCATCGTGACTGCCGGTGTTGCCCGCAAGCCGGGCATGAGCCGCGACGATCTGCTCGGTATCAACCTCAAGGTGATGGAACAAGTCGGCGCCGGCATCAAGAAGTATGCCCCGAACGCTTTCGTCATCTGCATCACCAATCCGCTCGACGCGATGGTCTGGGCGCTGCAGAAGTTCTCGGGTTTGCCGACCAACAAGGTCGTTGGCATGGCCGGCGTTCTCGACTCCGGTCGTTTCCGCCACTTCCTGTCTGAAGAATTCAACGTTTCCGTCCAGGACGTCACCGCCTTCGTTCTCGGCGGCCACGGCGACACCATGGTGCCGCTTGCTCGCTATTCGACCGTTGGCGGCATCCCGCTGACTGACCTCGTCAAGATGGGCTGGGTTACCAAGGAGCGTCTGGAAGAAATCATCCAGCGCACCCGTGATGGCGGCGCCGAAATCGTTGGCCTCTTGAAGACCGGCTCGGCGTACTACGCACCTGCTGCTTCCGCCATCGAAATGGCCGAGTCCTACCTCAAGGACAAGAAGCGCGTTCTGCCCTGCGCCGCCTACCTCACCGGCCAGTACGGTGTGAAGGACATGTATGTCGGCGTGCCCGTCGTCATCGGCGAAGGCGGTGTCGAACGCGTCATCGAGATCGACCTGAACAAGGCCGAGGAGGAAGCCTTCCAGAAGTCTGTCGGCGCCGTTGCCGGCCTCTGCGAAGCCTGCATCAACATCGCTCCGGCTCTCAAGTAATTGCCTTAGCCCCTCTATCGGGCAACCCAGAACAGGGACACGACAATGAACATTCATGAATATCAGGCCAAGGCTCTTCTGAAGAGCTTTGGTGCACCGGTCGCCGAAGGTGTGGCGATCTTCTCCGCAGAAGAAGCCGAAGCCGCTGCAAAGCAGCTTCCTGGCCCGCTCTACGTGGTCAAGAGCCAGATCCATGCTGGCGGCCGCGGCAAGGGCAAGTTCAAGGAACTGCCGCCGGAAGCCAAGGGCGGCGTCCGCCTCGCTTTCTCGATCGACGAAGCCAAGGCGCATGCCAAGGAAATGTTCGGCAACACGCTGGTAACCGCCCAGACCGGCGACGCCGGCAAGCAGGTCAACCGTCTCTACATTGAAGACGGTGCCGACATCGCCCGCGAACTCTATTGCTCGCTGCTCGTCGACCGCTCGGTCGGCCAGGTTGCCTTCGTCGTCTCGACGGAAGGCGGCATGGACATCGAAGCCGTTGCGCATGACACGCCCGAGAAGATCCACACGATCGCAATCAACCCGGAAACCGGCGTTACCGATGCCGACGTTGCCAAGATCTCGGCTGCCCTGGAGCTTTCCGGTGCCGCAGCAGAAGACGCGAAGTCGCTCTTCCCGATCCTCTACAAGGCCTTCTCTGAAAAGGACATGGCACTGCTCGAGATCAACCCGCTGATCGTCATGAAGAATGACCATCTGCGCGTTCTCGACGCCAAGGTCTCGTTCGATGGCAACGCTCTGTTCCGCCACGACGACGTTCGCGCGCTGCGCGACGAAACAGAAGAAGACTCGAAGGAAATTGAAGCTTCGAAGTGGGACCTCGCCTATGTCGCCCTCGATGGCAACATTGGCTGCATGGTCAACGGTGCCGGTCTCGCAATGGCGACGATGGACATCATCAAGCTCTACGGCAAGGAGCCGGCAAACTTCTGTGACGTCGGCGGTGGCGCCGGCAAGGAGAAGGTCGCGGCTGCCTTCAAGATCATCACCGCTGACCCGAAGGTCGAGGGCATCCTCGTCAACATCTTCGGCGGCATCATGAAGTGCGACGTCATCGCGGAAGGCGTGATTGCCGCCGTGAAGGAAGTCGGCCTGAAGGTTCCGCTCGTCGTTCGCCTCGAAGGCACCAATGTCGAACTTGGCAAGAAGCTCCTGAACGAATCCGGCCTCGCGATTACCGCAGCCGACGATCTGGACGACGCCGCCAAGAAGATCGTCGCGGCGATCAACGGCTAATCTCAAGGGACCTAACTGATGTCTATTCTTGTAAACAAGAACACCAAGGTCCTCGTGCAGGGCCTGACCGGCAAGACCGGTACCTTCCACACCGAACAGGCGCTCGCCTATTACGGCACGCAGATGGTCGGCGGCATCCATCCGAAGAAGGGTGGCGAAAACTGGACCGGCTCCAAGGGTGAAACCCTGCCGATCTTCGCGACCGTCGCCGAAGCCAAGGAAAAGACCGGTGCAGATGCATCCGTGATCTACGTTCCGCCGGCAGGTGCAGCCGACGCCATCATCGAGGCGATCGACGCCGAGATCCCGTTCATCACCTGCATCACCGAGGGTATCCCGGTCATGGACATGGTGCGGGTCAAGGCCAAGCTCGACAAGTCCAAGTCGCGTCTGCTCGGCCCCAACTGCCCGGGCATCCTGACACCGGAAGAGTGCAAGATCGGCATCATGCCGGGCTCGATCTTCCGCAAGGGTTCGGTCGGTATCGTCTCGCGTTCGGGAACTCTGACCTATGAAGCGGTGTTCCAGACTTCGAACGAAGGCCTAGGCCAGACGACCGCCGTCGGTATCGGTGGTGACCCGGTCAAGGGTACCGAATTTATCGACGTGCTCGAGATGTTCCTGGCCGATCCGGCCACGACCTCGATCATCATGATCGGCGAAATCGGCGGCTCGGCTGAAGAAGATGCAGCGCAGTTCCTGATCGACGAAGCCAAGAAGGGCCGCAAGAAGCCGATGGCAGGCTTTATCGCCGGTCGTACCGCTCCGAAGGGCCGCACGATGGGCCACGCCGGTGCTGTTGTTTCCGGTGGCAAGGGCGACGCCGAATCGAAGATCGCTGCCATGGAAGCGGCCGGCATCAAGGTTTCGCCTTCGCCGGCACGTCTGGGCAAGACCCTGGTCGAAGTCCTCAAGGGCTGAGACCTGACGAAAATCAAGCCAGGCGAAGGGTTGGGCCTCCAATCCTTCGCCTGGACTTCGCATATTTGAGACGATTCGCTTTTGCGGTCGTGAGCGGCAGGCCGGGCATCCGGTCATCAATTCAAGTCGGGAGGCGAGCCGAGACGCTCGCGAAGCACCATGGGTAGGCAAGAAGCCAACGAGCAGTTTCTGATCACGTCCTTCCTCGACGGATCGAATGCGGCCTATATCGAACAGCTTTACGCACGCTATCAGGAAGACCCCTCCTCGGTCTCCGACGAGTGGCAGGCCTTCTTCAAGGCCCTCGCCGACAATCCGGGTGACGTGAAGAAGGCGGCCTCCGGCGCCTCCTGGAAGCGCAAGAACTGGCCGATCGCCGAAGGCGGTGATCTCGTCAATGCGCTCGACGGTAACTGGGGCGTGGTCGAAAAGGCCATCGAAAAGAAGGTTCAGGCCAAGGCAGAAGCGACAGCAGCTTCCACCGGCAAGCCGGTTTCGGAAGCCGAAGTGCTGCAGGCAACGCGTGACTCCGTCCGCGCCATCATGATGATCCGCGCCTATCGCATGCGCGGCCACCTGCATGCCAAGCTCGACCCGCTGGGCCTTGCCGCCCCGGTCGAGGACTATAACGAATTGTCACCGACGTCCTATGGCTTCACCGAGGCCGATTACAGCCGCAAGATCTTCATCGACAACGTGCTGGGCCTGGAATACGCCACGATCCCGCAGATGCTCGACATCCTGCAGCGCACCTATTGCTCGACGCTCGGCGTCGAATTCATGCACATCTCCAATCCGGAAGAAAAAGCCTGGATCCAGGAGCGCATCGAAGGCCCCGGCAAGGGTGTCGAATTTACGCCGAACGGCAAGAAGGCGATCCTTCAGAAGCTCATCGAGGCCGAAGGCTTCGAGCAGTTCATCGACGTCAAGTACAAGGGCACCAAGCGCTTTGGCCTCGACGGTGGTGAATCGCTGATCCCGGCGCTCGAACAGATCATCAAGCGTGGCGGCCAGGAAGGCATGGAAGAGATCGTGTTCGGCATGGCCCATCGCGGCCGCCTGAACGTTCTGTCCCAGGTCATGGGCAAGCCGCATCGCGCCATCTTCCACGAGTTCAAGGGCGGTTCGTTCAAGCCCGACGAAGTCGAAGGCTCTGGTGACGTGAAGTACCACCTCGGCGCTTCCTCGGACCGCGAGTTCGACGGCAACAAGGTGCACCTGTCGCTGACGGCAAACCCGTCGCACCTCGAAATTGTCAATCCGGTCGTCATGGGCAAGGCCCGCGCCAAGCAGGACCAGCTTGCCAAGGTATGGGAAGGCGATGTCATCCCGCTCAAGGAGCGCGCCAAGGTTCTGCCCCTGCTTCTGCACGGTGATGCGGCCTTTGCCGGCCAAGGCGTTGTTGCGGAAATTCTCGGTCTCTCCGGCCTGCGCGGTCACCGCGTTGCCGGCACCATGCACTTCATCATCAACAACCAGATCGGTTTCACCACCAATCCGGCCTTCTCGCGCTCGTCGCCTTATCCGTCCGACGTCGCCAAGATGATCGAAGCGCCGATCTTCCACGTCAACGGTGACGATCCGGAAGCCGTCGTCTATGCGGCCAAGGTTGCCACCGAATACCGGATGAAGTTCCACAAGCCTGTCGTCGTCGATATGTTCTGCTATCGCCGCTTCGGTCATAACGAAGGCGACGAGCCGAGCTTCACCCAGCCAAAGATGTACAAGGAAATCCGCGCGCACAAGACGGTTGTCCAGCTCTATGGAGAACGCCTGATCGCGGAAGGCCTGATCTCGGAAGGCGAACTCGAGAAGATGAAGGCCGACTGGCGCGCTCATCTCGAGCAGGAATTCGAGGCCGGTCAGAGCTACAAGCCGAACAAGGCTGACTGGCTTGATGGTGCATGGTCGGGTCTGAGGACCGCCGACAATGCAGATGAACAGCGTCGCGGCAAGACCGCCGTGCCAATGAAGCAGCTCAAGGAGATCGGCCGCAAGCTGTCGACCATTCCGGAAGGCTTCAAGGCGCATCGCACAATCCAGCGTTTCATGGACAACCGTGCGCAGATGATCGAGACCGGCGAAGGCATCGACTGGGCCATGGGCGAAGCTCTCGCCTTCGGTTCGCTTGCTGTTGAAGGCCACAAGATCCGTCTGTCTGGCCAGGATTGCGAACGCGGTACCTTCTCGCAGCGTCATTCGGTCCTTTACGATCAGGACAGCGAAGAACGCTATATCCCGCTCGCCAATCTCGCCCCGAACCAGGCGCGTTACGAAGTCATCAACTCGATGCTGTCCGAAGAGGCCGTTCTCGGCTTCGAATACGGCTACTCGCTCGCCCGTCCGAATGCGCTGACGCTCTGGGAAGCCCAGTTCGGTGACTTCGCCAACGGTGCGCAGGTCGTCTTCGACCAGTTCATCTCGTCGGGTGAACGAAAGTGGCTGCGCATGTCCGGTCTCGTCTGCCTTCTGCCGCACGGCTATGAAGGTCAGGGTCCGGAACACTCTTCGGCCCGCCTCGAGCGCTGGCTGCAGATGTGCGCCGAAGACAACATGCAGGTCGCAAACGTCACGACCCCGTCGAACTACTTCCACATCCTGCGCCGTCAGATGAAGCGTGACTTCCGCAAGCCGCTGATCATGATGACGCCGAAGTCCTTGCTGCGCCACAAGCGCGCAACGTCGAGCCTTGCCGAAATGGCCGGCGAAAGCTCGTTCCACCGCCTGTTGTGGGACGATGCCGAGGTCATCAAGGACGGCCCGATCAAGCTTCAGAAGGATGCGAAGATCCGTCGCGTCGTCATGTGCACTGGCAAGGTCTACTATGATCTGCTCGAAGAGCGCGAAAAGCGTGGCATTGACGATATCTACCTGCTGCGTATCGAACAGCTCTACCCGTTCCCGGCCAAGGCGCTCATCAACGAGCTCTCGCGCTTCCGCAATGCGGAGATGGTCTGGTGCCAGGAAGAGCCGAAGAACATGGGCGCCTGGTCGTTCATCGATCCGTATCTGGAATGGGTGCTTGCCCATATCGACGCCAAGTACCAGCGGGTGCGCTACACCGGTCGTCCGGCTGCTGCCTCGCCGGCAACTGGCTTGATGTCGAAGCACCTCGCCCAGCTCGAAGCCTTCCTTGAGGACGCTCTGGGCGGTTGATCCGCCCAGTCTTCTCCTCGCAGACCGTAACGTTCTCTGACCAACGGAATTGAGATCATGGCCACTGAAATCCGCGTACCCACCCTCGGCGAATCCGTCAGCGAAGCCACTGTCGGCACCTGGTTCAAGAAGGTCGGCGACACCGTGAAGGCCGACGAACCGATCGTCGAACTGGAAACCGACAAGGTGACCGTCGAAGTCCCGGCTCCCGCCTCGGGCGTGCTGACCGAAATCGTCGCCCAGAACGGCGAGACCGTCGGTCTTGGCGCGCTGCTCGGCCAGATCGCTGAAGGCGCTGCCGGTTCCGCCGGTGCTGCTGCCCCGGCTCCGGCTGCAGCCCCCGCACCTGCCGCTGCCCCGGCTCCGACCGCTGCTGCTCCGGCCGCTTCTTCCGCCATGCCGGCTGCTCCGGCTGCCGCCAAGCTCGCCGCCGACAACAATATCGCGACCGCCGATGTCGATGGTTCCGGCAAGCGTGGTCAGGTGCTGAAGGGTGACGTGCTCGCCGCCATCGCCAAGGGCAGCTCCGCTCCGGCGCCGGCCGCAGCCCCGGCTGCTCCGCGTCCGGCATCGTCCGGCGATGATGCCTCCCGCGAAGAGCGCGTGAAGATGACCCGCCTGCGCCAGACGATCGCCAAGCGCCTCAAGGACGCTCAGAACACGGCCGCAATGCTCACCACCTATAACGAGGTGGACATGAAGGCGGTCATGGACCTGCGCAACCGTTACAAGGACATCTTCGAGAAGAAGCACGGCGTGAAGCTCGGCTTCATGGGCTTCTTCACCAAGGCCGTGACCCACGCGCTCAAGGAACTGCCGGCCGTCAACGCCGAAATCGACGGCACCGACATCATCTACAAGAACTACTGCCATGTCGGCGTTGCCGTCGGCACGGACAAGGGCCTCGTCGTGCCCGTCGTGCGCGATGCCGACCAGATGTCGATCGCCGAAATCGAGAAGGAAATCGGTCGCCTCGGTAAGGCTGCCCGTGACGGTCAGCTGTCGATGGCCGACATGCAGGGCGGTACATTCACCATCTCGAACGGCGGCGTCTACGGCTCGCTGATGTCCTCGCCGATCCTGAATGCTCCGCAGTCGGGTATCCTCGGCATGCACAAGATCCAGGAGCGTCCTGTTGTCGTCGGCGGCCAGATCGTCATCCGTCCGATGATGTATCTCGCGCTCTCCTACGATCACCGCATCGTCGACGGCAAGGAAGCCGTCACCTTCCTCGTTCGCGTCAAGGAAAGCCTCGAGGATCCGGAACGTCTGGTTCTCGACCTCTAAGGAAAGTCCAAGATGGAGCCGGTATCCGCTTCCGCCTCTCCGCTCACCCTGCTCCTTGCCTGGAGCGTGGTCCTGCTGGTCGCGCATGTCCTCCTGCAGGGCATGCTTGCTACCAGGGAGCTGGGCACGGAGTGGAATGCCGGCCCTCGTGATGAAGGCAAAGAGCCGGAGAGCAAGCTTGCCGGCCGCGCCGCGCGGGCGTCCTCGAACTTCCGCGAAACCTATCCGGCCTTCGTCGCGCTTGCGGCAGGGCTTCTGTTCACGGGCGAGACCTCCGGTCTCGGCCTGATCGGCGCGGTCGTCTGGTTTGTTGGGCGCATCGTGTACTACCCGCTCTATCTGGCGGGCATTCCCTATATCCGCTCGCTCGTCTGGCTCGCCGCCATGGCCGGCCTCGGCTTGATGTTCCTCGCGCTGGCGTTTTGAGGTGAGGCATGGGCGCGTCGTCAGGAGCAACCGTCCTTCTTGTCGCGCTCGCGCTGTCTGACGCGGCTCTGGCCGCTGATTGCCATATTGAAAAAGCCACCTACCGCGAAGCCGAGACGGGCGTCGAGCTGGTCTTTGCCGCTGCCAGCGGAGAGAACACGCCGGTTTCCCACGGGTTCAGCACCGAGATCGGCGCGTTCAAGCTCGATGGCCATGTGATGTTCGATCCGGAGATCGAACGTCCTGTCGGTATGCTCATGAACAATTGCCCCGAGGGCGACGTGACGGGTGAAACGATCGCTGCCTGCACCGTCTGGAAGGGCATCTTCTACGGGATCGACGAGACGACGGGTCACGTGGACTTGCTTCCGCCGGAAGGCGCCGACGCACCGGATGCAATTCTGCTCCCCGGCTTTGGCCCTGCGATCCTGTCGTCTGCCGTTGGCAAGACGATGGAAAGCGCGCCTTGGGATGTTTTCGAATTCAAGGGATGCGCCTCATGACCAACCGTCCCCTTCTCCTCGTCACGGGCGGTAGCCGCGGCATCGGCGCAGCCGTCTGCCGCAAGGCGGCAGCGCAGGGTTATGATCTGCTGGTCAATTATCACTCGAACTCAATTGCGGCTGAGGCGGTTGCGGCCGACTGCAGGGCTTTTGGTGCGAGTGCCGAGGTGGTCCAGGGCGATACGGGCACGGAAGACGGTGTCGCCGCCATCTTTGCCGCTGTCGATCGTCTCGGACCGCTCCATGGCCTCGTCAATAATGCCGGTGTGGTCGATGTCACGGCGCGGGTCGATGAATTCGACCGGGCGCGGCTCGACCGAATCTTTGCCATCAATGTGATCGGCAAGATTCGCTGCGCCACGGAGGCGGTGAAGCGAATGTCGACGAAACATGGCGGGCAGGGTGGTGTTATCGTCAACCTGTCTTCAATTGCAGCTGTGCTCGGAGCGCCTGGGCAATATGTCGACTATGCCGCTGCCAAAGGTGCTGTTGACACGTTCACCCTAGGGCTCGCGCGCGAAGTCGCAACGGAGGGTGTTCGGGTCAATGCCATCAGGCCCGGCATCATCGATACCGAAATCCACGCATCCGGCGGCCTGCCGAACCGGGCACGCGACCTCGCGCCTATCGTTCCGATGCAGCGTCCCGGAACGGCCGACGAAGTGGCCGACAGCGTTCTTTACCTCCTCTCGCCTCAGGCATCCTATGTGACGGGTGCCATCTTGAATGTCAGCGGCGGTCGGTAACCGTCGAAAACGAAGGAAGCTTGCCATGTCTTATGATGTCATCGTTATCGGCTCCGGCCCCGGCGGCTATGTCTGCGCCATCAAGGCTGCCCAGCTCGGCATGAAGGTTGCCGTGGTCGAGAAGCGCGCCACCTATGGCGGCACCTGCCTCAACATCGGCTGCATTCCATCCAAGGCTCTGCTGCACGCGTCGGAAGTCTTCCATCATGCGGCCCATGGCATGGCCGCTCTTGGCGTGGACGTCGGCGCACCGACGCTGAACCTTTCCAAGATGATGGCGCACAAGGATGCGACCGTGAAGTCGAACGTCGAGGGCGTCTCCTTCCTGTTCAAGAAGAACAAGATCGACGGCATCCAGGGCACGGGCAAGATCCTCGGCGCCGGCAAGGTCGAAGTCACCAACGACAAGGGTGAAGTCCAGGTTCTCGAAACCAAGAACATCGTCATCGCAACCGGCTCCGACGTTGCCGGCATCCCAGGCGTTGCCGTCGAGATCGACGAAAAGGTCATCGTATCCTCGACCGGCGGTATCGCGCTCGAAAAGGTCCCGGCGAAGATGATCGTCGTCGGTGGCGGCGTCATCGGTCTCGAGCTCGGCTCGGTCTGGTCGCGCCTCGGCGCCAAGGTCACCGTTGTCGAATATCTCGACACGATCCTCGGCGGCATGGACGGCGAAGTGTCCAAGCAGTTCCAGCGCATTCTCGCCAAGCAGGGAATCGAGTTCAACCTCGGCGCCAAGGTCACCGGCGTCGAGAAGTCGGGCGACGGTGCCAAGGTCACCTTCGAGCCAGTCAAGGGTGGCGAAGCCCAGACGCTCGACGCCGATGTCGTTCTCGTCGCGACCGGCCGCAAGCCATACACCGCAGGCCTCGGCCTCGAAGAAGCCGGCGTTGCGCTTGATAATCGTGGTCGCGTTGAGATCGACGGCCACTACCGCACAAATGTTGCCGGCATCTATGCCATTGGCGACGTGGTGAAGGGTCCGATGCTCGCCCATAAGGCAGAAGATGAAGGCGTGGCACTCGCCGAAATTCTCGCCGGCCAGCATGGTCATGTGAACTACGACGTCATCCCCGGCGTCGTCTACACCCAGCCGGAAGTCGCCTCTGTCGGCAAGACTGAGGAAGAGCTCAAGGCTTCGGGTGTTGCCTACAAGGTTGGCAAGTTCCCGTTCACGGCGAACGGCCGCGCCCGCGCCATGCTCGCCTCTGATGGCTTCGTCAAGGTTCTCGCCGACAAGGACACCGACCGCGTTCTCGGCGTGCACATTATCGGTCTCGGCGCAGGCGAAATGATCCACGAAGCCGCCGTGCTGATGGAATTCGGCGGTTCCTCGGAAGATCTCGGCCGCACCTGCCACGCGCATCCGACCATGTCGGAAGCCGTGAAGGAAGCCGCACTCGCGACCTTCTTCAAGCCGCTGCATATGTGAGGCGGCCCGACCTGACATAGGTCAATTATTATATTTCGGTAAGGTTGAAGGCCGTCGCTTGTGCCTCAAGCGGCGGCCTTTATCATGTGGTCGCGATCTCTCCCTTCGAACCGCACGAAAAGGCAAAGACCCATGGCTGCCGCTGCTCCCACCTCCTATTCGATCCCGCAGAAGGCCCTGCATTGGCTGATGGCCCTGCTCATCTTGTTCAACCTCATCTTCTCGGATGCGATGGAAGAGGTCGCCGAAGCCTATGAACGCGGTGAAGTGCCCTCTGCCGATGATCTGACCTTCGCGAATATCCATGCGTATGTGGGTATCGCCGTACTCTGTCTCGGGCTTTTACGCCTCGCTTTAAGGCTGACCCGTAGCGCGCCGCCGGCGCCGGCCGAGGAGCCACCACTTCTGCAACTCGCTGCCAAGCTTGCGCATGGAACCTTCTATGCCCTCTTCTTCCTCATCCCGCTCAGTGGCATCGGCGCCTACTACTTCGGCAATGAAACCGCGGGCTTCGTGCATGGCGGTCCGTTGAAGAGCCTGATGTGGCTTTTGATCGCGGTGCATATCCTCGCGCTTCTGGTACACCAGTTCTACTGGAAGACGCCGGTCGCCGCGCGCATGACTCGGGGGTGAGCGAAGATGGGGGTGCAGGATGGGTGTCGTTGTCGAGCAACAGGTAGCGTTGCCGCATCCCGACCTCCCAAAAGCTGACTGGGCGGACAGCTACGGCGTTCGGCTCGATGGATCGGATCTCGATCCGATGGAGGTCGCCCGGGATTTGATGGGTCGGGCCCCGAAGTGGGTAGGGGCTCTCCTCAAGATCCGGAACCTGATCGTCGGTTTTTTCGGATTGAAATCAGCTGAGCTAGAACTGACGGGCCAGGACCGGATCGGTGGCTTTCCGGTCATTGCCCATGACGGCGAACATGTGCTGCTCGGCTTCAACGACAAACATCTCGATTTCCGGATCATCGTTGCAGTCGAGCCGGAGGGCACCGGACATCAGCATGTGTCGCTGACGACCCTCGTTCAGCGCCACAATCTCTTCGGCCGGATCTACATCCTCGTCATCACGCCGTTTCACAGGATGATCGTGAAAACATTTTTGAAGCGTTTTGCCGCCTCAAGAGGTCTCAGCCGTCGATCCGCGTGACGGCATAACCCTGGCTGCGGATCAGTTCGACGAGACCTTCCTCGCCCGGCAGATGAAGGGCGCCTACGGCGATGAAAGCATTGCCCTTTTCCAGATGCTGCTTGCTGCCCTCGGCCATGACAAGGTTCCGATCCCGCACGATGCGGGTCTCGAAGGCGGCATAGGCGCTTTCGTCTTCGCCGGCTGCCGTGGGAGCGACAACCTTCAGTAAGGGCATGGTCATGCCGATGTCACCGGCGAGGTAAAGTTCGGTCATCGTTTCGATGACGTCTTCCATCTTGTCGCCGAGTTCGATCGTTTCAATCAGTGCCTTGAAATGGAAATCGACGGGCAGGTCAGCCATGGCTTCCAATTGCTCGACCAGCGTTTCAAGGCCGGCCACCGGCTTATTCGCGGCGACGGCATCTTCGGCGATCTTCTTGTCCAGGAAGGAGGCGCCGGCCGCCTTGCGGGAGAGTTCACAGGCCGGGAGCGCCACGAAGCTTGCCAGGATCCAGGGCTTCATCTTGGCAACGGCGCCAAGCGCCAGGCCACGCTCTTTCAGCCCGGCTTCCAGTCGCTGGAGTTCTTCAGCGTCAAGATGGTCCTTCACCGACTTGCCATCGGTAAACATGGTCAGTTCGGGATGCATGAGAAGCGAGGCCGCGGCCTTCTTCTCGTCGAGAATCTCGTCCGATTCGATCACCACGATATCAGCGGCGGCGGCCGCCTCGCTGGCGCCTTGAGGCATGGTGAGAACGCGGGGGTCGGTGACATGCATGGTGCCGAGCAGGTAGGATGGTTTCAGCCCGTCCTTTTCAATCTTCCAGAAAATGCCCTGGCCGTTTGGAACCTTGGCCGCCTCGGCCCGGATCTTCGCGAGCTCATCCGGTTGTTCCGTCTCCATGGCGAGAAGCAGGTTTTCGCCATGGCAAGCGACGTCGGAGGCACGGGCGGGAGCGACCGCCAACAGTGCAGCAAGCAGGAGGGCGAAAACCATAAGAGGCAGTGCGCCTGTGATCCAGAGACCGATCTCGGACAGCGAAAGGCGCGGCAGGCTCGGCCGCAGAGCGAAAAGGCGGTGCGCGTTCATGTCATCTCCTGTCAGACGTTGCGGACAATAGGAGTGATCGCCCTCATGTTCGATTAACGATCTTGGTTAACGCAGGTCTGGTTGCACGCATCAGGCGCGGGGGTGGGCGCGATCGTAGATGTCCAGAAGCCTTGCACTGTCGACGCCGGTATAGATCTGCGTGGTCGAGAGGCTTGCATGGCCAAGGAGTTCCTGGATCGTCCTCAAGTCGCCACCGCTGCCGAGTAGATGGGTCGCGAAGGAGTGGCGAAGAGCATGAGGTGTGGCCGAATCCGGCAGACCGAGAGCCGACCGCAGCTTCTGCATTTCACGCTGAATGATCGCCGGCTGAAGCGGGCCGCCCCGCGCGCCTCGGAAAAGCGGTGCGCCGGCTTCGAGATGATAGGGGCAGAGCTTGTAGTAGGTTTCCACCGCTTCCGTGACGACGGGAAGCAGGGGCACCAGCCGCGTCTTGCCACCCTTGCCGGTGATCCGCAGGCTGGTCGGCCGGCCCTGGAAGACGTCGGGTGTCAGCCCTAGTGCCTCCGAAATGCGAAGACCGCAGCCGTAGAGAAGCGAAAGCACGGCCGCGTCGCGTGCCGCAATCCAGGGCTCCTCGTTCATCTGCGTATCGACCGCGACGACGGCCAAGGCCTGGCGCCCACTCAGCGGCTTGGGGAGGGATTTCGGCTGCTTCGGAGAGCGAATCGCACTCGCACCCGCTGCGTTCACCAGCCCCTTGCGCTCCAGATGGCGAAGGAACGAGCGCAGGCCGGCGAGGTGGCGGCCGAGGGACCGGGCGCCGTCCCCTTCCTTGCGGCGATGGGCAAGGAAACCGCGCAGGTCGGCCGGGCGCAGCGCCTTGATGTCGTCGATCTTCACGGTGCCGCCGAGATGGGCAGACAGGAATTGCAGAAATTGGCGCGTGTCGCGTTCATAGGCGTCGAGCGTGTTGGCTGACAGGCGGCGCTCTGCGCCCAGACTTTCCAGCCATGCAGCACGTTCGCCGAGAAGTTTTTCGTCTGCCGGGATCAATTGCGCGCCTTTTGCGTTTTTGAGTGTTGGCCACCCGGCTCACGATGGCGCGGGAGGGTTAACGAAGCACGAATATCGGGACTGTCATGAACGGATCACAAATCGCTGCCAGAACGCATCAGGAATTCTGGCGAGGTATATGCTGATGCGCCGCTCCCAAGCTTCCGCATTGTCGAGTGTCGCCGACACTTTGTCGCTCCTGTCTCACGGGCGCCCCGGACATATCGTAGACACCCTGATCGCAGAGCGCGGGCAAAGGCTCGTCGAGCATCCGCTCTGGCCGGCAATGCGTCCCTTTCTCTATAGCGTTCTCCGCTACGACAAGGCGATCCAGTTCGCCAATGATGTCGCAAACCTCCCAGGTCCGCAGGTGTTCGACTATTTGAGCGCGGCACTTGGCCTCGATATCCAGGTCCGGCACGCTGATCGCATCCCGGCATCCGGCGGCTTCATCCTCGTCAGCAATCATCCGACCGGTATTGCCGACGGGGTCGCAATGTATGACCTGCTGAAAGATCGCCGTCCCGACATGACCTTCTTCGCCAACCGCGATGCCGTAAGGGTCAATCCGCGGCTTGCGGAAATTATCATTCCGGTCGAGTGGCGCGAGGAGCACAAGTCGAAGCTCAAGGCACGCGAAACGTTGAAACTCACCACGCGGGCGGTGGAAGAGGGCAGGGCGACGGTGCTTTTTCCCTCAGGCCGCATCGCCTATTGGGATGAGGGCAAGCTCAACGAGCGGCCCTGGAAGACATCGGCCATCTCGCTCGCGCGCAAATACAATATGCCGATCCTGCCGGTGAACATGAAGGCCCGCAATTCGGGCCTGTTCTACTGGTTCGCCCGCTGGTCGACCGAGCTGCGCGACATGACCGTTTTCTACGAGCTTCTGAACAAGCGCGGCGGTCGTTTCGATTTCACCGTCGGGAATCTGATTCCGGTCGAGGCTCTTGACGGCGACCCCTACGAGGTGACCAAGGCGCTGGAAGACTTCACCGTCCACGGGCTGCCTGCCGATCCCGACCGCAGCTTCCGCTGATCTCGCCCGTCACATAAAGCCTGTTTTCTTTCTGTTCTTCCGGGGGCAAGTTGCAGCCCGATGAAGGACGATTCGAAAAGCCTGTTCGGGGAGCTGTTCGACACACCGCGCCGCAAGGTGGTGCCGGTGGTCGTTCCCATGCCTGCGCCAACGGCCTACAGCTACGCGGTGCCCGATGGTCTCACCATCGAGCCAGGCGCGATCGTGCAGGTGCCGCTTGGGCCGCGCCAGGTCATCGGCGTCGTCTGGGATGGCGGCGAGGACACATCAGTTGATCCGAAGAAGCTCCGGGAGATCACCAAGGTCTTCGATTGCCCGCCGCTCGACAAGGGCATGCGCACTTTCCTGGACTGGGTGGCTGCCTACACGCTTTCCCCGCCCGGCTATGTGGCGCGCATGGCGCTTCGGGCACCGGCGGCCTTCGATCCGGAGCCGATGATCGAGGGCCTGCGCTATGCCGGCTACCAGCCGGAACGGCTGACGCCGGCGCGGCAGAAGGTGCTGGAAATGGCATCGGACGGTCTTTCCTGGACCAAGAGCGGCCTTGCCCATGCCAGCGGCGTCTCGACCAGCGTTATCGACGGTCTCGTTAAACAGGGCGTATTCGAGCAGGTCTTCCTGCCGCCGCCGCCGCTGGTCGCGGCTCCAGACCCTGCCTATGCCGAAAGCCGGCTCGCCGGCCCGCAAAAGGAGGCGGCGGAGGAGATCCTTCAGAGCCTGAGTAAAGGCGGCTTTCACGTCTCGCTGATCGATGGCGTGACGGGCTCGGGCAAGACGGAGGTTTATTTCGAGGCGATTGCCGAGACGCTGAAACAAGGCAAGCAGGTGCTGATCCTGCTGCCGGAAATCGCGCTGACAGCCAATTTCCTCGAACGCTTCCAGGATCGTTTCGGCTCCAAGCCCGGCGAATGGCATTCGGACCTTGCGACGCGCACCCGTGAAAAGGTCTGGCGCCAGGTCGCGACCGGCGAGATCCGGGTTGTCGCCGGCGCACGCTCGGCACTCTTCCTGCCCTTCGAAAATCTCGGCCTGATCATTGTCGACGAAGAGCATGACCCGGCCTTCAAGCAGGAAGACCGGGTCTTTTATAACGCGCGGGATATGGCGGTCGTGCGGGCCCGCATCGCGGGCTTCCCGGTCGTGCTCGTCTCGGCGACCCCCTCCGTCGAGAGCCAGGTCAACTGCATCGCCGGTCGCTATACCCGCATCCATCTGCCGACGCGTTTTGCCGATGCGGCGATGCCGGACCTGCACCTCATCGACATGCGGCGCGCGCCGCCCGAACGGGGCGGCTTTCTGTCGCCGATCCTGTTGCGCTCCGTCGGCAAGGCCGTAGAGCGGGGAGAGCAGGCGCTGCTCTTCCTCAACCGACGGGGTTACGCGCCGCTCACCCTCTGCCGGGTCTGCGGCCATCGCTTCCAGTGCCCGCAATGCTCGAGCTGGCTTGTCGAGCATCGTTTTCGCGGTCAGATTCAGTGCCACCAATGCGGCTATCACGAGCCGACGCCGAATTCCTGCCCGGAATGCGGGACGCTTGACCATCTGGTCGCTTGCGGCCCCGGTGTGGAACGCATTGCCGAAGAGGTCGAGAAACACTTTCCCGATGCCCGCACGCTGGTGCTTTCGTCGGATATCGGCGGGGTCAAGCGATTGCGGCTCGAACTCGAGGCGATCGCCAATGGCGAGGCCGACATCGTCATCGGGACGCAGCTCGTCGCCAAGGGCCATAACTTCCCGCTGATGACGCTGGTCGGCATCATCGATGCGGATATTGGTTTGTCTAACGGGGATCCCCGAGCGGCGGAACGGACGTTCCAGCTTCTCTCGCAGGTCACCGGCCGCGCAGGGCGTACCGGGCGCAAGAGCCTCGGTCTTCTCCAGACTTTCCAGCCACAGCATCCCGTCATGCAGGCGATCATCTCAGGCGATGCCGCCGCCTTCTATGAGCGCGAAATTCTGGAGCGCGAGCGGGCGCAACTGCCACCTTTCGGCCGCCTCGTCTCGATCATCGTCTCTGCAGATGGCCGCGCCGAGGCCGAGGGGCATGCGCGCGGGCTGCGACAGGCCGCGCCCCACGAGAGCGGCATCATGATCCTCGGCCCCGCCGAAGCGCCGCTGGCGCTCATCCGTGGACGGCACCGCTTCAGGCTGCTTGTCCATGGGCGCCGCAACAGCGACATGCAGGCTTTCGTGCGCAGCATGCTCGAGCGGGGGCCGAAGGAACGACGGTCGATTCAGGTACAGGTGGATGTCGATCCGCAGAGCTTCCTTTGAGGCGTTCGCTCGAAATTTCCGGCGCTGCGCCTGTGAAATAGGTTGACGAGCCCATACCGCGACCCTGCATTTCATGCCATAAGCCGCGCGGTTTCCTTCATCGCGGGTTGATCCATGGAATTCTACTTTCCCATCGAACTCGGCGAGCAGCTCGCCTTTCTTTCGGCTTCTGCCGCAGCGATCATCGGGTGCTTTATCTTGTTTGCTCCCGGTCTCACCCTGAAAGCGCTCGCCCTTGTACCGGCAGAAAGCCGCCCAGAAGGGCTCGGAGCCGTGCGATCCATCGGCGGCTTGATCGTCGGCTTTGCCGGAACTGCTCTGCTGCTTGCCCAGCCGACGGTCTATCTGGCCTTTGGCGCTGCCGTCGCTCTCTCCGCCTTTGCTCGGGTCCTGTCCATCATGTCCGACCAAGGCAGCACCTGGCGCAACCTTCTCCTCTTGGTTGTGCAGGCGGTGATTGCTTCCCTTACTCTTGCCTATGTCTTTGGTCTGACTTGATCTTCGCTTTTCGAACGGGCTTCGCCGATATCTCGTCAATTTGACGCAGTTTCGGACAAAAAAAGCTCCAAGGCCTTGCTCTCAAGGATCAAACCGTTAATACGCGTGTTGCGAGTCTAGACCTGCTATGCTAGACGAACCGCGAAATTCGGAAAACGCAAGTGCAACATGCTTGTGTTTTTGGGGAAAAACAAAACGATATCAGGCGCTTGAGAGGCCTCAATCGAGGTGTCCAGCGCTCTGGATCAAGATCAGGGAATTTTTTGCCCGTGGCAGACGCATCCCAAGTGATTTCAGGCGTGGCGGAGCGTTACGCTTCGTCGCTTTTCGAGCTTTCGCTCGAAGCCGGCGTGCTTGACGCCGTCGCCGCCGATCTCAACCGTTTCCAGGCGATGATCGACGAAAGCGACGATCTGAAGCGCCTGGTTCAGTCGCCCGTCTTCACGGCCGAAGACCAGGTTAGGGCCATCAGTGCCATCGGCGAAAAAGCCGGTTTCAGCGCGCTGGTGTTGAACTTCCTGAAGGTCGTCGCAAGCAATCGTCGCCTGTTTGCCGTTCCCGGCATGGTGGCTGCCTATCGCCAGATCCTCGCCCGTCACAAGGGTGAGATGACGGCTGACGTCACGTCTGCTCATGCCCTTTCGGCCGAGCAGGAAACCGAACTGAAAGCGGCGCTGAAGGGCGTTACCGGCAAGGAAGTTTCGATCTCCGTCACGGTCGATCCGTCCCTGCTCGGCGGACTGATCGTCAAGATCGGCTCCCGCCAGATCGACACGTCCCTTCGCACCAAACTTTCCACCCTTAAGCTTGCACTGAAAGAGGTTGGCTGATGGATATCCGCGCCGCGGAAATTTCCGCAATTCTTAAAGATCAAATCAAGAACTTCGGCAAAGAGGCGGAAGTCTCTGAAGTTGGTCAGGTTCTGTCCGTCGGTGACGGTATCGCCCGCGTCTACGGCCTCGACAACGTTCAGGCCGGCGAAATGGTCGAGTTCCCGGGCGGCATCCGCGGTATGGCGCTCAACCTCGAAGCCGACAATGTCGGTGTGGTTATCTTCGGTGCTGACCGTGGCATCAAGGAAGGCGACATCGTCAAGCGGACCGGCGCCATCGTCGACGTTCCGGTTGGTCCGGAACTGCTCGGCCGCGTCGTTGACGCGCTCGGCAACCCGATCGACGGCAAGGGCCCGATCAACGCGACTCGCCGTTCGCGCGTCGACGTAAAGGCTCCGGGCATCATCCCGCGCAAGTCGGTTCATGAGCCGATGTCGACCGGCCTCAAGGCCATCGACGCCCTCATCCCGGTTGGTCGTGGTCAGCGCGAGCTGGTTATCGGTGACCGTCAGACCGGCAAGACTGCCATCATTCTGGACACCTTCCTGAACCAGAAGCCGATCCACGACAATGGCCCTGATAACGACAAGCTCTACTGCGTCTACGTCGCTGTCGGCCAGAAGCGTTCGACCGTTGCCCAGTTCGTCAAGATCCTCGAAGAGCGTGGCGCTCTGCAGTATTCGATCATCATCGCCGCCACCGCTTCGGACCCGGCTCCGATGCAGTATCTCGCGCCGTTTGCCGGCTGCGCGATGGGCGAATACTTCCGCGACAACGGCCAGCACGCCCTGATCGCTTATGACGACCTGTCGAAGCAGGCTGTCGCTTACCGTCAGATGTCGCTCCTGCTGCGTCGTCCTCCGGGCCGCGAAGCTTACCCGGGCGACGTTTTCTATCTCCACTCCCGTCTGCTCGAGCGCGCTGCCAAGATGGGCGACGCTGCCGGTGCTGGCTCGCTGACCGCTCTTCCGGTTATCGAAACCCAGGGTAACGACGTTTCGGCCTTCATTCCGACCAACGTCATCTCGATCACCGACGGTCAGATCTTCCTTGAAACCGACCTGTTCTACCAGGGCATTCGTCCGGCCGTTAACGTCGGTCTGTCGGTTTCGCGCGTTGGTTCTGCCGCTCAGATCAAGGCGATGAAGCAGGTTGCCGGCTCGATCAAGGGTGAACTCGCCCAGTATCGCGAAATGGCCGCCTTCGCCCAGTTCGGTTCAGACCTTGACGCTGCCACCCAGCGCCTGCTGAACCGTGGTGCTCGCCTGACGGAACTCCTGAAGCAGCCGCAGTTCTCGCCGCTGAAGACGGAAGAGCAGGTCGCTGTGATCTTTGCCGGTGTCAACGGTTACCTCGACAAGATCCCGGTCAACCAGGTCGGCAAGTTCGAGCAGAGCTTCCTCTCCTACCTCCATTCGGAAGGCAAGGCGATCCTGGACGCGATCCGCACCGACAAGGCGATCAGTGATGACACCAAGGGCAAGCTCAAGGCCGCCCTCGATAGCTTCGCGAAGAACTTCGCCTAATTCAGGCTCAAGCCAAGGACGGATAACGGATGCCTTCACTAAAGGATCTGAAAAACCGGATCGCCTCCGTCAAGGCGACGCAGAAGATCACCAAGGCGATGAAAATGGTCGCCGCGGCGAAGCTGCGTCGTGCGCAGGAAGCGGCCGAGGCTGCTCGCCCGTACTCGCAGCGCATGGGTGTCGTCCTGGCCAACATTGCGCAAGCGGTGGGTTCGGACGACAGCGCACCCCGCCTGATGACAGGCACCGGCAAGGACGACGTGCATCTGCTCGTCGTCTGCACTGCCGAACGTGGTCTGTGCGGTGGTTTCAACTCGTCGATCGCCCGTTTCGCCCGTGACCACGCGCGCAAGCTCCTGGCCCAGGGCAAGACGGTCAAGATTTTCTGCGTCGGCAAGAAGGGCTACGACAGCCTGCGCCGCGAGTTCGCCGGCCTGATCGTCGAACGGACGGATCTACGCGAAGTGAAGCGAGTCGGCTTCACCAACGCAGATGCCATCGGTCGGAAGGTCATCGGCATGTTCGATCGCGGCGAATTCGATGTCTGCACGCTGTTCTACTCCGAGTTCAAGTCGGTGATCAGCCAGATCCCGACCGCCCAGCAGATCATCCCGGCCGCCCCGGCCGAGGCTGCTCCGCAGGGTGGCGCATCGGCTCTCTACGAATATGAGCCGGATGCGGCTGGGATCCTTGAGGATCTCATCCCGCGCAACATCTCGGTTCAGATTTTCCGGGCCCTGCTCGAAAACGTCGCGGGTGAAATGGGCGCCAAGATGAGCGCCATGGATAACGCGACACGCAATGCCGGTGAGATGATCAATAAGCTGACGCTTTCATACAACCGCCAGCGTCAGGCGCAGATCACCAAGGAACTCATTGAAATCATTTCGGGCGCGGAAGCGCTCTGAGGTTAAGGAAAGAGGGTAAGATACATGGCTAAGGCAGCTACCCCCAAGTCTAAGGCGGTGAAGTCCGCAGCCGGCGCTCTCGGCAAGGTCACGCAGGTCATCGGCGCCGTCGTCGACGTTTCGTTCGAAGGCGAACTGCCCCCGATCCTGAACGCGCTGGAAACCGACAACGGCGGCAACCGCCTCGTTCTCGAAGTCGCGCAGCACCTCGGCGAAAATCAGGTCCGCACGATCGCCATGGACTCGACCGAAGGTCTCGTTCGCGGCCAGTCGGTTACCGACACCGGCGCTCCGATCACCGTTCCAGTCGGCCCGGAAACGCTCGGCCGCATCATGAACGTCATCGGCGAACCGGTTGACGAAGCTGGTCCGCTGGTGACCGAAGGCCGCCGCGCCATCCACCAGGAAGCGCCTGAATACGTCGAGCAGTCGACGGAATCGCAGATCCTTGTCACCGGTATCAAGGTCGTCGACCTGCTCGCTCCTTACGCCAAGGGCGGCAAGATCGGCCTGTTCGGCGGCGCCGGCGTTGGCAAGACCGTTCTGATCATGGAACTGATCAACAACGTTGCGAAGGCACACGGCGGTTACTCGGTCTTCGCTGGCGTGGGTGAACGTACCCGCGAAGGCAACGACCTGTACCACGAAATGATCGAGTCCGGCGTTAACAAGCATGGCGGTGGCGAAGGCTCCAAGGCTGCTCTCGTATACGGCCAGATGAACGAGCCGCCGGGTGCGCGCGCTCGCGTCGCTCTGACCGGCCTGACGATCGCTGAAGACTTCCGTGACAAGGGCCAGGACGTTCTGTTCTTCGTCGATAACATCTTCCGCTTCACCCAGGCTGGTTCGGAAGTGTCGGCTCTGCTCGGCCGTATCCCCTCGGCCGTTGGTTATCAGCCGACGCTTGCCACCGACATGGGTCAGATGCAGGAACGCATCACCACCACGACCAAGGGCTCGATCACCTCGGTTCAGGCCATCTACGTCCCCGCCGACGACTTGACCGACCCGGCTCCGGCAACTTCGTTCGCCCACCTGGACGCAACGACCGTTCTGTCGCGCTCGATCGCTGAAAAGGGTATCTACCCGGCTGTTGACCCGCTTGACTCGACCTCGCGCATGCTCGACCCGATGATTATCGGCGAAGAGCACTACGAAGTCGCTCGTAAGGTTCAGTCGACGCTTCAGCGCTACAAGGCACTTCAGGACATCATCGCGATCCTCGGCATGGACGAACTGTCGGAAGACGACAAGCAGACCGTCGCCCGCGCTCGTAAGATCGAGCGCTTCTTGTCGCAGCCGTTCTTCGTTGCTGAAATCTTCACTGGTTCGCCGGGCAAGCTGGTGGCACTCGAAGACACGATTAAGGGCTTCAAGGGCCTGGTCAACGGCGACTACGACCACCTGCCGGAAGCCGCCTTCTACATGGTTGGTTCGATCGAAGAAGCCATCGAGAAGGCCAAGCGCCTGGCTGCCGAAGCCGCTTAAGGCTCAAGGGAATGCCGGCACGCGGGAACGCTCGCGTGCCGTTTCATCCTTCATCAGAGAAGTGAACGACCATGGCCGACAATTTCAACTTTGAGCTCGTTTCGCCCGAGCGTCTTCTGCTCTCCGAACAGGTTAGCGAAGTCGTGATTCCGGCAACGGAAGGCGAAATGACCGTCATGGCCAATCATGCGCCGACCATGACGACCATCAAGCCGGGTGTGGTGACTGTGAAGCTCGCTTCCGGTCAGGTGTCCAAGTATGTGGTCTTCGGTGGTTTTGCCGACGTCCTGCCGACCGGCTGCACGTTGCTCGCAGAATCCGCTGTTCCGCTTGCGGAGATCTCACCGGATACGCTTACGAAGCGCATCGACGAAGCCCGCAAGGAGCTGGAAGGTGTCGAGCATCACGAGCACCGCACCAAGCTCGAGCAGTATCTCGCTGAGCTCACCAACCTGAACGGCGTTCTCGTCGCTGCCTGATCGGCTAGTCACGACCTAGGAATTGAAGCCGGGCCCTTGGGTTCGGCTTTTTTCATGTGCTGATGTCAGGCAGAAGCGGCGTCTTCCAGGATCATGGCCGCACCCTTTTCTGCGACCATCATCGTCGGGGCGTTGATGTTGCCCGCCGTGACGTTCGGAAAGATTGAGGCATCGACGATCCGAAGCCCCGGGACGCCATGAACACGAAGCCGGGCATCCACTACTGTCTCGCGCGGATCTGTCCCCATCGTGCAGGTTCCGCAGAGGTGATAGATCGAGCCGCTGTTGAGCCTGAAGTAGTCGAGCAGTTTGTCGTCGGTGTCGACTGTCTTCGAAGGTGATACCTCCTCCTCCACCCAATCCGACAGCGCTCGCGCATCCGCGATCCGGCGCATGAGGCGGCTCCCCTGCAGTACCTCGTCGATGTCCCGTTCCGTCGACAGATAGTTCGGGCGGATCAAGGGGGCGTCTGCGGCATCGGGTGACGCGATGGTCACGGTTCCCTTGCTTGTCGGTCGGCAGGCGTTGAAAGCGATGAGGAAGCCTGGATATGGCTCCGGTGTCAGCCGGGCTTTGGGACTGTCCTGGATCCGATAGGACAGCGGGTTGAAGTAGACCTGAATGTTTGGCCTTGTCTCTTCCGGTGATCCCCGGAAGAAGCCGCCGGCTTGGTTGACGCTCATCGCAAAGGGGCCGCTGCGTTTCATCAGCCACGTCAGGCCGAAGCGCGCCTGGCCGATGAGGCTGGCAAAATCGCCGTTTAATGTCGGTTTTTTCGAGCGGTAGTAGAAGCTGGCGCAGAGGTGGTCCTGCAGGTTCTTGCCGACGGCGGGCAAATGCTTGCGCGTCTCGATACCTTGGGCAAAAAGAGTTGCCCCATCGCCGAAGCCCGAAAGCTGCATCAGCTTGGGCGTGTCGACGGCCCCGGCGGCCAGGATCACCTCGCGGCAGGCGCTGAAGTTTCTCACCCGGCCATGCTGCATGACCTCGATGCCCGACACCCTGCCGTCCGTGTCGACCAGCAGACGTCTTGCATGGGCCTCGCGCTCGATCGTCAGGTTGGCTCGCTTGAGAGCCGGTCGCAGATACTCCGCGCTCGAATGGGAGCGCCGGCCGCGCCTTGTGTTGACGTCGTAGACGCCAGCACCTTCGATCGTCGCGCCGTTGAAATCTTCGTTTAGCGGGATACCGAGCTCGTCACAGGCATCGAGAAAGGCGTCACTGACCGGATGCGTGGCACCACGCATCGGCGTCACATGGATCGGGCCGTCTGCGCCATGCCAGGGGCTCTCGCCACGGGCATGGGTTTCCAGCTTGCGGAAGTAGGGCAGTACGTCGTCGAAGCCCCAACCGGGATTCCCGGCGTCGCGCCAGTCGTCGAAATCCTGTCGTGCACCGCGCACGAAGACCATGGCATTGATCGAGCCTGAACCGCCCTGCACCTTGCCGCGCGGAGCGTAGATCCGCCGCCCGCCGAGATTGGGCTCGGGCTCGGTGCGGTACATCCAGTTGACCTTCGGATTGTAGTAGCTCTTGGCATAGCCGACCGGGATCTTGAACCAGAAGGACTTGTCCTCGCCGCCGGCCTCGATCAGCAGCACGGTATGACGGCCGCTTTCGCTCAAGCGGCTGGCCACGATGCAGCCTGCCGAGCCCGCACCGACCACGATGAAATCGAAGATCATGGTGCTACCTCAGCCCTTAGCCGGCATGAAGTCTTTCACGTCGGCATGGTCCGCTGCCATCTGCAGATGCAGCCGTTCGCCGGTATAGGGCGTGTGCTTAGCGATGACCTCGTGGTTCAGCTCGATGCCGAGGCCCGGCTCGCGCGACGGAATGAGATAGCCGTCGTCGAAGCCGAGCTTTGTCTTCAGTACCTCGGCGTGGAAACCGCCAAAATCCATGATCGCCTCGTGGATGAGGAAGTTCGGGCAGGTGGCCGCAAGCTGGATCGAGGCGGCTGCCCCGACCGGGCCGTTGTAGAGATGTGGCGCGATCTGCGCATAAAAGGTTTCGGCCATCCCGGCGATCTTCTTCGCCTCCAGCAAGCCGCCGACGCGAGCGACATTCATCTGCAGGATGGAGGCAGAGCCAAGCTGCAATACTCTCTGGAATTCGTATTTCGTCGTCAGGCGCTCGCCCGTCGAGACGGGGATCGAGGTGGCGCGGGCGACTTCCGCCATGGCCGCTTCCTGGCCGGGCGGAACGGGTTCCTCGAACCAGAGCGGATCATACTTTTCGAGACGCTTGGCGAGACGGATCGCCGAGGAGGGTACCATCTGGCCGTGGGTGCCGAAGAGGATGTCAGCGCGATTGCCGATGGCATCGCGGATCTTGCGGCAAAATTCCTCGCAGCGATCCATGACCGGCAGCGACAGCTGGTGGCCGGAATAATTGGTGTAAGGGCCGGCTGGATCGAATTTCAGCCCGGTGAAGCCGGCCTCGACCATGCGGATCGCCTCTTCGGCGGCGAGATCCGGATCGTTGTAGTCGTATTCCCCGGCTGAATTCTTCGGATAGAGATAGGTGTAGGCGCGCAGCTTGTCGTGGACCGGGCCGCCGAGCAGATCGGCGACTGGGCGTCCTGCTGCCTTGCCGATGATGTCCCAGCAGGCGATTTCGAGACCGGAGATGATCCCGATCATGGTCGGATCCGGTCGCTGGGTAAAGCCGCTCGAATAGGCCGCGCGCCAGAAACGCTCGATCTGATGCGGGTCGTGACCTTCGAGATAGCGGGTGAAGACGTCTTCGACCAGAACGGCGACGCCAGAGGGGTGGAAGGCGGTCGAATAGATCTCGCCGACGCCCCTGATGCCGCAGGCCGTGTCCAGCTCGACGAAGATCCAGTACATGCCGCCGATATGCGGCGCGGGCGTTGCGACGACGTGTGTCTTGAGCGAAGCGATTTTCATGGATGCCCCCGATGAAGAATTCTTGAGCCGGCTAATTGGCGATCAGTGTTTGAGGATGACGAGGCGGGTCTGGGTGAATTCCAGCATGCCGTGCTTGCCGTCATCGCCGCCGAGGCCGGAGCGCTTCCAGCCGGCATGGTAGCCCTGGTAGGGATCGGCCGGGAAGCGGTTGATGTAGAGCTCGCCCGCCTCGATCTCGTTCGCCGCCTTCATCACCTTGCGGTAGTTCTCGGTGAAGACGACGGAGGCGAGGCCGAACTGGTGGTCGCTCGCCATGGCCAATGCATCATCGAAATCGGTGTAGGGGATGACGGCGAGAACGGGGCCGAAGACCTCTTCCTGGACAATCTCCATGTCCTGCCGGCAATCGGAGAGCAGGGTCGGCGGATAGAAATAACCATCGCCTGCGGGCAGGAAGCCGCCCGTTTCGATGACGGCACCGTCAGCCTTGGCTCGTTCGACCATGTGATGGACGCGCAGCCGCGCGGCGGCTGTTGCAAGCGGTCCCATGCGTGTCGCGTCCTCGGCCCGGTCGCCATAGTGGCGGCGCTCGAAAGCGTCCTTTAGCTTGGCGAGAAGCGTGCCATGCACGGAGGCATGCACGTAAAGCCGCTCGACGGAGGTGCAGACCTGGCCGCAATGGGCGGTCTTTGCAGCAAGCACGCTCTTCGTTACCATATCGAGATCGGCGTCCGGCTCGACGATGACGGGTGTCTTGCCGCCGAGTTCCAGCGAGGGCTTGGCGATGTTTGCCTTGCAATAGTCGAGAACCACCTGGCCGGCAGCCACGCTTCCGGTCAGCGTGATCATGCCGACTTCGCGGCGGGTGCACATGACTTCTGCCACCTCATGGCTCATGGTCATGATGCTGATGAGACCTGCGGGAAGCTCTGCTTCGCGGATCGCTTCGGCGAAGACGAAGGCCGAGGTCGGGGTGTTGTTGCTGGGGCGCACGACCACGGCATTGCCGGTGATCAGGGCCGGTGCGATCTTGCGGACGAGCGTATAGATCGGGAAGTTGAAGGGTATCAGGCAGGCGACGACGCCGATCGGTGCCCGCTTCAGCATCAAGGTTTCGTCCGGCGTATCGCTCTCGATCACCTCGCCCTCGACGCGGCGTGCCCATTCGGCATGGTAGCGCATTAGTTCAACGCCATAACCGGTTTCGGCCACGGCATCCTCGAGGCTCTTGCCGGATTCCAATGCCAGGGCCGCGCCGATTTCCTGCTGATGACGTTCGACGGCATCGGCGAGCCTGCGCAATGCATTGCCGCGTTCGATGGCCGGCAGACGACCCCAAGGCTTCTGGGCAGCAACGGCAGCCTCGACGGCTTCGATCACATCGGCTTCCGTCGCGGCCGTCACCGAAGCGAAGACCTCACCTTTGGCCGGGTTCTTCACCTCGATGGTCTGGCGGGCTCCGGTCTCGCGAAAGGAGCCGGCGATGAAGTTCTGGAAAGGGGACATGATGGGCACTCCGACAGTAGACAGTTCGCCCCAAGTAGGAAGGCCGTCTTCCTGCTTCGCAAGCGACTTATTGTCGGGATGGACATTCCAAAAAGGAATGTTTCAGGCGCTTATCTGTCTGAGCGGTGGCATTGAGCCTCCGGTAATCTCCCGCCGCAGCCAGCGTTTGAACGATTCGACATGCGGTGATTGAGTCCTGTCGGTTCGAGTCACAAGCCAATAGGACTCATGCCCCTCTACTTCGACGTCTAGAACCTGGGTGAGGGCACCCGTTTGCATCAAGGGTGCCACCATGGATCGGTCCGCCACTGCAACGCCCAGTCCATTGCATGCAGCTTCGATGACGAGGTCGAGAAGATCGAATTCCAGTCCGCCCTGCGTATCGGTTTCCGTCAGGCCAGCCGCGTCCAGCCAGCGCTGCCAGGTGAGATAGCGCTGATCGGCCGAGGCCAGCACATGCAGGAAGGTGAAGCGGGAAAGGTCGATTGCCTCTCCTTCGCGCAAGTCCGCCAAAAGTTGGGGGGTGCAGATGGCGATATGCCGCTCGGTAAACAGGCGTTCCGATTTCAGGCTCGGCCATTCGCCATCGCCGAAGCGGACGGCACAATCCAGCATGCCGCGCTCGGAAAGATTGTCCTCAAGTTCGGTCGTGATGCTCAAATCAACATCGGGTAGGAAGGCTCTAAGGCTCATCAGTCGCGGCATGAGCCAGCGCTTGGCAAATGTCGGCGGCACGTTGATCCTGAGACGGCGGAGATTGCTCTTCTCGCTAATGTTGCGAACGGTCATCTCGACCGTGTGGAAGGCCTGCTGCAGCGAGGCGAGCAATTCGGCGCCAGACGGCGTGAGGTCCAGATGGTGATGACGGCGAATGACGAGAGGCTCGCCCAGTTGATCCTCAAGATTGCGTACCTGTCGACTGACGGCGCTCTGGGTGAGGTTCAGCAATTCCGCTGCACGCGTGAAGCTGCGGGTCTGGCCCACCACCTCGAATACCTTCATCGCGGATAGCGCCGGCAGTCGTCTCATGATCCCTCGTGATGCTCCGATGAGCCTTTGATGATTAAATCAGAGGTCACAGGCCTGCGCTATGCAGTTTTGACGCGAATGTGTCATGCTTTCCGGTATAGCTGATTGAACCTGTCGGGCGACCGATGACATATGGGTTCAGGGTTTTTGTGCTTTTGGGGGTAATGGCATGAAGGTCGGTATCGTTGGTGCGGGAATGGTCGGCAGCTCGGCAGGTTATGCGCTGGCGTTGATGGGGCTTGTCAGCGAGATCGTGCTCATCGATCGCAATGACGCACTTGCCATCGCGCAGGCGGAAGACATTGCGCATGCGGTTCCGTTCATGTCCTCGACCATCGTGAATGCAGGGCAGTATCGGGATCTGGAGGGCGCGGGTGTCGTCATCCTCTCCGCCGGTGTCAGCCAGAAGCCCGGCGAAACGCGCCTCGAGCTTCTGGAGCGCAACGCTGCGGTTTTCCGTTCCGTGCTTGCCGAGGTTCTGCCGGTTGCACCGGATGCGATCCTGCTAATCGCGTCCAATCCGGTCGATATCATGACCCAGATCACCACACGGCTTTCCGGGCTCAATCCGCGCCGGGTGATCGGTTCGGGCACCATTCTCGACACCGCGCGTTTCCGCAGCCTGGTCGGGCGGCATCTCGGGATTTCGCCGCAATCGGTGCATGCCTATGTACTGGGTGAGCATGGCGACAGCGAGGTGCTCGCCTGGACGAGCGCGCGGGCTGGCTCTGTGCCGCTGTCTTCCTTTGCCGCGCAAGTCGGGTCGCCACTGACGGCAGAGGTTCGCGCCCAGATCGATGATGGTGTGCGCAACGCGGCCTACAAGATCATTAACGGCAAGGGCTCCACCTACTACGGCATCGGCGCGGGTCTCGCCCGCATCGTCAAGGCGATCGCGCGTGATCAGCGCGACGTGCTGTCCGTCTCCATTGCAACGCAGGAAGTGGCGGGCATTCGGGATGTCGCTTTGTCGATCCCACGCGTGGTTGGTGCCGACGGTGTTGTCGCCGATCTGTTTCCCGATCTGGATGACGAGGAGTATGCGGCCTTGAACCGTAGTGCGTCGCTTTTGAAGGAACGAGCCGACGCCATTCCTTTATAGGGGCTAGTCCCTATATAGTGCTAGGATATGCAGGCGCAGCAACGCCGCGACGATCAGATACTGGGCCCCGATTTCTGGATCAATTGATGAACGAAACGCCGCCACTTACACCTGAGGCTCTCGATGATTTCCTGCTGAAGGCGCGTGCCGCCAGCGGGCTTCTAAAGGCGCTGTCGCACGAGACGCGTTTGCTGATGCTCTGTATGCTCTGCCAGGGCGAGAAGACGGTCACCGAAATCGAACAGTTCCTTGGCATTCAGCAGGCCGTCGTTTCCCAGCAGCTGGCGCGGCTCAGAGGCGACAAGGTCGTTCAGACCCGCCGTGAAGGACGCCAAATCTATTACCGAATCGCCGATCCACAACTCGCCGAACTGATTTCGGTGCTCTACAAGATGTATTGCGGCCCAACACCCGTCGCGATCAGCGAGGCGGAGGACGCTCTCGCCGAAGCCTGAGTTTGTCGATGCGAGGAGGGGCGGGGTAGAATGATCGACAAGCTGGAATTTTTTATCGCGCTTGCGCGCCAGCAGCATTTCGGACGCGCCGCCGAGGAATGCGGGATTACCCAGCCGACCCTGTCTGCTGCCATTCGACAGCTGGAAGAGCAGCTCGGGGTGGTGCTTGTCGTTCGTGGATCGCGTTTTCTCGGCCTCACACCGGAGGGGCAGCGCGTGCTCGAATGGGCGCGGCGCATCGTCGGCGATACGCGCACCATGCGTGAGGAAATGCGGGCTGCGCGGCGCGGTCTGGCGGGCCATATCCGGCTTGCGGCCATCCCGACGGCGCTTGCGATGGTCAGGCGAATCACCGAGCCTTTTCAGCGGCGGCATCCGAATGTGACCTTCTCGGTGCTCTCCCGCACGTCGCTGCAGGTCTTGAGTCTCCTCGACGATCTCGAGATCGATGCCGGCATCACCTATCTCGACAACGAGCCGCTCGGCCGGGTGACCTCGGTCCCCCTCTATTCGGAGCGTTACCACCTGATCACGGCAGCCGGGACACCACTGGCGGACCGTGAAGAGGTCACCTGGACCGAAGTTGCGAACCTTCGGCTTTGTCTATTGACCGCAGACATGCAGAACCGGCGGATCATCAACAAACACATGGCCGAGGCCGGTGTCACGGTGACGCCGACGCTCGAATCAAACTCTATGATCGTTCTGTTTTCCCATATCCGGACCGGCCAGTGGGCTTCGATCATGCCGCGTAACGTCGCGGAATCCTTCGGCTTTCCGGAGCAGATCCGAATGATCCCGATCACGGAGCCTGATGCATCGCATCTGGTCGGGCTCGTTGCCACGCATCGCGAACCCTATACGCCACTCGTCTCTGCGCTGTTGCACGAGGCGCGATCGCTCGCTACGGCTGAAGCCTTCGATAGAAATCTTCTATCGAGCGACGATAACCCAATATTGACCTAAGCTCATTCTCGCGGCCATCCTTCACAAAAGGCAAGTTCGTGCGACAGCCGTCGACGGGCAAACATAACTGACCCGCCATGGCGAGACGTGTGACTGCCTTGCCCTGTCGGTTTGGGAGGACTGGCTCATGAATATCCGTGTTGCCGTTTCGGATGAAGCGGCGCGTATCTCCGACATCATCGCCGACTGTCGGCATCTGGAAGGCCCGATGCTGCCGATCCTGCACAGGATCCAGGACGAGTTCGGTTATATCCCGGAACCGGCCAAGCAGATAATCGCCGACGCGCTCAACCTGTCTCGCGCTGAAGTCCACGGGGTCATCACCTTCTATCATGATTTCCGCGCCCGGCCTTCTGGCCGCCATGTGCTGAAGCTCTGTCGGGCCGAGGCTTGCCAGTCGATGGGTGGCGAGCCTCTTGCGGACAAGATCAAGTCGCTGCTCGGCGTGGACTGGCACGGAACGACCGCCGACGGCGCCGTGACGCTGGAGCCGGTCTTCTGTCTCGGGCTCTGCGCGCAGGCGCCGGCGGCCATGCTCGACGGAAACCTCCATGCCCGACTGGATGAGAACTGTCTTGATGAACTGATGGCGGAGGTGCGGGCATGAGTGTCACCGTCTTCGTCCCCCGCGACGCTGCAGCGCTTGCCGTCGGTGCCGACAAGGTGGCAGCCGCCATCGAACGCGAAGCCGCACAGCGTGGCCAGGATGTGCGCATCGTCCGCAATGGCTCGCGCGGCATGCTCTGGCTGGAGGTGCTCGTCGAAGTCCGCACCGAGCATGGCCGCATGGCCTATGGACCGGTCAAGCCTTCGGACGTTGTGTCGCTTTTCGATGCCGGTTTCCTTGATGGTGGCGAACATCCCCTCGGCCATGGCCTGACCAAGGAAATCCCTTTCCTCAAGGGGCAGACGCGTCTCACCTTCGCCCGTTGTGGCGTCACCGATCCTCTGTCGCTCGACGACTATCGCCACTATCAGGGCCTTAAGGGCCTCGCCAATGCCATCGCGATGGCACCGGCCGACATCGTCAAACAGGTGACCGACAGCGGCCTGCGCGGCCGCGGTGGCGCGGGCTTCCCGACGGGCATCAAGTGGAAGACAGTTGCCGACGCCAAGGCCGACCAGAAGTATATCGTCTGCAATGCCGACGAGGGTGACAGCGGTACCTTTGCCGACCGGATGATCATGGAAGGCGACCCCTTCGTCCTGATCGAAGGCATGGCGATTGCCGGCATCGCTGTCGGCGCGACCAAGGGCTATGTCTATACCCGCTCCGAATATCCGCATGCGATTGCCGTCATGGAAGAGGCGATCGCGATTGCCAGGGCTGCGGGTATCCTCGGCGCATCCGTCATGGGTTCGCCTTACGCCTTCGACATGGAAGTGCGCATGGGCGCTGGCGCCTATGTGTGCGGCGAGGAAACCTCGCTTCTGAACAGTCTCGAAGGCAAGCGCGGCATCGTGCGGGCCAAGCCGCCGCTGCCTGCCCTGCAGGGCCTATTCGGCAAGCCGACCGTCGTCAACAACGTCATGTCGCTCGCCTCGATCCCCGTCATCATGGACCGTGGCGCCCAGTTCTACCGCGACTTCGGCGTCGGCCGGTCGCATGGGACGATCCCGATCCAGCTTGCCGGCAATCTGAAGCATGGCGGCCTTTATGAGACGGCCTTCGGTCTGCCGCTCGGCCAGTTGATCAACGAGATCGGTGGCGGCACGATCTCCGGACGCCCGGTCAAGGCCGTTCAGGTCGGTGGCCCGCTCGGTGCCTATTTCCCGCCGTCGCTGTTCGACACGATCTTCGACTACGAGGCCTTCACTGCCGCCGGTGGTCTCATCGGCCATGCCGGCGTGGTGGTCTTCGACGACACGGCCGACATGCTGAAGCAGGCCCGCTTTGCCATGGAGTTCTGCGCTGTCGAAAGCTGCGGCAAGTGCACGCCCTGCCGCATCGGTTCCACTCGCGGTGTCGAAACGGTCGACAAGATCGCCCAGGGCATCGAGCCGGAAAAGAACAAGGTACTGCTGGAGGATCTCTGCAACACCATGAAGTTCGGCTCGCTCTGTGCGCTCGGCGGTTTCACGCCCTATCCTGTGATGAGCGCGCTCACTCACTTCCCGCAGGATTTTGCACCGACCCCGGTGCGGGAGGCGGCGGAATGAGTGCCCATTCTCTCTCGTCATCCTCGGGCTCGTCCCGAGGATCTACAGATATTGCCATGCGGGGGACGTTCATTGCTGAACCGGCTCTCGAAGTTCAGATGCAGCAGATCCTTGGGTCGAGCCCGAGGATGACGGCGGAAAGGTAAGCGTTATGCCCCTCGTTCCTGAAATCGACTTTGGCACCCCGGCGTCCCGCTCGGAAAAGATGGTGACGCTGACCATCGATGGCCGCGAGATCACCGTCCCTGAAGGCACCTCTATCATGCGTGCCTCCATGGAGGCCGGTATCCAGGTTCCGAAACTCTGCGCGACCGACATGGTCGATGCCTTTGGCTCCTGCCGTCTCTGTCTGATCGAGGTCGAGGGCCGCAATGGCACCCCGGCCTCCTGCACGACGCCGGTTGCCCCCGGCATCGTCGTCCACACGCAGACGGAGCGCCTGAAGGCGATCCGCAAGGGCGTGATGGAGCTCTACATCTCCGACCATCCGCTCGACTGTCTGACCTGTGCCGCAAATGGCGACTGCGAACTGCAGGACATGGCCGGTGCTGTCGGTCTGCGCGACGTGCGCTACGGCTACGAGGGCGAGAACCACGTCAAGGCGCGCTCGGCCGAAGGCGGGATCAATGCCCAGTGGATGCCGAAGGACGAGAGCAATCCCTATTTCACCTATGATCCTTCCAAGTGCATCGTCTGCTCGCGCTGCGTGCGCGCCTGCGAAGAAGTGCAGGGCACCTTTGCGCTGACCATAGAAGGCCGCGGTTTCGACAGCCGCGTGTCGCCCGGTGCGCACGAAGCTTTCCTCTCGTCGGAATGCGTATCCTGCGGCGCCTGCGTGCAGGCCTGCCCGACGGCGACGCTCACCGAAAAGTCGGTGATCGAGATCGGCCAGCCGGAGCATTCGGCCGTGACGACCTGCGCCTATTGCGGCGTCGGCTGTTCGTTCAAGGCGGAAATGCGCGGCGAGGAACTCGTGCGCATGGTGCCCTGGAAGGACGGTCAGGCGAACCGAGGCCATTCGTGCGTCAAGGGCCGTTTCGCCTATGGCTATGCGAGCCATAAGGACCGCATCCTGAACCCGATGATCCGTGAAAAGATCACGGATCCCTGGCGCGAAGTGACCTGGGAAGAGGCTTATGCCCATGTCGCCTCCGAGTTCAAGCGCATCCAGTACCAGTATGGCCGCGAATCGATCGGTGGCATCACCTCGTCGCGCTGCACCAATGAGGAGACCTTCCTCGTCCAGAAGCTGATCCGCGCCGGCTTTGGCAACAACAATGTCGATACCTGTGCCCGTGTCTGCCATTCTCCGACCGGTTACGGCCTCGGCCAGGCCTTCGGCACCTCTGCCGGCACGCAGAATTTCGACTCGGTCGAGCATTCCGACGTGGTGCTGGTGATCGGTGCCAACCCAACCGATGGCCATCCGGTCTTCGGATCGCGCCTGAAGAAGCGGCTCCGTCAGGGCGCCAAGCTCATCGTCATTGATCCGCGCCGGATCGATCTCGTGCGCACGCCGCATGTGGAGGCGTCCTATCATCTGCCGCTGAAGCCCGGCACCAATGTCGCCGTTCTCACCGCACTGGCGCATGTCATCGTGACCGAAGGCCTCTTCGCAGAAGCGTTTATCCGCGAGCGTTGCGACTGGTCCGAATTCGAGGACTGGGCCGCCTTCGTCGCCGAGCCCCAGCATTCGCCCGAGGAAACCGAGAAATTCACCGGCGTCCCAGCCGAGGAACTGCGCGGCGCTGCCCGTCTGTTCGCGACCGGTGGCAATGGTGCGATCTATTATGGCCTCGGCGTCACCGAACACAGCCAGGGCTCGACCACGGTCATGGCGATCGCCAACCTCGCCATGGTCACCGGCAATATCGGCCGCCCCGGTGTTGGCGTGAACCCGCTGCGTGGCCAGAACAATGTCCAGGGCTCCTGCGACATGGGTTCTTTCCCGCACGAGCTGCCGGGCTACCGTCACATCTCCGACGACGCGACCCGCGAAACCTTCGAAAAGCTGTGGGGCGTCACGCTCAACAACGAACCGGGTCTGCGCATCCCGAACATGTTGGACGCCGCCGTCGAGGGCACGTTCAAGGGCATCTATATCCAGGGCGAAGACATCCTGCAGTCCGACCCGGATACCAAGCATGTTTCCGCCGGCCTCGCTGCCATGGAATGCGTCGTCGTGCACGACCTCTTCCTCAACGAAACGGCCAACTACGCCCATGTCTTCCTGCCGGGCTCGACCTTCCTTGAGAAGGACGGCACCTTCACCAATGCCGAGCGCCGCATCAACCGCGTGCGCAAGGTTATGTCGCCGAAGAACGGCTATGCCGACTGGGAAGTAACGCAGAAGCTGGCTCAGGCCATGGGGCTTGCCTGGAACTACGCGCATCCATCGCAGATCATGGACGAGATCGCAGCGACCACGCCTAGCTTCGCCGGCGTCTCCTACGATTATCTGGAAAAGATGGGCTCCGTGCAGTGGCCCTGCAACGAGAAGTTCCCGGTGGGCTCGCCGATCATGCATGTCGACGGCTTCGTCCGCGGCAAGGGCAAGTTCATCCGCACGGAATATGTGGCAACGGACGAACGCACGGGACCGCGCTTCCCGCTCCTGCTCACCACCGGCCGCATTCTGTCGCAGTACAATGTCGGTGCGCAGACACGCCGCACGGAAAACGTCGTCTGGCATGAGGAGGATCTTCTCGAGATCCATCCTCACGACGCCGAACAGCGTGGCATCAAGGAAGGCGACTGGATCAAGCTTGCCAGCCGGTCCGGGGATACGACACTGCGTGCCCGGATCACCGATCGCGTGGCGCCGGGTGTGGTCTACACCACCTTCCACCACCCCAATACGCAGGCCAACGTCATCACCACCGATTTTTCGGACTGGGCGACCAACTGTCCGGAATACAAGGTGACCGCCGTTCAGGTTTCGCCATCGAATGGCCCGACGGAATGGCAGGAAGAGTACGAAGAACTCGGCCGTCGCTCTCGTCGGATCGCCGGTAAGCTGGAAGCGGCGGAGTGAGTCAGGTGAGGTGGCAAGGGCAAGCGGGAGAAACATGGATATGACCGGTGTCTCCCGCGCCTTTGCTGTCGAACAGGTTCGCTCCGGCGTCACCACTCCTGCCACGCGGATCGTGCCGGAGGAGGTGCCGATTGCCTTCTCCTATGGCGGCACGACCCATGCCGTCATGATGGCAACGCCGGCCGATCTCGAAGACTTCGCCATCGGTTTCTCCCTTGCCGAGGGAATCATCGAAAGGGCGGAGCAGGTCGTCTCGATCGAAGCCATCGAGGCGGGGCCCGGGATCGATCTGCAGATCACGCTCGAAGACAACACGGCGGATGCGCTTGTTGCTCGCCGGCGTCGGATGGCAGGGCCGGTCGGCTGCGGGCTTTGCGGCATCGAGTCGATAGAACAGGCGACCCGTCCGGTGCCGGTGGTTCCCCGAAGCGAGGTTCTTTTTCGGGAAAGCGATATCATCAAGGCGATGCAGGCGCTCGGGGCAGGGCAGGTGCTCAATCGCGAAACGCGCGCCGTGCATGGAGCCGGGTTCTTTTTGCCTGGCGAGGGTCTACTAGCGCTGCGCGAAGATGTGGGGCGGCACAATGCGCTCGACAAACTGGTGGGTGCGGTCTGTCGCGCAGGCTGGAAACGGTCTCGCGGCATGGTCGTCGTCACCAGCCGCCTGTCCGTCGAAATGGTGCAGAAGGCTGCCATTCTCGGCAGCCCCCTGCTGGCGGCCATCTCTGCGCCGACGGCACTTGCCATCCGCACGGCGGAAGACGCAGGCCTAACGCTGGTCGGCATCGCCAGAGGCAATGATTTTGAAGTTTTTACGCGGTCAGACCGGATTAATGGGGGAGAACGAAGCCATGTCGCATAGCCACACCGACGAGAAACTGGTGCGGATGGCCAACCAGATCGCCACCTTCTTCCTGTCGCAGCCAGCGGCGATCCGTGCGGAAGGGGTTGCAACCCATATCAACAAGTTCTGGGAGCCGCGCATGCGCCGTCGGTTCTTCGAACTGCTCGGTGATGCCGAAGCCGGTTTTCTGCCGCTCGTGATCGAGGCCTCCGCCCTGATCAAGCGGCCCGGAGAGCCGGATAGCTCCGCTGTTGGCGTTGGTGCCGGCGACGCGGCCATTAGCCCGCATGGCAAGGGGACTGCCGCGGGGGAATCTCTTTCGGAACCCAGCGTTCCGGAGCAGACAGCCTGAATCTCAGCTCAGGCGAGCCGAAAATTTTAATCAGTGATTTATTCAAGTGGAGGGAGACGTAATGGCAGTATCAGGTGTTAGCGCTGACAGTCCGACAGATGTCGGAATGTTGGACAAAGAAAGAATTATCGCAAAACCAGGCTTCAATCGCTGGCTCGTTCCTCCGGCTGCCCTTGCCATCCATCTTTGCATCGGCATGGCCTACGGCTTCAGCGTGTTCTGGCTGCCGCTCAGCAGGGCGATCCCAAATCCGGATCCGAGCTGCTCGGAGCTGACGCTGATCGGCGCCCTGTTCACGACCGCCTGCAACTGGCGCGTGGCGGATCTTGGCTGGATCTATACGCTGTTCTTCGTTTTCCTCGGCTGCTCGGCCGCCATCTGGGGCGGCTGGCTTGAGCGTGTCGGCCCGCGCAAGGCTGCCTTCGTCTCGGCCTGCTGCTGGTGCGGCGGTATCCTGATTGCCGCGCTCGGCGTCATGACCCACCAGCTCTGGCTCATGTGGGTCGGTGCCGGCGTCATCGGTGGCATCGGTCTTGGCCTCGGTTACATCTCCCCGGTCTCCACTCTGATCAAGTGGTTCCCGGACCGCCGCGGCATGGCGACCGGCATGGCCATCATGGGCTTTGGCGGTGGTGCGATGATCGGTGCGCCTCTGGCCAACCTGCTGATGGGCTACTTCAAGACCGATGTGTCGGTCGGCGTCTGGCAGACCTTCGTCGTCATGGCGATCATCTACTTCATCTTCATGATGGGTGGAGCCTTCGGCTATCGCATCCCACCGGCCGGCTGGCGTCCTGAGGGCTGGGCCCCGGCTGCGACCAAGAGCACGATGATCACGCATCGTCACGTGCATCTGCGCGACGCTCACAAGACGAAGCAGTTCTGGCTCATCTGGGCTGTGCTCTGCCTCAATGTTTCTGCCGGTATCGGGGTCATCGGCATGGCGTCTCCGATGCTGCAGGAAATCTTCGCCGGTAACCTCATCGGTGCGCCGGGTGTGGCCTTCGCCGAACTCGATGCCTCTCAGAAGGCTCAGATCGCCGCAATCGCTGCCGGCTTCACCGGTCTGCTTTCGCTGTTCAACATCGGTGGCCGCTTCTTCTGGGCGTCAATGTCCGACAAGATCGGCCGCAAGAACACCTATTTCGCCTTCTTCATCCTCGGCATCATTCTCTATGCCGCGGCACCGACGCTGGCTGACATGGGTTCCAAGGCTCTCTTCGTGCTCGCCTTCGGCATCATCCTGTCGATGTATGGCGGCGGCTTCGCCACCATCCCGGCCTATCTTGCCGACATCTTCGGCACGCAGTTCGTTGGCGCTATCCATGGTCGCCTGCTGACGGCTTGGGCAACGGCCGGCATCGTCGGTCCGGTCGTGGTCAACTATATCCGCGAAGCACAGATCGCGGCTGGCGTTGCACCGGGTCCGGAACTCTACACCAGCACCATGTATATCCTCGCCGGCATGCTGGCCCTCGGCCTGGTGGCGAATGCCTTCGTCAAGCCGCTGTCGGATAAGTGGTTCATGTCGGAAGAGGAAGTGGCTTCGTTGCAGGCGAAGACGGCTGCCGCGTCCGCGGGTCCCACCGGTTCCTTCGGGATTGGCAAGGGTGGTTTCGATGCCAAGGCAGCGCTCGCCTGGGCCGTGGTCGGCATCCCGCTCCTGTGGGGCGTCTGGGTCACGCTGCGCAACAGCCTCGCGATCTTCGGCTGAGCGATCAGCAACTAGTGAAACAACGGAGAGGCGGCCTTAGGGTCGCCTCTTCTTTTTGCCGGAACGCTCTAGTTCAGCCAGAGATGGATCAGGGCGGCCTCGGGGGTCTCGGTTCCGCCGTTTTCTATCCCGGTGCCCCAGAGGCCTGCGCCGGCGGCGTAAGCACCGGGTTCCAGTCCTCCCGCCTCACACTGGCTGACGGCCCGCAGTCGCTTGCCACATGTCACTGCTTCGGCGAGTACCGACAGCAGGCCTGCATCGTTCATCGCCGTCCCTGCGCCGAAGATGCGCAGCACCGCACCGTCCAGTCTTTCAAGCATCGCATTCACAGCGTCTGCTGGAATGCCCGGTGAGAGCGTCAGGATCGCGAGTTTCCGCTCCTCAAAGGTTCGATGCTTCGGCATATCCGGTGTCGCTTGCGGTTGTGCGCGAAAGGCATCCGCTTGGTGGCTGTCATGTTTCACCAGGCCGTCAGCGGTGAGAAGTTTGCCGGCGAAGGCAAGGAAAACGCCGGGTTCCCTGTTTTCCGTGGCCGAGATCGCGAGATCGAGATTGCCTTCGGCATCGCCGTTGTGGCCGAGCGGCAGCATCGAGCCGCAGAGGATGACACGACGGCTCTCTCCCGCCAGAGCCTGGCTCAGCGCTGCACCGGTAAAGGCCATGGTGTCGGTGCCGTGGGTAATGATGACAGCTGTATCTGGATGGCTGCGGATCGTTTCCAGCATCCGGTTCCAGTGGACAGGACCGACATCGGCACTGTCGAGCAGAGGGGCGAAGACGTCGGCGATGAGTTCCGTGCCTTGAGGCAGGCGTTTGGTGATCGCTTCCTCCACGAGTCCCTTGCGGGGTGCCAGGCCCTCGGATGTCTCTGTCATCCCGATCGTTCCACCCGTGTGGATCAGCAGCAATTTCATTCTCGCCTCCCGGATTTGTCGTCGTCTGGTAGGGCAGGGCGACGCCGAGATCAACCGGGCTTCGAAACGCGAAAGGCAGCGCCGAAGCGCTGCCCTTTCAAAATCAGTCAAATGTCGCCGTGATCAGGCGGCCAGATCTTCGAGATCGCTGCCCTTGAACATCTTGGCGAGGTTCAGGAAGCAGATCATGCCGTTCTCGTTGGCGATGATGCCTTCGGAGAAGGTCTTGTCGAAGGAGGCCGAGACTTCCGGAACCGGTTGGACCTGGCTCGACGGGATAGTCAGGATGTCCGAAACGCGGTCGACCAGCATGCCGATGACCATGTTGTGGACTTCTGCGACGACGATCGCCGAACGCTCGTTGGCAACCGTGCTCTTCATGCCCAGCTTGTAGGCGAGGTCGATGATCGGGATAACCGAGCCGCGCAGATTCATCACACCGATGACATCGGCCGGCGCATGGGGGATCGGCGTCGAGGGTGCCCAGCCGCGGATTTCGCGAATGGTTGTCGTCTTGACGCAGAACTCCTGATCATGAAGCCGGAAGGCGATGATCTCGAGGGTCTCACTGCCGAAGCTGGTGGAGCTGATAGTTGCCATTAGAAATCTTCCCAACCTTCCTGTACCTTGGCGGCCGCTGCGCCACCTGTGGCGCGAGCGACACTCGCCATGAGCTTGCGTGCCGGTGATGCAACGGGTGAAGCATCGGGACGCGCTTCCATGACTTTATGCGAAGAGTGTTGCCCAATTCTAAACTGTGACACCAGTTCGCGCAGAGATGCCGCCTGTTTTGCGAGGCTGTGGCTCGCCGCTGTCGATTCTTCCACCATGGCGGCGTTCTGCTGGGTGTTCTGATCCATCGCGTTGACCGCCTTGTTGATCTCATTCAGGCCCGTCGACTGTTCGCGGGACGCTTCGACGATGGCTGCGACGTTTGTGTTGATGTCCTTGACCTCAATGACGATCTGCTCGAGTGCCTTGCCCGTCTCGCCGACCAGCTGGACACCGGTCCTAACCTGATCCGAGGAGGTGTTGATCAGTGCCTTGATTTCCTTGGCGGCCGTCGCCGAACGCTGTGCCAGTTCACGGACTTCTTGGGCAACGACCGCAAAGCCCTTGCCAGCTTCGCCAGCGCGAGCGGCTTCGACGCCCGCATTGAGCGCCAGCAGATTAGTCTGGAAGGCGATATCGTCAATCACGCCGATGATGTTGGAAATTTCCTTCGAAGAGTTTTCAATCTGCCCCATTGCTTCGATGGCGTTCTTGACCACATGACCCGAGCGCTCGGCACCTTCCTTGGTGCGTGCCACCAGCTGGCCAGCCTCATTGGCGCGCTTGGAACTATCGGCAACGGTCTGGGTGATCTGCTCCAGTGCTGCCGCCGTTTCCTCGACCGCTGCAGCCTGCTGTTCGGTGCGCTTGGCGAGATTGTCCGAGGCTTCGCGGATCTGCGAGGATCCGGAGGCGATTGCATCGGTGTTGTGGCTGACATTTTGCATTGCGGCGGCGACGCGTGCCATGGCAGCATTGAAGTCGGTGCGGCTCGAGCGACGGGATGAAGGGCTTTTCGATGGTCGCCGTCAGGTCACCGTTGGCGAGCGCCGTCAGACCTCTGGCGATCTCCTCAACGGCGTTGACGCGGCCCGTAATATCGGTTGCGTATTTGACGACCTTGAACACGCGCCCACTGGCGTCGAAGATCGGATTGTAGGAGGCCTGGATCCAGACGATCTTGCCGCCCTTGCCGATGCGCTTGAACTCCTCGGAGACAAATTGCCCCGAGGCGAGCGTCTTCCAGAAATCGCGATAGGCATCGCTGCGCGTATAGTCCGCCTCGCAGAACATGGAATGATGCTTGCCGGCGATTTCACTCAGCGCATAGCCGAGGGTCGCAAGGAAGTTTTCGTTGGCGGTCAGGATCTCGCCTGTCGGCGTGAACTCGATCGTCGCCTGAACGCGGGAGATCGCCTCGAGCTTGCCGGCGTCTTCGGCCGCCCGCAGCTTTGCTGCGGTGATGTCGGTCGCAAACTTGACGATCTTCCAGAGTTTGCCGTTTCTGAAGACGGGATTGTAGGAGGCCTGGATCCAGACCTCGCTCCCGTCCTTCTTCAAGCGCTTGTATTCCCGGCTTTCGAACTGGCCGCTATTGAGCATCGCCCAGAATTCGCGGTAGTCCGCAGAGGCCGTGTAAGCGGAATCACAGAAGATGCGGTGATGCTTCCCCTTGATCTCTTCCAGGCTATAACCGAGCGCACGACAGAAATTCTCGTTCGCCGTGATGATCGTGCCGTCCAGTTTGAACTCGATGACGGCCTGCGAGCGACCGAGCGCATCCAGCACTGCCTTCGATTCGAGTCCGGGAAATGCAATCAGTGCCATATAGGCCCCCCAGAATAAGCTTGCACCGCCATCGGTGCTGGGGGCCAATATTAGCCTTTTCGTCTTAAGTAATGGTCAATGTTCAACAATCTGGGCAAATGCCTATGAGTGATATTCGTTCACTTGTCCCAGTTTTTGAGGGTAGAAACCTGACAAATCACAATTATGGCGTTAAATTTCACTCATAAGTATATATTCAAATATACAGTTTTATCTTCATCCGCCCCTCGTCGGACGGTCTAGAATGCGGCGGCCGAACAGGCTTGCGGCCAGTTCCACCATGACGCGGGCGCTGCGGCCTCGGTCATCGAGAAAGGGGTTGAGCTCGACGAGGTCGAGTGAGGAGACAAGCCCGCTGTCGTGCAGAAGCTCCATGATCAGATGCGCCTCGCGGAAGGTCGCGCCGCCCGGCACCGTGGTGCCGACGCCGGGTGCGACGTCGGGATCGAGGAAGTCGACATCGAGACTGATATGCAGCAACGCGTTGGCCTCGCGGACATCGGCGAGGATGCGTTTGACGATGCTGCCCATCCCCTCTTCATCGATGGCGCGCATGTCATAGACATTGACGGCGTTCTCCGCGATCAGCCGGCGCTCCTCCTCGTCAACCGAACGGATGCCGACCTGGTAAACATGGCGTGGATCGACAAAGGGCCGTTCTTTGGGAAGGATCGGGGCAAATTCGGCCTTGCCGCAGAAGAACGCGACGGGCATGCCGTGGATATTGCCCGACGGAGAGGTTTCAGGCGCATTGAAATCCGAATGGGCATCCAGCCAGAGCACGTAGAGCGGTTGGCCCACCTCACTGGCGTAACGCGCCATGCCGGACACGCTGCCCATGGAGAGGCTGTGGTCACCGCCTAGCAGGATCGGGACGGCACCGCCTGCCGCTGCCTCGTAGGTGGCAGCCTCAATTGCGCGGGTGAAGGCGCCGACAACGGGCAGGTTTTTGGCGCGTGGCACGTCCGCCAGATCCGATGCCGGCTCCGGCCGAAGATCGCCGCGATCCTCGACGGTATAGCCGAGGTCACGCATGGCCGGACCGATCCCGGCAATGCGATAGGCTGCAGGCCCCATGGCGCAACCGCCGCGGCCCGATCCTTCCTCGAGCGGTACCCCGATGAGGGCGACAGTCTTCTGTTGCATGGCCATGTCTCGTCCTTCTCATTAACTGACCCGCATGATCGGGCAAAGCGACGTTCTCAAAAAGGTGGAACTTCGTCACAAAGCGCTATAGTTTGCGCAAATCGCAACCATGATGTGGCAGTTTGTAAATAATGGACGACCTCGATCGCACGATCCTCGGCGCATTGCGCCAGAACGCCCGCCTGCCCGTCGCTTCGCTTGCTGCGATGACGGGGGCGTCGCGCGCGACGATTTCGGCTCGTATCGACCGGTTGGTGGCGAACGGCACGATTGCGGCCTTCACCATCCTGACCGGCAGTGAGATCCAGCCCAGCGGTGTCAGGGCGATCATCATGATCGAAGTCGTCGGCAAGTTTCACGACCGGGTGGCCCATCAGTTGCGAGGGATGCCCCAGGTGCGATCCCTGCACAGCACCAATGGAAAGTGGGATTTCATTGCCGAGCTAGAGGAGCGGGATCTCGCGAGTTTTGACGAAACGTTACGCCGGATCCGGTTGATCGAAGGGATCAACTTCACCGAAACCAACATCCTGCTCAAGACGAGCAAGGTCGCCTGAACTTTTCGACCGGAGAACGGCTCAGTATTCCTTCTCGTAGAAGATACCGCCGCCTGCGCCGTTGCCACCGGCTTCGCCTTTCAGCTTCAATCCTCGGCCGATATCCAGGTTGATCGTCGCCTTGGCGCCGCCGGTGCCGCCCTGTTCCAGCTCGATATAAGTCCGGTCGTTCAGATACTTGCCGGCACTGATGCTGGTACCCCCGGTCTCATCGGTCGAGATGTCGAGATCATCGATGCCAAGCGTGTTGCGCAGCGACTGGAAAAGAGAGGTGCCCTGTCCGCCGGCCAGTTGCGCAGCTGCATCGGCAAGCTGGGCGATCTGCAGCGGCGACAGGCGCGATAATGACTGGCCGAAGATCAGTTGGGCGAGAATCTCGTCCTGCGGCAGCGCAGGTGTCGACGTGAAGGTCACCTGTGGATTGCTGGCGAGCCCTGTCAGCAGGATGACGATCGTGGCGTCGCCCGAGGTGGTTGTTGCTTCCAGATCGAGCAATGGCACGAGATCGCCGCCAAAGGTGATGGTGGCGCGGGTGATGTCCAGCCGCTTGGTCAGGATCTGCATGCGACCGCGCCTGAGTTCGAACGCGCCCGAGACGACCGGGGCGGCAGCGCTGCCGGTCAGGTTGATCGTGCCTCCCAGTTCTGCGTCGATACCGCGGCCGCGGACGAAGGTCTGGGACGGCGAGGAAATGGTAAGGTCGAGAGCGATGGGCGCGCTTGCAGAGCGGCCCTCCGCCGGCGTCTGATCAGGTTGCTGACGCAAGATTGCCGGCGGTGCATGGCGGTGTTCGATATCCAACGCCTCAAGACTGGCAGGGCGGCTCTCGGAGAGGGTGATCGACGTGCGTGAAAGGTTGATCGTACCCGCCAGTGTCGGGCCGTTCAGCAATTGCCCCGTGAGGGTGAGCCGGCCATCTGCCGTGCTGGTGACCGTAGTGCCGTCAACATAGACGGCCTGGTCCAGATTGATCGTCAGATCCGCGGGCAGCCCCGGGTTTGCGATGTCGATGAAGCCGCTTGCCGATACCCGTCCGCCGGTCGCGAGGTTTCCGGTCAGACTACCGATCTCGGCGCGCGTGCCGGTGAGGTTCACCGTTGTTGCAATCTGTTCGATCGCAAGGTTGCGCCTCACGTCGACGACACGGGCGCCGCTGGTCGATACGGCACCGGTGATGTTCGGTTGTGCGCCGGTTCCCCCGATCGTGAGGTTGACGCTGGCATTGCCCTCGGCGACGAAACCCTGGCCGGCCAACTGGCCGTTGGCGGCGGACAAGGGGACATCACCCTGGACGCGGATATCCAAGCCAGGGCCGTTTTGCAACGAGACCGTGCCGCCCGCCGTGAGGCCGATGCCACCGCCACTGATGCGGCTGTCCAAGGTCAGGTTCTGATTTTCGAAACGGCCGTTTGCCGTGATGCCGAGTGGAGGCACCCCAGCGCCCCGCGTCTGGGTGATCGCCGCGTTTTGCCAGTCGAGGCGATATTCGGCAATCGGCGTGGCAGTCGTCCCGCGAACAGTGACCGTACCGGAAATTGTACCTTCCGGCGCGATGTCGGGTGCCAGCGCTGCGGCGAGCGAGGCGGGAAGGGCGGTGATGTCGGCTGCAAGATCAAGTCTCTCGCCCACGGTGCCGGAAAGGGCAATCCGGCCTGAACCCGCGGAAATGACGGTCTCGGCGATCGAGACCTGCCCGTCCAGCAGGCGAATAGAGGTGGGAGACGCCAAGGCGAGCGAGATGCCACGCGGTGCAGCGCTCAATTCTTCGATTGCGACAGAGAGGCCTGCGTCCCCCTGGTTCAGTGCGCCACGGAGGCGCACAGGGGCATTGTCATAACGTCCGGTGACGTCGAAATCCGTATCGCTGCCCGATCGCGTGACGCCAAGCGTTACCATGTCCAGGCGGTTGGCACCGGATGCAATACTCTCGGCGCGTATCGTGCCCTCGGCGGCAAGCGCCATGACATCGGACAGACGAATGTCGACGCTCGGCTCTGCAATCGTCAAGGCACCTTGCCGGATTGACGTGCCGGACGCCTGAATGTCAGCCGCGAGCCTGCCCTCGCGAGCGGCGAGCGTCACCTCTCCCTTGAGGTCGCCCGCTACGGTCTGCCCGGCAAGTGCGGCAAGCAGGCTCAGATCCGGAAAATCAAATGCAATGTCGCCGCTTGGCAGCATGTCCGGGCCGAGATCGAGCGTACCCGTCAGCCGGTTCGGACCGATGGCAAGATCGAGTGCGTCGACCCGCGTCACGCCATCGGCACTTACGACCTGCGCCTTCGCATCGACCGGCTTGCCATCGATCTGGCCGCTTGCCGTCAGGTTGGCAGAGGGCGCCTCACGGTTTGCTACACCATCGAGCTGGAGCGTCAGATCGTCCATGCGATAACCGGCCGCCTGGCCCTCCTCGACCACGAGGGTCACGGACGCCTCCATCGCGTCGAGTGGGCCGGATGCCGACAGGCTGAAAGAGGCAGGCGCTTCCAGTCGTTCGACGAAAAGCCCAATGTCGCGCAGCTGGCCAGTCAGGTCGGTGGCGATCATGCCGTCCTGATCGAGGGAGAGGGAGCCTTCGGCCTGGGCAATGTCGCTCGCCAGGACGATTTCGCGCAGCGCCACCGCTTGCGGCGCGACGAAATCGACGCGGGCGGACAGATCAACCGGACCGTTGAGCCGGCTCGAAAGTGCGGGGGGCAGCATGTCGGGTTCGGCCCGAACGGCGAGACGTCCGGAAAATCCGTTGCTCGCCAGCGTGTATTCGCCGGAACCTTGCAGATCGAGACCAGCGCTGTCGAATACCAGTCGCTCGAAGGCGATCGTTTCTGACGTTACGCTTAGCGGCGCGGTCAGTGTCAGCGGGCCCCGGACATAAGGGCGGATGGACTCGTCGCGGATGTCAGTTCTCTGGACCGATGCCTGAAGGTCGACCGGTCCTGCACGGTTTGCCAGGTCGAAGTTGTCACTGCTGGCTGAGAGCGTCAGATCCGATAAGCTGCCCTGGGGAACGGTGATTTCGGCGAGATCGGCGCGCAGCGACAGGCTTGCGGCTGGTGCCTGTCCCGTCACGGCAAGATCGAGGCTCCGGAGCTTCATACCGCCGGTAAAATCCGGTGACTGCGAGGCGATGCTGACGGGTTCCCCGGTCGCACTTGCCGTCAGCCTGAGATCGTTTTGACCGTTCGGATCGTAGAGACCGGCGGCCTCGACTTCGGCCGAAGCCGTCGCGAACTGGCCGCGCTCTATGGCTACCGATCCGTCCGCTCCCAGTTGGGCGGAGACATCGATCGACGTCTCCCCGGCCATGACATCACGCAATTCCGGCGGGAGGAGGCCGGAAAAGAGGCCGCCGCCATTTGCTGTCAGCAATCGTGTTCCGTCCTGAGAGAGCTTATGTGTGACATCGACCGTGATCACGCGTTCGCCGTCAAGCGACGCCATGACTGCGCCTGCCCAGTCGTCGAGCGGTCCGTCGCCGTCCACCTTGATCGCCAGCGCCGGGAGACCCGGCAGTTGCAGCCTTTCGCCGAGAAGACCTGCCGCAGGCTCCTGATAGTCCAGGTTGATGCGCAGCTGGTTGTCGTTAGGCGCATAGAGTAGGTCGACCACGGCATTGGTGCCGGGATCGTCTAGCCGTGTGGCGGTCAACCGGCTTTCGATGGTTTCAGCGACGATCGCCAGCGATCCCTGTGCCGATAGGGCCATGTCGCGTTCGGCAAGGGCTGCCCCTATTTCGATGGACGGCAAGTCGATCGAGCCGACATCAATCTCGATCGGCAAGGAGAAGGGCTCGTCCGTTTGCGGTTCTTCGGAGGGAAGCGGTGCGCGTTCTAAAGTCAGTTGTCGAGCTGTGATGCGTTCGGCCGTGAAGCGCTTGCGGATCAGATCGCGCGGCGTCCAGTCGAGCAAAAGGTCATCGACGGTCGCATAGACGCCCTGGCTATCTGCAATCGTGATGCGATCGACGGAAAACTTGCTGCTGAGCAAAGGTCCGGTGCCGGTCAAGGTAATCTTCTGGTTGTCGCTCGAGATGAGCTTTGCGATCTGGTCGGCGAGAAACTGGCTTCCCGTGCGCGAAAACCCACCGACGAGTATGACCACCACAAAGAGCGCGATCAGCGCAGCCAGCAGGCCGCCCAGAAGGCGAATCGTCCAGCTCAGGATGCGCTTCAACCAGATCATGTTCACTGTCGTCCTGTCTTGCCCGGTCAGAAGCTCTGGCCGATGCCGGCATAGATTGCATAACGGCTGCCGCCGTCATACGGGTCCAGAGGAACCGCTACATCAAGACGCAAAGGGCCGAAGGGGGTCATGTAGCGCAGACCGACCCCTGCGCCCATCTTGATATCCGAGAAATCGGGCACTGTGGTGTCGGTGACTGTGCCGATGTCGAGAAAGGGCACAATGCCGATCGTGTCGGTTACACCGATACGGGCTTCGAGATTGGCCGTCACATAGGAACGGCCGCCGGTGCCTTCGCCGGACGCGGTGCGCGGCGTGATTTCCTGGAAAGAATAACCACGCACCGACCCCCCACCACCGCCGAAGAAGCGTCGCGTGGCAGGGATGGCGGAGAGATCGCCACCGCCAACCAGCGTTCCTGCGTTCAGGCGGCCGGCAAGGACGAAGCGGTCTTCTTCGCCGAAGCCGAGATAGGCCGAGATCGAGCCCTCAAGGGAGGTGAAGAAGCTCTGGCCGAAGAAATCGTAGCTGGGTGTCAGCGAGATCGTGCCGTAATGACCCTCGGTGGCGTTCAGCCGGTTGTCGCGCGTGTCCCTGATATAGCCAAGCGGTACGCCGAAGGTCAGATATTCATTACCATCGCCGAAGGCGTCGTCGATGCTGTCATAGGCCAAGGATACGCCGGCGTTGACGATGTCGGTGTCGGTCACCTCGTAGGAATAGGCGACCTTTCCCGTCACGGTCGCCGCATCATAATAGTCGGTTTCGAGCGTGCTGCCCTTGATGCTCGCCTCCAGCGTGCCTGAGGGGACGAATGCGCCCGGCTTAATGAAGGTGATGCCTGCCGTGTAGTCGAGCGAGGTGACGTCGCTGACATCCTTCAATTCGCCAAGCCCGCGCACCGCTCCTTCGATCCTGAGCGATTCCGCCTGGCCGAAAAGGTTGCGATGGCCCCAATAGCCCTCGATGCCGCCGCCATCGAGCGAAGAGTAACTTGCGCCGATGCCGAAGTAGCGATGCTTGCCTTCTGAGACGGTGATGCCGATCGGCAGGGATCCGCTCGGGTCCAGTCCGTCCGCTTCGTTGACGGTGACCGAGGAGAAGACGCCAAGCGTGCGCAGTCTCTCGCCTGCCTTTCGCAACTGTTCGGGCGAATAGGTCTGGCCCGGCCTAAGTCGCGAGTAGTAGGCGATGAAGTCCGAATCGACGGACCGAGCGCCCTTCACGGTGACGGCGCCAAGCGGCGCGACGGGGCCTGCGTCAACGGCGATCGTCACATCGACGGTATTGGTTTCATGGTCGGCGACGACCTGACGGCGCGTCACCTCCGTCAGTGGCCTGCCTTCTTCCTTGAGACGGTCGGCAATTTGTTCGGCTGCGCGCAGGATCACCAGCGATCCCGCATTACCGCCGGGGGTAAGATCGAAGTCCGTCGGGTCGAGCCGCGCCGCGTCTCCCTCGAGACTGATATCACCCAGTGCGAAGGTCGGGCCGGGCTGCACGGAGATCGCGACCGGGACCGGGCGGGAGCGGTCGAAGACGGGGTTGGGCGGTAGGGTATCGATGTCGCGGCCGTCGATCGTCACGGTGACGATGCCGCCATAGAGCGCGTTTTCATAGAGTGTCGCGATCAGGCGATCGCGATCGTCGCGCGCCTTGATGACAAGGCCAAGATCGCCGGATACAGGTTGATCTTCGTCTGCGACCAGTAACGATGTGCTTTCCAGGGATTTCTTCAGGGCGCGATTGGCGTCGCCGGTATCGAGGACGATGCTGTAATCGACGGGATCGATGATGTCGCGGTCGGCGTCGTCGCTGCCAAAAAGACGGATTCCGAACAGCTCGAAAGCGTAGGCCTGCGAGGTTATGCCGACGGACAAGGGGCTCACGACGGTCAGTAACAGCCCGAGCCGGAACGCATGACTAAATTTCGGCAATGTCCATCCACTCGGTCTCGGCATGTCGCTTTCATCGCGATCCGTCAGGCACTCCCTACCCGCCGGACAACTTAGGCGGAAATGCGCCTTTTAGCATACCCCCTTTTTAAGCGCTCATGAAAAAAGGCGGGAAGTGTTGTCTTCCCGCCCTGTCTCGTTTGCGGCAGTAGCTTCAGTAGCTGCGCGGGCAGGCGTCGATGTAGCGATTGCCGTAGCGGTCGCGGTAGTAGCACTGGCCCGGCTGCTCCGAAACACGTCCGATCACGGCACCTGCAACGCCGCCGATAGCCGCACCGACAGCGGCACCCCGGACATTGCCCGTGGCAATGCCACCGATGATGGCGCCGGAGGCAGCGCCGATGCCGGCACCTCGTTCCGTCTGGGTGCAGCCTGCGACCGAAAGGCCGACCAGCATCAGCACAAGAGCTTTCTTCATCTTCATCTCTCCAAGTTCCACGCGTCCGGTCGAGCCGGTCTTGTTTTGACACTTCGCCCCGCCGCTCGAGCACTCCCCACGCGGCTTCAGGCTTTCATCAGCATAGCCCCGACCCTTGGAAAGTCCATGGTCGTGGCTCACACCCTCGCGGGTGGTTCCGTTGCATGAGCCATCGAAGATGAACCTAGGATTTACAGGCGGTTTGATGCTGCAATGCGGCACAAAATTTTTCGTTTGCGACCTTCTGGACAGTTGCACATGTCACACAAAACTCACACCATAGCGCCCGTGTCCGGGAGAGACACGAGGAGGAACAACATGGCTAAAGTGACACTGACGGTGAATGGCCGGACAGTGAGCGGAGAGTGCGAGGATCGCACCCTGCTCGTGCATTTCATTCGCGAAAAACTTGGTCTGACGGGAACGCATGTGGGTTGCGATACGACTCAGTGTGGTACCTGTGTCGTGCATATGGACGGCAAATCGATCAAGAGCTGTTCGATCCTGGCCGTCCAGGCCTCGGGATCGTCAATCACGACGATCGAAGGTCTCTCTTCCGGCGGTGAGCTCCACCCGGTTCAGGCAGCGTTCAAGGAGCATCACGGCCTGCAATGCGGCTTCTGCACGCCCGGCATGGTGATGACCGCGCTCGACATGATCTGTCGTCACAACGGTGCGCTCGACGAGGCCACCGTTCGCCACGAGCTCGAAGGCAATATCTGTCGCTGCACGGGCTACCACAACATCGTCAAGGCCGTTCTCTCGGCCAACGAAGCGATGACCGCCGGCCGCCAGGCCGCCGAGTGACTTAAAGCGAATAGGGAATAATGAGTAGCGAATGGTCCGTTGCGTCGCGACGCCACTTCAACGCACTCCGTCCTCTATTCGCCATTCGCTATTCGCTCACTTCTGGAGGAGAAGACAATGGGTGTTGAAGGAATCGGCGCACGCGTGGCGCGCAAGGAAGACAAGCGTTTCCTGACCGGCAAGGGCCGGTATACCGACGACATGGTCGTCCCCGGCATGAAATATGCCTACTTTGTCCGTTCGCCTTATGCACATGCCAAGATCAAGTCGATCGATGTCGCGGCGGCCAAGGCCATGCCCGGTGTCATCGACGTGCTCGACGGCAAGCAGCTGCTCGCCGACGGTATCGGCAACCTGATCTGCGGCTGGATGATCCATTCCAAGGACGGCACGCCGATGAAGATGGGCGCCTGGCGGCCGCTGGCGCATGAAACCGTGCGGTATGTGGGCGACGCGGTGGCGATCGTGATCGCTGACAGCGTCGGCGAGGCGCGCGACGCCTCGGAAGCCGTTTCGGTCGAGTACGAAGAGCTGCCGGTCGTAACCGGTGCCGTCGATGCGCTGAAATCAGGCGCGCCGCAGCTTCATCCGGAAGCGCCCGGCAATCTGATCTTCGACTGGGAGATCGGCGACAGCGCTGCAGCAGAGGCTGCGATCGCCAGCGCGGCGCATGTTACCGAGATCGAGATCTTCAACAACCGCCTGTCGCCCAACCCGATGGAGCCGCGCGCGACGCTCGGCATCTACGATACGGCGGAGGATCACTTTACCTGCTACACGACCTCGCAGAACCCGCATGTCGCGCGTCTCGTGATGAGCGCCTTCTACAATGTGGCGCCCGAGCACAAGCTGCGCGTCATTGCGCCTGATGTCGGCGGTGGTTTCGGCTCGAAGATCTACATCTATCCGGAGGAAGTCGTCTGTCTCTGGGCCTCGAAAAAGACCGGGGTCCCCGTCAAGTGGACCTCCGACCGCACCGAAGCCTTTCTCACCGATGCGCATGGCCGTGACCATGTCTCGAAGGTGAAGATGGCCTTCGACAAGGACCACAAGATCATCGGGCTCAAGGTGGATACGATCGCCAATCTCGGCGCCTATATGTCGCTCTTCTCGTCCTCGGTGCCGACCTATCTCTATGCGACGCTTCTATCGGGCCAATATGCGATCCCGACGATCCACGCGAACGTGCGGACCGTCTATACCAATACGGTTCCGGTCGATGCCTATCGCGGGGCCGGCCGTCCGGAGGCCACCTACCTCCTCGAGCGGACCGTCGAGACGGCCGCGCGAGAACTCGGCGTCTCGCCGGCGGAACTGCGCCGCAAGAACTTCGTGCGGACCTTCCCGTACCAGACGCCCGTCATCATGTGCTACGACGCGGGCGATTACGATGCCTCGCTGGAAGCCGCCATGTCCGCTGCCGATTGGAACGGTTTCCCTGCGCGCAAGGAGGAAGCAGCACGGCGCGGCAAGCTGCGCGGCATCGGCATGAGCTGCTATATCGAGGCCTGCGGCATTGCGCCGTCGGCTGCGGTCGGTTCGCTTGGTGCTGGTGTCGGCTTGTGGGAATCGGCCGAGGTCCGCGTCAATGCGGTCGGCACGGTCGAAGTGCTCACCGGCTCGCACAGCCATGGGCAGGGCCATGAAACCACCTTCGCCCAGCTCGTTGCCGAGCGCTTCGGCCTGCCAATCGACAACGTCTCGATCGTGCATGGCGATACCGACAAGGTGCAGATGGGCATGGGCACCTATGGTTCCCGTTCCGGTGCCGTTGGCATGTCGGCCATCGTCAAGGCGCTCGACAAGGTCGAGGCGAAGGCCAAGAAGATTGCCGCGCATCTGATGGAAGCCGACGAGAGTGATGTGGTCATCGAGAATGGCGAGCTGAAGGTTGCGGGTACCGACAAGTCGGTTCCGTGGTTCCAGGTGGCGCTCGCCGCTTACACCGCCCACAACCTGCCATCCGGCATGGAGCCCGGTCTGAAGGAGGGGGCCTTCTACGACCCCTCAAACTTCACCTTCCCGGCCGGCTGCTACATCGCGGAAGTCGAGGTGGATCCGGATACCGGTAAGACCGAGATCGTCCAGTTCGTCGCGGCCGACGACTTCGGCAACATCATCAATCCGATGATCGTCGAGGGACAGGTGCATGGCGGTATCGCGCAGGGCATCGGCCAGGCGCTGCTCGAAGGCGTGCATTACGATCCGCAGACCGGGCAGCTTCTGACCGCGAGCTACATGGACTACGCCATGCCGCGCGCCGACGACTTGCCGTCGTTCAACGTTTCGCACCAGAACACACCATGCCCGGGCAATCCGCTCGGCATCAAGGGCTGCGGCGAGGCCGGTGCGATCGGTTCGCCCCCGGCGCTGATCAACGCGATCACCGATGCGATCGGCAACAACAACCTCAACATGCCGGCGACGCCGCTTGCCGTCTGGAGCGCGCTCCAGGCCAACGCGACCCGCCAGGCCGCCGAATAAGGAAGGAGAGGACCATGCAGCTCTATTCCACCAGCTATCACCGCGCCTCGTCAATCGAGGATGCAGGAAAACTCCTTTCCGGTGCCGAAGACGGCAAGTTCATCGCCGGCGGACAGACACTGATCGCCGCCCTCAAACAGCGCCTCGCCCAGCCGACAGATCTCGTCGATCTCCGGCACATCGATGCCCTCAAGGGCATCAAGGTCGAGGGACGCCGCGTCACGATCGGCGCGGCTGTCACCCATGCGGAGGTCGCCTCTTCGGCGGCCATCCGCGGGGTTTGCGCGGCGATCTCAAATCTCGCCTCGATGATCGGTGATCCCCATGTCCGTCACATGGGTACGATCGGCGGCTCTGTCGCAAATGACGATCCGGCAGCCGACTATCCGTCGGCCGTGCTCGGCCTCGGGGCGACTGTCGTCACCAATACCCGCGAGATCGCAGCCGACGATTTCTTCGTCGGCCTGTTCGAGACGGCGCTTGCCGAAGACGAGATCATCACGGCGATCCGTTTCGACGCTCCGGAAAAGGCAGGCTATGCGAAGTTCGCCAATCCGGCCTCGCGTTATGCGATGACCGGCGTCTTTGTCTCGAAGGGGGCAGGGGGTGCGCGTGTCGCGGTCACCGGTGCGGGCTCGTCAGGCGTGTTCCGCCACGCAGGACTCGAGGCTGCACTGTCTGCCAACTGGTCTTTCGATGCCGTCAACGGTGTCGAGATCGATTCGTCGGAGCTGATGTCGGATCTCCATTGCACGGCCGAATACCGCGCCAATCTCATCCGAGTCATGGCTAAGCGCGCCGTCCAAGCGTCTTAATGCCTGGGTCTGGCACGAAAAACGGAAAAGGGCGGCCGTTGTCGCCCTTTTTTGTCTACAGCTTGACGCAGATCAAGTTTCGATCGCTGCAATCCGTTAGGATTTATGTGAGAAAGTTCTGAAATTCGCGCCTTTTGTCGCAGTTTAGAATGAATATACAGAAGCAGGGTTGACCGGAACCGCGGACGGACCCAAAAGAGGCTGAAAGACTGGAGTGACAGGCATGGATTTCGAGGCGTTTTTCAAGGATCAGCTCGCGGGGCTTCACGAGGAAGGCCGCTACCGCGTCTTCGCTGATTTGGAACGCCAGCGTGGCAACTTCCCGCGCGCGACCCGCTACACCGAAAACGGCACCCAGGAGGTGACCGTCTGGTGCTCCAACGACTATCTCGGCATGGGCCAGAACCCGCTCGTCATCGAGGCCATGAAACAGGCGATCGATGACTGTGGCGCGGGTGCGGGAGGCACCCGGAATATTTCTGGCACCAACCACTACCACGTTCTTCTTGAGCGCGAACTCGCCGGTCTGCACAACAAGGAATCGGCGCTGATCTTCACCTCGGGTTATGTCTCGAACTGGGCCGCACTCGGCACGCTTGGTGCCAAGATCCCTGGCCTGATCATCTTCTCGGATGCTCTCAACCACGCGTCGATGATCGAAGGCATCCGCCATTCCAAGGCCGAGCGCGTCATCTGGAAGCACAACGACGTGAAGGATCTGGAAGCCAAGCTTGCCGCCGCTGATCCGAAGGCGCCGAAGATGATCGCATTCGAATCCGTCTACTCGATGGATGGCGACATCGCACCGATCAAGGAAATCTGTGATCTCGCCGACAAGTATGGCGCGATGACCTATCTCGACGAAGTGCATGCTGTCGGCATGTACGGCGCTCATGGTGGCGGTATCGCCGAACGCGAAGGCCTGATGGATCGTCTGACGATCATCGAAGGCACGCTCGGCAAGGCCTTCGGCGTCATGGGTGGTTATATCGCCGCGTCGACCGCTCTCTGTGATTTCGTTCGCTCGTTTGCCTCGGGCTTCATCTTCACCACCGCTCTGCCGCCGGCGCTCGCTGCCGGTGCGGTTGCCTCCATCCGTCATCTGAAGACCAGTCAGGTGGAGCGTTTCGCCCATCAGGAACGCGTGCGTCGTCTGCGCTCCATGCTCGACAAGGCCGGCATTCCGCATATGCCGAACCCGAGCCATATCGTGCCGGTCATGGTCGGCGATGCTGCCAAGTGCAAGTGGATCTCCGACCTCTTGCTCGATAACTGTTCCATCTATGTGCAGCCGATCAACTATCCGACGGTCCCGAAAAAAACCGAGCGGCTGCGCATCACGCCGACCCCGCTGCACACCGATGCCGATCTCGAACACCTCGTAGGCTCGCTGCACCAGCTCTGGTCGCGTTGCGCGCTGGCCCGCGCCGTGGCTTGATCGCCAGATAACAGCCCTTCATAAAGATGCGGGCTCCGGAAGCGGAGCCCGCATTTTTCTTTGGGAGGTTTTGAGAACGTGTCCATTTCCGCTCGTGTGAATGACCTTGTTGATCGGGTCGTCGAGGAAGAGCGCATCACTGGCGCCGTTGTTCTGGTCTATCAGGATGGCCAGCCTATCCTCGAGAAGGCCGCTGGTTTTGCGGATCGTGAGGCGGGAGTGCCTGCCCGCCTCGACACGATCTTCCGCTATGCCTCCGTTACCAAGCCGATCGTCGCCGTCACGGCGCTTATCATGGTCGAGAAGGGGTCGATCGGGCTTGACGATCGGGTCTCGCGATACCTGCCTTGGTTCCGGCCGAAGACGGCAGATGGCGTGGAAGCTCGGATCACCATCCGCCATCTGCTGACCCACACGTCCGGTCTGCTCTATGATCCGGCACTGGAGCTTCTGCCCGAAGCACAGCGCATGACGCTCGGCCTTGGCAATACGGATCTCAGCCTCGAGGACAATTTCAGCCGACACAATGCCATCCCGCTTGCTTTCGTGCCGGGTAGCCGCTGGGCCTATTCCTTTGCGACCGACATTCTTGGCGGTGTGCTCGCTGCCGTGCATGGCGGGACGCTGGAGGATGCCGTCGTCCATCATGTCGCCGACCCGCTCGGCATGGCCGATGCCCGCTTTCACGTGACGGATCCGGCCCGGCTCGCGGTCGCCTATGCCGATCATCCGGGTCGAGCCATGCGGATGCCGGACCCTTGGGTGAGCGGCGATGAGGAGAATTGGCGGACCGTGTTTTCGCCCGGACGCATCTTCAATCCGAGGGCTTTCCAGTCAGGCGGTGCTGGTATGGCAGGCACGGCACAGGACTTTTTGCGGCTCCTGGAGATGCTGAGGACCGGTGGCGGCGGTCTGCTCTCGCCCGAAACGGCGCGTGCCGCCCTCGCCAACCAGATCGAAGAGATCGAGGGCGAGCCCGGCTATCGTTTCACCTTTGTCGGTGGCCTGGTCACGGATCCCGCCGCGGCGATGACTGCCTTGCCGAAGGGGGCGATCCAGTGGGGCGGTGTCTACGGGAATACCTGGTTCATCGATCCGGCCGAGCGCCTCACCGTTGTCAGCCTGACCAATAACGCGCTGGAAGGCTGCAACGGTGCCTATCCGGAAATGCTGCGCGCCGCAGTCTATGATCGGTAGTCCGTAAGCTACCGCGTAGCAATCACCTCAGCCGCCTTGCGCCTCGCCTCGCGATCCGCGGCATAGACGTCGGCGATCGTGTCCGCGGGCACGCCCTCGACCATCGCGTCCATCACCGTCTCGACCACCTCGGCCATGTCGAGGAAGCGGATCTTGTCCTCGACGAAGGCGTTGAAGGCGGTTTCTTCGGCGGCGTTGAGGATCGCGCCCTGCAGGCCGCCGCGTTCCAGCGCCGTGCGGGCAAGCCGCAGGGCCGGGAAGCGGGTTTCGTCCGGCGCCTCGAAATCAAGCCTTGCGAGCTTGGCAAAATCGAGCCGGTCGACATTGAGCACGGGGCGCTTCGGATAGGTGAGCGCATAGCCGATGGCGGTGCGCATGTCCGGCACGCCGAGCTGGGCGATGACGGAGCCGTCGGTGTAGCCGACCATGGAGTGAATGATCGATTGGGGATGCATCACAACCTCGATCTGGTCGGGGCGGACGTCGAAGAGGTGCTTGGCCTCGATCATCTCCAGCGCCTTGTTGAACATCGACGCACTGCCGACGGAGATCTTCAGGCCCATCGACCAGTTTGGATGCGTACGGGCCGTCTGTACCGTGACATTCGCCATCTGCTCGCGGGTGTGGGTGCGGAAGGGGCCGCCGGATGCTGTCAGCACGATGCGCTCCAGCGCGTGACGCTGGTCTTGCTCCAGACACTGGAAGATCGCCGAATGCTCGCTGTCAACAGGGATCAGCCGTCCACCGCCCTTTCTCACCGCCTCGACGAAGAGGTGGCCGGCGGAGACGAGGCATTCCTTGTTGGCAAGCGCGATATCGGCGCCGCGGGCGGCAGCCTTCAGGGTCGGTGCGAGGCCTGCGGTGCCAACGATCGCAGCCATCACCCAGCCGGCATCCATGTCGGCGGCTTCTTCCAGCCCGCTTGCGCCGGCTGCGACATCCGTGCCGGAGCCCGCCAGCAGGTCCTTCAATGCCATATACTGGCTTTCGTCGGCGGTGACGGCGAGCTTCGCGCCCGTACGGCGGGCCTGTTCGGCAAGCAGGTCGAGATTGCCGTTACCGGTCAGCGCCATGACCTCGAAGCTGTCGCGGCCACCGAGCTGCTGGATGACATCGAGCGTGTTGACGCCGATCGAGCCGGTCGAGCCGAGGACTGAAAGGCGGCGGGGCCGGGCATTGTCGATCATGCTGCTTACGTCCGATTGCTTCATGCTCAGAAGGCTCTACAAGGGAAAGAGAAGACCAGCAAGAGAGGTCCGTCTGGACCTTTCGCCAGTGCTTGGGGAAATGGATCATGCCGGACTTTCTGCAGCCGACACGATTGCGTGAGAGCCTGCCTGTCCTGCTCGCGGCACTTGCCCTTCTCTGTCTCGTCGGCGGTGGGGTTCTCTACCTCGCCGCCCGTCCGGAACAGGCTGCACTCATCTGGTTGGTCGGGGCCGGTTCTGTCTTTGTCGTTCTCGTCATCGACATCTTGCGGGCGCTTCTCAACGGCCGGATGGGCGTCGATGCCATCGCTGCGCTGTCGATCGGCGTCGGCCTCGCGCTTGGGGAAAACCTTGCCGCGGCGATCGTCGCGGTGATGTATGCCGGCGGTCAATTGCTCGAAAGCTTTGCCGAGGGGCGCGCCCGGCGCGACATGACGGCGCTGCTTGGCCGTGTCTCACGCACGGCCATGCGCTATCGCGGCGAGACGTTGGAAAACGTGTCGATCGAGGCGCTCAAGCCACAGGACCGGATCCTGGTGCGCAAGGGCGAGGTGGTGCCGGTCGACGGGCGTCTGCTGACCGCTAGCGCCGTGCTCGATCTTTCGGCGCTGACGGGGGAGTCGCTGCCCGTGCCCATCCAGATGGGCCATGAAGTGCCGAGCGGCTGCACGGTGCTTGGCGACGCCTTCGATCTCCTTGTGCTGCGCGAATCCAAAGAAAGCACCTATGCTGGCATCGTTCGCCTCGTCGAACAGGCGCAGGCGAGCCGCGCCCCGATGGCGCGGCTTGCAGACCGTTATGCCCTCGTCTTTCTTGGTATCACGCTGCTTCTTGCTGGTGGCGCCTGGTGGTGGAGCGGCGAGGCGACGCGGGCGCTTGCCGTGCTCGTCGTTGCCACCCCTTGTCCGCTGATCCTTGCCGTGCCCGTGGCCGTCATTGCCGGCATGTCGCGCGCCGCTTCCCATGGTGTGCTGGTTAAGACCGCCGGCGCGCTGGAGGCGCTGGCTGCGGTCACCACCGTCGTTGTCGACAAGACCGGGACTGTGACCTCCGCACGGCCCGAAGTGTCGGAGGTCCGGCCACAAGCTGGCTTCACCTCCGATCGGGTGCTGGCACTGGCCGCCTCGCTCGATCAGGCCTCCGGCCATGTCGCGGCAGAAGCGCTGGTGCGCGCCGCCACCGCGCGGGGTCTTGGCCTGACCCTGCCGCAGGCTGTCATCGAAGAGGCGGGGCGGGGGCTCTCCGGCCTGGTCGGAGGTATCAGGGTGGTGCTCGGCGGCAGTGGCTATGTCCGCTCGCAGCTGCTCGCCGGTGAGAACTTCGCCAGAGCTGGCATCGAAGGCGGTACGGCGGTGGTGGCCGTCGGGATCGATGGCCGGGCCGCCGGCCTCATTCTCCTGTCCGATCCCATTCGTACGGACGCTGGTGATACGATCAGTGCTTTTAGGGCTGGCGGGGTGCGCCGCATCGTCATGGCCTCCGGGGACCGAACGGACGTGGCTGTAAAGGCCTCGGCCAGTCTCGGGCTTGATGCCGTTGCAGGCGATCTCGCGCCTGAAGGCAAGGTCGATCTTATCAGTCGGGAACGCGCCGGTGGCGTGGTGATGATGGTGGGAGACGGGGTCAATGATGCCCCGGCGCTTGCGCTTGCCGATGTCGGCGTAGCGATCGGTGCGCGAGGTTCGGCGGCTTCGTCGGAAGCGGCCGATGTCGTGTTGCTGGCCGACGATCTGCGTCGCCTGCCGCTTGCCTGCGGGATCGCCAGACGTTCCCGCAACATCGCCCGGCAAAGTGCAATTGCCGGGTTGCTGCTCTCCGGCGGCGCGATGGTCCTCGCCGCCTTCGGTTATCTCTCACCCGTTCAGGGCGCGCTGTTGCAGGAGGTCATCGACGTTGCCGTCATCCTCAATGCCTTGCGCGCCCTTCGGGGCTAGCTGGACCTCAGGCCTGCGTCATGACGCTCCCTTCGCCAGAAACCCGTACACGCAGATTGTTCTGCACATGGGTAACACCGCTGACGTGATCGGCGCAGTCTTCGGCGCGGCGCTTTTCCCAGCGATCCGTTACATGACCTGACAGCGTCACCTCGGCATCCTTCACCGTCACCTCGATATCGGAGGCATCGACGGCGGGGTCATCAGCCAGACGGTCGTTGACGTCCTCGAGAATGCGGGCATCCGAGCGACGATAGCCCTTTGGTCCCTTGCCGCGGTGGCTGTCCATCTCGCGGCGGCGTGCCGCCTCGTCGTCACCGAACCAGGAGGCAACCTCGTCGCCAGCGCGGTCCATGAAGCCGCGCTCCTCATCGCGATCCCGGTTTCGCTCTGTGCGGCCATAGCCACCGCGATAGGACGGGTTGTCCGACGGATAGTAGCCGCGGCCGGCGCCACGGGCATAGCGGCGTGTATCATCGCCATAGCCGCGGTCGCTCACATCGCCGTAATAACCGAGGTCGTCGGTCGTCCAGTCGGAGCGTCCCATGCGGGGATAGCGCGATCCGCTGGCGCCGTAGCCGCCGTCCATGCCGTAGTCGCGCTGGCGCTCGGCGTTGTAACGATCTGCATCGGGCCGGCTCTCGTCGTAGCCGCGCACGAAGCCGCTTTCGCCGGGCGCATAGTCGCCGGTGGGGCCGCGTCGGGCATTGCGGTTTCGACCGTAATCGGCATCCCAATTGTCGTTGCGATTGACCATAGTTTCCTCTTTTGGATTGGAAGCGTGACGCGCTGCGCCACCTCCTAGGCTAACCGCCCGAGCCACCCGATCGTTCCTGCGATTTGTGGAAAAACCCTTCCGGAACAAAGCGTCATCCGGTCGGTTCTTTTGTCGCCATAACCGATAACCGAGGAGATACCGACAATGGCTACCAAGACACTCGAAGACCTCTTTCACGAGACTCTGAAGGACATCTACTACGCCGAGCGCAAGATCCTGAAGGCCCTGCCGAAAATGGCCCGTGGCGCCCAGGACGAGAAGCTGAAGGCTGCCTTCCAGCAGCACAAGGAGGAGACAGAGGGCCAGGTCGAGCGCCTGCAGCAGGTGTTCGAAATCATCGGCAAGCGTCCGCGCGCCAAGACCTGCCCCGCCATTGATGGCATCGTCGAAGAGGGCGAAGAGATCATGGAAGAGTTCAAGGGCTCGCCAGCTCTCGACGCCGGTCTGTTGGCGGCTGCCCAGGCTGTCGAGCACTATGAGATCAGCCGATACGGCACGCTGCGCGCCTGGGCTCAGCAGCTCGGCTACAAGGATGCCGTCAAGCTGCTCGATGAGACGCTGGCGGAAGAATCCAAGACCGACGAGGCGCTGACCAAGCTTGCCGAGAAGGCCGTCAACGCGGCTGCCCAGAAGAAGGCGGCCTGAGACTGAACATTTGTCATCAAAGAGGGGCCGGTTTTGCCGGCCCCTTGTCTTTTGGTCCCTCTGCTCAGGCTTCTGTCTTTTTAATCGCCGGGACTGCCTGCAGGAATGCCATCAGCCGGTTCTCGTCTGCTCTCAACAGTTGCCGCACAGGCGCGTCGAGAATGACGGAGCGAACCGCGTCCAGATCTTCAGACTTGTCCGCCAACCCTAGAATTGCCGGATGCACATAGCTTGACCGGCAAATGGTTGGCGTGTTGTGCAGCCTGTCTGAAGCAACCTCGCACATCTGGCGGATCGTCGGCCGCTCTCCGCTTCCAATTACGCGCCATGCTTCGCTGAAAGCCGCAACACTGCCGCCCCAGGTCCGGAATGTCTTGGCCGAAAGCTTCGAGCGGGTAATCTCTGCCAGATAGGCATTGAGCCGGCCGGAATCGACACGGTGCAAATGGCCCTGCTGGTCGCGCCAGGAAAACAGGTCACGTCCCGGCAGATCGGCGATTTCCTCAAGGATTTTCTGAAGCCGAGGGTGGCGCAGTTTGCGTCGAACACGTTTTCCGCCCTTGGCGAGGAAGCTCAGACGAATGCCGTCGGGCTCGAAGGTGAGGTGGCGCTTCTGCAGGGTCGTCGCCCCGTAGGTTCGGTTCTCCTCGGCATAGGTCCTGTTGCCGACACGCATATAGGTGACATCGAGGAGGCTGATCAGGGCGGAGAGCAGGAAGTAGCTTTCGTCCGCATGTTCGGCGAGGTCGCGCGCAATGCGACGGCGGATCGAGGGGAGCGCCTCCCCGAACGCGATCAGATCATCGAACTTGCGCTCGCTGCGCCATGCAGCCCAATCCGGATGGTAGCGATATTGCTTGCGGCCGCGCGCATCGTAGCCGGTGGCTTGCAGATGACTGCGCGGATCCATGCTGATCCAGACGCGTTCGTAAGCGGGGGGAAGGGCGAGTTTTCGGATGCGGGCGAGAACGTCTTCGGCTGCAATGCTGGTGCCGTCAGGGAGATGATAGGAAAATCCCTTGCCGCGTCGGCGACGGGAAATTCCGGGTGCGGAATCGGTGCCATATACCAGACCGATTTCGGAGAGCTCGTCCACGGCCTCGTCGGACGGCGGCGGTCCATCAATGGCAAGGTCCAGGTTCTCCACATGTGTCATCCGACGGGACTATCCGTCCCTGTTTCGCCGAGCTCGCGGCGTAATTGCTGGCGCGCGCGGCTGAGGCGGCTCTTAACCGTGCCCACGGCACAGCCACAGATTTCCGCCGCATCTTCGTAGCGTTCGCCCAACATGACAATGAGGACCAACATTTCGCGGTGATGTTCGGGCAGTCGGTTCAGCGCCCGGCGAACCTCGTCCGCCTGCACGGTCCACTCCTGGCTCGCCTCGCTGGTCAGTCGCGCGGCTATGCCCTCGGGCAAGCCGACGGTCTCGCGGCTGCTCTTCTTGAAGCGTGTGCAGAAAGTGTTGCGCATGATTGTGAACAGCCATGACTTCAAGCGTGTTCCAGGCTCGTATTTATCGAGGTTGGCCAGCGCCTTGGTCAGGGTTTCCTGGACGAGGTCATCCGCCTCTTCCGGTTTCTGGCAAAAGGTTCGCGCAAAGGCGCGCAATGCCGGTATCAACTCTACCACTTCAGACTGTGCGGCAAGCTCGGCTCTACGGGTCGTCAAGATCGCCATCCTCCGATGTCTGTGGTACCAGGTAGAACGACGCAAAAACGCGCCTCACATGCCTTGGTTCCCGAAATTGTGAGTGGCCGGCCAGCCGGCGACCATGTCAGCTACGGCTTACGAACTTGCTGAAGCGGCTCAGTTTGCCGTCGGCGGTTCTGTCCTGGTGGAGAAAGGCAAGATCGTTCTTTTCAAAGATCTCAAAGAACTCCTCCCACCCGATATTCTCGAGCGCCTCCTCCGGCCTGCCGAAATCCACCCTGAGAATCCCGCCGTCGCCGCTATCCTTGACGCGCGTCGGCATGCCGTTCCGATGCTCGATCCAGCGGCGTATCTCGTCATGGTCCGTCGTTTGGCGCGCACTGCTCATGGTGTATCCCGCTTCTTCGTTCCTCCCCTTTACCCAATGTTGCAACGTCTCTGTCAGCGAGTGGTTCCCGCGTCTGCGCCGCTTTTTCCGAGGGAACCGAGAGCGTGTCTGGATGTTCTCTTTTGCGAGAGATCCGCAAGCGAGAGTAAGAAGTATGACGCATGTGCAGAACGTTGACGGTCAAGGGCAGTTGCTGATTGGTGATCGCGTATCGCCCATCACCTACCATGTTGCGGTTGAACGCCACGGAGAGGGCTATAGCGCCAGGGTTGCGATCCAGGCGCCGCGCGACTGGCTACTGCGACAGGGTTTCGAAAAGCGCGCAATCCTGGTTTTTGCGTCCGGCGAGCGTATCGAGCTTGAACACGAGGGCCCTCTCGACGTATCCGAGAGTATCAGTATTGTTCTCCAGGCCGAGGCGCAAAACTATAGAGATCGTCAGAGGCTGATCAAAGCGTTCCCGGAAGCGGAAGGCGGCGTCGACTGAATGTGGCATTGGCGATTCTACATTTATAACTGATCCGGAGAGGCCCGCATGGCGTAGGGAAAACGTCAGGCGAATACATCTAACCTGACAGCAATGCCCTCAAGTCGGAGGTCCACATGGAAGAACTGAAAATCTTGTCTCCGGAAACGCGACGCGACAGAACGGGTGGAATTGTCCGTGACAAGCTGGATCTGCTGATGGACGAAATGCGCCGTGAAGCGGTTCCTGCGCACCTCATCGCCCTTGCCGAAGATCTGCAATCGGCTCTCGATGAGAAGGCTGCACCCTTAAAGACATCGACCTGAGCCAGCTCGGAACCTTTTTCTCTAGAGGCGGGTTGCACTCCAGAACGTGCATCCAGATCTGAGGAAAGGGTATTTCATGATCAACTATTTATGGTTGTTTGTCGTCATGCTGGGGCCGATCCTGCTCGGCGCCGCCGTATTCTATTCCATCATGCGACAGAGACGTCTCACGAGGCGGGAGCGCATCGATCAGGATGCGGCTACGCGTGAACTGTATGAAAAAGATGAAAGGGCCGACACCGGCCCCTATGGCGGCCGCCGATAGGGTTCGGCGCCGCATCGGCCTTTACAAGAAACTTCCGTCGTTCGGGTCGTAACGTTTGCCATTCGCAATGCTTGCGAGTTCGACGATATCGTCTTCGTCGCGAATCCCGCTTCTCACGAGATAGCTGACCAGCGCTTCGGTATTATCCTGCACATGCCTGTCAGTATGCTCGCGATCGTACAACCGACGCACGGCCCGCTCCACGATAGCATTTTCTTCATTGCTCTTGCCCGGGGGTCTTGGTGCCATGGCATTCCCTCCGTTCGAGGCCGACGAAAAAAAGAGTAAGCACCCGTCGGCGTGGCATGGAACCATCATGCCTTATAACGGCGTGAACGCAACCCTAGATTCGTAATGGCGAGATGTGGGCGGTGAGAGGGTGGTGATCCCGACGTGATTCGAACACGTGACCCTCAGATTAGGAATCTGATGCTCTATCCTGCTGAGCTACGGGACCACTTCTTTCTCCATACAAAAGCGCAGGCTTCAAGCCAAGCGGTTTTGCGCGGTCGAAATGCCGTGTTCAGCGTTGCAGGCGTTGCTCGGTCAGACGCACCCAATACGATATCCCCGCTGCGATCGCCTCGTCGTTGAAGTCATAAGCCGGATTGTGGAGGCCCGCCGTCTCGCCATTGCCGATCATGATGTAGGCGCCGGGGCGCGACTGGAGCATGAAGGCGAAATCCTCGCCGGCCATACTCGGATCCACTTCGGTGTCGACGTTGTCAGGGCCGACCACGTCGATCGCTGCACGCGCGGCGTAGTCCGTCTCGGCAGGATGGTTGACGGTGACGGGGCAGGCGCGCTCGTATTCGTATTCGATGGTGGCGCCATGGGCAGCCGCAATGCCGGTTGCGATCTCGCCAATGCGCCGCTCCGCCAGATCGCGCACGCCTTCGTCCAGCGACCGTACTGTGCCGGAGATGAAGGCTTCTTCGGGAATGATGTTATGGGTCGTGCCGGCATGAAACTGGGTGACGGAGACCACGACCGAGCGTAGCGGATTGGCGTTGCGAGCAGCAATGGTCTGAAGGGCGCCGACGATCTGTGCTCCAATGACGATCGTGTCTGCCGTGTTGTGCGGTTCGGCAGCATGGCCGCCGACGCCGGTCAGCTTGATCTGGAACTTGTCTGGAGCCGCCATAATGCCACCCTTGCGGATGGCGAAGGTGCCGACAGGTTTTCCGGGCATGTTGTGCATGCCATAGATCTCCCCGATGCCGAAGCGCTCCATCATTCCGTCTTCGACCATGGCGAGCGCGCCGCGCCCGCCTTCCTCGGCCGGCTGGAACACCACCGCCACCTGGCCTGTGAAGTTGCGGGTTTCGGCAAGATATTTCGCTGCTCCAAGCAGCATCGCCGTGTGTCCGTCATGGCCGCAGGCATGCATGCGGCCTGGAATGGTCGAAGCCCAGGGCTTGCCGGTGATTTCGTCGAGAGGAAGCGCATCCATATCGGCGCGCAGGCCGATTGTCCTGCCTTCGCCGCCAGAGCCCTTAATGATGCCGACGACTCCCGTGCGGCCGAGGCCGGTTGCGATCTCGTCGACGCCGAAGTCCCGCAACTTCGCCTCGACAAAGGCTGCCGTGTTTTCAACGTCGTAAAGGATTTCCGGATTGGCATGCAGATGGCGGCGCCATTCGGTGGCTTCCGACTGGAGTTCGGAAGCACGGTTCAGAAGCGGCATTCTCTCTTCCTGCGTTCATTCTAGATCACGGTCGCGCGGATCACGTGATTGTCGGCATGAATGTGCGCCTTTCAATTGACGTATTCAATGGGCTTTGCCATTCCTTCCCTACATAAGATCTCGTCATGCGTTGATGAGAGCCCAGCCGAACAAGAGGATCGAAGTCGTGTTAGCGAAACGTCCCCGCATGTTGTCTTCAACCGGATCCGCCCGCCGACTGGCGGTCGCCGTCTCGCTGGTGGCGATGGTTCTGCCGGGTCTGGCTGCCGCCAATCCGATGATGGTGGTCGATGTCGGCAGTGGCCGGGTCATCGCCCATGAAGAAGCCTTCCGCAAATGGTATCCGGCCTCGCTGACCAAGCTGATGACGGCCTATACGACCTTCCGCTCGATGCGCTCGGGCGAGCTTTCGCCCGAGACCGTGGTGGTCATGAGCAAACATGCGGCTGACCAGCCGGCAAGCAAAATGTATTTCAGGCCGGGCTCCAAGCTGACGCTCGACAGCGCCTTGAAGCTTCTGATCATCAAGTCTGCCAACGACGTCGCGGTCGCCATCGGGGAGACCGTCAGCGGCAGCGAAGCGGCTTTCGTCCAGCGCATGAACCAGGAAGCCTCCCGGCTCGGCATGACGTCGACGCGCTTCGTCAATCCGAATGGACTGCCGGGCAAGGGCCAGTACACCACTGCCCGTGACATGGCCCTGCTTGCGACGACCATCCGGCGGGAGTTCCCTGAATATGCGGGTTATTTCGCGCTCGAAGGGGTGACGACCGGCAAGAAGGATTATCCGAATTTCAACCTGCTCGTGGGCCGCTTTCCCGGTGCCGATGGCATGAAGACCGGCTATGTCTGTGCCTCCGGTTTCAACCAGGTCTCGTCTGCCACCCGCAACGGACGCACGGTGATTTCCGTCGTGCTCGGCGCCGACAGCCTTGGTGCGCGCGCTGATCTCTCCGCCGATCTCCTTCAAAAGGGGCTGACGACCTCGGTTGCCGGCAACCGGCTGGATCAGCTCGCCCCCTACGGCGAAGGGCAGGATCAGGTGACTGACATCAGCGCCGAGATCTGTAATCCGAAGGCGCGCCAGATCCGCAGCGAAGGCCGTGACGAGGCCGGGCGGATGAAGCTGACCTCTCCCTACATACGTGAGATGGGCCGTCCGCCGGCGATGAGTTTTGCCGGCCTCATTCCCGGCAGCGAGCCGGTCGAGACGAAACAGGGCTCCGGCACCGGCGAGATCGCCAATGTGCCGATCCCGAGGCCCCGCCCCACATTCTGAGTATCGTAATGAGCCAGTCGCGCATTCCCGTTTCCATCCTCACCGGCTTCCTCGGCGCCGGCAAGTCGACGCTTCTCAATCGCCTGCTCAAGGATCCGGCGATGAAGGACGCTGCCGTCATCATCAACGAGTTTGGGGAAGTGGGTATCGATCATCTGTTGGTCGAAACCTCCAACGATGCGGTGGTGGAACTGGCGGATGGTTGCCTTTGCTGCACTGTGCGCGGCGAGCTGGTGGATACGCTGGCAGAGTTGATCGACGGCATGCAGACAGGCAAGGTGAAGCCGCTGTCGCGCGTTGTCATCGAAACGACCGGTCTTGCCGATCCGGCACCCGTCATGCAGTCGGTCATGGGCCATCCGTCGATCGCCCAGCATTTCGATCTCGATGGTGTCGTAACCGTCGTCGACGCGGTCAACGGCCTCTCCACCATCGATGCCTTTCCAGAGGCCTACAAGCAGGTCGCCGTCGCCGATCGGCTGATCCTGACTAAGAAGACGTTGGCCGACGAGGCCGCCGTCTCTGCCATCACGCAGCGCCTGCGCTCGCTCAATCCCCGCGCGCCGATCACCGATGGCGACGCTGATGACGCGGGCTCTGCAGCCATACTGATCAACGGGCTCTACGATGCCTCAAGCAAGATCGCCGATGTCGATCGCTGGCTGAAGGACGAGATGACGGCGGCCGGCGATCATCATCACCACGATCATCATCATGATCACCACGGGCACTCCCATGGTCACGGCCACCATCACCATCATGATGTGAACAGGCACGGCACTTCGATTCGCTCCTATTCCATCCTGCATGACGAGCCGATCGATCCGATGGCGATCAACATGTTCATCGATCTCCTGCGCTCGACCCATGGCGAGAAGCTTCTCAGGATGAAGGCGATCGTGGCGCTCACCGACCGGCCCGACAAGCCTCTGGTGCTGCATGGCGTGCAGTCGATCTTCCATCCGCCCGTGCGCCTGCCGGCCTGGCCCGAAGGCTCCGACCGCAAGACGCGGCTGGTGCTAATTACCAGGGATCTGTCGGAGAGCTATGTGCGGGATCTCTTCGGTGCCTTCACCGGCAAGGTGGCGATCGACCGCCCGGATCGCGTGGCGATGATGGACAATCCGCTGTCGGTTCCCGGCCTCAAATTCTAGGCAGGCGGGACCCCGCCCTTGCGGATGTGAAAGCGGTGACCGGCTTCGAGCCGCTCCTGCATGACCAGTTCATGGCCGTCCTCGTTGCAGAAATGCGGAATGTCGATGCCTGCGAGCGGATCGCTGGTCTCCACTACCAGTTCGTCACCGGGTATCATGTCGGCCATGCGTCGACGGGTCCTCAAAACGGGCAGGGGGCATTTCAGCCCCCTCAGATCATAGATCACCGTCTTAGTCATGCCCTTACCAGAGCTTCCAGAAGGGCTTCTTGTCGGCCGGTGCCGGCGCTGCAACGGCGGCCTCAGCCGTCTGGGGTGCCAGCGGATTGGGCTGCGGCACGGGGACGGCGTTGGTAGCCGGCGCCGCAGGCGCGGGCGTCGTCGTCTGTGCAGGCTGCGTCTGGGGGGCGCCGTTCGGGTTGGTCGCCATCTGGTTGACGGCAGCCGTGCCGTTGGCGGCAGGCAGCTTGGCCGGATCGACGTCGTCAAGGTCGAGCAGCTTGCCCGCCTTCAGGGCAGAACCCGTTGGTGCGAAGGCGAGGTCATGAGAGCGCGACTTGCGCAGATCGGCCACCAGCGCCTTGCGCTCGGCTTCCGTCGGGTCGTACCAGATCTTGCCGTCGTACTTCCTCAGCGCTTTGGCATAGGCAGCGTCATAGGCTTCGTTGAAGCCGTTGAGCGCGACCGAGAGCGCCGGGGGCGTGCTCATGGCCGGGCAGGCGCCCTGCGGGTTGAAGCTCGACCCCTCTGGGACCGACTGGTTGAAGACATATTTCTTCTCGCACACGTTCACCACCGGCGGGCGCTTGGTGATCTCGAAGTGATCGTAGCCGACCTTCAGCGTCTTCCAGAAATCGAAATGGGGGCTATGGCGATGGCGCGCCATGTTTTCGGCTGTCATGCGGAAGGGGAAAGCCTGCAACTGCACCGCCTGCTGGCCGCCCTTGAAAGCGTCGCGCGCAAAAGCATAGATCTCCAGCATCTGCGCATCAGTCATCGAATAGCAGCCTGACGACGAGCAGGCCCCGTGGATCATCAGGTGTGATCCGGTGCGGCCGTTGGCGCGGTCGAACTGGTTCGGAAAGCCGGTGTTGATGGCCAGGAAATACTTGGAATTCGGGTTTAGGTGATAGGGCGTCAGCGGGTAGAAGCCTTCTGGCGCCTGGCGGTCGCCTTCCTTCACCTTTGGTCCGAGGCGACCCGACCAGGCGCAGATGTCATATTCGACGACCTTGTCGAAGCGGCCGTTGGTCTTTGCCTTCCAGACCTCGAGTTTGCCCTCTTCCTTGAAGATCCGGATCATGATCGGCGAATTGCGATCCATGCCCTTCTTCTTGATTTCGGCAATCAGGCGAGAAGGCAGCGGCTGTTCCACCTTGTTGGCAACGCGTGGCGTGTCATAAGCCGCGCTTTCGAGCGCGTCATTGCAGCCTGCCAGAGCGGCAGCGAAAACCAGAACCAGGGCCGTTGATGTCAAACGCATGCGCGAAGGCTCTTTCCAGAAACACATGTTGTGGCTCGAAACGAGCCGGTCATGCGTAGTTTAGAACTGCTTTCTTCACAAAATATAAACCAATGGCCGCTGATTTCGCCATCCGTCTTCCGCCGCTACCGCTGCAAAGCGGCGGAGTGATGGCAAATTGCCGCAGTCGCAACCTTCAGTCTTAGAGGTTGCGGCCGATATCGAGGAATTTCTGACGTCGATCGGCGCGCAGCTTGTCACCGGGCAGCGGGGTCAGTTCGGCCAATGCACTGGCAATCACGTCACCGGTCATGCCGATCACCCGGTCCGGTGCGCGATGGGCGCCGCCGACGGGCTCGGGGATGATCGCATCGATGATGCCGAGACCTTTAAGGTCTTCTGCCGTGATCTTCATGTTTGTCGCGGCTTCCTTCGCGCGGGTCGAATCACGCCAGAGAATTGAGGCTGCACCCTCCGGCGAGATTACCGAATAGATCGCATGCTCCAGCATGTAGACGCGGTTGCCGGTCGCAATCGCGATCGCGCCGCCTGAGCCGCCTTCGCCGATGACGACGGAGACCATTGGCACCTTGAGGCCGAGGCACATCTCGGTGGAGCGGGCAATTGCTTCCGCCTGGCCGCGTTCTTCTGCACCAACGCCCGGATAGGCGCCGGCCGTGTCGATCAGGGTGATGACTGGCAGGCCGAAGCGGTCGGCCATTTCCATGACGCGGATCGCCTTGCGGTAACCTTCAGGACGAGGGCTGCCGAAGTTGTGCTTGATGCGCGACTTCGTGTCGTTGCCCTTTTCCTGGCCGATCACGGCCACCGGCTGGCCGCGGAATCGCGCGAGGCCGGCCTGGATGGCGGCGTCCTCGGCAAACTTGCGGTCGCCGGCCAGAGGGGTGAATTCGGTGAACAGCGCTTCGGCATAATCGACGAAATGCGGACGCTGCGGATGGCGCGCGACCTGTGTCTTCTGCCAGGCGTTGAGCTTCGAATAGATCTCCACCATCGCCTCGTCGACGCGGCTTTCCAGCCGGCTGATCTCTTCAGAGGTGTCGATGCTCTCGTCCTCTTCCGCGATCTTCTTCAGTTCGCGGATCTTGGCCTCGAGGTCGGAGATGGGCTTTTCGAAGTCGAGATAATTGTGCATGAACTCCGTTCCGATCGTTCGTTCCTGGCGCTCGCCGCCCGCAGAAACCGGCTTTGCCGGTCCTAATCGGGGTTTTTGGCCTGTTTTGCAAGGGGGTGATGCGTATGCACCAGTTGCTGCAGGCGCTCGTCGAGCACATGCGTATAGATTTGTGTCGTCGAAATGTCGCTGTGGCCCAACAGTTCCTGCACCGCGCGAAGATCGGCACCATTGCCGAGAAGATGGCTGGCAAAGGCGTGCCGCAGCACATGCGGAGACACGGCATTTGCCGATAATCCCGCCCGGATGGCGAGATCCTTGAGGTCGCGCGCAAAGACCTGACGGGGCAGGTGGCCTTCCTTGCTGGCGGCCGGAAACAAGAACGGGCTGTCGGCCTGCACGGGGTCGGCCCCGCGGATTTTACCGTATCGCGCAAGCGCATCGATCGCTGTCCGCGACAAGGGGACGAGCCTTTCCTTGTTGCCCTTGCCGCGCACCAGAAGGAAACGGCCCTCCTGAGTCAGCACCTTTGCCGGCAGCGATACGAGTTCGCTTACCCGCATGCCGGTCGCATAAAGAAGTTCGATCAGCGCCAGTCGCCTGATCCGCGCGGGCTGGTCCGGTCCTTCGAGGTTCGCTTCCCGCTCGGCAAGCGACAGAAGCCCGGTCACATCTTCGACCGTCAGCACCTTGGGCAGGGGGCGGGTCTTCTTCGGCGCGTCTAGGATCGCGGTCGGATCATCGCCGCGCAGGCCTTCCGCATAGAGAAATTTGTAGAACTGGCGCATCGCCGACAGTCGCCTTGCCTGTGAGGTCGGCTGAAAGCCGCGTCGCGCAAGGTCGGAGAGATAGGCGGCCAAATCTTCCCGGGTGGCTGCACCCAGGGTCACCTTGCGGCCGGAAAGAAAATCGCCGAGGTCGTCGAGGTCTCGCTCATAGGAGGTGAGCGTATTCTGGGCCGCTCCGCGCTCGGCGCTTAGCATTTCCAGAAAGGCTTCGACACGAGCCCGGCTCAGATCCGACATATCTTGCTTCCCGCTACTGCTCCACCGGATTGATGCGCTCGGAAGGAATGCGCACCGTCACGTCGCGTTCCCGCGGCTCGACGAAGACGGCAAAGGACCACATGGTGACATAGACCAGGCCGGCGATGGTCCCGCAGATGAACAGGAAGCGAAACAGGGTGGGCATGGTCGGTCCTTCACCGGTTCTCTAAATAAATAGGTCGAAACATGGAGTTTACCAAGGCCGGGACAGGCCTTGCGGAAATGCTGCCATGGCTTGACGCTAGCCCTCTATATGTCAATAGGTCATGAAACAGTCGTGAACAGGCCGATGACCGAAACGATCCTCAACCTTGCTCCCAGTCTGGGTATGCGCGCCAAGACGGCGCTCGGCAAACGCAATCTTGTTCTCGTTGGTCTGATGGGGGCCGGAAAGTCGGCGATCGGCCGGATTGTCGCACAGCAACTCGGTCTGCCCTTCGTCGATACTGATACGGAGATCGAGCGGGTGTCGCGGATGACGATCGCCGAACTGTTTGCCGCCTATGGCGAAGAGGAGTTCCGCGCGCTCGAAACCCGTGTCATCAAGCGCCTGCTGCGCACGGGCCCGCGAGTCGTCTCTACCGGCGGCGGCGCCTTCATCAACGAGAGGACCCGCAAGCAGATCGAGCGTGGCGGGCTTTCCGTTTGGCTCAATGCCGATCTCGACGTTCTCTGGGAGCGGGTGAACAAGCGCGACCACCGGCCTCTGCTCAAGACCGAGAACCCAAAGCAAACGCTGAAGGATCTGATGGACAAGCGATATCCGATCTATGCTCTTGCGGATATTACGGTCCAGTCGCGTGACGTGCGTAAGGAAGTGATCGCCAATGAGGTCCTGACCTCGGTGATCGAACATTTCGGCAAGGACAAGACGCAATGACGAAGCTCGAGACATCGGAACGCCTAGTGCATGTGCCGCTGGGCGAGCGTTCCTATGACATTCTCATCGGCCCTGGCTTGATGGCGCGTGCCGGCGGCGAGATCTCGACCCGCATCAAGGGTCGTCGTGCGGCCATCGTTACCGACGAGAATGTCGGCGCCCGTTACCTTGATGGCCTGATGGACAGTCTGCAGACGGATGGTATCGAGGCAGTCTCCGTCACGCTTCCGGCCGGCGAGAAGACCAAAAGCTTCGACTATCTCACCAAGGTCTGCGACGTGCTGCTTGAAGCGCGCATCGAGCGCAACGACACGGTGATTGCGCTCGGTGGTGGCGTCATCGGCGATCTCACCGGCTTTGCCGCCGGCATCGTGCGGCGCGGTGTCCGCTTCGTGCAGATCCCGACATCACTTCTGTCGCAGGTCGACAGCTCCGTCGGCGGCAAGACCGGCATCAATGCCCGTCAGGGCAAGAATCTAATCGGCATCTTCAATCAGCCGGATCTGGTGCTCGCCGATACCGACGTGCTCGACACGCTGTCTGAGCGCGAATTTCGCGCCGGTTATGCAGAAGTCGCGAAATACGGCCTGATCGACAAGCCCGACTTCTTCGCATGGCTGGAAAAGAACTGGCGCGAGGTCTTTGCCGGTGGTGCTGCCCGTATCGAGGCGATCGCCGTCTCCTGTCAGGCGAAGGCCGATGTGGTGGCCGCGGACGAGCGGGAGAACGGCCGTCGTGCTCTTCTCAACCTCGGCCACACCTTCGGTCATGCGCTGGAAGCCGCAACGCAATATGACAGCAGCCGGCTCGTGCATGGCGAAGGGGTCTCGATCGGCATGGTGCTCGCGCATCGTTTCTCGGCGCGCATGAACCTTGTCAGTCCCGATCTTGCGGATCGCGTCGAGGCCCATCTGAAGGGTGTTGGCCTGCCGACGCGCATGGATCAGATCCCGGGCGAATTGCCGCCGACCGATGTCCTGATGGATGCCATCGCCCAGGACAAGAAGGTGAAGGCCGGCCAACTCACCTTCATCCTCACCCGTGGTCTCGGCCAGTCCTTCGTCGCAGACGATGTGCCGGCATCCGAAGTTCAGCGTTTCATTGAGGAGATGCGCCCATCATGATCGAGCAAATCCTTGCCGGCCTCGCCGAGTATTGGCTGACGCTGGTCGCCATCCTGTTGTTGATCTGCTGTTCCGGCTTCTTCTCCGGTTCTGAGACGGCGCTGACGGCCACCTCGCGCGCGCGCATGCACACGCTCGAGGTCAATGGCGACGATCGAGCCGGCGTGGTCAACAAACTCATCGAGCGGCGAGATCGATTGATCGGCGCGCTGCTGATCGGCAACAACCTCGTCAACATCCTCGCGTCGTCGCTCACGACAAGCCTGTTTCTCGGCCTATTCGGCGATTCCGGGGTCGCGATCGCCACTTTGCTGATGACCGTTCTGCTCGTCATCTTCTCGGAAGTCCTGCCGAAGAGCTGGGCGATTTCTGCGCCGGAACGTTTCGCTCTGTTTGTCGGCCCACTCGTTCGCCCGTTCGTCGCCGTGGTCGGACCGCTTTCCAGCCTTGTCAACTGGATCGTCCGCAAGCTGCTTGGGATGTTCGGTGTCTCGATTTCCGGCGAAGCCTCCATGCTGTCTGCGCATGAAGAACTGCGCGGCGCGGTCGCTCTGCTGCACCGCGAGGGATCGGTGATCAAGGCCGACCGCGACCGCCTCGGTGGTGTGCTCGATCTGGGTGAACTCGAAGTTTCCGACATCATGATCCACCGCACGGCCATGCGGGCGGTGAATGCCGACGAACCGCCGGAAACCGCTATCCGCAATATTCTCGAAAGCCCTTACACCCGCATGCCGGTCTGGCGTGGCTCGACCGACAACATTATCGGGGTGATCCATGCCAAGGACCTGATCCGCGCACTTGCCGAACCGAATGTCGAGCCGCAGGACATCGACATCGTCAAGGTCGCCCAGAAGCCTTGGTTCGTGCCCGATACCACCAACCTCAAGGACCAGCTCAACGCCTTCCTGCGACGCAAGACCCATTTCGCCGTGGTGGTCGACGAATATGGTGAAGTGCAGGGGGTGGTGACGCTCGAAGACATTCTCGAGGAAATCGTCGGCGATATCTCCGACGAACATGATCTCGAGATCCAGGGTGTGCGTCAGGACAGCGACGGGTCGATCGTGGTCGATGGTGGCGTGCCGATCCGCGATCTCAATCGTGCGATGGACTGGCAGTTGCCGGATGAGGAGGCGACGACGATTGCCGGTCTCGTCATCCACGAGTCGAAGTCGATCCCGGAGGAGCGCCAGGCATTCACTTTCTACGGCAAGCGTTTCATCGTCCTGAAACGGGAGAAGAACCGCATCACGCGGCTGCGCATCCGACCGATCGATGCGGCCGAGCCGGAGGTCTGATTTCAGGCGAGGATTACCAGCGTGTGGGCTCGCCGGGGGCGGCGGGCTCGATCGCTAGCGCATGTAGCCCGGCATCGAGCTCCGGCTTGAGCACATTCGTAATCGCACGATGGCGTGAGAGCCGCGTCATGCCTGAAAAGGCTTGGGCGACGATGCGGACCCGCATATGCGTTTCGCCAGTGCCGGTGATGTCAGGCTGATGACCCGCATGGTGATGGCTCTCGTCAATCACAACAAGGCGTTCGGGGCCGAAGGCTTCGGTCAGGCGGGTTTCGATCCGGCTCTTCACCGACATGGGTCTTGCCTCTTTCTGCTGCTTCGCAAAAAGCCCCACAAAGCGCGCAACAAACCGGTTTGTCAATTCTTGTCCGACCCCTTCCTGCGCCCCATAATTAGCGCATGAAACTCGACTCGAAATATTTCGACGGGATCCGGACCCGGCGAAAGCGGGCAGCGGAGCCCGAACCATCCAATCCTGTCTGCCAATGGGACGGCTGCGACAAGCCGGGTGCCCATCGCGCGCCTGTGGGCCGGCATGCCGAGGGCCAGTTCTTCCTGTTCTGTTTCGAGCATGTGAAAGACTACAACAAAGGCTATAACTACTTCTCCGGCCTCTCGGACACCGAGATAGCGCGCTACCAGAAGGAGGCGATCACCGGTCATCGTCCCACCTGGACAGTCGGGGTGAACAAGGCGGCGAAGGCGAGCCCGCTGCACTCCACGATGCGTTCTGGTTCGGCTGCGTCACAGGCGCGCATAAAGGACCCGTTCGGCTTCGTACAGCAAGGGCGCGGAGGTGCGTCGCGCTATCAGGCGGCGGACCGAAAACTCAAGACCCTTGAGGCAAAAGCGCTGGATACACTTGGGCTTACCGTCAGCTCCACGCCGACCGACATCAAGACCCGCTACAAGGAGCTTGTAAAAAAACACCATCCCGACGCAAATGGCGGAGACAGGGCTTCGGAAGAGCGTTTTCGCGCTGTTATTGAAGCCTACAAATTGTTAAAGCAGGCCGGTTTCTGTTAATCCGAACACACAGCAGCGATGAGATGCGGCCGGTCGGTGGCGCCCGGCATGGAGAAACGATGAGCAAAATTGATCTTGATATTACCAATCTCCCCGACACCACAGTGTCGGTGCGCGAAGTGTTTGGTATCGACAGTGACATCCGGGTGCCCGCCTATTCCAAGGGTGACGCCTACGTGCCGGATCTCGATCCGGACTATCTCTTCGACCGTGAAACCACGCTCGCCATCCTTGCCGGTTTTGCACATAACCGCCGCGTCATGGTCTCCGGCTTCCACGGCACGGGTAAGTCCACGCATATCGAACAGGTCGCTGCCCGCCTCAACTGGCCTTGCGTGCGCGTCAACCTCGACAGCCATGTCAGCCGTATCGATCTCGTCGGCAAGGACGCCATCGTGCTCAAGGACGGCAAGCAGATCACGGAATTCAAGGACGGCATCCTGCCCTGGGCCTACCAGCACAATGTCGCGCTCGTCTTCGACGAATATGATGCCGGTCGCCCGGACGTCATGTTCGTCATTCAGCGCGTGCTTGAATCGTCCGGCCGCCTGACGCTGCTCGACCAGAGCCGCGTCATCCGTCCTCACCCTGCTTTCCGCCTGTTTGCGACCGCCAACACGGTTGGCCTGGGTGATACGACGGGCCTCTATCACGGCACGCAGCAGATCAACCAGGCGCAGATGGACCGTTGGTCGATCGTCACCACGCTCAACTATCTGCCGCATGACAAGGAAGTCGACATCGTCTCCGCCAAGGTGAAGAGCTTTGGTGCAACGGCGGAAGGCCGCGACACTGTCTCGCGCATGGTGCGCCTTGCCGATCTCACACGCGCCGCTTTCGTCAACGGCGATCTGTCGACTGTCATGAGCCCGCGTACCGTTATCACCTGGGCTGAAAACGCCGAGATCTTTGGTGATGTCGCCTTCGCCTTCCGCGTCACCTTCCTCAACAAGTGCGACGAACTCGAGCGCACGCTGGTAGCCGAGCAGTATCAGCGCGCCTTCGGCGTGGAACTCAAGGAAAGTGCGGCCAATATCGTACTCGGCGCATAAGGACTAAAGAAGCATGGCAGGGCGCGGCGACAATTCGAAGGCGAGAGCCGGCGGTGGAGTAGACACGGAGCCGATGCGCCGGGCCATCACCGGCTGCGTCCGTTCGATTGCGGGTGATCCGCAGGTCGAGGTCGCCTTCGCCAATGAGCGTCCTGGTCTCGCCGGCGAGCGCATCCGCCTGCCGGAAATCTCCAAGCGTCCGACCGCCCATGAACTTGCCGTGACCCGTGGTCTCGGCGATTCCATGGCGCTTCGTCTCGCCTGCCACGATCAGAAGGTCCATGCCTCGATGGCGCCGCAGGGCGCCGATGCGCGCGCCATCTTCGATGCCGTCGAGCAGGCTCGTGTGGAATCGCTCGGGTCGCTGCGTATGCCGGGTGTGGCTTCGAACATCCAGTCGATGAACACCGAGAAATATGCGAAAGCCAATTTCTCTACCATCAGCCGTCAGGAGGATGCGCCGATCGGCGAAGCCGTCGCCATGCTGGTGCGCGAAAAGCTTACCGGCCAGAAGGCGCCGGAGAGCGCGGGCAAGGTGCTCGACCTCTGGCGCCCCTTCATCGAGGACAAGGCCGGTGCCGACCTCGACAATCTCTCGTCTGTCATCGAAGACCAGCAGGCCTTTTCCCGCGTGATCCGCCACATGCTGTCGGCCATGGAGATGGCCGAGGACATGGGCGACGACCAGGAGCAGAGCGAGGACGAGCAGTCTACCGACGAGGAGCAGCCGCGCAGCGGCGAGCAGGACCAGGAGACGTCGGAAGACGAAGCCGGTCAGGACTCCGCGCCCGCCGAAGAGAGCGAAGCCTCGCAGGAACAGCTCGACGACGGCGAGATGGATGGTGCCGAGATCTCCGAAGAGGAGATGTCGGACGAGGGCGACGACGACAGCGAAACGCCGGGCGAAATGCGCCGACCCGCAACGCCCTTCGACGATTTCAACGAGAAGGTCGACTACAAGATCTTCACCCAGGAGTTCGACGAGGAAATCACCGCCGAAGAGCTCTGCGACGAAGCCGAGCTCGACCGGCTGCGCGCCTTCCTCGACAAGCAGCTCGCGCATCTGCAGGGCGCCGTCGGCCGGCTTGCAAACCGCCTGCAGCGCCGCCTGATGGCGCAGCAGAACCGCTCCTGGGACTTCGATCTGGAAGAAGGTTATCTTGATCCGGCGCGCCTGACGCGACTGATCATCGACCCCATGCAGCCGCTCTCCTTCAAGAAGGAGAAGGACACCAAGTTCCGCGATACCGTGGTGACGCTGGTCATCGACAATTCCGGCTCGATGCGCGGTCGTCCGATCACGGTTGCCGCTTCCTGCGCCGACATCCTTGCCCGCACGCTCGAACGCTGCGGCGTCAAGGTCGAGATCCTCGGCTTCACCACCAAGGCCTGGAAGGGCGGTCAGTCGCGCGAGAAGTGGCTCGCAGGCGGCAAGCCGCCGGCGCCCGGTCGCCTCAACGATCTGCGCCATATCATCTACAAGTCGGCCGACGCCCCCTGGCGCCGTGCGCGCCGCAATCTCGGCCTGATGATGCGCGAAGGCCTGCTCAAGGAAAATATCGACGGCGAGGCGCTGATGTGGGCGCATAATCGCCTGATCGGTCGTCGCGAGCAGCGCAAGATCCTGATGATGATCTCGGATGGTGCGCCGGTCGACGATTCGACGCTGTCGGTGAACCCGGGAAATTACCTTGAGCGGCACCTGCGCGCCGTGATCGAGCAGATCGAGACACGCTCTCCTGTCGAACTTCTGGCAATCGGTATCGGCCACGATGTGACGCGCTATTATCGCCGCGCCGTTACCATCGTCGATGCCGACGAACTGGCCGGCGCCATGACCGAGCAGCTTGCTTCATTGTTTGAGGAGCAGACGGCGGGTGGCCGGACGCGCCAGCGTGCCTGAGGGATCGACCTATCGTCGGCGTCTAGCCCTGAGTTCTGCGGTTGCAGGCCTGCTTGCGCTCTCTGCCTGTACGCCTGCGGTCATTCCGGCCGGTCAGACCTTGGCCATTCCGGTCGACAGCGACGTGATCAATGAACTCGGCGGCAATCCGACCATCGCGCCCGAACTGACTTTCCTTGGCGGCGTCGAACTGTCCTCCTCCGAGCCGCTGTTCGGCGCCTTCTCGTCGATCCGGTTTCTGGACGACAGCCACTTCCTCGGCGTGTTCGACACGGGCTACTGGATCGAGGGAGAGATCAGGCGTGATGCCGAGGGCAGACTCGCTGGTGTCGACGCCGTCAAACTTGCGCCGTTGCTGGACGCGTCCGGGCATGAGAGCCCGAGCAAGTTCTTTGTCGATGCCGAAAGCCTTGCCGTCGATGGTAACAGTGCCTTTGTGGGTTTCGAGCAGCGTCACCGCGTCGTGTCCTACGCTCCTCTGTCCGACCTCGGCAAGGCGGTGCCGTCTGAACCGCTCGCCTTCCCCTTCGATCTCGACGTCCTGCGCAGCAATGGCGGTTTGGAGGCGCTGGTGATCGCCGAAAAGGACGGACCGCTCGGCGGGGCGCTGGTGGCGATTTCCGAAAAGAGCTTCGACGACAACGGCAATATCTATGCGGCGATCCTTGGTGGTCCGCTTGCCGGCGAATTTCGAGTGCGTCCGCGTGACGATTTCGACATCACCGATGCGACTTTCCTGCCGAATGGCGATCTCCTGCTGCTCGAGCGCCGCTTCACCATCGCCAGAGGTGTCGGCATGCGTTTGCGCCGCATCGATGGGGACAGCATTCGACCGGATGCTGTTCTCGATGGCGAGATCCTGTTCGAGGCCAATTACCGATCCCAGATCGACAATATGGAAGGCATGGATGCCATTCCCGAGCCCGATGGCTCTGTCCGGCTGATCGTCGTCTCCGACGACAACCACTCGATCCTGCAGCGGACCCTGATGCTGGAATTCCGCCTCTCCCCGCCGCAGTCCTGACGCTTTCACCCTCGCAAAACGAAACAGCCCCGGTTTCCCGAGGCTGCTCATTTTCGTTTGGTTTGGCTGCTCTCAGGCCGTGCGCGACGCTGTCGGCATGGGCCGGACGACACTCATCAGCGCGCCGTAGGGCAGGAGCATGATGAAGCCGATCAGCATCTTCACGCCGAAGTCGGCGATCGCCCAGGAGATCCAGCGTGGCGCTTCTGTCGACATCACGCCGAGGATCGGGGCTGCGGCAATCGCGAAGTCGTCGTTCGGGCCGATGAAGCCGAAGACGGGTGCGAAGGACAGCGAGAAGAAGATGATCGTGTCGAGCACGGAGCCGATCAGCGAGCCCATCAGCGGTGCCTTCCACCAGGTCTGCTGGCGCAGCCGGTTGAAAACCGAGATGTCGAGCAACTGGCCGACGAGGAAGGCCGAGCCCGATGCAATCGCAATGCGCGGGGTGGCGAGCAGGATCGACAGGAGAACGCCTGCGATGAAGCCGACGAGCACGACGCGGCGCGCAACCTGAGGGCCGAACTGACGGTTGGTCAGGTCGGTGACAAGGAAGGCGATCGGATAGGTGAAGGCGCCAAAGGTCAGGAGGTCGGCGAGATTGATGCCGGCCAGAACGCCATTGACCGGGTGCTGGACGAGGAAGTTCGAGGCGACGACGATTGTCGTCATGAGCAGGCTGTAGATAAGGAAATAGCGCTTGTTCAGCATTTTTTTATCCTGGGTGATGCCACCAGTTGGAGGGACAATACTGTAAAAAGGACGGGTGCAATGCCAGGCATTTTACCTGCATTGACATTCCAAACGAAAAGGCTTGCCCGGCAACCGGTCAAGCCTTTCGAAAATATGGCCGGATGGCGCGATTAAGCGGCTTCAGCGGTCTTCTTGACGATCTGGCGACGCAGCAGACGAGCGCGCATGCTCAGTTCGTTTTCAGAAGCCTTGATCAGGAATGCATCGAGACCACCGCGATGCTCGACCGTGCGCAGGGCAGCAGCCGAAACGCGCAGGCGGAAGCGCTGGTTCAGAGCGTCCGAGATCAGCGTGACGTCGCACAGGTTCGGCAGGAACCGGCGCTTGGTCTTGTTGTTCGCGTGGCTCACGTTGTTGCCCGACTGGACGCCCTTGCCGGTCAATTCGCAACTGCGGGACATGGTACACCTATTGTTTTTCTAGGCCATCGCATCGCTTCCGGCCAAATGCCGGCGAGGCAATCCAACAGCGTCTGATTGGAAAGTTGCGGTTCTATAGTCAGTGAGAACCGGCGCGTCAAGCCAAACCTTGGATTTTCCGGGCGCCAAGGCATGTGTAGGATATTTTCTTGCCACAGTCCACGGCGAGTATGCATCTTCCAGACGCCGGTTCGCCGGCATTCCCATGATGGAGATGGCATTTGCGTCCGACCGGCTTCCTTACCGCCTTCCTCGTCCTTGCCGCCGGTGGCGCCGGGGCTGCCGATTATCGCTACGACACATCCTACAAGGTTTCTCTCGGCGTCTTGCCGATTGCGCGCATGACCTTTCAGACGGCCGTCGAAAACGAGCGATACACGATTTCCGGCCAGTTTCATTCGTCCAGCCTTGTCGACATCGTGCGCGAGGTGTCTGCCAACAGCACCGTGTCCGGCCGCATGTCCGGCGGGGCCATGAACCCCGAGCGCTATGTGCTCGACTACAAGAGCGGCAAGCGGAAGCATACCTACGAGGTGCTTTTCGCCGGCGGCAACGTGGTTGAAACCAGGGTGACACCCGAGCGGCCGAAGCCGGATACCTGGGTGCCCGTCCAGCCTGAAGACCTGAAGTCGGTGCTTGATCCTATCGGTGCTCTCCTCATCCCCGGCAGTGCCGATGTCTGCGGCCAGATACTTCCCGTGTATGACGGCGAAAGCCGGATGGATCTCGTTCTCTCGCCGAACCGCTCCGAGACCTTCTCTGCCGGCCGTGCCAAAGGCGAGGCGATCGTATGTTCGGTCCGCTACGTGCCGAAGTCCGGATACCGGAAGGGCCGCAAGGACATCGAATATCTAAAGTCGGTGACCGGCATGGAGATCTGGTTTGCCAAGACCGCGACGCTGCAGCTATATGCTCCCGTCTATGCGAAGATCCCGACCCGCTACGGGACGGTGCATGTGACCGCAGAAAAGTTCGACGGCTAGTTTCAGCGGGCGGGCCCCGCATCAGGGGATTTCATGAAGACTAAGGCAACGCTCATCGGGTTCACCGCGATCCTGATGTGGTCCTTCCTCGCGCTCATGACGGCGGCCTCGGGCACCATGCCGCCCTTCCAGCTTTCGGCGATCACTTTCGCCATCGGCAGCCTGCCCGGCATTCTCCTGTTCATCGCGCGGCCGGCGCGCCTGAAGGAATTGCGCCAACCGCCAAAGGTCTGGCTTGCCGGTGTCGGCGGCCTCTTCGGCTATCACTTCCTCTACTTCACGGCGCTCCGAAATGCGCCCGCCGTCGAGGCAGGCCTCATCGCCTATCTCTGGCCGCTGTTCATCGTCGTCGGATCGGCGCTCCTGCCGGGCGAAAAGCTCGGCTGGCATCACATCGTCGGCGCGCTTGCGGGCCTCGCCGGTACCGTGTTGATCATCGGCAAGAATGGTTTCGCCTTCGATCCCGCCTATAGCCTCGGCTATTTCACGGCTTTCCTCTGCGCCTTCACCTGGGCGGGATATTCGCTCATCAGCCGCAAGTTCGAGAAGGTATCGACTGACGTGGTCACCGGCTTTTGCCTTGCGACATCGATCCTCTCGCTCTTCTGCCATCTCGCTCTCGAGACTACCGTTTGGCCCGATACGGCGTTCCAGTGGGCCGCGGTGATCGGCCTCGGTCTTCTTCCGGTGGGACTTGCCTTCTACGTCTGGGACTACGGCGTGAAGAACGGTGACATCCAGATCCTCGGCGCTTCCAGCTACGCCGCGCCGCTTCTCTCCACGCTGATCCTGATCATTTTTGGCTTTGGCGAAATTAGCGTCAGAATTGGCCTTTCATGCCTGCTTATCACAGGTGGCGCTGTGCTCGCGGCTCGCGATATGGTTTTCCGCAAATCGGAGCGCGCGACCTGACGGGAGATTGAATGGCCACTGCGACCGGCATCCTCTGGCTTTCGGTCGCGCTCGGTACCAGCTATCTCTGGATCCTGCCGCGGGAGAAAACCGTGCTCCGGGCCGTCTGGAAGACGTTGCCTGTTTTGCTTCTCGCCCTCTATGCCTATGCCGTCGGCGCCCATCCGCTGCTGGTTGCCGCCCTTTTGTTCGGAGCCCTTGGCGACTGGTCGCTCGCCTTTGAAGGAGACCGTGCGTTTATCGGCGGGGTCGCGTCTTTTCTGAGCGCCCATATTGCTTATGTCGCCTTGCTCGCGACGATCACCGACCTCGACATTGCCTTCGCCGAGCCCTGGCGGGTGATCGCCGGCGTGCTTGTCGCCATCCTGACCTTCGGCGTGCTGATGCGCATCTGGAAGGCCGCCGGACGACTGGCGGTGCCCATCGGCATTTATGTCTTCTTGTTCATGGTGCTTGTCTGGCTCACGCTCGGCCTGGCCAATCCGGTCGCCTTTCTCGGCGCGAGCCTGTTCATCCTCTCGGATATCGTGCTGACGATCCGCAAATACTGGACGGGCCCCGATCATCCGATCGATGGCATGGCCGCCTATTTTGTCTGGGTGACCTATTATGCGGCGCAGCTGATCCTGACGCTGACGCTATCGGAGGTCTGATTCGCTGGCTCAGGCGCCGGGAGCCCAGCCGGGTGGCGCCATTTCGAAGGCGGAAAAGTCGAAGCCGGGCGCTACGGTGCAGCCGACAAGGGTAAACTCGCCGAGACTTTCCGCCGCCTGCCACTCATCGGCATCGATGATCGCCTGGGGACGCTGACCGGCCGCGAGATCGAGCCCCAGCACGACCGTCTCCTGCTTCACGCCGTCCTTGGACCGGTGCAGGGCAAGTGGCGCACCGGCATAGTAGTGCCAGGCCTCGGCGGCATCCTTGACCTTGTGCCAGTGAGACCGTTCGCCGGCCTTCAGGAGATAGTAGATCGCCGTCGAATGGCCGCGGGGCCCGCCGTGCTCGTCCCGATAGGTCTCCACATACCAGCCACCCTCGGGATGGCGCTGCATGCCGAGGGTCTCGATGATGTCGGCTGCCTGCATCAGAAAGAGTCCTTGCGCTTGCGGATTTCCGCGAAGACCTCGTCGTTCGTCGCGCCCTCCATGCCGAGCGTGCGGCGGATATCCGGGTCGCCGGCGCGCAGGAAGGGATTGGTCTCCTTCTCCAGACCGATGGTCGTCGGGACAGTAAAGTCGCCGCGCTTGCGCTGCATTTCGATCAGTTCGGCGCGGGATCTGAGCCTTGCGTTCTCCGGATCGACCGTCAGTGCGAAACGGGCATTGGAGAGTGTGTATTCATGCCCAAAATAGACGATGGTTTCGTCGGGCAGAGACGCAAGCTTCTGCAGGGAATGCCACATATCGAGCGCCGACCGTTCGAACAGACGCCCGCAGCCGAGGGCGAAAAGCGTGTCGGCGGCAAATAGCAGCATATCCTCGGGCAAGTAGTAGCAAACATGCCCCGCCGTGTGGCCCGGCGTCTCGATCACCCGCACCGGTCGCTTAGCAAAGGTGAACTCGTCTCCGTCGCCCACGGTCCGATCAATCCCGGGTATCACCGCCGCCTCGGTGCGCGGACCGATGATTTCGCAGCCGGATTTTTCCTTCAATGCCAGATTGGCCTCGACATGGTCACCGTGGTGATGGGTCGTGAAGATATGAGTGATCGTCCAGCCCCGCTTCTCCGCCGCTGCCACGATTGGACCGAATTCCGGTGCGTCGATCGACGCCGTCTCCCCGGTTTCCGGGCAATGCAGGAGCACGCCGAAGTTGTCACTTCGGCAGAGGAATACCTCGATCTGCAGTGATTTCATTGTCGACCCGCTTTTTTATGTCCCACCTCGTTGCCGGGAATGTACCCTCTTGCAGCTTGAAGTCCAAGGATGGGCTGCTAACAATAAGTTCATGCATGTCGATATCGTCGATCTGAGGCAGTTTTATTATACGATGCTCGGCCGAGTGGCGGAGCAGTCGGTTGCCTTGGCGATTTCTTCGGTCTGGGCGCGCCTGCCGCAGGAACGGCTTGTCGGTCTTGGCTACAGTATTCCCTTTCTCGAACGCTTCCGTGCCGACACCGAGCGGACCATGGCCTTCATGCCGGCAGGGCAGGGCGCGGTGAACTGGCCGGTCGGCGAACCCTCGGCCACGGCGCTGGTCTTCGACGAGGAACTGCCACTGCCGGACAGTTCGGTCGACCGCGTTCTCATGGTGCATTCCCTCGAATTCGCCGAGAACCCGCGGGAGACCTTGAAGGAGGTCTGGCGGGTACTCGCTCCCGGCGGCCGCCTCGTCATCGTCGTGCCCAACCGTCGCGGTGTCTGGGCGCGCATGGAGCACACGCCCTTCGGTTCGGGCCGCCCCTATTCGCGCGGCCAGCTCACCTCGCTGCTGCGCGAGACGAACTTCACGCCCGGGGCCTCGGCAGAGGCCTTGTTCTTCCCACCGTCGAAGATCCGCGCAGTCCTGCGCCTTCGCCGAGGCTTCGAGCGGCTTGGCAGGGTTCTCTGGCCAGCCTTTTCCGGCGTCATCGTCGTCGAGGCGCAAAAACGTCTCTATCAGGGGCTGCCCGTTGCCGCGCGTGCCTCCCGCCGTGTCTTCGCACCGGTTCTCGCGCCGCAAGGCGTGCCGACGACGCGCAATCGGTCTCCAGAAGTCTGAACCGTCGTCGGGGCAGACCGGGTGCGCGTCCTCCTCGACAAATGCCGGTTTCCGCAGTAATCCCAAGCCCATGAAAAGGGTTGCTTCTCGCTGCCCAATGATCGGGAATGAGCCTCATGAACGCCTCGACAAAGCCGGTGCCCCGTGCCGGGGTCATGGATATCGCCGCCTATGTTCCGGGCAAGGAGCATGCGGGTGGTGTCGCGCGCGTCTTCAAGCTCTCCTCAAACGAAACGCCGCTTGGCCCAAGCCCCAGGGCCACCGAAGCCTTTCAGGCTGCAGCGGCCAAGCTCGAGCTCTATCCCGACGGGCAGGCCCGCGTGCTGCGCGATGCGATCGCAGAGTTGCACGGGCTGAACCCTGCCAATATCCTCTGCGGCAATGGTTCGGGCGAGTTGCTGGCGCTGCTCGCCAATATCTATCTCGGACCCGGCGATGAAGCCATCATCACTGAGCACGGCTTCCTGCTCTACCGGATCCAGATCCTGGCGGCCGGCGGCACACCGGTCACGGTTTCCGAGACCGATCGTCGCGTCGACGTCGACGCGGTCCTTGCAGCCGTCACCGAACGGACGAAGATCGTCTTCCTCACCAACCCCGGCAATCCGACCGGCACCTATGTGCCTTATGCCGATATCAAGCGCCTTCATGCAGAGCTTCCGTCGCATGTCATCCTCGTACTCGACGCCGCCTATGCAGAATATGTCCGCCGCAATGACTATGAAGCAGGCGTCGAGCTGGTCTCTGCCAACCGCAACGTTGTGATGACCCGGACTTTCGCCAAGGTCTACGGGCTAGCTTCGCTGCGCATCGGCTGGATCTATGGCCCCGCCGAGATCATCGACACGCTGAACCGGGTGCGCGGGCCGTTCAATATCAACACGCCGGCACTACTCGCCGGAGCCGCCGCCATGCGCGACCAGGCGCATGTGGCGAAAGCCGTCGAGCATAACCAGGTCTGGCTCGGCCGGGTCTCAGACGCGCTCACCGCCCTTGGCCTCGAGGTGACGCCCTCGGTCACCAATTTCATCCTGATCCACTTCCCCGACCAGGACGGAAAGCGGGCATCCGATGCCGATGCTTTCCTCACATCGCGCGGCTTCGTCTTGCGCGCCGTCTCGTCCTATGGTTTTCCCAATGCACTCCGCATGACGATCGGCAGCGAGGAAGCCAATACCGGCGTGATCGCTGCCCTCACCGAATTCATGGAACGCACCTGATGTCTGAAATCCTGTTCAACCGCATCGCTCTGATCGGTATCGGCCTCATCGGCTCGTCGATCGCCCGCGACGTCAAGAAGCTCGGCCTGGCGAAGGATGTGGTCATCTCGACCCGCAGCCACGACACGCTGAAGCGGGCGGAGGAGCTGGAGCTCGGCACGGCCTATGTCGCTTCGGCTGCCGAGGCGGTCAAGGATGCCGATCTCGTCATCGTCTCCGTTCCTGTTGGCGCCTCTGAGGCCGTGGCCCAGCAGATCGCGCCCCACCTGAAGGCTGGCGCCATCGTCACCGATGTCGGCTCGACCAAGGCGTCCGTCATCGCGCAGATGGCCCCGCATATGCCTGATGGTGTGCATTTCATTCCCGGTCACCCGCTCGCGGGTACTGAAAAGTCGGGTCCGGATGCCGGCTTCTCCGGCCTGTTCAAGGGCCGCTGGTGCATCTTCACGCCGCTTGACGGCACGGATGCGGAAGCGCTGGCACGTTTGCGCGGCTTCTGGGAAGCGCTGGGGTCGATGTGCGACGAGATGGACCCGCAGCACCACGACAAGGTGCTCGCCATCGTCTCGCACCTGCCGCATATTATTGCTTACAATATCGTCGGCACGGCGGACGACCTGGAGACGGTGACGGAATCGGAAGTCATCAAGTATTCGGCCTCGGGCTTCCGCGATTTCACCCGTCTAGCCGCCTCGGATCCGACCATGTGGCGAGATGTCTGCCTCCACAACAAGGATGCGATCCTGGAAATGCTGGCGCGCTTTTCGGAGGATCTCGCCTATCTGCAGCGGGCGATCCGCTGGGGCGAGGGCGACAAGCTGTTCGAACTCTTCTCGCGCACCCGCACCATCCGCCGCTCGATCGTCCAGGCAGGCCAGGACGTCGACGTGCCGGACTTCGGTCGCCACGCGCTCGAAAAGTGAGCCAATCCTGCCGCCTCAGAGGGGCGGGATCTGTCCAAGCGGGATGAAGCCGAGCGATGCCACGCCGTTCTGGATGGTGATCTCGGCTTCGCTATCATCGCGGCCAAAGGCGAGTGCCCGCAGCACATTGGTTACATTGTCGATCATGCTGGCTTGTTCCGGATAGGCCGTCTTCATGGCATCGCGCCAGGCACGAACCTGCTCGACCTGCAGTTTGATCCGCCCCGAGATCAGGCCGTCTTCACCCACTTCGAAGGGGCCGCTCAGCGTCAGAACACGGCCTTCTCCCATGTCGACCACCATGCGACGGATTTCGCCTCGGGTGCCGTAAAGCTTCTGCTCCTGTGCCACACGCGGATCGAGCAGTCCGCCCTTGTCGGCGAAGGTGGTGTCGAGGCTCGCAGAAATCGGCGGAAGCGCAATCTGAGTGCCGTCGATCGAGACCGACATATCGCGCACCAGCGTTGCATAGTCGAGATTGCCCTCGTTCTGTCGAACATGCGATTGCGCGCTCGGCGCCGTCATCTGCACCTGCAGGTTCGATACGGTCGAGGTGACGGTTGCACTCAGCCCTTCCATCATCAGAGAACTGCGCGTCAGGCCTGAAAGGCCGATGCGGAAGCTCGACTGCATGTTGTTCCAGTCGAGCGCCGTGTTGAAGCCGAGCGCCGAGCGGACTTCTGCCGGCCCGTCCAGTTCCCAGACGATATGGCCGGGATTGTAGATCTGGGCTGCTGCGCGCATCGGACCGAAGGAGGCGGCCACGCCCTGGAAGTGATCGTCGAAGGCAAGTCGCGTGCAATTCAGGCGGAAGCGGAAGGGATAGCCGCCAAGCGTCGCATCCTCGCAGGTTGCGGTCACTCCCGCCGGATTCCCCCCGCCGAAGAAGGTCAGAATGCGTTTCTTCAGAAATTCCGCAGCAAAATACCAGCCGACACTATAGACAGCGATGACGAGGACGATCAAAACGCCGAGCCGGACAACCTTTCGGCTGATCGTGCTCTCCGGCGCGGTCGACATGGCCATGGGATGCTCCTCGTTGCGATCACTTAACGTGTCTTGGATTGGCGTGCGATATGGACGAATTTTGGGTCTTTGGCTACGGATCGCTGATGTGGAATCCGGGCTTTCCCTATGAAGAAAGAGTGCTTGCCCGGCTCGGCGGTTATCGTCGTTCCCTCTGTGTGCGCTCCTATGTTCACCGCGGAACCGAAGATAGGCCCGGCCTGGTGCTGGGGCTCGACCGCGGCGGCTCCTGCAAGGGCGTCGCCTTTCGGGTCGCGCCATCTTCGTGGCAGTCCACCGTTGACTATCTGCGCGAACGCGAACTCGTCACCAGCGTCTATCTCGAGCGCCACGTCCGCACCCAGCTTTCCGACGGCCGCTCTGTCCGGGCGCTCACCTACGTCATCGATCGGGCCCACCCGCAATATGCAGGCGCCGTCACGGTCGAGGAGGCGGCGCAGATCGTCGAGGGCGCCGTCGGTCGCTCTGGTCCCAATCCGGTCTATGTCGCCAATACCGTCGCCCATCTCAGGGAAATCGGCATCCGCGACCACTGGCTCGAGAGCGTGGCTTCCGCGATCACGTCGAACGGCGCCTGAAGCGCCGCACACCATTCCTGTCTTGAATGCGCTTAGAGCGCTCCAAGTTCCTTCAGCCTGTTCACCGCTGTGGGAGGCAGCGGCAGCTGCGGGTTTTCCTTGGCCGTCTTGATCAGCAATTCGTCGCTTGCCGCCTCCAGGCGTTCCATCAGGGTTGCCTGCATAACGTCGGGATCGAGACCCGGCTCGATCGGCGGCAGGATGCGGACGACGAAGTGACCCGGAAAGCGCAGGAACTTGCGGCGCGGCCAGAAGAGGCCGGGATGCATGGCGACGGGCACGACGGGCACGTTGATGTCGCGGTAGAGACGGGCGATGCCATATTTATATTCCGGCGGTGCGCCCGGCGGGCGGCGGGTGCCCTCGGGATAGATGATCAGCTGGCGACCATTGGCCATTTCCAACTTGGTCCGTTCGATCACTTGAGCCATGACCTTGCCCTTGGCGCCGCGATTGACCGGGATCATCCGCTGCTTGGCGACATACCAACCGAAGACCGGGATCCACATCAGCTCGCGCTTGAGGATGTAGACCGGATCATCCAGCCAGGGCAGCAGCGCATAGGTGTCCCAGAAGGATTGGTGCTTGGGCGCGAGGATATAGCCGCCGCTCTTGGGAATGTTCTCCAGCCCTTCGACCGTAAACGTTGTGCCGACGATCTTTTCCATCAGCCAGTGATTGGCGCGTGCCCAATCCTTCGGCACGAAGAAGGCCTTCTTGCGCGGCAGCAGGAAATAGATCGGCGACAGCACGATCATCCTGATGATGAGGTTGGCATAGAAGGCAGTGTTGAAGAGAATGGAACGCAGGGCAATCATGTCGTGGGGCTCTCGAGGGCGGGCGAAACCGTCATTAGAACAAAAGTCCCGCCAGCAAAAGCGCTAGCTTCTTCTTGCTGGTCAGGATGTGCGTCCAGATTCGGTGATTTCGCCGTCCGGACGCAGGCCCTGATCACGGCTCCATCCGGTCACACCCCTGACATAGGCAATCACCGTCTTCCCGTATTCGGCCAGCATGGTGCGCATCGCGTCCGGCTCGCTGTACCAGGCACGCGTCTTCAGATCGGCATTGACCACGGGATAGCCGATGAATTCGGTCTCTGGATCGCTGCGCCGCAACTCCATCAGGCTGCGGGAGAGATGGTAGTTGCTGGTGACGACCAGGATGGAACGATAGCCCTTGTCGCGGATCCAGATCGCCGTCTCATTGGCATTGCCGATCGTGTCAATCGCGGCGTAACCGATATCGACGCAGCAGTCGAAGAGGTCGGGCGAGGTGCGCGTCGCCTTGCGGATCTGGCCTGCGGTGGTCGAGGGATTGACGCCCGAGATCAGAAGTCTTTCGCCGTAGCCGCGCTTCAGAAGATCGATCGCCTGCTCGATGCGCTGGTATCCTCCGGTCAGAACGACGATCGCATCCGCCTTCACCGTCTCGGGCGGACGCATGTTGCTCACCGAATCAGCGAAGATCAGAAAACCGGCCACCAGCACCGCGACGCTCAGGATCACGAGCATCCCGCCATAGCGCAAAGCCCGGCGTATCAGGCCTTTGCGCGCAAAGAGGCCGTCTCCGGAAGGAGGGCGGCCGCCGTCACGCAGCGGTTGATTCGAGGTCATCCGATCCATGCTCATAGCCCGTGAATAGCCGGGATTTCCCACAGCGAACAGGCGGCTTTAAGGCAAGTCAACATGCGAGATTTCGTCAATCGTCGAGAAGGCCGTCCGTGCGGGCCGGATCAGAGCGAATGAGATCGATTTCATAGATCGTGCGCATGACCGTCAGGCGCGCTGTAATGGTGGTCAGAAGCGCGATCACGATCATGGTGGCGAAGATGCCGAGATAGCCACCCCAGCCGATCGTGAAGGTGCCGAACAATGCCGTCGCCTGGTCGCTTTCCGGGGTTGCCAGTGACCGGCTTTGCCAGAAACTGGCCAGCGCAAAGAAGCTTGCTGCCAGCACCGCCCCAACCGCTGCCCCCTTCAGGCTGATCTTCAGAAAGTGCTTCTGGAATTCCTGCGCGACAAAAGTGCCCTCGGCGCCGACGAAATGCAGGACCTCGATGATGTGGCGGTTGCCCGACAAAGCTCCGCGCGTCGCAAAAACCACCGTCAGCACCATGGCCGTGAAGACGAGGATCAGGATGCCCGAGCCGATCAGCACCGTCGTGCGGGCCATCTGCACCAGCCGGTCCACCCAGGTGCGGTGATCGTCGAGAAAGGCCTGTGGCACCTCTTCATTCAGGAGCGCACGCATCGCGTCGAAGTCGGGCGGATTGGTCTCGTCGATGGTGATGACGATCAGTCGTGGCACTGGCAGATCTTCAAGATTGAGCCCCGTGCCGAGCCAGGGCTCGAGCAGGCGTGCCGTTGCACCGTCGTCCATGATCTGGCCGTCGCGCGTGCCGACGAAGGTCAGCGCCAGATCGCGCGCCTTAACGAGGGCGGCCCCCATGTCGAGGCCGTCCTCGGGTTTGATCTGGATGGTGATCTCGCGGGAGATCTCGCTCTGCCAACCCGCGGCCGTGGCGCGGACCATAGATACGCCGCCCAGCGTCAGGCAGGCGAGGAAGGCCATGATGGCGATCACCACCATCAGCGCGTTGCCCTGGATGTTCGACGGCGGCAGGATCGGGCCTGTCGGCCTGACCGTCATTTCGACACGGCGCTTCTTCTGACCAGGGGTTTGGTTCACGTTCTGATCTGGGTTCTGGGGGATCTCATTCATAGATGTCGAGCCGCCCGTCGGTGAGGATCATCCGGCGTGCATCCACCTGGTCCATCAATGCGAGATCGTGGGTGGCGATCACCACCGCGGTGCCGAGACGGTTCAATTCCAAGAAGAGGCTCAGCAGGCGGCGGGCCATCGGCGGATCGACATTGCCCGTCGGTTCGTCTGCGAGCAGGATTTCCGGCCGGTCGATCAGGGCGCGGGCAATCGCCACGCGCTGCTTCTCGCCGCCCGAGAGCACCGGCGGCAGCACATTGATGCGCTCGCCAAGCCCCACCCATTTCAAGAGTTCGATGACATCCTGCTTGTAGCTCTGCTCGGCTTTGCCGCGGACGCGCAAGGGCAGTGCCACGTTCTCATAGGTCGTCAGGTGGTCGAGCAGGCGGAAATCCTGAAAGACGATGCCGACGCGGCGGCGCAGCATCGGCAATTCGCTGCGGGGGATGCTGGTAATGTCGCGACCAAAGCTCTTGATCAGTCCGCGCGTCGGTTGCAGCGACATGAAGAGCAGGCGCAGAAGCGTTGTCTTGCCAGCACCCGACGGGCCGGTCAGGAACTGGAAGGATCCCTTCGGCAGGTCGAAGGTCAGGTCGCGGAGGATCTCCGGTCCCATCCCATAGCGCAGGCCGACATTTTCGAAATGGATCAAAGGTGGCCCAGTCTGACGTGTCCGAGGTCTGGGGCGCGTAAACGACGATCGTAAACGGCCGGTAAACATGCCCCGGGACGCCTGGCTTTCTCAGCCGCTTTTCCGAAGCATTAACCATTTGAATTTACGACTGGTGAGGATTCGTTTCAACCGCCGAGTTTCGGGGTATCCGATTTTGGCTGTGCGAAAGGTCCGCACGATGAGCGCTTTCCGTTACCAGAAGCAGGCCGCCGCCGCGGACCTCGACCTCCTACCGCCGGATCGTGCCCGCCGCCGGATCGATCACCAGCACCAGCGTGGCGCTCGTCACGAAGTCCTCGATGCGCAGTTCGTCACGGTCCGTGAACCGCCCAAGGCGTCGCCGCGCCCGGCTGTATCCGCGTCTTCCACACCTCTGGCCCCTGATCTGCGTGCGATCCTCCGCACCGCAGTCTATGCCATCGAACAGCGTCTGCAACGGCTGTCGGACGTCGCCTTTTCGCTGCTGGTGGCGATTGCCTTCGTCTCCATCTTCTCGCTTGCCGCACAGCTGGTTTTCGGCGGTGGCGAGCATCCGGAGATTGCCGCAAAGCCGCTTGACTTCACGCATGTCAACCTGACGCCACAGGACCGCAACGGGATGCGTGTTCTCCTGCTGAATGCCATCGTTGAGAACCGCACCGGCCGCGAAGTGTCGGTCCCCAAACTTCGCGCGGATCTTCTGATCGACGGGCAGGTGATCGCCAGCACCTATATCGAGCCGCCTGTGTCGAGCCTCGACGGCGGCGAGAGCCGCGGCATCGTCACCCGTCTCCAGCATCCCGGTGGAAAAACGCCGGAAGTCCGGCTTTCCTTCGAAGAGTCGGGTGCCTAAGTCCTTGCCAGTGTGCTAAGGCCCTTGCCTTTCCGGCATGCCGCCGGCCATGGACCTGAGGTCGACAAGCAAGGAGTTCCCCATGCCCGTAGTTCGCGGAAAGAACATCGAACCGCTCTTTACCGCCGAGCAGATCCGGCAGCGTAATCTCGAACTCGCGCAGGATATCATCAAGGGCCCCTGCGACGACCTTCTGGTTATTTCGGTGCTGAAGGGCTCCTTCATCTTCGCTGCTGACCTCATTCGTGCGTTGCATGATGTGGGTCTCGCCCCGGAAGTCGAGTTCATCACCCTGTCCAGCTATGGCACAGGCACGGTCTCGCAGGGCGTGAAGATCATCAAGGACATCGACAGCGACGTGAAGGGGCGCAACATCCTCCTGATCGACGATATTCTGGAGTCCGGCCGCACCCTGCTGTTCGCCAAGGAGCTGATGTTCGAGCGGGGTGCCGCCAATGTCACGATCGCCGTGCTTCTCGACAAAAAAGTGAAGCGAAAAGAAAAGTTTGAAGCTGATTATGTCGGCTTCGAATGCCCCGACTATTTCGTCGTGGGCTACGGGATGGATGTGGCCTATGCCTTCCGCGAACTGCCGTTCGTCGGCGTCGTCACCGGCGACGCGTGAGCTGTTTCGAAACGGAACATCTCGCCATCTGATGGCAGTGACCTGTTAACCATCGCGCCGGACGACCTGTCCGGCGTTTACCACTCGACAAGGAAAGTCTGGTGATTTGCCTCTCGCAAGGCTGAAAAGAACGCGGGAGAAGACTTCAACCATGGCGAGAATCCTCATCACCGAAGACGAAGACTCCCTGCGCTCCTTCGTGGCGCGCGCGTTGCGCCTGGATGGTCATGAGACGCATGAGGCCGCCGATGGCGCCGAAGGGCTGGAAAAGCTCTCCGAAGGCGAGTTCGACCTGCTTCTGTCCGATATCCGCATGCCGGTCATGGACGGCATTGAGCTCGCGCACCGCGCGCATTCCGAATTTCCGGCGATGAAGATCCTGCTGATGACCGGCTATGCCGAACAGCGCGAGCGCGCCGACGACCTGTCGGCAAAGATCGTTGATGTGGTCTCCAAGCCCTTTGCCCTGCCTGACATCCGCAAGGCCGTCGCTTCGGCACTGGCCGGCTGAGACTTCTCCACCCCATCCCTGAATACGAAGACGCCCGCGGATGCGGGCGTGTTCGTCTTCGCAGCCGTGTGCTGGGTTACTGGATATCCAAGAGCCGTTCCAGGTAGCGCCGCTCGATCTCGGGGCTTGAGTTTTCGCCGAGCTTTTCGCGGATCGCTTCGAGGATTTCGCGGGCGCGCTGGACATCGATCTCGTCCGGTACCTTCACCCGTTCGCCGAAATCCGGGCCGCTGGTGGCGCGGGGGCGACCGAGGGGATCGCGGCCATCCTGATTGCCCTGACCCTGACCCATCTGCGGTCCCTGGCCACCCTGACCCTGCTGTGCCTGCATCATCTGGTTCATCATGTCGCGGGCGCCCTGGCGAAGCGCCTCCATGGCGCGACCCTGGCCTTCGACGGCCGGGCCACCCTGGCCCTGGCCGAGCGCTTCTCCTGCGCCCTGCATTTCCTGCTGGGCTTCGCCGAAACCGGGGCCGGGCTCCATGCCGAGGCCTTTGAGGCCTTCCTGCAATTCGCCAAGCTGCTGTCCGAGCTGCTCCTGCTGTTCGCGCAGCTGACGCAGTGCTTCCCTAAGCTGTTCGGCCGTCATGCCATCCAGGCCCTGCTGACCCTGCTCGCCCTGTTGTCCTTGCTGGCCCTGTTGCTGTTGACCTTGCTGCTGCTGGCCTTCGGCACCCTCTTCGCCCTGCTGTGGATCGCCGCGCTGCATGCGGTCCCTCAGCGCCTGATCCAGACGGAAAGTCTCGTCCATCAGCCGTTGCTGCTCCTGCATGATCTCGCCGAGCTTGTCGATCTGGCGGCGGGCCTCGCTGTTCTGCTGCTGCTGGCCCTGTTGCGGGCGTCCGGCCTGCAGGTTGTTCATCATCCGCTGCAGTTCCGACAGCAGTTGCTGTGCCTGGTCGCGATTGCCGGAGCGGGCGAGGTTCTCCAGCTGGTCGAGCATGTTGTCGAGATCCTGCTGGCGCAGCATGTTCTGGGCATTCTGCTGCGGCTCGCCCTGCTGGTTGGGCATGCGCTCAGCCAAGGCCTGGAGGAATTCCTGCATGGCCGAGCGCAGCTCTGCCATCAGCCGCTGGATTTCCTCGTCGGAGGCGCCGTTCTCCAGGGCATCGGAGAGCGCCTGCTGGGCATCGCGCAGCCGGCGTTCGGCCAGCGACAGATCGCCGTCCTCGATGCCAAGCGCGATCTCCCAGAGATAGTCGGCCGTGTCTTTCAGTTGTTCTTCGCCGCGCGCCATGTTCATGCGGGCGCGGGCGCTTTCCAGCGCAATGAAGTTGCCGAGATCGGGGATCGTCTCGTCTGCGCGCAGAACCAGTGCTTCGTTCAGCGCGATCGCCTGCGGCATCTGCCGGGTGTCGAGCGCAAAGACCTTGCGCTGTTCGGCAACGGCTGCGGCGAGCGGCTCGTTGAAATTGCGGCCGGGCAGTTGCATCTCGATCGGCTCGCTGCGACCGGTTTGTCCAGCGCCATCTGTCGCCACCAGCGTAATCTTCACCATCTGGCCGGCGAGCGGGTGTTCGGTGATGTTGCGGCTCGCCACGCCCTTCGTGTCACGGGCATTGTGGCGCGGCAGGTCGAGCTTGTAATCCGGATGCGGATAGAGCGGCGTCGCGCCGGCTTGCTCCTCCAGAGGGAGGATCTCGGCATGGGCCTCGCGCAGGCCGTAGTCGTCCTTGGCGGTAAAGGCGATTTCGAGAGCCCCGTTGATCGCGCGGCGCGGCGTGCCGTCAAAGGCAATCTCGGGTGCCCTGTCCGGTGTGACGCCGATCGTCCAGGTCCGGTCGGCAACACGCAGTTCGCCCGCGTCGTCCAGTTCCAGCTCGTGGGTGCGGGCGACCATCGGTATGTTCGGAGCCGGGGCTGGCGGAGGTGTCGGGACGGCCGTCTGACTGCGAGCGTCTATCTCGGAGCCCGCCGTGGGCCTGCGCGCTGCATCTTCCTTTTCGGCCACGTCGAGAACGGTGCCGTCCGCCTGCTTGACGAACAGAACCTTCTCGTCCGAGGGGCCGCCGCTGATGCGTACGGTGACCTTGGACTTCTGCGGCACGGTTACACCTGCCACGTCCTGAGTGCCGAGGCCCGACAGGAAGACCGGCGGCTGGCCTGTATAGCCGGGAGGGGTGATCCAGGCGTCGATGCGCAGCGTTGGTGCCTCGCTTTCCGGCACATGCTGGCGGAAGGCATCCGCGACCGAGCCTGCCCCATTGGAGCCGGAATAGGCAAGTGCCGTGACGAAGAGCAGGGCCGGCACGGCGCGCAGGGCATAACGGTCGTAGCGGGCGATATCCGGCTGTGGCAGGCCGGCGTCGAGGGCGGCGATCCGCTCGGCCATGCGCCGCTGGTGTTCCTGCCAAAGAGCGCGGGCAAAGGGCGTCTCGGCCGAGAGCTGGTCGTCCTGCACGGCCACCGGCTGGTGGGCGAGGCCGTTGCGCTCCTCAAGCAGCCTGTCGGCTTCGGAAATGCTCGGCAGCCTGAGCTTCAGGAAGGGCAGGAAGGAGGCAACGAAAGCGAAGACGAGGATGAAAACGATCGCCAGCCGGACAAGGTCCGGCACTTCTCGGTAGACCCCGAACCAGGCAAGCGCAACGAAGAGGGCGGCGATGCCGAAAACCGGCAGGAAAAGCGGCAGGAGACGCTCGGCAAACAACACGGACCGTGCGAGCACGCGTTTGACGCCGACGCGACGCGCAAGCTTCGGGTCGTCCTTCAAGGCGCCTTTCCTGTGGCCGGCCGGGCGGGAAGAGCTCATCCGTCTGGTCTCCGAGAGCGCCGCGCATGATCACGGCTGACAGATCTCGAAGATAGCAGTCTTTGTGGCGAAGACGAGGGCGGCAAGGATGAGGTGGGGGTTTTTCCCGCCTCATCGCCGAATTGTGAATGGATCAGGCCAGCCAGTCGGGCACGCTGTCGAGCGCGATCAGGTCCTCATAGGTCGGACGCGGCCGAATCACGTGGAAATCGTTGCCGTTCACCAGCACCTCCGGCACGAGCCTGCGGGTGTTGTAGGTTCCGGCCTGGACGGCTCCATAGGCACCGGCCGAACCGACGGCAATCAGATCGCCGGGCTTCGGCATCGCCATCTCGCGATCGAGCGCGAGGTAGTCGCCGGTCTCGCAGACAGGGCCCACGATGTCGGCCTTGATGCGCGGCGCGTTAGCCGCCGAAATCACCACGGGCTTCACCTCGTGATAGGCCTCGTAGAGCGTGGGCCGAATAAGGTCGTTCATCGCGCCGTCGACGATGACGAATGTCTTGTCGCCGCCGTCCTTCACATAGATGACTTCCGTCACCAGGATGCCGGCATTGCCGACGATCAGGCGGCCTGGCTCGGTGACGATGCGGCAGTTCAGCTCCGAAAGCTGGTCCTTGACGATCTTCGCATAGGCGTCGGGCTCGGGCGGCGGGTTGTTGTCGTCCTTATAGGGAATGCCCAGGCCTCCGCCGACATCGACGTGATCGATGCTGTGGCCGTCGCTGCGCAGCGTCTGGACGAGTTCGCGAAGCAGGCGGAAGGCGTCTTCGAAGGGCTGCAGATCGGTGATCTGGCTGCCGATATGCATGTCGATACCGGAAACCTTTATGCCGTCCAGCGTTGCGGCCCGAGCATAGACGGCACGCGCGCGCTCATAGGAAATGCCGAACTTGTTTTCCTTCTTGCCGGTCGAAATCTTGGCATGGGTCTTGGCATCGACATCAGGATTGATGCGAAAGGAGACATGCGCCTTTTTGCCGGCCTTGATGGCTCGCTGGTTCAGGATTTCCAGTTCCGGCTCGCTCTCGACGTTAAAGCAATAGATGCCGGCTTCGAGCGCCAAATCCATCTCGCTCGGCGTCTTGCCGACGCCAGAGAACATGATGCGGCTTGCCGGAATGCCTGCCGCCAGCGCCCGGCGCAGTTCGCCTTCCGAGACCACGTCGACGCCAGCGCCGAGCCGTCCCAGCGTCTTCAGGACGGCCTGGTTGGAATTGGCTTTCATCGCGTAGCAGACGAGCGCATCGACGCCATCAAAAGCTTTGGAAAAGACTTTGTAGTGACGCTCCAGCGTCGCCGTCGAATAGCAGTAGAAGGGCGTGCCGACGGCGCGCGCGATCTCGGGGATGGCCACGCCTTCGGCGTAGAGGACGCCGTCGCGATACTCGAAATGGTTCACGGGTTAAGCCCTGTCAGAGAAGCGGATCAAGAAGGAAGGGGCTGTCCGGCGTTGCCGGCGCCTCGGCGCCGCGCTGGTTCTGCTGGCTCGCAGGCGTGCTCGGCGGGTCGAGGTCGCCTTTGCGGCCGCAGGCGGACAGAGCCAGCGAGGCGGCCAGCACAATAGAGAGCGTAAGCGTCGTGCGTTTCAGCGAATTCACCATGACCCGGTCCATGAAGATATTGTTGTGCTAGCGTTTACAGAAAAAAGGGGCGCTTGTGCACCCCTGATCTCGTGATGGTTGGCAAGCGTTCGTGTGATCAGTTGCCCAGTCAGTTACGGGCCCGCCACCAGGCGATCTGCTTCCTGACTTCCGACGGTGCCGTGCCGCCAAAGCTCTTGCGGCTGGCGACGGAGGCTTCGACGGTCAGAACGTTGAAAACGTCAGCCGTGATCGCCGCATTGATGCTCTGCAGCTCTTCCAGCGAAAGCTCTGCGAGATCGCAGCCCTTCTTCTCGGCCATGGCAACCGCATTGCCGGTCACATGATGCGCATCGCGGAAGGGAAGACCGGCTTCGCGCACCAGCCAGTCGGCGAGATCGGTCGCGGTCGAGTAACCCGAACCGGCGGCAGCCTTCATCTTGTCGGTGCGGATGGTCATGTCGGTGACCATGCCGGTCATGGCGGCAATCGCCAGCTCCAGGCTTTCGGCAGCGTCGAAGACCTGTTCCTTGTCTTCCTGCATGTCCTTGGAATAGGCGAGCGGCAGCCCCTTCATGACAGTGAGGAGCGCGATCAGCGAGCCGTTGATGCGGCCGGTCTTGGCACGCACCAGTTCGGCTGCATCCGGGTTCTTCTTTTGTGGCATGATCGACGAGCCGGTGGAGAAGGCGTCCGACAGGCGGATGAAGCCGAATTGCGGCGTCGACCAGATGACGATTTCCTCGGCGAGACGCGACAGGTGTACCGCGCAGATCGAGGCGATCGAGAGGAATTCCAGCGCGAAGTCGCGGTCGGACACCGTGTCGATCGAGTTGCGGGTCGGCTCGCGGAAGCCGAGCGCCTTCGCCGTCATGTGACGATCGATGTCGTAGCCGGTGCCGGCAAGCGCTGCGGCCCCGATCGGGCTTTCGTCGAGATGTTCGATGGCATGGCGTACGCGTTGGCGGTCACGGCCGAACATCTCGACATAGGCCATGCAGTGATGCCCAAAGGTCACCGGCTGGGCCGTCTGGAGATGGGTGAAGCCGGGCATGACGGTGTCGGCATGTTCTTCGGCGCGGTTAAGGAAGGCGGCAATGAGACCGGAAAGGGCAGCTTCCGTCTTCTGCAGTTCTTCCTTCACCCAGAGGCGAAAATCGAGTGCCACCTGGTCGTTTCGCGAACGGGCGGTATGAAGGCGTCCGGCGGCCGGGCCGATCAGCTCGGCGAGGCGGGCCTCGACGTTCATATGGATGTCTTCGAGCTTGCGCGAGAAGACGAACTGACCGCCCTCGATCTCTGACAGGATCGTGTCCAGGCCGTGAAGGATCTTGTCTTTATCTTCGGCCGAGATGATGCCTTGGTGCGCCAGCATGGTCGCATGCGCCTTTGAGCCGCGGATATCCTGGGCGTAAAGCTTCTTGTCGAAACCGATGGAGGCATTTATCTCCTCCATGATGGCCGAAGGGCCCGAGGCGAAGCGACCGCCCCACATCTGGTTGGAGGATTTGGTGTCCTTGATTTCCTCGGCCATGAAGTGCCCGTCCTGGAGAATGACATGACAGAAAAAAGACCTGAGGGTCTCTTTCCCACCAAGCTGGTTGCGATTGCGGCGGTGGCCGGCATCGTCGCCGGCGCGGCTGCGGTATACGTGAAGCAGACCATGTCTGGCAATGCCGTGGAGACTGCGGATGCCGCGCAATGCGAGGGTTCTGTCGCCAGAGCAGAAGCGATCACGCCCTATCTGAAAGGCGATGTTGCCGCGATGATCCCTGTCAGCGAACCCAAGCTGATCGATGGACTGACCTTCCAGGACAAGGAAGGTACGCCGATGACGTTGGCAAACTTCGCGAATAAGACGGTGCTGATCAATCTCTGGGCCACGTGGTGCGTGCCTTGCCGCGAAGAAATGCCGGCCCTCAACAACCTGCAGGAGGCAACTGGCGGGGAGACCTTTCAGGTGCTCGCCATCAACATCGACACCGGCGATGTCGAGAAGCCGCAGACCTTCCTCGAAGAAACCGGTGTCGACGCGCTCGGCCTCTATCGCGACGCCTCAATGGGCGTGTTCAACCAGCTGAAGCGCGAAGGGCTTGCCTTCGGTCTGCCGGTCACGCTGCTGGTCGATGGTAAGGGTTGTCTGCTCGGCAGCATGAATGGCCCGGCCGTCTGGGATGGCGCGGACGCCAAGGCGTTGGTCATGGCGGCAGCGACGGGCAGCTGAATTGTTCCCCGTGACCGGTGTCAGTCCTGAAACAGGCGCGGCCGCAGGATTTCGATGAAGCCCTGATCGCCGTTCGCCTTCGCAAAGTCGGGGGACACGTCAAACTCGACGATCGTGTCGCCTGCTGTCCTGGCCAGAACCCGGCGCGAGCCGGGGCGGTCGAGAACCCGCTCGATGCTGGCGCCGACACCCTTTGACGCATCGTCGGTCCAGAGGACATCCGTCGGGCGAAAGAGCAGTTCGGCCGGGCCATCCTTCAAGCCTTCTGCCGCATAGGTCATGTTGCCAACGGTGGCCTGTCCGTTTGACACGTTGGCCTTCAAAGCATTGGTATCGCCGAGGAAGCGCATGACGAAGGCGTTGGCCGGATGGCGGCAGACTTCTTCCGGCGTGCCCTGCTGAACGATCTTGCCCTTGTCGAGGATGACGACGCGGTCGGCAAGGTCGAGAGCTTCTTCCTGGTCATGGGTGACGAAGAGTGTGGTGATGCCGAGCTCGTCATGGATCGAACGAAGCCAGCGGCGCAGGTCACGGCGGACATTGGCGTCCAGCGCGCCGAAGGGCTCGTCTAGCAAAAGCACGCGAGGATCGACCGCAAGCGCACGGGCGAGCGCCACGCGCTGCCGCTGACCGCCGGAGATCTGGCCGGGAAAGCGTTCACCCAATCCAGCGAGCTGGACGAGGGAGAGCAGTTCTTCGACCCGCCGGTCGATGTCGGCGGTCGAGCGCTTGACCTTCGAGACCTTCATGCCGAAGGCGATATTCTCGGCGACGGTCATATGCGGAAACAACGCATAATGCTGGAAGACGAAGCCGACGCCGCGGTCGCGCACGGGAATGTCTGTCGCATCCTCTTCGCCGAAATGGATCTGGCCGCCATCGGCAAATTCGAGGCCGGCGACCATGCGCAGGATGGTCGTCTTGCCGGAGCCCGAGGGGCCGAGCAGCGCGACGAGTTCGCCGCTTCTGATGTCAAGCGACACGCCATGCACGGCACGGAAGGTTTCGAAGGTCTTGACGACGGTGTCGAGGCGAATGTTCACGAAATCTTCTCCGAAATATTGCCGGCGAGCGTGGTCGGGCGGTTCCGCCGGCCTGCGCCCTGGCGTTCGAGCAGAACCTTGGCCACGAGCGTGACCAGTGCCAGCGCGGCGAGCATTGAGGCGGCAGCGAAGGCGCCGACGGCGTTGTAGTCCTGGTAAAGCAGCTCGATATGCAGCGGCAGCGTGTTGGTCTGGCCGCGGATATTGCCGGAAACGATCGACACGGCGCCGAATTCACCCATGACACGGGCATTGCAGAGCACCACACCGTAGAGCATCGCCCATTTGATGTTCGGCAATGTCACCGACCAGAAGGTGCGCAGGCCACTCGCGCCGAGCGAGGTGGCCGCCTCTTCGAGATCACGTCCTTGCGCCTGCATCAGCGGGATCAGTTCGCGGGCGACGAAGGGTGCGGTCACGAACATCGAGGCGAGCACGATGCCCGGCAGGGCAAAGAGGATCTTCAGGCCGGCGCTGTCGAGGGTGGGGCCGAATATGCCCTGGAGGCCATAGACGAAGAGATAGGCGACGCCAGCGACAACAGGCGAGACCGAGAAGGGAATCTCGATCAGGATGGTGAGCAAGCGCTTGCCGCGAAAATCATGCTTGGTGATCGCCCAGGCGGCCGCCACCCCGAAGATGGTGTTGATCGGTACCGCAATCAGCGCCGTCATCACCGTCAGCCAGATGGCATGGCGCGTGTCGGGGGCAGCGATCGTCTCGAGGAAGAACGGCACGCCCCTGGAAAAGGCCTCTATGCCGATGACCGCCATGGGGGCGACCACGAAGAACAAGACGAGAAGCAGCACCGCGCCGATCAGCGCGTATTTGAAAAGGGGCGCATCGCCGACGCGGGGCGGGCGTCGTCCCGAGGTTGCCTGGCTCATGGTTCAGCCTTTCACCGTGTAGCGCAGGGCGCGGGCCTGCAGGTAGTTGGTCACCGCCAGCATGACGAAAGCGGCAAACAGCATCACAGAGGCGATCGCCGCCGATGCCGGATAGTCGTATTCCTCGAGCCGGATGAAGGCGAGAAGGGCCGTGATCTCGGTCGAGAAGGGCTGGTTGCCGGCGATGAAGATGATCGCGCCGAATTCGCCGAGGCTGCGGGCAAAAGCGAGCGACGTGCCGGCAAGCAGGGCCGGCGTCAGAAGCGGCAGGATCACGCGACGGAAGATCGACCAGTCGCTCGAACCCAGTGTCTGGCCGGCCTCTTCAAGCGCGGGGTCGAGCTCTTCCAGAACAGGCTGTACCGTGCGCACGATGAAGGGCAGGCTGGTGAAGGCCATGGCGACCATGATGCCGAGCGGCGTATAGGCGACCTTGATGCCGATCTCACCGAGTGCGGATCCGAACCAGCCGTTCGAGGCAAAGAGCGTCGTCAGCGAAATACCGGCAACGGCCGTCGGCAGCGCAAAAGGCAGGTCAACGAGAGCATCGATGATGCGGCGTCCGGGGAAGCGATATCGGACCAGCACCCAGGCGAGCGCGAGACCAAAGACGAGGTTGAACAGGGTCGCGAGCAGCGCCGAGCCGACCGTCACGCCATAACTCGCCACGGCGCGTTCTGAAGAGACGATGCGCCAATAGTCTGCGGGCCCGAGGCTTGCTGCCTTGAAGATCAGGGCTGCCAGCGGCAACAGGATGATGATCGCGGCATAGACCAGCGTGATCCCGAGGGACAGTCTGAAGCCGGGCAATACGCGGCGTTTCAACGTCGTCGTCCTTTCATGAGAAAACCGGCGGATGATCCGCCGGTCCTGAAATCGATCGGGAACCGTGCTTAGCGGCTGCCATAGATCCCATCAAGGATGGCACCCTCGGCGAAATGCTCCGCGGAAACCTTCTCCCAGCCGCCGAAGACGTCTTCAACCGTCACGAGGCGGATCTCGGGGAACTGGTCCTTGTATTCGGCTGCGACCGTCTCGTCGTGAACGCGGTGGCCGAAGTCGGCGGCGATCTTCTGTCCCTCGGGCGTGTAGAGGAAGTCGAGATACTTCTTGGCAAGCTCCTGGCTGCCCTTGGCATCGGCGACCTTGTCGACGACGGCGACCGGGAATTCGGCGAGCAGGCTCATCGACGGCACAACCTGCTGGAACTTGTCCTCGCCATACTGCTTGGCGATCGACTTGGTTTCGGCTTCGAAGGTGATGATCACGTCGCCGGTTTCGCGCTCGACGAAAGTCGTCGTCGCGGCGCGGCCACCGGTGTCGAAGACCGGTACGTTATCGAAGATCTTTTCGACGAATTCCGTCACCTTGGCCTCGTCGCCGGCAAACTTCTCCTTCGCATAGGCCGTTGCCGCCAGATAGGTGTAGCGGGCATTGCCCGAGGTCTTCGGGTTGGGGAAGATCACCTGCACGTCATCGCGGGCGAGGTCGTCCCAGTCCTTGATGTTCTTCGGGTTGCCTGCGCGTACCAGGAAGGACGGGAAGGAGTAGAAGGGCGAAGCATTGTTCGGGAATTCCGACTGCCAGCCTTCGTTGATGAATCCATTCTTCGCCAGGAATTCCACGTCCGTCACCTGGTTGAAGGTGACGACATCGGCTTCCAGACCCTCGACGATGGCGCGTGCCTGGCGCGAGGTGCCGCCATGCGACTGGTCGATGGTCACGCCCGGATTGGCCTTGATGAAGGCTTCGTTCTGGGCGGCGAAGATCTCGCGGGCGATGTCATAGGAAGCGTTGAGCAGCTTGTCTGCGGCGCTGGCCGAAACCGGCAGGGAGAGGGCGGCGAGGGCGGCGCTCAAGAGCAGGAGGCGTTTCATGGACTGGTACTCCGGTATGCGGGGGATCGGTATCTGCCCCGCAAACTAGAGGGTCGGCCCGTCTCTTCCGAGGAATGGCCGACCAATGATTGCCCGGAGGGGCAAATATCTTTCCGCCGGAGAGTGCCGGACCGGAATGGCGCGTCAGCGGGTCGGAACCGGCACCTCGCCGCGGTAGTCGTAGAAGCCGCGGCCCGACTTGCGACCCAACCAGCCGGCCTCGACATATTTAACCAGCAGCGGGCAGGGGCGATACTTCGAGTCCGACAGGCCGTCGTGCAGGACCTGCATGATCGAGAGGCAGGTGTCGAGACCGATGAAATCCGCCAGTTGCAGCGGGCCCATCGGGTGGTTGGCACCGAGCTTCATCGCCGTGTCGATCGCCTCGACCGAGCCGACGCCTTCATACAGCGTGTAGATCGCCTCGTTGATCATCGGCAGCAGGATACGGTTGACGATGAAGGCCGGGAAGTCTTCGGCCACCGTGATCGTCTTGTCGAGCGAGGAGACGAAGTCCTTGGCCGTGGCGAAGGTCGTCTCGTCGGTCGCGATGCCGCGCACCAGTTCGACGAGCTTCATGACCGGAACCGGGTTCATGAAATGGATGCCCATGAAGCGCTCCGGCCGATCGGTGGCAGAGGCGAGGCGGGTGATCGACAGCGAGGAGGTGTTGGTCGCGATCAGGGCTTCGGGTTTGAGCACCGGGCAGAGGGCCGCGAAGATCTTGCGCTTGACGCTCTCGTCTTCCGTTGCCGCCTCAATGACGAGATCTGATGGAGCGAGGTCGTTGACATCGGACGAGCCCGAAATCAGGGCAAGAGCCGCCTTGCGCTGTTCATCGGTGATCTTGCCGTTGGTCACCTGGCGGGCGAGGTTGCCGTTGATCGTGGCGAGACCTGCTTCGATCCTGTCCTTGGAGAGGTCGTAGATCGTGACCTTGTAGCCGGCGGCAGCGGAGACCTGTGCGATGCCGCAGCCCATCTGGCCGGCACCCACGACACCCACGTTGCTGATCTTTTCCGTCATCGTCTCGCTCCTCACCCGTTCCAGACTTCACCCAAGAAAATGCCGGGCCCGTTTATCGCGGGCCCGGCTGATTGATAGACCGCAAAGGGTTCTTTGACCAGTCCTTTCGCAGTTGCGAAAGGGTGATCAGAGTGCCTTCTCGAGCTCCGGGAGGGCCTCGAAGATGTCGGCGACGAGGCCGTAATCGGCGACCTGGAAGATCGGCGCTTCCTCGTCCTTGTTGATCGCGACGATGACCTTGGAGTCCTTCATGCCGGCGAGGTGCTGGATGGCACCCGAGATGCCGCAGGCGATGTAGAGCTGCGGGGCAACCACCTTGCCGGTCTGGCCGACCTGCCAGTCGTTCGGGGCGTAGCCGGCGTCGACAGCCGCACGCGAAGCGCCAACGGCTGCACCCAACTTGTCCGCGACGGGCAGGATCACTTCCTGGAACTTCTCCGAGGAGCCAAGTGCACGGCCACCGGAGATGATGATCTTGGCCGAGGCCAGTTCCGGACGGTCGGACGAGGACAGCGCGTCGGAGACGTGGCTGGAAACGCCCGGGTTTGCGGCAGCAGAAACGGTCTCGACAGCAGCCGAACCACCTTCAGCGGCGGCGGCGAAGGAGGCAGTGCGGACGGTGATCACCTTCTTGGCGTCGGTCGACTGCACGGTCTGGATGGCGTTGCCGGCATAGATCGGACGCTTGAAGGTGTCGGCAGACACCACTTCGGTGATTTCCGAGACCTGCATCACGTCGAGCAGGGCCGCGACGCGCGGCATCACGTTCTTGCCGACCGAGGTCGCAGCCGCGATGATCGTGTCGTAGGAGCCTGCCAGCGAGACGATGAGAGCGGCCAGCGGCTCTGCCAGATTGTTGCCGAGCGAAGCGTCGTCTGCGAGCAGCACCTTGGAGACGCCCGAGAGCTTGGCAGCAGCATCAGCGGCGGCCTTGGCGCCGGAGCCGGCGACCAGCACATGCACGTCGCCACCGATCTTGGTGGCGGCGGTCAGCGCCTTCGCGGTCTGTTCGGAGACGGTCGCGTTGTCGTGTTCTGCGAGAAGAAGAATAGCCATTTTACGTTTCTCCTGTCCGTTCCGCTTACAATACGCCGGCTTCGTTCTTAAGCTTGTCGACCAGTTCGGCGACGCTCTTCACCTTGATGCCTGCCTTGCGGCCACCCGGCTCCTCGGTCTTCAGAACCTTGAGGCGCGGCGAAACGTCGACGCCGAAGTCGGCAGGCGACTTCTTGTCGAGTGGCTTCTTCTTGGCTTTCATGATGTTCGGCAGCGAGGCGTAACGCGGCTCGTTCAAACGCAGATCCGTGGTGACGATCGCGGGCAACTTCACCTCGATGGTCTGCAGACCACCGTCGACTTCGCGGGTCACGGTCGCCTTGTCAGCGCCGAGCTCGAGCTTGGAGGCAAACGTCGCCTGGCCCCAGCCGAGCAGCGCCGCCAGCATCTGGCCGGTCTGGTTCGAATCGTCGTCGATCGCCTGCTTGCCGGCGATGACGAGGCCCGGAGCCTCGGCTTCCACCACGCCCTTCAGGAGCTTGGCGACCGAGAGCGGCTCGACGGTTTCGTCGGTCTCGATCAGGATGCCGCGATCAGCGCCCATCGCGAGTGCGGTGCGGATGGTTTCCTCGGCCTTAGCAGGGCCGATCGACACGATCACCACTTCTTCGGCCTTGCCGGCTTCCTTCAGCCGCAGGGCTTCCTCGACGGAGATCTCGTCGAAGGGGTTCATGGACATCTTGACGTTGGCGAGTTCGACGCCGGAACCATCTGGCTTGACGCGGATCTTGACGTTGTAATCCACAACCCGCTTGACTGGGACGAGTATCTTCATGGGTTCCTCTCTTCAAATCTTCTGCCGGAAAATGCGCGTTGATGCGCTCCGCCGTTTGTCGATTGGCGACATCGATACGCATTTTTTTCCCAAACACAACGATCGATGCCGTTTGATGGACAGCAATAATTTACGTTGACGTTCACGTCAATACTTTGCGGGCGCGACCTCTTGTCATCGCCCCCAGTGAGTGACCTTGCGAACCGGTTGCGATGCCGCGGTTTTTGCGCCGTTCGCGGCCTCCTCGCGCTCCCGGGCTCTCGGGTCGCCGGCCGGTCTTTGGCCCCAAGGCCCGACGGTCGCGACATCAACCGTGGGCGCTGCGTGTTCGACAGCCTTGGGTGTCACGATCGCCCTATCGAAGAGCGGCACACCCGGACGTCGCAAAAAGAGCACCAGGATCGCCCCTGCGATAATGCCGCCGACATGGGCGCCCCAGGAGACATTGCTGTCTGCGTCGATCACGAGCATGACGAATTGCTGGCCAACCCAGAAGACAAGCGGGATGAAGGCCGGCAGCGGCAGGGGAAAACGCATGAAGACCAGCACCCAGACGCGCACCTTTGGATGAAGCATCAGATAGGCGGCGACGACGCCGGACACGGCACCCGACGCCCCGATCAGCGGTGCCTCGCTCACCGGCATGATCAGCCCATGCACCAGGGCACCTGCTGCGGCGCAGGCGAGATAGAAGAACAGAAACTTGAGATGCCCCATGGCATCCTCGACATTGTCGCCGAAGACCCAGAGAAAAAGCATGTTGGATCCCAGATGCAGCCAGCTGCCATGCAGGAAGGAATAGGTGATGTAGGTCGCACTTTCCGGCACCAGCACGAGTGACGGGTCGAGCGTCGCTCCACCGATCAGGATGGCCGGAATGAAACCGAGACCATAGACCCCTAACTCATAGGCGGCATCGGGCATCACGCTCGCCAGCGCATAGGAAATCACATTGGCCGCAATCAGCCCCAGGGTCACATATTGCTTGCGAATATGCTTGAGCGCGTTTCGGTCGTGCAGGGGAATGAACATCGCGCCTCGTCGGGTTCGCCGGTGATGGGTGGGTAGAAACTAGCGCAGCTTGGGGGATGGGGACAGGGGGAAGGAGGCGACCGGCGGTTTCCCCTCTCCCCTTTGTGGGAGAGGTTACAAAATCGAGGGCTTAGCCCGATCAGGGCTAAACCTCAGATTTTGTTGGTGAGGGGATCGGTTCCGTTGCCCCGACTTCACGGACCCCCTCACTTGCGATTTCTGATGTTTAGGCCGCTTGCGCTGGCCTAATTCATCGAAATCGCGTTCTCCCCCACCAAGGGGGAGATGGGTGTCGCGCTCTCAGCTTTCGCCCCGCATCCCAATCACGTTGGCCCCTCATCCGCCCTTCGGGCACCTTCTCCCCGCAGGCGGGGAGAAGGCCAGGACGGCCACCGCTTGCCCCCCCCCTCTCCCCGCCTGCGGGGAGAGGGTAGGGTGAGGGGCAAAGCCACGAACTCGGCTTTTCCCGAAAAAGGGGGACGACTTCCAAAAATCCCCCAACAAAATCAACAAAACAAAGTTTTTTCATCCCCGCCCATTTCCACCCTTTTAGACTCCTCGCTGTCCCGCCTTCGGATACACCTGACGATGCGATGTCAGGCGAGGCAGGGCCGGCGCCGGGGTGGCGTGCTCTCGCAGGCACAAATCCCCGGCCCGCTGCAACGGTCTCCCTCCGGACGAGGGGCTGGTAACGAAGGTGACGGGGTCGGATGCCTCTTCACTGGATACCCCGATCGGAAGGACGTGCCTCAGAGGCACACAGACAAGGCGCCCACGCCGTCGCGAACATCACCAGACGGCGGGGCGACAAAAACGGCGGGGATGATGGGCCGAGGTCGCCAATGACCAGAGCCGCATCCCCCGGGCGAGGGTCCCGGTCGGAGTGGTGCACCATCCGGCGGGAACCTCCCGGGCCACCGGCCAGGCTGAAGCGTCATCGCAAGGTGATGCCGCAGCCGGACCCTGCGCCCGGTCAATCCTCGGGCTTGAACCGAGGACCGTCGCCGCCTTGCCAGAGAGACGCATGCAGCGGGAATAGACGCCGAACGAGGCGCCGGAAGGAGCCACATAACTACTTAGACAGGTTGCTTCTGGCGCCTCGTCCGAGACAAATTTCAGCCTACCCGGAGGGAGCAATCCCGACCGGCGGCGAAGCTTGGGATTTTTGACAAATTGGTTTTCCCCTCACCCTGAGGTGCCCGACACAGTCGGGCCTCGAAGGGCGAGGCCGCAGGTACATCAAGAGGGATGCTTCGAGGCCCGCGCTTCACGCGGGCACCTCAGCATGAGGGGCTAGGAATGCGCGACGCCCATCTCCCCCTTGGTGGGGGAGAAAGCGATTTCGATGAATTAGGCGAGCGCAAGCCGCCTAAACATCAGAAATCGCAAGTGAGGGGGTCCGTTCTCCATGCCCGCAACACCGATCCCCTCGCCAACAAAATCTGAGGTTTAGCCCTGATCGGGCTAAGCCCTCGATTTTGTAACCTCTCCCACAAGGGGGAGAGGGGGATTCACTGCCTACCTATTCTTCCCCGGCACCCAGAGAATATCCGCCCTGCCGCCGTCATTCGCATGTCGTGCCGCAACGAACAAAAAGTCCGACAACCGGTTCACGTATTTCAGTGCCGGTTCGCCGACTTCCTCGCCGTCGAAGCGGGAGAGCTCGACCATGATGCGTTCGGCCCGGCGCGAGGTGGTGCGGGCGAGATGCAGATAGGCGGCTGCCGGTGTGCCGCCGGGCAGGATGAAGGATTTAAGCGGGTCGAGATCGGCGTTCAGCTGGTCGATTTCCTTCTCGATCCGGTCGACCTGGGCCTCGATGACGCGCAGCGGCTCATAGGATAGGACTTCCCCGGTTTCCGGCGCGGCCAAATCGGCGCCGAGGTCGAAGAGATCGTTCTGGATGCGCATCAGCATGGCGTCGAGTTCGGGCATCTCGGCAGTGTGCAGCCGGGCGATCCCGATTGCCGAATTGGTCTCGTCGATCGTGCCATAGGCGTCGACGCGCAGGTCGTGCTTCAGGCGGCGCGGGCCAGTGACCAGTGCCGTGGTGCCGTCATCGCCGGTGCGGGTGTAGATCTTGTTGAGCTTGACCATGGGTTCAGCGTCCCCCGCCCGTCAGCCAGAGTGTCAGCATGATCAGCGCGATCGCGATCGCCTGCAGCACGATACGGGCCTGCATCAGCTTGTTCGAGGTATTGCCGTCGCCGCCCTTCAGCATGTTGAAGAGGCCTCGCAAGAGGACAAGGGCAACAAGCCCCATGACGATGATGGCGAGGACATAGGTGAATGTGGACATAACGTGGGATGAGCCTTTGTTCGTCGCCGGTCAGTCCAGCGAGCGCATCAGTCGATAGAAGAGGTCGGCCGGCAGCCAGCGCTTGATCAGGGCCCCCTGCTTGGCCGGCTTGGTCACGAGATAATGTGGGCGGGCGCGGCGGGCGGTCAAGGCATGGGTGAGGACTTTGTAGACGGCTTCCGGCCCGAGTTTGTGGCGGTTCACAGGACCTGTGCCATCCAGCCGTGCCAGTTGCCGGCGGTAGTCCTCGGCATGCACGGAGTTTTCCAGATCGATCACGCGGCGGATGTGGTTGAGCGCATTGGCGGTGAAGCGGCTTTCGATCGGCCCGGGTTCGATCAGGCTTACCTGCACGCCGGAGCCTTCAAGCTCCATGCGAAGCGTGAGCGACAGCCCTTCCAACGCAAATTTCGAGGCAGTGTAGGCGCCGCGCCAGCGATAGGGCACGATACCGAGGATCGAGGAGCACTGCACGATGCGGCCCTCACCTTGCGCCCGCATTGCCGGGATGACACGGCGGGTCAGATCATGCCAGCCGAAGAGATTGGTCTCGAACTGCTCCCTCAGCGCCTCCGTCGGCAGATCCTCCACCGCGCCCGCCTGTCCATAGGCGCCATTGTTGAAGAGCGCGTCCACTCTGCCGCCTGTGCGCGCGAAGACCGTGGCGACAAGGGCTTCGATGCTGCCTTGATCGGTATAGTCCATGAGCAGGGCCTCAATGCCCTTGGCCTCGAGCGGGGCGAGGTCTTCCGGCTTGCGCACTGTCGCAAAGACCCGCCAACCGTCGCGCGTGAGAGCCTCGGCACAATAGGCGCCGATGCCGGACGAACAACCGGTGACGATGATGCTCTTCACGGGGAAAACCTCGTTATTGCTTTGCAAACCGCGATCGGTTTCCCATATTCGGCCCCAGCCTGCAATCGTACCCCGCGTTCTTGAGGAGACTGGATGCCGACTTTCCTGCGTATGCTCTACAAGGTCGGCTTTGACGCGTTCTGGCATTTCACCGAGGACGACGGCTGGGCGATGGCGAGCCATGTCGCGCTGTCGGCAATCCTCGCGCTTTTTCCCTTCCTGATCTTCGGAACGGCGATGGCAAGCTTCCTGGGCGCCGACCAGTTCGCCGAGACGGCGGTGCATCTGATCTTCGACACCTGGCCGGAGACCATTGCCAAGCCGCTGTCCGACCAAGTGGTACAGGTGCTGACCATCCCGCGCGGTGGGCTTCTGACCATCTCGGTGCTGGCGGCCGCCTATTTTGCCTCGAACGGTGTTGAGGCGCTGCGCGTCTCGCTCAACCGCGCTTATCGCGTGGCAGAGACGCGCCCCTGGTATGTGACCCGACTGGTGAGCCTCGGTTTCGTGCTCGCCGCCGTCGTGGTGCTGGCGGCGATCAGCGCGCTCCTCGTCGCCGTGCCGGTGGCGCTCGCCTATGCAGAGAGACTCTTTCCCTTCCTCAAGGATTTTCTCGCGACCGTCGCCAACTGGCGTGTTTACGGAACCGTTCTGTTTCTCGTCCTGGCGCTTGTGGTTTTCCATCTCGGCCTGCCTGCCGGGCGGCGGAGACTCATCGACGTCTTGCCCGGCGTCCTCTTGACGCTGGCGCTCTGGCTGGTCGGTGCGCTTCTGTTTGCCTACTATCTCGCCTCTTTCGCGAATTACGCCGCAACCTATGCCGGTCTTGCCTCGATCATGATCGTACTGGTCTTTCTCTACATGGTCGGTGCGATCTTCATCATCGGCGCAGAATTCAACGCGGCGCTGATGAAATTCCGTGTGGTGCCAGTGAAGACCCTGCCGGAAGGCGGGATCTCAAATCCCGACCATGGCGCGAATATCTGACGGCGTCCTGCCCTCCGCTCTGAGCGCCGACAAGGCCGTGTCACCGAGGCTTTTGGAGAGTTTCCGGCCATCGGGCCCCAGGATCAGACGGTGGTGGTGGTAGACGGGCGCGGGCAGACCCAGCAGGGTCTGCAGCAGGCGATGGATCGAGGTCGCATGGAAGAGGTCGAGGCCGCGTACCACGTGGGTTATCCCTTGTGCCGCATCATCGACCGTGACCGCCAGATGGTAACTCGAAGGTGCGTCCGAACGCCAAAGCACCACATCCCCCCAGGCGGCCGGATCCGCCTCGATCTCGCCCGCCGGCTCGTCGCCGGTTTCCTTCCACGTCAGGGCGTTCCCCGCCAACTGCTGCGCCTTGTCGATGTCGAGCCGCCAGGCATAGCGTTCGACCGTTGCCAGTTTTTCGACCCGCTCGGCCTCTGAGAGGCCTCGCTCCTCTGTCGGATAGAGCGGTGCGCCGTCCGGATCCCGGGGCCAGAGGCCGCCCTCGCGCTCGAAGGCCGAGACACGCGCCTTCACCTCGCCGCGGGTGAGAAATGCGGGATAGACCAGCCCCATGGCCTTCAACCGGTCGAGGGCTTCGCGGTAAAGCGGGAAGTGTTCCGACTGGCGGCGCACAGGCCGTTCGAAGGGGATTCCCAGCCACATGAGATCTTCGATGACCGCCTGTTCGAGCTCCGGCGTGCAGCGCGTCAGGTCGATGTCCTCGATTCGCAGCAGAAGGCGCCCGCCCGTTTTTTCGGCCATATCGGCGTTCAACAGGGCCGACAGCGCGTGGCCAAGATGCAGCCTGCCGTTGGGGCTCGGTGCGAAACGAAAGACGGGGGCATCTTGTCCGGTGGTTTGACGATCGCGTTCGGTCATGCTTTTCCTTCGCATGAGAGTGGAATGAGGAAAAGGGGACGGGTTTGACGACGATCCGATGCGAGGCCGATCTCGCTGCGGGGCTTTCTTTTTTGCTGACATGTGATCCCCGGCTCTGTCCGATCGCAGACGCCTGCGGTCCGCTGCCGCTCCGCCTGTCGCCGCCGGGATTTGCGGGGCTCGCCTCGATCATTGTTTCGCAGATGGTGTCGCGGGCGAGTGCCGACGCGATCTGGCGGCGGATGACGGCGGTGCTGGGCAATCGGCCGCTGGCGGAGGATTATCTGGCGCTCGGTCCTGAACTGATCGGCACCTTCGGCCTGTCGCGCGGCAAGGCGCAGGCACTCGAAGAAGCCGCCAAGGCCGATCTTGGCGGACCCTTTCGGCTCGACGAACTGGCGGAGATGCCGGCCGAGACTGCAATCGCGGCGCTGACAGGTCTCAAGGGCATCGGTCCCTGGACGGCCGAGGTCTATCTGATGTTCTGCGGCGGCCATCCAGACATTTTTCCGGTCGGAGACGTTGCACTCAGGATCTCCGTTGGCGATGTTTTCTTCGCAGGAGAACGGCCAGCTCCCGAGCTGGTGGCGGAGTTGGCCGAAGCCTGGGCGCCTGTCCGATCGGTCGCTGCACGTCTGTTCTGGGCGCATTATGCCCTGATCACCGGCCGCACCGCTTTGCCCCGGTAAAGGGCGCGCCGAGAGGTCGCAATGGGTCTCAAAGATTCAGGCTTCACAATGCTGTAACAACGGACCTAATATAGAAGGGCAGATGCCGAATCGATCAGGAGTACCCCTTGACGATTGCAGTTTCTCCCCAGGCCCTGCCGGCGCTCGTCCTGAATGCCGACTACCGGCCACTGAGTTATTATCCCTTGTCGCTCTGGTCCTGGCAGGACGCGATCAAGGCGGTCTTCCTCGACCGTGTGAACATCATCGCCGAGTATGAACACTCCGTCTGCTCGCCGAGTTTCTCGATGCGGCTGCCGAGCGTGGTCAGCCTCAAGACATATGTTCAGCCGACCCGGAACCCGGCCTTTACGCGCTTCAATGTCTTTCTGCGCGACAAATTCGAATGCCAGTATTGTGGCTCGCCCGAAGACTTGACCTTTGACCACGTCATCCCGCGCGCCCATGGCGGCGAGACGACCTGGGAGAATGTCGTTGCGGCCTGCTCGCCGTGTAATCTTCGCAAGGGATCGAAGCTCCCCAAGCAGGCCGGCATGCATCCGCACCAGGCTCCCTACCGGCCGACGGTGCAGGACCTGCACAACAATGGCCGGCTCTTTCCGCCGAACTATCTGCACGAAAGCTGGATGGACTATCTCTACTGGGATACCGAACTTCAGCCTTGAAGTAAGGGGGCAGGCGGCTGGAGGCTGGAGGCGGCACGGACTGAGCCGCCTCGGATGCGAGTCAGATAGCGGGCTTGCGCAACACGCCCCAGAGCGCCAGTGCGGCGAGCGCGGCACTCGTCACAACATTCCAGCCGGCGAAGGACAGGCCGAGCACGCGGAGCGTCGCCTCGGTGCAGGAGGGAGCCTTCGTGGCGTTCAACGCTTCCAGCACGTTGACCGGCGTATCGCCACCGGTGGCGCCGATCGCGCAGGTCGACGGGCCTTCCCAGAATTTCCACTCGACGCCGGAATGATAGATGCCCATGCCGACGCTGATCAGCATGGTGATGGCGATGGCGATCAGCAAGAGCTTCGTGACGACTGGCGGTAGGCGGAAGACGGCAGAGAGGACAGCGAGAATACCGATACCAATGCCGATATAGTAGGGATTGCGCTGCATCAGGCAGAGCGCACAGGGGATATAGCCGCCGATATGCTCGAAGCCGAGGGCGGAGCCCACCACGAGCGCCATGCCGAAGGTGAGCAAGGCAGCGAGCGCGCCATCGGATTTCAGGGGTGTCAGGATCGAATTCATCTGCAGCACTCTCACAGGGCGAATTTCACGAGGTAGAAGCCGCCGATCAGCAGCAGCATGAAAAGGGTAAAAAGAAGACCGAGATATTTCTCGATGAAGAGGCGGATGGGTTCGCCATAGAGCCTCAGCAGGAAGGCCACGAGGAAAAAACGGAACGCGCGGCCAATGATGCTGACAATGGTGAAGACGAGGAAGTTCAGACCTGTCGCTCCGGAGAAGATCGTCAGGACCTTGTAGGGGAAAGGTGTGATCGCTGCAAAGAGCACACCCCAGCCACCCCAGGTGTTGTACCAGCCTGCCACCTGTTCGAAGGCGTCCTCCTTGCCATAGAAGGCGAGGATCGGACGTCCAATTGCCTCGAACAGGAACATGCCGATGGCATAACCGAGGAATGCGCCCAGCACGGATGCGAGTGTGCAAAGGAGTGCCAGTCTGAACCAGTGGTCCCGGCGCTTGATGACCATCGGAATGAGCAGGACATCCGGCGGGATCGGAAAAAAAGAGCTTTCGATGAACGAGACCCCGGCCAGGGCCCGGTCGGCATGCCGAGTGCCGGCAAGCGACATCGTCCAATCATACATACGACGCAGCATTGAGACTTCCGTTATGAAGGTTCAGGGCGTTCTAGGGGGCGCTCGGCTGCGTGTAAATGGTGGCGAGGCTCTGTTGGACGTCGGCTGTGAACGATTGCGTGAGGGGATGCTCGAAAAAGGCGTTGACCGCTGCACCCCGGCTCGTATAGTCCGGCGCTGTCCATCCGACGCTCATGTGCCCCATTGGCGGAACTGGTAGACGCGCTCGACTCAAAATCGAGTTCCGAAAGGAGTGCTGGTTCGATTCCGGCATGGGGCACCACAATCTCAAAAAAGGCAGAAGGCATGAGCAACACCGGGAAGAAGATCCGTATCGCGCAGCCTGTGCAGCAGGTGGTGGTGGACGCCGGTCTGTTGCCGAAGGTGCCGGCGCAGCCCGTTGCGGCCAAGGGAAAAGGGAAGTCGCAGACGGCTGCATCCCGGACCGCATCGCCCGCCGTGCCCGGTGAGGGCAAGCAGAGGATCAATATCGTGGCACCGGTTGCGCCTGAGGTCGCGGTGATGCGCCAGAAGCTTCGGCAGCAATCGATCCAGTCGCAGGTCGCACGTATCGATGCGGCGATCGAGGCCGGTACGGTTTCGCCCGCCGATGCCAAGGCACTGGTTCTGACGCTTGCGATGAAGCGGCTCGGCGCGAAGGAGGCGGCGGATAAGTGGTATCGCAGCCAGAAGCTCGAACCCTTTGCCGGGCGGACGCCGGCGCAAATGGTGCGTGCCGGTGAGCTCAAGGCACTTGTTGCCTTGATGCGCGCAGAGGGCGGCCAAGCCAAGGGCTGACGTTTGAGGCCTGCCATTCCGACGTGGATCCTTCTCGTGTTTGCCGGTCGTTCACGCTAACGTGTGGTGCTTGTTGTGCGCTTGCGAGATGAGTGTTAGCACTGACAGCATGACGATCCGGACACTCAGCCATGCTGCTTGAGCCGCGCGAGACCTTCGAGGCGCTGCGCCGCGACTTCCGCTGGGACATTCCCGCCGATTTCAACATCGGACGGGCGGTCGCCGGCGACTGGGCGGCGAAGTTTCCCGAGCGCGTGTGCCTTCAGCACTTCTCGCCCGATGGCCAGCATCTTTCGATGACCTATGGCGAACTTTCGGCCCAGTCCTCGGCGCTAGCCGAGGCCTTGACCGAGCTCGGCGTCATCAGGGGTGACCGCGTGGCGCTTCTCATGCCGCAATGTTTCGAAACGGTCATTGCGCATGTCGCGATCTACAAGATGGGTGCGATTGCGCTGCCGCTAGCACTGCTTTTCGGCGAAGAGGCGCTGGAATACCGGCTCAGGGATGCTGGCGCCCGCGTGATCGTCACCAACAGTTTCGGCCTGCAGAGGCTCAAAGCGATCAAGGCGCGCTTGCCGGCGTTGCAGACGGTAATCTCGGCCGATGGTCCTGGTCCCGATGTCATCGGTTTTCGTTCGATGATCCAGGGCAGGTCCGGCATGTTCGACATTGTCGAGAGCGGACCGGATACGCCGGCGCTGATGATCTACACCTCGGGCACGACGGGGCCGCCTAAGGGCGCGTTGCACGGACATCGCGTTCTGGCTGGTCACATCCCCGGCTTTCAGCTGGCGCATGACTATCTGCCACGGCCTGATGACAAGGTCTGGACACCGTCCGACTGGGCCTGGGCGGGCGGTCTGCTCAATGCGCTTCTGCCGGCGCTGACGCTCGGCGTGCCGGTCGTTTCCTCGCCGGCGCAGAAATTCGATCCGCACATGGCCTTCCGGATCATGGCCGAGATGAAGGTGCGCAACGCCTTCATTCCGCCGACGGCTCTTCGGCTGCTGAAGGCAATCGAGAAGCCCCGCGAGACCTATGATCTCGTGCTGCGCAGCATCGGGTCAGCGGGCGAATCGCTGGGACGCGAAACCTATGAATGGGTGAAGACGGCGCTCGGCATCGTGCCGAACGAATTTTACGGCCAGACGGAGTGCAATTTCGTCCTGTCCTCGGCGGCCCATCTCGGGGTCTCCAAGGGCGGTTTCATCGGCAAGGCCGTGCCGGGCCATGATGTGGCGATCATCGATGCCGAGGGGCGGGAAGTGCCTGTCGGCGAAATCGGGCAGGTGGCGATCAAGCGTCCGGATCCGGTGATGTTCCTCGGTTACTGGAACAACCCCAAGGCGACCGAGGAAAAGTTCGTCGGCGACTGGATGAAGACGGGCGATCTCGGACGTCAGGACGAAGACGGCTATGTGCAGTTCTTCGGCCGCGACGACGACGTGATTACCTCGTCGGGCTATCGCATCGGACCGGCCGAGATCGAAGACTGCCTGATCGGACACCCGGCCGTTCGGCTCGCAGCCGTCATCGGCAAACCGGATCCTCTGAGGACCGAGATCGTCAAGGCCTTCGTTGTGCTCCAGGACGGATATACGGCCCAAGCCGCGCTATCGGCCGAGATCCGCGACTGGGTCAAGAACCGGTTGTCGATGCACGAATATCCCCGCGAGGTGGAATTCGTCACCGAGCTGCCGCTGACGACCAGTGGAAAGCTGATCCGCAGGCTCTTACGGGATCAGGAGATCGCCAAGGCGAGCTGACCCGGTGGGTTCCATATCATCGACACTTGGTATTGCTGTGAGCGCAGCGCTCAGCCGCCGAAGCGGCGATTGAGTACCTTGTCGCGCAGGATGCGGGCGATGTTGCGCGTGTTGCGATACATGTGCAGCTGTGCACTGACCTGGCGCACGTCACGGTCGGCATTGGTTTTCAGGCCGATCACCAGCGTGCCCATGGCTTCGCGCTCCGTCCAGAAGCGGCTCATGATCGGGTGGTCGGGGGCCGCACAGCTGTCGGTGCGCTCGATGTTGGCATCGTCGAGATGCCATTCGGTGAGATCGGCCATCAAGAGCTTGCCAGGCGAGAAGCGGGCGTAGCGCTCGTCATAGGCGGTCTTCCAAGTATAGGCTTCGCCGGCCATGATGAAGACGACCATCGATGCGATCGCGCGGCCATCAAGGTCGAGCGTGTGGATACGCACGGCATCGGCCTCGGCAAGATTGGTGATGGCCTCGCGGGCGAAGGCGGCGCGCAGGCGGTCGTTGACCATGGCGGAGCGCTTGCGCCCCTTCCAACCGCTCGCTTCCAGCGCCAGAAACTCTTCCATCCGCAGACGGATCTCTTCCGGTTGGCGGGCGACGTTGTAGCTCAACGTTCCCTGTGCGGAGAGCAGCTTCGCCTGGCGTCGCATCTCGCGCAGGTGGCTCTTGCTGAGCGCCGACTGCAGATAGGCGGGGCCATCCACATAGCTCTGCAGCATGGGCCGTTGATATTCGTTGGTGACGGTCAGAGGCAGGTCGCGGGCCAGCGCCACGGCACGGGCGAGCTGGGTGAAGCGTCCTTCGAGGCGCAGATCCGGAATGACGAGCACGCCGGGAAGGCGCATCTCCGGCGCCACAAGGGCATCGAACATGTTGTCGATGGTTTCTGCTGCCCCTTCGGCATCGACCAGCGGCGTGCCGAGCGGGCCGAAGGGATTGGCCCAGACGCGAATAATGGAGGGGCCGACGGAGAAGCCGGGCTTTTCGATTGAGAAGGGGAAGAGAAGGCGCAGGCGCGAGCGCCGATCGTCCTCGTCACGGATGACGGCAAAACGCACCTGACGTTCCTCCAGCCGCGGCATGGCCGGGGCGAGGAAGCGAGGGGCGAAGAAGACATTGGCTTCCATCACCCGATAGGTCAGGTAGTCGAGTTCGTCTTGAAGCTCGTAGCCCATCTGGCTCGGATAGATGCTCAGCCTGCGGCCGGGGCGGCCGGTCGCTACCTCCGTTTCCGCCACGGGTTTTACGCGGGCACCGGCGAGGCTGCCGACCAGGCGGTTGGCGCCGCTGTTCATGCTCTCGTCGTAGATACTGTCGGTCATGGGCGGACGACCTCCGTGCGGGGCGTCAGGGCATGCGGATCGGCAAAAGCAAAGACGACGATGCCGAGTGCGCGGCGGACCGCGATATGCAGCAGCAGGGCTTCGACGGCCATGGCCGTGGCTGTCGCGGTGGCAGCGCCGGCCAGACCCCAGGCGGGGATCAGCGTGATGTTCAGGCCGACATTGCAGGCAAGAGCCACCGCATAGACGGCGACGCAGAGCTGCTGGCGCCCGGCCATGGTCAGGAGCATTTCGGCCGGACCGACCAAGGCCTTCGCCATATTGCCGGCAAAAAGGATTACCATCAGCATGTAGCCGGCGGTGAAAGCGGAGCCGAAGAGTCCGAGCAGCAGGTCGCCGAGCATCAGCACCATGGCGCCGACTGCGAGTGAGGGCCAGAAGCTCCAGCGCGCGGCCGTTCCCGCAAATCCGGCGAGGCCCTGGCTGTTTCCCTCGGCCATCAGGGTCGAGAAGCGCGGCGTGGCTCCGGCCTTCACGGCGAAGAAGACGAATTGCATCAATGCCATGGTCTTTGCTGCAGCAAAGTAGACGGCGACCTGGTCCGGCGGCAGATAGAGGCCGACGACGATGACATCGGAATTGGTGAGGAGAAAGCCGAAGCCCTCGATGAAGAAGATCGGCAGGGCAACCTTGAACCAGCGGGCGAAATCGACCTTGCGATCGCCACGGTCGTAACGGCTCAACAGGCGACGATCGACCAGCAGGAACTGTCCGAGGGTCGTGAGATAGGTTGCAGCAAGGGCTGCCTGCATGGCTGTGACAGCAGTTGCTGGTCTGCCGCTTGCTACGGCGAGCAGCATGAAGGCGAGGATCAGGGTCGGACGTACGATATAGGTGGGGCTCAAGCCGAGTACGGCCCAGCGATTGGCGCGCGCGGTGCCGTCAAGAACGTCGCCAAGAGCGATCATCGGCAGGGCGAAAACAGCAAGGAAGAGCGGCACGAGGTAATAATGCTCGATGCTGTTGCCGAAGAGATTCAGGGCCGCGATGCCGGCAAGTGCCAGGATGCTGGCGCTCGTCATGGCAAAGAGGCGCGCCGTGGAGGTCAAACCGCGGATCTCCGCATCTGCCTTGTCCTGGTCGTATTGCGGCAGGAAGCGGATGACGGCGGTGTGGAAGCCGAGGCAGGAGAAATTGCCGGCGAGAACGACCAGAACCCAGACGAAGACGAAAATGCCGTATTCGAATTCGCCCATCAGTCGGGCCTGAATGATCTGCGAGACGAAGGCGATGGCGGCGCTGACCACGCGGATGGCGAAGGCGATCGCGGCCATGCGCTGGGCGCGGGCCGTCTCGTCTTCAGCGCGGAGCGCGCGCACCAGACGCGGGCCCGCGGGCAACCATTTTTCCGCTGTTTCCAGAACAGTCATCGGTACGGACGCAATACTTCTCGCTGGATCGGGTGTGGCCTCCAGTGATGACAGATCAGGGTTAACGAAGTGTGGTGATGCTGCCTTGCGGCCGCCCGTCGTCCCGGGTTTTGCCGGACATCGGCACGCCGTTGAAGAGGAAAAGCGCCAGGGGCGAGCGGCGGATGAGCCGGTGGAGACCAAAGGAGAGGAAGAAGGTCGTGAGGCAGATCAGGAGGAACTCCACGACCGGCGGCCATTCCGCCAGGATGAAGAGTGCCGCAAGCGCGTAGATGATGGGGTGGTGCAGCAGATAGATGCTGAAGGAGGCATCGACGATGCGGTCGATGCGCGGATCGGGTCGGTTCCAGAAGCGTTCGGCGATGCCGATGATAACGAGGCTCAGCAGGATTGCGGCCGCGCCGTCGAGCGTGTTGTAGGCGATGCCCCAATCGCCGGCTTCCGCCCCGCGCAGCACTGCGGCGAGGATCGCGGCAACCACGCCAAATGCCGGCAGGCCGGGCCCCTTCGTCCAGACGAGTGCCTGGCGGATATCCGTTGAGGCCCTGAGGACGGTGCCGATCAGGAAGAATGGCAGGTAGCGGAGGTAGGGATCGATGCCGTGGGCGAGCAGATAGGGAAGGGCGCCCTGGCGCGTCAGCATGTCCTGATGCGCGAGGTGGATCATCACCTCCCATGCAGACGTTGCGAGGACCAGGAACACGAGCGCGAGCCTTGGGCGCGTCCGGCAGTTCCCTTCGGTCTGCTTGATGACGCGATCAAGTCTTGCGAACCGCCGTCCGGCGGTGAAAAGCACCAATATCCCGCTGTAGGCGAGGAGCGCCGGCAGAAACCAGAGATGCATGATCCAGTTGGCGCCGGGATGCACGAGATCCCGGCCAACCTGATCGAGCGCTGCGGTCATCGAGCTTGCGCCGGTAAGGGCCGTTTCGAGATCGATCACGGCAATCTGGATCGGTGCGAGCAGCACCAGCCCGGTGAGGAAGGGGATGCCAAGGCGAATGATGCGACCGCGGAGCCAAGCTGCAGGCTTGCGCCTTTCCAGCATCATGGCGGCGAAGTAGCCTGCTACCATGAAAAAGGCGGGCATGCGAAATGTCACAAGCACGCCGCTCACGAAGGTCAGGATCTCGCTCTTTTCAGGCGACTGGATGTCCCAGAGGACGCGGGCATTGTAGGCCATGGCGGCGTGGTAGGGGATGCCGAGAAGCATCAGGAAGGCGCGCAGCCAATCCCACTGGTGCTCCCGCGCTGTCACAGCCGACATCAAGCCCTCCAAAGGAAAAGGGGAACCGGGCCGTTTGGCGCGGTTCCCCTTTTGTCAGAGGCTAAGAGCGAAAGGTTGAGAAAGCCTCAAGCCCTCGCGGTCACGCTTCGAGCGCGCCGTGGCAGTGCTTGTACTTCTTGCCGGAGCCGCAGGGGCAGGGCTCGTTGCGACCGACCGTGCCCCAGCTCTTCGGATCCTGAGGATCGCGATTGCTGGCCGGAACGGCAGAGCCTTCGCCGACATCGTCCTCGCCGGTGGTGGCGTCAATGTGGTGAGCCTGCATCGGCGGCGGGGTCGGTGCCGGCGGTGTTTCGCGGACCAGTTCGACGCGCGACATCTGCATGGTCACGGCATCGCGCAGGTTGGCAAGCAGCGCCTGGAAGAGTTCAAAGGCTTCCGCCTTGTATTCCTGCAACGGATCGCGCTGGGCATAGCCGCGGAAGCCGACGACCGAGCGCAGGTGGTCGAGGTTGACGATATGCTCGCGCCACAGGTTGTCGATGGTCTGCAGCACGACGGAGCGCTCGACATAGGTCATCAGTTCGGCGCCGAAGCGCTCGGCCTTGTCGGCATAGGCCTTGTCGGCGGCTTCCATGATGCGGTTGTAGATGTCGTCCTCCGCAATGCCTTCCTCGGCGGCCCAGGCATCGACCGGCAGGTCCAAGTTGAGGGTGGTCGCGACCTTCTGCTTCAGGCCGGCGACATCCCACTGTTCGGCATAGGCGTTCGGGGGCACATGGATGCCGACCATGGTCTCGATGACTTCGTGGCGCATGTCGGTGACGGTCGCGGATACATCGGTCGCATCCATCAGCTCGATGCGCTGCTCGAAGATCACCTTGCGCTGGTCGTTGATGACGTCGTCATACTTCAGAAGGTTCTTGCGGATGTCGAAGTTGCGGGCTTCGACCTTCTTCTGGGCGCGTTCGAGCGCCTTGTTGATCCAGGGATGGACAATCGCTTCACCATCCTTCAGGCCGAGCTTCTGCAGCATGCTGTCCATGCGGTCAGAGCCGAAGATGCGCATCAGGTCGTCCTGGAGCGACAGGTAGAATTTTGAGCGGCCCGGGTCGCCCTGACGGCCGGAACGGCCACGCAACTGGTTGTCGATGCGGCGGCTTTCGTGGCGTTCGGTGGCGATGACATAGAGGCCGCCGGCTTCCAGCGCCTTCTGCTTGAGGGCGGCGATTTCAGCCTTGATGGCTTCCGCCTTGGCATCGCGCTCCGCACCCGGCTCCATTTCGGCCAATTCGTGCTCGAGGCGCATTTCGAGGTTGCCGCCGAGCTGAATGTCGGTACCGCGGCCTGCCATGTTGGTGGCGATCGTGACTGCACCGGGAACACCGGCCTGGGAGACGATATAGGCTTCCTGCTCGTGGTAGCGGGCATTTAGAACCTTGAAATCCTTGAAGCCGGACTGGCTCAGCAAATTGGCGAGCAGTTCGGACTTTTCGATCGAGGTCGTGCCCACGAGAACCGGCTGGCTACGCTCGCTGGCGGCCTTGATTTCCTCGATGATCGCCTTGAACTTTTCCTCGACGGTCCGGTAGACCTCGTCATCCTCGTCAATACGCTTGATCGGCAGGTTGGTCGGGACTTCGACCACTTCGAGGCCGTAGATGTTGGCGAATTCCTCCGCTTCGGTCGCCGCCGTACCGGTCATGCCGGCGAGCTTCTTATACATGCGGAAATAATTCTGGAAGGTGATCGAGGCGAGCGTCTGGTTCTCGGGCTGGATCTGCACCTTTTCCTTGGCTTCAAGCGCCTGATGCTGGCCTTCGGAATAACGGCGGCCCGGCATCATGCGGCCGGTAAATTCGTCGATGATGACGATCTCGTTGTTGCGGACGATGTAGTCCTTGTCGCGCTGGAAAAGCTTGTGGGCCTTCAGTGCGTTGTTGATGTGGTGAACGATGGCGACGTTTTCGACGTCGTAGAGGCTCTCACCCTTCAGGAGGCCGGCCTCGCGCAACAGATTTTCGAGCTTTTCGGTGCCGACTTCCGAGAAGTTTGCGGAACGCTGCTTCTCGTCGATCTCATAGTCTTCTTCCGACAGGAGCGGGATGAAGGCGTCGATCGTGTTGTAGAGGTCGGAGCGGTCGTCGAGCGGTCCGGAAATGATCAGAGGCGTGCGGGCTTCGTCGACGAGGATCGAGTCCACTTCGTCGACGATCGCGAAGTTGTGGCCGCGCTGCACCATCTGGCCGCGCTCATACTTCATGTTGTCGCGCAGATAGTCGAAGCCAAGCTCGTTGTTCGTCGCATAGGTGATGTCGCAGGCATAGGCCGCACGGCGCTCGTCGTCGGACATGCCGTGGACGATGACGCCGGTAGTCATGCCGAGGAAGCTGTACATCTTCGCCATGGTGGCTGCGTCACGGCGGGCGAGGTAGTCGTTGACGGTAACGACATGCACGCCCTTGCCGGCGAGCGCGTTCAGATAGACGGCGAGTGTCGCGACCAGTGTCTTGCCTTCGCCCGTCTTCATTTCGGCGATCGAATTGTCGTTGAGGATCATACCGCCGATCAGCTGAACGTCGAAAGGACGCATGCCGAGCGCACGACGGGCACCTTCACGGGCGACGGCGAAGGCGGGTACCAGGATATCGTCCAGCGTCTTGCCAGCGGCCAGCTCTGCCCGGAACTCGGCCGTTTTGGCGGCGAGTTGTTCGTCAGTCAGGGCCTTCACCTTTTCTTCAAGGGCTGCGATCTGAGCAACGCGGGGGTTATAGGATTTCACGCGACGGTCGTTCGACGAGCCGAAGATTTTGCGCGCAAGTCCACCAAGACTGACCATATCGATGGTCCTTTCTGACCTTCGTCATATCGTTGACGTACCTTTCGAACCACCATTAGCGAGGTCGAATAGGCACAAGGCGTCCTGAAACTACTCTGGACGCGAGGTTGCGTGACAGATAAGAGGGGGGTCGAATGATGTCAACGGCGCAGGCTGGTGCCAAATCCCCTCGGTCGCCGGGCATCTGACAATCTTTTGCCCGATTCGAACGGTCTTGAAACGGTTCACCATCCGAAAGGTCTTTCATGCTTCGCCTCAACAAAATCGTGCTTGCCGCCTGCGTTTCCCTCTCGGCCCTCACCGGCGCGGCTTTCGCTCAGGATGCCACTGTCGTTGCAAAGGTCGGTGATCTCGAGATCACCCAGTCCGAACTCGATCTGGCCATCGCCAACCTTGATCCGCAGCTCGCACAGCTTCCCGATGAGCAAAAGAAGGTCGCGGCCCTCTCTGGTGCAATCGACGTCAAGCTGCTCGCCGCCAATGCGACCGCAGCCGGCCTGCAGGACGATCCGGAATACAAGCGCCGCATGGCCTTCATCGCCGAACGCGAACTGCACAACGCCTTCTTCAAGAAGAATGTTGTCGACGCAGTTACGGAAGACGAAGTGAAGGCGCGCTACGAGAAGGAAATCGCTGCGCTTCCCAAGCAGGAAGAAGTGCGCGCCCGCCACATCCTGGTGAAGACCGAGGAAGAGGCCAAGCAGATCATTGCCGATCTCGACGCCGGCAAGGACTTCATCGAAATCGCCAAGGAAAAGTCGACCGACCCGAACAAGACGGAAGGTGGCGATCTCGGTTACTTCACCAAGGGCCGCATGGTCCCCGAGTTTGAAGAGGTAGCCTTCTCGCTCGAAAAGGGTGCCTACACGAAGACCCCGGTTCAGACCCAGTTCGGCTTCCACGTCATCCTTGTCGAAGACAAGCGCGATGCACCGCCGCCGGCCTTCGAAGCAGTCGAGCAGCAGGTTCGCCAGCTCGTGATGCGCGACAAGTATCTCGAGCTGATCGAAAAGGCGAAGACCGAGCAGACGATCGAGATCGTCGACGAAGCCCTGCGCAAGGGCTATGAAGAAGCCAACAAGGCAGAGCAGCAGTAAGCTCTTCCCCAATCGTTGTTTGTTCCAAGGCCCGCAGTTTGCGGGCCTTCCATTACGGGCCGCGCCATGTCTTCCAGCATTTCTCCCCTCGCTCCGAAAACCTATGCCGAAATGCCCCAGATCCGCGGTGTGCGGATGGCGACCGCGGCTGCGGGCATCAAGTACAAGAACCGCACCGATGTGCTGTTGATGGCCTTTGATGAGCCGGCTTCGGTGGCGGGTGTCTTCACCAAGTCGAAGTGCCCATCGGCTCCGGTCGATTTCTGCCGGCAGAACCTTTCGCATGGCGTGGCGCGCGGCGTCGTCGTCAATTCGGGCAATGCCAATGCCTTCACCGGCGTGAAGGGCAAGGCCGCAACAGAGTTGACGGCGAAATCGGCAGCAGCGGCGCTGGGCTGCGGGGAGAACGAGATCTACCTTGCCTCGACGGGTGTCATCGGCGAACCGCTGGATGCGACAAAGTTTTCCGGCGTGCTCGATCAGATGGCGAAAGATGCAACCGGTGACTTCTGGTTCGAGGCCGCAAAGGCGATCATGACCACGGATACTTATCCGAAGGTCGCGACGCGCAGTGCTGTAATCGATGGCGTGACCGTCACCATCAACGGGATCGCCAAGGGTGCCGGCATGATCGCGCCTGACATGGCGACCATGCTGTCCTTCGTGGTGACGGATGCGGATATCGCGCCCGTGGCCCTTCAGGGCCTTCTGTCTGAAGGCGTTGAGCCGAGCTTCAATTCCATCACCGTCGACAGCGATACCTCGACCTCGGATACGCTGATGCTGTTCGCGACCGGTGCCGCGTCCGCCGATGGCCAGGCGAAGGTCGAGCGAGCGGATGATGCTCGTCTCGGCGATTTCCGGGCGGCATTGAACGATCTGCTCAAGGATCTGGCGCTGCAGGTCGTGCGCGACGGTGAAGGTGCACGCAAGATGGTGGAAATCACCGTCAAGGGTGCCGAAAACGATCTCGCAGCCAAGAAAATTGCGATGTCGATCGCCAATTCGCCGCTGGTGAAGACCGCCGTTGCGGGCGAAGATGCCAATTGGGGCCGTATCGTCATGGCTGTCGGCAAATCCGGCGAGATGGCCGATCGCGATCGGCTGGCAATCTGGTTCGGCGATGTGCGCGTAGCCGTGAATGGCGAGCGCGATCCGGCCTATTCGGAAGAGGCGACGACAGCTGTGATGGAGCGGGAGGATATTTCGGTGACCGTCGACATCGGTCTCGGTTCGGGCACGGCCACGGTCTGGACCTGTGATCTGACAAAGGAATATGTCGCCATCAATGGCGATTATCGGAGCTGACGTCTGAATGCATGCAATGGTAAGTGATCCCAACCTGCCGCTCGTCCGGCGTCTCGAAGCGGTTGGCTTTCGGGCCTGGCCTGCGAGCAGCGTCGTCTATGATGGCAGCTGGCAGGTTCGCCTGACCGGGGGACATCCTGGCAAGCGCTTGAATTGCGTCGTGCCGCTCGATCCCTCCGACAGCCGCGATATTGCGCTGCGGATCGAAAAGGCGCGCAAGCGTTTCGAGGCGCATGGACGACCGCTTCTGGTGCGGCAGACACCGCTTTCGCCGAAGCCGCTGATCGACTTTCTCGCGTCCGACGGCTGGGAATGCTTCGATGAGGTCGTCACCATGACGGCCGATCTCGGGCGCATGACTTTTCCCGATACGCTGGACCATCTGCCGACCCAGGATGTCGGTCGTTATGTCGATGCCGATATCGCGGTGCATGGCAGCGATCCGGGTTTGAAGGCGGCGCTGGCGGAGATCCTCGGAAACATCAAGCCGGCGTCTGGCCTCTTCGTCATCGAGGACGCCGTCAAGGGGCCGCTGGCAGCAGCTCTCTGCGTGCAGGACAATGACCTCGCGGGCATCATGTCGCTTGCTGTCCGCCCGGATCACCGTCGACAGGGGCTCGGCATAGAAATCCTGAGTTCTGCGCTGCGCTGGGCCCGGATGCGCGGTGCGCGCACCGCCTGGCTGCAGGTGGTTGCCGACAATAGAGAAGCGATGGCGCTCTACACCAAGATGGGTTTCGAGGAAGCCTATCGCTACGCCTATTGGCGGAAGGCTTCCGCATGAGCGATGTGAAGAAACCCATTCTCCTGGTAGCGGCCTGTGCGCTCGTCGATACTGACAATCGCATCCTGCTTGCCCAGCGTCCCGAGGGGAAGTCGCTGGCCGGGCTCTGGGAATTTCCCGGCGGCAAGGTCGAAGCCGGGGAAACGCCGGAGGAGACGCTGGTGCGCGAACTCGAGGAGGAGCTCGGGATCAAGGCCAAGGTGGCCTGCCTCGCGCCCCTGACTTTTGCGAGCCACACCTACGAGACGTTTCACCTGTTGATGCCGCTCTATATCTGCCGCCGCTACGAGGGCATTCCGCAGGGGCGCGAAGGGCAGGCAATCAAGTGGGTCAAGGCCAAGGCGCTTCGCGAGTATCCGATGCCGCCGGCGGATGAGCCGCTCATTCCGGTTCTCCAGGATCTTCTCTGAGAAACGTCTGATTTAAGCCGCGTCGTTAATCAAAAGTTTATACTCCTGACCGCAATATGCGCTCTGTTCATGCGTCGGATACGTGTGTGGAGCGTAATATGGTAAACGAGGATTTCTGGAAGGCCGCACGGTCCCGAGAGCGGTCTTCGATCAAGACCGGCAAAACCGGCGTCTTGAATATCGCCTTGCTGTTCGGCACGGCTGCGATCGCGCTTTCACTTGTCTTGACGCCGATGCTCGCTTCCAAGACCGACCGCAAGACGCTGGCTTTTCAGCCTGACGAATTCGACATGATCACCACCGGGTCGATCCCGAGGGACGAGGGCGGTAAACGATACACGATCCGCCGCAGCGTGCTTCAGGAGACGCCCGGTTCCGTCTGCATCATCGACGGCTACGGCTCCGGCCAGGCCTGCTAATTCCCATCGGCCGGGGCGGGGGCAACCATCTCGGATCCAGACTGTCAGGAGCGAGAATGCGTCTATTACGCCAGTTGATGTCCGACCTTCGCGGCGCTACCGCGATCGAGTATGGGCTGATTGCAGCCATCATGAGCGTCGCGCTGCTTTCCGGCTACAGCGCATTCACAGGCTCGCTGCTGGGCACGCTCAACACTGTGGAAACCCACATCACCGAAGCCAATAACTGACAATTGCCGTCAGGGCTGGTCGGGTCGTCGCGCCGGATCGAGTGCGTCGGCGAGGCGCATCTTTGCAGAACCGGGCTTGAGCGGCTTCTGCTGGCTCTCGTGCGGGGCCCATCCCGACAGGAAGACGATCGAGAAGGTGGCACGGATGCGGCCATCCGGATCAGCGAATCGTTCGGCATAGAGTTCTGCAGCCCGGAGAAAGAACTTGCGCGAGACGGGGCGACGGCTGCGTCCCAGAAGCGGATTGGCCATGCCCATGGCCTTGAGGTCCCGCATCAGCGCGAAGATGTGATCATAGCGGACGGTGAAGCTTTCCTCGTCGATGACGGGAAGTGCGAAACCCGCGCGCTGCAAAAGCGAGCCGATGTCCCTGATGTCGGCGAAGGGGATAACACGGGGGCTTGCACCGCCATAGATCTCCGTTTCGGCCGCCAGCAGAACCTCGCGCAATTCGGCAAGCGTTCCTGAGCCCGGGATTGCTGCGAGCAGCAGGCCGTCGGGTTTCAGCGCACGGCGCATCTGGATCAGCATGCCGGGCGTATCATTTGTAAGGTGCAGTGATAGCGGCGAGAGGATGAGATTCACGGATTGCGGCTCGAGAGGCACGCTTTCGTAATCGGAGACGGTGACCGGGATTTCGGCCTCGCCGAAATTCGCATCGGTTTCGATGCGCCTGAGCGCCCCGATCTTGCCGGTCGCGAGCGCCGCCCTGGCGGTCAGCCCGGTTCCACCGAAGAGTTCAACGGCCTCGTCGAACCGCCGCTCGACCAGCGACAGGCGGTCGGCGAGCTCGCGAGCGGCCAATTCCAGCAGGAAATCGCTGCCGGCTGCGTTGCTGGCCAGAGCACGCGCACGGTTGCGGGCGATCAAGGCTTCGTCGAAAAGCTCATTCATGGCGGGAATCCTGGATTGCTGCCTTGTTCCGGCATTGGCCGAACGCCCGAGCGGGCGTAAAGTCGATGCATGTGGGCTCATTTAGTGCAGAAAAGCGCATCCGTCAGCCGGCATCGTGCCGGATCGGCACTGCGCGGGCTGTTTCATCTCATCTATCCACCGGCCTGTGCCCATTGCCATGCGCGTGTCGCCAGCCATCATGCGCTCTGTGCCGTATGCTGGGGCGACATGCGGCTGATCGAAAAACCCTATTGCCCGGTACTCGGTCTGCCTTTCGCCCATGATCCCGGCGAGGGGATGGTTTCGCCGCAGGCGATTGCCCACCCGCCTGTCTTCGATCGCTTGCGCTCGGTTGCCCTCCACGAGGGGGTAGCGCGGCATCTGGTACATGATTTCAAGTATCGTGACCGGGTGGATCTGGCGCCGATGATGGCGGGCTGGATGCTGCGTGCGGCCTCGGTGGAAATTGCCGGCTGCGATGCTATCGTCTGCGTGCCGCTGCACCGGATGCGGATATTTCGGCGCATGTTCAACCAATCGGCAGAACTGGCGCGGCATGTCGCGCGGCAATCGGAAAAACCGTTTCTCGCGGACGTGCTGGTGCGGCGCAAGCGCACGCAACAACAGGTCGGCCTGACGGCAAACCAGCGTTCGCTCAACGTGCGCGGCGCCTTCGGTGTCCCTGCCGGTCTTGAGGACCGCGTCTTCGGCAGGCGTCTGGTGCTGGTTGATGATGTCTACACGACCGGCGCGACGGTCAGTGCGGCGACGGCTGCCCTGAAAAAGGCAGGCGCTCTGGATGTCACTGTTTTGACCTTTGCAAGGGCCCTCGCCGGGCCTATATGAAGGGTCCAACTCCCTGTCTACCCGACGCTTTCCGGCGGAGAACTTCATGGCTGACGTCACCATCTACACACGGCAATTCTGCGGCTATTGTGCCAGCGCCAAGGCGCTGCTCGACAAGAAGGGTGTCGACTATGTCGAGCATGACGCGACGGGCAAGCCTGACCTGCGTGAGGAAATGATTGCCAAGTCCGGCCGCAACACCTTTCCGCAGATCTTCATCGGCAGCCAGCACGTCGGCGGCTGCGACGACCTCCATGCGCTTGATCGGGCCGGCAAGCTCGATCCGCTTCTCGCAAAGTAAGGACTGATTGGTCATGGTGTTCAAGGCTGCTGCCGTTCAGATGTGCTCCGGGGTTGATCCGGAAAGGAATGCCGATGCCATGGCGCGGCTCGTGCGCGAGGCCGCCCGCCGCGGGGCGATCTATGTCCAGACGCCGGAAATGACCGGCGCGGTGCAGAAGGATCGCGCGGGTCTTGCCGCCGTTCTGCGCGACGAAGAAACCGATCTCATCGTCAAAAAGGCATCCGAGCTCGCCAAGGAACTCGGCATCCATCTGCATGTCGGTTCGACCGCCATCAAGCTTGCCGACGGCAAGATCGCCAACCGGGCCTTTCTGTTTGGGCCTGACGGCAAGAAGATCACCTCCTACGACAAGATCCACATGTTCGATGTCGATCTCGACAATGGCGAGAGCTGGCGCGAAAGCGCGGTCTATCGCCCTGGCGAGCGGGCGGTCGTTGCCGATCTACCCTTCGCCAAGATCGGCTTCGGCGTCTGCTACGACGTGCGCTTCCCGCATCTGTTTAGGGCGGAAGCCATGGCGGGGGCGCAGATTCTGACGACGCCGGCCGCCTTTACCAAGCAGACCGGCGAGGCGCATTGGGAAATCCTGCTTCGAGCTCGCGCAATTGAAAACGGTGCCTATGTCATCTCGGCCGCCCAGGCGGGCGTGCATGAAGACGGGCGCGAGACCTTCGGTCATTCGATGATCGTCGGGCCCTGGGGCAAGGTGCTGGCGTCTGCCGGTGGCACGGGCGAGGACGTGGTCGTCGCCGAGATTGATCTCGAGGCCGTGAAGGCCTGCCGGGCGAAGATCCCGAACCTGAAGAACGGCCGCGACTTTGCGCTCGACATCGCGCCTGTGCTCGCCAAGGGAGGCGTTACGGTTTGATCCGCTATTCGCTGTGCTGCGAAAAGGCCCACGAATTCGAAGGGTGGTTTTCGGAGAGCGCTGATTTCGACCGGCAGAAGGCTTCGGGTTATTTGACCTGTCCCGTCTGCGGATCGGCCGAGGTATCCAAGGTTCTGATGGCGCCGGCCGTTTCGACCGCCCGTCAGAAGGAGGAGACCCAAGCGCTTGCCGTCTCCGAGGTGCAGAAGCAGGCCTTCGTCAAGCTCAAGGAGGCGATCCGCGAGATCCGCGCGAGCAGCGAGGATGTCGGCGAGAAGTTTCCCGAGGAAGCGCGCAAGATCCACTATGGCGAGGCAGAAGCCCGCGGCATCATCGGGCAGGCCTCGCCCGTCGAGGTGAAGTCGCTGATCGAGGAAGGCATCGAGATCGCGCCGCTGCCGGTCCTGCCTGACGACGTGAATTGACGACCGCCTCGCATCATCTCGCGATCTATAATTTCGGCGTCCATACGGAGGCCTATCTCACCGCGCCTGTGCAGGGTTTTTCGCTCAGAGAACCCTTCAACTTCGAAGCTGCAAGCCGTGCGGCCGGTTTTGTCGGTCGCTCGGGCTATGCGGGTGAGCCAGGGCCTGAAAGCTGGGGCGAACAGGTTTTTCCACGCTTTCTGAGGGAGAGCGGTCGAGACAGCGGTGTGTCGTCGCTCTCACTCTGGCTCGATATTGAGGGCCTTGTCGCTTTCACCTATGCAGGGGTGCATGCGGATGCCTTGAAGCATGCGCGTCGGTGGAACGAGCGGCAGGCCTGGCCGCCCTTGGTCCTCTTCTGGGTCCAGGCGGGAGTGACACCCAGCTGGAGCGAGGCGGTGCGGCGCTTCGAGCTTCTGGCAGATCAGGGGCCTTGTCCGGACGCCTTCAATTTCAAAAGTGCCTTCACCGCCGACGGTGACCCCTATCTCGTCAATCGAGAGCGCATCAAACAGCTGACCGCTGACAATCTCGAAGCGCAGGCCGATCTGATGTCAGCCGTCAAAGCCTTGCCCGTCTGATCAAGGGCTCAGCCCTTGAAACCGCCTTCGTCGAGATAGGCCTGCTCTTCGGGCGTCGTCTTGCGGCCAAGAGCGGCGTTGCGGTGGGGGAAGCGGCCGAAGCGCTCGATCAGATCCAGATGCAGAACGGCCCATTTTAGTGCTTCCGCATCACCGGTCTCGTCGCGGTGCTTCTCGAAAAGCGCGACGCTATGGCGCTGATCTTCCATGTCTTCCGAATGTTCGAAGGGCAGATAGATGAAGGGGCGCAAGATTGGCTCGACCTTCAGGTCGAAGCCCTTGGCCAGAGCATGATGCGCTATCGTGCGGGCGAGCGGATCGGTCGCATAGGAATGGGCGCTGCCGCGAAAGAGATTGCGCGGGAATTGGTCGAGCAGCAGGAGGAGGGCGAGGGTGCCTTCCGGGGTGTCCTGCCAATCCGACAATTCGTTGCGCGAAGCCTGAAAATGCAGTTCGGCATAGTCCGCTTCGATTTCAGCGTCGAGCGCTTCGTTGCGCGAGAACCAGGCTTCGGGACCGTGGCGCAGCCAGAAGTCGATGATCGTCTGCGGCGCCGTCATGTCGCCGATCCCGGGCGGCTCGCCAGCATCATGTAGTTGACATCGATGTCTGCCGAAAGGTTCCACTGGTTTTGCAGTGGATTGAAGAAGACGCCTTTGGTTTCGAGGATCTGCATGCCGTTTGCCGAGAGCGGCCGTTCGATTTCCTCGGGGCGGACCAGCTTCTCGTATTGGTGGGTGCCGCGGGGCAGCCAGCGCAGGACATATTCGGCGCCGACGATGGCAAGCGCTGCGGCTTTCAGCGTACGATTGATGGTGGAGACGAGCATCAGGCCGCCAGGGCGGACCATGGAGGCGCAGGTCGAGAGGAAGAAATCGACGTCGGCGACATGCTCGACGACTTCCATGTTTAGCACGATGTCGAAGGTCTCGCCCTGGGCGGCGAGCGCTTCCGCCGTCACGGCACGATAATCGACTTCCACGCCGCTCTGGGCGGAATGGGTCATGGCAATCTTGATGTTCTTCTCGGAAGCGTCAGCACCAAGAACGCTCGCGCCCATGCGGGCGACCGGTTCGGACAGAAGGCCACCGCCGCAGCCGATGTCGAGCACACGAAGGCCCTCCAGTGGCCGAGGGCTTTTCGGATCGCGGCCGTAATGCTCGAGCACCTTGTCCCTGATGTAGGCAAGCCGCACCGGATTGATCTTGTGCAAGGGTTTGAATTTGCCCGTCGGGTCCCACCATTCCGCCGCCATCGCGGAGAAGCGGTCGACTTCGGACTGATCAATGGTGGTGCGGGCCTCTGCACTCATGACGGAACCTCCTGGCGCGTTTGGTGATGAAGTCGTCTCGATGGCCTTCAAAGTCAAGGGTGGAGACGTCGCAGGTGCCCGGTCCGCGCGGAACCGGCGCAGCCGATCTAGCGTTGGGTTGGCATACAGAAGCGGTTTGCCGGTTCTGCGCACACAGGAGATAGTTATCATGAAATCACTCTGGTTCGCCGCAGCACTGGCTGCATCCGCAGGAAGCTTGCCGACCATTGCCGAAGCGGCCTCGGCCTTCTCGACAGCCAATGTCAACATGCGGTCAGGACCCAGCACGCGGTATCCGGCGGTCATCGTGATCCCGTCGGGCAGCCGGGTGAACGTCCAGGGTTGCCTCTCCAGCGCCAACTGGTGCGACGTGGCTTTTGCAGGCTATCGCGGCTGGGTTTCAGGCTCCTATCTCCAGACAACCTATTCGCAGCGTCGTGTGAGGGTAGCGCCGGAATATTACCGCCCGCTTGGCATCCCGACCGTGACCTTCAGCATCGGTCGCTACTGGGATGATCACTATCGAGGCCGACCATTCTACCGTGATCGTGACCGCTGGAGGGACGGTGATGGCTGGCGCGACGATCGCCGTGACCGGGGCCGCGATCGAGATCGACGCGCTGAGCGGCGTGATCGAGACGATGATCGCCGTTTCCGCCGTGACGGAGGGCAACGAGATAATAGGGATCGCAATCTGCTTCAAAACGGGCAGGATGCCTGTGATCGCGATGTCCGTCGCTGCCGTTAAGATGTCAAATCTGGTACCACCGCCGAGGGGGTTCCAAAGCCCCCTTTGGTTTGCTTGCGATAATCCGTGCAGCCATCACGACGCCAATCAGCAATGCGAAAATGCCGGCTTTGCCGTACCGTTTGAGGCCTAAGTGGCCGTTGCGCCCAGGGAACATATGCACTAAAAGCCCCGCAACCTGCGGCGTGCTGCCCAGGGCGGGGTTTCTGTGCCGGGTTTCCGGCGTCATTCTAGGGCATATGGTTCAAGTCTATGGCTCGCATCGTCATGAAGTTCGGCGGGACATCCGTCGCCAATCTGGAACGCATCTATAACGTCGCGCGCCATGTGAAACGCGAAGTCGATGCGGGTCACGAAGTGGCCGTCGTCGTGTCGGCCATGTCCGGCAAGACGAACGAGCTGGTCGACTGGGTGCAGAACATGCCTAAGGTCGCCGGTGCCGCTTCGCCGTTCTACGATGCGCGTGAATACGATGCCGTCGTGGCCTCGGGCGAACAGGTGACATCCGGCCTGCTGGCGATCGCACTCCAGTCGATGGGCATCAATGCCCGCTCCTGGCAGGGCTGGCAGATCCCGATCAAGACCGACAACGCGCATGGCGCCGCCCGTATCCAGGAGATCGACGGCACCGAGATCATCCGCCGTATGGGCGAGGGCCAGGTCGCCGTCGTCGCCGGCTTCCAGGGCATCGGGCCGGACAACCGCATCGCGACGCTCGGACGTGGTGGCTCGGATACGTCTGCCGTGGCGATTGCTGCCGGCGTCAAGGCCGACCGTTGCGACATCTATACCGACGTCGATGGCGTCTATACGACCGACCCGCGCATCGAGCCGAAGGCCCGCCGCCTGAAGAAGATCGCTTTCGAGGAAATGCTCGAAATGGCCTCGCTCGGCGCCAAGGTGCTGCAGGTTCGCTCGGTCGAACTCGCCATGGTGCACAAGGTCCGCACCTTCGTGCGCTCCAGCTTTGAAGATCCCGATGCGCCGGGCATGGGTGATCTGATGAACCCGCCCGGCACATTGATTTGCGACGAGGAAGAGATCGTGGAACAGGAAGTCGTCACCGGTATTGCCTATGCCAAGGATGAAGCCCAGATTTCGCTGCGCCGTCTGGCCGACCGGCCTGGCGTGTCTGCCGCGATCTTCGGACCGCTGGCCGAATCCCACATCAATGTCGACATGATCGTCCAGAACATCTCGGAAGACGGTTCGAAGACCGACATGACCTTCACCGTGCCCTCGGGTGACGTGGACAAGGCGCTCGCCGTTCTCGGCTCCAACAAGGAGAAGATCGGCTTTGACGTTGTCCAGAGCGAGAAGGGTCTCGTGAAGGTTTCCGTCATCGGTATCGGCATGCGCAGCCATGCAGGCGTTGCCGCGACCGCCTTCCGGGCGCTGGCCGAGAAGGGCATCAACATCAAGGCGATCACGACCTCCGAGATCAAGATCTCGATCCTGATCGACGGTCCTTATGCAGAGCTCGCGGTTCGGACTTTGCATTCCTGCTACGGTCTGGATAAGAATTGATTCCTGAGAGCGGACCCAAGTGACCCGACCCCTGAAAAGGTAAGGGTAACAATCCGCTGACCAATGGGAAGTGGAGCAAAATCGGGATGAGAGACCTTTCTGCGGGTCCCCGCGTCCTCCTCAAGCGGCTGCGCGAACTGATGGCGGAGCCGCTCGAGCCGCAGGAGCGACTTGATCGGATCGTTCGCCAGATTGCGAACAACATGGTCGCAGAGGTGTGCTCCGTCTATGTGTTGCGCTCAGACGGCGTTCTCGAGCTTTACGCGACCGAAGGTCTGAACAAGGACGCGGTTCACCTGGCCCAGCTGAAGATGGGCCAGGGCCTCGTCGGTACGATCGCCGCCTCTGCCCAGTCGCTCAATCTCTCGGATGCCCAGGCGCATCCGGCCTTCCGCTACCTGCCGGAAACCGGCGAAGAGATCTACCACTCCTTCCTTGGCGTGCCGATCCTGCGTGCCGGGCGAAGCCTCGGCGTTCTCGTCGTGCAGAACAAGGCGCAGCGCAACTATCGCGAGGACGAGCTCGAAGCGCTCGAGACGACCGCGATGGTGCTTGCAGAGATGATCGCCACCGGCGAGCTCAAGAAGATCACCCGGCCGGGTCTCGAACTCGACCTCACGCGTCCCGTCTCGATCGAGGGCGACAGCTATTCCGAAGGCATCGGCCTCGGCTATGTCGTGCTGCACGAGCCGCGCATCGTCGTCACCAATCTGCTCAACGAAGACAGCGAGACGGAAATCCGCCGGCTGGCCGATGCGCTGGGTTCGCTGCGCATTTCGATCGACGACATGCTGTCTCGGCGTGAAGTCTCGATGGAAGGCGAGCACCGCGACGTGCTCGAAACCTACCGCATGTTTGCCCATGACCAGGGCTGGGTGCGGCGCATGGAAGAGGCGATCCACAACGGCCTGACGGCGGAAGCGGCGGTCGAGAAGGTGCAGAGCGATACAAAGGCGCGCATGATGCGCCTGACCGATCCCTATCTGCGCGAGCGGATGCACGACTTCGACGATCTGGCGAACCGCTTGCTGCGCCAGCTGACCGGCTTTTCGCCGCACAGTGCGGCCGAAGGTTTCCCGAACGACGCGATCGTTTTCGCCCGTGCCATGGGGGCGGCCGAGCTTCTCGATTATCCGCGGGCCAACCTGCGCGGCCTCGTGCTCGAAGAAGGCGCCGTCACCAGCCACGTGGTGATCGTCGCGCGCGCCATGGGCATTGCGGTTGTCGGTCAGGCGGCGGGTGCGGTGGCGCTGGCGGAAAACGGCGATCCCGTGATCATCGACGGTGACGACGGCACCGTGCATGTGCGCCCGGTCGCTGATCTACAGAAGGCCTATGAAGAGAAGGTGCGGCTCAGAGCCCGGCGGCAGGAACAGTTCCGGGCGTTGCGCGATGTCGAGCCGGTCACCAAGGACGGACACCGGATCAAGCTGCAGATGAATGCCGGCCTGTTGGTCGACCTGCCGCAACTTGCCGATTCCGGCGCGGATGGCATCGGACTGTTCCGCACAGAATTGCAGTTCATGATCTCCTCGACCATGCCGAAGGGCGAAGAGCAGGAGAGCTTCTATCGCAATGTGCTGAAGCAGGCGGCCGGTCGTCCGGTCACTTTCCGCACGCTTGATATCGGCGGTGACAAGGTCGTTCCCTATTTCCGCTCGCAGGAAGAAGAAAACCCTGCGCTTGGCTGGCGGGCGATCCGCCTGTCGCTTGATCGGCCGGGATTGCTGCGCACCCAGTTGAGGGCGCTGCTGAAGGCTGCCTCAGGCGCCGAGCTCAAGATGATGCTGCCGATGGTGACCGAGGTCTCGGAGATCCGGGCCGTGCGCGAGTTGATGCAGAAGGAGATCCAGCACATCTCCAAGTTCGGCCACCAGTTGCCGAAGAAGCTGCAGTTCGGCGCCATGCTCGAAGTCCCGGCGCTACTCTGGCAGCTCGACGAGTTGATGGACGAGGTGGATTTTGTCTCGGTTGGCTCCAATGACCTTTTCCAGTTCGCCATGGCCGTTGATCGCGGCAATGCGCGGGTGTCCGACAGGTTCGACGTGCTTGGGCGGCCGTTCCTCCGGATCCTCAGGGACGTCGTTCGTGCCGGCGAGCGCAACAAGACGCCGGTGACGCTTTGCGGCGAGATGGCATCTAAGCCGCTTTCGGCCATGGCGCTGCTCGGCATCGGCTTTCGTTCGATTTCGATGTCGCCGACCTCTATCGGTCCGGTCAAGGCGATGCTGCTCGGTCTCGATATCGGCCAGTTGTCGGAGGTTCTGATGGCTGCGCTTGACGACGACACCCCGGGCGTGTCAGTGCGCGACCTGCTCCTTCGCCACGCGGAAGAGCACAACATCCCCGTCTGACTTTGACGACTGACTTTGGCGACTGACCTTGGAGTAAAGGGTGGCGAAGCTTCCTGTCGAGAAAATGCGCGAACTCGAACGCCGATTCGGCGAGATCGAAGCGCGAATGTCTGCGGGACCGGCAGCCGACGTCTATGTGAAGCTCGCATCTGAGTATTCCGAACTCGAGCCTGTCGTGAAAAAGATCCGCGAATACCAGTCTGCGGTCGACGAGGCCGAAGGCTTGCGAGCCATGCTGTCCGACAAGGCGACGGACCGGGAGATGCGTGATCTCGCCGAAATGGAATTGCCCGAAATCGAAAGCCGGATCGAGGCACTCGAAGTCGAGATGCAGATCCTCCTCCTGCCGAAGGACGCGGCCGACGAAAAGAACGCGATCCTGGAAATCCGGGCTGGAACCGGCGGGTCCGAAGCGGCCCTCTTTGCCGGTGACCTGTTCCGAATGTACGAGCGCTTTGCCTCGACGAAAGGCTGGAAGGTCGACGTGCTTTCCGCCAGTGAAGGGGAAGCTGGTGGCTACAAGGAAATCATCGCAACGATCAGCGGTCGCGGCGTGTTCTCCAAGCTGAAGTTCGAATCCGGCGTGCACCGCGTGCAGCGCGTGCCTGAAACGGAAGCCAGCGGACGCATACACACATCTGCGGCGACCGTTGCCGTTCTGCCAGAAGCGGAAGACATCGACATCGAGATCCGGCCGGAAGATATCCGCATCGACACGATGCGCGCCTCGGGTGCCGGCGGCCAGCATGTCAACACGACGGACTCGGCCGTGCGTATCACGCATTTGCCGACCGGACTTATCGTGACCTCGTCGGAAAAATCGCAGCACCAGAACCGCGCGAAGGCCATGCAGGTGCTGCGCTCAAGGCTCTACGACATCGAGCGGCAGAAGCTAGACAGCGAGCGCTCGGCAAACCGGAAGAGCCAGGTCGGTTCGGGCGACCGCTCCGAGCGTATCCGGACCTATAACTTTCCGCAGGGGCGCGTGACCGACCACCGGATCAACCTGACGCTCTACAAGCTCGACCGCATGATCGAAGGTGATCTCGATGAAATGCTGGACGCGTTGATCTCCGACTACCAGGCCGGTCAACTCGCCCAGTTGGGCGAAAACCAGTGATGGACGCCGCGCCCTCGGCCAAGTTTCTGATCGTCGAGGCGCGTCGGCGCTTCGAGGCGGCCGGTCTGGACGATGCTGCCGGTGATGCGCGGGTGCTCGTCTGTGGCCTTCTCGGGCTGAGCCCGACGGCCCTCTTGCTCGAGGGTGAGAAGCCGGTTTCACCGGAGAGCGTTGCACGGGTGGAGGCGGCCGTGCGTCGGCGTCTGGCCCGCGAGCCGGTCCACCGGATCCTCGGTCGGCGTGAATTCTACGGGCTCGATCTTGCGCTGTCGGCCGGTACGCTCGAACCCCGACCGGATACGGAAATCCTAGTTGACGTGATCCTGCCACATCTCAAGGCTATGGTCATGCAAGGTCGCAAGCCTAAACTTGTCGATCTTGGAACGGGAACCGGAGCGATCGCGCTTGCGTTGCTTCACGAATGCCCCGAGGCCGAGGCCGTAGGGATCGACATCTCTGAAGACGCCTTGAAGACAGCCATCGACAATGCCGAGCGTAACGGGCTTGCATCGCGTTTTGCCATACGGGCAGGACCCTGGTTCGACAAGACCGCCGAACGTTTCGACATCATTGTTTCCAATCCCCCCTATATCCGCAGCGATGTGGTCAAGGGACTGGAACCAGAAGTGACCAAGTTCGATCCGATGGCAGCGCTGGATGGTGGTCCGGACGGGCTCGACGCTTATCGAGCGATTGCACAGAGTGCCGCGAGCCACCTCGAAGACCAGGGGATCATCGGTCTGGAGATTGGTTTCGACCAGCGTGACGATGTTACGCAAATATTTGAACTGGAAGGGTTTTTTCTGGTCGAAGAGCGCCGCGACTACGGTGATAACGACCGTGTCCTGGTATTTGCGAAGAGGCTTGATTAGCGCATTTGCTGCGTCTGCTAAGGATAATTTCGGGAAACATAGAAAAAGGCTTGGTTTTCCGGATGAAGCGTAATAGCTTGCGGGCACGCAACGGGCGGCGGGGAAGAACGAAGATTCGTTCGCGACTGGGCCGGCTTCGAAAAAGTTCGCTGTCGAACTCCGCGAAGCACGACTGGACCGATGCGTACTCAGTAAACTCGACTTTCACCAGCGGCGAGCAAGGCGAGAGCGCGGTCTGTCGGCGGCGCGTGGAGACTTGGTCCGGTTCAATAAGAGCCCATGGCGTTGCCCTTTATCAGCACAACAAAGACATTCAGGTGAAGCATCTATGAGGCCAGGACAGCAAAACAAGCGTGGTCGGGGGCGTAACAACAATGGCGGCGGCGGCGGTGGAAATAACAACTTCAACCGCAAGGGCCAGAACCCGCTGACCCGGACTTATGACAGCTCCGGCCCCGACGTGAAGATCCGCGGCACAGCCCAGCACATTGCCGAGAAATATGCCACGCTCGCTCGCGACGCCCAGAGCGCCGGCGACCGCGTCATGGCGGAAAACTACCTGCAGCACGCCGAGCACTATAACCGCATTATCGCGGCCGCTCAGTCGCAGATGCAGGAACGCTTCCAGCGTGACGACCGGGATGGCGGCGACGACCGACAGGACTACAACGAACGGGACGGCGAGGATTTCGACGGCTCGGACGACAACACCGCCCAGGGCGGCGAGCGTTCTCAGCAGCAGGCCCCGCAGGCGCAGCCGCAGCAACAAAACCGCCAGCAGCACGAGCGCCGCCAGCGGGAGCCGCGCGAGCCTCAGGCCCAGCCGCAGCCGCAGGCGGAGATCGCCGGTACCGGTCCGCAGCCGGTCATCGAAGACATGCCGGCGGAAGCCGCAGCCGCTGCTGCCGAGAGCCAGGCGGAAGCCGGGACCGAGCGCCAGCCGCGCCGTCGCAATGCTGGCAACCGCCCGCGTCGCCAGCCGCGCCGCAGCGCTGCCGGTGATGAAGGCGGCGAAGGTGGTGAAGGTGGAAACGGCGATGGTGGCGAAGCACCTGCTCTTGCCGAAGCCGCTTCGGAATGAGCTTTTCGAGCTCGACTTGACGATTGCAAAACTCCGGGCTCAGACCCGGAGTTTTTCGTTTATCTGCCTCTTTAAAGGGCAAAATCCCGCTCCCATATCTCGGTCAAGGGAGCGGTTTCCGCTCCGAGGTCCGCCGCTTTCGGGGACCTCATCCACACCAACCGACCTGTGCCGATTGTGGGCAGGGCGGGGAAACGGAGAGTGACCATGAATATCGAGAAATATTCCGAGCGCGTGCGCGGTTTTCTGCAATCGGCGCAGACCTATGCCCTGTCGGAAGGGCACCAGCAATTCACGCCCGAACATGTGTTAAAGGTTCTGCTCGACGACGAGCAGGGCATGGCATCTTCCCTGATCAGCCGGGCGGGTGGCGACCCGAAGGAAGTCCGCATCGCCAATGATGCAGCGCTTGCCAAGCTGCCCAAGGTTTCGGGTGGCAATGGCCAGGTCTATCTCGCGCAGCCGCTGGCCAAGGTGTTCTCGACTGCCGAAGACGCTGCCAAGAAGGCTGGCGACAGCTTCGTCACCGTCGAGCGTCTTCTGCTGGCGCTTGCGATCGAGTCGTCTGCCTCGACATCTGCCTCGCTGAAGAAGGGCGGCGTGACCGCCAACGCGCTCAATCAGGTGATCAACGAGGTTCGCAAGGGCCGCACAGCCGACGGTGCGAATGCCGAGGCCGGCTTCGACGCCCTGAAGAAGTATGCCCGCGACCTGACGGCAGAAGCGCGCGAAGGCAAGCTCGATCCGGTGATCGGCCGCGATGACGAAATCCGCCGCACGATCCAGGTTCTGTCGCGTCGCACGAAGAACAATCCCGTTCTGATCGGTGAACCCGGCGTCGGCAAGACGGCGATCGCCGAGGGCCTGGCGCTGCGCATCATCAATGGCGATGTGCCGGAAAGCCTGAAAGAGAAAAAGCTGATGGCACTCGACATGGGTGCCCTGATTGCCGGCGCCAAATATCGCGGCGAATTCGAGGAGCGGCTGAAGGCCGTGCTCAATGAGGTGCAGGCCGAAAACGGCGAGATCATCCTGTTCATCGACGAGATGCACACGCTTGTTGGTGCCGGCAAGGCCGATGGCGCCATGGATGCCTCCAACCTCCTGAAGCCGGCGCTTGCCCGCGGTGAACTTCACTGCGTCGGGGCGACCACGCTCGACGAATACCGCAAGCATGTCGAAAAGGACCCGGCGCTCGCCCGGCGCTTCCAGCCTGTTATGGTCGAGGAGCCGACTGTCGAGGATACGATCTCGATCCTGCGCGGCCTGAAGGAAAAGTATGAACAGCATCACAAGGTGCGGATCTCCGATTCCGCTCTGGTTGCTGCCGCGACGCTGTCGAACCGCTACATCACCGACCGCTTCCTGCCGGACAAGGCGATCGACCTGATGGACGAGGCCGCCTCGCGGCTTCGCATGCAGGTGGATTCCAAGCCCGAAGAGCTCGACGAACTCGATCGCCGTATCATTCAGCTGAAGATCGAGCGCGAAGCGCTGAAGAAGGAAACGGATGCGGCCTCCGCCGACCGGCTCGCGCGTCTTGAAACCGAGCTCACCTCGCTCGAGGAAGAGGCGGATGCCCTGACCGCTCGCTGGCAGTCGGAAAAGCAGAAGCTCGGCCTTGCCGCCGATCTCAAGCGGCAGCTCGACGAAGCTCGCAACGAGCTTGCGATCGCCCAGCGTCAGGGTGAATTCCAGCGCGCCGGCGAACTCGCCTATGGCGTGATCCCGAAGCTCGAAAAGGAGCTGGTGGATGCCGAAGCGCAGGATGGTTCGGCCGCCGGCAACATGGTGCAGGAGGTGGTCAATCCCGACGGTATTGCCCATGTCGTCTCGCGCTGGACCGGTATCCCTGTCGACAAGATGCTGGAAGGCGAGCGCGACAAGCTGCTTCGAATGGAGGACGATCTGGCGAAATCGGTCGTCGGTCAGGGTGATGCGGTGCAAGCCGTGTCGCGCGCGGTGCGCCGTGCGCGTGCCGGCCTGCAGGATCCGAACCGGCCGATCGGCTCGTTCATCTTCCTCGGACCGACGGGCGTCGGCAAGACCGAGCTCACCAAGTCGCTCGCGCGCTTCCTGTTCGATGACGAGACGGCCATGGTCCGCCTCGACATGTCGGAATACATGGAGAAGCACTCGGTCGCCCGGCTGATCGGCGCGCCTCCGGGCTATGTCGGTTACGAGGAAGGCGGGGCGCTGACGGAAGCGGTGCGGCGCAAGCCCTACCAGGTCGTGCTGTTCGATGAGATCGAGAAGGCGCATCCTGACGTTTTCAACGTTCTCCTTCAGGTGCTCGATGATGGGCGTCTGACGGATGGTCAGGGCCGGACGGTCGACTTCAAGAACACGATCATCATCATGACCTCGAACCTCGGGGCCGATTATCTGACCAGCCTGGGCGAGGATCAGGATGTCGACCAGGTTCGTGAGCAGGTGATGGACGTGGTCAAGGCCTCGTTCCGACCGGAATTCCTCAACCGTGTCGATGAGATCATCCTCTTCCACCGGCTGCGTCGGACGGAGATGGGCGCGATCGTCGATATCCAGATGAAGCGGCTATTATCGCTGCTGTCGGAGCGCAAGATCCGCATCGATCTCGCCCCGGACGCACGCGCCTGGCTCGCCGACAAGGGTTACGACCCGGTCTATGGTGCTCGTCCGCTGAAGCGGGTCATCCAGAAATACCTGCAGGACCCGCTTGCCGAGCAGATCCTGTCCGGTCAGGTGCTGGACGGATCCGATGTGACGATCGAGGCGGGCAGTGACCGGCTGTTGATCTCGCCCAAGGCTTCGGTGAGCGCTGCGGCTTAAGCCAAATTGCTTCGCCCACAAATCAAAACGGCGGTCCTTGCGGGCCGCCGTTTTTCGTTTGTCCGACGCGCCAGCTGTTCAATTCACCGGCTCGCGACCTGAGCCGGGCGCCCACCTGTCTGCAGCAAGGTATCGATACGCTGGCGTTCCTGCTGGAAGGCGGCAAGTGCTGCGCCTTCCAGCGCCTTGCCGCCGGGAAGGCGGACCTTCATCGCGTCGACTTTCGTGCCGTTGACGATCAGTTCGTAATGCAGATGGGAGCCGGTCGATGCGCCGGTCGAGCCGACGAAGCCGATCACCTGGCCCTGCTTGACCTTGGCGCCCGGCGTGATTCCCTTGGCGATGCCGCTCTGGTGATTGTAGGAGGTGACATAGCCATTGGCATGACGGATCAGCGTCTGGTTGCCGTAACCGGATGCCCAGCCGGCTTTCTCGACGACACCATTTCCGGCGGAAATGATCGGCGTGCCGCGCGGGGCTGCCCAGTCGACGCCGGTATGCATGCGCGAATAACCGAGGATCGGATGGCGACGCATGCCGAAGCCGGAGGTGAAGCGGCCGTTGGGCACGGGGTTTCTCAGCAGGAACTGACGGATCGATTTGCCGTTTTCGTCGAAATAGTCGACCGATCCGTCTTCGGGATCCTGGAAACGGTAGAACTGGGTGATCGAGTCGCCGAAGCGGGCGCGCACATAGAGGAGTTCACTGTCCTCCGTCGCCCGGCCTTCATCGTCGGTGACGGAGAAGACGGCTTCGAGCATATCGGTCGGCTTCAGCTGCGCCTGGAAATCGACATTGGCAGCGAGAAGCCGGATGACCTGGGCGGTCAGATCCTGGTTCATCCCGTAGGACAGGGCGGCGCGGTAGATGCCGTCATAGACGCGCGGCAGATCGCGGCCGGACATCAGGGCAGGCTGGGAGGTCTCGAACGCACCCGCCACGGCGTCGAGTTCCGGCGGTTCGGCGCCCTCCACAAGGCGACCGACATCATTGACGGCCATCGTCACGATATGATCGGCGCGGTGGTACAGCGAGAAACGAACGAGGCGTACCTCGTCGCCACGCTGCAGGAGTCCGACGCGGATCACGTCGCCCTCGACGAGTTCGTCGCCCTTCATAAAAGGCGCCAGTGCCCTTCCGACATCCTCGGCCTTTGTTTCAGGGTAACCGGCGGCCTGCATCAGCGCGGCTACGGATTGCGGCCGTCTGACCGGCAGGATGTCGTCGGCATATTCCGGGGTCATCGGAGTAATGATTTCCGGTTCGGCGACGCTCATGTTCTCTTCGACGATACGTGCGGTCACGCCGACGGAGAGATCCAAACCGTTATCCTCAGCGTCGAAGCGGCGCGGGTCGATGTAGTAGAGTGCTGCGACCTGGGCATTGCCGTCGGTCAGCACGGAGCCGTTCGAGCGGACATTTTCCTCGACCTCATCGAAGGTCATTTCGCCAGCCAGCGGTTTATCGGGAACCGTCGGAAAGGGAGTCGATTTCAAGATGACCTCGGATTCGACATCCGAACCATAGAGCGAGCCGGCTCGATTGACGACCGCCGGGGGCGTGTCATCGGTGGCGAAGATCGCCAGCGGGTCAAATCGCGGATAGCGCTCCTGAATAGCATAGTCAGCGGCCAGTACCATTTTCACATGGGCAAAGGGCAGCTTGCGGACAACTTCGCGCTCGCCATCCCTAAAAACGGTGGGGACGTCGAGGATGGCCTTGTCGACCGGGCGAGCCGCGATCTTGGGGGCGAAGATCCTGTCGCCGCGCATGGTTTCCTCGTCCGCACCTTCATTCGGATCTGGCGGTACGACGGCAAAGGCCTCGGCCGGGATCGCGAGCTGCTGGCGGCCGTCTAGGGCTGCAAACAATGCAACGCCCATCAGTATGCAGGAGGTGATGCCGGTCAGGAAGGTACCCGAAAGCCAGCGCAGGGAGATCTCCCGGCGGTCGGGCGCACGAAGACCGTCGGCCAGGATCGGAGGCTCGCCCCCAAGCGAGCGCATCAGGTCGCGGTCTGTCGTCATGCCGTCTTCTGGTCTGTGGCGTAAGGGCAGGGCCCTGGCCGGTTCTTCGACTGGATCACGTCTTCATGTCTCATGTTTTGGCCCGACCCGTCAAATCGCGGCGGACGACCGCCTTAAGATCAGGCAAATATGGAAATTGCGCGGCACGCGTACGCACACACGAGGGCGCGCACCTATGCGAGGGGGCATGGCGCGGTCAGAGAGATGTCATGGGCGGGGATTGGGCGGGTATCTAGAGGCAAAACGGCCGTCAAACGCTGGAGTGCGCGGGCCATCAAACATACCGCCTCTGAAAGACGTAGCAATTTCAGCGACTTGTCGATTTTCTCAGATTTTCTCGAAGAAGGCTGTTGACTGCTCGGAGAAGCGAATCTATACATCCGCTCACTGACGAGGGCGGCGGCGCTGCTAGCGACGAAGTCCTTCGCTCTAGAGAAATCCTTGAAATTGGCTGAGAAGCTGGTTTTGTTGCCCGACTTTAGGGTTGGGTGGTGAGGGATTTTTGACGGGTTTTGGTCCGTCTGTTTTTTGACAATTGAAGATGGAAGAAAGAGAAACGTGGGCGGCGGTCTTGCGTAGATGAAG